>Ga0315338_1000041_pt1 | contig 718586 bp, 684 predicted proteins | sample ASW8metaG_FD_204518 | JGI IMG/M metagenome (GOLD analysis project Ga0315338, IMG submission 204518) | Ammonia-oxidizing marine archaeal communities from Monterey Bay, California, United States - ASW #8 | ecosystem: Environmental > Aquatic > Marine > Coastal | place: USA: California | collected... | reverse complement strand
GATGTCGAGCTGATCCAGCCGATCGCCATGGACCAGGGCCTGCGCTTCGCGATCCGCGAAGGTGGCCGTACGGTCGGCGCCGGCGTGGTCTCGGCCATCAAGAAGTAAGCCCTGTTCCCATCAGGCAGTAATGAGAAGGCCGTCCCATAAGGGGCGGCCTTTTTTATCGGGCGTCAGGTGCGGGTGAAGACCCAGTATTTGTTGATCAGGAAATTGACCGTGAGCGATGCGGCCGCGCCCAATCCGAAATAGACGAGCGCCAGAAGCGGACCGGGCGAACGCATCAGTTCCAGTGCGCCGATGATGCCGACACGCACACAGAAGGCTGCGCCGAGCGAGGTCAGGTTGCGAACAAGCCGACCTGACGAAACGGTTGAACTGTCATGCCCGAACGTCCAGAATTCATGGACAAAATAGAAAACCAGCCCGGTCACGGTGAAGGCGATCGCTGCCGACAGGGTAAGGCTGAGCTGGCCGCCAAGCCGCAATGCCATGGTCAGCGCCAGATCCATGCCGAAGGCCGCAATGCTGGCCAAGCCATAGCGGACGGCCGGGCGGCTGAGCAGGGAAGACAGGGGAGGCTTCATCGGGGGCCTTCGGATGAGGGGCAGGTGAGACCGAAGTGTCCGTGAAAAGCGTGAGGCCTTGGTTAAACAAGGTGAATCGCGCATTCACCCTGCAACACTTTGCGACACAAGAACCGCATTCCGGCAAAATCAGGCAAGACACCCGCGCTATTCCGGATGCATGGCAAGACGCATCGATTTCATCATAGCCGGCGTTCAGAAGGCCGGCACCACGTCGCTGGACGCATACTTGCGCCAGCACCCCGATATCTGCATGGCGAAGAAGAAGGAACCCCACTTCTTCGACAGGCGCCCGCCAACGGGCATCCGCCCGCTGGACTACTGGCTGTATCATCGCCACTTCGATTGGAAGGCCTGGCGCGACGGGTGCATGCTGGGCGAGGCGACGCCGATCATCAGCTGGTGGAACGGCGCGCTGGAACGGGTCTGGGTGTATAATCCCGATATCCAGATCATCGTGATCCTGCGCGATCCGGTGGAGCGTGCCTGGTCTCACTATCGCATGGATTGCCGGCTGGGACGCGAAACGCTGCCCTATCCGATTGCGATCCGCCAGGAGCGCGAACGCGCCCGCCGGGCCTTGCCAAATCAGGACCGGGAACGCTCTTACCTGGCGCGCAGCTATTACGCGCCTCAGATCCGGGAGCTGAGACGGTTGTTTCCGGATGATCAGCTCCTGTTCCTGCGCAGCGAAGACCTTGCAGCCGATCCGCAGCGAGAGCTGGCCACGGTTTGCCAGTTCATGGGTTTGCCTGCGCGCAAATTTGACGTCTCCACCCAGTATAATGCGGCGCCCGAAGCCGACCGGATGAGTTCAGATGACCGGGACTATCTGCGCCGTGTCTTCGCGCACGACGCGGCCGAAACCCGCGCCCTTCTGGGCTGGGACCAAGGCGCATGGAGCGTGTGAGGGCAGGGCTGGCGCCACGCTCTTGCCTCATGGGCGAGAGGGGCGGTCCCATGCAAGAACGAAGGAAGTAGCTTTTCATTTCCAGGGCTCCCAGTAGACTTGCGGCCTACTGCATCTGGAAAGCTGACACCTCATGAAACGCCTTCTTCCCGCTATAGTGCTGATCTTACTGTTTGGCGCACCCGTTGCGGCTGATCCCATGGAAGATGCCTACTATATTGTGGAACAGACCGCGACGCGGGATCAATACGAAGGTGCCTTTGCGGCCATGGCCGACCTCATGCTGGGAAATCTTCAAAATGAACTTGCCAAGAATGGTGAAACCATATCCGACGACGCCGCAGACGTGGCCATTCAAATGCTGACAGCCCACATGACAGACGCCTTGTTGGAAGGCATGCGTGAGCCCATAGCAAAGGCCTATGTCTACAATCTTTCTCCTGACGCTTTAGAGGCATATCGTGCGTTCCTGGAAACGCCGGAGGGGCAGGAGATTTCTATGGCTAGCGCTGCGATTATGCGCGAAAGCCTGAAGATAGGCGAACAGGTGGGAGCCAGTATCGCCGGACCCGCTGTGGCGGCCATGCAAGATGACATGAGAAACGAGAATTGGCCTGCTGGAACGCTGAAATCCACCCAATTCGAATTGCGGGCCCTGTTCGATTTGCCACCCGTCTCGGAAATGCCGCCTGAGCGATAGAGACTGAGAGTTTTACCCCTGTGAGTCTTTCTGCATAAAAGCTTCACGACTCAGTTGACGCGGGCCTATCGATCCCATAAACCCCCGACTTCGCCGGGATGGCAGCGCTTTATAGAGCGAACGCTCCCTCGAAACAGACAATTTAATCCCACGCTACGCCCTGGCGCACTTCTGCGCCACGTTGGGGCTAACGTGTTTTGTGCGGACGGACTGAACGATGGAACGACAAAATATCCGGATCAGGCTCAAGGCCTTCGATCACCGCGCCCTCGACATGTCGGCGAAAGAGATTGTGAGCACGGCCAAGCGCACCGGCGCTGAGGTCAAAGGCCCGATCCCGCTGCCGACCCGTATCGAGCGCTTCACCGTGAACCGCTCGCCGCACATCGACAAGAAGTCGCGCGAGCAGTTTGAAATCCGGACCCATAAGCGGATCCTCGACATTGTAGACCCGACCCCGCAGACGGTGGACGCGCTGATGAAGCTCGACCTGTCGTCCGGCGTTGGCATTGAAATCAAACTTGAGGGAGGCCGCTAATGGCTCTGCCAGCACCCCGTTCCGGCGTGCTTGCCCGCAAGGTTGGCATGACACGCGTATTTGACGAGAGCGGCCGCCACGTGCCGGTCACCGTCCTGTCGCTTGATGGCTGCCAGGTTGTTGGCGTGCGCACTGAAGAAGAGCGCGCCGTGAAGACCAAGAAGGGTGGCGACGTCACCCGCACGGACGGCTACCAGGCTGTCATTCTCGGCATCGGCGAAAAGAAAGCCAAGCGCACGTCCAAGGCGCTGCGTGGCCAGTTCGCAAAAGCCGGCGTCGCACCGAAGCGCAAGCTGCGCGAATTTCGCGTCTCTGGCGACCTGCCGGAAGTTGGCGCTGAAGTCCTGGCTGACCATTTCGTTCCGGGGCAGAAAGTTGACATTGCCGGCATCACGATCGGTAAGGGTTTTGCCGGTGCGATGAAGCGCTGGAACTTTGGTGGTCTGCGCGCCACGCACGGTGTGTCCATCTCTCACCGTTCGCACGGTTCGACGGGTATGAACCAGGATCCGGGCCGCGTGTTCAAGAACAAGAAAATGGCCGGTCATTACGGCGTTGAGCGTGTCACCACCCAGAATATGGAAGTGGTACGCACCGACGTTGAGCGCGGCCTCATCCTGGTAAAGGGCGCTGTGCCTGGCCATGACGGCAGCTATGTTGAAGTCCGCGACGCGGTGAAGAAGCCTCTTCCGGCCGACGCACCAGCGGCTGGCTCCTTCAAGGCAGCGAGCGCGGCTGCCGCGCCAGCAGCTGAAGCAACTCAAGAGGGTGCTGAATAATGGAACTCGCAGTCAAAACCCTTGCCGGCAAAGCCGCTGGAAACATCACGGTTGATGATGCCATCTTCGGCATCGAAGACATCCGTGGTGACATCCTGCAGCGCACGGTTCGCTGGCAGCTGGCCAAGCGCCAGGCTGGTACGCACAAGACCCAGACCCGCGGCGAAGTCAGCCGCACCACGAAGAAGTACATCCGCCAGAAAGGTTCCGGCGGCGCGCGTCACGGTTCCCGGAATGCGCCGATCTTTGTTGGTGGTTCTGTTGCGCACGGACCAAAAGTCCGCAGCCACGCTCACGACCTGCCTAAAAAGGTCCGCAAGATGGCTCTGGCTCACGCCCTGTCTTCCAAGGTGAAGGCGGATGCGGTCATCGTGCTGGACGAGGCGATCCTGTCGGCTCCGAAAACGAAAGATCTGGTCGGTCAGTTCGCAGGTCTCGGTATCGAGAACGCGCTGATCATCTCCGGCACGACCGTGGACGAGAATTTCGCCAAGGCAGCTCGCAACATTCCGAACGTCGACGTGCTGCCGGTTGCTGGCCTGAATGTCTATGACATCCTGCGCCGCAAGAAGCTCGTCATCACCAAGGAAGCGGCCGAAGGCATCAAGGCCCGTTTCGATGGCGCGAAGGAGGCTAAGTAATCATGGCCGACGTAAAAGAACATCACTACGACGTCATCCGTCGCCCACTGATCACCGAGAAATCGACTCTGGTGGCTGAAGACAACAAGATTGTCTTCGAAGTGGCGATCGACGCTGACAAGAAAGCGATCAAGGACGCTGTCGAGGCGCTCTTCAAGGTCGAAGTAACCAAGGTCAACACTCTGGTCCAAAAGGGCAAGACGAAGCGTTTTCGTGGCTATGAAGGTCGTCGCAACGACATGAAAAAAGCCATCGTGACGCTCGCCGAGGGTCAGTCCGTCGACATCACGACGGGCCTCTAGGGGAGAAGGACGAGAAACATGGCACTTAAGACTTTCAATCCAACCTCCCCAGGGCGTCGCCAGCTTGTGCTGGTGGACAAGTCCGACCTTCACAAGGGCAAGCCCGTCAAGGCGCTGACCGAAGGTCTGACCAAGAAGGGTGGACGCAACAATACGGGTCGTATCACGGCTCGCCGCATCGGTGGCGGCGCCAAGAAGCTGTACCGCAAGGTCGACTTCAAGCGTAACCGCTGGGACATGCCGGCAACTGTTGAGCGTCTGGAATACGATCCGAACCGCACGGCTTTCATCGCACTGATCAAGTACGAAGACGGCCAGCTGTCCTACATCATCGCGCCACAGCGCCTTGAAGTCGGTGACACGGTGGTCACGTCCAAGACGGCTGACATCAAGCCGGGTAACACGCTTCCGCTGAAAAGCATTCCGGTCGGTACGATCATTCACAACATCGAGCTGAAGCCCCAGAAGGGCGCGCAGATGGTTCGCTCCGCTGGCACCTATGCCCAGCTGGTCGGTCGTGATGGTGGCTATGCCCAGATCAAGCTGACCTCCGGCGAACTTCGCATGGTGATGGACAGCTGTCTGGCAACGGTCGGCGCCGTGTCCAACCCGGACAACATGAACCAGGTTCTGTCCAAGGCAGGCCGCAAGCGTCACATGGGCAAGCGCCCGTCTGTCCGCGGTGTTGTCATGAACCCGGTCGACCACCCACACGGTGGTGGTGAAGGCAAGTCGTCCGGTGGACGTCACCCAGTGACGCCATGGGGCAAGAAAACACGCGGTCCCAAGACCCGTAAAAACAAGGCAACGGATCGTCTGATCATCCGTCGCCGTAACGCGAAACGCTAAGAGGAGCCGCAAGACATGCCACGTTCTGTCTGGAAAGGCCCGTTTGTAGACGGCTATCTGCTCAAGAAAGCAGAAGAAGCGCGCGCCTCTGAAAAGCGCGTTGTGATCAAGACCTGGTCGCGCCGTTCAACGATCCTGCCTAACTTTGTCGGCCTGAATTTCCAGGTCCACAATGGCAACAAATTCATCCCGGTTTCCGTCTCTGAGGAAATGGTCGGTCACAAGTTCGGCGAGTTCGCGCCAACGCGGTCCTACTATGGCCACGGTGCGGACAAGAAAGCGAAGAGGAAGTAGTCATGGCTAAAGCCAAGAATCCTCCGAAGCAGGCTTCGAATGAATCGCGCGCTGTTCTGCGCATGTACCGTTCAAGCCCGCAGAAGCTGAACCTTCTGGCTCAGCAGATCCGCGGCATGCCGGTCGAGCGTGCGCTGGCTCAGCTGCAGTTCTCGCCGAAGCGTCCTGCCCAGGATGTCCGCAAGCTGCTGCAGAGCGCCATCGCGAACGCCGAGAACAATCACGGCCTCGACATCGACAGCCTCGTCATTGCAGAAGCCCATGTCGGCAAGAACCTCGTGATGAAGCGTATTCGCGCCCGTGCTCGTGGCCGCGCTGCTCGCATCCAGAAGCCATTCTCGCAGATGACCATCATCCTGCGTGACACCTCAGTTGAAGCGGAGGCCGCATAATGGGTCAGAAAGTAAATCCGATCGGCCTGCGTCTGGGCATCAACCGGACGTCTGACAGCCGCTGGTATGCCGACACGGCCGACTTCGGTCGCCTGCTGCACGAAGACATCGCGATCCGCAAGGAAATCCGCAAGCGTCTGAAGCAAGCCGGCATCTCGAAGATCATCATCGAGCGTCCGCACAAGAAATGCCTCATCACGATCCACACGGCACGTCCGGGTCTCGTGATCGGCAAGAAGGGCGGCGACATCGAAGCCCTTCGCAAAGTTCTGTCGAAGATGACGACCGACGAAGTTCGCGTGAACCTGGTCGAAATCCGCAAGCCGGAAATCGATGCCACGCTGATCGCCGACGACATTGCTCGCCAGCTTGAGCGCCGTGCCTCGTTCCGTCGCACCATGAAGCGGGCCATCCAGTCCGCCATGCGTCTCGGCGCTGACGGTGTGAAGATCATGGTGTCCGGTCGTCTTGGCGGCGCAGAGATTGCGCGGACCGAGAAGTATGCAGAAGGCTCCGTGCCGCTGCACACGCTGCGCGCCGATATTGATTACGGCACTGCAGAAGCGGCCACCACTTACGGCATCATCGGCATCAAGGTCTGGGTCTACAAAGGCGAGATCATGGAGCACGACCCGATGGCTCAGGACAAGCGTCTGGAATCTTCCGGCCAGTCCCGTGCACGTGCCAATGCAAACCAGCGCGGACCGGCCACCGGCGCGCAAGCCTCCGGAGCGTAAGAGATGCGTCAACCGAAGCGAACCAAATTCCGTAAGGCCTTCAAGGGCCAGATCCGGGGCAATGCCAAGGGCGGTTCATCGCTGGCATTCGGCGAGTTTGGCCTGAAGGCTCTCGAGCCGGAACGGGTCACAGCGCGCCAGATCGAGGCAACCCGTCGGGCTGTCACGCGTCACATGAAGCGTCAGGGCAAAGTGTGGATCCGTGTATTCCCGGACCTGCCAGTGTCGGCAAAGCCGATTGAAGTCCGGATGGGTAAAGGTAAAGGCTCTGTCGACCGTTGGGTCGCCCGTGTCGCACCTGGCCGCATCCTGTTCGAAATCGACGGCGTGTCTGAGGATGTCGCACGCGAGGCCCTGCGCCTCGGCGCTGCGAAGCTTCCGATCAAGACGAAAGTCGTCAAGCGGATTGAGGGTATCTGATCATGAAAGCCCAAGATGTAAGAACGAAAAGCCTCGACCAGCTCAAGGATGAGCTCGTCAAGCTGAAGAAAGAGCAGTTCAACCTGCGTTTCCAGACGGCCACCGGCCAACTGGAGAAAACGGCCCGAGTGAAGGAAGTCCGCCGCGATATTGCACGCGTCAAGACGATCCTTCGCGAAAAAGCCGAAGCAGGTCAGGCGTAGGAGAGAGATCATGCCAAAGCGTATTATGGAAGGCGTCGTGGTCTCTGCCAAGCAGAACAAGACCGCAATCGTCCGTGTAGAGCGGACCTTCACACACTCTGTGATGAAGAAGATTGTTCGCCGCTCTAAGAAGTATCACGCCCATGACGAAGCCAATGCGGCTGTCGAGGGTCAAATCGTAACGATCCAGGAGTGCGTTCCGCATTCCAAACTGAAACGCTGGGAACTTGTGACCGGCGGGGAAGGTGACGCATGATCCAGATGCAATCAAACCTTCGCGTCGCCGACAATTCCGGCGCGCGCCGCGTTCAGTGCATCAAGGTGCTGGGTGGCGCAGGCCGCCGGTATGCATCGGTTGGTGACGTGATCGTGGTGTCCATCAAGGAAGCAATTCCTACGGGCCGCGTGAAGAAGGGTGACGTCCGCAAGGCTGTCGTCGTTCGCGTGGCAAAGGACATCAACCGCCCGGATGGCACGACCATTCGTTTCGACTCAAACGCTGCCGTTCTCATCAATACCAATGGTGAGCCAATCGGCACTCGTGTGTTTGGCCCGGTCCCGCGTGAACTGCGCGGCAAGAACCAGGTCAAGATCGCGAACATGGCCCCGGAGGTCTTGTAAGATGGCTGCTAAGATCAAAAAAGGCGACTCCGTTGTCGTGATCGCAGGCCGCGACAAAGGTACCAAAGGCGAAGTGCTGAAAGTGCTGGTCGACGAGGATCGCGTTGTTGTGCGCGGTGTGAACGTCGTCAAGAAGCACCAGAAGCCGAGCCAGATGGACCCCGGTGGTCTGAAGTCTTTCGAAGCACCGATCCACGTTTCCAACGTGGCTCATGCCGATCCGCGCGACGGAAAAGCAGTGCGTGTTGGTTTCAAAACTGATGAGCATGGCCGCAAGACGCGCTTTGCCAAACGCTCAGGGGAGTCCATCGATGTCTAAGGCATACGAACCCCGTCTCAAGACGAAGTACCGTGAAGAGATCCGGGCCAAGCTGCAGGAGCAGTTCAAGTATTCGAACCCGATGAAGGTTCCGAAACTGGACAAGGTCGTGATCAATATGGGGGTCGGCGAAGCTGTCTCCGACTCCAAGAAGATCAAGGCTGCCCTGGCCGAGCTCGAACTGATCGCAGGCCAAAAGCCTGTCGCCACCAAGGCACGCAAGTCGATCGCTGGCTTCAAGCTGCGCGAAGGCATGCTGATCGGTGCGAAAGTGACCCTGCGCCGTGAGCGCATGTACGAGTTCCTTGACCGGCTCACCAATATTGCGCTGCCGCGCGTGAAGGATTTCCGTGGACTGAACGGAAAGAGCTTCGACGGCATGGGCAATTACGCCATGGGCCTCAAAGAACACATCGTTTTCCCGGAGATCAATTACGATCAGGTGGAAGATATTCGCGGTATGGACATCATCGTCTGCACCACGGCTGAAACCAACGAAGAAGCCAAGGCACTCCTCGCCGAGTGTGGCTTCCCGTTCCGGAACTAGCGCCAGGAGATCTGCTGATATGGCAAAGAAGAGCGCAATCGAGAAGAACAAGAAGCGTCAGAAGCTTGTCGAAAAGTACGCTGCAAAGCGTGCCGAGCTGAAGGCCGTCGCCATGAATGAGGACCTTTCACTGGAAGAGCGCTTCAAGGCACGTCTCAAGCTTGCTGAACTTCCACGTAACTCGGCCCCAAACCGTGTGCGTAATCGCTGTGAAGTAACCGGGCGTCCGCGCGGCTACTATCGCAAACTCAAAATGTCGCGGATCGCGCTGCGTGAGCTTGGCTCAAACGGTCAGATCCCCGGTCTCGTGAAGTCCAGCTGGTAAGAGAGGAGGATATCAAAGATGAACATTTCTGATCCCCTCGGAGATATGCTGACACGCATCCGCAACGCTCAGATGCGCGGCATGTCTAAAGTCGTCACGCCGTCTTCGAAACTTCGTATTCGCGTCCTGGAGGTTCTCATCAATGAGGGCTTCATCCGCGGCTACACCGAAGTTGAAAAAGACGGTCACAAGAATATTGATATCGAGCTGAAGTACTATGAAGGTCAGCCAGTGATCTCGGAGATCAAACGTGTCTCCAAGCCAGGTCGCCGGGTGTATTCTTCTGTCTCCGACATTCCGCTGGTGCGCAATGGTCTGGGCATTTCGATCCTTTCGACTTCGAAAGGCGTTATGTCTGACAATTCTGCCCGCAGCGAGAATGTAGGCGGCGAAGTGCTCTGCCGCGTATTCTAGGAGAGCTATCATGTCACGTATTGGTAAACTCCCGATCGAAGTTCCGAATGGCACGACCGTCTCGGTCGAAGGTCAGACGATCAAGGCAAAAGGCTCCAAGGGTGAGCTTTCGCTGGTCCTGTCTGAGCTGATCACGCCAAAGCTCGAGAACAACGAGCTGACCGTTTCGCCGCGCGAAGATCTCGTGCAGGCTGCAAATGACCGTATCGAGGCTGAAAAGGCTCGGGGTCGTCGCCTGCCAACCTTCGCTGAAGCCCTTGATTCCAAGGCCCGTACGCAGTGGGGCACCGCTCGTGCCCGCGCCGCGAACATGGTCGAAGGTGTTTCGAATGGATATTCGAAGACGCTGGAACTGGTTGGCGTTGGTTATCGTGCCCAAATGCAGGGTACCGATCTCAAGCTCGCACTCGGCTTCTCGCACGATGTGATCTTCAAGGCTCCGGACGGCATCAAGTTGGAAGCGCCGAAGCCAACCGAGATCATCGTCTCTGGTGCAGACAAACAGTCTGTTGGCCAGGTTGCTGCCGAACTCCGCGAATTCCGTCCGCCTGAGCCATACAAAGGCAAGGGTATCCGTTATCAGGGCGAATATGTCCGCCGCAAGGAAGGCAAGAAGAAGTAAGCCCATGAAAAGCTCACGCGATAAGATGCTGCGCCGCGCCCAGCGGGTTCGTACCAAGCTCCGCAAGGTTGCTGAGGGTCGTCCACGCCTGTCGGTTGCGCGCAGCCACAAGAATATCTCCGCCCAGATCATCGATGACGAAAAAGGCATTACGCTCGCTTCGGCTTCGACGCTGGAAAAGGATGTGCTCGGCTCGGCCAAGACCGGTGGTGACGCCGCTGCGGCTGCCCTCGTCGGCAAGACGCTCGCAGAGCGCGCGAAAGAAGCAGGCGTCGAAGACGTCGTCTTTGATCGTGGCGGTTACATGTTCCACGGCCGGGTGAAAGCCCTGGCAGACGCCGCCCGTGAGGGCGGTCTCAAATTCTAAGGAGAGGCCCTATGGCTGAAGAAAGAGGAAGAGGCCGCCGGAATCGCGATCGCGACGAGGAGCAGTCCGACATCGTCGACAAGCTGGTTGGTATCAACCGCGTCGCGAAGACGGTCAAAGGCGGTAAGAATTTCGGTTTTGCAGCCCTGGTTGTCGTTGGTGACCAGAAGGGCCGCGCAGGATTCGGCAAGGGTAAAGCCCGCGAAGTGCCTGAAGCGATCCGCAAAGCCACAGAAGAAGCCAAGCGCAACATGGTTCGCGTGCCGCTTCGCGAAGGTCGCACTCTGCATCATGATGGCCGTGGCCGTCACGGCGCAGGCAAGGTTGTGCTGCGTGCAGCGCCTCCAGGTACCGGCGTGATCGCAGGTGGTCCGATGCGTGCTGTCATGGAAGTTCTGGGTGTTCAGGACGTGGTCGGCAAGTCGATCGGTTCCTCCAACCCTTACAACATGGTGCGTGCAACGTTTGATGCGCTTAAAGAGCAGAACAGCCCGCGGACCGTTGCGTCCAAGCGTGGCCTGAAGGTTCAGGATGTCGTCGGTCGCCGCAATGATGGCGCGTCCGAAGCCGGCATGGCTGACGCGACGAACTAGGGAAGGGGACGAAAATGGCTAAAAGCAAAGTCACTGTCCGCCAGGTTGGCAGCCCGATTGGCCGTCGTCCTGAGCAGCGCCAGACCTTGATGGGGCTGGGCCTGAACAAGGTCGGCCGCACCAAGGAACTCGAAGATACGCCGTCCGTGCGGGGCATGATCCGCAAGGTGGCTCACCTGGTTGAGGTGGTTGGCGAGTAATCGCCACCATTCGCAGCCGCACGATATCGAAAGATAGACCGATGAAACTGAACGAATTGTCTCCCGCTGAGGGCTCAACAAAGAACCGCCTGCGCGTTGGCCGCGGCGTCGGCTCTGGCAAGGGCAAGACGGCTGGTCGCGGTGTCAAAGGCCAAAAGGCTCGTTCCGGCGTTGCCGTGAATGGCTTTGAAGGCGGCCAGATGCCGATCTACATGCGTCTGCCAAAGCGCGGCTTCACGGCGCGTAACTCCAAGTCCCATGCCTGGGTGAACCTTGGCCGTCTCGGCAAGGCGATTGCCGCTGGCAAGCTGGATGCCAAGGATGTGACCGAAGAGTCGCTGGTGGCCGCTGGTCTGGTTCGCAATGTGCGCGATGGCGTGCGTCTGCTTGCCAAAGGTGACGCACCAAAGAATCTGAATATCACTGTGACAGGCGCCTCGAAGGCAGCTATTGAAGCTGTTGAGAAGGCTGGCGGTAAGGTCACCGTCACGGGGCCGGCTAAAGAGACTGCTGACGAATAATCGGCGGTTTTTACCGGTAACCCCTTCACAAATACTGTTTCGCCGCCGATTTAGGCGGCGAACGCTTTTTCAGGGAGGTCAAGCGGCCCATGGCGAATGCTGCCGAACAAATGGCTCGGAACATGAATTTCCGGAGCTTTGCAAAAGCCAAGGACCTGCAGAGCCGGATCCTGTTTACTCTCGGGATTTTGATCCTCTACCGGCTCGGGACGTTCATCCCGCTGCCGGGACTCGACCCGCAGCAATACGCCCAATTCTTCGAGAGCCAGTCCGATGGCTTGCTTGGCAACATGAACATGTTTGCCGGCGGCGCGGTGGAACGGATGGGTGTGTTCGCCCTGAACGTGATGCCTTACATCACGGCCTCGATCATCATCCAGATGCTGACCGCGACCTCTCCAACGCTTGAGAAGTTGAAGAAGGAAGGCGAGTCCGGCCGCAAGCAGATCAACCAGTATACGCGTTACCTCACACTGGGATTCGCGCTGGTCCAGTCCTTTGCAATTGCTGGCGGCCTTGCCGCTGTGCGCATTGAGGGCATCTCGTCCTGGTTCTTCATTCTGACCGGCGTTGTGACGCTGACCGGCGGCACGATGCTGCTGATGTGGATGGGTGAGCAGATCACGGCGCGCGGCATCGGCAACGGTATCTCGCTGATCATCTTCGCGGGCATTATCGCTGAAATGCCAAAGGCGATCTTCAACCTGATCTCGCAGGCGCGCACGACCTCTGTGAACGTGGCGTTTGTGGTGGCGATTGCGGCCATGGTGATCGCGCTGGTTGTCTTCATCGTCTTCATGGAGCGCTCGCAAAGGCGGCTGCTGATCCAGTATCCGAAGCGACAGCAGGCCCACGGTGTTGCCCAGGGCCAGAAGAGCTTCCTGCCGCTCAAGATCAACACGTCTGGTGTTATCCCGCCAATCTTCGCCTCTGCGCTGCTGATGCTGCCGCTGACGGCGGTGGGCTTCCTGGGTGGCAATCCGGCCGATGCCGAAGCCTCCGGCGCTGTGAGTGGCGTTCTGGGCTGGCTGGCGACGCATTTCGCGCCGGGCTCGTGGACCTACATCACGTCTTACGGGGCGATGGTGATCTTCTTTGCCTTCTTCTACACCTCCATCATGTTCAATCCGGAAGAGACGGCGGACAATCTGCGCAAGTATGGCGGATTTATTCCCGGTATCCGTCCTGGCTCGAACACGGCGGCCTATATCGACTATGTTTTGACCCGACTGACGACCATTGGGGCCCTGTACCTGATGTTCGTCTGTATCCTTCCCGAACTGCTGCGGCGATATTTCCCAGAGATACCTTTCTATATTGGCGGTACTTCTCTTCTGATCGTTGTATCTGTTACGATGGATACAGTGACGCAGATTCAGTCGCATTTGATCGCGCACCAGTATGAGGGCATGATCAAGAAGTCGAAACTCGGGGGTCGTAAGAGATGAACCTAATTCTGTTCGGGCCGCCAGCGGCCGGAAAAGGCACGCAGGCGAAACGCCTGGTCGAAGAGCGGGGGTTCGTTCAACTCTCTACCGGTGACATGCTGCGCGCGGCGCGCGCGTCTGGCTCCGAGCTCGGCGAAAGAGTTGCCCAGATCATGGATGAAGGCAGCCTCGTTTCCGACGAGATCGTCATCGCCCTGATCGACGAGCAATTGGAAGTTCAGGCCGGCGCGCCGGGATTCATCTTTGATGGTTTCCCACGCACAGTCGGTCAGGCTGAAGCGCTGGATCGTCTACTCGAATCCCGCGGTGAAGCCGTCAATCGCGTGATCCGCATCCTTGTCGATGATGACAAGCTGCTGTCACGTGTCACCAAGCGGTTCGAAGAACAGGGCCGCAAGGATGACAATCCCGAGACGTTCTCGAAACGCCTCGAAAAATACTACGAAGATACAGCGCCTCTGGTGCCTATTTATGCCGAGCGTGGTATCCTCGTGGAAGTCGACGGAATGGGCTCAATCGAGGCGGTTGCAACCGCAATCGACGCGGCCCTGAAAGAGACGGCGTAAAGGTGGGATTCCGCGGTTGACGCGTTAATTTCCATCGTTATAAGCCTCGTTTCTTAGCTTTAGGCTTAATCGCCGGCGCGCAGGACGGATGTTTCCGCCTTGGCGCGCTCTTTATGTATGAACAGTCCGCTTAGGAGATCGGCCTTGGCCCGTATTGCAGGCGTTAACATCCCGACCAACAAGCGCGTGGAAATCGCGCTGCGGTACATTCATGGCATCGGCCCATCCATGGCCCGTGAGATCATCGAGAAGGTTGGCGTTGAGTCGACCCGTCGCGTGAACGAGCTGACGGATGCCGAAGTCATCAAGATCCGTGAAACGATCGATGCCGACTATCTCGTCGAAGGTGATCTTCGCCGCGATACGTCGATGAACATCAAGCGCCTGATGGATCTCGGTTCTTACCGTGGCCTGCGTCACCGCCGTAAACTGCCGGTTCGCGGTCAGCGTACGCACACCAACGCCCGTACCCGCAAGGGCCCGGCTAAGCCGATCGCCGGCAAGAAGAAATAGGATAGTCTTCAATGGCTCGTGAAACGACCCGCGTCCGCAAGAGAGAGCGCAAGAACATCACCTCTGGTGTTGTTCACGTGAACTCCAGCTTCAACAACACCATGGTCACCATCACGGATGCCCAGGGCAACACGATTTCGTGGTCGTCCTCCGGCATGATGGGCTTCAAGGGCTCGCGCAAGTCGACGCCTTACGCAGCCCAGATGGCGGCAGAAGATGCCGCAAAGAAGGCCATGGATCACGGTATGCAGACTGTTGAAGTCAGCGTGCGTGGACCAGGTTCGGGCCGCGAGAGCGCACTGCGCGCTCTTCAGGCTGCTGGCCTGACCGTTACGGCTATCACAGACACGACGCCAATTCCGCACAACGGATGCCGCCCACCAAAGCGCCGCCGCGTCTAGTTCGTATTTATTGGCGGCATAATTTCATGTCGCCTGACCCATTCTGAGGATCCGTCGCCCATGGCAGACATCGAACCCACCAACGTCAACGACCGTAACTGGAAAGTGCTGATCCGCCCGAACCGTCCTGTCGTCCAGGCCGGATACGATGCCAAGCGCAAAGCCAAGCTCGTCATTGAGCCGCTGGAGCGTGGCTATGGTACGACTCTCGGCAACGCGCTGCGTCGCGTGCTGCTGTCGTCCCTGCAAGGTGCTGCGATCATCGGCGTTCAGATCGACAATGTCGTTCACGAATTCTCTGCGATCCAGGGTGTTCGCGAAGACGTCACGACGATCGTGCTGAACCTGAAGCAGGTTGCGATCTTCATGGAGAGCGACACGCCAAAGCGCATGGTGCTGAAGGCGAAAGGTCCGGGCGAAGTCAAAGCCGGCCAGATCGAAACCTCCGGTGACACCAAGATCCTGAACCCGGATCTCGTGATCTGTACTCTGGATGATGGCGCTGAAGTGCGCATGGAATTCACCGTTGCGACCGGCAAGGGCTATGTCCCGGCCGAGGCGCACCGTCCGGAAGATGCCCCAATCGGTTATATTCCGATTGACGCGATTTACAGCCCGGTCCGCCGCGTTGGCTATCAGGTCGAAGACACCCGTGAGGGTACTGTTCTCGACTATGACAAACTGACCCTCGACATCGAGACAGACGGGTCTGTCACGCCGGAAGATTCCGTGGCCTATGCCGCGCGTATCCTGCAGGATCAGCTGCAACTGTTCATCAACTTCGAAGAGCCGACCGTGGAAACGGGCGCACAGACAGAAGAAACCGATCTCGGCTTCAACCCTGTCCTGCTCAAGAAAGTCGACGAACTTGAACTGTCCGTTCGCTCGGCAAACTGCCTGAAGAACGACAACATTGTTTACATTGGTGACCTCATCCAGAAGTCCGAAGCAGAGATGCTGCGCACGCCGAACTTCGGCCGCAAATCCCTGAACGAGATCAAGGAAGTCCTCGCCGGTCTTGGCCTGCACCTCGGCATGGAAGTGCCGGATTGGCCGCCGGAAGACATTGAAGGCCTCGCCAAGAAATACGACGACCACCTCTAGCCCACTGAGTAATCGGGGGCCTGACCACCTCCTTAAGGAACACGACAATGCGCCATCGCCTTGGATACCGTAAACTGAACAAGACGACATCGCACCGCAAGGCGATGTTCGCGAACATGGCTGCCAGCCTCATCGAGCATGAGCAGATCGTGACCACCCTTCCGAAGGCGAAGGAAATGGCTCCGCTCATGGACAAGCTGGTGACCCTCGCCAAGAAGGGCGACTTGAACGCACGCCGTCAGGCCCTTTCGAAGGTCCGTGACGAAGCGGCTGTCCGCAAGCTGTTCGACGTGATGAGCGAGCGCTACAAGGACCGTAATGGCGGCTATACCCGCGTTCTGAAAGCTGGCTTCCGCCATGGCGACAACGCACCTGTTGCCGTTCTGGAACTGGTCGACCGTGACGAGAGCGCCAAGGGTGCTGCGGATCGTGCACGTCACGAAGCCGAAATGGAGTCGATGGAAGGCTAGTCTTTCCTCGCTGTATTCGAATTGTTTCAGGAGCCCCGGACCGCTGGTCCGGGGTTTCTTGCGTTTGGGCAAAGGGTTTCCGCGTGTACGACATGACAGACCGTGCGATTTTCGGGCAATCTGCGACATTTACTGTTCAGGCCCGATAGGCGTAAGCCTGTAGTGAAAATGGGAGAAAGACCGATGGGATTCAGCGTCAAGACGCCGCCGCACATCCTATTCGAACGGGGCAGTGCTGCCCAACTCGGCAAGCTGGTCAGTGATCGCATGAAACGCCCGGTCTTCGTGACGGACCAGGGCGTTATCGCAGCCGGCCTGGTGGAGGGCACGCTGGAAAGCCTGCGCGATGCGGGTCTTGAAGTGTTTGTCTATGACAAGGTCGTTGCTGACCCGCCTGCGGCGACGATCCGCGATGCGGTCGCTGCGGCTCGCGAACATGGCGCCGATGGCGTGATCGGGCTGGGCGGAGGCTCGTCACTGGATACCGCAAAGCTGATTGCCGTGCTGATGGATTCCGGGCAATCGCTGGAAGACGTCTACGGCGTCGGCAATGTGAAAGGCTCGCGCCCACCGCTGGTGCTGTTACCAACGACAGCAGGGACCGGGTCAGAGGTCACCGCGATCTCTATCGTCACGTCAGATGACATGAAGAAGATCGGAGTCGTGTCAGACCAGTTGTTTGCTGATCTCGCCATTGTCGATCCGATGCTGACGCTGACCGCGCCGCGCGGTGTGACGGCGGCAACCGGGATCGATGCGATGGTTCATGCCATCGAATCCTATACGTCAAAGCTGTTGCGCAATCCGATCTCGGGTGCACTCGCCAAGGAAGGCCTGCGCCTGCTGGCCGGGAATCTGTTGCGCGCATGTGAGCACCCGGATGATATCGAGGCGCGCGAGGCCATGTGTGTCGGAGCAACGCTCGCCGGGCAGGCCTTCAGCAATGCGCCGGTCGCGGCCGTGCATGCGATGGCCTATCCGCTGGGCGCGCTGTTCCATGTGCCGCATGGTGTGTCGAATGCGCTGATGCTGTCGCCGGTCTTGCGGTTCAATGCGGTCGTCGCCGCCAAGGACTATGCGGATCTCGGCCCCGTCGTTGGCGTGGCCCAGGACGCGAGTGCCTTTATCGACCATATGGTGGAGCTGTGCGCGAAAAGCGGCACGCCCCTGAAGCTGACCGAGGTTGGCGTCAATCACAATGACTTGCCAAAAATGGCTGAGGATGCGGTCAAGAATGAGCGCCTGATGAAGAACAACCCCCGTCTTGTCACGTATGACGATGCGCTGGCGCTCTATGAAGAAGTGCTCTGAGATGGATTCGTGGGATCACTGACCCGGTTCCACACCTACTTGCCGGGCGATTTATGTGGCTCTGTCAGAAGGTCGTCCGGATACCAGGGGGAATCAGTTGGCCGGGAATTATGAAAGGCTGACGAGGTCAGCGTGATATAGAGCTGGAGCAGTCGCGAGGCCTTGCGGGGGTGGCCGCTTGTCAACTCGTCCCGGATACGCCACCGAAAACCGGTCGCGAGTTCGCCAATGAGTTCAGCGCCGTTACGGGACAGGCCAGCGACATCCCGTAAGCCCTGACCAATCACATGATCGTCCAGCAATTCCTGGATACCATATTTCGACTGGCTCCCTCGCCGGGCGATTGCACGTTCTGCCTGAGTCAGATCGAGATCCATCAGGAGCGCCGCATTCGCGAAGTCCCGCATGGCATGATCCCACAATTTCTTGCGTGCCATGATGGCGCCTCGTTGAATCAGCGCCTGACGCTTACTGGGGGTGCCGACAACACTCTCGCCCCGCGGCAGGAATTCGTCGAGCGCCCAGGTCTCGTAGATGCGCTTGAAGATGATCTGGTCATGCTGGATCCAGCGACGCACGAGTTCCGAGGCTGGAAATTTGTTCGCGCCTGAGCCGCGATCCCCATCATGCTGGCGCTGGTGGAAGACGATGGCGGGGCAGGCGGCGCTGGTGCTGATCCGCGCTGCGCGGAGAATATAGTCATAATCGACCGAGCGCTTGAGCCCGGTATCGAACGGGCCAGTCGCATCCAGCAGCGTCTTTTGGAACAGCATGCCAGACTGGTGTGTGAACATGTCTTCCATCGTGGCGATCAGGAAGTCACGCGGGTGACACTCCCGCCAATAGCCGGTGTCCTGCCAGACTCGCTCGCCGCCATTTGCGGGGTCGGTGAACCGGTCATGGCGTCCATAGCTGAAGCCAGCGGACGGGTTGGCGTCGAGCGCAGCCCCCAGTTTTTGGAGGGCGTCCGGGCAGGCGATGTCGTCATCGTCAACAACCCAGAGCCGGGTGCCGGTCATCAGCGTCATGGCCAGATTGATGGCCGCGGACTTGCCCTGGTTTTCAGTGCGCACATAGCGCACCTGCGGGTAGCGCGCTGCGACGTCCGGCGTGTTGTCGGTCGATCCATCATCTATCAGGATGACTTCATCCGGCTGTACGGTCTGGGCAAAAACGGACTTCAGGGAATCCGCAAGAAGAGACGCTCTGTTGCAGGTCGGAATAACTACCGAGGTCGATTGCATTCCAACAGGGTCCCGTTCTGGTGTTCACGCTACGCTGGCGAAAAGACCGCCAAGAGAAAGTAATTTGATTGCAAGGATAGCGCTTCTGCTTTTCCAATTCATTACTTGAACCTCTAAGACTAGCACGAAATACGTAAAATCCCGTCAGGATCAGCTGCAATAGTCGCGAAAAAGCGCATGTTTCATGTTTTGTCGGAATGCCCTGGCGGGGCCAAAGAAAGCGTCATCAAGGCCTGTTAATCGAGCGGGGAGTTCCAGACACCCCTGAGAGGCGAATTGATGACCTCGGATATTCAGGCGCAGATTGCGCCGGATAAGGTTTTCACGATCGCCGGACTTCATGACATACCTGTTTCAGCAAGGCATGATCATTGGCGGTATCGGCATCATCGGCAACGGAATAGACCACGCGGCGAGATTTTTTCCGGTTGTCCGCCAAAGTGTATAGAGCCTTGTCGCACAAGGCGGATTCGGAAAAATTAGACAGGCCTCGGATGATCTTCGTTCGGGGCTTTTCCAGTTTTTGATTGACACCTCGTATTCTCACGATCATAAGGCGCGCTCATTCCAGCCCGAGGACGGACCCATGAAACGGCCAAACTCAAATTTCCAGGCATATGAACGCACCCTACAACTGGGTTGCGCATGCTGCCGCATGGAGGTTGCTGGATAGGGCTGATCATCAGCCCGGGGACCGTTTTTCGGTCTTATGCCGCCCTCCGCGCGTTTTCGCCCGGAGGGTTTTTTTGTCTTTCGAACCCGATGGAGACGCGTGGAGGGCTTGTCAGGAGGAGCTTTGTGAAACGAAGCTGAGACCAATGAGTGAATTTGAAGTGATCGAAACCCGCGCCGGCGGACGTATCAAGGCCTGGGTAAAGGGTGTGCCTGTAGAACCACAAGCCCGTACACAGCTTGAGAATGTTGCAGGCTTGCCGTTCATTCACAGCCACCTTGCCGTGATGCCCGATGTCCACTTCGGGCGCGGCGCAACGGTCGGCTCGGTCATTCCCACCAAGGGGGCGATCATCCCGGCGGCGGTCGGAGTCGATCTTGGCTGTGGGATGATGGCCATCCGGACGAGCCTGACGGCAACTGACTTGCCTGATAGCTTGTCGGCCATCCGTAGTGAGATCGAACGCAAGGTGCCTGTGGGAAATGGGCGCGGTGGCAGCCACAAGGAAACTCCGGCGCGTGCAGCCACGGCGCTTCGGGCCTCCGGCATGGCGGAGCGGCTCGACGTGATCCTGAAGAAGCACAAGCGCATCCAGCGGACGGCCTTTGCCAAACAGCTGGGGACGCTTGGCGGCGGGAACCATTTCATCGAACTGTGTCTCGATGAAGTGGACCGTGTTTGGGTCATGCTGCACTCGGGATCGCGCGGGACCGGGAACATTCTTGGCACCTACTTTATCCGGGAGGCGCGTGAGGCACTGGAGCGGCGCGTGCTGGGCTATCATGTCCCGGACAAGGATCTCGCCTTCTTTGTTGAAGGAGAAGACCTGTTCGACGACTATACCTATGCGGTCAGCTGGGCGCAGGACTATGCTCGCCTGAACCGCGAGGTGATGATGGACCGTGTCCTGTTTGCCTTGCGTGAGCATTTTCCGGCCTTCTCGCTGGAGAAGGAGGCGGTGAACTGCCACCACAATTATGTGGAGCGGGAACACCATTTCGGGGCGGACATCTGGGTGACCCGCAAGGGGGCCGTCCGTGCCGGGAAGGACGAACTGGGGATCATTCCCGGTTCAATGGGGGCGAAATCCTTCATTGTTCGCGGAAAGGGCAATGTCGACTCCTTCTGCTCGTGCTCGCACGGGGCAGGCCGTGCCATGAGCCGGACTGAAGCCAAGCGGCGGTTCTCGGTCGAGGACCACCGGGCGGCAACGGATGGCGTCGAATGCCGGAAAGATTCCGGCGTGATTGACGAAACGCCAATGGCCTACAAGGACATCGACGCAGTCATGGCGGCGCAGACTGATCTGGTGGAGGTGGTTCACACGTTGAAACAAATCGTTTGCGTCAAAGGTTGACACATTGTCGCGCTTTGGATTATACGCCCAATTCCTGTCAGGCCGTTCGTGCGTTTACGGAAGGCCTGGCAGACCAACCGAAAGAAACAAGATGAAGCTGAGTTGCAACACGACAAACAGCTCCTTGCAGATGCGGGGAGCGCTATCAGCGGCTCCCGCGCATTGGCCGGTCGCCTCCTGATATAATCACAGATTGAATTTCGATAGTCCGATTCTGAAGAGTTCAGTTGTCGGAAGATATGAAAGGAGGTGGATCATGGGCGCGCCCATGACCCGTGCTGGTGTCTTGCTGTTTGGCAAGCCGTCGGCAGCGACGCCATTGTTGGGCTATATTGCCGGCCCCCACGCAGAGCGGATTGCTCGTTTCTGGCCTGTGCCGCATGCCGGGTTCCTGACCCTGCCGTCGGCACGGCGCCATGCGGCGGCAATTCTGCTGGAGCGGCGTTGGAGCAGCACCAGAGATGATGGCATGGATATCGTGCGAGTGGTGGAACGCGCCCGCGACGCCGAGCTTGCGCGTATCCTGATGCGCGGCGATGCACCGGGCGGCCTGATGAAGGCACTCGGCCGGATGGGTGAACAATTGTGGGAGGTGGGTGACTATGCCAACTTCCTCAGCCTGTTTGCCGATCCTGAAGCGGTGAAAGTCTTGCGGCACATGCCGCAAATTCGAGCCGATCGTCTGGGCGTGATCGTGGTGGTGCCGGAAGCCTTGCGGGTTCCGGGTATCGTGGCGAACTTGCCCGAAACGCCCCAAGCTGTGGAAGACCTTGCCGCAGCCTACCAGCTCGCACGGCTAATCCACGGGGCGAGCGGAGCGTCTCGTCTGGTCCAGCGTTGGGAGCGTGCAAACAGCCCGTTAGTCCTATTCGACATGGCCGCCGAAGCTCTGCAGCCGGTCGAGTTTGGACGGGTGCTGGCTCCACCCGCCCTGCCGGACTGGTTCGAACCGGTCCGGACCCGAAAGGCGCTGAACGAGATGGCGTTGGAGTTCCGCAATTGCTTGCGAGACTTTGCCGCCGACCTCGCCATGGGCCGGATGGCGGTTTACGCGGTTCGCAAATCGTCCAGCCCACCGGTGGCTCTGGCCCTGCGCCAGGATGTGGCCGGCTGGAGACTGGCCGAGGCGTTGCTGAAGGGCAATGACGATCTGAGTGACGCACATTTGCGTCAGCTGATCGATGTGCTCACCGCGGTTGGTGTCAGGACCGGGGAATCCGCCTGGGCCTTGTCCCAGCGGTTGCACGATCATGTCTGTCCGGATTGCGGGCCTGCGCATTTGCCACCGCGCACTACCTGGCGCCAGCGTTTGGCACTTGGCTCTCTCTGGGACTGAGTGCAGGCCAGCATCGCATAGAGGCGTCCTCGAAGCTTATGGCTTCGGGGGCGTTTCCATTTGTGACGCGGGCGTCATCGGTGTATTCTGCCTGAAAATATCAGGAGGAAAGCATGGCCGACGGACACGACATGGGCGAACGCGCGAAGTTTCGCGAAATGCTGGAAGGCACCAAGGATGATTGGGATATCATCGTTGAGCATTCCAAGAGCTTCAACAAGGGGCTCGCCAAGCGCGTGATCGACCATCTGCGCCTGCTCGATGGCGATTATGGTGGCTTCCCGATCGACCGGTTGGAACATTCCATCCAGACCGCGACCCGCGCGCATCGCGACGGCCGCGACGAGGAATATGTGGTCTGCGCGCTGCTTCACGATATTGGCGACACGCTGGGCAGCTACAATCATCCGGATGTGGCCGCCGCGATCCTGAAGCCGTTCGTGTCAGAGGCCAATCTCTGGATGGTGGCCAATCATGGCGCGTTCCAGGGCTATTACTTCTTCCACCATATCGGGCTGGACCGGAATCTGCGGGAGCATTTCAAGGACAGTCCGCATTACGAATATTGCGCGCAGTTCTGCCATCTCTACGACCAAGCCGCCTTCGATCCGGACTATGAGAGCGAGCCGCTGGAATTCTTCATCCCGATGGTCGAGCGCGTCTTCTCGAAGCCGGTAAATTCCATGTATCTCAAGGCGATGCAGGAATAGTCTGAGGTATTACTCCTCAGACGTTTCCAGCATGCAGGGGCCTTCGCTGGCGATGCTTGTCATCGCGGCGTGGGCTTCGCACTTGTTGCCATAGGTCTTCCCGTCACAGCCGCAGACCGGGCGATATTCGCGCGTGCACATCGGGCGGACTTCGGTGCAGACGCCGGCCGCATCTGCAATGTTGCGGCAGGCCCCGTCATCCATTTTGCAGAACAAGCCATCTTCGCACGCAATGGCCGCTATGCCGCCACAGGTCTCTCCGACTCCGGCGGTCAGGGGCAGAGCAGGCGTGTCATCTGGCGCTTCTGGAGCGGGGGGCGGAGCCTCCGCTTCAACCGGCGGCAGGTCTTCCGGGGGCTTCTCGAACCAGGCACAGCCGGTGAGGAGCGTGATAGACAAAACAAGAGCGATGAGGCGCATGATGATCTCCCTGTTTACAGGAAGTACCTGCGCCCCAATCGCGTATTTGGCAAGCCGGAGCCTAGCCTTTCATGCCGGCTGCGACAGCCGCAAAGATGTTCTGGCCGTGCTCGCCGCCAGACTGGAAGGCAGGCTTCGTGGTCGAGACATCGGTGATCTGGTCCCATTTCGCCGCAACGGCTTCAGCCGACAGACCTTCACCCTGGCCAACGAACACACCTTCGGTCTCAACGATGCGCGCCATCGAGAACGCACCGGCACCGGCTGACAGGATCATGCCGGTCGGGGCTTCATCCTTGACGAGGTTCATCACGCCGGGCGTGACATATTCCGGCTTGAGCTGGGCGAGCACTTCGTCGGGCATCAGGCCTTCGGTCATGCGAGTTGCAGCAATCGGGCAGACCGCGTTGATTTTAATGTTGTTTTTCGCGCCTTCAATTTTCAGCGTGTTCATCATGCCCACCACGCCGAGCTTGGCAGCGCCATAGTTGGCCTGGCCGAAATTGCCGTAGAGGCCGGTCGAGGATGTGGTCACGACGATGCGGCCGAAATTCTGCTCTTTCATGATGTTCCAGGCTGCGTGGACCGGCATGAAGCTGCCGCGCAGATGGACGTCAATTACGAGATCGATGTCGGCCTGGGTCATCTTGGAGAAAGATTTGTCGCGCAGGATTCCGGCATTCGCGATGATGATGTCGATGCGGCCCCACTTGGCCATCGTGTCATCGATCATCTTCTTGACGCCAGCCTCGTCGGAAACCGACGATCCGTTCGCGATGGCTTCGCCGCCCATGGCCTCGATTTCCTTCACAACGGCTTCGGCCGCTTCGGAATTACCGCCGGTGCCGTCCAGCGTGCCGCCGAGGTCGTTGATGACAACTTTCGCGCCGCGGCGGGCGAGTTCCAGCGCGTGGCAACGGCCGAGACCGCCGCCGGCTCCGGTGACAATGGCGACGCGATCGTCGAAACGGATATCTGACATGGGACTATTCCTCATTCCTTGACTGTTCTGCCTCGTGTCAGACCAAACGCTGACGTAAACGTCAAGCATACCCGTAGCGTCACCTCTTGCGCGGATTGCCGCGCCGTGATTGCGTTTCGGCCAGCCGAAGAAAAGTATCCAGGGAGGATCGTCATGCTGGCTTATGTAACACTGGGATCAAACGACAAGGACAAGGCCGTCGAATTCTATGACGCGGTCATGGGGGAGCTGGGCGGGCAACGCGTCTTCGCCAATGACCGGCTGCAATTCTATGGCACCGGCCCCGGCCAGCCGATGATCGCGATTGGCGGTCCTTATGATGGCGAAGCCGCCTCTGCCGGCAATGGCGTCATGCCAGCGCTTGGCTGCAAGGATAATGAGACCGTCGACCGCGCCTACAAGAAAGCGCTAGAAATGGGCGGCACCTGTGAAGGCGAGCCGGGCCAACGCCTGCCAAACTTCTACGGTGCCTATTTCCGGGACCCCGACGGCAACAAGCTCTGCGTCTGCAAGCTGGGCTAGGTATCAGCCCAGCGCCGCCAGGAAGACTTCGAGCGTCTCTTTTGCAAAGAGGCGCATGTTTTCCGGGCGGTCGCTGAGGCCGGTCTCCAAAGTGGTGGAGATCTCGAACCGGTTCGGGCCGACTACGGCGATGCAGGTGTGGCCTGCGGCGTCGCCATAGCCATTGCCGGTTGGGCCTGAGGCGCCGGTCTCGCAGAGCCCCCAATCGGCGGCGAGCTTGCCGCGAATGGTGTTGGCCAGCAGACGGGCATAGGGCTCGGTCGAGGAGCGCATGTCGCCAATATCTTCCCGTGTCAGGCCGAGCAGATGCTTGAATGCCTTGGGCGTGTAAATGACGCCACCCCCGCGATAATAGGTCGAGGCACCGGGCACGGCGAGTAGCGCCGCCGAGATGAGGCCGCCAGCCGAGGATTCCGAAATGGCCACGGTCTCGCCGCGGGCCTTGAGCGTGTTTGCGATCTGTTGCGCGATGGGGATGAGTGTTTCCATGCGCGCCAATTGAGCAGCCGGGTGGGCGCCGCGCAAGCCGGACGTTGGGAGAGGGCCGGGCCCTGGTCTCCCGCGCCGGTGCTTCGACTTCGCCCATCCTTCGACTTCGCTCAGGATGAGTCTGCACACTGCTGCCAGATTACAGTGCTCGTCGTGAGGGAAGTCGAAGGATGGGCAGGCTGGGGGAGTTGCACCCGGTAGCGCACAAGAATGCTTCCCCTTCGGCCACGGCGCGGCTAAGCCTGAATGTGACACTTTGGGGAAAGGGAGCGGCGGATGCTTTCAATCGCGGGATATGAATGGGGTTGGGACAATGCGCGGGCACTGCTCGGCATCTTGCTGATCTATGGTGTGTGCTGGGTGTTGTCAGAGAAGCGGAAACTGTTTCCGTTCCGGCTGATCATCGGCGCGACGATCATGCAATTCGTGTTTGCGCTGATCCTGTTTGGCATCCCCTTTGTACGGGCGATCCTGTTCAAGGCCAATGACGTGGTCGATGGCCTGCAAAATGCGACGCGGGCCGGCACCAGCTTTGTGTTCGGGTATGTCGGTGACAATGTGGCCGCGCAGCAATTGATGGATGGGTCGCCGCCGCCTCTGTTCTTCTTCCAGATTCTGCCAATCGTGATCGTCGTTGCCGCGCTGTCCGCCATTCTCTGGCACTGGCGCATCCTTCAATGGGTCACAAACGGGTTCGCCTATATCTTTCAACGCGCGATGGGCCTTGGCGGGGCGACGTCTCTCGCCGTGTCGGCCAATGTGTTCATGGGCATGACCGAGGCGCCGGTTCTGATCCGGCCCTACATCAAGGGTATGACCCGGTCTGAGCTGCTGATCATGATGACGGCGGGCTTTGCGACCATCGCAGGCAGTGTGCTTGTGGTGTATGGGGCGTTCCTTGAAGGCAAGATGGACAATCCGCTGGCACAATTGCTGACCGCCTCCATCATGGCGGCCCCGGCAGCGGTGGCCGTGGCGCTCTGCCTGATTCCGGAGACGACGCCCGCGACCGAGCGGATGAAGGAACCTGATTTCAGCTATTCTTCCACGATGGATGCTTTTTCGACGGGCGCCTCTGACGGCCTGAAGATCGTGCTGAACATTGCGACCATGCTGATCGCGGCGCTGGCGCTGCTCTGGCTGGTCAATGCAGGGCTGGGCGCATTCCCGGATGTGGCGGGTGCACCGCTCTCCATTGAGCGTATCCTTGGCTGGATCTTCGCGCCGCTGATGTACATGATCGGCGTGCCGATGGGCGAGGCGGCGCAATCGGGCTCGCTGATGGGCGTGAAGACGGTGCTGACCGAATTCGTGGCCTTCCTGCAACTCGCTGAAGTGCCTCAGGACGCAATGGACCCGCGCACGCGCATCATCACGGCGCACGCCATTTGCGGTTTTGCGAATTTCGGCTCCATGGGCATCCTGATTGGCGGCCTGAGCATTGTGGAACCGGCGCGGCGGGATGATTTCCTGGCGCTGGCTTGGCGGACGCTATTGGCGGGGACGCTGGCGACGTGTCTCTCTGGCGCGGTGGTCGGGGCGCTGCCATATCAGCTATTTGCAGGTGTGGGTGGCTGATCTTTCCGCTCGCCTCCCGCACGGTCAGGCCTAGACTTCAGGGCTGGGATTGGCACGAGTGCGGGATATGAAGATGAGACGATTTCGAATTGGGTTGCTGGCCGCCTGCGGTATGGCAACGGTTATGCCTTCTTTGGCACAGGAACGCTTGGCGCCGGTGAGCGTCTGGGGTGATCGGACAGAGACCGATCCTGGGAGCCTTGCGGGTCTGGACGCTGCTGAGATCGACGAGATCCTCGCCGATCATCCGGCGGAAATCCTGAATAAATTACCCGGTGTGAACATTCAGATGAATTCCGGGCAGGAGCATCTGGTTGCAATCCGCTCACCCGTCCTGACCGGAGGGGCCGGGCAGGGAAGTTTCCTGATCATGGAGAATGGCGTCCCGGTGCGCTCGCCCGCTTTTGGCAACGTCAACAGTCTGTTCGAGCCACATCATGAAGTGGCGAGCGCGATTGAAGTCGTGCGCGGGCCGGGCAGTGCGAAATACGGTTCCAATGCCGTGCACGGACTGGTCAATGTCATCTTGCCGGAAGTCGGCAGCGGCGGCCAGGTGGTCGCGAGCTATGGCACACTCGGTCGCTGGCGCACGGATGTGACGCTGGACGAGGGAGAGCACTGGTTGGCGGCGGTGTCGCTACAAAAGGATACCGGCTGGCGCGAAAATACCGGCGTCGACCAGCAGAAGCTGACACTGGTCGGCGACTGGATACTGGGCGACTGGGACACGACGACATGGCTCACCGCGTCAAACCTCAACCAGGAAACGGCCGGCTTTGCACAGGGGCCGGATGCCTACAAGGATGAGGACATTGCCAAATCCAATCCGAACCCGGAAGCCTACCGCGATGCGTGGTCGGCGCGGGCAGGCGCGCGGCTGTCTCGAAACCTCAGCGGCGGCACGCTGACCCTGACGCCGTATGCGCACACCCAGTCGATGATCTTTGCACAGCACTTCCTGCCGAATGGCGGCGTGGAGAAGAATGGCTCGACCGGCGGCGGCCTGATGGCGCGCTTTGAGCGGGAGGCTTCCGACAGCCTGACCTGGCGCGTGGGCGCGGATGTTGATGTTGCAAGCGGCTGGCTGACTGAAATCCAGCCCGAACCGTTCGGCTTCTTTCCGGGCGACTCGCGTTTCCCGCAAGGCAAACACTATGACTACACCGTCAACACGTTGATGGGGGCGGTCTGGGGCGAGCTGGATTTTGCGCTGGGTGAGGATGTGCACGGGCTGGCTGGGCTGCGCGCGGAAGCGCATGAGTATGACTATTCGACCGATGTGGCGCCCGGCATCAATGGCCGGTTCAATGTGCCGGATGACCGGACCGATAATTTTGACCTCCTGACGCCGAAGCTGGGCCTGATCTGGTCGGTAACGGAGGCGACCGATCTTTATGCGAACTATGCCCGCGGCGAGCGCGCGCCACAGGCCTCTGATCTCTACCGCCTGCAAAGCCTGCAAGTGGCCGGGCAGGTGAAGGAAGAGACGCTCGACAGCGTCGAGATTGGCGCGCGGGGCAATGCGCTGAACGGTCGGCTGGTATATGATGTTGCGGCCTACTGGATGGAGAAGGACAATTTCTTCTTCCGCGACAGTGACGGGCTGAATGTTCCCGATGGGGCGACCGAGCACAAGGGCGTGGAAGCCTCCGCGGCATTTGATCTGACGCCTGTCCTGAGCGTGTCCGGCTCGGCCAGCTGGTCTGACCAGACCTATACATTCGACCGGGTCACGGGCTCCGGCACCGAGACGATCCGCGACGGCAACGAGATCGACACGGCGCCGGAATGGCTGGCCAATGTCTCGCTGGACTGGCAGGCGACGGACGCGATCAAGCTGTCGCTGAATGTTGATCATGTCGGCGAATATTTTGTCGACCCGGCGAACACGACGACCTATCCCGGACATACTGTGCTGGGCGCGCGGGGCGCGTGGGCCCTCAGCGAAACGGCCGAGCTGTTCCTGATCGTGCGGAATCTGACAGATGAGAAATATGCCGACCGAGCAGATCTCGCCTTTGGCAATGAACGCTACTTCCCTGGCGAACCTCTGAATGCGACGCTGGGCATGAGAAAAACATTCTAGGAGGAAACCGATGAAACTCTATCATAGCCCCATGGCCCCCAATCCGGACCGGGTTGTCTTTTTCCTCCGCGCGAAAGGCAAATTGGACGCGGTGGATCTGGAAGAAGTCTCCATCATGAAACAGGAGCACCGGACGAAGGAATATCGCGAGGTCTCTCCGTTTGCGCAGGTGCCGGCGCTGGTGCTGGATGATGGGACCAAGGTCACCGAAAGCCGGGCGATTTGTACCTATTTCGAGAATGTATTCCCGGAGCCGAACCTGATGGGAACGGACGCGAAGGAAAAGGCCCTGATCGAGATGTGGGATCGCCGGGTCGAGCTGATGTTCATGGTGCAGTTCGCGACCTGGTTCCGCAATGCGCATGAGATGATGGCGCCGCTGGAAGTCCCGCAGAGCGCCGAGGCCGCTGCCAAGGGTGAGAAGAACGCCAAGCGCATGGCTGAGCGGTTTGATGCCCACCTTGCCGACCACGAATATCTCGCGGCTGACCGGTTCTCGATTGCGGACATTACGCTGTTCATCACCTGTGGCTTCTGCCGCGTGATGAAATGGGCGCCGCACAAGGAGCACGAGAATCTCGGTCGCTGGTACGACGCCATGAAGGCACGCGGTTTTGCGGGCTAGGCGTTCTTGATGTTCATCCCGCCATCGACCGGGATATGCACGCCGGTCAGGAAGCTGGCCGCTGGCAGGACGAGAGATAGCGTCATATTGGCCACCTCTTCCGGGATGCCGTAACGGCGCAAAGGCACGCGGCGCTTGGCGTAGATTTCCTTGTGCTCGTCCTGGATGCCAGCGGTGATGCCCGTATGGATCGGGCCGGGGCAGATCGCATTGACGGTGATGCCTTCACGACCAAGGTCGACGGCGAGCCCGCGGGTCAGGCCGATGACGCCATGTTTGGCTGCGACATAGGGCGAATTGCCCGGCGTGGCGCCAAGGCCTTCCGTGGACGCAATATTCACGATGCGACCAAAGCCTGCCTTGCGCATGTAAGGGAGCGCTGCGCGGATGGCGCGCTGGTGGGAGGTCAGCATGACATTGATGCTGTCGGCCCATGCGTCTTCATAGCTGTCCTCGGCAACGTCAGCCATCCTGGCGAAGCCGGCATTGTTCACGAGAATTTCCAGCCCGCCGAAATGCGCGGCCGTCTCGTCCACGACGCGCTTGATCGCGTCCTTGTCGCTGACGTCCAGCGCCCAGCCCTGCACATTGGCGAAGCCAGCATCACGGATTTCCTGAACAACGACATCGACATTTTCCTGCTTGAGGTCTGTCACGGCGACGTTGGCGCCTTGGCGGGCGAACAGGTGGGCGGTGGCGCGGCCCATGCCGCTGGCGGCGCCGGTAATGAGTGCGGTCTTGCCTTCAATGGAGCGCGAGAGATCCTGATATGGCGGGTGGCTCATGTGCGTTTCTTTCGTTTCTTGATTGTGCCGGAGAAGTTGAGGACGGGGCGGCCATTCGCGGTGACAAGGCCGCGCACGAAGGTGATGGAGCCCCCCTTGCGGAGCACTTCGCCGCGCGCCTCGATATATTCGCCTTCCAGCGCGCCATCCAGAAATTCAGACGTGAAGGCGACCGTGACTCCATATTCGCCCTCCATGCCGTCATGCGCGATCGCGAACAGGGAGAAGTCACCGAACGCCATCAGGCAGCCGCCATGCATCACGCCGCCCGCATTCATATGCTTGCGTTGTGCCCGAAAGGCCGCGACCGGGCCATCATCGTCAATCTTGAAATAGAACGGACCGGCGGCATCGTGTTCAAACGGCTCGTCGGGCCATGTCTGCCAGCCGGCAAACTCCCCGGTTTGGACTGTTTCTGCGGTCATTCCGCCTCCCTGCTGTTTTTCCGGCACGATACCGCACAGTCACCCTTCGACAAGCGTGCCGTTGGGGCATAGATTACGCGGGAAGGTATATAATCGGAGGAAATCGTATGGCATTCGATGCCGAAATCCGCGCGGCGCTGATCGAGCAGGTCCGCCGCTTCGTGACCGAGAAATGCGTGCCGATCGAGGCGCAAGTGGGCGACGAGGACGAAGTTCCGCAGGCTGTGGTCGATGAGATGAAGAATCTCGGCCTGTTCGGCATTGCGGTGCCGGAAGAGTATGGCGGCCTCGCGCTGGACATGGAGACCGAGGCGCTGGTGGCGTTTGAGCTCGGCCAGACCTCTCCAGCCTTCCGCAGTGTGGCCGGCACGAATATCGGTATTGGGAGCCAGGCGCTCGTCCTGTTCGGGACCGACGCGCAGAAGGAAAAATGGCTGCCGGGCATCGCGTCAGGCGATCTGATCGCGAGCTTTGCGCTGACCGAGCCGGAAGCGGGCTCTGATGCGGGCAGCCTGACCACAAAGGCAATCCGTGACGGCGATCATTATGTGCTGAACGGCACCAAGCGCTACATCACCAATGCCAACAAGGCGGACCTGTTCACAGTCATGGCGCGGACCGATGTGGATACGCCGGGCCCAAAGGGCGTGTCAGCCTTTGTCGTGGAACGCGACACACCGGGCGTGTCGGTTGGTGTGCCGGAAAAGAAGATGGGCCAGCAGGGCGCGCACATTTGTGACGTGATCTTCGAAGATGCCCGCGTGCCAGCCGAGAACATCATCGGCAAGGAAGGCGAGGGCTTCAAGGTTGCGATGAGCGTGCTCGACAAGGGACGCCTGCACATCTCAGCCGTAGCAACGGGCGTGTCGAAACGCCTGATCCGCGAGATGGTGAATTATGCCCTCGAGCGGAAGCAATTCGGCACGGCCATCATGAACCACCAGATGATCCAGGCGATGATCGCTGACAGCCAGGCTGAGACTTATGCGGCGGAATGCATGATCATGGATGCCGCGCGTCGGCGCGATGCGGGCGAGGATGTCACCCTACTCGCCTCTTCCACGAAACTGTTTGCCACCGAGGCGTGCGGCCGGGTGGCTGATCGTGCGGTGCAGGTGTTTGGCGGCGCAGGCTATGTCTCCGACTATGGCATCGAGCGATTCTACCGCGACGTGCGCATCTTCCGCCTGTATGAAGGCACCAGCCAGATCCAGCAGATCATCATCGCACGCGAATTGGCCAAGGCGGCCAAAGCCGGGAGACTTTAAGCCATGTTCGAACACGATTTGACCGACCCGCATGATGTGGGCCTGAATGCCGAACGGCTTGCAGCCATTCCGCAATATTTCCAGCAGAACTATATCGACCGAGGCAAATTACCATGCGTGGCGACATTGGTGTCACGCGGGGGCGAGGTGGCGCTGGAGGATTATTCCGGCACCACGCATATTGGCGAAGGCGAACCGATCGGTCCGCATACGATCTTCCGAATCTATTCCATGACCAAGCCAGTCACGTCGCTGGCGGCGATGATGCTGTTCGAGGAGGGCAAGTTGCGCCTGGACCATGAAGTTTCGCGCTTCATTCCCGAGTTCGCGGACGTCCAGGTTTTCGACGGAGGCAATCGCGAGGATTATACGACCCGCGCACCTGACCGCCCGATGACAATACTGGACTTGTTCACGCATACATCTGGGATCACGTACGGCTTCCTGATGCAGGACGAACCTGACGCGATCTATCGCAAGCACAAGATCGGTGCGCCGACCGAAACCTTGCTGGAAATGAGCCAGCGGATCGCGAAACTGCCGCTCTCCTTCTCGCCTGGCACACAATGGGGATATGGGCATTCCATTGACGTGCTCGGCGCGATCGTCGAAATCGTTGCGGGGCAACCTCTCGATGAGTTCTTCCGGGAACGTATCTTTGGTCCACTTGGCATGGATGATACCGACTTCTGGGTGCCGGAGAACAAGATTGACCGGTTGATGGCATGCTACAACAAGCATCCGTTGACTGGCGAGATATCGATGTCCGATGCCGCTGGCAAGGAATCGAAGCTCTATAGCAAGCGTCCGAAACTGCTGAATGCTGGCGGCGGTCTGGCCTCTACCGTGCGGGATTATCACCGTTTTTGCCTGATGTTGATGCGTGGCGGTACGCTGGACGGCGCCCGCATCATCAGCCCGAAGACGTGGGAGTTCATGCGCCAAAATCATCTTCCGGATGGCAAGACGATCAAGGAGATGGGCGACAAAACATTCTCCGAGGCGCGGATGGAAGGCAATGGCTTCGGGCTCGGGGGCTCTGTGCTGACTGATCCGGTTGCCTCGATGCAGCCTTCCAGTCTGGGCAATTTCAGCTGGGGTGGCCTTGCGTCCACCTTCTTCTGGATCGACCCGGAAGAAGAAATGGTCGTCATCCAGGCGACACAGATGATCCCTTCAGGCACCTATCCGATCAGGCCACAATTGCAGCAACTCGTTTATGCGGCGGTGGACTGGTGAGCGAGGAGAAAGCGAACCCGGTCAGGCAGGCGATTCTAGATCTGACCACAGAAGCTGGTGCAGGCAAGACGATCAGTGCTGAACAGGCAGCGCGCGCCGTGAGTGATGCGAATTTTCAACGTGTGCTGAAGGATGTGCGGGCAGAAGCCGTGCGCCTGCACAAGGCGGGCACAGTCTTGATCTATCGGAAAGGCAAACCTGTCGAGGATCCGGATGTGTTCAAGGGCGTCTATCGGCTGGGCCTTCCAGCCTGACGGAGCTAGTTTCCATAGCGGCGAATTTCAGTCTGGAATCCGCGGCCCTTGGAAGTCAGTACATAAAGGCGGTCATACTCAGTGGCCTCGACAATCGGCGCGCCGGGTTTGCCGCCGAGTGCTTTGACGAGTTCGGGCGTGGTGTTGGAATGGCCCACGACGAGGATGTTTCCGGGCGTCGCGCGGAGCATGTTCGCAAAGGTCTCCAGATTACCGGCGTCATAGGGCAGCACGGTGAGGCCAGTGGCCTTGGCAATTGGAAGAGCTGTCTGTCGCGTGCGCCGGGTATCGGTTGAGTAGATCGCTGTAAGGCCGGCCTGCTTCAATTCGTTTGCGAGAATATCAGCCCTGGCCCGACCGACAACCGTCAGGTCCGGATCGTCTCCGGCGGCTTTCTCTGCGTGGCGGACCAGATAGATTTGGCGGGCATCTGGCGCAGGCGACGAGGCGCACGCCGCCAATGGGATCGACGCCAAAAGCCCGAGTGCAAGTCTCCGTGTCAGCATCAGGCTGCCACCGGTTTGCGGATCGGGCGCTCAAGGGAAAACGCAGATTCTGTCGGACCGTTCTGCCTCAGGGATTGCAGCCTCTCCCAGCCATCCTGCATCGAGAAGCGCTCACCCCGCGGGGCCCACCAGAGTACGAAGCTGGCCCCGTCACTGCGGTCCAGACTGTCGGACAGACGGCGCATCCCGGGTGGGTGTGTGCGTCCATTGTAAGAGAACTCTTTCAGGGCTTCGATCGATGTCCAGCCAGCCATGGTGCACACATCCGGCGCAGCCATGTCGCGGGGATAAGGAAAGGCATCTTGCATGCCATACCAGTCACCATTTGGGCGCCGGATGCCGTGCGTATGCCAATGCATGCCGTCAAACGAGTCCGCGTCAGTGAAGATACGGGGCAAAATTGCCATGAATACCCGGACGAATTCATTCTCCATGTTGAACGCGCCTAATGGGCGCGCGCAATTGAAGTGAATCAATCGGTATTCCGTCGTCATTGAAATGTCCCCGTCCAATTTGGACAGGGATATGACAAAGCCGTTTCGCAATTGTTAAGAGAAAACGGACGGCAAAAAATAAACCTTCCGGCTAATTCCCTTTAAACTCTGCCGGGCGTTTCTTGAGGAATGCGGTAACGCCTTCCTTGAAGTCATCCGTGCGCCCAGCAGTGCGTTGAGCGATGCGCTCGTCGTAGATGGCTTCGTCGAAGTCGGATTCGCAGGCTTTCCAGATCAGCTCGCGCGCCAGAGACAGGGCGATGGTCGGGCCGGTTGCCAACTTCTCGGCCATTTCCAAAGCCGTGGGCATCAATTGGTCATCCTCAACGATGCGATTGACCATGCCCCATTCCAACGCTTTTTCCGCAGGGACCTTATCGCCGAACAGCGCCATTTCCATTGCGCGCACGCGGCCGATCGTGCGGGCCAGAAGCCAGGTCGATCCGCCATCTGGTACGAGGCCTATGCGGCGGAAGGCTTGAAGGAAATAGGCGCTCTGGGCGCAAACCACGATGTCGCCAACAAGTGCGAGTGAACAGCCGACGCCAGCAGCGGGACCATTCACGGCAGTAATGAGCGGATGCGGATGTTCCTTGATGGCCTGCATCAGCGGATTGTAGTGCGTTGTGAGGGCGCGCCCCGCATCTGGCTTGGAGCCTTCATGGCTGAGTTGTACGCTGAGACCGCCGGGGCCGAGATTCGCGCCGGAACAGAAGCCACGACCTGAGCCGGTCAGAATAGTGCAACGCGCCTCGTCCGCTGCCACTTCGAATGCGTGGAGCAATTCCTGCGCTGTATCGACGCCGCAGGCATTCAGCGTGCTTGGATCATCAAAGCTGATGACGGCGATGTCGCCTTTCAGCTCATAGGAAATTTTTGTGTAGGCCATGTGTTCCGCTCCCGATGGACGTTTTTTTACACCCTATTGTGTCGTCTGGCCCGCGTGAACGCCTGACCCAACGGAAATGTTTTTTATTTTGTTCAGGGGTCAATGCGCGTTACACTCAGGTGAGGAAACGACCCAAAGGAAGAAATACATGGCCCTAGATAGTGCTACCGGATCCGGCATGAGCTCGATACTGAGCCGCCAGAAAGCCGCACATATTCGCGACGGCATTCCCTCCGTTTCGAAACGAATCGAATGGCTGGACAAGTCCATCGACCTTCTGGTGACGCATGGCGACGCTCTGGCCGAAGCCATGCGGGAAGATTTTGGCCATCGATCTGTGGACCAGTCGAATTTGACCGATATTGCCGGGTCTATCGGCGCGCTCAAATTCTCGAAGAAGCATGTCGCCAAATGGATGCGGCCTGAGAAACGCAAGGTCGAATTTCCGCTTGGCTTGCTCGGCTCGCGCGCGGAGCTTCAGTTCCAGCCAAAGGGCGTGATCGGTGTGATCAGCCCCTGGAATTTCCCGGTCAATTTGACCTTCGCGCCGCTGGCGGGCGTGTTCGCTGCTGGCAATCGCGCGATGATCAAGCCATCGGAATTCACCGAGGCGACCTCAGAGCTGATGAAACAGCTGATTGGTCAGTATTATGACGAAGAAGAAGTCGCGGTCATCACGGGCGGTCCGGAAGTGGGCGCGGAATTCTCCAAGCTTGCTTTTGACCATATGGTCTTCACGGGCGCGACGTCGATTGCGCACCACGTCATGCGCGCCGCAGCAGACAATCTCGTGCCGCTGACGCTGGAGCTTGGCGGAAAAAGCCCGGTCATCCTCGGGCGGTCGGCCAATATGGAAAAAGCGGCAAGCCGCATCATGGCGGGCAAGACTTTGAACGCAGGCCAAATCTGCCTGGCTCCAGACTATGCCTTCGTGCCGCAGGAAAAGACCGCAGAATTTGTGGGCGCGGCGACCAAAGCCATTGAGACGATGTATCCGTCGGGCCTGAAAGACAATGACGACTACACGTCAGTCGTGAACCAGCGCCATTATGACCGGATCATGAGCTATATCGAGGAAGCGCGCGAAAAAGGCGCGGAGGTCCACGAGCTCAATCCTGCGGGAGAGAACTTCTCCCAACAGCCGCACCGCAAGATCCCGCCGCACATTATCGTCAATCCGGGCGATGATTTGAAAGTTATGCAGGATGAAATTTTCGGTCCGATCCTGCCCATCAAGTCTTATGGTGAAACAAAAGATGCGGTGGCATATGTAAACGCGCATGACCGGCCGCTTGGGCTTTACTATTTCGGTGAGGACTCGACCGAGAAGGATTATGTGCTGAACAATACGACGTCGGGGGGCGTGACCGTGAATGACGTCATCTTCCATGTCGCGCAGGAAGACCTGCCCTTTGGCGGTGTGGGTCCATCCGGCATGGGCAGCTATCACGGTCGGGACGGCTTCATGGAGTTCAGTCACAAGAAGTCAGTGTACACGCAAACGGGCAGTGAGATGCTGGCCATGATGCGCCCGCCTTATGGCGACAAGTTCCGGGGTCAGGTGAAAGGCCGCATCAAGCGCTAGGCTCTGTTTCCGGAAACAAGAAAGCCCGCCGGCAATGCTGGCGGGCTTTTTCTTTTGCGGTCTGTTCGAACTAGCGTTTCAGGAATGCTGGAATATCGCTGCCGAAGCCTTTGACCTTTTCAGGAGCCGGATCGAGGATAGGGTCGTCATCCTTGCGCTTGCGGTCCCGTTCGCGATCGCGTTTTGGCTTCGCCGCACGCTCGCGCTTTGGCTTCTCTTCCGGGCGATCATCGGTCTGGGCATCGGACTTCGGTTCAGTCTTTGCCTTGGGCTCTTCAGCCTTGGCTTTAGGCTTGGACTCGGCGGGAGTTGCCTCTTCCAGCTTGTCGGTGTTCTCGTCGCGCCGACGGCTGCGCGAGCGACCTCCGCGTGATTTGTCGTCACGACTGCCTGACCGGGAACGGCCGCGGCTGCGACTTTCATCCGGTGGCAGGTCTCCGAGTTCCTCAAGCAGGCCCTCGGGCATATAGTCCTCGACATCCTGCTGGATCATCTTGAGGACAAAGCCCCAGGATTTTTCGTCCGACGGTGACACAACCGTGAAGCTTTCGCCCGTACGCCCGGCGCGGCCGGTCCGCCCGATCCGGTGAACATAATCCTCGTCTTTGGGTGGCGGCGAATAGTTGAAGACATGCCCGACGTCCGGAATGTCTAGCCCGCGTGCGGCGACATCCGACGCTACGAGCAGCTTCAGGTCGCCGTCACGGAAACGCTGCAGCACTTGGGTGCGGAAGGCCTGCGGCAGGTCGCCATGAATGGCGGCGGCGTCGTGGCCATGCTTTTGCAAAGAGGCCGCGACGATATCGACTTCGACCTTGCGGTTACAGAAGACGATGCCGTTCTTCACGTCGCGGGACTCGATCACGCGGCGCAGCGCGGTGCGCTTGGCCTTCGCGTCATTGGTCGGAATGTGGACCACGTGCTGTGTGATCGTCTTGGCGGCGTCCGTCGGACGGGCAACTTCGATCTTGACCGGGTCGCGCTGGAAGGTCTTCGCCAGTCTCTGAATATCGGTCGGGAAGGTTGCCGAGAATAGCAGAGTCTGCCGTTTCGCCGGAATTTTGGAGACAATCTTCTCGATGTCGGGAATGAAGCCCATGTCGAGCATGCGGTCGGCTTCGTCAATGATGAGGTAGTCGACCCCCATCAGCAGCAGCTTTCCGCGTTCGAACTGGTCCATCAGGCGGCCCGGTGTGGCGATCAGTACGTCGACACCGCGCTGGAGCAGGCCTTCTTGTTCCTTGAAGCTGACACCGCCAATGAGCAGGGCCATGGTGAGTTTCAGGTGCTTGCCATATTTCTCGAAATTCTCGGCCACCTGCGCGGCCAGTTCGCGCGTCGGGCAGAGGATCAGGCAACGGGGCATGCGGGCCCTCGCCCGTCCGCGCGCAAGGCGATGGATCATGGGGAGCACGAAGGCCGCCGTCTTGCCGGTGCCGGTTTGCGCGATGCCTGTGACGTCGCCGCCGGCGAGGATATGGGGGATGGCTTCGGCCTGGATCGGCGTGGGCGTGGTATAGCCTGCCTCTTCCACAGCCTTAAGTACGTTCGGCCCAAGGCCGAGGTCTGCAAATGTTACGTCAGTCAATGTTATGGTTCCTGGAATGGTTTCTGATTCAACCCGGCGGCCTTGGTGGCCGCAGTTTCCCGCGTTCAGTGCCTTAGTGCACTTTTGGCGGGCCGGGCGAATTCCATGCCCGGAGCGTCGTGTTGCGCTGCACATAAGCCAAATTGTGACTAAATGGAAGGGGGGCCGCCCAGCTTTCGCCCGAGAGCGCGCAGGTCAGACGCGATAGCGCTGGACGTCATCGATCAGATTTTGCAGCACGCGCTTGGATCGGCCCCAATCAAATGCCTGTCCGGGCACGGTAATCGTGCCTTTCAGCAATGTGCCTTCCTCACGGGATTCCAAAGTGATGATCATGTTGCCCTCCCAGGACCAGACAGAAGAGGCCATTTTGGAATTGATGATGCAGCCATCGCCTGCCTCTGAAATATCCACGATTGGCTGGCTGCGGCTGGCGAGCGAACAGACCACGGCAGCGAGCGTTTCGCCGAACGTGTTGCGAAAGCCTTGCGACAGTTCGCGGTCCATCTTGAGGCCGAGCTTGGCATAAAGCGGGATGGCGATGTCTTTCATCGCGGCCAGCGGGACCCCGCCCGCGCCAGCCGCCGCCATGACGGGCTCGGCATATTTGAAGAACTGTTCTGCGGTCATCCCTTGGGGAGTCGCCCCGGTGACTTGGACGACCCGTGCTCGAACATCGGGATGGTTGATGATCTCTCCCACATTCATCGAATTGCGCCAATCGACGCTGGGATCAACATTCTGTGCAGGGAGGGATGGCGGTGAAGCGGAGTGTGCGCCGTCTGTAACAGCTGTTCCGCAATTGGCGCAGAAGCGGTGGCCATCTCCCAGCTTCTGTCCGCAATTTGTACAAAACATGGGCGGTCCCCTCGTCCATATGACGAGAGGACCTTACCCCAAATCAGGCGCCCGCGTCAGCGAGATTCTGGTTCGCAAAATCCCAATTCACGAGATTGTCCAGGAAAGCGCCCATATAGTTCGGGCGGCTGTTCTGGTAGTCGAGGTAGTATGCGTGCTCCCAGACATCCATGGTCAGGATCGGCGTAGCGTCGATATCTGTGACCGGCGTTTCCGCGTTCGGGGTCTTGGTGATGTGCAGCTTGCCGCCCTTGTAGACCAGCCAGGCCCAACCGGAGCCAAACTGACCGCCGCCTGCTGCTTTGAAGTCCTTCACGAACTGGTCGTAGCCGCCCAGGTCGCGGTCGATCAGTTCTGCCACTTTGCCGTGCGGTTTGCCGCCGCCGCCCGGTTTCATGCAGTGCCAGTAGAATGTGTGGTTCCAGACCTGGGCCGCATTGTTGAACAGGCCGGCCTTGCCGCTATCGGCTGCGGCTTTCTTGATGATGGATTCGAGCGACTCGTTTTCGAGGTCGGTGCCCTCGATCAGGCCGTTGAGGTTGTTGACATAAGCGGCGTGGTGCTTGCCGTGGTGAAAGTTCAAGGTCTCCTCGGAGATGTGCGGCGCCAGGGCGTCGCGTCCGTATGGGAGATCAGGGAGGGAAAATGCCATTTTGGGCGTCCTTTCTTGCAGCAAAGTATCTGGTCTAATTACGCGTCTTCCCACATATGGGTTGCATGTCAAACCAGACTAGCCCTCTTTCCAAATCTCAATGGGCCGCAATCGACAAGCGGATTCTGCGGGCAGACGAAGACCGCTGGATTTCCAGCCGCTATGCGAAGGACGATCAGCGACAGGCGCTGACGGCACTTTATGCGCTGGCATACGAGCTGGCACGGGTGCGCCTGGTGGTTTCGGAAGAGGGTCTTGGCCTGATCCGGTTCCAATGGTGGCGGGATGCAATTTCCGAAATTGAAATGGGCAAAGTGCGCGAACATGACGTCGCGCGGGCCTTGAAAGAAGAGATCGAGGCCGGGCGCCTGAAAGCACGCGCCTTGCAGGATCTGATTGATGGTTATCAGGCTGCCTTTGAAGCGCAGGACCGGGCATTGGAACCGGAAGGCTGGCTTGCGCTGACGGCGGCGCATGTGCTGACGCCGATGCATAACTGGGCTGAGGAAATCCGGAACGTCGCGCCCTATTTTGCCGCCGCCCGCCGCTCTGACTCCAAGGCATTCGGCCCGATCCTGCCGCCTGCACCGAAGCCGATCCGGCCAGCCATTGCGCATTTCCGGCTGCGCAAACTCTACACCGAAGGCAAGACGCCGAACGCGATCCAGAAACGGCTCTGCGTGCTGCAGGCGGTCCGTAGCGGCAAGGTCTAGGGCTCGAACGCCTTCAAGATGGGGCATGGGCCGCCATCCTCATATGCACATTCTTCCGCAAGCCGTTTCAATGACGCCCGGGCCTGCTGTAGCTCGTTGATCTGGGCATCCAGCGCCTTGAGGCGATCTGTTGCCATTTGTCTGGCTTCCGTGCGGTCTGTCATCGCGTCGAGTTCGATCAGGCGGGCAATTTGCTTCAACGTGAAGCCGGCGGCCTGCGCAGAGCGAATGAAGCGAAGGCGTTCCGTATCTGCACGGCCATATTGGCGGATGCCACCTGAGACGCCACTGCCTTGCGGGCGCTCCGGTAGCGGCATCAGACCCAGACGCTGATAATAGCGAACGGTTTCCACACCTACGCCTCCAGCTTTGGCCAATTTTCCAATCGAGATTTGAAGATCTTGTTGCAACCGTACCATGGTACGGGGGTTATATAGGCAAGGTCTGAAGTCCACAATCGGAGTTTCCCATGTCTACGACCAAACCCGTCGCCCATCTCTACCGGATGAAAACACCGTCGCATGTCTGTCCGTTCGGGCTGAAAAGCCGGGCGCTTCTGAACCGCAAAGGGTATGCGGTGGATGATCATCTCCTGACCAGCCGCGAGGAGACCGATGCCTTCAAGCGAGAGCATGATGTAAAGACGACGCCTCAGACTTTCATCGACGGAAAGCGGATCGGCGGATACGACGCCTTGAAGGAATTCTTTGGCCAGCCTGCGAAGGACAAGGACACGAAGACCTATACGCCGGTCATGGCCATCTTCGCGTCGGCTGCTCTGATGGCGCTAGCTGTCAGCTGGGCCACCTATGGCAGCTTGCTGACCATCCGTGCAGCGGAGTGGTTCATTGCGATCAGCATGTGCATCCTGTCCATCCAGAAATTGCGGGACCTTGAAAGCTTTTCCAATTCGTTTCTCGGCTACGACCTGTTGGCGCGGAAATGGGTCAGGTACGCTTATATCTATCCGTTTGCGGAATTGCTGGCAGGCGTGCTGATGATTGCCGGCGCATTGATCTTTCTGGCGGCGCCGGTCGCCCTGTTCATCGGCACGATTGGTGCGGTATCAGTTTTCCGTGCGGTCTATATCGAGAAGCGAGACCTGAAATGCGCCTGTGTCGGCGGAGACAGCAATGTGCCGCTGGGCTTTGTCTCCCTGACCGAAAACCTGATGATGATCGCAATGGCTGTGTGGATGCTGGCCAAATAAGGCTCAGGTGCCGCGTGTATCGCCATACAGATGGATGTGCAGGCGGTCAGTGAAATTGTAGCCAGCTTCAAGACATGCCTCGGCAAGCCATGTTTCTCGCGCACGAAGTTCGGCGGGCGTACGGCCCTCGGGCATCAGCCATACGCGACCGGTGGGCATACCGGATTGTGCAACAAGGGCGTGAACTTCTGTGAGGTCTGACGGGTTTGCGACGACGATCTTGAAGTTCGCGCGCGAGTCGCTCGCATAGAAGTCGAGCACTTCGGGCCTGAGACGGATTGAGGCCGAATTGCCGGAATGGGCCAGCTTCGGCGAGACATTGAACTGGTCGATCAGCTCCGCCGCGAGACCAATAGGCTTGATCGTGCCATTGGTTTCGATCTCGATATAGAAGTCTGGGTCGAAGGTTTTGAGATTTTGGATTAACTCACCGAGTTCGCGTTGTTGCAGCAAAGGTTCACCACCGGTGAAGATGATGCGGCGGCAAGGCTGGCTGATCAGTCTCTCGGTCAGGGCGTCGACAGATACATCGACGGTCTCTGCTGTGCGGTCGAATTTTTTCGGGGCGCCCGGCAGGTCATCGCGATGAGCAAACTCCGTCCCCAGAAAATTCCATGTATAGGCCGTGTCGCACCAGACGCAGTGCAGGTTACACTGGGAAAAGCGCACAAATACACTCGGCTTGCCGGCCGAGACGCCCTCGCCTTGTAGCGAATGGAAAATCTCGGGCACGCCGGGCTCTGTGACGGCGAGGCGCATGTTTATTCTGCCGGGACCAGGCTGGTGGCCGACAGCCAGGAATCAAAGTCTTCCAGTGCGCGTACGGCCTGCGCGCGTTTCTTGGCGCGGCCCTTGTCCTTGCCGCGCAGGCGCTTGCCGTCGGGCCCGTGTTTGGGGAAGTCGGTGATCTCAGGGAACAGGCCGAAATTCACGTTCATCGGTTGGAACGTCGCCTTGCCTTCAAGGTGTCCGCCGGTGATGTGGCGGATTAGCGAGCCGAGTGCGGTCGTCTCGGGCGGCGGCGCCAATGGACGGCCAAGGCGCTCTGCCGCGGCAAAGCGACCGGCGAGCAAGCCCATGCCCGCGCTTTCGACATAGCCTTCGACGCCGGTAACCTGGCCAGCAAAGCGCAAGCGCGGCAGGGTTTTCATGCGCAGCTGCTCGTCGAGCAGTTTCGGCGAATTCAGGAACGTATTGCGATGGATGCCGCCAAGCCGCGCAAACTCTGCTTTTTCGAGGCCGGGGATCATCCGGAAGATATCGGTCTGCGCGCCATATTTCAGCTTGGTCTGGAAGCCGACCATGTTCCACAAGGTGCCGTGGGCATTGTCCTGGCGCAGCTGGACGATGGCGTGCGCCTTGATGTCCGGCTGGTGTGGATTGGTCAGGCCGACCGGTTTCATCGGTCCGAATCGCAGCGTCTCGCGACCGCGCTCTGCCATGACTTCAATCGGCAGGCAGCCTTCAAAGTAAGGCGTGTTTTTTTCCCATTCCTTGAACTCGGTCTTCTCGCCCGAGATCAGCGCGTCGATGAAGGCATTGTACTGGTCTTCATCCAGCGGGCAGTTGATATACGCCGCTGTGTCTCCGCCGGGTCCGGGCTTGTCATAGCGGCTCTGGCGCCAAGCCTTGGTCATGTCGACGGAGTCGAAATAGACGATTGGCGCGATGGCGTCGAAGAAAGCGAGATCATCCTCGCCAGTATGGGCGTGGATGGCTTCCGCGAGCTTGAGCGAGGTGAGCGGCCCGGTGGCCACGATCACGCTGTCCCAGTCTTCGGGCGGGATACCGTCGATTTCCTCGCGGATGATGGTGACGTTCGGATGGGCTTCCAGCTTGGCAGTGACAGCTTCTGCAAAACCTTCGCGGTCCACGGCCAGCGCGCTGCCGGCGGGCACTTGGTGCTCGGCTGCCGTATGCATGATCAGGCCATTCGCGCGGCGCATTTCCTCATGCAGCACGCCGACGGCATTCGAGACGTGATCGTCCGACCGGAACGAATTGGAACAGACCAGCTCCGCCAGTTTGTCGGTCTGGTGCGCATCAGTGCCTTTGACGCCGCGCATTTCGTGCAAGATGACGGGCACGCCTGCATTTGCGGCCTGCCAGGCGGCCTCCGACCCGGCCATGCCGCCGCCGATAATATGAATGGGTTTGATGCTCATGGGCCGGATGTGCGGGGCGACGGCCCCTCCGTCAAGATGGCGTTTGCCGTGATTCCTCGTGGCGAGCGCGCGGTGAGGCGTGTAAGGAGTCGGATATGACTCGTGAACTCTCCATTCCCGGCCTTGTTTCAGAGGCTTGGTCCCTTGCGCTGAAAGCGGCGCGGCCCAGCTTGGTCATCATGCTGGCCCTGATTGTGGCAGGCGGGGTTTACACGTTCGCCGTGGGACCTGGATCTTCAATGGGCGATGCAGCGCCGGCCATTGCTGCGCTGGTCGTGTTCGTAGTCGGCATCGAATTTTCGCTGGTTGTGTACCGCGCCATGCTGGACACCGGGACGGGAGACCGGTTGCGCCTCGCCCATGCAAATCTGGCGATCTACGTGGCATTCCTGTTTGTGGGTGTCTTCATCGGGTTCTTCCTCCTGATTCTGCCCGGAATCCTGCTCAAGGCTTCCGGTCGGGTGGATGTTGATGCGGAGACGCCGCCAGAAGTCGTGCAGGCCGCGCTGATCGACATGCTGCCGACCGCTTATGGCGCGGTGCTGATCCTTGCCTGTCTGGCGGGTGCAGCCATACTGTTCTTCATGGCATTGCGTCTGTTGCTGGTTGGCGCTGCAACGGTTGCGACGGGCCAGACACTGGTGTTTCGCACATGGCCATGGACCAAGGGCCACGCTGTGAAACTGGGTCTCGCGGGACTGGCGACACATATCCTGCCATTTGCTGTGGCGGTTCTGATCAACTGGACCTTGCGGGATATCTGGGGCGATAGCGCCATTGGGGCCTTCCTGTCAGGCGCGATTGGCATGGCCCTGCTGGTGCCGTTCCTGCTTGGCGGACATGGCCTGGCGGTGGCCACCCTGCACCAGCTGCACCCTGGTGCCGAGCCAAGCGAATGATTGCACCTGTCATCTAAATCGTCCTATCCTGACGCCTGATAAGCAGTTCAGGGGGGCTCTGCCACATGCCAAGCCGGTTTTCATTTGATGGCGCGCTGATGTTCGCGTTCCGTGCGGCGCATGTGCGGAGCTTTCTCTGGGTCTTTCCTCTCGCCTTTGCCGGTGTGTTCACCCTGTGCAGCTTGGCGATCCTGATTTTCGCCAAAGACGATTTTTTACAAGTATTCCAGACCATAGAAATGCTGGAGCAGGCCTCGGTCGGTCGGGGGGACCCTCAAGCCGTATTCGCCGCGATATTGGGTGCGATGGAGCCACTGGTCGGGTGGGCGGTCTTCGCCATGCTCGGCAGCTGGATCATCTGGGCAATGTTCGAAGCCGCGTCGCAACGGCGATATGTTCGCGATGAGCGATTTTCCCTCGGTTTCGGAGGGGATGAAATACGAATGATGGCGGTCGGACTCTGTTGGGCCGTGATGCAAACCCTGTTCATCATTGTACCGGTGCTCATGTTCTTTGGGGCCGTGTCCACAGCAGTGGGGCTTGCGGCCGATGGCGTTACCGAGTCACAGATCGCGAGCCGCGTCGTGGGTACGATCCTGGGTGCATTCGGGCTCTGGATCGTGCTGTTTTTTTTCTACGCGTTTTTCGCGACGCGGCTGGCACCGTGTTTTGGTCTCACCATAAAAGACAAGGCTTTCCGGTTTTTCGATGCCTGGAACGTGTCGCGTGGCCGGTTTTGGCCAATCCTCGGTGCATATCTCATCCTCACCATCGTGGGCGGAATCGTCGTCAGCATCGCCGACCAACTGCTCCAGTTGCCTATGATGTTCATGATGGCGCCAGCATTTGAGAATGTTCAGACTGGCGATGACATTGCCGCAGCCTTCATGAGCAGTGGGGTGATCGTGGTGTTGGCCGTCTACCTGATCGCGCGCCTGTTCCTGTCGGGGCTGCTCATGCATGTCGCTGGCGCGCCGGCTGCGTTTGCGGCGAGGCATGACCCGCGCGGCAGTGTGGACGATACGTATCGTGTGGATACTTTCAGCTAAAGAGAGGGCGAGCTGATGAATACTCTGGAATTTTCAGTCGGGAATGCGATGGGGCACTTCCGCAAAACCGGGGGACCGAAAGGGTTTCTCTGGAAGTATGCGTTGGCATACGCGCTGATCGGAATTGTTGTGCAGGGGCTCAGCCTCTACCTCATGGCGCCCATCTATGGTGCTGCGTTCAATCCCATCGTCATGGAAGATCCCGACATGATGGATCAGGTGATGCTGGAGAATATGGGCCGGGTGGCGCTCGGCTATCTGGTCTCTTTTGTCTTTGGTATCCTGATGTGGATCATGTTCGAAGCCGCCAGCCAGCGTCGCTACATGCGCGCCGACGGGTTCAGCCTGAAGCTTGGCGGTGATGAAGGCCGCCTGTTCGTGGTCGGCCTGTTCTGGTTCGGTCTGCTGATCCTGCTTTATATAGGGATGTTCATATTGATGATGATCCCCATGATCATCGGAGCCGCCGCGGGCGGTGATGGCGCCTTGGCCGCCGGAGCTGTGGCGGTGATTGTCATGCTTGCCTACATGGTGTTCGCAATATGGGTTGCTGTGCGCTTCTCACCCGCGGCCGCCATGACCATTCGGGATCGCAAGATTCGGTTCGGCAGTGCGTGGCGCGCCACCAAAGGCAAGGTGTGGACGTTGATCGGCAGCTGGCTGATCCTGGCGCTGATCATGATGGCGATCATCTTTGTCTTGTATCTGGTCTTCGCGGTGACCGCTGTCCTGGCGTTGATGCCGGTCATGCAGAGCGGATCGGACGATCCGGCCGCGATACTTGCTGCCTTTGCATCGCCGGGATTCATCATCCCCGCGATTTTCTTCGGGCTGATCTATATGGGGCTGGCTGGCATCATGATGCATGTGTTCGGTGGCCCCGCAGCGCTGGCTGCGAAGACCGACCCGAACTGGACGGACACGGCGGCGATCAACGAAACCTTCGTCTAGCGCGACAGGCGATTACTTGGCAGGGCTCGGCGTGCGGGATTTCCGCTTTGCCGGGCTCTTGGCTTTTGGCGTTGCCTTGGTTGCGGCCTTTGCAGGGGCCTTGGCCTTCGGCCTAGCTGCAGCTTTGGCTTTCGCAGGCGCCTTTGCGGCGGCCTTTTTCGGTTTGGCGGCAGGCTTTGCCTTGCTCGTGCCTTCGGCTCGCAATCGCTTGTTGCGCGCGGCGCGGCGCTCGTCCTGACGTCGGAACGTCTCGGCGAGGTGTTTACCGGTCCAACTGTCGGTGCAGGCAGCAATATCTTCCGGTGTGCCATAAGCGACGAGTTCGCCGCCGCCATCGCCGCCTTCAGGACCGAGGTCCAGCACCCAGTCCGCCGTTTTCACCACATCCAGATTGTGCTCGATCACGACGACCGTGTTGCCGGTGTCGACGAGGGAGTGCAGCACTTCGAGAAGCTTGCGAACGTCCTCGAAATGCAGGCCGGTCGTCGGTTCGTCGAGAATGTAGAGCGTCTTGCCGGTGGCGCGCTTGGAGAGTTCCTTGGCGAGCTTCACCCGCTGGGCTTCGCCGCCCGACAAAGTCGTCGCCTGCTGGCCGACTTTCACATAGCCAAGGCCGACCTGGTTCAACGTGTCGAGCTTGGTCGAAATCGCAGGCACGGCGGAGAAGAATTTCGCGGCGTCTTCCACGGTCATGTCCAGCACGTCGGCAATCGACTTGCCCTTGAACAGGACTTCCAGCGTCTCGCGATTGTAGCGCTTGCCCTTGCAGGTTTCGCACGTGACATAGACGTCTGGCAGGAAATGCATCTCGATCTTGATGACGCCGTCGCCCTGACAGGCTTCACAACGCCCACCCTTCACGTTGAAGCTGAACCGGCCAGGTGCGTAGCCGCGCGCCTTGGCCTCGGGCAGTCCGGCAAACCAGTCGCGGATCGGGCCGAAGGCACCGGTATAAGTGGCCGGGTTAGAGCGCGGTGTACGGCCAATCGGGCTCTGGTCAATGTCGATGACCTTGTCGAGATGCTGCAGGCCTTCAAGGCTTTGGTACGGCTGTGGCGGGCTGGACGCGCCGTTCAGCTTGCGAGCCAGTGCTTTGTAGAGCGTTTCGATGATCAACGTGGATTTGCCGCCGCCGGAGACGCCCGTGATGCAGGTGAAGCTGCCAAGCGGGATCGTGGCGTCGACATTTTTCAGATTGTTGCCGGTGGCCCCCTTCAGGGTCACCTTGCGCTTGGCTTTCTCGACCGGACGGCGCGTCGGAATCGGGATTTCCTTGGTGCCGTTCAGATAGTCTGCTGTCAGGCTTTTCGGACTGGCCATCACCTCATCGGGCGTGCCCTCGGCAATGATCTGGCCGCCATGCACACCTGCGGCCGGTCCCATGTCGATAACATGGTCAGCGGTCAGGATAGCATCCTCGTCATGTTCCACGACGATCACGGAGTTTCCAAGGTCACGTAGGCGTTTCAGCGTTTCCAGCAGGCGATCATTGTCGCGCTGGTGCAGGCCAATGCTCGGCTCGTCCAGCACGTAGAGCACGCCGGTCAGGCCGGAGCCGATCTGGCTGGCGAGCCGGATGCGTTGGCTCTCCCCGCCAGACAGCGTGCCCGAGGCGCGGCTGAGCGTGAGGTATTCCAGGCCGACATCATTGAGGAAGTCGAGCCGGTCATTGATTTCCTTCAGGATGCGTCCGGCAATCTCATTCTGCTGTTTCGTCAGCGACTTGTGAACGGCAGCGAACCAGTCATGTGCCTGCTTGATCGAGAAGACCGAGGCGTCGGAAATGTCGAGACTGTCGATCTTCACCGCCAGCGCTTCAGGTTTCAGACGCTTGCCACCGCAGGCCGGGCAGGGTGCGGCTGCCTGAAATTTCGCGATCTCGTCACGCACCCATTGGCTGTCGGTTTCGCGATAGCGGCGCTCAAGGTTCGGGATGACGCCTTCGAACGTCTTCTTCACCTCATAACGGCGCATGCCGTCATCGTAGACAAAATTGATTTCTTCTTCGCCCGTGCCGAACAGGATCATCTGGTGGATGTCCTCCGACAATTTGTTCCAGGGCTTCTTCAGGTCAAATCGGTAGTGCGCCGACAAGGCCTGCAGAGTCTGGGTCTGGTAGGGTGAGGTCGATTTGGCCCAGGGCGCGATCGCACCGTTCAGCAGGTCAAGATCCTTGTCCGGAACAACCAGTCCGGCATCCACCTTCAATTGCTGTCCGAGGCCGTCACAGGTCGGGCAGGCCCCGAAGGGATTGTTGAACGAGAAGAGGCGGGGTTCGATTTCAGGGATTGTGAAGCCGGAGACCGGGCAGGCGAAATTGGCGCTGTAGGTGATGCGCTTCGGCTCGGTCTCGCCGTCTTCGAGATCGGCATATTCGCCGATAGCGATGCCATTGGCGAGTCCGATCGCCGTCTCGAAACTTTCGGCGAGGCGCTGTTCCATGCCCTCGCGCACGACGATCCGGTCGACCACGACGTCGATGTCATGCTTGAATTTCTTGTCCAGTTTGGGCGGGTTTTCCAGTTCGTGAAACTCGCCGTCGACCTTGACCCGCTGGTAGCCATTCTTGAGCAATTCGGCGAATTCCTTGCGGTACTCCCCTTTCCGGCCACGGACGATAGGCGCCAGCAGGTAGAGCCGCGTGCCTTCGGGCAGGTCCATTGTGCGGTCGACCATCTGGCTGACGGTCTGGCTCTCGATGGGCAGGCCGGTGGCTGGCGAATAAGGAATGCCGACGCGCGCCCACAGCAGGCGCATGTAGTCGTAAATCTCGGTAACCGTACCAACGGTCGAGCGCGGGTTTCGGCTGGTCGTCTTCTGCTCAATCGAGATAGCGGGCGACAGGCCCTCAATGCTCTCTACATCCGGCTTCTGCATCAGCTCCAGGAACTGGCGCGCATACGCTGAAAGGCTCTCGACATAACGGCGCTGGCCTTCGGCATAGATCGTGTCGAATGCCAGCGAGGATTTGCCTGATCCAGACAGGCCGGTCATCACGACCAGCTCGCCGCGGGGGATATCCACGTCGACATTCTTGAGATTGTGTTCCTTGGCGCCGCGCACGCGGATGAAGGGAGACTCTGCCATTGACGGGCTCTCTGCTGGATTGATGCTCGTTTCGCCAGCGAAACGGAACTAAATATCTGCTAGGTCCTATGTGTGCCTTGAGTCCAGCTTGACGACAAGAACAAAATGTGAACATACAGCGGGCGCTGCTTTTTCATGCCGAAGGCGGGGGAATTTTCACCGCAGCGGGCGACACACCGCCTTGAGCAGAGTAAAAGCGGATTCGAATCGAAAGCGAAACAGACCGGAGCGGAGTTGGAACCATGGCAGGATCAGTGAACAAGGTCATCCTTGTCGGAAATGTTGGACAGGACCCGGAAGTCCGCCAGTTCCAGAATGGCGGCCAGGTCGCCAGCTTCTCGCTCGCCACGTCCGAGACGTGGAAGGACAAGAATACGGGCGAACGCAAGGAAAAGACCGAATGGCATCGCGTTTCGGTTTTCAGCGAAGGCCTTGTCCGCGTTGTCCAGAATTATATCAAAAAGGGCTCCAAGCTCTATATCGAGGGCCAACTCGAGACCCGCAAATGGCAGGACAAGGATGGCCAGGATCGCTACACGACTGAAGTCGTGCTGCGCGGCTTCAATTCCACGCTGACCATGCTGGACAGCCGTAATGAAGGCGGTGGCCGGTCGTCCGGCAATGATTTCGGCGGCTATCAGGGGCAGGCCGGCGCGCCGCGCCAGATGAGCGGTCCACAGGAAAGTTTCAGCCAGGACCTCGACGACGAGATCCCGTTCTAGCGCTATGCGGGCAGGCTGGCATCCTGCGCACTGGTTGGCGGCGACTGTGGTCGCCTTACTGGGCGCATGCCAGTCTCCGCCGATCGTCCCGGTCGGAAATCTTGATTCTGTCCTTGCCAGCGAATCCCTGACGCCGGATACAGCGGCGCTCGTCGTCTACCGGCTTGAAGACAGTCGAACATGGACCACCAGCGGTGAGCGGCCATCTGAGCGTTTCGTGGCCGCATCGACCTCCAAGATCCCGCACACGCTGATTGCCTTGGAGACAGGCGCTGTCAGCGGCCCCGATGAATGGTTTGAGTGGGATGGCGAGACGCGGTTCTTGCCGGGGTGGAATGAAAGTCAGGATTTCGCTTCGGCCTTCCAGCGTTCCACGGTGTGGATTTACCAGACGGTCACGCCGCGTATCGGCAATGTCGCGCTGAGCACTTGGCTCGCGCGCTTTGGCTATGGGAACGCTGACACGGGCACCGAGGATGATATTCAGACCTATTGGCTGAAGGGCCCACTGAAGACCTCCGCGCGGGAGCAAGTCGTGTTTCTCGCGAAACTGTCTGCCCGCACTTTGCCGCTTTCGGCGCGGACCTATGAGCAGGCGATTCCGATGATGCTCGCCGAGGAGGGTGATGGCTGGTCGATCCATGCCAAGACGGGTTGGAAGAGTGTGCCCGGTGAAACGGATATCGGCTGGTATGTTGGCTGGCTGGAACAGACCGAAGGTGGCGCTCCGGGTACATATACATTCGCGTTCAATCTGGACATGAACGCTGAAAATCCGGCACTGAAAACGCGCAAAGAGGCGGTCCGCAAAGCGCTCGAAACCATCGGGGCGCTGAGCCCTGCTTCCGAGACCCCGTTTTAGGGCGATTTCGCCCGTATTTACTGCTATTTTGGCCCTGTCGCATTTGTTTCAATCATGGCGGGATGCTAGACATGTTCCTGTATCGGAACAGGTGATTCCCGTTAATTTCACCGTAGCCAGGACGAATTCTCCATGAGCGACGACACAACTCCGCCAGACGACCCGGAAACGCCAGAAAATGGCGGTGAGGGCAGCGCGCCCCTTCCGGACGGCATTGAGCTGATTTCTATCGAATCCGAGCTGAAAAGCTCCTATCTCGACTATGCGATGAGCGTCATCGTGAGTCGGGCACTACCGGATGTGCGGGATGGTCTGAAACCTGTTCATCGCCGCATTCTCTATGCGATGAACGAGGGCGGCAATACGCCCAGCAAGCCGTACAAGAAATCTGCAAATATCGTCGGCGCGGTGATGGGTAACTACCACCCGCACGGTGACTCTGCGATCTATGACGCGCTGGTGCGCATGGCCCAACCATTCTCGATGGGCGTGACGCTCGTAGACGGTCAGGGCAATTTCGGCTCGATCGACAATGATCCACCAGCCGCCATGCGTTATACCGAAAGCCGCATGACGAAGGAGGCGACCTATCTGCTCGCCGATATCGACAAGGATACGGTCGACTTCCAGGACAATTACGACGGATCCCAGAAAGAGCCGATTGTCCTGCCGGCGCAGTATCCGAACCTGCTGGTCAATGGTGCTGGCGGCATCGCGGTCGGTATGGCGACGAATATCCCGCCGCACAATCTGGGCGAAGTGATCGACGCGACACTGGCAATCATCGAAGACCCGACGCTGGATGAAGACGCCCTGCTCGAAATCGTCCCTGGTCCTGACTTCCCGACCGGCGGCCAGATCATGGGCATGTCCGGCAGCCGCAAGGCGATGACCACCGGCCGCGGCAGCGTGATCATGCGCGCCAAGACCGATATCGAAGAAGCCAAGAATGGCCGTCAGGCCATTATCGTGACCGAAATTCCCTATCAGGTGAACAAGGCCGCGATGATTACAAAGATCGCGGAACTCGTGCGTGACAAGCGTATCGAAGGCATCGCTGACCTGCGGGACGAATCCGACCGGAACGGCATTCGTGTTGTGGTCGAACTGAAAAAGGATGCGAGCGCGGAAGTGGTGCTGAACCAGCTCTTCCGTTTCAGCCAGATGCAAACCAGTTTCGGCGTCAACATGCTGGCCCTGAATGGTGGTCGCCCGGAGCTGATGAACCTGCGCAAAGTGCTCGATTGCTTTGTGGCTTTCCGTCAGGAAGTCGTGGTTCGCCGCACCAAGCACGAATTGAACAAGGCACGCGACCGCGCCCACGTCCTTGTCGGCCTGGCCATGGCCGTGGCCAACATAGACGAAGTCATTCGCATCATACGCTATTCGCCCGATCCGAATGCAGCCCGCGAAGCTCTGCTCGAGAAAGCTTGGCCGATCATGGATATGGGCCCGCTGCTGGATCTGATCGCGGACCGCCGGACCCGCAAGGGTGACGGCGACACGATCTATCTGTCCGATGAGCAAGCGCGCTCCATTCTTGCGCTGCAGCTGTCCCGTCTGACGGGCCTCGGCCGTGACGAGATTGGCAATGAAGCCAAGGGTCTGTCCGAGAAGATCGAGGAATTCCTCAGCATCCTGCGGTCGCGCCAGCGCGTTCTGGACATCATCAAGGGCGAGCTCTCTGAAGTTAAAGAGAAATTCGCTGTTCCACGTCGGTCGGAATTCGCCTTTGGCGGCATCGACATGGAAGACGAAGACCTGATCGAGGTCGAAGACATGGTCGTGGCCGCGACGCATGGCGGCTACGTCAAGCGTACCCCGCTTTCGACCTATCGTACGCAGCATCGGGGCGGCAAGGGCCGCTCGGGCATGAACATGAAGGACGAGGACTTCGTCGTGAACGTGTTCTCGGCGACCACGCATACTGAAGTCCTCTTCTTCTCCTCGGCCGGCATGGTCTACAAGGAGAAGGTCTGGCGCTTGCCGATTGGTGGGCCGAACTCGCGCGGCAAGGCGCTGGTCAATATCTTCCCACTGGCCGCCGATGAGCGTATCGAAAGCGTCATGCCGCTGCCGGAGGACGATGAGTCCCGCAATGAGCTGGACGTCATGTTCGCGACGAAGACCGGCACGGTCCGCCGTAACAAGTTGTCAGATTTCACTCGCGTGAACCGCAACGGCAAGATCGCGATGAAGCTGGAAGATGATGACGGCATCGTGTCAGTGAAGATCTGTTCCGAGAAGGACGATATCCTGCTGACCACAGCGCTTGGCCAGTGTATCCGCTTTGCCGTTCCGGATGTACGTGTCTTTGCGGGGCGCAATTCAACCGGTGTCCGGGGCATCCGTCTGGGTGAAGGAGATGAAGTGATCTCCATGGGCATCCTGCGTCATATGGACGTTACGTCGGAAGAAGCGCGCGGCTATCTGAAGCATGCCGCCGCGATGCGCCGCGCTGCGACGGGCGAGGAAGAGGAAGTCTCGGACGATGATGGCGAAGAAGCCGTCGCCGAGGCTGCCTTGAGCGCTGAACGCATTGCCGAACTTGGCGCCGCCGAGGAATTCATCCTGACCATTGCCGATGACGGCATGGGCAAGCGCTCGTCGGCCTATGACTACCGTGTCACCGGGCGCGGCGGCAAAGGCCTTGTCGCCCAGAATATCTGGGGACGCGACAAGAAGCAGGGGCCGGTCAAACAGGTTGCGCAATCCTTCACGGTGGGCGACGGCGATCAGGTCATGCTGGTCACCAATGCAGGCCAGCTGATCCGCACGCCTGTTGAGCAGATCCGCATCGCCGGTCGGTCGACGGGGGGCGTCTGGGTGCTCCGCACAGCCGAAGGCGAACGCGTGGTTTCTGTCGCACGGCTTGTGGAAGACGCTGAAACCGCTATGGATGATGCCGAAGATGCGGGAGACTAAATCCCGTACGTAAATCGGACCTGAAAGGCGGGGAGGACAGGCTTTTGCATCGCGTTGGACTATATCCAGGAACATTCGACCCGCCGACGAACGGCCATCTTGATATCATTGGCCGCGCCCGCAAGCTGGTGGACACGCTGATCATCGGCGTGGCGATCAATGAAGCCAAGAAACCCCTGTTCCCACTACAGGAGCGGGTCGACATGGTGCGGTCGGAGTGCGCCAAAATGAACGGACCGGGCCTGGCCGATATTAAGGTCATGCCGATGCATGGATTGCTCATGAAGTTCGCCGAGGCTTGTGAAGCACACATTATCGTACGCGGCCTGCGCGCGGTTCAGGATTTCGAATACGAATTCCAGATGACCGCCATGAACGAGCAACTGAATCCCGACATTGAAACCGTGTTTCTGATGGCCGATGTTAGGCATCAGGCCGTGGCCTCTCGGCTCGTGAAGGAAATCGCGAGCCTGGGCGGAGATATCACGCCGTTTGTAACGCCCGACGTAAAACGGGCCCTGCTGGAGAAGTATGAAAAATGAAGTTTGCCGCTTTCGCGCTTGCCGCTTCCGCCATCGCCCTGACAGCCACGGCCGATACCACAGAAAGCGCAGCGCCAGCGGAAGACGCCCCGGCAACTTATACGGTTGAAGACGCCAAGGCCGATACGGCCAGCTGGCGTGCCGTTGACCCAGAGCGTCTGTTCATTTTCAATACCAACAAGGGGCGCATCCTGATCGAAGCGTTCCCGGAAGTTGCTCCCAAGCATTTCGAGCAGTTCTCCACCATTATCCGGTCTGGCGATTATGCGGGCACCAAGTTCCATCGCGTGATCGAAGGTTTCATGGCGCAAGGTGGCGACATTCGCGCCATCAATGGTACGGGCTCTGGCCTGCCGGGCATCGAAGCTGAATTCACGTTCCGCCGCAATCCGGAGGAGATGCCGCTGGATTATGCGATTGGTGAGCGCGACGACGCAGACAATGGCTATATCAACGGCTTTCCGATCGCGACCCGCCCGCTTTGGCTGGCTCAAGACCTCGGGAACGAAACCATCGAAAGCTGGATCCCGCATTGCGCGGGCGTGGTGTCTACTGCGCGCCTTGGCAATGATGTGAACTCCGGCAATTCGCAATTCTTCCTAATGCGTGGACATACCGAACATCTCGACAAGCAGTACACCGCTTGGGGCCGTGTGCTTGACGGGCAGGATGTGGTCATGTCGATCAAGAAAGGTCCGGATGGCACTGATGGAGTGGTTACGAATCCGGACACGTTGGAATCGGCCGCCGTAGCGGCTGACCTGCCGGAAGGTGAGCGCCCCCAGGCTTGGGTCATGCGCACGGACAGCGACCTGTTTGCCGGCCTCATCACGGGGGCCGGTCGTCCGCATGTTTGTAGCCTGCCGCCCGTTCCAACGGTCGTTGAAGACTAGAGGCTTTCTGGTCGGGGCATCGCCGCATGGACTTGTCCGAATTCGAGTTTGACCTGCCGGAGCAGTTGATTGCGCTGCGCCCGGCCGATCCGCAGGATTCTGCGCGTCTGCTGGTGGTGCATGGCGATGGGCGGTTGGAAGATGCGACTGTACGAGACCTGCCGCGCTACCTGTCGGCTGGTGATGTCATGGTTTTCAATGACACGCGTGTGCTGCCCGCTGCATTGACCGGCGTCCGTCCGGCGCGTGATGAGTCTGGGCAGAACGTGGCGTGCGATGTCAATCTGACCGAGCGGATGGATGCGCGGCGCTGGCGCGCACTCGCAAGGCCGGGTCGTCGGCTGAAAGAAAGCGACACGATTATCTTTGCCGAAGGCCTTTCCGCTGAGATCACTGGTCGTCATGAAGGCGGCGAAATAGAACTGTGCTTCTCGCTGGCGGGCGATGAGTTGACCGATGCACTCGATGCCCATGGCGCGATGCCATTGCCGCCTTACATCGCGCGTCGTCGCCCGGCGGATGACTTGGACCGGGAAACTTATCAGACCAGGTTTGCTGGCGAGGATGCAGCTTCCGTTGCCGCTCCTACAGCCGGTTTGCACTTCACACCGCGCTTGTTGGCTGACATCGATGCGGCTGGCATTGTGCGAGAGACCGTCCGCCTCCATGTTGGACTCGGCACGTTCAAACCCCTGGAAGCGGCGCAGCTTGAAGCGAATCGGCTGCATGAGGAATGGCGACGCCTGACGCCGGAGGTGGCGGCCAAGCTGAACACAGCGCGGGCCGGTGGACACCGTGTGGTGCCAGTCGGCACAACGGCTATGCGTACACTGGAGAGTTGTGTTGATACGGATGGTATCCTGCACGCGGCAACCGGCCCTACGGATATCTTCCTGAAGCCGGGCGATGCCGTTCGCGCAACAGACGCCCTCGTGACGAATTTCCACCTTTCGGGCTCCAGCCTGTTCATGCTGGTCTGCGCCCTTATGGGGACGGAGATCATGCAGGCGGCTTATGCGCACGCTATTGCCAGCGAGTACCGTTTCTACTCGTATGGCGACGCATGCCTGTTGCTCCCAACGTAAAATCCCCGCGCCTCAAGCACGGGGATTTGACGGTCAGTTCATCGAGTTGCTAGCGCACTTTCACGGTTGCACGAACGCCATCGGGTTCATACTTGCGGCCATTGTCATTGTAGCAGAACGTGGTGTCATAGCGAACGCGCTCGCCGTCTTCCCAAGTATATTGGAACGATTCGTAGCAGTCATAGCCTTTGTAGCGCGCGTTCCAGCGGTGCTCACGACGTATCTCATGGCGCGTGTGCCAATGACCGGACTCGTAACCATCGTAAACATATGTTTCGTGTCGATGGCGCGGATGAGGATCAGCGGTTCTTACCCCGACCCCGACGTCCACATCGGTGTCTACCCCTACGCCGATGCCGAGTTGAGCGTATGCGGGAGATGTGGCGAGTGCGGTTGCAGCGCCTAGGGCGCCAGCTGCGGCAACATATTTCAATGACTTCATCATGGTCAGCTCCTTCAATAGCTTATGCTATAAACGGAGCGCTAATGCTCAGGTTCCTGATGTCGTGATATTGCCTTATTTCGAGATGGCAGGCTGGCCCAACTCGTCGCGCGTTCGGATGGCCTTGGCGGCGGTGATCTTTGCCAACAGGCGTCCATTGGTATCTTTCCACTCGGCTTCGACGAGCCCAGTCGTGCGACCGCGACTCACAAGTCGGCCTTCGATCGTGATCAGGCCGTGGCCGACAGGGCGTAGAATGCGGGTCTGCAATTCCATTGTCGTGAACCATTCGCCTTCGGCCAGCGCGCTTGCCATGGTGATGGATACGATATGGTCTGAAAAGCCAGCTACCCAACCGCCGAAGGCGCGGTTCTCACTGATATCGCGGTCGCCCGTATTCGGCCATTCGTAGCGCGTATAGCCATAGTCGAATTCCTTCAGCCAGAGGTCCGGGCGAATGCCGAGATTCTTGAGGCCGATCGGAGGTTGCCATGTGCCATCCTGCAAATTGCTGAGGAAGGTTTTGGCTTGGGTGGAAAGCGTGCGTTCTGTCATGCGAGTCTCGCGCCATTGGGGACTGGATGATCTGGAGAGAACAAGACGATTCGGTCATCCGTGTCCGGAAATCCTAGCGTCAGGACTTCGGACATGAATTTGCCGATCTGGCGCGGCGGAAAATTGACCACGGCCGCGACTTGTCGCCCAACCAGTTGTTCGGGGGAATAATGTTCGGTTATCTGCGCCGACGATTTCTTTTTGCCGACGCCCGGTCCGAAATCGATCAGAAGACGGATGGAAGGCTTGCGCGCGCCTTCCAACGGCGCGGCCTCAATAATGGTTCCGACGCGAATGTCGATCTGGCGAAACGTATCGAAACTGGTTTCGTCGACGGGGCCAGATTCAGGAGAGTCTGTAAGATGCACGGATTAAACGATCACGGACCCGCCGTCCACGACCACCATCTGGCCGGCCATGTAGGCGCCCGCCTTGGACGCGAGAAAGACAGCGGCGCCGGCAATATCTTCCGGATCGCCGATGCGACGCATGGGCGTACCTTTTTCTACGCGTGCCGCCATTTCGGGGTTCTCCCACAGGGCCCGGGCGAAATCTGTCTTAATCAGGCCTGGTGCGACACAGTTCACCCGAATATTGTGAGGGCCGAGCTCGAGTGCGTAATTGCGGGCCAGCTGGAAGTCGGCAGCCTTGGAAATATTGTATGCGCCAATCGTACTTGAGCCTTTCAGGCCGCCGATCGACGAGATGATGACGATGGCGCCATCCTTGCGCTCTTTCATTTCAGGTGCGACCAACTGGATCAGCCAGTGGTTTGAGATGATGTTGTTGGACAAGATCTTCTCAAAAGATTCGTCATCGATCTCTTCCAGCGGGCCATAATACGGGTTCGACGCCGCATTGCAGACGAGAATGTCGATCTGGCCGAATTCGGCCCGTGTTTTTTCGGCAAGATTCTTCAGGTCATCCTTCGAAGAAATATTGGCTGGGATCGCAATCGCCGTCCCATCGCCATGCTTGGCGTTCAACGCGTCAGCCACCTCCTGGCAAGGGCCCGGCTTGCGGGACGAGATCACCACGCGTGCGCCTTGTTCGGCCATCTGCTCGGCGATGGACTTGCCTATGCCACGCGAAGATCCGGTGATGACAGCAGTTTTTCCGGTGAGGTCGAACAAGCTCATGGTGAGGCTCCCTAATGTATATCTTTGCAGACTCGTTAGCACAGGAGGCCGCTTCGAACAGGGGTCACGCTAGGAAAGGCCGATCAGGCGAGGCTCCATTCCATCATGAGGATTTCGGCGAGCCGTTCTGTGCGTTTTCTAACCACTTCTGACGTCCAGGCTTCCTGATCAACCAGATCCCGTGTCAGCGCAAAATCCTGTCCGCCACCACCATTGAAATAGACCTCCTTCTTGGCGCGATAGTCGAGCCGGTCGGCTTTCTGGTTCACCTTGTTGGTCAGCAAGACGAAATTGCCGAGCGTGTCGCACTGCTCGCGTCGTTTGGCCGGGTCCGGCCAGGTGATCATCCAGTGGCTATCTTCGCTGATATTGCGGGGCAGGACGTGTTCGACCGTCGCGTCAGACTGAGGGGCAATGGTGAAACCGCCGTCCAGCGCCGCATTCAGGCGCAGCGCCATTGAGCGCCTCTGGCCGAACGTCGCGAACCGACCAAGCATCCTGTCAAAGGCGCGGCGGGATTCATCCTTGGTAATATTGAAAGGGCTGCCGCGGCCATAAAGCGTGCGGCTGTTGCCGATATTCTCGTTCACCTTGTTGAAGCGTTTCGTGCGTTGGTCGCGATCCGTGAGGACCAGCATGATGATGTAGGAAAGCCGCTCCAGCTTGGTGAAGAATTCCGGCGCACTCTCATGTTCCACGCCATGCTCGACAAGAAATTTGAGCGCCGGAGCGCGCCAGCTCGTCTGGTCCAGCGCGCGCATCTGATTCAGCTTGTCGCTGATCAGTTTGGCGTGTGGGCCTGTATCCAGATTGGCGGTCGTGATGATCTTGTAAGCTGCTACGTAGCGGGGCAGGACGTCATCAAGGAAACCGCGTGCGGTGATCTTGGGGATGACGTTTTTTAGGAAGCCGGTGATCAACTCACCCTTTGATGATTTGTCATAGATTGAGCGGATCTGGCGAAGCAGGTCGTCAAACGCGCTGCCGCCCAGAGCGGCCTCATGCTCGGCCCAGCGCTCTGAGTAAAAGCTTGCTTCTTCAGTCGTGAATTTTGACCTTTGGAACAGTTCGGTCTTGATGATGTCGTGTGCGCCCGGCTCCTTGCCGCGCGTGTTGAGTACACGGAAGACCTTGAAGCCCTGGTCCTTGTCGTTCACCACCACGCGAACCAGCGCGCAGCGATTCATCGTGACATCTGCCAAGGCATTCCGATCTGCGTCTGACAGGGCCTTCACGCGTTTCAGGAGCGTGCGGGCATTTTGGACCATGCGACGTTGGCTGTCACTGTCCCCGGACTCGCCATCCAACCGAAGCGTGGCCCCCGGAGTCTGAATCATGTGGCGGAAAAACGGGCCGTCCATATGGTTCAGTTGCAAGCGCCAACTCGCGGCCTCTCCCAGCATGGGGCGTGCCTCGTCAGCAATCAGAGCGTGAATTTCCGCACTTTTCGACGGGTCGGATTCAATGTCTCGCAGGACGGAGAGCAGGATGGTCAGCGTCGTGAGGCGCTGCTGGCCGTCGACAATCTCCAGCAAGCCTTCTTCCGTGCCGCGGTTCAAAACCACAGCCCCGACAAAGTGGGGTGTGCCGGTTTCGGCGGCGTCAAGAAGGTCAGTCAGGAGTTCGCCAGCCTCGCGCTCCGTCCAGGAGTAACTTCTCTGGTAGGGCGGCATGCAGAGCCGTTCGCTGGGGCCGAAAATACTCTTGAGCGAGCTCTCCTGGGCACGTACGCCGAGATCCATACTGGCATCCTCTATACAAGCTTTGTGCCTAGCCCTTGCCAAGTGTCATCACAACGGCACATGAACGGCTTGCAACGCGTTTGCGGAAAAAGTGTGACAGGAGAGTAACGCAATGAAGCTGGTTCGGTTCGCAGAAAATGGTACCGCTCGCTATGGAGTTCTGGATGGGGACAGCGTCCGGCCAACAGGTGCGACAACTCTGCAAGATGCGCTGGCAATTACAGGATTAGACGCTTTGCCGGTCCCGTTGAAAACGCTCGATCTGCTGGCGCCGGTGGAGCGCCCCCGCAAGATTTTGGGGATTGGGGTGAACTATGCCGCCCATGCCGCCGAGAGTGTGAGTTTTGTGGATACAAAATCTCCGCAGGTGCAGAAATGGTTCAACAAGCAGGCGACATCGGCCAACAAGCCCTTCGGCCGCGTGCATCTACCCAAGGTTTCTGATCAGCTGGACTATGAAGTCGAGTTGGTTGTTGTCATCGGCAAGCATGGCCGGCACGTGCCACGTGAGCGGGCGATGGAAATCGTCGCCGGTTTTTGCGTCGGCTGTGACTACTCGGTGCGTGACTGGCAGCGCGCGAGCCAGACCATGATCATGGGCAAGGGGTTCGACACCCACGCCCCATTTGGTCCGGCTCTTGTGACACCGGACGAAATCGAGGATCTGGCCTCGGTGGAACTGCGCAGCTTTGTGAATGATGAGTTGCGCCAGACCGGTCATGTACGCGACATGATCCATGACATTCCTGCGCAGATTGCGCATCTTACTGCCGCCTTCACGCTGGAGCCGGGTGACCTCATCTTCACAGGTACGCCTGCGGGTGTTGGGGGTGGGTTCACCCCACCGAAGTGGCTGAAGGTGGGCGACCGGGTGCGTCTGGAAATTGATCAGGTCGGTGTCATCGAAAACGAAATCGTAACCGAACCCGGAGACACGCGGATCGGGTAGGGTGGGTACGATCATGAAATTTCGAGCTCTTGGAATTGTCGTATGCGCTACTGCGCTCGCCGCATGCAATCCGGTGACTTCCAAAGATGCCGAGACGGCACGAGCGGATTTGACTGTGCATTCGACAGATTTTGCGGTGCTGCCTTGCTCAAAGCGGAGTTTGCCCGGAGCCTGCGTCCATGTTCTGGCGGGCGGCAAACGGGTCGTATTCGGCGCGCCGGCGGGCATGACACTCGATATGACGCAAGCGAGTTTGCGGAATACCGACGCCGTCATGCTTCTATCCTTGCGCGGTGAGGATATTGAAGGCCTGGACGAGATGCGAAACGCAGCTTGGCGTGCCGGGCGGGAATCTTCTCTTCCGGTGGCGGGTCCATCCGGCACGGGTGACTTTCTAGGACTGCTTAATCGCGCCTATGAGGTGTCCGATGCGCTGATCTATGTCGAGGACCGTCCAGCCGGTGGGTTCGATGCGGCGCTGCTCGCTTTGTTGCCTGGAGACGGTGAGCAGGTGGCAACCGTTTTCGATACCGGCGATTTGCGTATCAGCAAGTTCGAAACCGGGACGGACCGAGCCTTCTATGTTGTGGACTATGTTGACCATACGGCGCTGATCGCGGGCTGTGGCATTGAACTGCCCGACTCGGTAACCGATGGAATTGATCTGGTGCTTGATTGCGAATCGAATTGGCCAACAGCAGATCCGGTTTTCGTGTTTCGTGATGGGGTGGTTAACTGAAAATCGGATCGAGACCTGCTTTTCCACAGTTCTCCGATCTGGGTTCAGATGCGTCTGTGCCAGTCGATCTGACCGCAAATGCGTCATTGTGCCGGCGATAGCTGCCCGTGATGCCAGCACTAATCGCCTTGTCCGCATGCGCGACGCCTGCCATGCTCGACTTGATGGGGATTGTGGCTTGTTTGCAACGGCGCTGTGACAGGATTGCCGCGGTCGACAAATTCCTCCAATTCCTCGCAATTCGTTAACCAATTGGGCCTAGCTGTTAACATTATTGGGTTGTATCGGGTGCTGACGTAATGACTTCTGTTCTGTTCCTTCTATACGCGGCCATCGGCGGCGGCGTCGGCTACGGCGTCTTCACGCTGACGGATGTCGGCCTGCCCATGTCGATTGCGGCGGGTGGCATCACCACGGCTTTGCTGGGGCAGATTCACCTACTCGCCAGTTCAGGACGCGCCACCAAGGACATCGATGACCGCATTGACCGGGTGGAGCGGACCGTTCGGGATTCCGCGGAACGTGTTGATGTCATTGAAGCGCGCACGGATGCCGTCGAGGCGACCGTCAAGCACGAATTGACCGAGCGCCGCGACGCGCTCGTGACCGAGATGAAGCAGCTGGAGAGCCTGATCGACCGGCTGTCCAAGAGCTTTGAAAACAAGTTGGCGGAAACGACCAGCACCGCGGTCGTGGCACCGGAAGAAGATGCTGTCCTGCGTGATGTGCGCGACGCGCTGAAGGATGGTCGTGTTGACCTGCACCTGCAGCCGATCGTGTCTCTGCCCCAGCGTCGTGTGTCCTTCTACGAGGGGTTCACCCGCCTGCGTCGTCCGGATGGTTCCCTGGTTCTGCCAGCGGAATTTCTTGATGCTGCGCGCCGCGCCAAACTGATGGGCATCATCGACAATTTCACGCTGTTCCGGTGTGTCCAGATCGTGCGTCGCCTGGCTGAGCGTGACCGTCGCGTCGGCGTATTCTGCAATATTTCTGCGGCGTCGCTGGAAGACACAACCTTCTTCCCGATGTTCCTGGAATTCATCACCGAGAATCGTGACCTGTCCGGCGCGGTGATCTTCGAGATCACGGCAGACCGGTTCGAGACACGCTCGCGCGCCATGCGGGACAATATGGACAAGCTGACGGCGCTTGGTTTCCGCTTCTCAATTGACCACGCCGATAATCTGGGCCTCGACCTGCCACGGCTTCAATCGGCGGGCATTCGTTTCGTCAAGATGAATGGCACGAGTCTGATGGACCAGCTGCGCGACCCAACCGGTCCGCGCCCGGTCTCGTCGATCAACCGCCGCGTTGATGGAGAAGAAGTCAGCGCCGTGTTCTCGCGCTATGGCATCACAATGATTGCCGAGAAGATCGAGGATGAGGCCAGCGTTGTCGAGATTCTTGAATATGACATCCCGTACGGCCAGGGCCACGTATTCGGCGCGCCGCGCCCGATCAAGTCATCCCTGATGGAAGCCACAGCGCCGCCACAGGAGCTCGTCCAGCGTCTGTCGAATTTCGGCTAGGGCCGCCACCCGACCTTCAATATGCCCCATTTCCAAGCTGTCATCTCCGGTAAAGGAGGTAGCAGAATGAAACGTTTCGTACATATCGGTACTGCGGCAACAATTCTCGCGACATCGGCTATGGCAGAGTCAGGCGCCGTTCAGCGCGTCGACGCGGACTTGCCAGGCCCCATCGAATTTGAGGCGCCTGAGGCGCTGCAAGCCATGACGGAAGGCGTTGTCTGGCTTGATCTGCGCATCGCGCCGGAGCTGGAACCAGCTATCATCCTGAAGGATGGCAATTATGGCAGTCTGGACGGATGCGAATTCGGACCGGTTGAGGCAGACATGGTCATGGTTGCAACGGGGTCTAACCACATGATCCTGGAAGTGCGCACAGGCGACCCTGAGCAGCACGCTGGAAACCTCTTGTCCTGCAATTATGATCCGAACCTGATCTCTGATGACGGGTTTGGCCATATGACCCGTCTGAAGGGATGCTTTTTTGCGCATGCCATTTCCATTCCAACGGCTGTGCACTGGCGCCTCAATCCCTTGCCGGCAGAGGCTTGCGGTTTTGGCGATTGACCGGCTTGGCGGTGCAGCCTAGGTCCAAATGCATGACACAATTGAAATTTCCGGGCGGCCTGTCCGAGATTGCTGGCCAGTATGACGCCATCCTGTGCGATGTCTGGGGCGTGATCCATAATGGCCGCGATGCCTTTGAAGAGGCTTGCGTGGCGCTGGTGAACTTTCGTGAACAAGGCGGAAAAGTCTGTCTCATCACGAATGCGCCCGTGCCAAAGCAGCAGGTCATCGACTATTTCCTCCCGCTTGGTGTGCCAACCGATGCCTATGATGACTGCGTCTCGTCAGGAGATGCGACCCGCGAAGAACTGGCCAAGCGCCGGGACAAGGTTTTCTGGGCGATGGGCGCGAATGCGCGGTGGGAGCGAGATCCGTACCTGTATCAAGGGCTCAACTTGAGCTTTGGCGAGCCGGACGAGTCCGATGTCCTGCTCTGCATCGGGCTGAGCGATTCCCTCAAGGACCATCCGTCCGATTATACCGATACGCTGAAACAGGGGGTCGACCGTAACATTCCGATGATCTGTGCCAATCCGGACAAGCAGGTGCGGATCGGCGGCCAGTTGCACTGGTGTGCCGGCGCACTGGCGGAAATCTATGAAGACCTTGGCGGATCCGTGATCTATCCCGGAAAGCCCCACGCAGCGATTTACGATCTCGCCGTTTCCCGTGTGGGTGACGCCGCCGCAAACAAGTCACGGGTCCTGTGCATTGGCGACAGCCCCACGACCGACATGCGCGGTGCGCGAATTCAGGGCTTTGATGGTCTCTATGTCGGGACTGGCCTGACAGAGCATGGTGCAGACTTCCAGGCAGAAGTTTCAGACCTCCTGGCGGACTATGGCGAGGAAGCAACCTACGCAATGACTGGCCTCAGATGGTGACGTGCTGCGCTGCAGCGTGTAACCAAACTGCCGAAAAGCAATCAGGAGCCCGAGTGGGATGAGCGAATTCACCGGTTACAAATATGAAGACCTCGACATCGGCATGTCTCACGAGACCGTGCATGTGATTACCGAGGATGATATTCAGCGTTTTGCGGAAGTCTCTGGTGACTTCAATCCGCTGCACATGTCGGACGACTTCGCTGCCAAGACGATTTTCGGCAAACGGATCGCGCATGGCGCGCTGACGGCCAGCTATATTTCCGGCATTCTGGGCAACAATCTTCCCGGTCCTGGGGCGATTTTCATCGGCCTGTCGATGCGTTTCAAACGCCCCGTTCACATCGGAGACGAAGTGATCGTGCGCGCAGAAGTGTCCGAGAAGAAGGAGCGTGGCAACCGTGTGACGTTGAAGGTTGATTGTACGGTGGACGGCAAGCGCGTTATTACGGGTGAAGCTGAAGTCGTGGCACCGCGCCGGGAGAGCTGATGAGCATCTTTGCTGACTATCGCGGTTTGCCTGAATCTGCACGGGGCGCGTCGATCGCTCTGGGCAATTTTGATGGCTTGCATGCGGGCCACAAAGCCGTGATTGCAGCTGCCCGCGAGGCTGGCGAAGGATCTTTTTCAGTGGCGACCTTTGAGCCGCCACCTCATGCCTATTTCCGCCCGTTGGATCCCCCTTTTCGGATATTCCGCCCTGAGCGGCGCAACGAGACGATATTGAACGAAGGCGCGGATTCGGTTTTTGAATTGCCGTTCAATGGGGAAATGGCGTCGAAGACGGACGAAGAGTTTGTCCGGCAAGTTCTGGTAGATGGCCTGGGCGTGAGCCATGTCTCCGTAGGGTTCGATTTCCGTTTCGGCAGAGGCCGAATGGGCCATGCGCAGCGCTTGTCGAGCCTTGGGCGCGCGCTCGGCTTTGGGGTGACCATTGTCGAAGAAGTCCAGAATGAAGACGAAAAAGCCTCATCAACCGCGATAAGACAGGCGCTGAGAGCCGGTGAACCGGAGCGAGCTGCGGAAATTCTGGGCTCGCCCTGGATCGCGGATGGCCCTGTGATGAAGGGCGAACAGAATGGACGCAAATTTGGCTATCCGACGGCCAATACAAATCTCGGCGATTTGATCCATCCAAAATATGGCGTCTATGCCGTAAAGGTGCGCATCGACCGGACAGGTGACTGGATGCCGGGCGTCGCAAATTTCGGGCGTACGCCCACCACGGGACTGCGCGACCCACTGCTTGAGGCACATATCTTTGATTTTGTAGGGGATATCTATGGTCGCTGGATTGAAGTCCAGATGCTGTCCTATCTGAGGCCGGAATTGAACTTTGACAGTCTGGATCTGATGGTGGTTCAGATGGGGAAGGACGAAATCGAAGCAAAGCGGCGGCTGAAAGCGTCCTGATTAACTCAGGTTATTGTCAATTCACCGCCATAATCCATTCGTAGACAACTGATGCACTGGTTAGAGGGACGACCAAGTTGACACGGTTAGTGATCACCGGACTTGCTCTGGCAATGGCGCCGCTTGCGATCGCGCAAGAGGCGCCTGTTGAGCCATCCGAGCCGGTGGAGATCGAACCGATTCAGATCATCCGGGCGGTCACGATGGATGATCTTCGGTTCCTGCTGGACGACATGGGCGCGCAGTTCATAGCGGCCGGCCGCACGGGCGACGGTGCACCCTTCGTATTCGGTGAGTTCGATGATGGCCTGACCTTTGGTGCATATGCCGTTTGCGCCGGGCCGGACGGCACGGATTGCCGGGGGCTCGAGCTGATGGCCGTGTATGGTTCAAGTGCGAGCAGTGATGTGATTTCGGGCATCGATCGCGACTATCCGGCGATCTCTCTTTACAAGTCGGACAGCCAGAAAGTTCGGGTTTCCCGCTATGTGATCCTGGATCACGGAATCAGCTGGAGCAATCTCGTGGAGAATGCGGCTGTGTTCCGGATGCTTTGCGGCAAGGTTTCTGAGCGTTTGGCGAGCCTCCCGGGGGCCGAAACGAAGGCTGAGTGGAAATAGTGACTCGTTAAGCCGCGCCTGCTACGGAAACGCCATGGCACGGATATGCTTCATTCGAATTAGCCGCCCGGCTGCGCGCTGACCCGGTTTCCGGGGCCGCGAAGCCGGGAGCCCATGCTCTGACTGCATGAAAAAAGCCGTGGCCATTGCCCGGCATTTCCGTACAACACGCCAAAACTGCCATAGGCCCGACATGACTGATTCCCTGACCGACCGCGATTATCGCGACACGCTGTTCCTGCCCGCCACCGAATTCCCGATGCGCGGCGGCCTGCCCAAGCGGGAGCCGGACTGGATCAAGCGCTGGGACGAACTGAAACTTTATGAAAAGCTGCGCGCGGATGCGAAAGCACGCGGCGCCAAGCCCTGGATCCTGCATGACGGCCCGCCATACGCGAACGGGCACATCCATCTCGGCACGGCGATGAACAAGATCGTCAAGGACATCATCGTGCGCTCGCACCAGATGACCGGCCATGACGCGGCCTACCTGCCGGGCTGGGACTGTCACGGCCTGCCGATCGAATGGAAGGTGGAAGAAGAATTTCGCAGCAAGAACCGCGGAAAGGATGATGTTCCGGGCGACGAGTTCCGCGCGGCCTGTCGCGCCTTTGCCCAGAAATGGGTAGACGTTCAGGCCAAGGAATTCCGCGCGCTCGGCATCGAGGGGGAATGGGACAACCCCTATCTGACCATGAAGTTCGAGAGCGAAGCCTCCATCGTGGGCGAATTCCTGCGCATGGCGATGGGCGGTACGCTGGTGCGCGGCGCCAAGCCGATCATGTGGAGCCCGGTGGAGCGCACCGCGCTGGCCGAAGCGGAAGTAGAGTATCACGACCGCAAAGTTCCGGTGATCTGGGTGAAGTTTGGAGTCCCGTCCCGCGAGGACGGTGCAAAGCTGGTCATCTGGACCACAACTCCCTGGACCATCCTAGCCAACCAAGCTGTGTCCTTCAGCACGGACATCTCCTACGGTCTCTTCGAGGTCGAAACCGTGATGAGCGAGGAAGAACTGGGCTTTCCTCCGTACGCGGCTGCAGGTGACAAGCTGATCCTTGCGGACAAGTTGGCACAGGACGTACTCGATGCTGCCAAGGTTTCCGCCTTCAAACGTGTCGAAGATGTGGACCCGGCTGCACTCGGTTCGCTGGTTCACCCGCTGGCCAAGCTAGACCCCTTCTTCCAGCACGACGTGCCGCTGCTCGCAGGTGACCATGTCACCGACGATGCCGGTACAGGATTTGTCCACACGGCCCCGGCGCATGGTGAGGATGACTTCAATGCTTGGGTCTCGTCGGGTCGCAAGGCCTCTGATATCCGCGACATCGTCAGCCCTGATGGCGCTTATCAGCACCGTGACCTTCCCCAAGCGCTGCAAGGGCTCGACATCATCCGCACGTCCGGCAAGAAGCGGGGCGAGCAGGGCAAGGCGAACCCGGAAGTCATCAAGCTGCTGGCCGAGAGCGAAAACCTTCTGGCGCGCGGCATCACGACGATCCGCGATGCCCATTCCTGGCGCTCCAAGGCGCCGGTGATCCGCCGCGCGACGCCGCAATGGTTCATCTCGATGGACAAGCCCGGCCCGAATGGCAAGAGCCTGCGCGAGAATGCGCTGAAGGCGATTGAGGACACGGAATTCTTCCCGGCGGTTGGCCGCAACCGCCTGCAAAGCATGGTCGAAGGGCGCCCGGACTGGCTGATCAGCCGCCAGCGCAATTGGGGCGTGCCGATCACGATCTTCGTCAACAAGGATGGCCAACCGCATACGGCGGCGCTGGAAGCGGATCAGGCAGAACAACTCAATGACGCCATCAAGGCGGCCATCGCCAAGGGCGGGGTCGAGGCCTGGTTCGATACGCCTGCGGAAGACTTCCTGTCGCCGCTGGGTCTGTCTGCAAACGCGTGGGACAAGGTCACGGACGTGCTCGACGTGTGGTTCGATAGCGGCACGACGCACGCCTTCGCCCTGCGCGAGCGTGGCATCATCGACGCAGAAACCGGACAGGCCGACCTCTACATGGAAGGCTCTGACCAACATCGCGGCTGGTTCCAGTCATCGCTTCTGGAATGCTGTGCGACGCGCGGCATGGCACCCTACAAGCAGGTGCTGACCCACGGTTTCATCGTCGATGCAGATGGCAAGAAGATGTCGAAGTCCATCGGCAATACGATCGAACCCGAGCAGATTCAGAAGCAATACGGAATCGAAATTCTGCGCATCTGGACAGCCTCCGGCGACTATACGGAAGACCTGCGTATCTCCGACGAGATCATCAAGGGCTCGGTGGAATCCTATCGCAAGCTGCGCAACACGGTGCGCTACATGCTCGGTGCGCTCGACGGCTGGACCGAGGCGGAAGCCCTGCCGCGCGAAGACATGCCAAGCCTGGAACGCTGGGTGTTGCACCGTCTTGCTGAACTCGATGGCCAGATCCGCGCCGCGTATGACGTCTATGACTTCAAGCGCATCATGTCGCTGCTGATCAATTTCTGCGGCGTCGACCTGTCAGCGGTCTATTTCGACATCCGCAAGGACAGCTTGTATTGCGACCCACGGTTTGAGACCCAATCAGCATGGGACAATGCGACCGCCACCTATGGCAACCGCCGCCGCGCCGCGCGCACCGTCATGGCCGCCGTGCTCGAACGCCTGCTCACATGGCTAGCGCCTATCATGCCGTTCACGATGGAGGAGGCGTTTCTCGAGAGCCACATCAAGGATCGTGCGGAATCCGTGCACTTGCTGCAGTTCGCTGATACGCCAGACAGCTGGAAAGACGAGGCGCTGGCCGCGCGCTGGGCCAAGATCTTCACGGTTCGCCGTGTCGTCACCGGAGCATTGGAAGTCGAGCGCCGCGAGAAGCGGATCGGGGCATCGCTGGAAGCGGCACCCAAGGTGCACATTGCAGATCAGAACCTGATCGATGCGTTCAAGGGCGAAAGTCCCGCCGATATCTTCATTACATCCGGCGCCGAGCTGATCCACACATCCAATGGTAATGGCGGCGGGTTCACGCTGGACGACACAGATGGCGTGGTCGTCTATCCGGTGAAGGCGGATGGTATCAAGTGCCGACGTAGCTGGAAGTATTTCGACCCGGCGACCGCTGATCCGGCTTTCCCGGATATCACGCCGCGCGATGCATTGACCGTGAAGGCGTGGGACAAAGCCGCCGGATGAGTGCTCAGAATCGCTTGATCAGCCTGCTTGAAGCTGCAATCTGCGCGGGATGAAACTGAAAATCTCCAAACTCTGGGCTCTGGCGCTCATTCCCGTATTCGTGCTGGTAGACCAGTGGTCCAAATGGCTTGTGCTGGAAGAACCCCGGTTCAACGCGCTCACCTGCCTGGAGACCCGTCAGGGCTGCGGACATATCCCGCTGCCCGGTCCGATTGACCTGACCATGGTTTGGAACCGGGGTATGAGCTATGGCCTGTTCCAGTCCGATGGCATCGGGCGCTGGCTGTTGGCGCTCGTCATGTTGGTGATCGCGCTGGGCTTCCTGTACTGGCTCGTTCGCTATGCCGATCATTGGTTGTTGAAGTTGTCGCTGGCCATGGTTGTTGGCGGCGCGTTCGGCAATCTGATCGACCGGGTCCGGTTCGGAGCTGTTGTGGACTTTGTTAATGCCAATGAGTTGATGTTCCCATGGGTCTTCAACGTAGCCGATGCTGCAATTAGTGTGGGCGCGGTATTGCTGTTTGCCGACCAGTTCTTACTGTCGGGCCGGAAACAGGCTAAGAAACAGTCCTGAGTATTTTAATCGTGATGGCGAGGACGCCCTGATATGAAAAAACAGATTATCCTTCTGGCTACTGGTGTCGCAATGGCGGCTTCCACGGCCTGTACGTCATCCGGTGGCGGTTCGCGTACGCCGGACGAGTTCCGCGTTGTGACCATGGCTCCTCTGACCGTTCCGCCGAACTACAAGCTGCGACCGCCGGAAGCCGGCGGCGCCTTGCCACCGGAACTGGATGGCTCGCGCACTGAAGTCACCGCCGCCTTCGGCTCGACCATTGGCCGCAATGCCAGCGCGTCCGAGAAAGCCCTCGTGGGTGCTGCTGGCGCCAATGCGGTTGATCCGGTCATCCGCACGCAGGTCGACTATGAAGAGACCAAGACGATCCGCAAATCGACCAGCATTGCCGACCGCATCCTGTTCTGGCGGGCTGATGATGAGGAAACCGCTGAAGGCGTTGCTACCGATAATGCCACCGGTGGTGAACCGGTCGTGATCGAGCAATCCAGCGATGCGCCGCGCATCAAGTTGCCGGGAACCTGATACAATCTACGTAAAATGAGTCAGTCGTACACCTGAGAGGAACAACGCCCATGAAACGGATATTTGCCGGGGGGCTGTTCGCGCTCTCGGCTTTCGCTTCCAGTGCCGTCGCAGACGAAAGCGCATGGACTCCGACCGTGTTCAATCTCGACAATGGCATGGAAGTCGTTGTTGTTCCTGACCATCGCGCGCCCGTCGTGACTCATATGGTGTGGTACAAAGTCGGCGCGGTCGACGAAGCCGAGGGAAAATCCGGCATCGCGCATCTGTTTGAACATGTCATGTTCAAGGAGACTGACGATCTCGCCCCAGGTGAGTTCGACAGCATCGTCTCGCGCAATGGCGGCGTCAGCAATGCCTTCACGAGTTGGGACTACACCGCCTATTTCGAGCGCGTCGCCAAGGACCAACTCGGTACGATGATGGCGCTCGAGGCCGAGCGCATGACCGATCTCGTCATCAATGACGATCCCGACGGTCCGTTCATTTCCGAACGCGATGTCGTGAAGGAAGAGCGTCGCCAGCGCATCGACAACAATCCCGGCGTGATCCTGCAGGAAATGGTCCTGTCCGAACTCTGGAAGGGGCATCCTTACGAGATCACGATCATCGGCAATATGGACGAAGTGGCGGCTCTGACGCCAGCGGACGGATTGGCCTTCTACAAGGAATACTACAGCCCTGAGAATGCGATTCTGGTCGTCGCTGGTGATGTGACGCCCGAAGAAGTGCGCGTCCTGGCCGAAGAGCATTATGGTACGATTGCGCCAACCGGTACGGCGCATGGCGAGCGTAAATGGGCCCCCGTTGCACCTCTGACCGAAACCAAGGAACTCGTCTATTCAGATCCGAAGGTTCGCCAGCCTAGCTGGAGCCGGTATTATTCCGGCACTTCCGAGACCCGCGACCGTGAACTTTCCTATGCGCTTGATGTCGGTCTCGAAGTCCTCGGCGGCGGCATGACCAGCCGCCTCTACCAGTCGCTGGTCGAAGACCAGCAGATTGCGATTAATGCCAACACGTATGCCTGGACGACGCTTCACGATGAAGGCCCCGCCATCATCACGGCAAGCCCGGCACCCGGCGTCACGCTGGATGTGTTGGAAGCGGCCATCATGGCCGAGGTGGAGAAGGTGCTGGAAGAGGGCTTCACTGATGCCGAAGTCGAGCGGGCACGTAACAGTCTTGCCGCGCAGGCGATTTACGCCCGGGACAGCCAATCCAACATGGCCAACACATTCGGCTCCACGCTAGCCCTTGGTGGCTCGATTGAGGACGTGCTGGATTATCCGGACGCGATGCGTGCCATAACCACGGAACAGGCAATTGCCGCTGTGCGCGAAATCTTTGGCGCTGACCGCCACTATATTGAGGCACACTTGCTGCCTGCCGAGGGAGATTCCTGAGATGAAACCTTTTGACCTCATCATTGGTGCGGCCCTTGGTGTCGGGCTTGCGGCGTGCGCTTCTGTCGAGACGCAGGATGACTTGGCCAGTGTTGCCGATACGGCACCCGCAGAACTTGTTGAAGACAGCGGTCTGGATATCGTCGTCCACGAAGGGGATTTCGCCGAGATCGAACAATTTACCACGCCCGGCGGCGTGTCTGTCTGGCTGGTTTCCGAGCCATCCATCCCGATCCTGTCGGTGGCGATGGCGTGGGAAGGCGGCGAAGCGGCCGATCCGGAGGGCCTGGAAGGTCTGGCCGATGCGGTTGTCTATCACATGAATGAAGGCGCGGGCGATCTCGACTCGCTTGCCTTTCAGACCCGGATGGAAGATCTGAACATGAGCTTCGGTTGTAGCGCCTCGAGCGACTGGACCTCCTGCTCTGCGTCCATGCTCACCGACAATGCGGATGAGGCAATGAGCCTTGTGGCGCAAGCTTTCGAGGCGCCCCGTTTCGATGCGGGTCCGTTCGCCCGGTTCCAGCGGGAAAGGGAAGTTTCATTGAACACGCGCGAGACGAATGCGCGCTATCTAGCGGGTCGGGCTGAGGCTCAGGCTATCTATCCTGACCACCCTTATGCGCGCGAAACGTCCGCCGAGAGTATCGCTGCCCTTACGCCAGAACTCGCCAAGGCGCACATGCGTAAACTGATGGTGAAGGACAGCCTGATTGTGACCGCCGTCGGCGCGATTACGCCGGAAGAGCTCGCCCCCATGCTTGATGCGATCGCGGCGAGCCTGCCAGAGAGCAGTGATCTTCCGGAAACGCCTGAAATTACCTTCACGGTAGACGGTGCATTTGAGCCTGTGCTTATCGATCTGCCACAGCCGCAAAGCCTTGTGCGCTTTCTGGCACCAGGCCTCAAACGCGAAGATCCGGATTTCTTTACGGCCTATGTCGTAAACTACACATATGGTGGTGGTGGATTTGGCAGCAGACTGATGGAATCGCTGCGCGTTCAAAAAGGGCTGACCTATGGCGTCTACTCTTGGCTATCGTTTGACGACACCTATCAGAATTGGGGTGGCAGCGGCCAAACCAAGAATGAGAGTGTAGGTGAATTCGTAGAGGCACTATTGGCCGAAACCGCCTTGATCGCGGAAGAAGGCATTACGGCGGAAGAGCTTGCTGACGCGAAGGCCTACCTCACAGGCTCCTATCCATTGGCTTTCGACTCGAACGCCAAGATCGCGGGCCAGATGATGAGTGTCCGCCAGGACGAGCTGGGAGTGGATTATTTTGACCGGCGCAATGCCCTGATCGAAGCTGTCACGCTCGAGGATGCAAACCGCGTTGCTGCGGAATTCCTCCAGCCGGACCGTTTCAGCTTCATTGTGGTGGGCCAGCCTGAAGGGCTTGACTAGGCATCTCGCCTAATCCGCTGTCTTTCGCGGCGCTGACAGGCCGGTAGTCGATGCATCAAAGGCGCTGTCCCGGTTATAGCTATATAGCTCTGCCGGGCGGCCACCGGTGCTTGTTTCCATCGCACCTGTTCCAATAACAAAACCGGTCTTGTCCAAGGCGCGCCGGAAATTTTGTGTGTGCAGGGATAAACCCAAGATACCCTCGACGGCGCGTTGTAGTGACGACAGTGTAAACCGGTCAGGCATGAGCTCGAACACTACCGGTCGGTATTTGATCTTGCCGCGTAGGCGGGAGATGGCGGTGGCGAGGATGCGGCGGTGATCCGATGCCATAGGCTCGCCGAGGCGTACATCGGGTTCAGGCAAGCCAGCGTCACGGGCGCATTCGATGACCAGACCAGCTTCATAGAGCAATTCATAGCGGTCGAGCACGCGTTCTTCGATCCAACGGATTCCATCCAGCGCGAAAGCGGCGCGTGCGCGCTCCAGTCTACGTTCGTTTCCCGCCGCCCAGGTCATCAGGCGCGGCGCAATATGAGCATCGATGATGGCGGGTCTGCCACTGCGATGGTCTTCCCATGGAAAAAATCTGTACCAAGATTGCCAGCGCGCCTCAAAAGAGTCACCTGCCGGGCGCGCTTCGGGGGTTAGCGCAAGATAGCCGACAGAAATGACACGCGCATTTGGCGCTGTGCCAGCCAGCGTTGCTTCGGGTGTCTCCCGGTCTTTGTCCCCAAATGTGTAGAGTTGTTCAACATAACCGAGTTCGAAACCCGTCTGTTCCCGAACCCACCCTCTCAGCGAGAGGTCAAAAGTGCGGTGCCTGTCTGGGTCGAAGACGCCGAATGGGAGCGCATCCTCGCCTGTCTCGCGTTGGGTGATCAACACACGTGGCGCGTCCGCCTCCACGGCGACCATCACGGCAGACAGACCAATCAGCAACGGGGATGACTGTGTCATGTGGCAGTCTCTATTTGCTTGTTGATCTGGGCATAGCGCTTCAGGAATGTGGATTGTGCGTCCGGTACAGCTTTTGGTTTCAACCGCAATTTCGTGTCTTCGGGCGGTTTGCCGAACAGCTTGTTTGCTTCGTCCTCGGAAAACCCGGCCAACTGGATCGCCTCACTCCATGCGCAGATCAGGTCCGCTTTCTTGATCAGACGTTTCAGGCGTTGCGGTGTTACGGGAGCGAGGCCAAACCGAATATGGATGGCTTCCTGCAGACGCGCCTCAATGCTCTTGTAGCTTTCTCCCAGCAAGGCTTTGAAAGGAGAGATCATATCGCCGATGACGTATTCAGGGCTGTCATGCAGCAGGGCCGTCAGGCTTTGCTGTGGTGTCAGGTCAGGCTGCAAGGTGCGGCAGATCTTTTCCACAAGGACAGAATGTTCGGCCACTGAAAATGCATGTTCGCCGCGGGTTTGGCCATTCCAGCGGGCCACGCGCGCCAGACCGTGGGCAATGTCCTCGATTTCCACATCCATGGGCGAGGGATTTGCCAAATCGAGTCGGCGGCCGGACAACATGCGTTGCCAGACTCGTGGGGCCTTAACAGAATGCTTCACTCGAGACGTCATCACCCCCTTCTTTAAGCCATTTGTAATAGGGGTAAAGAAACGAGGGCATTCCGGTTACGAACTCGTCCCTTTTTCGCCCTGATTGGCAAATGCGCTGTTAAGGCGTCTCGGGCAAAAGGGGGATGTAAACAAGGGCTGCGTTCACGAATTCGCGGCCGACCCAAACAAGAGGTGACCATGCTGGATTCTTTAACGACTGTTGTATCTACCCAAGCCATTGCGTTCGGCGTATTGCTGATTGCGTGTAGCATCGTCGTTGTAGAAGCGGTACGTGCCAGCAAGGAAATCCTTTGGGGCGACATGTTCATGGACGATCTGGACGACTAGTTCAGGTCTTGGTCGCTCAAGCGGCTTTCTCAACAAATACCGTTCCGGCAGAATAGCCAGCACCAAACGAGCAGATCAGCCCGCGCTGGCCATGCTTGAAGTCGCCGGAATTCTTGTGGAATGCGATGATTGAGCCAGCGGATGATGTGTTTGCGTAGGTGTCCAGCACGGTGGGACTTTCGTCCTCCGTCGCTTCGCGCCCCAGCACCTTGGACGAGATCAGGCGATTCATATTGGCATTTGCCTGATGCAGCCACATGCGGCGCAGGCCTTCCGGCTTGATGTCCAGTTCTTCCATCTGCGACGCGATCATGTTCGCCACCATCGGCACGACTTCCTTGAACACTTTGCGGCCTTCCTGAACGAACAGCTTGTCCGGCGCGTCGATGCCTTCTGGCGCGGCGCGGTTCAGGAACCCGAAATTGTTGCGGATATTGTTCGAGAACTGGGTCTTCAGTTTGGTGCCAAGAATCTTCCAATGGCCGACCGGTGCAATGCTCTCTTCCTCGACAAGGATAGCTGTGGCCACGTCGCCAAAGATGAAATGGCTGTCGCGATCCGTGAAATTCAGGTGGCCGGAACAGATTTCCGGATTCACCACCAGCACGGATTTTGCGCTACCGGACCGAATGAAGTCAGCTGCGGTCTGAATGCCGAATGTGGCCGACGAGCACGCCACATTCATGTCAAAGGCAAAGCCGCCACACCCCAATGCGTCCTGCACTTCGACCGCCATGGCGGGATAGGCGCGCTGCATGTTGGACGCGGCGCAGATAACGGCGTCAACGTCTTCGGCTTTGCGGCCCGAACGCTCCAGCGCATCGCGCGCGGCATTTACCGCAATCTCGGCCAATACGGAAATGCGATCATTCGGACGTTCGGCAATGCGCGGTGCCATGATGTCAGGATCCAGGATGCCGGCCTTGTCGATCACGAAGCGCGATTTGATGCCGGATGCCTTCTGGATGAACTCTACCGATGAATGGGTTTTCGGCTCGATCAATCCCGCGCTGATATCTGCCGCGCGTTCCCGGTTCCAGTTGTCAGCCCATACATTGTAGCTGTGAACCAATTCTTCATTGGAAATCGAGTTGGGCGGCGTCCAGAGACCTGTCGCCGAAATCACGGGTGTATTCATTCCTGCCCTCTATTCCAGAACCGCCGAAGTGCGGACCAATTCTGTTTGAGTCTACAAAGGTTTAGCTTGTCCGACAGTGTTGGACGAGATGCCGGGTTTGGCAAGAGCCGGTGGCTGTTCACTCGTCCGGCAGGCGCAGTCCGGAATCCGAGGTTTGACGCGCGTCTTCCCGCGAAATGCCCTGGGCCTCGTGGATGGCCTGACTTTCTTCAGCTGCCTTGCGTCTTTCGGCGCGAGACGCAGCTTCGCGTTCCTGTCGCGCCGTCATCAGAGCCATTTCCGTCTCAATGCATCGATCGCGGGTTTCCGGGTTGGGGGCTGTGCGGCACCGACTCCAGGCTTCCGCTCGATTGGTCTGATCGATTGAGGAAGTTGCGCACGCGACCAGCGTCGGCAGCGCGATGAGGGCAGCGGCAATCAAACTGGCTTTCATGAATCAGGTCTCCTGGACGGCGATGTGTCGGGGGCAGGCTACATCATGGTCATTGACCATGCCAACCGCCTGCGCCCATGCGTAGACGATTGTGGGGCCAACAAATTTGAACCCGCGTTTCTTGAGGTCTTTTGACATTGCAGCTGACCAACTGGTTTGGGTTGGTGCGTCCCGGAAATGCTTCCATTTATTGATGGTTGGCGTTCCGCCCACGACGCGCCAGCAATAGTCGGAAAAACCTTCCCCTGCCTCTTCCATGGCGAGATAGGCCTGGGCATTGCCAATCACGGCTTCGACCTTTTTTGGGCTGCGGATGATGCCGGGGTTTGTCAGCGCCTTCGCGGCGCGGGCAGGTGTCCAGCGGGCAATCTTTTCCGGATCGAAGTTATCGAACTCTTCGCGAATGCTGTCCCGCTTGCGGAGGATGGTGATCCAGGCGAGCCCGGCCTGCATGCCGTCCAGTTGAAGTTTTTCCCAGAGCGCGCGGCCATCCCTTTCAGGCACACCCCATTCGGTATCGTGGTAGTTTCGATATAGCTCGTCGGTAAGCGGGGCCCATGCGCAGGGAAAGGTTTCAGTCATGGGCTGGTTCCGCCAGATGCGCGTCGACTTCGGCGCGTTGCCATTCGGTCAAGTCAAAGGTGACGGCCGCGCCGTTGCAAGTGAATGATTTGCCATCCTGTTCGGCTTTGGCCAGTCGGTCGGTGCGGATGAGGGCAAGGCCGGCAGATCCAGCCACGCTGGTCACGGTGCCGATTGGGGCGTCCGCGAGAATATCCATGCCGGCTTCCAGCGCGTCGCCAGTGACTTTCACCGTGCGCTTGCGAATTTTGCCCTTGCGCTTCATGCGGCTCGCCACTTCCTGACCGACGAAACAGCCTTTCTTGTAGTCGATGCCGTTCATCATATCCATGTTGATATCGGTCGGGAAAACCTCTGATCCTCGATAGTCCGCGCCCCATTCCGGCACGCCCGCCGCGATCCGTGCGGCATGCCATTCCTGGGCCGGCATTTCGATGCCGGAGACGCCAACAGGTGTAATCGCGCGATGCGGCAATTGGGGGGAGCGGATGTCGATCCAGCTGCCTTCGGTCACGACATCCTCGGTGAGCCGGTTAATTGCGACGTCATTGCGCATCCTGAACATTTTCAGGCGCTTCTCCAGGTCATCGGCGGCGTCGGCATGGACGTCGATATAGATGTTTTCGAGCGCCAGCATAGCGAGATAATCCGCGATCACCTTGCCTTGCGGCGTCAGCAGCGCGCCATAGCGCATTTCTCCAGTCTGCCAGTTGTCGACCGAATGGGTCACGGTGCGCCCAAGCAGGTGCAGCATGTCCGGTCCGGTCAGGCGGATAATGGCGCGGTTTGGAAGAATGCGTTTCATCTACTTCTTGTAAGTATGGTTTTGACCCATCTCAAGGGAGTGTCGCCATTTGCCTGTACCGAAAAACCACCCTTGACTTAGCCCCTCCGGAGTCACACCCCATCTGTCATGACCTATGATCTGATCCTTAAAGGCGGCACCGTCGTTTCACCCGGCGGTATGACCCAAACCGACGTCGGCGTGATCGGCGAGCGTATCGCGCATATTGGCAATCTGACTGGCGTGGATGCTGGAGAAGTCTATGACGCGACCGGGCTCCACATATTGCCGGGCGTCATCGACAGCCAGGTCCACTTCCGCGAGCCGGGTCTGGAGTACAAGGCCGACCTAGAAACAGAAGCGCGCTCGGCCGCGCTTGGCGGCGTCGTTGCCGTGTTTGAGATGCCAAACACCAATCCCTCAACGACCACGCCCGAGGCCCTGACCGACAAGCTGGCCCGCGCCAAGGGGCGGATGGATACCGACCATGCGTTCTATGCGGGCGCGACGCATGAGAATATAGACCTGCTGCCCGAGATGGAAAAGATGCTTGGCTGCTGCGGGGTGAAGGTCTTCATGGGCGCCTCGACGGGCGACTTGCTCATCAAGGATGATGAAGGTGTCGAAGCCGTCCTGCGTGCGATCAAGCGCCGTGCGGCTTTCCACTCCGAAGACGAATACCGCCTCGAAGAACGGCGCGGCCTGGCCGTGCCCGGTGACTGGCAGAGCCATATTGTTGTGCGCGATGTCGAGGCGGCCGTCAGTTCGACTCGACGCCTGCTGCGTCTCGCTCGCAAGACCGGCAAGCGCATCCATGTGCTGCATATCTCGACCGCCGAAGAGATGGAGCTGCTGCGCGATGCAAAGGATCTGGCCAGTGTCGAAGTGCTGCCCAATCACCTCACCCTCGCGGCCCCGGATTGTTATGAACGCCTCAAGGGCTTTGCCCAGCAGAACCCGCCTGTGCGCGAACAGCGCCATCAGGATGCGCTGTGGCGCGCGCTGAATGCGGGTATTGTTGACGTGCTGGCCACGGACCACGCCCCGCATACGCGCGAGGAAAAGGAGCGGCCCTATCCCGCGTCGCCGTCGGGCATGCCGGGTGTGCAGACGATGGTGCCGGTCATGCTGACCCATGTAAACAATGGCAAGCTTAGCCTTCAGCGCTTTGTCGAACTGACCAGCGCCGGGCCGCAACGGGTCTTCGGCCTCGCCGACAAGGGCCGCATTGCCGAAGGCTATCATGCTGACTTCACGGTGGTGGACCTCAAACGCAAGGAGACCATCACGGAAGACTGGTCGAAGTCTAAGTGTGGCTGGACGCCCTATGATGGCTTCGAAGCAACCGGCTGGCCGGTGGCGACCATTATCCGCGGCGGCTTCGTCATGCGCGACGGCGAGATCGTGAAAAAGGGCGGTGGTCAGCCGGTCCGCTTCAACGAAACGCTGGAGCCTGCCGGTTGAAGCACGAACGCAAGGGGCTGAACCGGGCTTTATTCTGGCTGTATGAAGGTACAGGCAAATGGCCGTTCCTGTTTCGCTGGGCCATGCTGGCGTTCGATTTCGTTACCATCGGCTATTTCCTCTGGGCGCCCTTTGACCAGCGGGACCGCACGCATATCGCTGTCGATTACGTGATTGGAAGTGTGATCCTCGCCGACCTGTTGGCGCGGTTCTATATCGCGCGGCACCGCTGGAATTTCGTGGTCCGGCCCATCAATATTGCGGATCTTGTCGTCGTGATCACCATGTTTGCGCCGCTGCTGGTTTCGAATTTCGCCTTCCTGCGCGTGCTCCGTGCGGTCAGAGCCATTCGCGCGTTCACCTTTATCAAGCGGGTGAAGGTGATCACCCCCTTCTTTCAGCGGCATGAGCGGATCATCGATAAGGTGACCAACCTGGCTGTGTTCGTCTTCATCATGGCTGCGGTCGTCTATTCGACCCAGGTCGGCATCAATGACGGCATCCGCACCTATATAGACGCGCTCTATTTCACGGTCACGAGCCTGACCACAACTGGCTATGGCGATGTTCTGATGGTTGGTCCTGGCGGACGACTTCTGTCGATAATAGTGATGGTGCTGGGTTTGACCCTCTTCCTGCAGCTCATTCGCACCATTATCGAGCCGCGCGACAAGGTGGAACAGGAATGCGAGGAATGCGGCCTGCGGCTTCACGAACGCGATGCCGTGCATTGCAAGCACTGCGGAGAAGTGATCCATATTCCCACAAGCGGCTTTGAATGAGCCGGAAAGAACAAAAAATACACGGGAAGAAACGCGCACACCATGCCTGACACGTCGGACCTGCCCTTTAGGGAAGTACCCTATCTGCCGCTAAAGCTGGAGATCGATCGGCGACCCGACGGCACGATCTACCTCGACAACGGCCAGCCTCTGAAAGCTTGCCCGCCACATATGCTTGCAGCGCTTGTCCATTGGGCCGAGCATCGGCCGGACACAGTATGGCTCGCCGAGCGCGATCCGGAAAATCCGGGTGCCGAAGGCTGGAACACGATCACGTATGCGGTGGGACTCGATACCGTGCGCCGGCTCGCGCAAGGCTTCCTCGACGCCGGCGCCGGACCGGACGCGCCGCTGATGATCCTGTCGAAGAACTCCATTGCCAATGCCCTGATCATGTATGCCGCCATGTGGGCGGGCAGCCCGGCCGTGCCCGTCACACCGGCCTATGCGCTGCTCAGCGAAGACCTTGGCCGCCTCAAGTATATTGATGGCCTGACCCAGCCGAAATTCATCTATGTCGAGGATGGGACGGACTATCAGCGCGCGCTGGATGGGCTGGATCTCGAAGGTCGCCTCGTCATTTATAGCGGCAACGCGCCGGAGCGTTACGATGCGGTACGTTTCGAACAATTCATGCGGTCGCCGTCTTTGGCGGTGGATGAAGCCTATGCCCGTCTCACGCCGGACACAGTGGCAAAATACATGATGACGTCTGGGTCCACAGGTGAACCCAAGGCGGTCATCAATCTCCACGGCATGGTCGCCTCCAATGCCAGGATGATCCGCTCGATCTGGGATGAAGATCGTCTGGATGAACTCACGGGCGGCACGCAGGTAATGTGCAACTTCCTGCCATGGAGCCATACTTATGGCGCGCATTCGATCCTGCACAACATGCTGGATTGGGGCGGCACGCTCTACATCGACCAAGGCGCGCCGACGCCGGCACGACTTCCGGAAATGTTGCGCAACCTGAAAGAGGTCTCCACCACCCAGCACACGACCGTGCCGGCGGCATGGGCCGCGCTCGCGACCGAGCTTGAGCGCGATGATCAGTTGGCTGAGGTATTCTTCAAGCGGCTCGTTTGCATGGCCTATGGTGGCGCGTCCATGGGGCAGGATATCTATGAGCGCATTCAGGCGGTCGCCGTGCGCATCACTGGCGAACGGATATCATTGTCGGCAGGCTATGGCGCAACTGAGACCGCCCCAACTGCCTCGAATGTGCATTGGCCGAATGACCGGATGGGCCTGATCGGCCTGCCGCTGCCAGGCAACACATTCAAGATGGTGCCGAATGCCGAAAAGATGGAGCTGCGGGTTAAAGGGGTAAATGTTACGCCCGGCTATTTCCGCAACGAAGCCAAGACCGCTGAAGCTTTCGACGAGGAAGGCTTCTACAAGCTCGGCGACGCGGTGAAATTCGTCGATCCCGACAATCCCGAACGGGGGCTCGCTTTTGATGGACGCACGGCCGAAGAGTTCAAGCTCGCCAACGGGACCTGGGTTTCGGCAGGCACCGTGCGCGTGCAGGCCGTGGCTGCGACGGGTGGTGCACTATCAGATGCCGTCGTCTGCGGCCTAAACAAGAATGATGTCCGTCTCCTGGGTTTCCTGAATGAGGCGTGGTGCCGCCGGCTGGTTGGGGAGGATTTGCCTCTTGACCAATTGGTCGCGCACCCAGCCATACATGAGAAAATTCGCGAAGGCCTCGCCCTGCACAACAAGACGCATCCGAATGTTTCCGCTCGCGTCGCGCGAGTGTTGCTTCAGACTTATCCTCCGTTGGCAGACAATGGTGAGGTTACGGAGAAGGGCTACATCAACCAATCGCGCACGCAGGACCTCAGGCAGGATCAGGTCGACACGCTGTTTGCCGAATCTAGCGAGACGCCAGCGAATTTGCTCATCCTGTAGTGCACGACACCGAACACGAACAAGAATCTCAAAGGGAATCCGGATGACAGACCAGCCAACCCAGTCCATGACCGGCGCCGAAGCGCTCGTATCCACGCTGGCCGATCATGGCGTGACGGCGTGCTTCGCGAATCCCGGCACATCGGAAATGCATCTTGTCACCGCGCTCGATCATGAGCCGCGCATCAAGTCGACGCTCTGCCTGTTCGAGGGCGTTGCGACGGGCGCCGCCGACGGCCATGCGCGCGTGACCGGAACGCCGGCCATGACGTTGCTGCATCTCGGTGCGGGATATCTCAATGGCGGCGCAAACATTCACAATGCCCGCCGGGCCTGGACGCCTATGATCAATGTGATCGGGGACCATGCCGTGCCGCACCAGCGCTATGACGCGCCGCTGGCCTCTGACGTCATCGGCATGGCGGGGCCGAATTCGCGCTGGATCAAATCCGCCGACAAAGTCGGGCAAGCCGGCGATATGGCCGCGCAGGCATGGGAGGCGAGCTTTGGACCCGAACCTGGTCCGGTGTCTCTGATCCTTCCCGCCGACACCGCCTGGCTGGAAGGCGGGAAGCCCGGCGCAACGCGCGCCCGGCCATCCCTGCGCCAGCCTGACCCGATTGTGATCGATGTCGCCGCAGCCGCAGTCAAATCTGCCAGCAAGCCGATCATTATCATCAATGGCACTGCACTGACCGAAGCGGGCCTCGCGCAGGCGGCGCGCGTGAAAGCCGCAGGCGTTCGCGTATTGACCGACACGTTCTTCCCGCGACAGGCGCGCGGGGCAGGCCGGTTCATTCCAGACCGGATGCAATACTTCGCCGAAGGCGCCATGTCGGACCTTGAAGGCTCGGACCTGATGCTGATCGCAGGTACGCAGGTGCCGGTGGCCTTCTTCGCCTATCCCGGCAAGCCGAGCGTGCTTGTGCCGGAAGGATGTACACCGATGAAGATTGGCGGACCGGAGACCGACAGCGCCGCGATCCTTGAGGCGCTCGCAGATGCGATCGGTGCGAAGGAAGCCGCGCCAGTGGCTGAGCTGGACCTGCCCGCTGCACCGACAGGCGCTCTCAATGCTGCTACGATTGGCGCATCCATTGCCCGCCACATGCCGGAAGGCAGTTTCGTCTCGGATGATGGCGTCTCCAATGGCCTGCCTAGCTTCCTGATGACCCAGCGCGCCCGGCCGCATGACTGGATGATGCTGACGGGCGGCGCGATCGGGCAGGGCATGCCGCTCGCGTTGGGGGCATCGCTCGCTGCGCCTGACCGCAAGACGCTCTGCATCACCGGCGACGGTGCGGGCATGTATACCAATCAGGCACTTTGGAGCATGGCGCGCGAAGGCGCGAATGTGGTCAACGTGGTCTTCGTCAACCATTCCTACCGTATCCTGAATATAGAACTGGCGCGGACAGGCGCTGGCAATCCGGGGCCTGCCGCGCAGGAACTGCTTGGCCTCGGCCATCCCGAGATCGATTGGGTGAAGCTGTCAGAGGCGCAGGGTGTACCCGCAGTCAACGCCACGAATGCGGAAGAGTTCGATCTTGCGCTTGAGCGGGCGTTTGCTGCGGACGGGCCTCAGCTGATCGCGGCGCACGTTCCGGCGCGGTAGGACCTATTCCCGCCCTCGGTCGAGATCTTCCTCAATCTCGATATCAATCGGCTCTCCGCTGAGGCGGTGACGGTAGACCTGAGTGTTCTCAAGGACGCGTTGGACGTAATTGCGGGTTTCCGAGAAGGGAATGAATTCCACCCAGTCAATCGGATCGACCTGACCAGTGCGGGGATCGCCATAGTCCTGGATCCACTGTCGCGGTCGGCTAGGCCCGGCATTATAGGCGGCGGCTGTCATGATGTAGCTGCCATTGAACCGCGAGAGCAGCGTGTCCAGATGCTGGCCGCCTAGGGTCATGTTATAGCCCGGATCATCGGTCAGCCAGGAAGTGCGGTAAGGCAGGCCGCGTAGCCGCGCTTCGTTACGAGCGGTGGCCGGCATGAATTGCATCAGGCCGCGTGCGCCAACATGGCTGATCGCGTTCGGGTTCATTTCGCTTTCCTGCCGAGACAGGGCCAGCATTAGCGGCCGCTCTACCTGTGGCTCGCGCAGAAGCGGATAGGCAACCACCGGGTAGGCGGCATCGGTAGAGACAATGCCTTTGGCAAGACCGGCCTTGGCACCACGAACCCCGACATCCGGCACCTGATACTCCGTAGCAATGCGGGCGAGCAGCAGATATTCGGACTCGGTCTCAAGCAGGTCGTCCATGTGATAGGCGAATTCACGGAACAGGCGTTCCTCACCGCTCTCGCCAAGCAGGCGCAGGGCCTGAACCATTGGCTTGTCCTCGAAGGCTGCAATCTCTTCTGCAGTCGGCTCTGAGGTCTTCGGGAAGGCGAGCTTCTTGTCGTCCAGACGCTCGGCGGCAAGTTGTCCGTAATAGGTGAACTTGTGCTCAGCTGCCGCCGTGTAATCTGTCCGTGCGGCATCCGGTTGGCCAAGCGCATCGCGGGCGCGACCAGCCCAATACTTGCCACGTGCAAGGCTGATCGGTGTTGAGACGCCGTCAGACATGGTCTCGAAATGCTGCAGGCTGCGATCCGCATCATTCTTCAGGCGCAGGGCGATCCAGCCCGATACCCATTCGGCCTCGGCGAAGTCGCCGCCGCTTTCCATGCCATGCGGTGAGGCCAGCTGGTAGGCGCGGCTCCAATTGCCGTCCTTCAGGTCTGTCCGGATGGCGATGTTGCGTTCGTCCCACAGGCGTGAGCGGCCAGCTTCCGGAATGTCATTCCCGTCTATGCCCGTCAGCAGAGGGGTCGCCACATCCTGGTTGCGCAGTTTCTGGCGGCGCCATTTGGCGCGCTCGTAAAGCAGACCGGGATTGTCCTGCAAGTTGGCGGGGACGGCATCGACCAATGCATCGACATTGCGCGACCGCGCAGCGAGCGCGATGCGGGCGTCGACCAGTTTACGATAGTCAGACGTGAGCAGGTATTTGAGCTTCGATGCAGCCGTGCGCTGGTTGGTCCATAGCAGGAACTCGACACGGGCGCGGTGATCATCCTGGGTCAGCTGTTTGCCATAAGTGGACAGGACTTCGCGCTCGACGTCGCGTTCGAGGGAATTATTGTGCCAGGCGTCGCGCACGGCTTCCAGCGCCTTGCCGGGTTCACCAATCGCACGCCAGCTATCGGCCAGCGCGATCTTGCCAGCTCCGGTAATCGGACCCGACTCGGTCAGCCAGTCGATGCGTTCCTTATGGCTGAAAGACGATTCGCCGATAATCTCTTCGGCGCGGCGGCGCATGGAGGTCGTTTTCGGCCAGTCTTGCAGCTTGTCCAGCGCGAACGAGACTTCCGAGAAATTCATGCCCGGAACGCCGCGGCTGGCCCGGATCCACATAATGAGGTTTCGCACGTCGGCATCAGAGGCCTGAGTCTGCAGATGTGCCACAGTCGGCCAGTCATAGCGGTCAGCCGCGCGGAGTGCCTTATGCAGGATTTCCGCATTGCGGGCATCCGTTACGGAAGACGTATAGGGTCGGTCGGGTTTCAGACTCGGGGATTCCGGCACGCCAGCGGCGGCAGCCGCCTGAGACAGCACGGCAAGAGCGGCAAAAATGGCAACGGGTCGCATCATGAAACGTCTCTGCAGAGTTTATTTCTTGGCCAAAGCGTGAGAAGGCATTGGCGATTCATACTCGATCAAGACAAACAACACCTGAATCGCGGCAAATTTACGATGTTCCATGGCTCAATCCCAGCTCTCGTCACACCTTTCAAGAATGGTGCCGTTGACCGGGACGCTTTTGCGGCGCTGGTAGAGCGCCAGATTGTTGGCGGTTCCAGCGCGCTCGTGCCGGTCGGCACAACAGGCGAGACGTCCACACTCTCCACCCAAGAGCATAAGGATGTCGTAACGCTTTGTGTTGAAATTACCAAAGGTCGCGTGCCCGTGATTGCCGGGGCCGGGGCCAATGCCACAGACGAGGCGATCGAACTGGTCGAGCACGCCAAGGCCGTCGGCGCTGACGCCGCGCTGGTGGTTTGCCCCTATTACAACAATCCCAACCAGGAAGGCCTTGAGGCCCATTTCCGCGCGATCAACGACTCGGTTGCGCTGCCGGTCCTGCTTTACAATGTGCCGGGCCGCACCGTGGTCGATCTTGCACCGGATACCGTCGCACGCCTCGCCCAATTGCCGAACATTGTCGGCATCAAGGATGCGACCGGCGATATGGACCGCGTTAGTCAGCATGCCGCGTCGATCCCTGAAGGCACCCAATTTGTTCAGCTGTCGGGCGATGACCCGAGCGCGCTCGGCCACCTTGCCATGGGGGGCATGGGTTGCATCTCGGTCACCGCGAACGTCATGCCGGAAGCCTGCGCCGCGATGCACACGGCTTTCCACGCCGGAGATCTCGATGAGGCCCGCGCGATAGAGCGCAAGCTGATTGCGCTGCACAAGGCCATGTTCTGCTCGCCATCGCCCGGACCGGCGAAATATGCCCTGTTCCGGCTCGGCCTCTGCACCGATGAGGTGCGCCTGCCGATCACCAGCCCATCTGCAGAAAAACGGGCTGAAATAGATCAGGCCATGGCGCTTGCGGGCCTGAGCGCCTAAATCAGGGCGATGTCGAAGAAAAATCAGACCAAGGGCCGCTCGGATGGGCTGGTCGCGGAGAACCGCCGCTCCCGCCGCGATTATGCGGTCGAGGACACGCTGGAGGCTGGCATCATGCTGGTCGGCTCCGAGGTAAAATCCCTGCGTCAGGGCAAGGCCAATATCGCTGAAGCCTATGTCAGCCCGGAAGATGGCGGTCTCTACCTGATCAATGCGGATATCCCGATCTACAACGCCGCCAACCGGTTCAATCATGAGCCAAAGCGCAAGCGGAAGCTGCTCGTGTCAAAACGGGAACTGGCCAAGCTCTCGCAATCGGTTGAGCGGGCCGGTCGCACGATTGTGCCGTTGAAACTCTATTTCAATGAGCGTGGTATGGCCAAGATTCTCATCGGTCTCGCCACCGGCCGCAAGAGCCATGACAAGCGTGACGTCGAAGCAAAGCGAGACTGGCAACGCCAGAAGGCGCGGATTCTGAAGGAGGGGTGAGCACTGCCGCTCAGGCGGCGCGCAATTTCCCGCCGCGAAGCCTCAAAAGACCCTGCCAGACAATCAGGGCGATCAAGGGGGCAAAGGCCAGCAGGAAGGGCCAGGCGGTCTGGTTGAAGCCTTCGGGAAACACTTGCGGCTGCCCCAGAAAAAGTGAGCCGGATGCGATGAACATCGAGAAGCACATGCGCCAGAGGTGGCGGGAGATGCGCGCCGTGTAGGACAGCGCCTGTCGTAGGATCACGTTCAGTTCGCCAAACGCGGCGAAGCTGCCAGCTACAATGAACAGGATGAAGGCTTGAGGCGGCGAACCATCCACGGTGCCGCTTGGGCTGTTCGCGCCCATATACATGAATCCCACACCCATCAGTGTGATGCCGAGCGCTGTCGCCAGTCCTGTATAATGCCGCCAATTGACCCGGACAGGCCCGCGCTGCCTGACAGTAAGCAGAGCCGTGACGAGCAGGTACAGGGCCAGAATGCCGGCCACGAAATTGGGTCGCTGTCCTTCCTCCAGGAATGGAGCGACGCCCGCGCCGATCAGGTAAGTTATGAACATGGACACGAAGAAGATCTGCCCGGCAAGCCTGTGAAGAGGGCGGCCTTTGCGCGTCGCAATCGCGGCAACACCGGACACGAGCCCGACAGCCCCACCGCCGATGTGCGCATAGAGCAGGGCGTCTGTCGCCAGCCTGATCCAGAATGGTGCGTCCGGGCCGACTTCAAGTTTTGCGGCATGGGCGGCCCCGGCACCGAGGAATGCCAGTGCCAGAATGCATGTCAGAACCGGAACGGCATATCGGGGCATGGGATAGACCTTTATCGAAAATCAATATTATCGATAAACGGAAAATCCGCTATTGCAAACCCCTCAGTTGGAATCTGTCACTTTCTTCGCCATCGCGAACACATCCTCGAACATTTCCGGCGTCAGGCGGCGGGTGTTCGTGTTGTACCGGCTGCAATGATAGGATGAGATGAGCGCCAGGGGGCGACCCTCAAATTCCACATCATAGTGCGTACCGTGGCCGAAGGGATAATCCTTCAGTTTCAGGTCGAGCGTGCGCACGGTGGAATCATGGGAAATCTTGCCGAGGCAGATCATTGCCTTCAGCTTCGGCAGCGCCGCAATGCGCGCGGCGAGGAAGGGACGGCACTGATTGATCTCGGCGCCGACCGGCTTGTTCTGTGGCGGCACACAGCGCACGGCATTGGTGATCATGGCGCGCTTCAGCTTCAGCCCGTCATCCGGCCGCGCATCATAGGTGCCGGTGGAAAAGCCGAACTTGTCGATGGTCGCATAGAGCAGGTCTCCGGCCCAGTCGCCGGTGAACGGGCGGCCCGTCCGGTTGGCCCCCGTTACGCCGGGCGCGAGGCCGATGATCAGCAATTCGGCATCCTCCGGCCCGAAGCTCGGCACCGCGCCATTGAACCAGTCCGGCTCTTTCACGGCGACCTCTTCCCGATACGCTACAAGGCGCGGGCATAGCGGACAATTGGCGGGGGCTTCAGGTGCAAATTTCGTCGTCATGCCCCTCTCCCTAGTAGGAGAGGAGCAGGAAGGCTAGTACCCATCCGCGCTGCCATCCTTGCGCATTTCGGTGGCGGCGATCCAGGCGCCGCTTTCGAAGTCGCGCATGATCGCCTGATAGCCGCCCGCATTGGCCTTGCAGCACTCCACCGCATGGCCGCGCGCTTCCAGTTCGGCGCGGGTTTCAGGCGGGATGCCGCTCTCCAGATGCACGACGCCCATATCGGTTTCACAGGCATCGCCATCAAGATCATCCGTCGGCTCGCAGCCGCCAACATGTTCCCAACGCGCGGCATCGCCCGCCTCCTGAAGCCCCATGTCGAAATCGACGAGGTTCAGGATGACTTGCACATGGCCCTGCGGCTGCATGCCGCCGCCCATCAGGCCGAAGCTGAGCCACGGCTCGAACCGGCAGGCCTGTTCGATCGGCTCGGCGCGGACCTGACAGCCCGGCATGTCCTTCTTGAAGGCAAAGGCGGGGATGATCGTGTGGAAGGGCCGCTTGCCCGGCTCGAACACATTCGGATGGTCCGGGTCGAGGCTGAACAACTGGCCCCGGTCCTGGAACATGAAACCGAGGCCATCCGCAACGAGCCCCGTGCCCATGCCGCGATAGTTCGACTGGATAAGGGACACCATCATGCCGTCCTTGTCCGTAACGGTGAGGTAGGTCGTGTCGCCGTCGTTGAGCTTGGCGTCAGCTTCATCGATCCTTCTCTTGAGCAGATAGCACTGCATCACCGCGACGTTGTCGGTCATTCCGTCTGGGTCGATTGCGTCACAAAGTGACGTAAAGCTGCTTGATGTTCCGTCAGGGCCATTGAGTAGTGATGGGTTTTCAATGGGCTTGGAGAGGTCAATTTGGGCCGAGCGACGCTCAGCGTGCTCGGGCTGCACGAACATCTCTGGCGAGAGCTTTAAAAAGGCCGGGTCGGCATATCCCCGCGCCCGGTCCGCAAAAGCTAGCCGCTTCGCCTCCACCTGCGCCATGATGCTGTCGGCTGAGCCGAAGCCCATCTCGCGCAGGTCAAACCGTTCCAGCATTTGTAACATCTGTAGCGCCGCAATTCCCTGCGTGTTCGGCGGCAATTCGCAGACCTTGTAGTCGTCGCGATAGGTCACGCAGATTGGCTCGACCCATTCGCCCGTATGCGTGGCGAAATCCTCATAGCGCAGAAATCCGCCGATCCGCTCGAAATAGTCGCCCATGATGTGGGCGGTTTCGCCGGAATAGAATTCGTCGCGGCCTTTATAGGCTATCCGCTCCAGCGTGTCGGCAAGGTCCGGATTGCGGAACAGGCTGCCTTCTTTCGGGGCGGGCGAGAAATAGGTCGCCTTCGCATTGTCGAACTCTTCCAGCATGCCGCTGTCAGCCGCTTCCTGCAGGCGCGTTGCGTTGCGGCCCCAATAATAGGCAATGACTTCCGGGATCGGCGCGCCGTCACGGGCGTACTGAATGGCCGGTTCGAGGTTCATGTTCATCGGCCGCTTGCCGAATTTGCCATGCAGTGCGTACCAGCCATCGACTGTGCCGGGCACAGTCACCGGCGCTGCGCCGAAGGGCGGGATCTCCTCGCCTTGCATGAATTCGTCGGCCTTGGCCTGCATGTCGTCCAGCGTTGCGCCTTGGGGCGAGCGGCCGGAGCCATTATAGCCGTAGAGCTGCTCGGTTTCCGGGTCCCAGACAATCGCGAACAGATCGCCGCCAATGCCGTTTCCGGTCGGCTCGACAAGGCCCAGCATCGCGTTTGCGGCAATGGCCGCATCCACGGCTGATCCGCCGGCTTTCAGCACATCAAGCGCCGTCTGCGTGGCGAGGGGATGGGCTGTGGCGGCCGCGCCATTCGGGGCCACCACAGAGGAGCGCGTGCCAAGGTCCCGTCCGGTAATCATCCGGTCGCCCGGTCCCGGCGGCGTGGCTTCGGCATCCTTTTCTATGGATATCCGGACCACTTTCTTCTGCGTGACCTTGGCGGTGGCGTCTACTTGCGCCTCATCCTGCGCTGGCGGTGTAGCGCACCCGTACAATCCGATAGCCAGCGCTGTTGCGGCGATTGCCTGAATGGGTCTCATCAGCCTCTCCTGTTCTCATCTGACGAGAGCTTAGCGCGCTTTGGGGCAGAAGCGAGTCCCAGCGAGGCCGAACAAACGCGTCGCGCGGTTCCCATGCCCGGCCCACGGTTTCGAGATAGGAATGGATCAGTCCATCAAGCATAGCTCACCACCTCCCACTCGATGTCGTCATGGTCGTGGAAATAGAACCGGCTGCCTGGGTCATAGGTCTGGTGGCTATGGGTGCGATAGCCGGCGGCGAGGATCTTCTGCTCGGTCGCGTCCAGATCATCCACCAGGATGCCGAAATGATTGACGGCGCCGGTCCGGTAATAGCTTTCCTCATCTGGCCGGTCTTGCTGGGGCAGCGCATACAGTGCGAGGTAATCCTCATCCGTGCCGACATGCACCGTATAGCCATCATACTTGGATGGGCCCTCCCAACGCACTTTCCAGCCAAACAAACGGGTCAGCATGGACGCGGTCTTCTTTGGATCACTGACGGTTACATTCACATGTTCGAACTTGGCAATACTCATTGTTTTCAACTCCATTTCTTCTTCATCAAATCTCTGATAAAGCTGTCGTAATTCCTCAACTTAAGTTGAGGTCAAGCGTGAAATAGGAGATTTTTTCATGGCAGTTCCGAAGGGCTTGGCGATCGGAGATGTGGCTGCGCGGACCGGCCTGTCGGTCTCGGCGATCCGTTTCTATGAAGGGCGGGGATTGGTTCACCCAGAACGGTCCTCTGGCGGCCAGCGTGTCTTCCTGCGCTCGGACATTCGTCGCCTGTCCTTTATCCTGATCGCCCAGCAGATTGGCCTGACCATCGAAGAGATCAGCCAGCTCCTGTCGTCATTGCCGGAGCGGCGTACGCCGACCAAGCGGGACTGGACCCGGATCAGTACGGCCTTTCGGCACATGCTGGATGAACGGATCGCGCTGATGGAGCGGACGCGCCGGAAGCTGGACGGCTGTATCGGTTGTGGCTGCCTGTCCCTGAAAAAATGCCAGCTTTACAATCCGGAGGATCGTGCGCGTGGGCTCGGCACAGGACCGCGATTCCTGCTTGAGGATGTCAGCGTGGTGTCGACCGAAACCTAGTCTTGGCGCTCTGGGGGTTGAGGGAAGTAATGGGTGGCCATGCGCGTGGCTATTTCCTGGCCCTTCACGGCAAAATCAGCTTCAGCCTCGACCGCGCGATTGTCACAGGTCTGGTAGATGCGCCCGGCGCTTGTGAAGGCCTCATTGAAGGCGTCGACCAGTGAGCTGCGGACCGCGCCGCGATTGGGCGCTTCGTACTTCAGCATGTCGGACATGTAGCGCCGCCAATACTGGTCATCGCGGCCATTGCACTTTACGCGGATCGCGTGGGCGGCGCCCAGCGTGGCTGCGAGATCGGTCGCATCGCGGAAATAATCCGGTCCACGAATCGGCAATCCCGATTGCGCTGTGCTTGCGCCGCAGAACATCACCGCGCTAAGCAGGAGAATATGAAAACCTGTTTGCTTCATGCGACGACTTTTGCGCGCATTCGTGAAAGGCTCAAGGGCCTTGAACATGAGATTGAGTTCATTGTCATGGATGAGGACGGTTTGTTCTCCCATGCCGGGGACGGCACCGTGGTTCACGATGTTCGGCCCGATATTGTCTTCGGGAATACGGATGTCTGGTTCGGGGATCATGCCCGCGACTTCATGATCGCCGTACTCAAGACTGGCGGGATAGATTGGTTCCAGTCCTCCGCGGCTGGGCTCGACAATCCGGCACTGATCTCCGTTGGCAAGATTTCCCGCACGTTTTGTACCAACCACACGCAGTCCGAAGCCATGGCCGAATGGGCGCTCTGGCAGTCTTTCGACTTTTTCAAGAAGGGTCCGGAGCATCGCGCACAACAGGCCGAGGCTGACTGGAACCGGCTTGAGATGCGCGAGATGATGGGGTCGCGCTGGCTGATTGTCGGGTTTGGGTCCATCGGGTCGGCGGTCGGCAAGCGGGTCCAGCTACTCGGCGGTCATGTGACGGGCGCACGGCGCTCGCCTGGTCCGGCTGAGGGTGCTGATCATATCGTGCCGATGGCGCTGGTGAAGAGCGAACTCGAGCAAGCCGACGTGGTCCTGCTCAGCGTTCCGTTGACAGATGAAACGGCTGGCATGGTGGACGCGGAATTCCTGGCAGCCATGCGCCCGGATGCGCTGCTGATGAATCTTGGCCGTGGGCAATTGGTAGATGAGGCAGCGCTCGTCTCGGCGCTGGATGCGGGGCGCCCGGCCTTCGCCTCAATTGACGTCACCGCTGAAGAGCCTTTGCCAAGCGACAGCCCGCTCTGGCGCCATCCCAAAGTCGCGATCACACCGCACAACAGCGCCATGACCCAGGCGACCTATATTCGCGCGGACGAGACCTTTCTGGACAATCTCAAGCGCTATCTGGCCAATGAGCCGCTCAAGCACGTGGTGCCGCGCGAGACGTTTGCTGACTGAGCAGTGGAACTGCTTGGGCCGTCGGGCGTTCCGGTTGGCAGACATCTGCCACCGGAGGAATTCCCATGTCATCACTCATCCTGCGCTCCTTGCTGAGCGGCAGCGCCGCAATCATGCTTGTGGGCTGTGCGACCGCTGAACATCATGAGGCCACTGCACCCGACGCCATGACGATCACTGGCACAAGCGGCACGCAGCTCACCGCTACCCCGCTCGAAACCTTTGACAGCGCCTGGGCGATGACCTTCCTGCCGGATGGCCGCGCACTTGTTTCAGAAAAGGATGGTGATCTCTGGCTGCTGGATACCGCGGGCAAGAAACTGGGCGAAATCGCCAATGTCCCTTCGGTCACGGCAATGGGGCAGGGAGGTCTGGGGGACATCATCGTCCACCCGGACTTCGCTGAGAACGGCACCGTCTTCATTTCCTACGTTGAACGCGATGAGACGGATGAGAGTTTGAGCGGAGCAGCCGTTGAGCGGGCAACGCTGACCCTTACCGCCACGGGCGGCACATTGGAGGGGCGCGACGTGATTTGGCGCCAGACACCAAAAGTGAAAGGCAACGGCCATTACGGCCATCGTCTTGCCATCGCACCGGATGGTCATCTCTTCATCGCCTCAGGAGAGCGCCAGAAATTCACTCCGGCGCAAAATATGGCCATGAATCTGGGCAAGGTCGTTCGTGTCAATCAGGACGGGTCTGTTCCGGAGGACAACCCCTTCTTTGGAAACGGCGCGGTTGCGGACCAGGTATGGACGCTTGGTCATCGCAATCCGCTGGGCATTGCATTTGACGGGCAAGAGCGCCTCTGGGTGGTTGAAATGGGTCCGAAAGGCGGGGACGAGTTGAACCTGATCGTACGGTCCGAGAATTACGGTTATCCCGAAGTTTCTGAGGGCGATCATTATAGCGGCAAGCCGATCCCGACACATGAAAGCAATCCGATTTTCGAGGACCCGGCGATCGCTTGGGTCCCAGCCATCAGCCCGGCCGGTTTGGTATTCTATGATGGAGAGATGTTTGCCGATTGGCAGGGCAATGCATTCATCGGAGGGCTGTCTTCGCAAGCGTTGATCCGCGTTTCCTTCGAGACTGAGCCGACTGACAATCTCGGACAACCGCCCAAGGATGGTCAAACCGAGCCGGTTGCCAGGGAAGCCGAGCGCTATGAATGGGGAAAACGCATTCGCGAAGTCGAGCAAGGACCAGACGGCGCGCTCTATGTTCTGGAAGACAAGGAAGGTGGCCGCCTGATCAAGCTGACACCGGCCGCCGCGCAGTAAAACGATTTCAGCCGGGCCTGTAGGCCCGGCTGTATATGTTTCCGGCGTGATGATTTCTATGCGGTCGCTTTGGTCCGCAGGCTGGCCATCCGGTCGATGGCTGATTCGGCATCGCGCATGATGTCCGCCACGATCTCCGCGACGGGCTTGACCTCTCTCACGCCGCCAGCCGACTGGCCCATGGCGAAGCAGGAGGTGTCCGCATCGAGTTTGGCTTCGTCCGTAATCCCCCCGATGCCGCCAATTACGCCTGTCCGGGTAGAGTGGATGGCCTGGTGCGGGAAGGGCTGAATGTCCTGCGGGCGCGTTTCCCAGTCATTGATATAGTCATTCGTGCGGCAACGCATCGGCTTACCGGAATAGCACCGCGTGCGTGTTGTATCAGTATCGCCCGCGCCGACGACCGTGTCCTTGTACATCTGAGCGGCATGGGCCTCGGTCGAGGCGATGAATCGCGTACCCATCCAGACGCCGCAGGCTCCCAGAGCGAGCGCTGCTGCGAGGCCGCGGCCATCATAAATGCCGCCTGCCGCGATGACAGGAATGTTCACGGCTTCCACGGCTTGTGCCACCAACGGCATCGTCCCCACCAGACCGGTATGCCCGCCGCCTTCGCCGCCCTGCAGGATGACCGCATCACAGCCAGCCTGTTCGGCCTTGATGGCATGCTTCACCGCGCCGCCAACGACCATGACTTTCACATTCGCCTTTTGCAGGCGCTCCATGATCGGCATCGGAACGCCGAGACCGGCTATGAAACTGTCGGCACCATTGTTGATGATGACATCCACGCTTTCTTCAAGGCTTTCCGGACTGGCGGCCAGCAAGTCCACGCCGAAGGGCCGGTCGGTCAGTTCGCGCACGCGCTTCATCTGGCCTTCAATGAAGTCCGGGGTCGTCCCCGCCATGCCGAGCACGCCGTATCCGCCCGCATTGCACATGGCCGCACAAACTTCGGCGTAGGACACACCGCCCATGCCCGCGAGCATGATGGGGTGTTCGGTATTCAACATTTCTGTGAGTGCGGTTTTTATGGCCATGATGGCGTCTCCCTGACTTTATGAACTCTTCTGAAAAGACCGTAATTTGCCGTCCTTGCGTCAACGCAAGGCTGTTTGACCAAGCGCCGTTCTTGGCAGGGTGTGGGGCGCTGATTGGCTCCAAACCTATCCACGTGATTCGGGCGCAAAGCGGAACCGGACCCTGTTTCAACGCGATTGGCGGGTTGAAAGATCATTCGCTTGCGAATCGGAGACGGTGATATTTAGGGGGAAGGTGATGAAGAAGTGCCCGAATCGGCCCAAATCTGCGCCGTTCGAGCGCGAATTCGCTGTTTTGGGCGCAGTTCGCGCAAAAAGCGCTGCATCAGACCTTCAGCTGAAACCATCTTTGCGTCGTGGTCGGCAGATGTTAAACCTCTGCCCGGTCATCTTTGACCTGAAGTAGGGGAATAAAGCATGAAACAACTCCTGATTATCGGTGCCGCTGCGCTTGTACTGGCTGCATGCGCTGCAGAAGAAACAACGGCTCCTGAAGATACGACGGCTGCTGAATCCATCGAAGAAGCTGCAGATGATGCTGCTGATGCAATGGACGAAGCTGCTGCCGATGCAGGCGACGCGCTCAGCGAAGCTGGCGACGACATTGAAGCGGCTGCGGAAGATGCAGGCGATGCAATGGACGAAGCAATGGATGACGCTGAAGAAGCTGTCGACGACGCTGCGGACGAACTTGAAGAAGAGCCAACCGAGTAATCGGTCTGGTCCTACCAGAATTGAAAAGGGCTGCCCTCGGGCAGCCCTTTTTTTGTGAGACTAGGCGGCCGATCAGAATTTCTGGTACGCGCCATCTACCAGCAGCGTGTCGCCCGAGTGGAAGCTCGAAGCGTCAGACGCCAGATAGACGGCAATTCCGCCGAAATCCTCCGGCTTGCCCCAACGACGGATTGGAACGCGCGCAATGACCTTGCTGTTGAAAACGTCGCTGTCCTGCGCGCCATCCGTCATGTCAGTCGCGATCCAGCCCGGCAGAATGGAATTTGCGCGGATTTGATAGCGGCCATATTCGACGGCGATGGCATTCATCATGGCGATGAGTCCGCCCTTGGTATGGCCATATGCCTGATTGCGCGCTGCACCCGACAGCGCTGCGAGCGAGGCTGTTCCGATCAGGGAGCCACCTGGATCGCCAGCCTTGGCACGCTTGACCATGGATTTGGCGGCCTCGCGCAAGGTCAGGAAGGCGCCTTCCGAGTTGATGCGTTGATTGAACTGCCACGTTTCCAAAGTCATTTCATGGAAATTGGCCGCGCCGCGCCCAATCCCGGCATTGGCGATACAGGTATCGATTCGACCGTACTCTTCTTCGGTTTCGGCCATGGCCTTCACGATTTGGTCTTCCTCGGCCACGTCGACCTTCTTTGAAGACGCTTTGCCAGTTCCGAGACCTTCGAGCTTTTTGAGGGCCGCAGCGTTGTCATCTTCCTTGCGTCCCCAGATCACGACATCCGCATTGGAGGCAGCGAGCGCTTCGGCCATGCCGAGGCCAATGCCTTTGTTGCCGCCAGTGATGACGCAGACCTTTCCGGCCAAGTTGAATGGGGCGTATGTCATATTGTGTCCTCCGCGACTTTTTTGCTTGGGCAGCAGATCAAGCGGGTGACGTAGGGGCGGTCAAGCTTCGTTTGAGCTGTGAACGATATGGCGCGCGGAATCGATGATGCGACGGGTTTCGTCCCATAGCGGCAAGGTGGACAGCCTGTCAGGACTGATCCACTCGGCATGGGCTGCGTCGTCCCCGGCTACCGGGTTTCCGGATACCCAAACCGCAGCATAGTCGAACAACAGGTAGTGACGGGTCACGTCGCCGGTCTGGCGCGAGGTGAAGATCGCGTCCACGACATCTACCAAGCCCACGAGCCGTGCGGTAATCCCGGTCTCTTCGGCGAGCTCGCGCAACGCCGCAAGCGGCGCGCGCTCGCCCACTTCAATCCGGCCGCCGGGCAGGGACCATTCGCCTTGCAAGGGTTTGGTGCCCCGCTGGATCAGAAGAACATCGTCTCCCCGAAAGCAGACCGTGCCGACCGCCGGGACTACGCTTCTGGAACTGGCGTTTGCCACGCTCAAGCTTCGCAAAGGGCGCGCAGTTTCACCAATTCGGCCTCGAGATGCTGATCCGAGCGTGCGAGCGGGTTACCCGTGCGCTGCTGGATTCGATGGATTAGCGGCATCCTCAGCAGTGGAATGACAGATGGCTCTGTCCCGACGAGCTTGGCCGCGCCCAACACATTCTTGCGCTTGAGTGCGGTCAGGATCTGATCGAATATCACGGCGCGCCGGATCGACTTCAGGCGAGCGGCATGGGCGGCGGTGACTTCCGCGTGTGGGGTCGGCTGGCGGAGCGCTTCGCCGGCCGTCTGTTCGAGCGCGTCCAGCGCCACGGCATCAAGCCGGTGAGATATGGAATTGCCATGTTTGCGATAGAAATACATCACGTCCGGCACGCTCATCATCCGCGCTCCGGTCGATAACAGCCGCACGATCAGATCGTAATCTTCGCCAATCCGCATCGTCTCATTATAGCGAAGCGAATTGGCTTCCAGCGCGCTGCGGCGGATCAGTGGCTTGGCATAACCGAGCTTGCTGCCCCGTCCATAGAGCATGTTCGCCTTGATGTATTCGCTCTCCATGATCCTGGCCGGGCGATCCCGCAAATCCCCCTCGAACATCGTGAAGATATTGGCGGGACCGTCGGACTGGAACACGGCAAGATTGTCGATCAGGATATCTGCGCCGGTGTCTTCGGCGGCGGTCAGCATGCGCTCCAACCGGTCGGGACGGATCAAGTCATCGCTGTCCACGATGGCGACCCAATCGCCTTTGGCGCGTTCCAGTGCGTGGTTGCGAACCGGGGCAGGTCCGCCATAACGCGTGCCGCTGAAGACGCTCAGTCGCGCATCCTGTTTCGCGATTTCCTGGGCAATCTCGACGCTCCGGTCGCTGGACCCGTCATCCACAAGGATCAGTTCCAGCGCCGTATTGGTCTGATTCAGGACGGATCTTATGGCGCTGGCAAGAAATGCCTCGCAATTATAGTTCGCCATGATGACCGAAATCATGGGTTTTTGCGGAATCTCATACGCCACGGCGGCCCACCTGTTCATCCTGCTTGGTTACCCCGCGTTTATCGCAAGGCCTGTGCCAATATCGACCAAAATCGACATGAATACTCAGATTCCTGTTTTGCGGACGTGGCGCCGACCGGACAGGCATCCTACGCCTGTGGTCAGGTCTCATTAAGACCGCACCGGCAAAGTAATATCTCGGTTCAAGTGACAGGAACACCGCCATGGCAAAACAGAAGCAGCGGCAGATCAGCCTCGCGCTCCAGGGTGGCGGTGCGCATGGCGCCTATACTTGGGGTGTGCTCGATCGGCTGATCGAGGAAGATGATCTTGAAATCAAGGCGATCTCCGCGACGTCCGCCGGGGCGATGAATGCCGTCGCATTCTCGGCGGGCATGGCTGAAAACGGCGTGCAGGGTGCGAAGGATACGCTGGAAGCCCTCTGGCAGGGGATCTCCAAATCTTCCCGCAATGTCACGCCTTATGGCGCGCTCAGTCCGATCGTGTTCGCCTATGCCAGTGCCATGTCGAGTCTGGCGAGCCCTTATGACCTCAACCCGTTCAACATCAACCCGCTCCGCGATGTGGTGGAGCAGGTAATCGACTTTTCGAAAGTGGATGAGTCGGGCATCCAACTGTTCCTGTCGGCGACGAATGTCGAATCCGGCCATGTCACCGTGTTCAGTGATGGGGACATCTCCCTCGACGCAGTGCTCGCCTCGGCATGCCTGCCGCAAACCTTCAAGGCCGTGGAAATTGATGGGCAGGCTTATTGGGACGGAGGCTTCATGGGCAATCCCAGCCTCTTTCCCCTGATCTATTCCGGCGCCCCGCGTGACGTATTGCTGGTCATGCTCAACCCGATCCGCCGCGACGGTGTTCCGAAACGTGCCGGGGAGATTCAAGACCGGATGAACGAGATCAGTTTTAATGCCGCCCTGATCGGAGAGCTGCGTGCCATCGCCTTTGTCCAGCGATTGCTTGATGATGGCATGTTGAAAGAGCCAATGCTCAAAAAATACCGCCGTCTGAACATCCATGCCATCAAGGGGGGGCAAGACCTCATGGAGTTCAGCCTAAGGACCAAATACGATACGAGCTGGGACTTCCTGACCAAGCTGAGGGACATTGGCCGGGCGGCGGCGGAAGGTTGGCTTGGCGAATGCGGAGAACTGATCGGCACCAACCAGACCCACCTCGATTTGCGCCGGGAATTTTTCGAGGGCTAGACCCGCTTCAGGAACCAGATCCGCGCTGCGCCATAGTCGCGTGTCTCGACCGGCTCCCATCCGTCTGGCGTGATCGTTTCGTCCGATCCGGTCTCGACCACGGCAAGCGCATTCTCGGCCAGCCATTTTCCAGATACCAGGCCGGCCAGTGCGGGTTCGACGAGGCCCTTACTATAGGGCGGGTCGAGGAAGGCGAGCGTGAAGGGGACGCCGGCGCTGGCGGGCTTCTCGCCCAGATCGGTCGCCGACCGCCGGTGAAGCCGCGTGTTTCCGAACAGTCCCAGTGTTTCGATATTGTCGCGGATAGCGCCGCGCGCGCCATGATCGGTCTCGACGAAAAGGCAGAACGCGGCGCCCCGGCTCATGGCTTCCAGGCCCAGCGCGCCGGAACCCGCGAACAGATCAATCACCCGCGCGCCGTCGATCTCGGGCGCCCAGTCCGCATGGGCCAGCATGTTGAAGATCGACTCGCGCGCACGGTCTCCCGTCGGGCGCGTGCCCTGTCCCTTCGGCGCAGCAATGGCGCGCCCCTTGTGCTCTCCGGCAATGATGCGCATTCGACAGGCAATCCCTTTACTTTGCGCCCGTGTAAGGCGATCCCATCCATATGACAATTCTCGCTGATCCCATGACCCGCGCGCTGGAACTGGCGCGAGAGGCGGCCGAGGCGGGCGAAGTGCCGGTTGGCGCCGTGGTGGTCGATCCGGAGACAGGCGAGATCGTGGCCGAGGGTGCAAACCGCCCGATTGCCGGGCATGACCCGACCGCCCATGCCGAAATTGTCGCCCTGCGCGCTGCGGCGGCGTCTAGGGGAAATTACCGGCTGACCGGCCTGCACCTCTATGTGACACTGGAACCCTGCGCGATGTGCGCAGGCGCGATCAGCCTTGCGCGGATCGGGAAGGTCGTCTTCGCGGCGTGCGATCCGAAGGGCGGTGCGGTGATTCATGGCGCACGCTTTTTCGAGCAACCGACCTGCCACTGGCGGCCGGAGGTCGAGCAGGACGAGACAGCGGGCGAGACAGCGAGCGCGCTGCTCAAGGATTTCTTCAAGGCCCGGCGCAGCTGAGGCAAACCAGACAAGGTAATCATAGCGAGGCATGGCGGAACCAGGACACGAGATTCTGATCAAGGACGCAATCGTCTTCCTGTTTGCGGCGGGTGTGGCGGTTCCGGTCTTCCGGTATCTGAAACTGCCCGCCGTGGTCGGATTCATGTTGTCCGGCATCGCGCTTGGACCTTACGCGTTGGGTTCGCTTTCCCACAATTATCCCATACTCGAGTTTGTCTCGATCTCGGAACCGGAAGCCGCCGCGCCCTTTGCCGAACTGGGCGTGCTGTTCCTCCTGTTCCTGCTGGGGCTCGAGTTTTCGTTTGAAAAGCTGTGGGCCCTGCGGCGGGCCGTGTTCGGCGCAGGGGGACTTCAGGCAGGGATCAGCGCGCTCGCCATCGGTCTCATCGGATGGCAGATCGGCCTGCCGGCAGAGGCCGCCATCATCGCCGGGCTGGCGCTTGCACTGTCGTCGACCGCTATCGTCATGCAGCTGCTGATCGAGCAGAAGCAGGCCGCTCAACCGGTCGGGCGCGCCGCGCTCAGCGTGCTATTGTTTCAGGACATCCTCGTTGCCCCCATCCTGATCTTTGTCGGCTTTGCCAACATAGAGGCCGGTCAGGACGTCACGAAAATTCTGCTCGAAGCCCTGTTCAACGGTGTCATTGCAATCATCGTGATCGTGATCATTGGCCGCTTTGGTCTGCGGCACATGTTTCGCCTTGCGGCGGCGGCAGGCGGACGGGATTTTCTGATGGCGCTGACCCTGCTGACCGTCGTGGGCGCGGCCGCCATCACGGCAACGGCGGGCCTTTCACTTGCGCTCGGCGCGTTCCTGGCGGGCCTGCTATTGGGCGAAACCGAGTTCAAGCATCAGACAGAGGTCGATCTAGAACCCTTCAAAGGCATCTTGCTGGGCCTGTTCTTCATGACGGTGGGCATGGGGCTCGACCTGCCATCGATCCTGTCTCAGCCTTGGGTGATCCTGTCCGGCCTTGGTGCACTGCTCATCCTGAAACTGGTCATCGGTTTCGGGGCCCTGCGTCTGTTTGCCGGGCCGACCCCGATGTCCATCGAGGCCGCCTTCCTGCTCGCGCCTGCCGGAGAGTTTGCCTTTGTCGTGATCGCCGCGGCCACCGCCATAGGCGTGCTCGCCCCGGAGCCAGCCGGGCTGATGGCCGCGATTGCCGGACTCTCCATGTTGCTCATTCCGGTGCTCGGAAAGGTCGGGGGCTTCTTGTCAGACAAGTTGGCCGGGCCCGAACCGGAGCATACGCTGGAAGAAGATTTCTCAAACCTTCAGGGCCACGTCATCATTGCCGGGTTTGGTCGGGTCGGACATGCCGTCGCGCGTATCCTCGCGGCGGAAGACGCCGAAGTCGTCGCGCTGGAACGCAGTACCTTCAATGTTTCGCGTGCCCGCAATGCTGGTTGGCGCGCCTATCTGGGGGACGCCGCGCGACCGGAAATCCTGCATAGCGCAGGCGTCGACGGTGCCATGATGTTTGTCGTTACGGTGGATGACGTTACCGCCGCAGAAGCGATGGTGTCAGCCTTTCACAAATTGCGCCCTGACGCGCCGATTATCGCCAGGGCCCGCGACCATGAACACGCCCGGCGCCTCATCGATGCCGGGGCCCGGTCAGTGATCCCGGATGCCATTGAATCCGGCCTGCAAATGGCCGGACGTACGCTTCATGAGTTCGGATACAATGAAGAAACCATCCGTGACCGGCTGGCCGCCGAACGCGACGAGGAATACGAGCGCGCTGCCATCTGATGGCTGCGTCAGAGCCACCCCGCCGTTTCTGCCAGCAGCCATAGCCCGATTGCCAGGAACAACAGCGCCGCCAACCGTCGCACGAGGCTGAGCGGCACGCGCCGGATCAAGGCTTCTCCGAAATAGACTGCGGGAACATTGGCCAGCATCATGCCCAGCGTCGTGCCGAGCGTGACCAGCATCACTTGCTCGAATTGTGCCCCCAGAGCAATCGTCGCAACCTGAGTCTTGTCGCCCATTTCGACGAGAAAGAATGTGATGAGCGTTGTCAGGAAAGCACCATTTCGCATGCGGGGGCGTTCATCCTCGTCCAGCTTGTCCGGGATGAGGGTCCAGGCGGCCATCAGGATGAACGATACGGCGATCAGATAGCGAAACCAGTCCCCCTGGAGGAACGTGGCGGCCTGAGAGCCGACCAGTGCGGCCAGAAAATGGTTGGCGAGGGTTGCAGCCAATATGCCGGTGATGATGGTCAGTGGCTTGCGGAACTGTACCGCGAGCAAGACAGCCAATAGCTGGGTCTTGTCGCCGATCTCGGCAAGGGCGACCACGAGTGTGGAGGTGAACAGGGCTTCCATGAGAGACAGTCTCCAGGCCGGGCAAAACTGACGCAATGACACCATCATTCCGTGCCCGGCCCGAGCAGGAATGCGGCGTCATTGGTCTCGCCCGAACGGTGTCCCGTTCCCTTCGCGCCACGACCTGCAGGCCGAGTATGTTGACGCGGAGGCCCGGTCTGTCGACCGACTGGCTACTCCCCAAGTGACCCGCGTCTGTTATAGGCACACTCCTGCCGGCGCAAGTCTCATCCCGCCAATTCTGTCACAGCATCAAGGATCAGAGCCCGCAGCCAGGTCAGGGCAGCATCCTCAGAATTTTCCCGCCGCCAGTAAAGCTCGCTGTCGAGCGCGGGAAAGACGCCGGGCAGGTCATGTGAGACCAGTCCCGGTGATTGCGCGAGCAAGGCAGGTGCGGTGAGCGCAAGATCCGTATACTTCACAATTTCCAGCGCTGGCATATAGGTCGGCAGTCGCATGACCGGCGTGATGCGCGCGCCATGCGACCGGGCGACTTCCTCGACATAAGAACGTCCTTCGCGGCGGCTGGAGACGACGACATGGCGCAACTCCAAAAAGGCTTCAAACGTCATCTGGCGGCCCGAGAGCGGATGGTCTTTCGACACAACACAGACATAAGGCGTCGTCATCAGCGGCTCACGCTCAAGGTCGGTGCCGCGAATGCCTGGGACGTCGATGGCCAGGTCCAGTCGCCCCGAGGCCAGCTCGGTGGAGATCGCGCCCCGGTTCAGTTGCGTCCAGGCGATGCGCACGCCGGGGGCAATGTCCTGCAGCCGGCGTGCAAGGCTTGGCGCAATCATGAAGGCTCCGGCATCGCGGGCGGAGATATTGAACACGCGCGTCGAGCGGGACGGTTCAAACGCCGAGCGTGGCTCCAGCCCGGCGCGCAACCGGTCAAGCGCGTCGCGCACCGCAGGCATGAGGGCTTCGGCCATGGCCGTGGGCTTCACGCCGCGCCCCTCGCGTACGAAAAGCGGATCCTCGAAATGGGTGCGTAGCCGGGCGAGGGCGTTGCTCACTGCGGGTTGGGTGATGTGCAGCGTCTCGCTGGCCCGGGTCAGGCTGCGCTCGGAATAAACTGCCTCCAGCACCGGCAGCAGGTTCAGGTCCAATGATCTGAGATTCATATGCGCTCCAAACCATCACCAATAGTGATGCATGGGCTTCATATAATAAACTTCCCGAATGGTACAGGACTCGCTACTTTCATTTGCAGAGTAGAGGATCCTGAATGAGCGCGGCGCTGACGCCACAGACAATCAGAGACGTAAGCGCAGTGGCCCTAGAGCCAGCCTGCGGCGCGCATCAGCATGACTGCGCCGACCGCCGTGACCAGATATTTCATGCCCCGCTTGAAGTTCACATCACTCATCCGGTCCAGCACTTTGCCGCCCAATGTTGTTCCCAGCATGGAGAGCGGTGCCGCCGCAAGGATCAGCCAGGCTGGCGGCAGGGATTGCGCGCCCGTCGCCATGATGACCGGGACGCTCCAGAAAATGATCTTTACGAAATGCGCCAGAACCTGCGTCACGGCCTTGGTCGCAACGATTTCGTGGCGATGCATGTCCGTGTGAACGAAGAACTGGTCCATCAACGGTCCAGCCACGCCCGCAACCGTGTTGAGCGCCTGTACGACAAAGCCCGCACCTTCGGCCTGATAGGGTTTCTGGATGTCGAGATCGGCAATCGATTTGGGCAGCCAGACGAGCAAGGTCACCAGCCCCAGCATCAGGTAAACCATCTGCTTGTCCGGGCGCCAGCTGAGCGCGAACAGCAACAGGACCGCTGCGGCAGATCCCAGCGCATAGCGACGAAACACGCTCCAGTGAATATGACGGCGCCAGAGATACGCCCGATATCCATTGGAGACCATCTGGACCGCGCCATGAATGATCATGGCTGTGGCAACCGGTACCAGCGCAGTCAGCACGCCCATGAAGATCACGCCGCCGGCCATGCCGAAGATGCCGGACAGGAAACTGGTGGCCAGCACGGTCACCAGGATGATGGAAGCGGCGAGCGACGTCATGGCGCTGACCTAGACCGGTTTGCAGGCAAACGCCAAATCTTGCAGCCCTGCCCACATGCGCGACACAAAACATTTCAAAGAAACAATTTGCGGTGCCGTTGCCGCAAGGCCTACCATTCCCCCAACAAGAAAGTCTGAGAGGAGACCCCAAAATGGCGGATACCGAAGTGTCCAAGGACACACAAAACGAGCTCAACGATCTGCGCATGTCAGACGCAGCCGTGCCGCTTTACGAGCATGTGAAAAGCTTCATCAAGGATGTCGTGAATCCCATGAGTGAGGAATTCCATCGCCTTGGCGAAGGAAAGACTGACATCTGGTCCTATGCGCCCGGCCAGCTGGAAGCGCTCGAAAAGGCAAAGGACGAGGCCAAGAAGCAGGGCCTCTGGAACTTCTTCCTGCCGGACGCCGAAACTGGCGAAGGCCTGAAGAACCTCGACTATGCCTATATCGCGGCTGAGCTCGGCAAGAACCCGCTGGCCTCTGAGTCCATGAACTGTTCCGCGCCGGACACCGGCAATATGGAAGTTCTGGAGCGCGTCGGCACGCCCGAACAGAAAGAGCGCTGGCTGAAGCCGCTGCTCGAAGGCAAGATCCGCTCGGCCTTTGCCATGACCGAGCCGGCCCTGCCATCGTCGGATGCCAAGAACGTCTCCATGAGCGCCGTGCTCGAAGGCGACGAGTGGGTCATCAATGGCGAGAAGTTCTACATTTCCGGCGCAGGCGATCCGCGCTGCAAGATCATGATCACCATGGTGAAAACCAGCCCTGACGCCGCCCCGAACAAGCAGCAGAGCCAGATCCTGGTGCCACTGCCGCATCCGGGCGTCACCATTCTCGGCCCCATGCACGTCTTCGGTGATCCGGATGCCCCGCATGGCCACATGCACATCCGTTTCGAGAATGTACGTGTGCCGAAGGAAAACATGTTGCTCGGCGAAGGCCGTGGCTTCGAGATTTCCCAGCTTCGTCTGGGGCCTGGCCGCATCCACCACTGCATGCGGTCGCTCGGTGCGGCTGAGAAGGCACTCGACCTGATGGTCGTTCGCGGCATGACGCGTCAGGCCTTTGGCCGTGACCTGATCAAGCTGGGCGGAAACCTTGAAAAGGTCTCCCGCGCGCGCATCGAGATCGAGTCCATGCGCATGATGGTGCTGAAGGCTGCCAAGGCGATGGACGTGCTGGGCAACAAGGAAGCCCGCGTCTGGATTTCAATGGTCAAGGCCATGGTGCCGGAACGTGTCTGCGCCATCATTGACGATGCCATCCAGATGCACGGCGCCGCCGGTGTGTCCCAATGGACGCCACTGGCCCGCATGTACGCCAATCAGCGTACCCTGCGCCTCGCGGACGGTCCGGATGAAGTACACCACATGGTTGTCGGCCGCGCCGAAACCCGCAAGTATACGGGCGAAGAGGAAGATCCGGCCATGGCCGCCGTCTGGCGGAAATAGCCTTTTAGGTTTAGAAGGATGTTGGAGAAGGGCGGCTTTTTGGGCCGCCCTTTTTGCGTCACGGGTCGAATTCTCGCAATTTCCAGAAAACTCGTTTAATGTGATCCTCTTGGTAGGGAGGACGCCATGATACGCATTTCCAAAATCATTCTGATCCTGTTTGTCGGGCTACAGGGTTTGTTCTACGCGCTCAACAACATCGTCAACTTCGAAGCGGCCACTAGTTTCGTTCAGGGCGTGCTGCCGATGGCGGGCAACGAGGCCTATCCCAACGCCTTCGGGCCCGCAATCTCGTCGCCCGTCCTGATCACGATTGTGCTGTGTTTCATCATTCTCGGGGAACTTCTGGTCGCCGCGTTCTCGCTCAAGGGTGCATACGACATGTTCCGGGTGCGGGGGGGATCAGCTGAAGGTTTTAACGACGCAAAGACCTGGGCGATCATGGGGTGTGTCATGGCGCTCCTGGTCTGGTTCGGTCTGTTCATGGTGATCGGAGGCGCCTACTTCCAGATGTGGCAGACTCCGCTGGGCGCTGCTGCGCAAGGCGGCGCGTTCCAGTACGCAATATCGAGCGGCATTGTCCTGTTGTTCGTGAACGCGCCGGACTGACGTCGCCTAGAACGGAACGTTCGGATCGTCTTCGCCGGCGCCGCCGATCTCCAGCCCGGCAAAGTCGAACACGCGCGGGTCGTGCAAATGGCTCGGCCGCACTGTGGCCAGCGCATGCGCCATCACCTGCCGCACGCCGGGCTTCTTGCGTTCCCATTCGTCCAGCATCTGCTTCATCGCCACGCGCTGCAGCCCGTCCTGGCTGCCGCAGAGATTGCACGGGATGATCGGGAATTCCATCGCCGTGGCGAACTTGGCCAGATCGTCCTCGGCAGCAGTGATCAGTGGGCGGAGTACGAATACGTCGCCCTCATCATTCAGCAGTTTCGGCGGCATCGCGGCCATGCGTCCACCATGCACGAAATTCATCATGAAGGTTTCCAGCGCATCGTCGCGGTGATGGCCCAGAACGATGGCCTCGCAGCCCTCTTCGCGCGCGATACGATAGAGGATGCCCCGGCGCAGGCGCGAGCACATCGAGCAATAGGTCCGCCCCGCCTCGACCTTTTCCGTCACGATGGAATAGGTGTCTTCGGTCTCGATCCTGTATTTCACTCCGACCCGCTCCAGCCAGTCCGGCAAGACGTGCTTCGGAAAGCCCGGCTGGCCCTGGTCAAGGTTGCAGGCCACCAGGTCCACCGGCAGTGCGCCTTGCCATTGCAGGTCCAGCAATACTGCCAGCAAGCCGTAGGAATCCTTGCCACCGGAAAGGCAGACCAGCCATTTCGGGCGCGGGGTCTCGCCCGCATCCACCGCGCGCCGGTCGACCATCTTGTAGTCGTCAATCGCCTTCAGCGCGCCGCGCACCAGCCGCTTGCGCAGCTTCTTGAAGCTGACGCCAGACGGCGCATCCGCAAACAGGGGCGGCGCCGCAGAAAAGGAGGAGCTATCATCTGCCATACGCGCCCTATCTCACGGGCCGGGTTTCCCGCGCAAGCATTTCACGCCGTTCGGCCTAGTTGCGGCGCGTCACATAGAATATCATGCCATATTCGAAAGGGGGCACATCCGTCCCGGATACACCCTTCGGCGGAATGAAGCGCCAATGCTTCACGCCGTTTTCAAACGACTCGCCATACTTTTCGTTCGGCTTGCTCGAAAGGATTTCGATATCTTCCACGCGTCCATCTGCTTTTAATGTAATCTTCGCACGGACGCTGGCCCCATCAGCCAAGCGGGTTTCCTTGCCCGCGCGCGGTGAACGAACCTCCCGCTTGCGCTCAATGGTCAGGACGATCTCTTCGCCATCCTTGCCAGTGACGGTGAACGTGTCGTCCTCGCCGTCATCCATCTCGGACTGAGTGATCTGATAGCGATTGCGGGCGTTTTCGTACACGCCCTCAGAAGCATTCGGCAAGTTTGGGTAAAGTTCGAGAAAGGCTTTGTAAGACGCGGCGGCCGCCTCGTAATCTTGCATGTCTTCCTGAGCTTCGCCTCTGAGCATCAAGGCGGAGGCGTAGTGTTCGCTTGTTGCCTGCCCAATCGCCTCAAGTGCGCGCATTGTCTTGTTGGTGTAGGCTATGGTCTTTTCACGCTTGCTGCGCGCGCCTTCCAAACGGTGAAACTTCGGCGGCAGCGTCGCCTGTGCCAATGCCATATAGACCCCGACGGCAAAGCCGGACTGGTCCTGACCTATGTCTTCGAGCTCTCGCGCCACATCCTGCAGCTTGTCGAGGCCATTGCCCGGTTTCCCAGCCGACTGAAGCGAGGTTGCGGCCCGCAGCGCGCATTGCAGCGACTGCGCCGCCGCGCTGATCGCGCGATACTGGTCTTCGCACTGTTCATACGCTCTGGCCGCGTCTTCATGCGCGTTCTGCGCCGTCAGGATCTCAGCCCGCGAATAGGCCGCTGCGCCCGCGCCTGCCGCATCATTTTCCGCACGTGCCGTGTTATACAGACGGTCGGCAAGGTCCAGCGCCGCGTCGAGATCGTTCCCGGTCAGCGCGGCCTGTAGCTCCGCGCGCAGCGATTCCTGTGACTGGGCGGAGGCGGGCAGCGCCAAAAGCGAAACGACGCCTATCAGCGCCGCCGCCATCAGTGTCTTCTTCATGGGAATCCTCGAAAGCCCTCTGGACCATAAACCTAACGGCGTATGGTGCCGGTTTCAATCCGCGCGATCGGATCAGTCCGCCGCGCCGACCTGTTGCTGGTAGCGGGCCGTAAGTTCGACCAGGGCCAGCGCCAGGGCGTGCCCGGCCAGTCCGACCGTCCACCATATGGTGGGCGTCAGCATGGCATAGCGATCACCTCCAACGGTCAGGCTGATCCCGGCGAACACGATCATGCCGAACAGATAGCTGGCCAGATGGATGAAGAAACCGAGCCGCATGGCGGCGGTCGCCTTGGCGTTCTTCTCCCGGATCATCGTCTCGGCTTCGGTCTTTGCGTCCACCGTCAGCGCCATGACATCGACATTGAATGCCGCCGCCAGCGCCTTCAGGGAGTCGCCAGACGCCTTGTCCCCCGTCTCGATCCGCTGAACGGTGCGCACGCCAATTCCGGCGAGTTCGGCCAGATGTTCCTGCGACCAGTGGCGCTCTTCCCGCCAGCGTTTGATCTTCGCGGCATCTGCATCATACTGCATCTCGTTCCCCTTTCTCCGGGTTGTTTGTAACCTCCATGAAAGTGCGGAAAAACCCCTTGGCCGACCACGTCTTGACGCCGCCACGGCGCCGCCAGAAGCCCGCCAGAGCCCCGTCACAGGGGCGCCAGAGGGCTGTCGAACGCCTATTCTTCCAAGGCAACCGGGTCGCAAGTGGCATCGGAGACGTGTGACGAGACGGGGTGCCAGCCATCATCTGTTCTTCGCAGCGTGTTGGAAGACATGTAACTGTGTCGGCAAGGTGTGCCGTCCTCAGCCATGCGCGTGCTCAGGCCGCGTCCGTAGACCAATGCAGAGTCTGGCGTGAGGAAAATGACGTCATCCACTTCAAACACGAAATCCGCCGGCCCGTCCCAGCTGTTTTCGCGCATCCAGTTCACTTCATCGGTCCGGGTGCGGACACCGCCGCCAATCAAGACGAAGTCATCGGCCAGGAATGCCGCCAGTCCATCGGCATCGTTTGCCGCATAGAGGCCGGGCCAGGTGTCTGATTTAAGGGCCCGCAATACGGCCTCTTCCTGTTCGAGATCGGCCTGCGTTGCGCTCGGCACGCTGGTGCAAGCGCCCAACGCGACAAGCAAGCCCGCGAGCGCAAGTCGGGAAACTTCGAACATGGTTCAGTCCTTTCAGGTCCAGCCCCGGCGTCACCCTAGCAAAAGGGGCGCATGGGCCAAGCTGAAAGTCGGCCTAGCGCGCCAGGAAGGGAATGCGGAAGAAGCGCTTGATGCTCCACCAGAAGCGCAGGCGCTTGTTGTTGGGCGCATCATTGCTGCCGCGAGGCACGAGGATGTTGTTCATGCGCGGCTGGTAGCGGCGGATCAGGTCTTCCTCCACGCGTGCCCGGTCCGATTCCTTCTTCAGGACCAGAACGTGCCGCTCGGTCGCGCCGCGCTTCCACCAGGCTTCCCACCAGCGTTCATGGCCGATCAGGCGGCTTTTGAAGTTTGCGGCCTTGCCGATGTAGAGCGGGAACAGGAAGAAGACGAAGCGGCGCTGCACGAAGACATAGATGCCGCCATCATTCGGCAGGCCCTTCGGCGTCAGCGTGATCTTGAAGCGATAGGGCCGGCCAGACTCGCCCCACCAAGTATGCCACCCGAACAATATCCACATATGCGGAGCCCTCCCATTTCGCGCGAAGCTCACTTGCTACGGTTAATCAGCCGTTAAAATGTGGCGGTTTCGGGGGCCTGAGGGGGAGAATTCCTTCCCGATTTGCCCAATTGGTTAAGCTCCGGGCCCCAGAGCAAGGGGGGAGCGCAGGGCAGGGCGGTCCGGGGCGAATCAGGCGCTCGCGGCCAGTGCCCGCTTGACCGGGGCAAAGCTCATCCGGTGGTGGGCGCAGGGCCCGTGCGCCATCAGCGCCTCGGCATGGGCGGCGGTGCCATAACCCTTGTGCCGGGCAAAGCCGTAGGCCGGAAACGCCAGATCCATCTCCTTCATCAGCGCGTCGCGCACCGTCTTGGCGAGGATTGAGGCAGCCGAGATCGCGGGCTCGGTCAGGTCGCCCTTCACAATCGCTGTCGCCGCGCACGGAAAGCCGGCGGGCAGGGCGTTGCCATCCACCAATATGTGCCCCGGCGCCAGGCCCAGCCCCGTCACGGCCCGCTCCATGGCGAGGAACGTCGCCTGGCGAATGTTCAGCCGGTCAATCTCTTCCGGGGTCGCATGCGCCACGCTCCACGCCGCTGCCCGGTCGCGGATCATCGGCGCCAGCGCATCCCGCTTTGCCTCGGTCAGCTTCTTGGAATCGGTCAGGCCGTCGATGGGCCGCGCCGGGTCGAGGATCACCGCGCCTGCCGTCACCGGCCCCGCCCAGGGCCCGCGCCCGGCCTCGTCCACGCCCGCAATAAGGATCTGTGCTGTCGCCATCTCCCAACCAAAACGCGAGTCGCTCTTGCGCTCCAGCGCGCTCCGGGTTTCTACTGCACACATGACACAGCCATACCGCATCCAGATGCATGAGACCGGCGGGCCAGACGTGCTCAAGGTCGAGGATTTCATCCCCCGCAAGCCCGGCCCCGGCGAAGTGACCGTGCGCCAGAGCGCGGCGGGCCTCAACTTCATCGACACGTATCACCGCACCGGCCTCTATCCCGTGCGCTTTCCCTTCACGCCCGGCCAGGAGGGCGCCGGCGCGGTTCAGGAAGTCGGCGAGGGCGTCACCCATCTGAAGCCCGGCGACAAGGTCGCCTATCTGGGCAGCGGCACCTATGCCAGCCATTTCACCGGCCCGGCCGACCGCATGTTGCTCCTGCCGGATGATATCCGTCCGCAGGATGCCGCCGCCGTCCTTCTGAAAGGCCTCACCGCCTGGGCGCTCCTGTTCGAGGTCCGCCCGCTTCAGGCCGGGGAAACCATCCTCGTCTGGGCGCCGGTCGGCGGTGTCGGCAGCCTGCTCGTACCATGGGCGGCCAGCCTTGGCGCGCGCGTCATTGCCGTCACCTCCACTGAGGCCAAGGCCGAAAAGGCAAGGGCGCTCGGCGCGTCCGACGTGATCATTGGCTATGAGGGCGTCGCGGACAGGGTGAAGGAATTGACCGGCGGGCGCGGCGTCGATGTCGCCTATGACAGTGTCGGCCGCATCAGCGCCGAGGAAAGCCTGAACAGCCTCCGGCCTGCGGGCTGGTTCGTCACTTATGGCAACGCCTCCGGCCCGGTTGAGCCGATCCCGCCCGGCCGTCTGGCGCAAGGCGGCTCACTGGTCATGACCCGGCCCACCCTGTTCCATTTCATTCCGGATGCGGACAGCCTCGCCCGCGGCGCCAGCCTCCTCTTCAGCGCCCTGAAGTCCGGCACGATCCATGCCGACATCGGCCAGCGCTTCCCCCTCTCCGAAGCCGCCAAAGCGCATGAGGCGATTGAGAGCGGCACCACGACCGGGGCGACGGTGTTGGTGCCTTAGGGAGATATGGCACGATATAATTCTAGAATTTCAGGTCGCGGTTTATTTGGGCGAGTCTTTCCTCATTTCTTCTTTGTCTCTCGAGCTGTTCTTTGCGTTTTATTGCCGCTATTTCGTGCTCTCTTTGAAGGTTTGAATGAAGAATTGTCGTAACGTTTGGTAACCAGGCTTTGAACTGATCTACGACTCTCTGAGCATCTTCTGGTCGAATGCTTACAGTGCCAACGTTATTCCGAAATCTAAAAGAAGTGGGGGGGACTCCCATTACGGAACGGAAGCTTTGCATATTGTGTAGGGCGTATACCCATTCCTGACTAACGGGCTGATTCAGCGTTATTTGAAGTGCGTTGTTTTCTGTGAAGCTCACGCCTGTTATTTTTGGTGGATCAAAGGCGAGTGGATCAGTGATGTCACCTTCTGGAATGACTGTCCTATTGATTTCATCCAGTCTTTGTCGAGACACCTGTTCGGCTGCATACTTCTCAATCAACGACTTAACTGCAGAAATTGATTGAGGGCGGTTGCTGGGCTCTTGCCGTATCATTTGAGATACTACCTCATCGAGAAAGGCATACTCTTCATGTCTTTGCCCGATTAGAGTGTAATCAGTTCCGATTGGGGTTGAGCCTGTAAAAAGCTCATTGATGATTAGTCCTAGAGCGTAAATATCGGCAGACATCTCAACAAAATTTCCCTTCAATCTTTGCTCAGGCGCGGCATATTGAAAATTTGCCAATCGTGCATTTTCGGGGGTTTTAAGGAGTTCGTGACAATCATCGGATGTGAAGCGGGCGATTCCAAAATCGGCAACGACAATCGCCCCGTCTGAGTGAACCAAGAAATTTTCAGGCTTTAGGTCCCGGTGGGTTACTTGAAGCAAGTGTGCTGCTTCCACGCCATCCAAAATCTTCAATATGATTTGAAACGCACGTTCTGATGAAAGGCCTTTATCAATATGTGTGCGGAGATTTTCTGCATATCGATCCATTACGTAAAATGGACCCGAGATCTTGCTGTCTTCGGCTAGCCCATAGTCCCGAACTGTTAGAATTCCGTCGTGACGATTTCTCAAGCAGAAAAACAGCTCATTTTTGAATCGACGAATTTTGTCACTGGACTGATTATGCAGGACTTTGATCGCGACTTGTCGATTGGATGAATCGCTACCACAATATACTCTGCCGGCACCACCTTCTCCAATGATGTGCGTGAGTTCATATTGGTCGAAAGCGGTTCTCAATAGGACTGGCGACTTTAGGACTTGCATATCGACTGCTCCACGAAAGTATCTGGTTCCAAGTTTACTAGCGCCGCCTTCATATCAGACAAACAAAATAAATCTTATCCTACCCCTCTGAATCCTGCCGTATGCTTATACGCATGTTCGACCGGGACTCCCTCATCAAACGCGCACTGGAAACGGGCTGGCCTTTTGTGGCCGGGCTGATGGCAGAGCTGCGCGGCGCGCTCACCGCGCCAGGCGAGGGCGCCGTGCCGCGCGCGGTCTATTATGCATCGCTCCGTACGCTGCGCGCCCTGGAATCTCTGGTGCGGCGCATGCTCTATCTCATGTCGCTAGAACTGGAGGTCAGCTGGACCCCGCCAAGGCCGCGCGCTTCGGCTATGGACTCATCTGGACCAGTTATGGACACTTTACGGACCAGCCAGACCGGCCCCGCACGGCAGGCCCCGGCGCGAAAGCTCGCCATGCTCGACACGCTGACGCTCTATTTTCCGCCGTTGGAGCCGCTTGAAACGCCCCCGCCAAGATACGGGCCTCGCCCCTCGATTTGGATGCTGGGCATGCCCCGTGCGCCAGAGCCCGAAGGCCCGCCCGAGACGCTGGATCCCGCGCCGCTGCTGGCCCGGCTGGAGCGGCTCACCACAAGTTGCGCTGACCCCGCCGCCGAGGCGCGGCGCATGGCGCTGTGGCAGGCGCGTCGCCGGGCCGAGCTTCAGGCCGGCAAGCGCGGGCGCATGCATCCGCTGCGCATGGGCCGCCCGCCGGGCTATGTGAAAGACCGGCTGAGGCGCGACACGCTGCAGCGAAAACTCTGGGATTTCTGGCAGTTCTGCCATTGGGCCGATACGGCCACGGACCCGCCCGCGCGACCCGCCGGAGCAGGGCTGGCCCCGGCCTGACCGGGGCGGCTAAACGTTAAATTCCTGTCATTTGGGGGAGGCTGCAATCTCCGCCCACCCGCGCCTTGGGAGGGGCTAAGGGCGAGCGGAGCCATGGGCGGCTGGGTGCAATTGATGGGTACCGCCCATTCAGGTTCGGTGTGCTGCAGATATTACAGGTTCCGCAGACCCGGGGGGCGCAGCGCGAATCCGGGAGAGGGGTGTGTGTTCGCGCTACGGGTGAATTATGCGCCACAGGTCTGAAGGGCGGGTTTCCGCAAAGGGCGCAATTGCGCAGGCGCGGGCAAGCCTGCGGTAACCTTGATTCATCATTTAGGATTAAGGCGCGGGCTGTAACTCCAGCAACAAGGCCGGGTCGATATAGAAATCGCCGTCCCGGTTGCGCGCTTCGGGATTGCGCCACTTTACCGCCCAATGCAGGTGCGGCCCGGTCGTGCGGCCGGTATTGCCGGTCTTGGCCAACAGGTCGCCTGTGTCGACCTCATCGCCCGCCGCCACATCGACCGCTGACAAATGCATGAACACCGAGACCAGACCATGGCCATGGTCCAGGAACACGGTGCCGCCTTCATAATAGAGATCCGGATCGGCCAGGATCACCACGCCCGGCGCGGGCGCGCGGACTTCGGTGCCCACCGGCGCGGCCATGTCATAGCCGCGATGCACCGATGTGCTCTCGCACGGCTCGCCGGTCACTTTCGAGACGCCGGTATATTTCCGCGTCGGCCCGAAAGGCGACGAGGTTGGCGCATCGGCCGGTTTCACAAAACCTTCCAGCGCGCCGGGGCCGGGATTGAAGCTGGCAAACGAGTCCTGCTTCTTCACCCAGCTGCGCGAGGCATGTGCCTTCTGTTCAGCCGAGCGGGCATCGACCTTGTCGCAGTCAAAGCCCGAAATTTCGTGGTATTCATCCTGGCGCTCGGCAATCTGGAGATCCCCGAATGCGCCGCTGTCATGCGACCAGCCGACAACACTCGGCGCGCGCGTGCTGAGCCCGAACTGCGCCGTGCCCATTTCGCTGACAGTCAGCTTTGTTCCCGCGACCGTGAACGTACTGCCCGGTTCGGCTGAACAAATCACCAGCCCGCCCTGTACCAGAACGCCGTCACATGTCGGCGCGATGACCTGAACAGGTGTCTCTGTCTCAATTTCAGGCTCAGCCACCGGGGCTGGCGCAGCAGGAACAGGTGCCATGTCAGGCGCAGCAGGCGTTGGCGCAGGAGACTCTGCCGCTGCACACGCCACCACAAATGTTGCCAGTCCCGTCAGCAGCGCGCGGCGCATCAGTGACCAGCCTTGACCATGCGCTGGCTCGCCGCCTCGGCATCCCAGTAGGCTTCCTGCAGGTCCACGCTCCAATAGCGCAGGGCCTGGAGCGGGATCTTCCGGCCGGTCACCGCGCAGGTGACATAGTCTCCCGGCGCGATCATTTCGATGTCGGCGTCGAGATAGCGAAGGCGGGCTTCGCCGGCGGGGCGGCTGGATCGGTCAAGCATATGCGCGACCATGCCTGAAACAGCACCAAAAGAAAAGATGTAGCGCGCAGAAAGTTTCCTCTTTGTTCCGTAGAACAAATATGGTACATCCGATTCAGCAACGGCAAACGGGGGCCTTGCCAAATGCGGCCCCATGGTAGACCTAAGGAGACGACTCATGGCCAAAGCGGCGCTACAACTCGTGGACAAGGAATCAGGCGTGGACAAGCAGAAAGCTCTTGAAACAGCTTTGGGCAATATTGAGCGGTCCTTCGGCAAGGGCTCGGTCATGCGCCTTGGCGACAAGAAGGTGATGGATGTCGAAGCGGTGCCCACCGGTTCGCTCGGCCTCGACATTGCGCTCGGCATTGGCGGCCTGCCCAAGGGCCGTATCATCGAAATCTATGGTCCGGAAAGCTCGGGCAAGACGACGCTGGCCCTGCACAGCGTGGCAGAAGCCCAGAAGAATGGCGGCGTCTGTGCCTTCATCGACGCCGAACACGCGCTGGATCCGCTCTATGCGGGCAAGCTCGGTGTGGACCTTGATGACCTTCTGATCTCCCAGCCGGACACGGGTGAACAAGCGCTCGAAATCGCTGACACGCTGGTCCGTTCCGGCGCGGTTGATCTACTGGTCATCGACTCGGTGGCGGCCCTCACGCCACGCGCTGAACTCGAAGGCGAGATGGGCGACTCTTTGCCAGGTCTGCAGGCCCGCCTGATGAGTCAGGCGCTGCGCAAGCTGACCGGCTCGATCTCCAAATCCAAATGTATGGTGATCTTCATCAACCAGATCCGCATGAAGATCGGCGTCATGTTCGGCAGCCCGGAGACCACGACCGGCGGGAACGCCCTGAAATTCTACGCCTCGGTCCGGCTCGACATCCGCCGCATTGGCGCGATCAAGGACCGGGACGAAGTGATCGGCAACCAGACACGCGTCAAAGTAGTCAAGAACAAGGTTGCGCCGCCCTTCCGCCAGGTCGAATTTGACATTCTTTATGGCGAAGGCATTTCCAAGACGGGTGAACTCATTGATCTTGGCGTGAAGGCTGAAGTCGTTGAAAAGGCTGGCTCCTGGTACTCCTACAAGGGAGAGCGCATGGGGCAGGGCCGCGAGAAGACCCGTAACTTCCTGAAGGAAAACCCGGCCATCGCCGACGAGATCGAGGATGCGATCCGGCGCAATGCAGGCCTTCTGGCGGATGAATTGCTGAATGCCGGCATGGAATCCGAACAGGATGACGATCTGCCAGACGCCGCAGAAGGCTGATCCACAGGATTTCTGGCCCTGAAATACGCATTTCAGGGCCAGAAATACCCTCTCTCTCTCCAGAGAACTGTCCCTTTGTGGCGCACCCCGCTTGGCGTGCCGCAAAGGGACCTTTATATCGCCGGTGTAATAAGCGCGTCGATTGACTCGGCCGCAACACTGATCGCAAGGACACAGAGCTGCCCATGACCGGCGTAAACGAGATTCGCGAGACCTTTCTTTCCTTCTTCGAGAAGCGAGGGCACCTGCGTCAGGCATCTGCGCCGCTCATCCCGCAGAACGATCCCACCCTGCTCTTCGTCAATGCCGGCATGGTGCCGTTCAAGAACATCTTTACCGGTGCCGAGACGCCCCCCGGCCCGCGCGCGACGACATCTCAGAAATGCGTTCGCGCCGGCGGCAAGCACAATGACCTCGACAATGTCGGCTACACGGCCCGCCACCATACCTTTTTCGAAATGCTCGGGAATTTTTCCTTCGGCGACTATTTCAAGGAAGACGCAATCGAATTCGGTTGGGAGCTGTGCACCAAGGAATTCGCGCTCGACCCGAAAAAACTCCTCGTCACGGTCTATGCCGAAGACGATGAAGCCGCAGCGCTCTGGAAAAAGATCGCCGGCCTCGAGGATTCCCGGATCATCCGGATCGGCACATCGGACAATTTCTGGTCCATGGGTGACACCGGTCCGTGCGGCCCGTGTTCCGAAATCTTCTATGATCATGGCGAAAGCGTTCCCGGAGGCCCTCCCGGCAGCCCGGATGAGGACGGCGACCGCTTTATCGAGATCTGGAACCTCGTTTTCATGCAGTTCGACCAGCAGGCCGATGGCTCGCGCAAAAATCTCCCCAAGCCCTCCATTGATACCGGCATGGGTTTGGAGCGGATTTCGGCCGTCCTGCAGGGCGTCCACAACAATTACGACATCGATCTCTTCAAATCGCTGATCGCGGCCGAGGAAGACCTCTATGGTGCGAAGGCCGCAGGCGACCAGCTTGCCTCCTTCCGCGTCATCGCCGACCATTTGCGCACATCGGCCTTCCTGATTGCTGATGGCGTCCTGCCGTCGAATGAGGGCCGGGGATACGTCCTGCGCCGCATCATGCGCCGCGCGATGCGCCACGGACACCTGCTCGGCGCGCGCGAACCGCTGATGTACAAACTTGCCCCGGCGCTGATCTCGGAAATGGGCAAGGCCTATCCGGAGCTTGGCCGCGCCAAGGCCGCCATTGAGTCTGCCCTCGAACAGGAAGAGGCTCGCTTCCAGCGCACTTTGGGCAATGGCTTGTCGCTGCTCGACAAGGAAACGGCGGACATGAAGGCCGGCGATGCGCTGCCGGGCGACGTCGCCTTCAAACTATCCGACACGTATGGTTTCCCACTCGACCTCACGCAGGACATCCTGCGCGGGCGGGAGATGAGCGTCGATGTTGATGGTTTTGAAACCGCGCTCGAGCAACAGCGCCAGGATAGCCGCGCAGCAGGGTTCTCCTCCGGAGATCAGGCAACGGATGATATCTGGTTCCGCGTCCGCGACGATGCTGGCGCCACAAGTTTCACCGGCTATGATGGCACCGAAGGCAAGGGCAAGCTGGTCGCAATCGCTGCTGGCGGCGCACGGGTTGATGCACTGTCTGCCGGCCCGGCTGAACTCGTTTTCGACACAACGCCTTTCTATGCAGAATCCGGCGGTCAGGCCGGCGACCATGGTGAGATAGTGTTCGGTAACGGCGCGCGCTTCATCGTGCGCGATGTCCAGAAGCGTGCGGGAGACCTGCACGTTCACATCGGGGAACTCGTCTCGGGCGAAGTCAGGCTCGGCGACACGGCCAACCTGCATGTCGATGCCGCGCGTCGCCGCGCCATCATGGCCAACCATTCGGCAACCCACATCATGCATGCTGCCTTGCGCAATGTGCTTGGCGAACATGTCACGCAGAAGGGCTCATTGGTCGAGGCTGATCGCTTTCGTTTTGACTTTTCGCACAATGGTCCGATGACGCCAGCAGAACTCGAAGCGGTCGAGGATGAAGTCAATGCCCAGATTCGCGAAAACCACCCGACGGGCATTCAGGTAACTTCACCTGACAAGGCCATCGAAGCGGGGGCACTTGCATTGTTCGGTGAGAAGTATGGCGACGAAGTCCGTGTGCTGTCCATGGGCACCGGCGATGCACGGCGCTATTCGGTCGAACTGTGCGGCGGTACCCATGTCGAGCGTGCCGGGGATATCGGCGTATTCGTGATCATGTCAGAGAGTGGTGTGTCGGCAGGCGTGCGCCGAATCGAAGCGGCAACAGGCGCCGAGGCGCTGGCCTATCTCAAGGGACGCGCCCAGATTGCGGTAGACCTTGCCGAGAGCTTGAAAGTTCCGCTCAAGGATGTCCCGCGCCGAGTGGCTGCGCTCGGCGAGGAGCGCAGGTCGCTGGAAAAAGAACTGGCCGACGTCAAGCGCAAGCTCGCCATGGGCGGCGGCGGTGGCGCGCCGGCCGGGCCGGAAGAGATCAATGGCGTGAAACTGATGGCGCGCATTGCTGAAGGTGTGGGCGGCAAGGAGTTGCGCACGCTGGTGGATGAGGCCAAGGCCCAGATCGGATCCGGCATCGTGGCCTTTGTCGGCGTCGCCGATGGCAAGGCCGGTGTTGCCGTTGGGGTGACCAAGGACCTGACCGACACCTATTCGGCGGTCGATCTCGTCAAGGCGGCCAGCGAGGCGCTTGGTGGCAAGGGCGGTGGCGGACGGCCTGACATGGCTCAGGCGGGCGGCCCTGATACCGACAAGGCCGACGATGCGCTCGCCGCTGTTCGCGCGGCGATTGCGGGCTGATCCCCTCACGCGAACCGATTGACTCCCGCCACGGGGCGCCTATGTAGAGGCCCCGTGGTGATTTGGTCGGTCGGCTTGCAGCCACGTTAAACAACTTGCTAAAAGGCTGCGCGGGAAATCCGAACACGCTCACAGCAAGATTCCGACTGGCCGAAACTGGTAGCGGAGTAGAGCCTATGCCCATTCGAATTCCTGACGGTTTGCCCGCGCGCGACCTGCTCGTGCGTGAAGGCGTGCAGGTGCTCGATGAATCCATCGCAACGCGTCAGGATATTCGCCCGATGCGGATTGCGCTGCTCAATCTGATGCCGAACAAGATCGAGACTGAATCCCAGATCGCCCGCCTTGTCGGCGCGACGCCGCTGCAGGTGGAGTTGACTCTGGTGCGCATCGGCAGCCATGTGGCGCGCAACACGCCGGAGGATCACCTCATCTCCTTCTACCATACCTGGGATGAGGTTAAGGATCGCAAGTTTGACGGCTTCATTATTACCGGTGCGCCGATTGAGACCCTGCCGTTCGAGGACGTCACCTATTGGGACGAACTCACGCAAATTCTCGACTGGACCGAGACTCATGTTCATTCCAGCTTCTTCATCTGTTGGGGGGCCATGGCGGCCGTGCATCATTTCCATGGCGTGCCTAAGCATACTCTCAAAGAGAAGGCGTTTGGTGTCTATCGTCACCATAACCGCAAACCGGAATCTCCGTTCCTCACGGGCTTCTCGGATGATTTCTCGATCTCGGTGTCCCGCTGGACCGAAGTGCGCCGCGAAAATATTCCGTCCGGCAGTGGTCTGAACATCCTGATGGAGAGTGACGAGACCGGGCTCTGCCTGTTGCATGAGGCCCGCGGCAACCGGCTTTATATCTTCAATCATATCGAATATGACTCAACCTCTCTGGAGAATGAGTATCGCCGAGATGTGGCGTCAGGTAAGCAGATTGCTGTGCCGGCCAATTACTTCCCGGATGACGACCCCAGCCGCAAGCCGAAAAATCGCTGGCGATCCCACGCGTTTCTTCTGTTTGGAAACTGGATAAATCAGATGTACCAGACCACGCCCTATAATCTGGAAGATATCGGGACAGACCGTGCCGGTGATAGCAAGACCAGATAGCCGGTTTTGGTGGGTAGACGGTAAGCTTTGTGTCGTCAGGCGGCAGCGGGCAATAATGGCTCGTCACTGCCCGGTTTCCACTGGGCATATTTCGCCATCACACTCTTGAACAGGGCGCTCTGCTTGTGACCGTCCAGCCAGACCTGTAGCGCAGGCAAATCCTGCGCCCGGAACCAGTCCATGTCGGTATGCGCATACTGGCGGACGAAGGGGAATATGGCCATATCGGCCAGGCTGCGCGTTGGCCGCACAAGCTGGCCGCCATGTGCTTCCAGCCTTGAATTAAGGTCCCGAAGTATGTCGAGCCCCGCCTCTCGCGCCGCGCCGGGGACAAGATCTTCGTCGGAGTACCGGTTGGGGTATTTATAGCGATCCAGCGCGTGTTTGAACACGCCATCATTGCGGGAGATCAACATGTCCGTCGTTTCCGGGTCTGCCGCCAGCCAGCCCTCGGGGTCCTTCTGCGCCAGCGCCCACCGCATGATGTCGAGGCTCTCGTCCACGACCTCACCAGAGGTCGTTACCAGAACCGGCACCGTGCCCTTGGGGCTGGCGGCCAGCATGTCGGCGGGCTTGTCGCGGAGCACCACTTCGCGAACATGGACCGGTAGACCTGCCATAGACAGACCCATTCGTCCACGCATCGCATAGGGACAGCGCCGGAACGTATAGAGGATGTGCCCTGGCGCGCTCACGCGTCTTCGCTCCGCCGCGCCTCCGGGCCCATATGTTCCTGGCCTCGTTTGCGGGCAAGGTCGATTTGCTTCTGCCGTTCGGCGAAACGTGCGCGCTGTTCGTCGCTCATTTCGTCAATACAGTACGGGCAGGAAACGCCGGGCACGTAGGCGGCCTCCGCCTTGTCTTCATCCGTGATCGGCCGTTTGCAGGCATGGCACATATCATAGCTGCCGGGGGTGAGATCATGGCGCACCGACACGCGTTCGTCGAAGACGAAACATTCGCCGCGCCATTTGCTGTCGGTCTCCGGAACGGTCTCGAGATATTTCAGAATGCCGCCTTTCAGGTGGAACACGTCGTCAATGCCTTCGGCCTTTACAAAGCTGGTCGCCTTTTCACAGCGGATGCCGCCGGTGCAGAACATGGCAACTTTGGGCGTGCGTCCTTCGGCTGCCAGCCGCTCACGGAACTTGCGGAACCAGTCCGGAAATTCGCGGAAAGTTTTTGTCTCCGGATCGATCGCGCCTTCGAACGTGCCGATAGAATATTCATAATCATTGCGCGTATCGATCAGCACAGTGTCCGGGTCGCTGATGAGGTCGTTCCACTCGGTTGGCTCGACATAGGTGCCGACCAGCGCATTCGGGTCTGTGCCCTGTATGCCCATGGTCACGATTTCCTTTTTCAGGCGCACTTTGAGGCGCAGGAAAGGCATCTCGTCGGTTTCGGAGAACTTGGCGTCAAGGTCGACCGCGCCCGGCAGGGCACGCAAAGTGGCCAGCGCCGCCTCGACGCCCTCGGCTGTCCCGGCAATCGTGCCATTCACGCCCTCAGAGGCAAGCAGCACCGTGCCTTTTACGTCCGCGCCGCACAGCGTCTCAGCCAGCGCAGCCCGGCGGGCTTCAAAGTCCGGAAAGGAGAAGAATTTGTAGAAGGCAGCAACAGTGTAGGTCATGCGCGACCTTATGCCAGAATGTTGCAGCGATTTGAATATCCGGCAGCAGGCAGACGCCTAAGCCGGCTCGGACAATATGCGCGGCAATTTGAAAGTTACCGTTTCACGCGCTGTTTCGACCTTTTCAACCGACACATCGAAGCGCTCGGAACAGGCATTGATCACGCCCTGCACCAGGTCTTCCGGCGCGCTCGCTCCAGCCGTCAGGCCAAGTATGCTCACACCTTCAAACCAGGCCCAGTCGATATTCTCGGCGCTCGCGACCAGTTCTGCCCGTGCGGCGCCCGCACGTTTGGCCACTTCGACCAGGCGAACCGAATTCGAGCTTGTGGTCGCCCCGATCACGAGAACGAGATCTGTGCCGGGCGCGAACGACTTCACCGCTTCCTGACGATTGGTGGTGGCGTAGCAGATATCTTCCTTGTGAGGGCTCGAAATGCCCGGAAAGCGCGTCTGCAGCGCCGTCACGATGTCTGCTGTATCGTCAACAGAGAGGGTTGTCTGGGTCACGAAAGCGACATTGTCCGGATTTTTCGGCGCGAAGCTCGCCACGTCTTCAACGGTCTCGATCAGGGTGATGGTATCACCCGGCAACTGGCCCATCGTGCCAATCACTTCCGGGTGTCCGGCATGGCCGATCAGCACAATTTCACGGCCTTCCCGGTGATGGCGCTCAGCCTCGACATGCACTTTGGAGACGAGTGGGCAGGTAGCGTCGACAAAGATCATGTTGCGGCGCTGGGCTTCGGCCGGCACGGATTTCGGCACGCCATGGGCGGAGAATATCACCGGGCGATCTTCCGGGCATTCGTCCAGTTCTTCGACAAAGATAGCGCCCAGATCCTCGAGTCGGCTCACCACATGGGCATTGTGGACGATTTCGTGGCGCACATAGACCGGCGCGCCCCACTTTTCGAGCGCTTCCTCGACGATCTGGATGGCCCGATCAACGCCAGCGCAGAAGCCGCGCGGCGCCGCAAGTCGGATCACAAGAGGCTGCCTGTCGTTCATTTCATCCTACTTCCTGCCTGCGGGCGTTGCGCCGAGACGTCTGGGCCTTTAACACATCTGCAGCAACAGATGGACAGGCCTTTGCATCAGGCCAAGAAGGACACGCCGACGCATGATCAAATATGCCCCACTTCTCGCCGCGGTCATTCTCACTGGCTGTGGTGCCGGAAAGATCGCGGACAGTTTCGACACGCGCCAGAATGCCGGCCCGTGCCCACCCGTCGGTGCCCTCTATGATTCGTCGCGCTATGTCGAATTTGATGGAGGTGGCGAGCTGTATTCCAATATCGAATTCACGGGTGAAATCATCGATGCACGGCTGTTCTGCCGTTATGTTGAGGACAATCCACTGGAAGCTGAAGTCGAGATCGATTTCGCGTTCGGAAAAGGCCCCGCAGCGGATTCCAGTGCTCACACCTACCCTTACTACGTCGCGGTCACGCGCCGGAACGGCAAGGTGCTGGCAAAGAAATACTTCAACACCGAGGGCAATTTCCGGGGCCAGAACCTGACCGGAAAAACCGAAGTCATAGGCACAATCGAAATTCCGCGTGTGGATGAGTCGATTTCGGGCACGAACTTCGAAGTCGTCGTGGGGTTCGAACTGACCCAGGAGCAATTGGAATTCAACCGCGCGGGCAAGCGTTTCCGCATGGATGCCGGACAGTAACCAATGGCCAGCCTGATCAATGATCTGTCGGTGGCCGCCAGCGCCGCCTTTGAAGCCATGGGGCTGGAGTCGAAATGGGGCGCCGTGCGCCGCTCTGACAAGCCGGAATTCGCGGACTTCCAGTGTAACGGCGCAATGGGGGCGGCCAAGTCGGCCGGCAAGAACCCGCGCGAGATTGCCGGTGAGATCGCGGCGACACTGAAAGATCATCCCATGGTCCTGTCGGCAGAAGTCGCCGGGCCGGGCTTCATCAATATCCGCGTCTCCGACGAGGCGATGTCGGCGCGTGCTGCGGGCATCCTGTCGGACGACATGGCGGGCGGCGAACTGGCGGCTGACCCCACGGTCACTGTGATCGACTTTGGTGGCCCGAACGTGGCCAAGCCGATGCATGTCGGACATCTGCGCTCCGCCGTGATCGGCGACACATTGGTGCGACTACTCCGTTTTCTCGGCGACAAGGTAACAGGCGACACCCATCTCGGCGACTGGGGGCTCCAGATGGGCCACCTCGTGACAGAACTCTATGACGAGCAGCCCGATCTGATCTATTTCGACGCCGTCTATGAGGGCCCGTATCCGGAACAGCCACCCGTCACGATCGAAGACCTCGCACGCCTCTACCCGGCGGCCAGCAACAAGGCCAAGGCGGATGCGGCGCGCAATGAGCGCAGCCAGAAGGCCGTGGCCGAACTCCAGGCCGGGCGACCAGGTTATCGCGCCCTGCTGCGACATTTCATTGATGTGTCGGTCGCTGCGCTCAAGATCGACTATGAATTCCTGAACGTTCATTTCGACCTGTGGAAGGGCGAGAGTGATGTCGATCACTTGATCCCGGGTCTCGTCGAGAAGTTCAAGGACGCCGGCCTTTCCGAAGAAGACGACGGCGCCGTGATCGTTCGCATCGAGCGTGAGAGCGACAAGAAGGACATGCCGCCGATCATGCTGGTCAACAGCCGCGGCGGCACGGGCTATCATACCACCGACCTCGCGACGATTGAGGACCGGATGGAGCATATGGATCCAGTTCCGGAACTGATGCTCTATGTCGTGGACCAACGTCAGGCGCTGCATTTCGAACAGGTCTTCCGCGCCGCCGAAATGCTGGGCCTGATCGATGAAGGCCATATGGAACACATCGGCTTCGGCACGGTGAACGGTCCCGACGGCAAGCCGTTCAAGACCCGCGAAGGCGGCGTGCTTCGGCTGGCGGACCTCAACGCCATGGCCTTCGAAGAAGCCCAGAAGAAGATTGCGGAAGCCGGAAAGCTGCCGGAAGACATGTCGGAAGACGAGCGCCGGGATGTCGCCGCCAAGGTGGCGCTGGCGGCACTGCGCTTCTCGGACCTGCACAACACCCGGACTAGTAACTACGTCTTTGATCTCGACCGCTTCACGAGCTTTGAGGGCAAGACTGGGCCATATTTGCTCTATGCGGCCGTGCGGATCAAATCGGTCCTGCGCAAGGCAGAAGAGGCTGGCCACAAGGCTGGCGAGATCCGGATCGGCCATGACGCCGAACGCGCGCTTGTGTTGCAACTGGATGGCTTCGCGGCGACGCTGCTGCAGGCGCGTGAAAAGCGTATGCCGCACATCCTCTGCGAGCATGTCTACAATCTCGCGCAGGGGTTCAGCGCCTTCTATGCTGCGCTGCCGATTGCGTCCGAAGTAGACCCTGACCTTCGCGCCAGCCGGCTTGCCCTGTCAGCCGCCGTGCTCAAGCAACTCGAAACTGGCCTCGACCTTCTCGGCATTCGCATTCCGGAGCGCATGTAGCTACGTATTGCCTTGGCCCAACTCCTCGCTGATCCTCTTCGGAGAGATCAGTCAGTAGAGGAGTTCCGATATGGCCAAGACCATGCCAGTCCCGGTGGAGACCAGTTCAGACAGCGCGTACCAATGGGAGTTTGCATCCCAATGGTCGAAAGCCTGGAAAGTCATCAAATGGTCTGGAGCGGCGCTGCTGATGCTCGCCTTCCTGACCGTGATCGGACAGGGATTTCTGTTCTACCGCCTGTTCGACGATGTGCACCCGGTGCTGGGGTACGCGTTCATCCTGCTGCTGGCGGGATTGTTGCTTTTGCTGGTCGGGCGGCCCCTCGCGTCATTCCTGTCCATGCCCGTCGCAGCGAAACCGCCCCATACGCCGTTCGACATTGAAAACCCGGACATATCGCTCCTGTCGCAGCGCCTGAAATACGATTTGAAATATCTCACCATGTTGAAGCGCAATCCGCTCCTGGTCGAGGACGTGGCGTCTATCGAGGAAGGCATGGTGGCCGGGCGCGCTTTGCTGGCCCGGTTCGCGGCGGCGGACATGACAGAGGCCGCCACGGTCGCAGCAGACCTTGAAGCTTTCCAGAAGCGCCATATCGAAATCCATCTCAAGAAACTCGACGCCAAGGTCGACAAGCTGATCCATGCCGAAGCGGTCGGCGTCGGCGTGGCCACGGCTTTCTCCATGAACGGCACCGTTGATGCTTTCGTGGTGCTGTGGCGCAATGCGAACTTGATCGCGAAGATTTCCCAGATCTATTTTGGCCGCCCACATCTCGGCGGCACATTACTGATCCTTCGGGACGTGGCGGCCATCGTCGTGGTCAGCCGTGCGTTGGAAGATGTGACCGACATGACGGGGGATGTGATCGGCGGCCTGTTGGGGCGTATGGGCGGATTGATCGCCGGACCGGTCATGGACGGAGCGGTAAACGCCATGCTGACCCTGAAGATGGGGTATCTCGCCAAGCGCCGCTGCCGGGCCTTTGAAGGCTGGTCCGCGCGACAGGCCCGCTCGATTTCTGCCGAAGCACTTGCACGCGTGAAAAAGGAATCCGGCTCGGTCGCGACGGATCTGCTCAAGCGTTGCGGCGGGCTTACTTCGCGCGCGGCCTGGGCGGCAGAGCAGACCATGTCGGGCTCGAAAAATGCGTGGTCGATGGTGCAGGGGTGGTTTGGGCGCAAGGCGACGGAAGTCTGATGCACGCCGGCCTGCCTGTTCGCCGGGCAGTGTCGGCGTTCGGGCAGGCGATTGCTGACTCTGCGCTTGCTGGCCATCAGAATCCGCGCTAGTTCGACTCGTATAGACGAACTCCTCCCGGGAGAGAGCGGGTACCCAACCCCGCCGCCGAAGGCGCAACCGCCCCGGAAACGCTCAGGCAAAAGGACCGGGAGAGAGACAACACGCTGGAAAGAGACGGGCTGATGGTGCCGTCTCGCCGAAGGAGCAAGCCCGTATGCCGGGCGGAATCTCTCAGGCGCCCAGGACAGCGGGGGCGACGATGCGCGGCTTGAGGCTGCCCCGTCTCCTTATGAAAGGGCGTCATGGACGACACGACGACAGAGAATTTGAAGCGCACGCCGCTCCATGCCTTGCACGAAGATCTGGGCGCGAAGCTTGTGCCGTTCGCCGGCTATGAAATGCCGGTTCAGTATCCAATGGGCGTCAAGGACGAGCATCTCTGGACGCGCACGCAGGCGGGCCTGTTTGATGTTTCCCATATGGGGCCATGCTTCCTGTCGCTGGCCGATGGCATTGGCGGCGGTGATGACGCGCATGCCGAGATCGCCGCGCTGGTCGAGACGCTGGTGCCGTCAGATATTGCAAGTCTCAAGGAGGGCCAGGCGCGCCTGACTGTGCTGCTCAATGAAGAGGGCGGCATTCTGGATGACCTCATCATCACCCGCCCGATCGGGGAAGATGCGCAAGGTTCGCTCTACATTGTCGTGAACGGCGCTGTGAAGGAAGCTGACTGGGCGCTCTTTGAGCGGACATTTGAAGGCAAGGCCGTATTGACGCGCGCCGATGACCGTATCCTGTTCGCCCTGCAAGGCCCGAAGGCCGCTGATGTGATGAGCGACTTCTTCCCCGGCTGCGAAGATCTGAAATTCATGCGACACATGCCATTCGAACTGAACGGATCGCGCTGCATCGTGTCGCGCTGTGGCTATACGGGCGAGGACGGGTTTGAAGTGCTTGTCTCGCCGGAGGCTGGCCTGCCGCTCGTCAAGGAAATGCTGACCGACGACCGGGTGAAACCGATCGGTCTGGGCGCGCGGGATTCCCTGCGTCTCGAGGCTGGGCTTTGCCTCTATGGCCACGACATGGACACGACCCGCGACCCGGTCGAGGCAGACCTTGCCTGGGTGATCCAGAAGAAACGCCGTGAACGCGCTGACTTTCCGGGGGCGGAACGTATTATGAAGGCTCTCGCCGCCGGCCCGGCTGAAGTTCGTGTTGGTATCCAGCCGCTGGAGCGCGCGCCAGCCCGCGAGGGAACCGTGATCGAAGTTGGTGGCGAAGCAGTTGGCATTGTCACGTCCGGTGGCTTTGGACCTAGTGTCGATGCGCCCATCGCAATGGGTTATGTACGAGCAGACCTGGCTGAGCCTGGCACGAAAATCGATCTGATGGTGAGAGGCAAGGCGCGTCCCGCAGAAGTGTGCGCGCTGCCTTTCGTGGCACACAATTACAAACGCTGAGAGGGAATTGGGCATGACAACTTACTATACTGAAGACCATGAATGGATCACCGTGGATGGCGATGTCGCCACGGTTGGGATCACCAAATACGCCGCCGAGCAGCTCGGCGATGTTGTGTTTGTCGAAGTGCCGGAAGCGGGTGTCAGCTTCGCCAAGGGCGACGACATGGCGGTGGTCGAAAGCGTCAAGGCGGCTTCGGATGTATATGCCCCCGTCGGCGGTGAAGTCGTGGAGGGCAATGCCGCCCTCGCTGACGCACCTGAGACGGTCAACGAAGACCCTGAAGGCAAAGGCTGGTTTTGCAAGTTGAAACTGACCGATGCCGGCGAACTTGGATCGCTGATGAATGCGGATGCCTACAAGGCATTTTGTGACGGCCTGTAGGCGTTGATGGAGTAGCACATATGAGATACCTCCCCCTGACCCCGGAAGACCGTGCAGAAATGCTGGCGACCATCGGCGCCAAAACAGTCGATGAATTCTTCACGGACGTACCTGAAGCTGCGCGCCTCGGCAGCACGATTGAAGGCTTGCCGGACCATCAGGGGGAACTCGCCGTCGAGCGCCACATGTCGAATCTCGCGGCCAAGAACCGGTCGGCCTCGTCCGGTCCGTTCTTTGTCGGGGCGGGCGCCTACAAGCATCATGTTCCGGCTACGGTAGACATGGTGATCCAGCGCTCTGAATTCCTGACGACGTATACGCCCTACCAGCCAGAAATCGCGCAGGGCACGCTGCAAACCTTGTTCGAATTCCAGACCCAGGTTGCGGCGATGACCGCCATGGATGTGGCAAACGCCTCGATGTATGACGGCTCCACAGCCTGTGCCGAGGCGGCCATCATGGCGACGCGGGTGACGCGCCGGAAGAAGGTGATTCTGTCGGGCGGGCTGCACCCGCACTATGCCGCCGCCACCAAAATGGTGTGCGAGGCGCAAGGGTTCGAAGTGGTCCAGTTGCCCGCAACTATGGATGGAGAGAATGCGCTGGCCGATGCGGTAGACGATCAGACCGCCTGCGTCATCGGCCAGAGCCCGAACATTTTTGGGACGGTGACCGATCTTTCGAAATCTGCCGACGCCGCGCATGAAAAAGGCGCGCTGCTTGTGTCGGTCTTCACCGAAGCTGTCTCGCTGGGCCTTGTCACGCCGCCAGGAGAGATGGGCGCAGACATTGCCGTGGGCGAGGGCCAGTCCATCGGGAACGGACTCAATTTCGGTGGGCCCTATGTCGGCCTGTTCGCCTGTACCCAGAAATTGGTGCGCCAGATGCCAGGGCGCCTGTGTGGCGAGACGGTCGATGCGAACGGCAATCGCGGGTTCGTGCTGACGCTCTCGACGCGCGAACAGCATATTCGTCGCGACAAGGCGACCTCGAATATCTGCACCAATTCCGGCCTCTGCGCGCTGGCCTTCACCGCGCACATGACGCTACTCGGCGGGAAGGGCCTGGAGCAGCTCGCCCTGCTGAACCATGAGGCGGCCTGTGATCTCGCCGATGCGCTGGAAGCCGTGCCAGGCGTAGAAATCCTGACGCCGCGCTTCTTCAACGAATTCGCCTTCCGCACCCCGATGGACGCAGAAGCCGTGCTCGCCATGCTGGACGAAGCCGGAGTTGTCGGCGGCGTCCGCGCCAGCCGCCTGTTCCCAGGTGAGCATATGGGGGACGTCATTCTCTGCGCCGCCACCGAATGCACGACGGCGGAAGACATTGCCGCCTATGCCGCCGCCCTGAAGGAAATTGTGTGATGGGCGAGGTATGCGTGGAGCGCAGAATTGAATTCCTCGTCGACGACGAATGGAGAGCGGGCCGTATCGCGGTCATGCAGCCGGAGCTTGATGGCGAGGACTGGCGCTGTGAACTGGATCTTGATTGGCCAGGTTATAAGAAATCATATCCTGTGATGGGCGTGGATGCTTACCAGGCTCTCGAATTGGCGCTGAGAATCGTGCCAGTCGAGATTATGGCCAGTGAGAGTTTTCGGCGCGGTCAGCTGCGCCATTATGCCGAACAGGATCTGCTCAACGAAGAGCGCCTCTACAAAGCCTTTCACGCTCACCCTTATGGAAAGCCGTCATGACCATGAATACGCAAGGCCGCCCGACATCTCCCATTCCGTCTGCCAGCCAGTCCGTGGACACTGTGTCCGGCTCGAAAGGCCTGTTGCAGGCCGAGGGCCTGATCTTCGAGATTGGCACCGAAGACACGACCGGCGTTGACCTGCCAAAGCCGAAAAACCGCACTGGTCGCCTCGGCGGCGTTGCGCGCAGCCAGCCGACCGGCCTGCCGGGCCTATCTGAGCCGCAGACCGTTCGCCATTACATGCGCCTCAGCCAGAAGAACTATGCCATCGATCTTGGCCTATTCCCGCTCGGCAGCTGCACGATGAAACACAATCCGCGTCTCAACGAGAAGCTCGCGCGCTTGCCCGGCTTTGCGGATATCCACCCGATGCAGCCGCAGGCAACCGTGCAGGGCGCTCTGGAACTGATCGACGAATTGGCCACTTGGCTGAAGACACTAACCGGCATGCCTGCGGTTGCGATGAGCCCCAAAGCCGGGGCGCATGGCGAGTTCTGCGGCATGATGGCAATCCGTCAGGCGCTGGTCGCGCGCGGCGAGGCCGAGACCCGCAAGCGCGTTCTGGTGCCCGCCTCCGCCCACGGAACGAATCCGGCAACCGCGGTTCAGTGCGGCTTCATCGTGGACGAGATCAAGGCCAATGCGCGCGGCCGCGTGGACATGGACGAGTTGAAAGCGAAGCTTGAAAAGTCTGATGATATCGCTGGCATCATGCTGACCAATCCGAATACGTGCGGCCTCTTCGAGACCGACATCAAGGAGATCGCCGACCTGATCCATGCGGCTGGCGGATACTTCTATTGCGACGGTGCGAACTTTAACGCCATCGTTGGCCGGGTCCGTCCCGGTGACCTTGGCGTCGATGCGATGCACATCAATCTCCACAAGACCTTCTCCACCCCGCATGGTGGCGGCGGACCGGGCTCTGGCCCGACTGTGTTGTCAGATGCACTCGCGCCTTACGCGCCCGTGCCCTTCGTTGTGAAGGATGAAGACGGGGTCTTCCGCCTCGTGGAGGACATGGAAGGTGATGCGAGCGAGAGCTTTGGCCGCATGGTGGCCTTTCATGGCCAGATGGGCATGTTCGTACGGGCGCTGACCTATATGCTCAGCCACGGCGCAGACGGCTTGAAGCAGGCCTCTGAAGATGCCGTGCTGAACGCCAACTATATTCAGGCGCGCCTGAAATCCGTCATGACCCCAGCCTTCGAGGGCTATTGCATGCATGAGGCGCTGTTCTCGGATGCGTTCACCGCAGACGGGATCGAGACCATCGACATTGCCAAGTCGCTGATCGATGAGGGCTACCACCCGATGACCATGTACTTCCCGCTGGTCGTGCATGGGGCGATGCTGATTGAGCCGACCGAGTCAGAATCGAAAGCCGAGCTGGATCGCTTTTGTGACTCGCTGGAGGCGATTGCCCTGCGTGCTGCACAGGGCGATGAAACGATGAAGGGCGCGCCCTATCTCGCCCCGATGCGTCGCCTGGACGAGACGCAGGCAGCGCGCAAGCCTGTGCTCAAGTGGACGCCGCCAGAAACGAGTTCCGTCGCGGCGGAATAAGGATCAGGAAGCGTTCTGCACTGTTGGGCGTGACTTTCGGAAGAGCGCGCCCACTGGCCGTTCAAAATAGGTGTAGCTGAGCAGCGAGGCGATAATCGATCCGGTCACGCAGGCAAGCGCAAACGCGACATTGTCGAGCAGGCCGGGATGGCCGAGTTGGAAAACAGGCGCGAGAACGGGAATGTCTCCGAGGCGTCCGAACAGGACCCGTAGGGCCACGATGACGATCGTGTGCACGAGGTAGAGCGAATAAGAGGCGTCCCCGAGCCGGACCATCGCAGCGAGTATTTTGCGCAAGGCTGGAAACAGGGCGCGCACGCTGCGAGGTTTGGTCTGACCAGCCAGCCAACCTGTCCAAAATGTAGCAAGTGTGCCCAAGCCGCCCACCAGAACTGCAACAATAGTGGCATTGACCCGCACGGATAGAGGGGCTGTTTCTCCCAGTCCGTAGAGCTGGAAAACCGCGATAGTCAGCAAAGCACCGACACCCGCCGGGACAAGCCATGCCAAACGATCTTCAAGTTCCAGCGTGACGAGTCCGTAGATGAGCGCGGCACTCGGCAAGCCGAACATCATGACGCGGCCCCATTGAAGTGTGTAATCGGTTTGGGGCCCCTGCAGGCACAGGGACGCCACCATCCATAGCGTGGCGACCAGCATCACGATCCCACCTCGCCACGCAACTCCGGACGCGACGAGCATTGCTGTGGCGGCGCCGAACAGAAATTCCATGGTCATGGGCGAGAAAAACAGCGACAGGAAATCGGTAACGATCGGGCCGGACAGTCCAGACATCCATCCTGCGATGACTGCAGCTCCCCAGCCAAGCAACGCATAGGGCCACCAGGATCTGCGAAGCAGCAAGACGAGGCTGAACGCGAGATAGAAATAGACTTCATGGATCAGCGTCCACCCCACCACAAGTACCGGCTCCTTTTCCTGTGGAATCAGCAGGAAGGACTTGATGATATAGATCCAGTCTGGCTCCGGACGCGACGTGACTTGCAACGTTTCGACCATATTGCCCAACTGGAAATAGCCGAGCAGACCGACTGTGGTGATACCGACAAACAGCCACCAGACCGGATAGACCCGGGTCAGCCGACGGAACACGAAGTTCAGAGCTGTCTGGATGCCGGGCTTCAATTCGTAGGTCACGGCGACCATGATGAAGCCGGAGATCACGAAGAACAGGTCGACCCCGGCGAAACCATTCGTCACAATGCCGCCAAGCCAAGCCAACTCGCCGCCACCATTATGGGCGATGCCGCGAGTTTCGTGGGCTCTGGTGTGATAGAGAACGACCAGGAGGGCCGCCACTCCACGCAGGACCTGAACAGACTGCAGTTTCATTCCGGGCCTCACGCAACACTTCATCCCGCCCTGCGCGCGGAACGAGCGGGCAATCTGTAGCAATCAGGTAACGCAGACACCAGACTTTGACCACATCATGACGATATCGCTGGCGGCGCCCGCTTCTTTTCCCATATTCAGCTTAATGGCCGATGACGAAACCCACATGAAAACGGAACAGACCGCAGCTTCCTCAAAGCCTGCGGCGGGGCTGCGCAATGGTGTGAACGTAGCGTTCCGCCAGATTTTGGCGCTTACCGGTCTGATCATGATCGTGGTGGCCATTCCAATCGCTTTCGTCACGCCGATCATTCCTGTTGGCTTGCCGATTGCCATTCTTGGCGTCGTGCTGCTGGGGCGGAACGCGATGTGGGGCAGGCGGTGGATGGAGAGCGTGTTGGCAAGGCATCCCCGGGTCGAACGGTTTGCGCCAAACTGGCTGATGCGCTTGGTGTTCGGCCGAGACAAGAAAGACCCGTCTCAACCGGAACAGTAGAAACAAATTGCGGCAAATCCGGCCGGGCAGGCAAGAATTTCACGCGTGTTTCCGGCTCAGGCCTTGAAGCCGGGAGAAATGTCAGCAGTATGCGCCAAACCTTTCTGCGGACACGGGGCGAAATGAAATGCGAATACTTTATGGGCTGGCAGCTGTTTGCGCTGCGGCACTCCTGCTTTCAGCGTGCGGTGGAGGCGACGATGCCGACAAGGCTGCGTCGTCGGAAGACGCGTTCGACCGCAATCCCTATCCCTCCACATATGCGCCCTATCCGAATGCGCCTGTCCTGATCACCAATGCCACAATCCTCGATGGCGAAGGTAACCTGATCGAAGATGGCAGCCTGCTGTTGCAGGATGGCAAGATCGTCGCACTAGGCGCCGATATCGAAGCCCCGGATGGTGCCGAGACCATTGATGCGACAGGTCGCTGGGTGACTCCGGGCATTATCGACAATCACAGCCATCTCGGCGTCTATCCCTCGCCCGGTGTGACCGCGCACGGCGATGGCAACGAAATTTCTGCGCCGGTCACAGCGGAAGTGTGGTCGGAGCACGGTGTCTGGCCGCAAGATCCAGGCTTCACGCGGGCGATAGCCGGAGGCATCACCTCGCTTCAGGTGCTACCGGGCAGCGCAAACTTGTTCGGCGGGCGCGGCGTGATCCTCAAGAACGTGCCGAGCCGGACCGTTCAGGGCATGAAATTTCCGGACGCGCCCTATACGCTGAAGATGGCCTGCGGCGAGAATCCCAAGCGCGTGTATGGCTATGGCGGCGGGCGTTTTCCTGGTGGCGCCCCTTATTCTCGGATGGGCAACGTGGCGGGATACCGGCAAGCCTGGATCAAGGCTGCAGAATACAAGCGCAAATGGGAGAAGTACGAGGACGAAGGCGGTGAACCACCTGCGCGTGATCTCGAACTGGACACGCTCGCGGGTGTGCTGAATGGCGACATCCTCGTGCACATGCATTGCTACCGCGCCGATGAGATGGCGCAAATCATGGATATGTCGAAGGAGTTTGGCTACAAGGTCACCGCCTTTCACCATGCCGTTGAAAGCTACAAGATTGCCGACAAGCTGGCCGAATATGGTGCGTGTTCTTCCATGTGGGCCGATTGGTGGGGCTTCAAGATGGAAGCCTATGATGGCGTCCGTGAGAACATCCCGATGGTCCACAAGGCCGGCGCGTGTGCCATCGTCCATTCGGACAGTGATGTCGGTATTCAACGTCTCAACCAGGAAGCCGCCAAGGCATGGTCTGATGGTTTGAGGGCAGGTATCGATATTCCGAAAGAGGTCGCTTGGACGTGGCTTTCGCTGAACCCGGCCAAGTCATTGGGCATTGACGATCGTACGGGCAGCCTGAAGCCCGGCAAGATGGCGGATGTCGTCGTCTGGTCCGATGACCCGTTCAGCGTCTACGCCAAGGCAGACCAGGTCTTTATTGACGGCGCGCTGATGTTTGACCGCGACCATCCTGAGACCAATCCTGTGATGGATTTTGAAATAGGCCAACCTGGTGAAGGAGATCGCAAATGATCCGTACACTACTTACAAGCGTTGCCGCCTTGGGTCTCGCAGCGGCGCCCGCGTACGCCGATACGTTCGTCATTCGCGGTGAAACGGTCTGGACCGGCACCGCTCAAGGCATGATCGAAAACGGTGTTGTTGTCATCGAGGACGACCGGATTGTCACGGTCGGCGGGGCAGATACTGAAGTGCCAGGTGGCGCCACCGAGATTTCCGCTGAATGGGTCACGCCTGGTCTGATCGCCTCCTTTGCCCGAACAGGCCTGGTTGAAGTTGGCGCGGAAGATTCTACGAATGACACGGCGGCGGCGATGTCTCCGTTTTCAGCCGCGCTGAATGCAGCCGATGGGTTCAATCCGGACGCCACTGCGATTGATGTCACCCGGATCGAAGGTTTTACGCGCCTGGTTGTTGTACCCAACACCGGCAATGCGCTATTTGCCGGGCAGGGTTTCGTAGCTGATACGAGCGGTGATCTCGATACGGAGCTGGATGAGAAGGCATTTACCTTCATCAAGCTCGGTGAAGCAGGCGCGGGTCTTGCTGGCGGCTCGCGGCAGTCTGCCATGACGCTGCTGCGGGCGGCGCTGGATGATGCGCGCAGCTATCCAGCGCGCTACATCACGCAGAATGATGGTGCGGTTCTGAACCGGATTGATGCACAAGCGCTGTCGCCCGCCGCACGGGGCCAGCAGTTAATCTTGATTGAAGCGAGTCGTGCCAGTGACTTGAATGCCGTGATGGATCTGGCCGAGGAGGAGCCGTCACTGAAGATCGTGATTGTCGGCGCGGACGAAGCGTGGCGTGTGGCGCCACGGCTGGCCGAGATGGATATCCCGGTGATCATCAATGCGTTTTCCAATCTTCCGGGCTCGTTTGAGAAACTGGCAGCGACATCTGAAAATGCAGCGCGACTGGCCGCAGCAGGCGTTACATTTGCCATTGCCAATGTTGGGGATAGCAGCCATCAGGCACGGCTTGCGACACAGCTTGCCGGCAATGCAGTCGCCAACGGACTGAGCTTCGATGATGCTTTGGCGGCGTTGACCACCGCCCCGGCGGACATGTTCGGCCTGACGGGGTATGGTCGCCTCGCGCCCGGCGCACCCGCTGATGTGGTTGGTTGGGACGGGGATCCTTTGGAGGTCGCGTCTGCACCCATCGCTGTCATCATTGCCGGCGAGCAGCAGTCACTCGAGTCCCGCCAAACGCGACTGCGTGACCGTTATCTCAGCCTGGATGAGAGTGAACGGCCGCGCGCTTTTACACGGCCATAACACTAAGACTTGGCGCGAGCGTTCAGACTTTCGATCAGTTCCGGCGTGATGGTTCCTGTCACGTTGAGAGACTGAGCGGTTTGATAGTCGCGAATTGCGGTCGCTGTATCCGGCCCAAGGGCTCCATCGGCGGAGCCAATGTTGTAGCCAAGTACGGTCAGGGCCTGCTGTGTCGCGCGTACTTGAGCCGCATTCCCGATGTTCCATGATTGCGCGCCGAACCGGCCATTGGCTGCTGCGTTGGCGCGGGAGGCGGTCCAGTCTTCAGACTGTACACGGGCATGGTTCACCGCTTCTGGTGAGACGCGCTTGGAAATTTCCATGACTTTTGCCGGTGCGCCTGCGTCGCCATTCTTGGCAGCGACCATGAACCAGTAAAGGGCTTCGGTCAGATTTGGGCTGATGCCGAGGCCTTGCTCGTACAGTACGCCGAGATTGTATTGGCTATCGACAATGCCGAACTCCGCGCCTTTTCGAAACCATCCAACGGCACCGGCATAGGTTTGCTCGCCGCCCTCGCCCTCAGCCATGAAGACGGCAAGGTCATGCATTGCTTTCACGTTGCCACCGTTTGCAGCCCGTTCCGTCCATTCCCGGGCCAGTGTCAGATCCTTCGGTACACCCGTACCTTTTTCGTGCAATTTTGAAAGCGTGTACTGAGCAATTGGCAGGCCCTTCTCTGCGGCCTGCCGCATCAGGACTGCGCCGCCTTTCAAGTTGCCATCGGCAAGCTGCTGTTGCGCTAGTTGGAATTGCGCGATGCCGTTCCCGGATGCTGCGGCATTTGCCAGCGTGTCGACTTTCGGGATCGGCGGGTAGCTCGTGGTCGGCTCAATACGCGCGGTCGCGATCATTGGCGTTGGTTCAATCAGTTCAGCCATCGGGTCGGATGGCTCTTCAGATGGTGCAACCTCGCCGCTCTTGTCTGCGGCCGCAGTCTCCAAGTCAGTTGGCGGCGCGACATCATCTTCGAACAGAAGGGCATCATCGGATGACTCGGCGGCTTCTGCGGGTGGCAATTCTGTTTCAATTAGACTCGCAGCCGCCCCATCGACGGGCGCGGCCAGTTCGGTTACCGAAGTCGGGGCCTGCTTACCGCGCAGATAAAGGTACCCGCCCACAGTGGCGCCCGTGATGATAACGGCTGAGGCCGCAGCATAGAGTGGGAGCTTTCCGTTTCCGAAGCGCAAGCCTTTGTCAGCCTGATCACTTGGAGGTGCAAGCGATGGGGAAGAATCCTTGCGACCCGACGACGCCGCAATCGCAGCGCGGCGAGCCATGTCGATATAGTTCGCAGCCGGCGAGGCGGCCTCAGGCTCGTCTTCTAGCGCCTCTGTAAACTCAGGGTCGGCGAATGTTTCTCCGGCCGGATCGACTTCCGTGTCGAATTCATCGTCTTCGAAAATATCCGATTCACGTGGCTCGGCAGAATTGTCCCCGTAGTCCTCAAGCTCGGCAAGTGCATCAAATCCGACTGGGGAAGGAGCTTCATCAGCATCGGCGAATGCGTCGTAGAAATCGTCTTCTGCATTGTCCGGATCTGCGTCAACTTCGAATTCGTCCTCGACGAGATCGTAGTCTTCTTCATAAGCATTTGACTTGGCGTTCGTCCCAGCTTCTATCTCGACTTCGTCGACTTCCTCTGTTTCGGTCCAGTCTGTGAGGAATGCGTCGCTGGTATCGTCATCTGCAATGTCCTCGGGCAGGCCGGGCTCAAACACTGCATCATATTCATCCGAGAGAAGATCAGACGATGCGTCTTCCTCTTCCTGGAATTCTTCGAGCAGGCGATCAGTCTCGTTCAGCGCATTCATGGTTGCCAAATCAGTTGGCTCGACTGCACCGGACTTGGAGGGCGCAGCGGTGTCTTCGAGCATTTCCAATCGCGTCGCGAGTGACGCCATCGCCTTCTGGATTGGCGAGAGGGATGCGCTGGTCTGGGTTTGCGCCTGCTCGAGTTTATCGGTGACACTTGATATCGCTTCGGAGAGCTTCAGGTCTGCGCGCTTGCGGTTCTCATCAATCTCGGTAGCGAGGGTCTGCAGGGCCTTGTCCTGGCGCGCTTGCAGGCGGTTGGCGACGGTCGCAACCTGATCCCCAATCTGGGAAATTGCCTCGGCGCTACGCTGCTCACTTGCATTGACCCGCTTGTCGAGGTTTGCGCCAAATTCTTCCATCCGTGTGCCGACCAGGTCACCAATCCGTCCGATCTCGGACGAGACCTTGTTCATGTCCTGAGTCTGACGATCTTCGCCTGCGACCAGTTTTTCGCGAACTTCGTTCAGACCGGTCTGAAGTTCGGCAACGGCTTCCTCACTGGCGCCCGAGGCCGCACGAGATATTTCTTCGGCCAGTTCTGCGCGGGCCGTGTCGACGGTACTGCGGACAGTCGTCATGATTTCGTCGAAGCGCGATTCAAACTCTGCCCGAAGGCGGTCCGCCAAATCAGGCTCGACCGTTTTCGACAGGGTCTCGATCTTGGCGTCAAGATTGTTGAATGTGGACTCAAGGCTGAGCAGGGCCGCATCCGTGGTGGTTTCTGCTCGGTTCAACCGGTCCTGTGTTTGAGCCAGTGTGGTTTCGACAGTCGCCAGGGATTTCGTAATCTTCGTCTCGACACTTTCCAGACGTGCATCGCTCTTGTCGACCTCAGACAGACGCAAGTTCACATGCGTTTCCAGATTGGATAGACGATCGGCAAGCTCGCGGGCTGTGCCCTCGGCGCGTAACTCTGCTTGGTCCACGGCGCGCTCGACGCGAGAGGCCGCATCGGACAGGGTCTGTTCGACCTTCACTTCCATGTTTTCAACGCGGTCGGTCAACTCGGTGAAGCCTGTCTCGACCCGGCCCTGAATGGCTTGGGCCTCATTCTGAGCCAGTTCGCTTTCTTCGAAGACATGGCTGGCAAGTTTGCCTAGCGCCTGTTCGAGTGATTTCAGCGCTTCGAGATTTTCGCGGGTCGTGTCGTCGGCTTCAAGCTTCTGCACTTTTGCCTGCAAAGCGGAATGTGTGTCCTTCAGTTCTTCGATCAGGCTATCCACATGGCCCGCTACGGCAGCAGAATTTTGCTCGGCCTCTTCCAGGCGAGCCACCAGGCCGAGGATCGTGTGGTCCATACCCGTTATGGCAAGTGTGGAGCGCGCTTCTGTTGCCTCAATGCGGCGCGTCAACGTGTCGAGCGTGTCGTTCGCCGCGTTTGCCGTTGGTCGGCGATTCTGGAAAGGATACGCAACTTCGTTTGGCCGGGGGGCATCGACCGACATAAGTAGCCGGTTCAGATATTCCCCCAAGGTGATGCCTTCAGCATGCGCTGCCTCGCGAGCGGCGTCGCGCGCGCGCTGGTCAATTCCTTTGACGCTCCAGGGCCCCGTCTGGCTCATCCCCACTCTCCTAAGCACTCATTTTGCCCGCGATTGTTAATGCTTCGGGCAAAATCATTCAGATTCAGCATCGGTGATGACAGGAGCCGGATTAAGGGCAGGTTAAAGGTAAAGAAAACCTCCAAATCCGGTAACTCTACCAAGGGAATCTGCGGGGAAACGAAGAATGCCAAAAAAGTTTACGTTGACGTTCGCGTAAGCCTTGATCTAGATTTGCGGAATGATGAACAACAAGCTCTCCAAGATTTCCGCTGCGGATTCCCGCACCTACACAATTTCCGAGCTTGCTCGCGAGTTTGGCGTTACGCCGCGGGCGCTGCGTTTCTACGAGGACAAGGACATGCTCCATCCCGCTCGGGATGGCATGACCCGGGTCTATTCCAATCGGGATCGCGCGCGGCTCACCATCATCGTCAGGCTAAAGCGTCTCGGCCTGCCGCTTGCCGATATCCGTGAAATCCTGGACCTTTACGTGCTCGATGACGGACAGCGCGCTCAGATGCGAATGTCACTCGACAAGTTCCGCAAGCAAGTGAAGGAGCTGGAAATTCAGAGAGGCGACATCGACACCGCCCTGACGGAGTTGCGCAAGGGCATCTCATGGCTGGAAACGCAAATTGCGAATACCGGCCCGTCTGATGAGAACAAGCGACAGCTTGCGGCATATGACGAAATTGCCCGCAGGCAGCTCGACGAAGTCTGATCTGCATCGACCAAATTGTGCCCCACCCAGCAGATGCTACGGTGGGGCAAATTAATTTGTACAAGCGCGCCGCAGATATCTGCGATTTTCGTGCTTTATTGACAGGAAATACAAAATGCCACGTTACGACGCGCCGATCCGCGACATGCAATTCATCCTGCAGGACCTGCTGCAGATCCAGAACTATTCAAACCTGCCGGGTTTCGAAGAGGCCACGCCGGACCTGGTGAATGCCATCCTCGAGGAGGGAGGCAAATTCGCCAAGGAAGTCCTGTTTCCGCTCAACGCTGTGGGCGACCAGCAAGGGTGTGTGCGCGGCGATGACGCCAGTGTAAAAACCCCGGATGGCTTTCCAGAAGCTTATAAACAGCTCGTTGAAAACGGCTGGCCTTTGTTGTCGGCCGATCCGTCCATGGGCGGTCAGGGGCTTCCGCACGTTGTAAACATTGCTTGGACTGAAATGGTATCATCGTCGAACATGGCGTTCGGGATGTATCCGGGGCTGACGCACGGTGCCTATCAAGCGCTGATGGCGGGTGGCTCCGATGAACTCAAGGCCAAGTACGGGCCGAAGATGGCGTCGGCCGAATGGGCCGGTACGATGAACCTCACCGAGCCGCATTGCGGCACCGATCTGGGCCTGATGAAAACAAAAGCCGTGCCGCAGAGCGATGGCTCCTACAAGATCACAGGCCAGAAGATCTGGATTTCCGGCGGCGAGCAGGATCTGACGGAGAACATCATCCACCTCGTGCTCGCCCGCATCGAAGGCGCGCCAGAAGGCATCAAAGGCGTTTCCCTGTTCGTTGTGCCGAAATACATGGTGGGCGAAGATGGCTCGCTGGGCGAGCGCAATGCCTGTTCATGCGGTGGCCTCGAAGAAAAAATGGGCATTCACGGGAATGCGACCTGCGTCATGAATTATGACGGCGCGACAGGCTTTCTTGTTGGCGAAGAGCATAAAGGCATGCGCACGATGTTCGTCATGATGAATGAGGCGCGCCTCGGCGTGGGCCTGCAGGGTCTGTCCCAAGCCGTCGTCGCCTATCAGAATGCAGTCGATTTTGCGAAGGACCGTCTTCAGGGGCGTTCCCTGACCGGGCCAAAGGCACCTGAAAAGCCTGCCGATCCGATCATCGTTCATCCGGACGTGCGCCGCATGTTGATGGACCAGAAGGCATTCCTCGAAGGCGCGCGCGCGCTGACTTACTGGACGGCCTTCCAGGGTGACCTTCAGCACAAATCTCCAGATGAAAAAGTGCGGGAAAAGGCGGGCGACTATATGGCCCTTCTGACGCCGGTCATCAAAGCATACCTGACCCATATGGGCTTTGAGAAAGCCAATCAGGCGCTGCAACTTCACGGCGGCTCTGGCTTTACGCGTGAATGGGGTCTGGAGCAGATCGTCCGCGATTGCCGTATCACTCTTATTTACGAAGGCACCAATGGCGTGCAGGCGCTCGACCTCGTTGGCCGCAAGCTGGCGTCCAATGGTGGCCGGGCTGTCTTCAGCTTCTTTGGTGAAGTTGACGAATTCATCAATTCAGCCGATGGCGATGCCGATATGGCCCCGTTTATCGAGGGCCTGACGACACTGAAGGCCCAGTTGCAGGAGGCCACAACCTGGCTGATGCAAAATGGCATGACCGATTTCAACAATGCGGGCGCTTCCAGCCACGATTACCTGCACCTGTTTGGCCTCACAGGCTTGGCATTCATGTGGGCGAAAATGGCCAAGATTGCGCTGGAGAAGAAGGCGGCGGGCGATCCCTTCTATGAAGAGAAGCTCACAACCGGCTATTATTTTGTGGACCGGATGGTGCCGGATGGTGCTGCACACCTGGCCAAGGTGAAGACCGGCGCGAAGTCGATGATGGCCTTGCCAGCGGAGGCGTTTTAGCGCGCCAGTCCGATTTTGATGGCGCGTGGCCCAAATAAGTGGGTTTCACGCGCTATCACACAAAAAAATTATGCGATTCCGCTCGTTCTGACGTTGGGAGAGGGCTGGGAATTCCTCGGAGCGACGCTTACATGTTTACGTGAACGTAAGCGGCAAGCAAAAGCCGCCCATAGCGGAGGAAGACGAATGCAGGCCAGCCCACTAGATGTCCCGAAGGCCAATTGGCGCCAGGACGAAGAGCTCGAGATTTTCTCTGACGCTGTTGGCCAGTTCTTCGAAAAGGAATGCGTGCCGCATGTGCCCCAGTGGCGCAAGGACGGTATTGTTCCGATGGAAATCTGGAAAAAGGCTGGCGAAATGGGCCTGCTCGGCGCATCCGTGCCCGAAGAATATGGCGGCGCGGGTGGTGATTTCCGTCATGAAGCCATCATCATCGAACAACAGCAGTGGAAGGGTGTCGACGGATTCGGCATAACCCTGCACAATGCGATTATTGCACCCTATATCGTCGCCTATGGCACCGAAGAACAAAAGCGGCGTTGGCTGCCCGGCATTTGTTCGGGCGAACTCGTAACCGCCATTGCGATGACGGAGCCCGGTGCAGGCTCTGACCTGCAGGGCATGAAAACGACCGCCAAGCGCGATGGCGACGAATATGTCATCAATGGCTCGAAGACCTTCATCTCGAATGGCCAGACCGCAAACCTGATCCTCGTTTGCGTGAAGACGGACCCGACCCAGGGCGCCAAGGGCATTTCGATTGCCGTTGTCGAGACAGACAAGGTGGAAGGCTTCCGCCGCGGCCGGAACCTTGAAAAGGTTGGCCAGCATGCTGCGGATACATCGGAGCTGTTCTTCGATGAAGTGCGTGTGCCAGCTTCCAACCTTCTTGGCGAAGTCGAGGGCAAGGGCTTCATCCAACTGATGCAGAAACTGCCGCAGGAGCGCCACATAATCGGCCTTCAGGGCGTCGGCATGATTGAGCGTGCAATTCACGAGACCGTCGAATATGTGAAGGGCCGCAAGGCGTTCGGCGGTACGATTTTCGATTTCCAGAACACCCAGTTCAAACTGGCCGAATGCAAGACCGAAGCGACCGTCGCCAAAGTGTTTGCCGATCATTGTACGGAGCGCCTGCTCAAGGGAGAGCTCGACGCCGCCACCGCGTCCATGTCGAAATACTGGATCTCTGATCTCCAGTGCAAGATCGTCGACGAGTGTCTCCAGCTGCATGGTGGGTTCGGCTACATGGACGAATATCCGATCGCCCAGATGTATGCAGATGCGCGCGTTCAGCGTATCTATGGCGGCGCCAATGAAGTCATGAAAATGCTGATCGCGAGGACGTTATAGTATGCAGACTGGCCGAATTGGTCTGACCCTTACTTTGCTCTTAGTGCCTGCTAACTTGATTTTAGCATTCATCAAAGTGCAACGAGGAGAAACAATTATGGGCTGGGGATTCAACGTGGCGATTGCATTTGCCGTAACCATATTTTTGGGGCTTCTTATGTACGTTAAGTGGCGATCAGAGCGCGAATGGCGCGAACTCGCTTCGAAGGGCATAAGAGGGGTCGTGAATGATCGGAAGGTGATAAAAGAAGTGCGCCGACAATTGACGGAGTTGTTTTGGCCGTGATTGACCAAACGTTCGAGGTTCGAAGTCCTGATCATGCCTGATAGCCATCTCATCCGCGACGTTTTTCCGACGCCGAGCCCGTCCTCGACATCGCTTGGCTTTGAACTCCTGGCGCTCGACATGAAAGCGCTGACAACCCGGGTGCGCTTTGAAGGCCGCCCGGAGTTCTGCAATCCGGCAGGCGTTATCCAGGGCGGCTATCTTGTCGCCATGATGGATGATACGATAGGCATGCTCGCCGGAATGAAGGCGGGCAAGACGAAGCTCCCTTCGACGGTTGATTTGCATACCCATTTTCTACGACCTGTCCGCAAGGGCGTCATCGAAGTTACAGCGCGTCTAAGGAATGTCGGCCGCGCCATGTTGTTCGCGGAAGCCGAACTGTTTGATTCCCGCGGCAAGGAAGCTGCCCGTTCCACCGCGAGCCTGACCCTCAATCCGGTACTGAAACCGGCAACCTGATCTTATGTTTAGAAGGAGCCTCTCCAATGACTGAAGCCTATATCTACGACGCGGTGCGTACGCCCCGCGGTAAAGGCAAGAAAAGCGGATCACTGCACGAGATCACCGCGCTCAGCCTTGCGACCCAAGTCCTGCAGGCCATCCGTGACCGGAATGAACTCGACACGTCCAAGGTGGACGATGTTGTTCTTGGCTGCGTCAGCCCGGTGGGCGAGCAGGGCGCAGACATCGCGCGCGTCGCCGTTCTGAATGCTGATTATGCTGAAACGACCGCGGGCGTTCAGGTTGACCGCTTCTGCGCCTCCGGCCTCGAGGCCTGTAACATGGCTGCGTCCAAAGTCATGACCGGCGAGGCAGATATGGCCATCGGCGGCGGTGTTGAAAGCATGAGCCGCGTGCCAATGGGCGCGTCCGGTGGCGCGTGGTCTTCCGACCCGCAAGTCGCCCTCAAGACCTATTTTGCCCCACAGGGCATTGGCGCTGACACGATCGCCACCAAGTATGGCTTCTCCCGCGATGACGTCGATGCGTTTGCGGTCGAGAGCCAGAAGCGCGCCGCAACGGCTTGGAAAGAAGGCCGCTTTGCCAAATCCATCGTTCCGGTGAAAGACCAGATGGGCGGCATCCAGCTGGCCCATGATGAACACATGCGCCCTGACGCTGACATGCAGTCGCTCGCGGCACTGAACCCCTCCTTCGCTGGCATGGGCGCTATGGGCTTCGATGAAGTCATCAAGCAGCGCTATCCTGAATTGGAAGCGATCAATCATGTGCACCATGCCGGTAACTCGTCCGGTATCGTGGATGGTGCTTCAGCGGTCCTGTTCGGCTCGAAGGAAATGGGCGAGAAGTTCGGCCTCAAGCCGCGCGCACGCATCCGCGCGATGGCGTCCATCGGTTCCGAGCCGGGCATCATGCTGACCGGCCCGACCTATGTGTCCCAGAAGGTCCTTAAGAAGGCCGGCATGGAAGCCAGTGACATCGACCTGTACGAACTGAATGAAGCCTTCGCATCGGTCGTCCTGCTGATGATGCAGAACCTCAACATCCCGCATGAAAAGATGAACGTGAATGGCGGCGCCATCGCTATGGGCCACCCGCTCGGCGCGACCGGCGGCATGATCCTTGGCACGATGGTCGACGAATTGGAGCGCTCCGGCAAGGAAACCGCCCTTGTCACCCTCTGCGTCGGCGCCGGCATGGGCACCGCCACGATCATCGAACGCGTTTAATCAAGATACAGACGAACGGAATACACGATATGGAACTCGAAACATTCGGTTGGGACGTCGATGGTGACGGCATTGCGCACGCAGTCTTTGATGTGCCAGGCCGCAGCATGAACACGCTGACGGCAAAAGCTGTCGCTGATATCATCGCAATCTCCAAGGAAGTCGCGTCCAATGACGCCATCAAGGGCCTGGTGATCTCGTCGGGCAAGCCGAGCGGCTTTTGCGCCGGGGCGGATCTTGGTGAAATGAACCAGAGCGCTGGCGCCGGAAAGTCGTCTGCGGACATGTCCGAAGCAGAGCTGAAAAAGGCGCAATTCGATCGCGGCTTTTCGCTCAACAAGACGCTGCGCGAACTGGAAACCTGCGGCAAGCCGGTGGCCGTTGCGCTGAATGGCCTCGCCCTCGGCGGCGGTCTCGAAGTGGCGCTGGCCTGTCATTATCGCGTTGCGGCGAATGACAATCCGAAGCTGCAATTCGGCCTGCCGGAAGCCAAGATCGGCCTCCTGCCAGGCGCTGGCGGCACCCAGCGCCTGCCACGCCTGATCGGCGTTCAGGCCGCTCTGCCACTGATCCTGCAAGGTGAAAGCTTCAATGCCGAGAAGGCGCTCGCCATGGGTGTCGTTCAGGAACTCGCCCCATCGTCCGAAACGGTCGACAAGGCGAAGGCCTGGGTCAAGGCCAATCCGAAGGCGCAGGCGCCGTGGGATGAAAAGGGCTTCAAGGTTCCGGGCGGCGTCGTGCATCGTAGCCCCGGTGCGGGCCAGGTCGCGACCATGTCCAATGCCATGCTGATGGCCAAGACCTTTGGCAACTATCCGGCCCAGAAGAACATCCTGTCCTGCATCTATGAAGGCATTCAGGTGCCGATCGATGCGGGTCTCCGGATCGAGACCCGCTACTTCATCAACACCCAGCAGCGCCCGGAAGCGAAAGCCATGATCCGGTCCCTGTTCCTGTCGATGCAGGAACTGTCCAAGGGCGGCAACCGCCCGGCCGGTCATCCGAAGACCGAATTCAAGAAGATCGCTGTCGTCGGTGCGGGCCTGATGGGCGCGGGCATTGCCTATGTGCAGGCCAAGGCTGGTATCCCGACTGTTCTCGTCGATGTCTCGAAAGAGAATGCCGAGAAGGGTAAGGACTATTCCCGCCGTCTCGTCGAAAAGGCCGTCTCGCGTGGCAAGTCCACACAGGAGAAGGGCGACGCACTGCTCGACCTGATCACGACGACCGACAATTATGATGATGTCAAAGGCGCTGACCTGGTCATCGAGGCCGTGTTCGAGAATGTCGAACTGAAAGCCAAGATCACCAAGATGGCTGAAGCTGTTCTCGACAAGGATGCTGTCTTCGGATCAAACACATCCACATTGCCGATTACAGGCTTGGCTGAAGCATCGGAGCGCCCTGAGAACTTTATCGGCATCCACTTCTTCTCGCCGGTCGAGCGCATGGGGCTTGTCGAAATCATCAGCGGTGAAAAGACCAGCGAAGCGACCCTCGCCAAGGCGGTCGATTATGTGCTCGCCATCCGCAAGACGCCGATTGCTGTCAATGATAGCCGCGGCTTCTACACGTCCCGCTGCTTCGGCACTTATACGCGCGAGGGCATGGAAATGCTGGCAGAAGGCATCAAGCCAGCGATCATCGAGAATGTCGGCCGACAGTCCGGCATGCCGATGGGCCCGCTGGAAGTTTCCGACTCGGTCGGTCTCGACACCGCGCTGAAAGTGACGCGGGCAACCGCTGAGGCAGCTGGTATCGATCTGCAGACGGATGACCGGACGCAGTTCCTTGCATGGCTCGTCGAAGACCAGGAGCGTGTGGGCCGCAAGGCCGGAAAGGGCTTCTACGACTACAACGAAAAGGGCAAGCCGGAACGCCTCTGGCCAAACCTGAACACGCAGCTGGAAGTGAAGGTGGACGAATGCCCACCAGACCTGAAGAAAGAGCTGACCAACCGCTTCCTGATCCGTCAGGCTGTGGAGGTTGCCCGTTGCTTTGAAGAGGGTGTTATCACCGATGCGCGCGATGCCGACATTGGCTCCATCCTCGCTTGGGGCTTTGCACCGTATACGGGCGGTTGCTGTTCCTATATCGACCTGATGTGGGGCATCAAGGAATTCGTCGCCGAGGCCGACAAGCTTGCGGACAAGTATGGTAACCGGTTCCGGCCGGGCGACCTGCTCCGCGACATGGCATCCAAGGGCGAAGGCTTCTACGATCGCTTCCCGCCAGCCGGCAAAGCTGAGAAAGCTGTGGCGTAAATACTCGAATGTGAATATTTTTTCGCTTTAATCGAACAGTTGGAGGCCGGTCGCGATTATTTCAAGACCGGCCTTTTTTGTTGTTGACCCAAGCAACCAATGCGGGAAATGTGGTTCTGTGATCAACTTGGGTCACGGGGAAATTTGGGGAGAATTCTATGCTGAAATATGTAGCGGTTGTTGTGGCCGCTCTAACGTTGGGCGCTTGCGAAACAACGTCCAGCCGTCCGTATACGCCGTCGACTGCGAACATTATGGCGTTTCAATCCGCATTTGAGGACGATGAGCAAAAGGTCCAGTTGGCGGCGTTTACTACCGCAGAGGGCGTTGAAGGCGATATGACTTGCCGAGCGCTCGGCGCTTTGGAAGTAGCTCCAGGAAAAGCGCCGGTTGCCTTTATTGAGGGCGCGATGCGAGACGAACTCTTTGCCGCCGGGGTTTACGATCAGACCAACGGAACAACAATCGATGGTGAAATCACGCAGTTGGATTTCAACTCATTTGGGACTGGATCCTGGAAGATTGGGCTCAAGCTTTCGTCTGAAGCTGCGCCCGATGGCTATGAAGTATCTACGGACTATAGCTTCAAAACGAGCTACTCGGCGCTCAAAGCTTGCCAGAACGTGATTGATGCTTTTACGCCGGCCGTGCAAGAGCTGATAGGTAAGGCAGTAGCTGACCCCCAGTTCGCAGGGTTGGTCGCGGAATAGAGTTCCGGTTCGTCTACTTTGTATGAGCTTGAAACGTAGAGGGCCGGAGCATCGTTGCTCCGGCCTTCTTATTTAGTCAGTAATCTGACCGCCTAGCGCTTGGCGCGGGACCACCAGCCGGCGCGTTTTGGCTCGGCCTTCTTGGCAGGCTTTGCGGCAGGCTCAGGAGTGGGGTCTGGCGCAGCCTGTTCAACCATGGCGGGCGCCACTTCAGGCTGAGGCTCCGGGGCTGGCGTTTCTGCAACAGGCTCTGGCTCTGAAGCAGGCTCGGATGCTGGAGTGGGTTCAGCTTCAACAGGATCGCTGGTCTCTGGTGCATCGCCGGTGTCGGCTGCCACAGGGGCTTCCTTCTTCTTGCTGCGGGATCGGCGGGGACGCTTCGTCTTGGCCGGCTTTTCCTCACTGTCACCAGAAGTCTCTTCCGTCTTCGGTTCGTCCGGAGCAGTTTCAGCTTCTGCGGTTACCGGCTCCTCTACTTTGGCTTCGCTCGGCGGAATATCGTCCAGCATTTCCGGAGCACTCGCAGCGAGGCCGTCCAGATAGGCGCCGCCATCTGTTGGCGCTCCATCGGCTGCCTCGTTGCGGGTGTCTGAAGACCGGCGCCGCCGACGACCTCCGCGACGGCCTCGGCGGCGGCGCTTGCGAGGGGCGCCATCCTCTGAATCGTCGTCACTGTCTGACGCGGCCTCGGCGGTGTCATCGCCGTCATCCTCGGCGTCCTCGCCGTCGAGCCGGGATTCATCGTCTTGCGACTCAGCTGCCTCTTGTTTGCGGCCACGACCGCCTCGGCGCCGACGGCGCTTGCGGCGGGTGCCTGTGGATTCGTCATCTTGATCAGCAGAGGCTTCGGACGTGTCGTCTTCGCTCTCGTCATCTTCATCCTCGTCATCACTGACGATTTGCTTGCTCGGCTTGGCGAGCGAGCGTGGTGGCTTGCGCTTCTTCGGCTTTCCGTTCGGGTCGCGCTCTGCATCGATCACGAAATCGCCGGGCAGCATGTCTTCTGACGAGTGAATCGAGACAGCAAAGCCGGCCACCTGTTCGACTTCGACCAGCGCTTCGCGCTTGTTGTTTAGCAGGTAGAGCGCGACATCGGTCGGAGCCTTCACGGAAATGGCTTTCAGGCCGCCCATGGAGGCGCGGGCCTCGATGGCCCGGATCAGCTGAAGTGCCGCCGACGGGATAGAGCGGCGACGGCCAGTGCCGTTACACGCTTCGCACGGATCGGAGGTTGCCTGCAGCACGCCCTGACGGCGACGCTGGCGTGAGATTTCCATCAGGCCGAACTGCGAGATGCGACCATGCTGGACGCGGGCCCGGTCCACCTTGAGGTGATCCTTCAGCTTTTTCTCGACGGCGCGATTGTTCTTGTTCTCGTCCATGTCGATAAAGTCGATCACGATGAGACCAGCCAGGTCGCGCAGGCGCATCTGGCGGCAGGCTTCCTCAGCTGCCTCAAGGTTCGTCCGCACAGCCGTCTGCTCAATGTTGCGCTCACGTGTGGACTTGCCCGAGTTCACATCGATCGCAACCAGGGCTTCGGTCTGATTGATGACGAGATAGCCGCCGGATTTCAGTTGGACGGTCGGGGAGTAGATGGAATCGAGCTGCTGCTCGACCGCTTCGGCCACGAAAAGCGGGTCTTCCTCTTTCCATTGCTGAACCTTCTTGGACTGGCTCGGCATGATGAGCTTGGCGAGATCCTTCGCTTCGCGATATGCCTCTTCACCATGAACAAGGACCTCCTCGATATCCTTGTCGAACATGTCGCGCATTGCCCGGTGCACGAGACCGCCCTCGGCATTGATCAGCATTGGAGCTTCGGATGTCAGTGTCTTCTCGACAATGTTTTCCCAAAGCTTGGAAAGATATTCATAGTCACGCTTGATCTCGGCCTTGGTGCGCTTGGCGCCTGCGGTTCGCACGATCAGGCCCATGCCGTCCGGCACATCCAGCTCGGAGACGATGGATTTCAGGCGCTTGCGGTCTGCGCCATTGACGATCTTGCGGGAAATGCCGCCTCCGCGCGGCGTGTTCGGCATCAGGACCGAGTAGCGGCCAGCGAGGGAGAGATAGGTGGTCAGGGCTGCGCCCTTGTTGCCACGTTCTTCCTTGACGACCTGGACAAGCATCACCTGACGGCGACGAATGACTTCCTGGATCTTGTAGCGCTTGGAGATCGAAGCCCGGCTGGACTTCTTCCGGCGGGGTGCGGCGGCAGCCTTGGCTTCACCGCTTTCATTATCGGTGGAGTCTTCCGACTCGTCAGAGTCATCGTCGCTTGCATCGTTGTCGACGTCGTCTTCATCGTCGATGTCGACTGCATCGCCATCTTCATCATCGTCGTCTTCGATCTGGGCAGCGGCCTCTTCGGCTGCTTCCTTCAGCAGGGCTTCGCGGTCTTCCGCGGGCAGCTGGTAATAGTCGGGGTGGATTTCGCTGAAGGCCAGGAAACCGTGGCGATTGCCGCCATACTCAACGAATGCCGCCTGAAGCGACGGCTCTACACGCGTTACTTTTGCGAGGTAGATGTTTCCGCGGAGTTGTTCGTTGCCAGTTGTTTCAAAGTCAAAGTCGTCGACCTGACCATTGTTGACGATCGCAACACGGGTCTCTTCCGTGTGCGAGGCGTCGATTAGCATGAGTTTGCTCATGTAAAGGAACCTTATGAGCCGGCGCAGCAGCTTTGGATGCGTCAACGCACCTCAAGCCAGCCGCAGGGCCGGTCTGTAAATTTAGGGGGAGGATACGGTCACGCCGACCCGACTGCCCCATGGGCAGTACAGGAAAATCGGTTTTGACTACTGCACCCGCGTACATCTTCTCTGCTTTCCGGAGCGCGGCGCCCGCTTGCCTTTTCGGTGAAGCCGGGATCGCTGTCGCGACGTTGGGAAACTTGCTTGGTAGGCCTGATTGGCGGCTACCGGATGATACTGCCCAATTTTGACCGTCAAGAAAAGACCAAAAAGGGCGCTGAGGCTGTGTAATACGTAACCTGTGGTCAATGCTGGGTTAATAATCGGTCTGGTAGGGAAAACCTTCGAATCTGGAATACATGCGATCCTGATGACTATTTTACGCTTTGTTTGCCTTGTGATTGCCTGTCTGAGTGCGGGTTTTGCCGCATCCGCCGATGTCAGCCGGGTGCAGGTTGTTGGCAATGGAGAGCCGACTCGAATCACCGTGTGGGCAGATTCCGAGCAGGAAGGTCGCGCCTTCCTTGCCGAATCGGGAAACGCTCGCAGCCTCGTGCTGCCAGTTGATGGGCCAGTGACCCCTGCTGTGGGTGATGGGGGTGGTGGTGTTGCCACCTGGGCGCTCTCCGAGGGAACGCTCAGCTTTGCGCTTGAGCGCCCGTTGATGGTCGCGCGGACCTTGTCCCTGCCACCTGCGGGCAACGAGCCATCCTACCGGGTAATCGTCGACCTTCAGACCGTGTCGGCCGCGCGCTTCAGCAGCGTGGCGAAGAAAGATATGCGCAAGCTTGCCTCCTATCAGGCCAAAAAGCGCAAGGAAGAACTCGCAATTGAACTCGCATCAATGAGACCTGATGCTCCGTTGCCAGCGTCCCAGCGCGTCGCAAACCAATCCTACACGGTTGTTATCGATGCGGGGCATGGTGGTAAGGACCCGGGTGCCATGGCGATTACAGGCGGTGTGGAAAAGGACATCACCTTGCGGGCGGCACTCGCACTCAAGAATATCCTTCAGGCGGACCCCCGCTATACGGTGCGGCTGACGCGCGACACGGATGTCTATGTCGACCATGAGGTGCGCGTCAGCATGGCGCGCGATTGGGGCGCTGACCTGTTCATTTCCTTACATGCGGACGCTGCGGCCAGTCGCGACGTTGCCGGCGCATCCGTCTATACGATCAGCGCGAGTGGTGAGCGCCGGATCGACAAGGAAGCCAATCGCAACAATTGGCGCATTCCGCTCGAGGACGGCGCCCCGCAACGTGTCAGTGGCATCCTCGAAGATCTCGTAAAGCGCGAAACCAAGACGCACTCGTCTGAATTTGCGGAAATGCTTCTGCCGGAACTGGAGAAGTCCGGCCCTGTGCTGCGCAATACACACCGCGAGGCGGGCTTCTATGTTTTGCTGGCACCGGATGTTCCGGCGGTGCTTCTGGAAATGGGCTTCGTGACGAACCGGGCCGACGCAAAGCGCCTGCAGTCCGACCGCGACCTGCGCAATGCCATGTCGGCGGTCAAGCGCGGCATCGACCGCTTTTTTGACAAGCAGGACATTCTGTTGGCGGGACAGGGCTAGAGCGGGGGAAATCCCTTGCAGCGGCGCACCGTTACTGAGAAGTTGGCTCCTATGATATTGTTGCGTTTTCTTGTGGCGTCGTCGCTTCTGGCGCTGTCAGCGTCGTGTTCAAGTGGTGGATTGAGCCATTTGGATTCTTCGCTCGTCCACAATGGTCGTCCGACTGAAGCCGAGGCGTACAGCGATTTTCTGATCGCGCGCTTTGCGGCGATGACCAATGATCCCCAAAAGGCGGCCGAGCATTACGCTCTCGCGATTGATTCTGCACCGGAGAAATCTGGTATTGCTGATCGCGCCTTGTTTGCGTCGCTTCTGTCTGGCGATTATCGCGAAGGCGTGCGGGTGGCGAAGCGGGCAAACACCCTCGGCAGCGAGGCCGCTCTCGTTAGATTGACCCTGGCTGTGGAAGCTCTTCGGGTCGGTCGGGAAGATAACGCGAAGCAAATGCTGGAGCAGTCTCGTTTCGGGCCGTTCAACCGCATGATTGCGCGCGGACTGTCGGCTTGGCGCGTAGTTGATACACAAGGGACGGATGCAGCCGTCCGGTATCTCGAAGATGGCCTGTCTGGCGATCCACGGCTGGACAGCGCAACGCTCTACATGATGGGGCTGATCGAGATGTCGGCCGGTAATGATGATGCCGCGCTGTCGGTTTTTGACACGCTGTGGGATTCGAGCGCCCGCCTTGCCGTTGGTGTGGAAGCACACGCCCAGTTGTTGGCCTCCCGTGGCCAACGTGACAGGGCGTTGGAAATTCTGAATACGTTTGACGAACAAGTTGGCCATAACGCCTCTATTGTGCGCCTGAGCCAGGCGATTGCATCGGGCGACAAGATCAAGGTTCGGAGGCTGACCCCGGATGAGGGGGCCGCGCTGGCCATCTATGTTCCGGCGGCCGCTTTGATGAGCCAGACAAGCGATGATGTCTCAGCCGTATACTTCGTGCTGGCGCTGGCACTTGATCCGGAGCTTCACGTTGCGCGATCCCTCTGGGCACAATCTCTCTCGAATGCGGAACGCTGGGACGAAGCCATTGGCGTGCTGGCGCGTGTGCCTGAAACGTCAGCTTTCTATGCTACTTCGCGGGGGCAGATCGCCTGGGCCCTGCAGCGCAGTGGACGCAGTCAGTCTGCCCTCGCCGTTGCCGCCGAGGCCCTGGACCATTCTCCGGACAGGGGCTTGCAGATCCAGATTGCAGACCTCTATCGCGCTGTTGGGAGACAGGAACAGGCAGAGGCCTTGCTGACAGAGATCATCCGCGATGATGCAAGCCACAAGCGTGAGGACTGGCGATTGTTCTATGCGCGCGGTGTATCACGTGGAGAGCTCGGCGACTGGCCCGAAGGTGAGCGCGACTTGCTGAAGGCTTTGGCTCTGCAGCCGGACGACGCATCACTGCTGAATTATGTCGGCTATTCCTATGTTGATCGGGGTGAGCACCTCGACTTCGCCATGGATATGATCCGACGGGCTGCGGAGATGGAGCCAAATGAAGGCTACATCATCGACAGCCTTGGCTGGGCGCACTACCGGCTGGGGGATTACGAGACTGCTACGCAGCATCTGGAACGCGCAGTCGAGCTTGAGCCTGGCGATCCTGTTCTGAACGATCATTTGGGTGACGCCTATTGGCAGACCGGCCGCAAGCTTGAGGCGCGATTCCAGTGGCGGCGTTCGTTGACGCTCGATCCTGCGGATGGCGAACGCGACCGAATTGAGGCCAAGCTGGTCGCCGGTCCGAACGTGCCATTGGTCAAACAGGCTGAATCTGGTGCAGGCGCGCAACTTCCCAAGCCTGTTCGTCCCTAGTCGCTGTGGCAGTCTGACATGCCGACATCTCTCGCGCCCGCCAAGGTAAACCTGTTCCTGCATGTCGGAACCGTACAAAAAAACGGCCGTCATCCGCTCGATTCGCTCGTCATGTTCGCAGGGCCGGAAGCGGCCGACCGGGTATCTGCTGAGTCCGCAGATACTCTGACCCTCAGTGTCGCGGGGCCACGATCCAGCGGCCTGGAAGTCGGTGGTGACAATCTCGTCCTGCGCGCTGCGCAAGCTCTGTGCGTGGCCGAGGGCCGATCGCACGGTGCTGCGCTGACGCTTGACAAGCATCTTCCCGTGGCAGCGGGAATTGGTGGCGGTTCGGCGGATGCCGGCGCGACGTTGCGCGTTCTTCAGAAATTGTGGTCATTGGAGCGCGATCTTGTCCGACAGGTCGCGGTGCCGCTGGGCGGCGATGTGCCTGTTGCGCTGGAAGGGCGGACGGCGTTGATGCAGGGCGAAGGCGAACAAGTTCGCCCGCAAAAGAACCTCCCTCGATTGCCAGCTGTTCTGGTGAATCCAGCGGTCGACTGCCCGACCGGGCCGGTTTTCCGGGCCTTCGACACAGAAGGGGGCATAAGTGTTTTCAGCGCCCTCGAAGCCGTGCCTGAAATGCGTTCGCCGGAAGAGTTGATCGCATGGCTGGCGCACCAACGTAACGATCTTCAATCCCCAGCGGTGCGCCTTGTACCAGCTATCGGGGAGGTGCTTGACGTCCTCAATGTGGTGCCGGGAAGTCGTCTCGTAAGAATGAGTGGATCGGGCGCAACCTGTTTCGCGCTGTTTGTAACCGATGACGACGCACAGTCTGCGGCAAGGGATCTTGAGCGCGCCCATCCCAAGTGGTGGATTCGTGCAACAAGCTTGGGGGACGCGCGATGACGATTTTCTACCTCGTTGCCGGAGCGGCGTTGATTTCTTTCGTCCTGTGCACCCTGGCGCGTCATTTGCCGCTGCTCGATGCTCCGGATGGTGGCCGTAAACAGCAGGCAGCGCCTGTGCCTCGCACGGGCGGGATCGGTATCTTCGGCGCGATCCTGATTACGCTGGGTGCGTTCGCGGTCATGGCAGAACCCTCGTCATTGGCTCAGATGCCCGCGGGCAGGATTTTGTTTGCAGTTGCGCTAGCCGTCACGCCTTGGGCAATCGGCTTCCTCGATGACTGGCTCGGCCTGTCAGCCTTGTTGAAGCTCGCGCTGCTGTGCGGTTGGGCTGTCATTGCGGCCATACCATTCTTCATGTCGGGCGGGACAGGTGGATGGCTCCTTGGTATTGCGGTCATTGTCTGGCTGATCGTGATTACGAATGCGGTCAATTTCATGGACGGTGCCAACGGCCTCGCGCTGGGATCGATTGCGATCATGCATGTGGCTTTGTTCCCGCTCTTTGCCGTGCTGATGCTGTGCTTTGGTAGCTGTGTACCCGACCCGATCGGGGAATTTGCCATGATCGCCCAGTTCGCCATGTTCGGAGCTGTGCTAGGCTTTCTTGTGTGGAACTTGCGAGGCGGCCTCTATGCCGGAGACTGCGGATCTCTAGGCGCCGGCGGACTGTTTGGCTTGATGGCCGTCTACCACCTTGGCGACGGCATGGACGGCGTTCGCGCCGCGCTTCTGGCGCTCACGCTTGCCCTGCCGTTTCTGATTGACGTCTTGCTGACGCTAGCGTGGCGCACATTCAAGGGGCGCAATCTTCTTCAGGCGCACACCGATCACGCCTATCAGCGGCTGATTGCCCGCGGTTGGGGCCACCTCAGTGTCGCGACCTTCTGGTGGAGTATGACACTGATTTGCGCGGTGATGGGTGTGGTCACCATGTTTGGCGTAGCAGAGTCCACTGACCAGGCCGATGATTTCCCGGTTCTGCAATTGACGGCACTGGTTGCCCTTGCCGCTATCGGATCAGTCTTTTGGTGGCTCGAACGCTCGCGGACTCAGTAGGCCCGGCTTACGCAGAAATCGGCCAGATCTTCGAGTGCGCTGCGATAGGGGGACTCTTCGAGCGTTCTCAGCGCGCCCTTGGCCAGCGCAGCATAGGCCTCGGCCTCCTGAACGGTGGCGTCTGCAGCCCCAGTGGCCCGGATCAGATGAACAGCGTGAGCCAGATCGGCGTCCTGCTGCGTTTCGGAATTCATGGCTCGGTCCCAGAACAGACGGTCTTCATCTGAGCCGCGTCGCTTCGCGACGATGACGGGCAGTGTAATTTTGCATTCGCGGAAGTCATCGCCAACTGATTTGCCAATTACCGACGTGGTGCCACCATAGTCCAGCACGTCATCGATGATCTGGAAGGCGAGACCCAGATTCTTGCCGTATGTGGCAAGCGCATGAGCGTGATCATCACTACCGACCGACATGGCGCCGGTCTCGGCAGCGGCCTCGAACAGCGCGCCGGTCTTCGCCTCAATAATTGCCAGATAATCTTCGGTTGGCAGATCCCGGGCCTGCATCGCGGCCAACTGGCGAACTTCGCCTTCGGCAATCACCGTGGATGCTGTGGCGAGCCGGTTCAGGATTTCGAGACTGTTGGTTTCAACCAGCAGGTTGAACGCGCGCGCAAACAGGAAGTCCCCCACCAGGATGGAGGCCTTGTTGCCCCAAATTGCCTTGGCAGCAGGTTTCCCGCGTCGCAGATCGCTTTCGTCCACCACGTCATCGTGCAACAGCGTGGCGGTGTGGATGAACTCCACGGCCGCTGCAAGAGCATGTGTTGCCTTGTTCGGCGTGCCCACGGCATGTGCAGAAATGAGGGTTATCAATGGTCGCAGGCGCTTGCCGCCCGCCGACACAATGTAACCGGACAGATCCGGAATGACCGATATCGGGCTTGCTGCGCGGGTCGCCAGCAAGGTCTCGACCTCACCGAGGTCCTTGGCCACGAGCGTTTGCATCCGATCCACAATGGAACCGACTGCCTCTTTGCCTCTTGGTTTTGGCGCAAGGGTCACGTTTTCACTGGCTCCCATCATTTCTCTGACGAAATGGGAAATAGTCGTAGGATGGGTTCGCATCAAGCGCGACGTGGCACCCCGACGCATCTCACAGCGAAGTGTTGTGGCGAATCCTCGCCGTGTGTGCGAAACATTCAGGCAATTGGGCCGTTGAGAATATTCCAACAAGGAAGGGTTCCCACATGAAGCCATATGCAATTCTGCTCGCCGCTGGCCTGCTCGCTGCATGTACGTCGAACGCGGCCTACGGGCCCGCATCCAAGTCCGGAGCGATGGGCTATTCCAGCCAGCAGATCGAAACGGGCCGATACCAGGTCTCCTACACCGACTCCAGTCCGTCGAAGGCGCGTGACCGGGCCTTGCTGCGTGCAGCTGAACTGACGCTTCTGGAGGGCTCTGACTGGTTTGAGATAACCAGCAGCTTTGCCGAACGTAGTGAAGACAGCCGTAGCGGTGGTTCCAGCGTCTCCATTGGCGGTTCGTCGGGCTCTCGCGGCCACAGCAGCGTCGGGGTCGGCGTAGGGATCGGCATTCCGCTAGGGGGTGGCAATAGCGGGTCGGTTACCGAAGTCCTCGAAATCGTCACCGGCAAAGGCGACAAACCTGATCGGCCGAGTGTCTATGATGCCCGCTCAGTGGATATCAATCTGCGCGGTTCGGCGACCGAATGAAGGAAGTCTTTCGCACCAATGATGTCGTCAAGCTGAGCTATGTTGAGCACCTGCTGCTGGAGGCGAGCATCGAATATTTCATCGCTGATCAGCATATCTCCGCTGTCGAGGGCAATATCGGCGCGTTTCCGAGGCGCGTCATGGTGCCGGAGGAATTGTTGCCTGCTGCCGAGGCAGCCTTGGTCGAAGTCGAACGCGGCTAGTGGGGCAGATCACAGAAGATACCCTTTACCAGGGGCGGGTCACCCTATTCCAACCTGAAAAGGGCTTCAGAGCCAGCACAGACTCGCTGATGCTGGCCGCGGCCCTTCCCGAAAAGTCCGGCGGCGCGGCCCTTGAAATAGGCTGTGGATGCGGTGGGGCGCTGATGACGGCCGCATTTCGATTGTCGCAGATGCAGGTGACAGGCGTGGATATTGATGCGGTCATGACTGACCTCGCACGGCAATCTGTCTCGTCAAACAATTTCAAAGACCGAGTGAGTGTCGAGACTGGCAATGCCGCCGAATGGGTACGCGACAAGGAAAATCGGTTCGATCTGGTTTTTGCAAACCCGCCATATTTCGAGCCAGGAAGGATCTCCGCGCCGGGAGCGGAGAAAGCTGGAGCATATCTCGAATCCCTCAGCCTCGATGGTTGGATCAAGGCGATGGCGTTTGCGGCCAAGCCGCGTGCGCCCATTGTGATAATTCATCGCGCTGCCGAACTCGCCCGAATTCTCGCTGTGCTGGATCGCCTGACGGGAGAGATTACCGTTCTGCCCATCGCGCCGAAACATGGCGAAGATGCGCGCCGGGTTTTGGTGCGGGGACGCAAGGGATTGAGACGGGGAGAGGTGCGTTTGCTCGCGCCCCTCGTCACTCACACCGCCGACGGTGAGGCCAGTGAAGCGCTGGATGCGATCCGTCATGGCAGGGCGATCGACTGGTAATACAGATTTTCTGGGAATTGCCACATTTGCAGGCTAGGGTCTGAATTGAGGTAAGGGCATAGAAAAAGGAGTTGGCCATGTTCGGCCTGTTGTTCTTCGGCTTTCTGTTCATTGGTCTGGTCCTGGCCTTGCTGGGGCATGGCGGGTTTTACCGCATGGTCACCGGGCGCGGGGCAGGGTCAAATGATCATGATGAATCTCGTGGGTCATTCTGATCGCATTCCCGTGCTTGCTTCGCCCTGCGCACGGCTGTAACCCGACACCCAATCGATATTCGGATCTGCCCCATGACCGCACCCAAAGCGCACGCCAAACCGAAATCCTTTCAGGACCTCATCCTGACACTTCAGGCCTATTGGGCCGATAAGGGCTGCGCGATCCTGCAGCCCTATGACATGGAAGTCGGCGCCGGCACCTTGCACCCGGCGACTGTGCTGCGGGCATTGGGGCCAAAGAACTGGCGTGCTGCCTATGTCCAGCCCTCGCGGCGGCCGAAGGATGCGCGTTATGGGGAAAATCCCAACCGGCTCGGCCATTATTACCAGTTCCAGGTCATCCTGAAGCCTAATCCCGACGATTTGCAGGACCTCTATCTGGAAAGTCTCTACGCCATTGGCATCGACCCGACTGTTCACGATATTCGCTTCGTCGAAGACGACTGGGAGAACCCGACTGTCGGCGCCTGGGGCCTTGGCTGGGAAGTCTGGTGCGACGGGATGGAAGTCAGCCAGTACACCTACTTCCAGCAGGTTGGCGGACTGGATGTGTTCCCGGTCTCTGGCGAATTGACCTACGGGCTCGAACGCCTCGCCATGTATGTGTTCGGCGTCGACAATGTCTATGATCTGCCCTTCAACGATCCGGACAGCGCAGTGCCGCTCTCCTATGGCGACGTGTTCCTCGAAAACGAGAAACAACAATCAGCGTTCAATTTCGAGCATTCCGATGTCGAGATGCTGAAGCGCTGGTTTGCCGATTGCGAGAACCAGTCGAATGCCCTGCGCGATGCAGGCAAGCCGTTGCCAGCTTATGATTACGCCCTCAAAGCCTCGCACACGTTCAACCTGATCGACGCACGCGGCGCCATCAGCCCGACCGAGCGTCAGGCCTATATCGCCCGCGTCCGAGACCTCGCCCGCGGCGCCGCTGCGCAATGGGCCAAGCAGGAAGACGTTTCCGCCTAGATTTAACCTCTGACTGATTTGGTCATTCGGCTTCATGGGGATAGTCTCTTCCGGTGTGGGAGGACGCGTCATGTTACGTTGGATACTCGTTTGCCTTGTCGGACTCTGTCTTGCGCTTGGCGCGGACGCGAAGACCAAACGTGCCCTGATCGTCGGTGTCGGCGACTATAAGCAATTGCCAGACCTGCAAAAGACGACCGGAGACGCCACGGGCTATTCCGAAGCGTTTGGGGGCGAGCTGGGCTTTGAAGTCACGCGCCTGATAGATCCTGGCACGATCGACTTTCTCGAGGCACTGGACGGTTTTCTTCAATCCATTGAGCCCGGCGACGAGGTCGCTTTCATCTTTTCCGGACACGGCTGGTCGGATGGCGCCGACAATTTTCTGGCCATGACCGATGCGCCGCTGGAATCGTCTGAATTCGCGCTGCGCCGCCAGACTGTGTCGCTATCGACTGACGTGCTGGCAGAGATCAAGGCGCGCAAGCCGGGCCTGTTGTTTGCCATCGTGGATGCTTGCCGGGACAATCCCTTCGATACAGGAACCCGCAGCGTGACGCGCGGACTGTCGCGGCTGGAGATCGTGCCGGGCACACTCGTGGTCTATGCGGCAGGCACCCGCCAGAAGGCGCTCGACCGGCTGGGGCCGGAGGATGAGTCCCCGTATTCGGTCTTCACGCGCAGCCTGTTGCCGCGCCTCAGCGATCCGGCCAATCCCTTGTTGCGCAGCGTGGACGAAACTCGCAGCGAGGTCGCGATGCTGGCCTCCTCCATAAATCATGAGCAGCGCCCCGCAATCTATTCCGACGTTTCGCTCGACTATTGTTTTTCCGGGGAGTGCCGCCTGAAGACGGTGCTGGACCAGGAGACGATGGATTGGGTCGAAATCTCCAGCGTGGGCTATACGACCGTCGATCCTTGCACCAAATACGCCCGCCATCTGGAGCAATATCCCGACGGGAAGTTCGCCGAGGTGGCGCGCCGGAACCTCGCTAATCCGCCCTGTGCCCGAACGCGGTTGCAGCTGAAATCTGTATCCTGGTTCGGAGACCTGGACGGCCACACGGACGAAGTCTATGGCGTAGACTACAGCCTGAGCGGACGCTACGTGGCAAGTGCATCAGCCGATCACACGGCGCGTCTCTGGATCGTCGGCATGACGCCAAACCTTTATGGCCAGTCGACCGAACTGAAAGGCCATACCGCGCCGGTCCTGACTGTGCGGTTCAGCCCAAATGAAGAGCGCCTCATCACGGCGTCCGAAGACGGCACGGCGCGCATCTGGAGCGCGCTGGGCGAAGAGGCGCGGCTGGTGCTTGATGGACATCTGGGCGTTGTTTCCTATGCTGAATACAGCCCCTTCGGGGACCGGGTGGTTACGGCCTCATATGACGAAACCGCACGTATCTGGGACGCCCGAACGGGCGAGGAGGTGTTGCGCCTGACAGGGCACTCCGGCGCAGTCCGTTCCGCACGGTTCAATTTTGATGCAAGCCGGATCGTCACAGCGTCGAATGATGGTACGGTCCGCGTCTGGGATGCGGAGACGGGCGAGCAGCTCCGCATGGTCGAATCCGGAGAAGTTCCGGCTACTTACGCCACGTTCAGCCAAGATGGAGACCGCATTCTTGTCGCCTCAGCGGACAAGGCGGCCCGTATTTGGAGCGCGGACGGTGAAGTTCTCGAACTGACCGGCCATGATGCTCCACTGTGGAATGCCGCTTTCAGTGCAGACGGGGAATTCGTGGCGACCAGTGCGATGGATTTGTCCGGCAAGATCTGGGATGCCGAGACCGGAGCCCTGCTTGCCGGGGTGCAGGATCTGAGTATGTTCGGCGCCAACTGGATTGAGTTTGCGCCGGATGGCAAGAAGCTGGTCGTGTCCATGAAGGGCGGCGCATTGCAACTCTGGCAGCTCACTTTTGGGGCTGACTAAGCGCCCCATCTGCACGTCCGGTGCTTGACCCTGCCGCCCGCGCTAGTATGCCGTGCAGGCTTGTAACTACTGGCTGGACCCCTTCATGGCAGACCTGATTCTCGAACTCTTTTCAGAGGAAATCCCCGCGCGCATGCAGGCGAAGGCTGAGAGTGATCTCGGTACTGCACTGGAAAAGGCGCTGGGCGAGGCGGGGCTGAACTGGTCGAAGCTGGAAACGGCCTCTGGCCCGCGACGCCTGACGGTGTTCATGGATGGCCTGACAGAGCGCTCTGCGGATGTGAAGGAAGAGCGCAAAGGCCCGAAGGTCGGCGCGCCGGACAAGGCGGTCGAGGGCTTCCTGCGTGGCGCGGGGCTGAGTGACATCAGTCAGGCCGAAGTGCGCTCCGATCCGAAGAAGGGCGACTTCTACGTTGCCGTGATCGAAACGCCGGGCCGCGATGCGACCGATATCATTGCCGAAGCTGTGCCTGCCATCATTCGCGGTTTCCATTGGCCCAAGAGCATGCGCTGGGGCACGGGTGACCTGCGCTGGGTGCGCCCGTTGCAGCGGATTGTCTGTGTGCTGGACGGAAAAGTGGTGCCATTTGAAGTGGATGGCATTTCCAGTGGCGACGAGACCGAAGGCCACCGCGTGCATGGCCGTGGGCCGTTCAAGGTAACTTTTCGCAAGGATTATGAGAGCCAGCTCAGTGGCGCTGGCCATGTGAAGCTGACGCGCGATGCGCGGCGGGAGGTGATCCTCGCCGGCATCGAGAAGGTTTGCGCCGAGGCTGGCCTCGAATGGATTGAAGACAAGGGCCTGCTCGAAGAGGTCGTTGGCCTTGCCGAATGGCCGGTCGTTGTGCTGGGCGATATGGACCCTGCCTTCCTGGCGCTGCCGCCGGAAGTGATCCAACTGTCCATGCGGACGCACCAGAAATACTTCGCGGTGAATGACAAGAAGACCGGGAAGCTCGCGCCGAACTTCATCGTGGTCGCGAATATCGAGGCCGCTGATGGCGGCAAGAAGCTCGCCGAAGGCAATTCCCGCGTCCTGTCGGCGCGGCTCGATGATGGCCGGTTCTTCTGGGAAAAGGACAAGGCGACCCCGCTGGAAGAGATGGCCGAGAAGCTCTCGACCATAGCCTTCAAGGCCGAACTCGGTAGCCTAGGGGACAAGGTAGAGCGCGTCGCCGCGCTCGCCCGCGAACTCGCGCCAAAAGTCGGCGCTGATCCGGACCTTGCCGAACGTGTCGCGCGCCTCGCGAAGGCGGACCTCGTGTCGGAAATGGTTGGCGAATTCCCGGAATTGCAGGGCGTGATGGGGCGGTATTATGCGCTGGAGGCTGGCGAACCGGCTGCCGTCGCCGATGCCATCCGCGATCATTACAAGCCGCAAGGCCCGAGCGACTCCGTGCCAACCGATCCGGTGGGCATCGCCGTTGCGCTCGCCGACAAGCTGGATACGCTGGTTGGATTCTGGGCGATTGATGAGAAGCCTACGGGATCAAAGGACCCATTCGCGCTACGCCGCGCAGCTCTAGGTGTCGTTCGGATCACTCTGGCCAATGATTTACGTCTTGGGTTCCAAGGAATCCTTGGTATGTCAGATTTTGAATTCCAAAATCAGAAAGGTCTGCAGATTTCGGATGGACCGTTTGTCGGCCTAACCAAGCTTTCTTTGGATTCGCTCGATCTGCTTTCGTTCTTTGCGGACCGTTTGAAGCAGCATTTGCGGGATGAAGGCCAACGCCACGACCTGATCGACGCCGTCTTCGCGCTCGGCGAAGATGACCTCGTGCTCATCACGCGCCGCGTCGAGGCGCTGGGGGCGTTTCTCGATACCGAGGACGGGGCAAACCTGCTCGCAGGCTACAAGCGGGCGGCGAACATTCTCAAGGCCGAGGAGAAGAAGGGCGATCTGCCTGCTGACCTCTCCGTCAATGACGCCCTCATCGCCAAGGGTCCAGCCGAGGAAAAGGCCCTCGCGAAAGCCCTGTCCGATGTCGAGGCCGCCATTGAAGGCCCGCTCGAATCCGAAAACTTCACCGCCGCCATGGCCGAACTCGCCAAATTGCGCAGTCCGGTGGATGAATTCTTCGAAGCGGTCATGGTCAATGATGAGGATTCCGCCGTGCGCGCGAATCGCCTCGCGCTGCTCACAAAAATTCGTGGAACGCTTCACCGCGTAGCGGATTTTTCCCGCATTGATGGCTGATACAGGTTAGAGCGCCCCCGCGCCGCTGTGTCAGACTGAAACGGCCCGTCTGCACGGGAACGCGCCAATGTGTCACGAACAACGTTGTCACCCGGCGCGTGCCCTTTCGGACACTGGCCAATGGCGCTGCAATGCAGCATAGGAATTGCAATTCGCCCCCCGTTGACTTGGGGGACACGACATATGTATCGGAAGGCAGAATTCATGGGTGAAGCAGCACTGAAGCCAGCAGACGAAACCTGGGTGTATGCTTTTGGAGGTGGGAGCGCAGACGGCGACGCCTCAATGAAGAATTTGCTCGGAGGCAAGGGCGCGAACCTCGCTGAAATGGCGAAGTTGGGTTTGCCCGTGCCACCGGGATTCACGCTGACGACGGCAGTCTGTACTGCTTATTACGAATTGGAGCGCCAGTATCCGGCAGCTCTGGAAGCGCAGGTTGATGCCGCGCTCGCAGCCGTCGAGCAGGAAACCGGCAAGGGCTTCGGCGACCCTGAAAATCCACTGCTCGTATCCGTACGCTCAGGCGCGCGCGCTTCGATGCCGGGCATGATGGACACGGTCCTGAACCTCGGCCTGAACGAATCAGCTGCCGCAGGACTGGCCAAAAAGGCCGGCGAACGCTTCGCCTATGATTCCTATCGCCGCTTCATCCAGATGTATTCCAATGTCGTGTTGAACATCAGCCATGACGAGTTTGAGCACATTCTGGACGATTACAAAGACCGTCAAGGCTATGATCTCGATACCGAGATGACGGCCGATGACTGGAAGCAGATCATCTCGCTCTACAAGGACGCGGTTCAGTACAATCTTGGTCGCCCTTTCCCGGATGATCCGAAGGAACAGCTCTGGGGCGCCATCACGGCGGTGTTCGGCTCCTGGATGAACGATCGCGCGATCACCTATCGCAAGCTGAACGATATTCCTGAAGAATGGGGCACGGCGGTCAACGTCCAGGCCATGGTGTTCGGTAATCTCGGCGAGACGTCTGCCACAGGCGTTGCGTTCACACGCGACCCGTCGAATGGTGACCCGGTCTTCTATGGCGAATATCTGATCAATGCTCAGGGCGAAGACGTGGTGGCGGGCATCCGTACGCCCGCGCCGATCTCCCGCGAGCGCGCAGATACGCTGGGCTCAACCGATGCGCCGCTCGAAGAGTCGATGCCCGAAGTCTACACCCAGCTGCGCGATGTCGCGAACACGCTGGAGCAACACTACAAGGATATGCAGGATCTCGAGTTCACGGTCGAAGATGGCCGCCTCTACATGCTGCAGACCCGTAACGGCAAACGTACCGCTGCCGCAGCGCTCAAGATCGCTGTCGACATGGCACGCGAAGGCCTGGTTACGGAAGAGGAGGCCATCCTGCGCCTTGAACCGTCTCAGCTGGACCAGTTGCTTCACCCAACCATTTCTGAAGATGCCAAGCGCGACGTAATCGTGATGGGCCTTCCAGCCAGTCCCGGCGCGGCCGTTGGGAAGGTCGTGTTTGAGTCAGAAGATGCCTGGGCCATGGCTGAAAAGGGCGAGGACGTGATCCTCGTGCGCATCGAGACCAGCCCGGAAGACATCAAGGGCATGCATGCTTCCCGCGCCATTGTTACGGCACGAGGCGGCATGACCAGCCACGCCGCCGTTGTGGCCCGTGGCATGGGCCGGCCGTGTGTCTGCGGCGCCGGTGGTCTGCAGATCGATACCAAGGCGGGCGTGTTCCGCGTGATGGGCCGTGAAATCAAGAAAGGCGACGTGATCACTGTGGACGGGGCGACCGGTCAGGTGATGATGGGCGCCGTCGAAATGCGCCAACCTGATCTGTCGGGTGATTTCGGTTTGCTGATGAGCTGGGCCGACAAGGTGCGCACGCTGAAAGTGCGCGCCAATGCTGAAACGCCTCTGGATACGCGTACGGCGGTTGAATTTGGCGCCGAAGGCGTTGGCCTCTGCCGCACTGAGCACATGTTCTTTGAAGAAGAGCGTATCCCCGAAGTGCGGGCGATGATCCTCGCGGATGGCGAAAGTGGCCGTCGCGCTGCGCTCGACAAACTCCTGCCGATGCAACGGAGCGATTTCGAGGAAATCTTCCGCATTCTGGAAGATCGGCCAGCCACAATCCGACTGCTCGACCCACCGCTCCACGAATTCCTGCCGCACACAGATGCGGACATGGACGAAGTGGCCAAGGCTTCTGGCGTTAGCGCGGATGAGTTGCGCCGCCGGGCTGCAGAACTGCATGAGAGCAATCCCATGCTGGGCCATCGCGGCTGCCGTCTCGGCATCACCTATCCCGAAATCTATGAGATGCAGGCGCGCGCGATTTTCGAAGCCGCCGTTAATGTTTCAAAGGAGACGGGTCGCAAGCCAGTTCCGGAAGTGATGATCCCACTGGTCGCCACGCACAAGGAGCTCGCAATCCTGAAAGCGGTTGTGGACGAGGTTGCCCAATCGGTGTTTTCCGAGACGGGTGTCACGCTGGACTATATGGTCGGCACGATGATCGAGCTGCCACGCGCGGCGCTTCAGGCTGCTGAGATTGCACAATCCGCCGCGTTCTTCTCGTTCGGCACGAATGACTTGACCCAGACGACACTCGGCATTTCGCGCGATGATGCAGGCCGTTTCCTCAAGATTTATGAGGACAAAGGCATATACGAAAAAGACCCATTCGTGACGCTCGACCAGGTCGGCGTAGGAGAATTGGTCAAAATCGCTACTGAGCGGGGTCGTAAATCACGTCCTGGAATCAAGCTTGGAATCTGCGGTGAGCATGGCGGCGACCCGGCTTCGATTAACTTTTGTCAGTTGGCGGGACTCGATTACGTGTCGTGCTCTCCGTATCGTGTGCCAATCGCGCGTCTCGCTGCGGCACATGCGGCGTTGAAAGCCAAATAAAGACGACTGTCCGCTAGAAACCGGCAGGATTTGGGTGTTGCTTCCGGGCAACACCCATTTTTGTGCAGTGCGAAATATTTCACGAAATTTGCAGAAATATTCCACTGTATTACAGAGGCTTGGCCGCTTTCTCCTAATGTAACGGTTTAAATCGAAAATCCGGGGCGTATCTATCCTGACAGAAAAGTCACTCACGTATCTGGCCAGCTTCTTGCTAGGTACCGGGAGAGATGGATATCCAACTCGAAGCGGGGCCAGAAACGGTCTCATAATTTTTAGTCAAACCAACAACACCCGGGGTTCGTAGGACGGAATATACCGTCTGCCGGGGGATTGGGGAGCGGTGATGTTAAGGGTTCTTCAACCACGAAGGGCGACTCTATCGCCAATGCGTGGGCTCCAAGAGCAGCTCAAGCGTTGGTGGATGGCTATGACGAACGAAGAGCAGAGAGATATTGTCATTCGCGGGGCGACCGTTGCGGTCTGCGCTGTGGCTGCGACTGTAACTCTTCCCCTGATTGGCGAACTCCAGATGGAGAAGCGCGCCGAAGCTGATTTCCATGCGGAAGCGGTACGCTTGGCTTCTGTTGAAGACGGCGGCGTCACCGTGCGCGCTGATCCGATGACGCCAAGCCTGCTGGATACGCCTTGGATCCGTACCGTCGAGTACACTCTCAAGCGCGATACCGGCGCTTCAATGAGCCGTTATGCGATGCGCGACCGCGATGGTGCTGCACTTTCATCGCTGGTTTCGTTCCGTCCGGAGCACATCAAACGCGCCGAAAAGATTAACGACGAGGCACAGTGTCTGTCCCAGGCTATCTATTATGAGGCCGGAACAGAATCGCTGGGCGGCAAGATGGCCGTTGCCGAAGTCATCGCGAATCGGGTTCGCGACCATCGCTATCCTGACAGTGTCTGTGACGTCGTATTCCAGGGTGCGACTCGCACAACCGGTTGCCAGTTCACCTTCACCTGTGACGGTGCCATGACCCGCGAGCCACGCGGTCGTAATTGGGATACTGCCCAGAAGGTCGCAGCTCACGTGCTGATGAACCTCAACGAGGAACGCACAGGCGGCGCGACGCATTATCACGCCACTTATGTTGACCCGATCTGGAGCGCTGGCCTCATCAAGACCGACAAGATTGGTTTGCACATCTTCTATCGGTTCCCGCGCGGCGCCGAATGGGCCCAAGTGCGCCAGAACTACAATCGCAAGCGCGAGCGCGTCATCACGGCAGCGGCTGAGACTGATGTGAATGCTGCGGCGACGTCTGTGATCAAGACCACCGACGACGCCAAGGTTGAGAAAGTGGCCATGAATGCCCCGGCACCAACTCTGTCGCCGGCCTCTGTGACCACCTCTACGCGCACGATCACCAATGGTGCCCCGAAGTTCAACACGATGCGTAAATCGTCCGAGGTTTCCGACTATACGGCAGCCCAGGTGACGCAGGCGGCGGTAAGAAGCTCCGCTTCAGCCGCCGGCGCCATGAACTAGGAAACATCAGTCGCGTGGGGGCACACCCGCCTTCACGCGCTTCTGGATAGCGCCTGGCAACCAGCGCGCCATGAAACGTGCCCGCTCAGCATCTTTGCCAACCATGAAATGTGTATCTTTGCCATGAGCGGCGTCCCAGGCGCGTTCCGCAGCCATGGAAACCGGATACACATTCATGCCGTTTTCCTTGAGCTGGTCAGACATCTTGTGGTTCGAGCCGTCGCGATCCCCCATTTCGAGGATCGGCGTTTCAATGAACCACGGCATCAGACTGGTGACGCGAATGTCGAGATCGCGAAATTCGGCGTCGAGCGCTTCGGTCAGACCACGCACAGCGAACTTGGTTGCAGAATAAACAGCCAGTTGTGGTGAGCCGACAACTCCCGCGGTAGAGGCCGTGTTCACAATGCGTGCGCCTGATGTCGCCTTCAGAAGGGAGAGTGAAGCCTGCACGCCGTTCACTACACCTTTCACATTGATGTCGATGATCGCGTCATTATCCTCGCCTGTGATGTCTTCGAACCAGCCATGACGTCCAATGCCCGCATTGTTGAAGAGTACGTTCATTGCCCCTTCAGTGGCTTCGCTGAAATCCTTGATGGCAGCGGCCCAGTCCTCGCGGTTGCGAACATCAAGCCTGGCTTTCAGGCAGTTCTCGGATCCGATCTCGGCTTCGACGGCATCGAGGCCAGCAGTGTTCACGTCATAAAGGCCGCAGAACCAGCCGCGTTTTGCAAAATAGCGCGCGGTCTCTGCTCCGATGCCGGATGCTGCGCCCGTAATAAAGATACTCTTTCGCCCGCTCGCTCGCGTCATGGGCTTTTCCTCCTGCTGATATCAGGGACTGATCGCCCTTTGCAGCAGTGTCAGACCACATCCATACCCACGTCAAGATTGGGAGCAGAATGCGTTAGCGCCCCCACGGAAATAAAGTCCACACCGGTCTCAGCGATTGCCGCAACGGTACCCAGATTGACTCCGCCAGATGCTTCGAGCGTGACGCGGCCCTGATTCATTTCAACGGCGCGGCGCAAGGTGTCGGTATCCATATTGTCGAGCAGGACGGCATGCGGCCCATGTTTCAGCGCTTCCGCGAATTGGTCGAGTGTATCGACTTCAATTTCGATCATGCGCAGGTGGCCCGCATAGGCCTTGGCGCGTTCCAGTGCGAGCGCCACGGAGCCACCGCAAGCGGCGATGTGATTGTCCTTGATCAGGATGGCATCATCCAGGCCGTAGCGATGTGCTGTACCTCCGCCGCACCGAACGGCGCGCTTCTCCAGCGCCCGGTGACCTGGGGTCGTTTTCCGGGTGCAGACAATTGTTGCGGACGTGTGAGAAATCTTTGCGACATAGTTGCGCGTCATCGTGGCGACCGCTGACAGTCGTCCAATAAAATTCAGCATCGTGCGCTCAGCCGTCAGGATAGAGCGCGCGCTGCCGTCAAGGCGCGCGACAACATCGCCGGGTTTTACTGCCGTGCCATCATCCATCCGAACATCCAGTTCCACGCTTGGATCGATCAGGGTAAGCGCGTGGGCCGCAGCGTCGAGACCTGCGATCACGCCGGGCTGGCGCGCTGCAATAACGACGCTGAGTTGGGTTTCCGGCGCAATGGTCGCGTCCGTGGTCAGATCACCTGCGCGGCCAAGGTCTTCTGACAGGGCAAGCCGAACGATGGGATCGAGGATGATCGCGGGCAGCGGCGGGGGGAGCAGTTTCATATGCGGACGGTCTCCTCAAAATCTCTCAGCAGGAACTGGCGTTCCGGCTCGATCATGTCTGGATAGTCAGACCGGAAATGTCCGCCCCGGCTTTCCTTGCGATTGATTGCGGCCTGAACAATCAGTCTCGCAGTGGTCAGCGCGCGAGCCGGCCCATGTATGGTGTTCAAGCGCTCGATCAGTTCAAGCACGCTGGTCATGCCGGTGGCATTTCGCACAACTCCACATTTTTCGGACATGGCGCCGCGCAATTCCTGCAGGGCTGGAACGGGTAACGCCCCTGGAACATGACCTGTTGATGCGTTAGGGGTGGCGAACTCAGCTTCGCGCAGGCGCTCGGCAATGCGGTGGGCAAATACGACAGCTTCTAACAAGGAGTTGGATGCAAGGCGATTTGCGCCGTGTACGCCGGTAGATGTACATTCGCCGCAGACGGACAGTCCATCGAGGCTGCTGCGCCCCCAGAAGTCTGGGACGATGCCACCCATATGATAGTGCGCCGCTGGAGCAACCGGGATCAATTCGGTGCGTGGGTCGATGCCGGCAGATTTGCAAGTGCCAAATACTGTTGGGAAATGGTCCGGGAAGTGTTCACCCACAGCCGTGCGGCAATCGAGAAATGCGCCTCGGCCAGACAAGCGCTCTGTGTGCACGGCGCGCGCCACTTCATCGCGCGGCGCGAGTTCGGCCAATTCATGGTAGCTTGCCATAAAGGCCGTGCCGTCTCGATTATGGAGCGTGGCGCCTTCACCGCGGAGGGCCTCGGTCGCGAGGGGGGCAGGATCGCGGCCAATGTCGATGGCCGTAGGATGGAATTGGACGAATTCTAGATCTGCAATCAGTGCGCCCGCTTCCCAGGCCATCGCAACAGCGTCGCCGCGCGCTTCGGGTGGGTTGGTGGTAACCTGGAACAGGCCGCCGGAACCGCCGGTGCACAGCACCGTTTCCCGCGCGGTCCGTGTGGAGAGCGTTCCGGCATTGTCCCGCAATATGACGCCTGCCACCTGAAGATTGGCATCCTGCATCAGGCCGGTGGCGCGGACGCCTTCGATGATGGTGATATGTGGCGCGGCGGCAACGGCCGCGACCAGTGCATCCATGATGGCCTTGCCCGCAAGGTCTCCGGCAACGCGTGCCACGCGCGGGTGAGAATGAGCGGCTTCAAGCGACAAGGCCAATGCGCCATCCGGCGTGCGGTCAAACGGAACGCCCAGCGCGACAAGATCGCGAACCCGGGCCGGGCCTTCCTCTGCAATGAGGCGGGCGATGATTGGGTCGACGAGTCCCGCGCCGGCCGCAACGGTGTCTGCGGCATGTTGTTCGGGGCTGTCCAGGGGGTGCATGGCAGCGGCCAGGCCGCCTTGCGCCCATGCGGAGGATGCGGCTTGGCCAAGCGGAGCCGGGGAGATGACGGTGCAGGGGCGCGGCGCCAGTTGCAGCGCCAGGAACAGGCCAGCAAGGCCGGCGCCTACGATCAGAACGTCATCATCGACTGGCCCATTGGCCGTCAGGGTTTGCGGAATGGAGGCGCTCACGGATCAGGAAATGCCGTCATTCGCGCGGCGGAATTCCGCCGGTGCGGTCACGGCAGACACCAGCGCGCCAAACATCCGGTCAGCGGATTGGATGGTGAGCGTGAAATTGTCTGGTACATAGATCAGGCCCTCGACCTTGGCTTCCAGCATTTCCTCGATCTGGGACCGAATCGAAATTTGGTCTCCGAAGCGGCGAGCCTTGCAGGATTGGCGTACAACCGACCGGCCCCACATTGAGCAAACTTCAACCGCTGTGAGCTCACAGCTATATTGGCCTTCATCCGGGTGCGGAGAAAGATACATGGTGCCAGACATCATGCACTCTCCATTGCGATAGGGTTTTGTCTGGAAGCTCCAGGTGCCAAGGACATCCGATGAATCTTCCTCGCGTTTGCTGTCGGCATGAGCGGGAGTGCAGACCAAAAGGCCTGCGATCGCCATTGCCGCGAGACCGTATATGCCTCGGACCATTCTACCTCTCCTTGCGCCCTGAGACACATTACGCCGCTCCCCCGCGATTGCACAACCTGTCTGGCTGCTAGACGACCATTTCAAGCTCAAGTGGTTTCAAACCGGTCTTGAACGCGAGCGGCTTGACCATTTTCGGCAGGGCCATCATGGCGTCGAGGGCTTCCTTGGCGCGCACGCGGACATCCTCAGGGATGAGCACCTCGTACTCGCCCGTGACCAGGCAATCATAGATGTTTTCCAGCGTGATACGCTTCATGTGCGGGCAGAGATTGCATGGACGGATGAAGTTCACGTTCGGATTGGCTGACGACACATTGTCACTCATCGAGCATTCCGTCAGCAGGACAACCTTGTTCGGGCTTTCCTCGGCAACGTAATTGGCCAGCGCGGACGTCGAGCCGGCAAAGTCGGCGGCTTCCAGTACATCCGGCGGACATTCCGGGTGAGCCAGGATAACGACGCCTGGGTGGGCTTCGCGCAATTGCTCGACATCGTCGGCGCTGAACATCTCGTGCACTTCACACGCGCCCGGCCAGGTCATGACGCGGATGCCGGTCTGGGCAGCCACGTTCTTGGCAAGGTATTGGTCCGGCACGAGGATAACCGTGTCAGTATTCCATTCAGCAGCGATGGCTTCGACGACCTGCGCCGCATTCGAACTGGTGCAGGTGATGTGGCACTCGGCCTTTACCTCAGCGGTACAGTTTACGTAGGTCACGACCGGGTAATTCGGGAATTTCTCCTTGATCAGGCGCACATCGGCGCCCGTGATCGAGGCGGCGAGCGAACAGCCCGCGCGGGTATCCGGAATAAGGACGGTCTTTTCAGGCGCGAGGATCTTCGAGGTCTCGGCCATGAAGTGCACTCCGGCCTGCACGATGATATCGGCATCCACATTGGCAGCTTCACGGGCCAGCTGGAGGCTGTCACCACGGAAATCGCCGACAAGCTGGAAGATGTCCGGCGTCATGTAATTGTGCGCCAGGATGACGGCGTTCTTCTCTTTCTTGAGCCGATTGATTGCCGCCACGAGGGGCGCAATGGCTGGCCATTCCATCGGCGTGATGAAATCCTGAGCGAGCGGGTAAAGCGCGTCCGTTTCTGCCTTCACGGCGTCATCATAGGAGAGACCACGCGCTTCAGCAGCAGATGCGCCGCGCAGCGGGGTCGGGGTGGGACAGCCGGGGCCTGAATCAATGAGACGTGCCATGTTTTCCTCCTTCGCAGACCGACTTATGCTCGATCTGAGTATAATATAGGCCCGAAACCTGCCGCTTCAAGGGGACTGGCCTTCAAACGTCCGGGATTCAGGTCGCTCGTACGACAGAAACTTGAAGCTTATGCGCACTCTGAGCAAAAGGGTGTAGCTGTGGCGTCAAAATATTGCAAGTCAGGTTTTGCCCACACCGATTTTTTTAATGAAAATCGTCTAAATGAAGGAGTGAGTTACGAATACTTTACTGACCTGGGGCGCGTTCAACCAAAGATGGTCGTTGAGGTTTAATTTATGGCAAACTTGGTCTCATGCAAAGAGTGCGGGAAAGAAGTTGCACAAAGTGCCAGTACATGTCCGCATTGTGGCGTGGACAAGCCTGGTGTCGCCAGTGGCGATGCCGCGTCGGGCTGTGTAGGCGGTGTTGTTATGCTCTTGATCGTGGGTGGTGTGCTTTCAATGTGTATGTTTGGTAGCTCTAACTCGGATCCAAAAAATACCGCGGTAAGTCTCGCTGAGAAAGCTGAGGCAAAAAGAAAAGGTTTTCATTGTCTTTCATCTTGGGATGGTTCGCACTCTCAATTTAAGGCCTCAGTCAAAAAGATGATGCGAGATCCGAAGAGCTTTGAGCATGTTGAAACTAGGGTTACCCCGATTGACGAGAAAGGCCAGCATGGTCTTGTGATGACCTACAGGGCTAGAAATGGTTTTGGGGGCATGAACTCTGGGATAGCGATAGGCAACTTTAGCAACTCAACTTGTGCGGCTACTGTGGTCTCGGTTGATTAAAGTTCAGCTTATGATGGATGTATAACCGCCATTAGCAGAATGCGTGCGCACGCATTTCCTTAGCCCTCGTCGAACAGTTCCAGCGCGGCGGCGGTCATGGCTTCGACGCCGGTGGCGATGGTCGGGTCATAATCCGGCGCGAAGAAAGGCGAGTGCAATGAGGGCAGGGGCAGGGAGCTGTCCTTGGACGCCTCATAGCGCGACGGCTCCACTGCGCCGACCCAGAACAGGAGGCCCGGGATGTTTTCGTCTGTCCGGCCGAACTGGCTGAAATCCTCACCGCCCATCACCGGGGGCACTTCCTTGACATTGTCCTTGCCAATCGTGTCGGCAATCGCGGTCATCGCCTTGTCCGCAAGGTCGGCATTGTTGAACAGGGACGGCGTATAATCCTGCTCTACCTTGATGTCCGGCTCCGGCGCGCCGAAGGCTTCGGCCTGTGCCTTGGCGATGCGCTCGATGCCGTCGAGCAGCATCTTGCGGGTCGCGTCATCATAGGACCGCACGGTCAGGAGCAGCGTCGCTTCGTCCGAAATGATGTTGTGCTTGGCGCCGGCCTTGAACGAGCCGACCGTGACCACGGCGGAATCCTGCGGGTTGGTGTTGCGCGATACAAGGCTCTGCAAGGCGACGACGATGTGCGATCCGATCAGCACCGGGTCGCGCGTGGTGTGCGGGTACGCGCCATGCCCGCCAACGCCTTTGACCGTGATGTCGACACTGTCGACATTCGCCATGGCATAGCCCTTGGTATAGACGACCGTGCCAGCGGGCGCGGCTGCGGAAACGTGCAGCGCCAAATTGTAGTCCGGCTGAGGGAAGCGGCTGTAGAGGCCATCGGCCAGCATGGCCTGGGCGCCAAGGCCGATCTCTTCGGCTGGCTGGGCGATCATTACAAGCGTGCCGCTCCACTGATCCTTGCGGGCAGCCAGTGCGCGGGCGGTGCCGATCCAACTGGTCATGTGGATGTCGTGGCCGCAGGCATGCATGACCGGGCTCTCGACGCCAGTCCATGTGGTCGACTGGACCTCTGAGGCAAACGGGAAACCCGTTTGGTCAGGAACGGGCAGGGCATCCATATCGGCGCGGATCATGACGGTCGGGCCATCCCCATTGCGCAATACGCCAACGACGCCGTGTCCGCCGACGCCATCCTTGACCTCACCTACATCTTTCATTGCCTTGGCGACCACCCAGTCCTGACCAATGCCGGTGGAAACGTCGAAGCCGAGATTTTCAAGTTCAGAGGCCATCAGAGCGGCCGATTTGGCTTCCTTGAACGAAAGTTCCGGATTGGCGTGAAGTTGTTTGTAGATTTCGATCAGTTCTGCATCAGCCTTTGGCAAGTTGGTTTCTGCTGAAGGAGTGGCCGCGGATGAGGCCGGGGCGACCGTATTCGATGCTTCGGCCTCGGTCGTTGCGCCCGTGTCGGAGGAGACCGGTTGCGGCGTTTCAGCGGCGTCATTTCCGTTTCCGCAAGCAACGAGTGCAAGCGCGAGAGAAGAGATGGCAACATTACGGAACATGGGTTTCGACCTCCGGCTAAGGTAAGAAGGCACCGTAGCGGCGTTTTCAGCGCTGCCAAGGGGGCGAAAATGTCCTGCATTCTACGGCAATCGCCGGGTTGCGTCGGCGTGCTGCGCTGCATATAAGGGGCGGTCCAAAGGAGATTATCTGCTCATGGCCCGCGTTACCGTTGAAGACTGCGTCGAAAAGGTTCCAAACCGTTTCGAGCTTGTCCTGCTTGCTGCACATCGTGCCCGCATGATCCGCGAAGGTTCGCCGATTACTGTGGACCGCGATAATGACAAGGACCCAGTTGTGTCGCTGCGCGAGATTGCTGACGAGTCGATTGATCTGAAAGTGGTCAAGGAAGCGCTGATCTCCAATCTGCAGGACATTCGTCCAGGCGAAGAGAACGAGCGCGAAGCCGACCGTTTGGCTCTGGAATCTGCACCTGCTGCAACCGAAGAAGACGTCATGCGGGCCTATCAGGCCGAGCTGGAGTCCGGACGGGACGACCGGCTGTAGGAGGCCAGATGGACGGCAGCACCCTATCCGCAAAGGATGAAGGGGCTGGCGACATGGCTGGCACAGAGCGACCGGCTGCGGAAAAACCTAAAGATGTCCTGACCCGGCAGCAGCTGATCGATAAGGTTCGCGCCTATCACCCTCGGGTGAAATCCGAACTTCTCGGTGCCGCTTACGATTTTGCCAAAACGCATCATGGCGAACAGATGCGCGATTCTGGCGATGCGTATTATTCGCATCCTGTTGAAGTCGCGAGCCTTCTGGCTGACGTCAAGCTCGACGAGATCACCATCGTCGCGGGCCTCCTTCACGATGTGGTCGAAGACACCGAGATCGATATCGGCGATGTCGAAGTGCGCTTTGGTGCGGATGTGGCCGAACTGGTCGATGGGGTCACGAAGCTCGACAAGCTTGAATACAGCTCCAAGGAATTGGCTCAGGCCGAGAACTTCCAGAAGTTCATCCTCGCAACCACCAGCGACATTAGAGTCCTGTTGGTGAAGCTGGCCGACCGGCTTCACAATATGCGCACGCTGCACTTTCGGAAGAAGGCATCCAGTCGCGAACGCACCGCGCGGGAAACCATGGACATTTACGGCCCGCTCGCCCGCCGCGTCGGTCTTTACCAGATTGCTGCCGAGATGGAGGACCTGGCCTTCCAGGAGCTCAATCCAGAAGCGCGTCGTGCCATTCTGTATCGTCAGGACGAACTTGCGCTCGAAAATGCCGATGATCTTGAGCGTATCCGGGGTGACCTTGAGCAATTGATGGAGGTTTCCGGAATTCCTTGCCGCATCAAGGGGCGTCGGAAACAACCTTATTCGCTATGGCGCAAGCTTGAGAAGAAATCGATTTCCTTTCGGGATGTCGCTGACTTGTTCGCTTTTCGCGTGATCGTGGAGAGTGTTGAGGATTGCTACCGGGTTCTGGGAGAAATCCACAGACTCTGGGCCTGCATCCCTGACCGTTTCCGTGACTATATCTCCGTGCCCAAGCCGAACGGTTATGCCAGCCTGCACACAACCGTACGCGCTTCCGGCAACCGGCGTGTCGAACTCCAGATACGCACTGAAGAGATGGACCGCACCGCCGAGTTCGGCGTGGCTGCGCATTGGGGCTACAAGAACCGCGCCTACGGCTTTGACATCGATTCGGCGCGTGCTGCCGGTCTTGACCCTGCCGCCAATCTCGAAGCCTTCGCAGAATTGCTTCAGGATGGCGGCGACCCGAGCGAGTTCATGGAGCACGCCAAGCTCGAAATGTATCGCGAGCACGTCTTTGCTTTCTCTCCGAAGGGCAAGTTGATCATCCTGCCAGCCGGCGCCATGCCGTTGGACTTTGCCTATGCGGTGCACTCGGCGGTGGGTGACACATGTGTTGGCGCCAAGATCAATGGCGAGGTGAAGCCGTTACGCCGCCCGCTGAAAAATGGAGACGTTGTCGAGATCATCCGGGGCAAAGCGCCTCACGCCATTCATGGCTGGGAAGCGCTGGCGATCACCGGGCGCGCGCGCTCTGCGATGCGCAAGCTGGTGCGCGACAAGGAAACAACAGAGTTCCGGCGCCTCGGTCAGGGGCTGATCAATATGGCGCTGCGACGGGCAGGTATTGATCCGGTTGATGTAAAGATGAACCATACGGCCCGCCTCGCCGGTTTTGAGGATATGGAAGACATGTCCGAAGCGCTGGGGCGCGGTCGAATTTCGTCAAACGATGTGATCCAGGCGGCCTTTCCGGGTTACCGGCCGGAACGCGAGGACGATCCCACGAAGGTCCGCATGGACAGTGAGCATACGCCGCTCATGGTATCCGGCACTGAGCTGTCACCGGGCGTGACGCTTCATCTCGGAAATTGCTGCTGCCCGTTGCCTGGGGACCGTATCATGGGGGTTCATGAACCGGGCAAGGGCATTGTGGTCCATGTCGCGAGTTGTCCAAAGCTCGCCGAATATGACGATAAACCCGAGCTCTGGGTGGACCTGCGCTGGACCGAACTGGCGCGCACGGGCGCGGTGGCAATTGGGCGAATTCGTATCAATGCCTCCAATGAGCGCGGCGTACTGGCCAAGCTCTGCGCTGCTGTGGCACAGGCCAGCGGCAACATCACAGCCATACATACGGTAGACCGCCACGAGGACTTCACGGAAATCTTGATGGAAATTGAGGTTGAAGACCTCAAGCGTCTGACGCAGATACTGGCCGCGCTCCGGTCGATCGCTGTGGTCGACAGAGCTGTGCGCGACCAGGAGGGCGAAGATGACGAATGATGATGTGCTGAATGTATTCCGCGAGGCCGGGGCTTTGTTGGAGGGGCATTTCATTTTGTCGTCTGGTCGTCGCAGTCCTGTTTTCCTGCAGAAGGCCCTCGTTTTTTCCCAGCCCACGCTCTCCGAAAAATTGTGCAAGGCCCTTGCGGAAAAGCTTACCGCCGAGTTCGGCAAGATCGATGTTGTTGCCGGGCCAGCTGTCGGCGGCATCATTCCGGGCTATGAATTGGCGCGCCAGCTTGGCGCACGGTCGATCTTTGCCGAGCGGGTCGATGGCCAGCTTCAGTTGCGCCGGGGCTTCTCCATTGCCGAAGGCGAACGTGTGCTGATCGCGGAAGATATCGTCACGACGGGGCTGTCTTTTCGTGAAACCGTTGAAGCGCTGGATGCGCTGCCCGGCGAGGTCGTGGGTGGTGCCTGTATCATCGACCGGTCGAACGGCCGCGCTGAAGTTGGCTGCAAGCTAATTTCGCTCGCGGCGGTCGATTTCCCAGACTATGACGCCAATGATTTGCCACCAGATCTTGCCGCGATGGAGGCCGTCAAGCCTGGCTCCAGGGGCCTCGCCTGATGGCAAGCCCGTTGCGCCTTGGTGTGAACATTGATCACGTTGCAACCATTCGCAATGCGCGCGGGGGGGATCATCCCGATCCGATGCGCGCGGCGCAGATTGCGGCTCAGGCAGGCGCAGACGGCATCACGATCCATTTGCGCGAGGACCGGCGCCACATTCGCGATGGGGATCTCGAAGCTATACGTGCGGCTTCCAGCCTTCCGATCAATCTCGAAATGGCTGCGACAGACGAGATGACGGAGATTGCCTGCAAGTTCCGTCCGCATGCAGCTTGTATTGTTCCTGAAAAGCGCGAAGAGCGTACGACCGAAGGCGGGCTCGATGTCGCGGGCCTGCATAACCAAATTGCGCCCGTTGTTCGCCGCCTCAATGAATCGGGTGCGCGGGTGTCACTCTTCATCGAACCCGACCCTGTTCAGATTGCAGTTGCGGAAGTGCTTCAGGCACCTGTGGTTGAACTCCATACGGGCAAGTACGCAGAGCTATGGATCGAAGGCGGTGCAGAGGCCGCGGCGCCAGAACTCGAACGGCTGAAGATCGCGGCGATAGAAGCGCGCAAGCGCGGTGTCGAACCGCATGCCGGACATGGCCTGACATTTGAAAACGTTGCTCCCGTGGCGGCAATCCACGAGATCGCAGAACTGAACATTGGTCACTTTCTTGTTGGTGAGGCCATCTTTATCGGTCTTGATGCTGCAATCCGGGAAATGCGTCGACTGATGGATGAGGCCCGCGCATGATCATTGGTATCGGGAATGATCTCTGCAATATCGAGCGTGTGGAAAAGACACTTGCCCGATTTGGTGAGCGGTTTGAGAAACGCGTGTTTACCGATGTCGAAATCGCGCTGGCGCGCCGCCGTCGCCTGACTGCTGAGACGTATGCCAAACGATTTGCGGCCAAAGAGGCGTGTGCAAAGGCGCTCGGTACGGGTGTGCCGCGTCGCGGCGTTCATTGGAAGCATCTCGGCGTTGTGAATTTGCCAACGGGCAAGCCAACTCTTGCGCTGACTGGCGGCGCGGCGGAGCGCCTCGCCACGATGATGCCCGCCGGCCATGAAGCGATTATTCACCTGACCATCACGGATGATTACCCCTGGGCTGAAGCCCAGGTCATCATCGAAGCTCTTCCGGTGACGCCAGCATGACACCGGCAAGACCCAAACGCACGCGCCTCCGGTCGAAGGGAAAAGCGAGCCAGCCCTCACTGGCCGAAGCGGATATCCGGACACTGGAGTCCATTCTTGGCCACAAATTCAAAAACCCGGAGACGCTAATCCGTGCGCTGACACATCCAAGCGCTGTAACTTCTGCGGAATCAGTCCGCCTGTCCAACCAGCGCCTCGAATTTCTGGGTGACCGGGTCCTGAACCTCGTGATCGCCGAACGCTTGATTGACCGACGCCGGATGGAGAGTGAGGGCGATCTGGCTCCGCGTCTCAACAGTCTTGTTCGCAAGGGGGCCTGCGCGGATGCCATGCGCCATCTTGGCGTTTCGGAATTCGTTATCATGTCGGATGGCGAGATAGCTGCCGGTGGGCGCGAACGGGAATCGACCCTTGGCGATGCCTGCGAAGCCATTATAGGCGCAATCTACCAGGATGCCGGGCTCTCCACCGCCCGGAAATTCATTGAGAAAGGTTGGGCGCCGCAATTCGAGGCGGCTCCGGCCCAGACCAAGGATCCCAAGACGCTGCTGCAGGAATGGGCCCAGGGACAGGGCCTGCCACTGCCGGATTATGACGTGCTGAGCCGGTCGGGACCGGACCATGAACCCACTTATGAGGTTGAAGTTAAAGTGGCCGACCGGGGTGCGGCTGTTGCCGCGGGGTCGTCAAAGCGCGATGCTGAGCGTAATGCTGCCGCCCTTCTCCTAGAAAGCCTGACCGGAACCCCATGACAGACACCCCCATCACCCATGCTGGATTTGCCGCCATTATCGGCGCGCCGAATGCGGGCAAGTCCACGCTGACCAATCGTCTGGTCGGCACTAAGGTGGCAATCGTCACGCACAAGGTGCAGACGACGCGCTTCCCGGTGCGCGGCGTCGCGCAGGTGGACGGCACGCAGATCGTGCTTGTGGACACTCCGGGTATCTTTGCGGCCAAGCGCCGGCTCGACCGCGCCATGGTCAAGGCGGCCTGGAGCGGCGCTGACGATGCGGACGCCATCGTGCACCTGATCGACGCTTCGGCCTGGGTCGCGGAGCGCGAAGGCAAGGTAGATGGTGCGCAGAAGAAATCTCTGGAAGATGACCGCCGGGTCATCGAGCAACTTCAGCAGATTGGCCGCAAAGCTTTCCTCGCTCTGAACAAGATTGATCTGTTTCCCCATGATCAGGTCCTGCCGATCATTGCGGAACTGAACGAGACGGGCGTCTATGAAGAGGTCTTCATGATCTCCGCCGAAAATGGCGAAGGCGTCGAAGCGCTGGAAAAGGCGCTCGCGAAACGGATGCCCGAAAGCCCGGCGCTCTACCCGCCGGACCAGATTGCCGACCTGCCGATGCGCCTGCTTGCCGCCGAAGTGACGCGGGAAAAGCTAATGCTGCGCCTGCACCAGGAACTGCCTTACCAGCTGATGGTCGAAACAGAGAGCTGGGAAGAGAAAAAGGATGGCTCCGTCCGTGTGCAACAGGTCGTGGTCGTCGGCCGGGACAATCACAAATCCATGGTGCTCGGCAAGGGCGGCGCAGCGATCAAGGATGTTGGTCGCAAGGCCCGCGAAGAACTCTCTGAAATGCTCGGTCGCAAAGTGCACCTCTTCCTGTTCGTGAAGGTGGATGAACGCTGGCAGGAACGCCGAGAGAGTTATCAGGGGCTTGGCCTGGAGTTCGATGTTTGAACTGGTCGGATGACGGCATAATCCTGGGCGCACGCCGCTTTGGAGAAGGTGGCCTCATCCTCGACGTTCTCACCCGCACGCGCGGGCGTCGGTCCGGTCTTGTCTATGGCGGTTCCTCGCGCAAGCGCCGCGCGCAATATGAAGCCGGAAATTCTGTTTCCCTCAATTGGACCGGTCGCCTTGAAGCGGCTCTGGGCCGGTTTGATGTGGCCGAGGCCAGTCGAGAGCGAGCGGCGCGTGTATTGGACGATCCAGCTGCCCTCGCCGCCATTTCGGCTATTACCGCGATCCTGCGGGGCGGACTGGACGAAGGCGATGCAGCCGGTTCGGCACTGTTTGAGGCCACCGAGCTTCTGCTAGACCAGATTGAGGCGCAGGAAATCTGGCCGGCGCTCTATGTGCGCTGGGAACTGGGCCTGCTCTCCGCGCTGGGTTTCGGGCTTGATCTGGACGCATGCGCGTTGTCCGGCGCGAATGATGGCCTGACCCATGTATCTCCAAAGACCGGCCGGGCCGTGAGAGGGTCGGAGGCCGAGGAATATGTCGACCGCCTCCTTCGCCTGCCGCTCTTTCTTGTCGAATCCACGGCCCATGTTGCGCCGTCCGATATAGCCGATGGCTTGAAGCTCACCGGCTATTTTCTGGAAGAGCGTCTGTTTGGGGGGCTCAATCGGGGCGTTCCAGCAGAGCGCCTGCGACTGGTGGGCCGCATGCTGAAGCGGCCCTAGGCGCTCACACTTGGGCGTTGGCTGACCCGCGCATACCAGTTTCCGATGTGTTTCAGATCGGGGTTGAGGGGCTGGCCCACCTGACTGCCAAAAGCCAGGAAACAGAACAGCAGTATGTCAGCCAGGCCGAATGCCTTGCCTGCCACAAACTCACGGCCGTCAGCCATCTGTTCGTCCAAGAAGACGAGCCCATCCTGTGCGCAGGCTTTCAGGCCATCAGCAGCTTCCGGCAGGCAGCGCATCCGGTCCTGGAACATGGGCAGGCCCTCAGCGGCGCGGAAAGCTGTGGTCAGCGGCTCAACGATCTTGAGGTCCACCCACCGTGTCCAGCGGCGGTTCTGGGCGCGCGCTTCGGGTGTATCCCCCATCAGGCGGTCGCCGGGCTGGGTTTCGTCCAGATACTCGCAAATGGCAGTGATCTCGGTCAGGATGCTGCCATCATCAAGCTCAAGAGCGGGCAGCTGGCCAGCCGGGTTCTTGGTCGTATAGGGCGCCTGCCGGTTTTCTCCGGCCATCAGGTCGACGTCTTCCTTGGGCAGGTCGATGCCGCGTTCCGCCATGAACATGCGCACCACGTGCGGGTTCGGGCCTACGGAATTATACAATTTCATTCTGTTTCCTTCCCTCTTGTGGCGCTGACTGTTGCGCGGCGAGATAACGCGCGCAAGGGCTGTCATATTCAGAAGCCGTTCATTTTCTGATGTGTTAGGTGGCCGGTGAGGACTGGGGCGTTCCGTGCAAACGAAAAGGCTGATGCCATGAAGAAAACTGTTTTTGCCGTAACCGCCATTGCCACGCTTACTCTTGCGGGCTGCATTCACGTCGATGCCGACGAACACGGCCGCGACGCCATGTATGAAAATACCGAAACTGCGCTCCGCGTCTGCGGCGGCGAAGGCCGTGTGAAGGAAGTTAATGAAGACGGCTTCAAATGCATTGACTAGCCCATTGCGGCGCTAGTCACCGGCATACTTTCCCCCCGCCCATGTCGAGATGAAAATGATCGGCATGGGCGGCATTGTATTCAGGCCCCAGCGTCACCGAGAACAAACCGCACGCACCCTTGTGAAGACGCCGCAGGAATTTCTGCTCCGCCCCTCCTGCATCCCAATGCGTTTTCACGCTGATGAGACGGCCATCCTCAAGGCGGAAACCCGATACATCAATCGCATTGCCCAGCCCGTGCTGGGACATTCGTCGTGTGCCTGCGATGTTGCGACAGGAAAAGCTTCCATAGGTCTCGATCCGCGCAATAGGCGAGCCAAGAACCTCGATTGCTGCGGGGCGGGCAATATGGCGTTCCCATGAATACAGCGCGGCCGCCTGACCACACGTCATGCGCAACGTCGCCGAATATGGCGTCAGCGTCTGGTCCAGCGTCAGGGCGTTTGTCAGCCCGCAACCGCCGTCCAGCTTCTGGTCTTCCAGCGGTGTGTACAGCACGCCCGCATCGTCCAGCGCGGCAAAACACACTTCGCGGTTTCGCTTGGTGCGGGTCAGCTTGTGCCATGTCCCGATGCCGGGCGTTTCGGTCAAATCGACCGGCGCAAAGGGATTGTGGCGCGGAGGCGCCAGCCAGAAGAAGGCCAGCAACACCAGCGCCGGCAGGCTTATCAACAGGATCCATGCCCGGATTGCACTCATCAGCAGCTGCGCCCTTTTCCTTTCCTTAACCAAAGCGACGTTTGTGTTAACGTGCTCCGGCCCTTGAGTCGCTGACTTTAATCAAGGGCCTGCACCAGAATGTGGCACGAACTGCAAAGAGGCCAGAATGTCCGATTTGATTGACGGGACGCCGGAAGACCGGATCATCAACGAGCCGATGAGCGAGGCGCTTTCCAAGCGCTATCTCGCTTACGCGCTGTCGACGATCACGTCCCGCGCGCTGCCTGATGTGCGCGACGGCCTGAAACCCGTCCAGCGCCGTATCCTGTACGGTATGCGCGTCCTGAAGCTTGACCCCGAGGGCGGCTATCGCAAATGCGCCAAGATCGTTGGCGACGTGATGGGTAACTTCCACCCGCATGGCGACAGCTCGATCTACGATACGCTGGTGCGTCTCGCGCAGGACTTCACCGTTCGCTATCCGCTGGTCGATGGCCAGGGCAATTTCGGCAATATTGATGGCGATAGCGCCGCTGCCTATCGTTACACCGAAGCGCGCATGACGGTTGCCGCCGAGCTGTTGCTGGATGGCCTCAACGAGAACGCAGTCGATTTTCGCGCCAATTATGCCGAGAATGATGAAGAGCCGGTTGTCTTGCCAGCCGGGTTCCCGAACTTGCTCGCCAATGGTGCGACCGGCATCGCGGTTGGCATGGCCACCTCCATCCCGCCCCACAACGCTGCCGAGCTGATCGATGCGGCGCGTCTGCTGATCGAAAAGCCCAAGGCGACGACGGCGGAACTGATGGATTTCGTCCAGGGACCAGACTTCCCGACCGGTGGCATCATCGTCGAAACCAAGGAGGCCATGCTTCAGGCCTATGAGACCGGTCGCGGCAGCTTCCGTATGCGCGCGCGCTGGGAAGTCGAAGACACTGGTCGTGGCACTTATCAGATCATCGTCACCGAGATTCCCTACCAGGTTCAGAAGTCGCGCCTGCTCGAAAAGCTGGGCGAGCTGATCGAAGCGAAGAAACTGCCCCTGCTCGACGACGTGCGCGACGAGAGCGCCGAAGATGTGCGGCTCGTCTTGGTCCCGCGCTCGAAAACCGTCGAGCCAGAAGTCTTGATGGAGAGCCTCTACAAGGTCTGTGACCTTGAAACTCGCTTCAGCCTGAACATGAACGTGCTGCACAAGGGCGCGCCCCAAGTCATGGGCCTGAAGGATGTGCTGCAGGCCTATCTCGATCATCGCCGCGAAGTCGTTGTGCGCCGGGCCGAGTTCCGTCTCGACAAGATCGAGAAGCGATTGCACCTGCTTGATGGCTATTTGATCGCCTATCTCAACATTGATGAGGTGATCCGCATAATCCGGTATGAGGACGAGCCCAAGGCTGTGTTGATGTCGACCTTCGGTCTGACGGACATTCAGGCTGAAGCCATCCTCAATCTTCGTTTGCGGGCATTGCGCAAACTGGAAGAGATGGAAATTCGCGGCGAGCATGACCGGCTCAGCGCAGAGCGCGAAGACCTGATCAAGCTGATCGGCTCAACACGCCGCCAATGGAGCAAGGTTTCCAAGGAGCTGAAAGAAGCCCGCGAGGCCTTCGACCCTGACTCTGAACTCGGTCGCCGCCGCGCGACGTTTGGCGAAATGGCGGAAGTGGATCTCGCAGCCGCTCTGGAAGCCACACTGCCGAAGGAGCCGCTGACTATTGTGCTGTCCCAACAGGGCTGGATTCGCGGCATGAAGGGGCACGGGCTCGATCCGGAATCAGCCAAGTTCAAGGACGGTGACGAACTCTACCTTTCCGAAGAAGTGATGAGTACGGACAAGATTATCCTCATGGCATCCGACGGACGGGCCTTTACGCTGCCGGCGGACAAGCTGCCGGGTGGACGCGGACACGGCGAGCCGATCCGCCTGTCCATTGATCTGGAAGACAGTGTCGACATTGTCACGATGTTCCGCTTTGAGCCGGACCGCAAACGCGTCGTCGCTTCCAGCGAGGGCTATGGTTTCGTCGTCGAAGAGAAAGAGCTGGAATCCAACCGCAAGGCCGGCAAGCAGGCCGTGAATACCGGCAAGGGTGAGTTGAACATCTGCGTGCCGGTAGAGGGTGATATGCTGGCCGTGGTCGGATCGAACCGGAAATTGTTGATTTTCCCTCTGGATGAGTTGCCGGAGATGGCGCGCGGCAAGGGCAACAAGCTGCAGTCCTATAGTGGCAAGTTCAAGCTGCGTGACCTGATGACCTTCGACAAGCGTGACGGACTGATTGTCATGACGGGCGGTCGCCACCGCGCCTTCCCGGAATGGGAAGAATGGATCGGCAAACGCTCACAGGCTGGCAAGGCCGTACCGAAGGGCTTCCCACGCGGCGGCACGTTCAGCGGCTAGGCTGACGGGTCCAGCCCGAAAGCCTTGTAGGCATCCTTTTGACTACCCCAAAATGGGGTGATGTGGGAGGGAACCTGAAGCTTTGTCACCGGTTGGGCCTCGAACGGCGTCGCAGGTTTCGGGCCAACCAGTACAGCGTTGAACTCGCCATCCCTCGCATTGTCCAGAATCCACTCCGGTCGCTTGCCGGTCAGCTTCTTGATATCCTGACCGTAAAACCGTTTCGCGTCGCGGTACTCCTGTTGCCATTGTTTCTTGTACCGGCTGAGGTCCACGTTCGGATTGAGTTTCCGGGCTGATGCGACCCGATCCTCAACCGGGATAACGCGGCCCGGAGCTGAGACGTAACATTTCCTGGTTGGAGAATTGTCGAAGGAGATGATCCCCGTTCGCGAAGCATCCACTCCATTGGCAATGGCACCCGCTTCATAGGAGTTGATGACCACACCGTCGATTTCCACACCGGGGGCGCGCTGAATGTTCCAGAGAACAGAGTCATAGGATGTGAGGAACAGGAAAACCGGGGTATCGGTCTCCGTCACAAGGACGTCGATCTGGCGGGCGTTGTTTACCGCATTTCCGATAGCCATACCGAGCGCTTCGCGCTGCACGGCCGTCTTGGCGTTTTTTGTCCTCTCCCGGATCATGGCTTTGCGCTCGGCAATCGCTTCTGGCGTGTCCTTTCGGTTGATATGGTGCAGCGGCGTCCGGACCCCGCCACCATACGTGTAGACATAGGCCGCACGCGCATTGTTGCCGGCCTTAGGAGTCCGGCAGGATGCATTCGTGCGCACGGCCTCCGGCTGGGCGGGAAGGATTGATGGGCTCAGCGAGGGCGTGCCTGTTGTGACCTGTCCATAGGTGACCGGGGCCTGCCCCTCCGCGATGACGAGCGGTGTGGCGGCCTCGATGGATGTACCGCCCGCATTGCCGCATGCGGATGCGAAAAGAAGGGTTGTTGCCAGCACAGTATTGCGCATTCCAGGCCTCCCACCATGAAGGTTTCTTCTGGATCTATAGCAATCTAGAGTTTCGATTGAGTTGACGGGGTGGCTGAAATTCCATTTTGGCCGAAAGGAAACACCGTGGGCAGATGTCTTACCGGTCGAGCAAGGCCATTGTGTCCGTCATTAGCGAGCCGATCTCGGTATGAAGGACGAGATCGGCGAACGGGTCCTGATCGGTCGGTTCACGATTGACGATCACCATGCGCGCGCCGTTGCGCTTGGCTTCCATCGGAATGGCCGAGGCCGGGTAAACCACAAGTGACGAACCGAGCACGATCACAAGGTCGCAGAGTAACGCTTCCTCGCTGGCTCGCAGCATCTTGTCTTCGGGCATCGATTGGCCGAACGAGATGGTCGCATTCTTAAGCAGGCCCGTGCAGAAGATACAGGTCAGATCCTCGTCTTGTTCCCAGCGAGGCTTCAGCGTCTCGAATTCGTAGCGCTTTCCGCATTGCAGGCATTTGGCATAGCTCGCATTGCCATGTATTTCGATGACCTGATCGTCTGGCACGCCGGAATCCTGATGCAGGTTGTCCACATTCTGTGTGACTACGGAGCTAACCTTCCCGCGCTTCACCAGATCGGCGATGGCATAGTGGCCCACATTCGGTTTGGCACCGGTCCAACCTTCGGCGCGACTGAATACGCGCCGCCAGGATTCCCGGCGCGCATCGCGTGAGGCGACGAAATCCTGGAAATAGATCGGGGACATTTTGCTCCAAACGCCGCCAGGACTTCGGAAATCCGGAATGCCGCTCTCGGTGGAGATGCCAGCTCCGGTGAATACCATCACCCGGCGGGCGTCTGAAATCATGCGTGCGAGTTGGCCTGAATCCGTCATGAGCATCTTCTATGCATTACTGTCTGCGCCTCCCCTCACTAGCAGCTAAAGATTTGAAAGAATTTGTAAAGACGGGCCGTTGGGAAGAAGCCCGCGAATTTCTAAACGACCGTACCGAAGGCTGCACCGATCAAGCCGGTGACAAGCATGGCAGCAGCCCCCCAGAATACGATTCTCACAATGGCTTTGAACTTGCCCGCGCCGCCCGCCTTGGCCGAAGCCATACCAAGCAGGACCAGCGCCAGCAGGGACACGCCCGCCACAACAGGTGTGACCAGATCCGCCGGTGAGAACACGGCTGCCAACAGAGGCAGGACCGCGCCTACGGAAAAGCTGAGCGCAGAACTGACAGCTGCCTGAATGGGCCGCGCTGCTACAATTTCGTTGATGCCAAGCTCGTCTCTCGCATGGGCTTCCAGCGCATCCTTTTCGGTCAACTGCCGCGCGACCTCATAAGCGGTGTCCTTTTCGACACCGCGATTCATGTAGATGTGCGCAAGTTCAACCAGTTCGGCTTCGGGATGGTCCCGCAGCGCTGCGCGCTCGATCTCGAGGTCGGCTTGTTCAGTGTCAGCCTGTGACGAGACAGAAACATACTCCCCTGCTGCCATCGACATCGCACCCGCCACCAAGCCTGCAAGGCCTGCGGTCAGGATCGCGCCGGTGGAGGCTGCAGCGGACGCAACGCCGATCATCAGGCTGGCGGTCGACAGTATTCCGTCATTCGCGCCAAGCACCGTGGCGCGCAGCCAGCCGATGCGGTGGCTGTAATGATGCTCGCCGAGCGGAAAGGGTGAGGCCATGATCATCTCCTGGTTCCGGGAAATCAGGCGACAAATAGGCATGGGGGTCAAGCCTCCGGCTTGACGCAGATCAGATCGGAGGCGCTATGTATACATGCCGTCGCGCAGGTTGATGCCATGCTCGAGCCAGGCTTTCATGGCGCAAATCATTTGTGACCAGCCCATGCAATTGCCGTAGGAATTCGACAGGCCCTGATCCGTTGACGGCCACCCCTCTTCTGAAATGGAGACGATGGTGCGGCCATCCTCGGTCGGTTCGAACCGAATGGTGACGGTTGTTTTGACGCCATCTGTTCCATCTCCATCCCATTCCAGGACGATGCGTTTGTTTTCCTCCACGTCTACCACATTGACGGGGAAGGCACCGGGAAAGTCGTGGAAATCCCATATGACCGTCGCGCCAGCCTCCAGTCGGCCTTTCGCACCGCCAGTAGTGAAATAGCCAGATAGCTGTTTGGGGTCTGCGACGGCCTCGAACACATCCTCGACAGGGCGATTGATACGCCCGCTTACTTCGAATTTCAGGTTCATCGTAGCCTCCCGCTATCGCTTGCCAGATCCAAGTTAATGTTATAAAAAGACAACATGTCAAGCGATGATAAAACTGACCTGATTTTCAGGGCGCTGGCCGCGCCGGTCCGGCGAAGCATGATGGATGCGCTGAAAGATGCACCTCAGACGACGGGTGACCTCTGCGCGCAGTTCAGCCAGCTCAACCGGTGCACGGTGATGCAGCATCTGGGAGTGCTGGAAGAAGCTGACCTTGTGCTCGTGCGTCGGGTTGGTCGCCAGCGCTGGAATTATCTCAATGCCTTGCCGATCAAACATATTCATGAGCGCTGGATCGGGGGCTATGCTTCTGGTGCGGTCGCCCTGCTGGACCGCCTGAAAACTGATCTGGAAACTGAAACGGTCGCGTGAGCATCGCAGCGTCCCTTGCACTCTGCGCCGGGCCCGGATACCCCTTTTAAATCTGGTTCTTATGGAGGGACGCCTGATGAGCCCCATTCTAGTAGTTCTGGCCGCAATCGTCGCGATCGCTGGCTTTGTCATTCTGATCTACAACGGCCTTGTGATGAAGCGTCAGAGGGTCAATCAGGCCTTCGCGGACGTGGATGTCCAGCTGAAACAGCGTCAAAACCTGATCCCGAATCTCGTGGAGACCGTGAAGGGCTATGCGAGCCATGAAAAGGAAACTCTGGATGCCGTCATTTCGGCGCGGAATGCCGCACAAAGCGCGAGCACACCGGGGGAAATGTCCGCGGCCGAAGGCATGCTGACCGCATCGCTCGGCAAGCTGTTTGCGCTCGCCGAAGCCTATCCGGACCTCAAGGCGAACACGAACTTCCTTGAACTTCAGTCGGAACTGTCCTCCATCGAAGACAAGCTCGCCGCCGCGCGCCGCTTCTACAATTCGGCTGTTCAGGACTACAACACGTCCCGCGAACAATTCCCCGGATCCATCGTGGCGGGCATGTTCAATTTCGAAGGTCGCGAATTCTTCGATGTTGGTGTCGAAGGACGAGAAGCCTTGTCCACGGTGCCAGAAGTCAAGTTCTAGGCTATACTGCTGCCTCCGGATCAGGAGGTGGGACCATGAAATATCTTACGATCAGTGCGGCGCTTGTCCTTGGGGCTTGCGCCGCAAATTCTGCCGGGTGGAGTGCATCCACCTGGAGCGGCCTGCCGGATCGCACCGTGGCGGGGGGCGGCTACAGCTTCTTTGCCTCACCGGCCGAGGGTCAGGGCTTCAAACTTAAATTCTCGGTCAAGACTGATGGCACATTCGGCGTGGCCGAAGCGCCGACCGAAGATGCGCTGGTCGAGGCCGCCAGGGCTGCAGCGCCGGAGGGCTGCAATTTCGTGTCTCTGGAGCGCAGCGCAGATGGCGGCGCCGTGGCCGACTATGATTGCGGCTGAGCCGCGAACCATGGCTCCAGCAGGCTGAGCGCTTCTTCGATCTGTGCTGTCGACAGCGCAAATGAAAACCGCATGAAGCGATGGCCTTCAACCGGATCGAAATCGACACCGGGGGCTGTGGCAATGCCGGTATCTTCGAGCAGTTTCAGGCAGAAGGCCAAGCTGTCATCGGTATATTTCGAGATGTCGGCATAGATGTAGAACGCTCCATCCGGGGGCGCGATCTTTTCAAGCCCGAGGCGCGGCAGGGCTTCAAGCATCAATTCGCGATTGCGGCGGTAGACCTCGACATGGCCGTCCAGTTCCTCCGCGCTGTCCATCGCCACGAGGCCAGCATGCTGGGACAGGGATGGCGGCGTCAGAAACAGGTTTCCGACATAGGCGCTGGTCCGCGCGGCCCCATCCCTGGGCGAGACCAGCCAGCCCAGTCGCCAAGCTGGCATGGAGAAGTATTTGGAAAACGAGTTTACGATGTACGCATCCGGATCAAATTCCAGCATGGAGCGGATGTCCGGCCCGTAGCTGAGGCCATGATAGATTTCGTCTGAGATGATGCGGATGTTTTTCGCGTTGGCGACGGCGGCGATAGCCGCAAGGTCATCCTCGGGAATGATTGTGCCGGTTGGATTGGCGGGGCTTGCGATGATGACGCCTGCTGGGACCGGGTTGAGGGCGTCCAGCGCGTCGGCCGTCAGCTGGTAGCGCACGTCCGCGCCGCAAGCGATCTCCACGGGGTCGAGATTGAGCGCGCGCAATGTGTTGCGATAGGCCACATAGCCGGGGCGTGCGAGGGCGATCCGGTCACCTGGATTGAATGCCGTTGACAGCGCCAGTACGAGCGCGGGCGAGGCGCCGCAGGTCAGCGTCACCCGCCCCGGCGTCAGGTCGACACCATACTCATTCTTGTAGTGTTGGCAAATGCGTTCCTTGAGCGGACGGCTTTCCCAATACCCCATAGGGTCTGTGTCGAGCACTTCATGGGCTCGCGCAATCGCGCCTCTGGGCGCAGGTGTTGAGGGTTGGCCGAACTCCATATGCAGGATGCGGCGGCCCTCGGTCTTCAAATCATGTGCGCGCTTGCTGACCGAAATCGCGCGGAACGGATCAATGTCTTGTCCCATACTATCGGGCGATAGCCGCCGGCAACCAGGTTGCCAAGGCGGGAATTGCGGCAACCAGCCCTATCAACAAAAGCTGTAGCATGATGAAGGGCACCGCGCCCTGCCATATCTGCAGGGTCTTGATGCTCGCCGGGGCCGCGCCGCGCAGATAGAACAGGGCAAAGCCAAAAGGCGGCGTCAGGAAGCTGGTTTGCAGGTTCAGCGCCATCAGGATGGCCAACCAGACAGGATCAAAGCCGAGGATAATCAGCGGTGGCGCGACCAGCGGCACGACCACGAAGACGATCTCGATGAAGTCGAGGAAGAACCCCAGGACGAACATGACGATCATGGTCATGACCAGCGCGCCCCATTTACCGCCCGGCATTGAGTGTAGGATGTCGGCCACGATGTCATCGCCGCCATAGCCGCGGAAGACGAGGCTGAACAGCGACGCGCCGATCAGGATCAGGAACACCATGCTGGTGATCTGCGTCGCGCTTTTCAGGGCCGGCATCAGCTGGCGCATCCGGCGCAACACGACGAGCCCGGTTGCGACCCCGGCAAAGAACACCACCGAGGCGAGGATCGTCAGAAGGATGCCGATCTCGTTTGCGCGACCAATCGTGGCCACGCCGGTGCGCAGATCAAACAGGTTCCGGAGCAGGATGATCGCGATGACACTGCCGAGGCCCGCCATGAGCAGCCATGTGATGCGGCGCTCATGATCGTCATCGGCAAGGCGCAGGCCTGCGAGCAGGACGGCACCAGCCACGCCAATGGCGGCGGCTTCGGTGGGCGGGGCAACCCCGCCAAGGATGGCGCCGAGCACGGCCACGATCAACAGGAGCGGCGCACCGAGCCCAAAAGCAACTTCCTTCGTGGTTAGCGGCGGACTGTCATCATCCTGTACCGGCGGGCAGCGCTCCGGGTGGCGAATGGCGGTCAGTGCGATCCAGCCGAGATAGAGGCCCACCAGCAGGAAGCCCGGAATCAGCGCGCCGGCGAACAGGTCTCCGACCGACACGACAAAAGAACCGGCAGAGCCAGTGGCCTGGCTCGCTTGGCTGGCGGCGTTCGAAATCGCATCGGCCAGCAGGATGAGCACAATGGAAGGCGGGATGATCTGGCCCAGCGTGCCTGAGGCGGCAATCGTGCCGGTGGCGAGACGCGGGTCGTAGCCCTGCCGGATCATGGTGGGCAGGGCAATCAGCGTCATCGTGATGACCGTCGCGCCGACAATGCCCGTGGACGCCGCCAGCAAGGCGCCCACCAGTACCACGGCATAGCCGAGCCCGCCGCGCACTTTCCCCAACAGGCGGCTGGCAATATGGAGCAGGTCCTCCGCGACACGCGAGCGCTCCAGGATCACACCCATCAACACAAAAAGTGGAACCGCGATCAGGGTCTGGTTCTGCATGATCGAGCCGCCCATTATGCGGCTCGGCAGATTGCGCAAGAATGCCTCGTCGAACACGCCAAGACCAATTCCGACCAGCGCGAACAGCAACGCTATGCCGCCAAGCGTCAGCGCGACCTGATACCCTGCCAATAGTGCGAGAATGGCGCAGACGAACATGGAGAGGGCCAGGATGACTTCAAGTTCCATGGACGCCTCCATGGGGCTCTTCCTCGGCTACATCATCCAGCTTTCCGGTCAGGCGCAGAGCGGCTTTCAGCGCTTCTGACAAGCCCTGAACCAGCATCAGCACGGCAAAGGCTGGCAACAGCGTCTTGAACAGGAAGAGCAGGGGCAAGCCATCGGATTCCCGCGAGCCTTCGAACAGTGCCCAACTGCGGGCAAGGCCTTGTTCGGTCATCGCCAGCAGGCGGATGCAGATGGGGAAGAGGAACAGATATATGCCCGCCAATTCGATCCAGTTGCGCCTGCGCGCGCCAAAGCGGGGCCTGAGAATATCGACCCGCACATGCGCATCGTCTCGAAGAGCTGAGGCCGAGCCGAGCATGAACATGGCGGCGAAGGCATAGATCACGATCTCGTTCAACCAGGTGAATGAGAGGCCAAAGGCATAGCGCAGCAGCACAACCAGCAATTGCGCGCCCACAAGAATGATCGCGCCGGCGATCGCGCCGCCAAGCGCCCAGCCAGAGACCGCATCAATGCGCGCGCTCAACCATTTGGCGATCCGCTCGACTGGGTCTGGCCAGATCGTGACGATCAGTGGCAGCAAGAGCAACGGCGACAGGGCAAGCCCCAGCCATTTCAATGCCCCGCCAAGCGTGAGGAAGATCTCCGGAGACATACCCAGCCCGCCCCCCGGCCTATTTGTTCGAATTGCGGGCGGCGTAGTACGGCCCTTCGGACACGTCGGCCCAGCCACGCATCAACTTCAAGCCTGCCTCGAAACTCTCATAGATACGCTTCTCGATCCCATCCCTTCCGGAGGCCGCGCGGACATCCCAGGCGGCTTCGGCCATACGGCTGACGACTTCGTCTGGAAAGCTGCGCATCTGGACGCCATGTTCGCGTTTAAGCAGGTCCAGATGGACCGCATTCTGGTAGGTGAACTCGCCAAGCGATGTGTGATTCACGCTCTCGCAGGCGGCCTTGATGATCTGTTGTTCGCCAGGCGTGAGATCGTCCCAGACGCGGAGGTTCATGCCAACTGCGAGACTTGCGCCCGGTTCGTGGAAACCGGGTCCGTAGTAGTATGGCGCCTCGCGGTGAAAGCCGAGATAATAGTCGTTCCAGGGGCCAACCCATTCCGTCGCGTCGATCGCTCCGGTTTGCAGGGATTGATAGATTTCCCCGCCCGGCAGTGCGACCGAGGAGCCGCCCAGTGCACGCAGTACGTCGCCGCCCTGACCCGGAATGCGCATCTTGAGTCCGACAAGATCATCCAGCGTGTTGATTTCCTTGCGGAACCAGCCGCCCATCTGATGGCCGGTATTTGCGGCCTGGATGGATTTGATTCCGAATTGGGCTGACAGTTCATCCCATAATTTCTGGCCGCCGCCGAAATCAATCCAGCCCATAAGTTCCTGTGCGGTCATACCGAAGGGAACAGCGGTGAAAAACGGATAGGCGCTGGACTTGGCCGTCCAGTAGTATTCGGCGCCATGATACATATCGGCCGAGCCATTCGAGACGGCATCGAAGCACTCAAAAGGCGGGACGAGTTCGCCGGCCGCATAGACCTTCACTTCCATCAGGCCTTCGGACATTTGCTGGATGCGCTGGGCTACGCGCTCGGCCGCTTCGCCAAGCCCCGGCAGGCCCTTGGGCCAGGTGGTGACCATGTTGAATCGGCGTCGATTGCGCGCAATTGCAGGCGCAGCGAGATCGGCCGCCTTTTCGGGATTGGCAAAAGCAGCAGCAGCGCCGGCAAGGCCGAGTGCGCCTGCACCCAGCAGGTTGCGTCTATGGATCATCTATCTCCCCATGCCTCCCCGGTCTTGGCCGGGCTAAAGGCTAAACCGTGTCATTCATCGTCGCCCAGCGGACGCCACACGTCGCCATCAAGCACTTCGAGCGGCTTGTAGCGCCGCTTGTAGTCCATCTTCTGGCTGCCCTTCACCCAGTAGCCAAGATACACGTGCGGCAGGCCCAGATCCTGCGCGTGCAAAATGTGATCGAGGATGAGGTAATGGCCGAGTCCCCTCGAGGTCAGCTCCGGATCAAAGAACGTGTAGACCATCGAAAAGCCATCCCGGAGCACATCTGTGATCGAGGCGGCGACCAGAGGCGCGTCCTCTTCCACGCCATCGCGATATTCGAAGATCAGGCTTTGCACCGGGCTGCCGCCAACCATGGCGCTGTAATCCCGATAAGACATGTCGGACATGCCGGCACCGTCATGACGGGTTTTCACATAGGATTTCAGCAGCCGGTATTGCTCGCGGCTCGGCTGGGCCTCGACCGGGCGGCGGATCAGAGAGGCATTGCGGTTCAGGGTGCGCCGGTCATTGCGCGACAGTTCGAAATCCCGCGTCGGCACGCGCACGCTGCGACAGGCATTGCAGCGCGGGCAAGCCGGGCGATATGCGATCGTCTGACTGCGCCGAAACCCGGCCTGGCTCAAGGAGTTGTGGACGAGATCTGCTTCCCCGATGGCCAGATTGGTGAACGCTTTCCGCTCTTTCTTGCCCGGCAGATAGGGGCAAGGGCTCGGATTGGTCACGTAGAACCGAAGCGAGCGCTCGAGCCCCGGGGGCAGGATCTGGGAGTCAGTGAACTTCATAAGTGCGACGATACACTTACAAATCGAACCGCCAAGGGGCGAATATGGTAAAGACGACCCAAAGTATGATCACCAACGGCCCGCCAAACTTCATGAAGTCCCCGAACTTGTAGTGCCCGGGACCCATGACCAGCATGTTGGTCTGGTACGCAATCGGCGTCGCGAAGCAGCAATTGGCGCCATAAATAACCGCCAGCAAGAAGGGTAACGGGTCTTCGACCTTCAGCTCCGCGGCGGCTGACAAGGCGATTGGCGAAAACAGGATGGCTGTCGCCGCATTGGACAGGAGATTGGTCAGCAAGGCGACCGCGAGAAAGATCGCCGACAGGACGGCCAGCGTGCCATAGGGCGAAGCCAGATTGACGACCGAATGGGCGATCAGGTCAGCCGCGCCGGTCTTTTCCAGGGCCATGCCCATGGCCAGCGCCGCACCAATCACGAGAAAAATGCGCAGATCGAGTGCCCGGCTGGCTTGGCGTGTGTTCAGGCAGCCCGCGATCAGCATGGCGACGGCGGCCAGAACGGATGCGTGCAGGATCGACACAAAGCCCGTGGCCGCGAGGATCACCATGGAGATGGCAATCACCCGCGCCGCCAGCGCTTTGGTCGTGAGCGGGATTTCGGTTTGGGACCATTCCAGAAGGATCAGATCGCGGCTTGAGCGCAGCTCACGAAACGCTTCGACTGGGCCGCACAAAAGCAGCGTATCACCGGATTCCAGCCGGATTTCGCCCAGCTTCGTCCGAATCATTCGGCTGCGGCGCTGGATACCAAGCGTCACGGCGCGGGTCAGGCGGCGAAAGCCGAGCATTTCGACCGTCCGGCCCACCATGCGCGAGCCGGGGGCGATGACGGCCTCGGTGAGGGCCAGCGAGCCGGGGCGCGAGAAATCCTCAAGGTCAGCGCCTGACGCCTGCCAGACCTGCTGCAGGAAATCCGGTTGGCGCGCCAGCACGTTCTGGAGCGCGGCGCGTGTCGCGGCAATGATGACCAGATCTCCAACTTGCAGGCTGATATCCTCATAGGGCGGCAGGATCGCCCGTTCGCCACGCTGGATCATGCGGACGGTCATGTCGGGCAGGTCAGCGAACATGCCTGCGACTGGCTTCTTGCCAAGCAGGAAATGGCCATGTGTCACTTCGATCTGAGCGACGAATTGTTTGCCGGAGGGCTGGACGATGTCATCGGAAAGACCGCGCCGGTTCGGCAAAAGGAATTTGGAAAAGATCAGGATGTAGAGCAGGCCGGCGGCCGCAAGGATCAGGCCCATAGGGGTCTGGTCGAAGAAACCGAGTTGCTGGCCGGTGATCCGGTCATAGGATTCGGCCGCCAGCAGGTTTGTCGATGTACCGATCAGCGTGGTCATGCCGGCGAAGATCGACGCAAAGCTAAGCGGCATCATCAGGCGCGACTGCGGCGCGTTCATACGCATGGCGATGGCGGTCATCACGGGCAGGAACATGATGACGATGGGCGTGTTGTTGACGAATGCGCTGGTCACGAAGACCGCAAGGAAGGCCAGAATCAGAGTTGAGACGGGCCGCTTGTCATATCCCGCGAGCAAGGCCTTGGTCGGCCCTTCCAGCGCTCCGGTCTGGAACAGTCCCTGGCCGACCACGAGCAATGCCATGATGGTGATGAGGGCCGGGTTGCCAAAGCCTGACAACAGGTCTGCCGCGCTGATGGCTTCGCCGTCGACCCCGCGTGCACCGGGAATGATGAAAACCAGCAGAAGGGCTGCCATCACGCAAACCGACACGAACTCCATCGACCACCGGTCGAGCATGTAGAACGTGATCGCGGCGCAGACGATGGCGAGGCTCGCCCACATCGGCCAAGTTTGGACGAATTCAGATAGCATTACGGCTCCGGTTCATCAGCACGCCCCGACACGTCGCCAGAACGACTAGCCGTCAGAATGTAGCAATATGCTTATCCGGCGATTGGCTGACAAGTGCGGTTCACCCGGATTGAGAGGTCTGGTGTCGGCCAACCCTGTTACGGCGCGTACACGATCAGTGGAAACGCCTGCCGAGACGAGGATGCGCCGCGCAGCATTCGCGCGCTCCGAAGAGATGTCCCAATTGGTGCGATTCGAATCATGGGTGGTGAAGGCATCCGTATGGCCTTCAATGGTAATAGGCGATGACAGGGCGGAAATGGCCTGTCCCATCTGGCGGGTCAGATCCGTGCCGGCGTCGGTCAATGCGCCGCTATCACTGGCAAACAGGGGGCGGGCGGCCGTATCGATCAGGTTGATCCGGATGCCGTCGGCTTCCTGCACAAGCTGCAGGCTGTCACCAGCGGCCAGAACGGCTTCATCTGTACGCAGCGTCTCGTATAGGCGAAAGGCCTCGGACTGACGAATTTCGACCAGCGGGCCGGATGTCGCGGCGGTGTCATTACCTGTGAAATAGTCTGCAATCACGGTGCGCGAGGCCGGAGACACACCACTGACCAGCCACAGCATCAGGAAAAAGGCCATCAGCGCGGTCAGGAAGTCGGCATAGGCCATCTTCCATGTCCCCATCTTGCGACGGGGCGCGCCAGGCCTTCTGCCCGGAAAGCGTTGCAAATTGGTGGTGGCAATCGCCATGCGCTACGTGTTCCTTCATTCTGACAGGAACCGTGCTTTTACCAGCGCTTGGTTTATGGGCGTTGAGAACAAAGGGTGTGATTTCCCTGAAATTCAATCTAATTGGGTCCGCAGGACACACGGAGATCTGGCATGGCGAAAACGGCGTTTCTTGGCTTGGGGGTGATGGGCTTCCATATGGCGGGGCATCTGGCGGCCAAGGGCCATCAAGTGACTGTCTGGAACCGGACAGAGGCCAAGAGCCTGGATTGGACCGCCCAGCACAAGGGCGAGGTCGCAAAGGACCCGGCGGCCGCAGCTTTCGGCGCTGAATATGTTTTCCTGTGCCTGGGCGATGATCCGGATGTTCGTGCCGTCTTCGACCAGTTGGAGCCCAGCCTCGGCGCGGGCATGATCGTGGTAGACCATACAACGGCGTCAGCGGATCTTGCGCGCGAACTGGATGAGCGCTGCCGTGTGAAAGGCGCGCGCTTTGTGGATGCGCCAATCAGTGGCGGCGAGGCCGGTGCGGTCAATGGCAAGCTGACCATCATGTGTGGCGGCGAAGAGAAGGCATTCAATTCTGCCGAACCGGTGATGGCGGCCTACGGCAAGAATATGACGCTGATCGGTGAGAGTGGCGCGGGCCAGCTGGCCAAGTCGGTCAACCAGATATGTATTGCCGGCATCGTCCAGGGCTTGTCGGAGGGCCTGCACTTTGCCGAGAAGGCCGGGCTCGACGCGGAGAAAGTGATCGCAGCGATCAGCGGCGGGGCCGCCCAGAGCTGGCAAATGGAGAACCGCTGGAAAACAATGGTCGAAGGCCACTTCGAACACGGCTTCGCGGTCGATTGGATGCGCAAGGATTTGCGTATCACTTTGGAAGCCGCGCGGGAGAATGGGGCGAGCCTGCCGCTGACGGCGACGGTCGACCAGTATTACGCAGATGTTCAGGCCATGGGTGGCCAGCGCTGGGACACGTCCAGCCTGATCGCACGCTTGAATCGCGGGTAGATAATCATGCGCCTGTTGGAAGTTCACCTGCCGAATGACGAACGCTACGATACCGTAATCCGGGCGGTGAAAGCGGCCGACCCGATCGATTATTATGTTCAGGACACTGAGCGCAAGGATCGCAAGCTGATCTCTGTCTTCATGCGGGAAGGCAGTGGCCAGTCACTGATCGACAATATCCAGACCGCGCTGGATACGTGCGATGATTTCCGGATCACCGTGCTTCCGGTGGAGGCGACTGCGCCAAACATTGAAGAGGCGACGGACCAGAAGGCCGACAAACGGGTTCAGGCGACGCGGGAAGAGATCTATTCCGATGTCTCCACGGGCGCGCGGCTGGACCGGGATTTTATCATCATGGTCGTGCTGTCGACCATTGTGGCGGCGATTGGCCTGAACTCTGACGGCATCGCCGCTGTGATCGGCGCCATGGTGATCGCGCCTCTGTTGGGGCCTGTACTTGGCTTTTCGATGGGCGCTGCGCTGGGCGATTTCAAACTGCTGAAGCGGGCCTCGATCACGCTGGGGTCCGGAATCGCGATCGCGCTTGTCTGTGCATGGCTATTGTCGTTTGTACTCCAGATTGACCTGCAAAGCCGGGAGCTGATGTCACGCGCTGAAGTGCGTCTGGACGGGCTGGCTCTTGCCATGGCGGCTGGTGGTGCGGCGGCCCTGTCCCTGACGCGCGGGCAGGCCTCGGCTTTGGTCGGCGTGATGGTCGCCGCTGCCTTGCTGCCGCCGGGTGCGGCGCTGGGTCTTTTTGTGGGAGCAGGTCACTGGACATTGGCATTGCGGGCAGGCTTGCTCCTGTCTCTGAATGTGGTGGCCCTGGTTCTGGCGGCCTTGATCGTGTTCCGGCTGCGGAAGATCCGGCCGCGTGCCTGGATAGACCAGAAGAATGCCGACCGGGCCGTGTGGATCAATGCGGGACTTTCGATCCTGCTGCTGGCCGCTGCCACCGCATTGATCCTTTGGCTGGACCTTGGCGCTGAGGTGTCGGTCGGCTAGGCTCGTCCGGTCAGGGAGGGGCACATGGCCAAATCGGACAACAAGACCAAGCCGACCCCAGTTTCGCCAACGGAATTCGTCGCGGCGGTCGAGCATCCCACGCGCCGCGCTGATGGCGAAAAATTGCTGGGCTGGTTCGAGGAAGTCACGGGCTATACACCCCGGATGTGGGGACCGAGCCTGGTGGGGTATGGCCGCTATCATTACAAGTATGACAGCGGTCGCGAAGGCGACATGCTGATCACCGGATTCTCGCCGCGCAAAGCCAATCTCGTCCTGTATATCATGCCGGGATATCGCGACATGAGCGACAAGCTCGCCCGGCTGGGCAAGCACAAGGTCGGCAAGAGCTGCCTTTACATCAACAAGCTCGCCGACATCGACATGGACGTCCTGCGCGAGATCGTCGAGGATGGATTCTCTTACATGAAAGAGAATTACGATACGTGGCCGGAATAATCTGGCTGTATCTAACGGGAATGTGATCGGAACTGCCAGCGGGGCGGGTCGTTTAACTTGTGAAAGCAAGATTGGAGATCCCCCTGCATGACCGACCTTCTCAAGACGATCAACCCGGCCACCGGCGAGACGCTGAAGACCTATGCCCGCATGAGTGATGACGAGATGGCGCTCGCTATCGAGCAGTGCCAAGCTGCCTACCAAGACTGGCGCCAGCGCAGTCTCGAAGACCGCGCGAAAGTCATCAAGGCCATCGGCGATGAGTTGCGCAAGCATGTCGATGACTATGCCGAGCTTATGACCAAGGAGATGGGAAAGCTCTATCGCGATGGGCAGGAAGAAGTGAAACTGTGCGCCGGGATTTGCGACTATACTGCTGAGCAGGGCCCGAAAGAGCTGGCCAGTGAAGAACGCGATATCATGTCGGGTCGCAAAGGCATTGTGACCTATTCCCCGATTGGCATCGTCTATGGCATCCAGCCTTGGAACTTCCCACTCTATCAGGCGATCCGCTATTCCATCTCCAACCTAATGGCGGGCAACGGTGTTCTGCTGAAGCACGCTGAGACCTGTACGGGCAGTGGATTGATGCTGCGCGATATTTATGAAGCCGCAGGCCTGCCGAAACATCTCTTCACCGTTCTGTTGATCTCGCATGACCAGTCCGATGCCGTGATCGAGAATAACCTTGTACGCGGTGTGACCCTGACCGGCAGTGACGGCGCTGGCCGCGTGGTGGGTGAGAAAGCCGGCAAGGCGTTGAAGAAGACTGTGCTGGAGCTTGGCTCGAACGACGCTTATCTGGTGCTGGAAGATGCCGATGTGGACCTCGCCGTCGAGACATGCGTGAAAGGGCGGCTGTTCAACAACGGCGAAACTTGCGTGAACGCCAAGCGCTTCATTGTGACTGAGGAAGTCTATGATGAGTTCACCGAGAAATTCGTGAAGGCAATGGCGGACATCAAACTCGGCGACCCGTTTGCCGAAGACAGTGATCTGGGGCCAATGGCCCGCGCTGACCTGCGTGAAACGCTGCATGGCCAGGTCAAGGACAGTGTTGAAAAAGGCGCGACCATTCGCTGTGGCGGTGAAATCCCTGACATGCAGGGCGCCTATTATCCCTCGACCGTGTTGACTGATGTGGCGCCGGGCCAGCCCGCCTATGACGACGAATTGTTCGGTCCCGTGGCTTCGGTGATCCGCGCCAAGGATGATGACGATGCGATGCGGATTGCCAATGACAGCCGGTATGGCCTTGGCGGCGGCATTTTCTCGCGCAATGAAGACCGCGCGATTGAGCTGGCCTGTAATCATTTCGACACAGGCATGGTGAGGATCAACGGGTTTGGGATTGCCGCTCCAAACATGCCGTTTGGGGGCGTGAAGGATTCCGGATTTGGCCGGGAACATGGCGGCTTTGGCATGAAGGAATTCGTCAACGTCAAAGCAGTTTTCGTATACTGATCAATGTACTGGCCCGGCACGCCGCCGGGCCATTTGCTGCTCGGCGGGTTTACATATGCCTCAGAAGCCCTAGGTATGGCCTCAGTTCAACGGAGCACCCGTGCGCGCGACGCGGCCTCTGAAATTCCACCCACCATGATTGGAGCGAGACCATGACGCAAGTGAAAACGGGCGATACCGTACACATCCATTACACCGGCACCCTCAATGACGGCACCACATTCGACAGTTCAGAAGGGCGCGAGCCGCTGACATTCGAAGTCGGATCCGGCCAAATCATACCTGGCCTCGACTCTGCCATTCCGGGCATGACCGTTGGCGACAAGAAGACCGTTAATGTTGCGTGTGATGACGCCTATGGTCAGATGAACCCGGCCATGCGCCAGGATGTGCCTCGCGCAGATATTCCGGCGGAGATTCCGCTGGAAGTTGGCTCACGCCTTCAGATGCAGACCCAGGATGGGCAAGTGATCCCTGTGACAGTGGCTGCCGTTGAAGAGGAATCTGTAACGCTGGACGCCAACCATCCATTGGCCGGCGAAGACCTGACCTTCAACATCGAACTGGTAAAGATCGGCGAAGCTGCCTAATTTCTTCCGAGTTCTCGAATTCAAAGCGGCGGGTACCCAGAGTGGGTGTCCGCCGTTTTTCGTTTCAGGCAACAGGAATGGCCGGCGAGGCGGTGGCCTTCCGGTTGGGTCGATTTGAATTCGGTAAGGTCATCCGTATCAGGATGTGTCGGGAGCAACAGGTGAGGTTCCTGAGATGGTGACGGCTTTCGCCTGTGTCACCGCTGCCGCACAGCATTTTGCGAGCGGGACCAGGCCCGTGACGAGATTTTCGGGCAGATCGCTCCAGCGTAACGGGCGCTCCCATGCCGGGATCACCGGCGCGGTGTATTGATAGCGCTGTGGGTTGGGCGCATCCGCCATCGCCGTTATGTAGATGTTGCCGAAGCGGTCAATGCGCAGCAGCACAGTGCGCCCGGTCTCCTCCTGCCAGGCTTCGAGCCGGCGCAGATTCAGCCAGAGCCAGGGCCAGAAGAGTGGCCAGACAAAGGCATAATAGCGGGCGTGACGCGGGTCTGTCATGACGTGCATTATAGGCCGAGCACGGAGGGGTGGGATAAAGTTTTTTGATCGCCAGCAATTTCAAGGGTTTGTGCGGCTGGTTTGGGGGATAGCAGGAGCCTTGGACGGGCACAGGGAATGTCAGAAAACCCCCATCTCGATCCCTGCGCCGAGGGCAGCCCCAAGCTCGCGGCATTTGGCGAGGTCTTCTTCGGGCATCGTCTTTTCCGCGAGGATTTCCGCTTCCGTCTGGGCGTGCGTGCAGATGATCAGGGGTGGTTGGACCTGTTTCAGCCGCCATCCGGTGGCAATGCGGGCCGCCTGACGCGCTGCATTCTCGCCATCCGAACCGGCGCAGATCATCAGGCCATAGGGCCGGCCTTCGATCTCGCCGAGGACGGGATAGTAGCAGCGGTCGAAGAATTCCTTCATTTCGCCCGACAAGGCCGCGAGGTTTTCGGGCGCTGCGAAGAGATAACCCTCTGCGGTCAGCAGGTCTTCTGGGCCGGTGTCTTCCGCCCGCTTCAGCAATGTGTCGGTTTCGTCGCGTGCAGCGCCTGCGGCGGCCTCGGCCATCTGGCGCGTGCCGCCGGTGCGGGAATGATAGATGATGAGAAGCTTGGTCATGCCCCTACATTCCAAGCGTTGGGCTGTGGGGCAAGGGGCATGAGGCCAGGAACAAAGGGGCCGGTGCGGGAGGGGGACCGCACCGGCCAGGTCAAGGCGGCGGGTTAGCCGGCCTTGTGCCATTCAAATTTTGCGAATGGCGCATCCACCGGCGTCTGCGCCAGATGATTGGTGTAGTTCGAGATGGTCTTCTGGGAGACGCCCAGCACGACTTCGAGGATCTGGCGCTGGGTGTAGCCCGCATCGAGAAAAGCCTGCACGGCGGCGTCATCGACATTGCCGCGATTGCGCACGACGCTGAGCGTGAAGGTGCGGAGCGCTTCGAGCTTGTCGCTTGGCAGGGGCGTTTCGTTGCGCAGGGCATCAGTAATGTCTTGGCTGACACCCATGCTGCCCGCGATGGCGGTGTGGGCCGGGACACAATAGTGGCAGTTATGCTCGACATTGATGGCCTGCCAGACAACGGTCAGCTCGTCCTTGTCGAAGCTGGATGCCTGGAACAAATCACCCAGTTCCTTGTAGGCTTTCAGCAGGCCCGGTGCCTCGGCCATGACGGCGTAGAGGTTCGGGACGATGCCCATGCTTTTCTTGGCGCCAGCGAGGATCTCGCGGCTTTCTGCGGGGGCGGTGTCTTCGGTGTGGCGAGTAAATTCGGTCATCCGGGGGGGCTCCTTGCATTGGATGATTGTGTGCCCGTTCGTCGGGGCCCACCTCATCTGGGAGGCCGCGCTGTGAAACCAAGATTTTTTTTGAGCGATCACTCAAATGTGAGCGGAAAGGCGAGACAAGACCGGTTTGCGGCCCTATCTTGAGAACATGACACGTATGCCTGCCTATGATCGTGATGCCGCGCTGGAAGCCGCCATTCGCCTGTTCTGGGCGAAGGGCTATCATGCGACCTCGCTCAAGGATCTCGAAAACGCCCTGAATATGCGGCCGGGTAGCATCTATGCCGCGTTCAAGAGCAAGCAGGCCCTGTTCCTTGCGGCGATGGAGCGATACTTCGAGAAGATGCAAGCCGGGTTTCGCGCGCACATAGCAGAGGCAGCTTCGCCTCTGCATGGCCTGACCAGCTTTCTGCGCGCCTATGCCGAGGATGGATCCAGCGTGCGGGTGCATGCCTGCCTGCTACTCAAGACATTGCTGGAGGCGACAACGACGGATTCCGAGATTGCCGATCCTGCGCGAGACTATCTGGACCGGATGAAGGGCGAGTTCGAAGCGGGGTTCTCCGCTGCGCGGGCCGCAGGCGAGTTTCCGGACGCGGCAGACACCGCGCGTCTGGCGCGACGATACCAAGCGGCACTGACATCATTGCAGGTCGAGTTACAACGAGGTCTGTCCGGCGAAGAATTGGCCGCGTTTGTCGAGGATTTGGTAGAGCCGTTCGATCGGCTGGCGGAAGAGGCCGCCAGCTAACGGATCATTCTGCCGGGACGGGCGTGAGCGCCTCTTTCCAGTCATCCATGGCGTGACGATTGTCGTGGTCCCAGGGATGGAAGCCGGGCTTGAACCAGGACAGCCAGACCTTCCAGCCGCGTCCGAACAGGGCCGGTTTCTTCCAGAGGAATTGCTTCACGGCGCGGTCGGCCTCTTCGCGTGTATAGCCGTCGGCTTCCAGCAGCTTGGCGGAGAAATTGGCGATATTGGCAGTGAAGTGTTTCGTGATCAGCAGCATGGACAGGCTGCGCCGGAAATAGCGTTTCAGCGGTGACCAGCCCTTGGTGACCTCCAGAAAGACATCGTAGGCAACGGCCTTGTGCTCAGTCTCTTCCATCGCATGCCAGCGCCAGAGGCGCTCCAGCGCCGGGTCTGTCTTGCTGAACATCGCCACACCATCGATCTCGGCATCGAACATCAGATCGGCCATCATGGAGGTGAAGTGCTCGAGGCAGATCGTGGCCATCAGCATACGCATCGGTCCGCCGGCGCGGCCGAAATTGACCCGCTCCAGGATCTCCGCCTCAATCTCTGCAACGGGATATTTTTCGCGGTCGATCTTGTTGTTCAGCAGGTGATGCTCGCGCGAATGGATGGCTTCCTGCGTGATGAAATCTTTCACATCCTCGGCCAGCTTGCCCGAAACCTCGCCGCGATAGGCTTTCACCGCATCCATGAACATGCGTTCGCCGTCCGGGAAGGTCAGCGACATGGCATTGTAAACGGCGGTGGCGACGGGGTTGCCGTCCAGCCAGGGGCGGCCATCATCGGCGGCGGACATGTCAAAGCGCAGGTCGCGCGGTTCAATGGTGATGTCTTCGGGGGTGCGTTTGCGCGTCATTGTGTTTACTGCTTTCTGGTACAGAACTGGCAATCGTCTTGTCGCAACAGGTAACACTACTGACAAAAATGTCAATAAAGAAAAAAGAACCCTCGCCCAGAATCCGTCGAACGCCGGAGGAATCGCGCGCCAATATCCTTGCTGCGGCGGAGACGCTGCTGGTCGAACAGGGGCCGCAAACGCTGCGCCTGGCCGATGTGGCCAAGGCAGCGGGCGTGGCGAATGCCACCGTGCTGCATCATTTCGGATCCATCGACGCCGTTCAGCAGGCCCTCATGGAGCGGATGATTGCCGATCTCGTGGACGCGATCATGGCAATCGAAATTCCCGCCGATGCCCCGGCAGAGGCGCGCGCCATAGGCCTGAAGACCTTGTTTGATGCGCTGGAGTCGCGCGGCGCGGCGCGGCTGGCTGCCTGGCTGGAACTGACGGATGAGACCAGCCGCCTGACCGTGGTGCGCGAGGCGGTTCAGGAAGTGGCGCAGAAAAAGATCTCGCAGGGCGGCATCCCCTCAGAGCTTGCCGAGGACATGATCCTGATGAGCGTGACCCTCGCTCTCGGCACCGGCCTGTTCGGCCCGTCCCTCGGCACACTGATCGACAAGCCCCCCGAACGCGCACGGGAGCTGACCCTGCAGATGCTGATGAGCTATTTCGAAAAGCTGGCGGGGTGAGGTGACGTTGCCCACAGCGCAACTTTGCAGATCAACTAAGCGCGTCAATATGCCGGTTTCCACTCGACGCTAACTCACCGTCTGTGCCCGTGCTAATGCAGCACACTGCTATAAGCGATGGGCCATATTACGGAGAGGATGAACAGGGCGATGCCAGCAGTCCATTGGGCTCAGCGAGCGGGTGCGGACAACGCCAGCAAGCAGATTGCGGAAGCACGACCGGCAGTAAATGCCACCAATGGTGGTAGTTGCGCTTAACCCAAGAGCGAAATCATGGTATGGGCTCCTATAAATGGGGGATGCGATGATCTGGAACCGTTTTGTCAAAAATTTGAGCCTTAGAGTTGACTTGCCTGGATGTGGGAAGAGATTCTCTTTCTTGAGCCAAAAGCTAGGGCACGGGGTTATGAGTGCTTTCTTGTTGGTTAGTGTGTTGGCCGCTTGCGAGACAAACTCCGTGGCAGAGGTGGAATCAGCGGCAGAGGTGGAATCAGCTTCAGATTTTGTATGGATGCTATCGGAGCGACCCGACCCGTCTGTTTTAGAATTACCTTCAGACTTGACCGGCATCATTCCTGCGGCCTGTGACGAGAGCTTGGCCCAAAAAAATGGATATACTTGCGAAACAGTCTTATACGGCACTAATCGATCGCCTGAAACAGACGCGGTCAGGAAGGTTAAAGCTCTAAAGAGTAACAGGCCGCGTAAGAAAATTGTCGGTCAGGATGCCGGTGATATGTATGGGATTCTCGCCGATCCTGACTGCGAGCCGGATGCGGCGTTGTATAAAGCTGCAGCCCATAGCAAAGATGTCTGTAATCTGGGTGTTATCACGGTCTCCATACCTGCCGCACGCAAGAGTGGAGCTATTTCAGCAGTCGATTCCGGGGACTATGTCACTGATAAAGATGTCGACGATTATTTTTGGACTATGCGCCATACTCCCTTGTGCAAGAAGGCCATGGAGGCTTCAGCGTCATATGACGAGTTTTGCAGGCTAGGGTATTTCGATGACCCGGCTGACATGTTCGCCAGAGTGGTTGCGTCACTTCCAAATGCGAACTCAAAAAATGATGCTTTCGTGTTCGTGCACGGATTCAATGTGGAATTTCGTAGCGCTGTTTTTCGCGCTGCACAGCTAAAGTATGACATGAAGTTCAATGGCCCAGTATTTCTCTATTCATGGCCATCAAATGGCACGACTACTGACTACTTTTCTGATCAGGTGGATGGCGATTTGAGTGTTGATGGACTGGTGAGGTTTTTGAATCTCGTGAATGAGACAATCACTTGTCCTGATGCTTTTGATGGTGAGCCGTGTAACAAGACAGATGCGAAGGTGCACATAATTGCGCATTCGATGGGCGCGCGCGTGACATCACAGGCCCTAGCGAGGGTCGGCTCTGAAAACCCGCAGGTGCAATTTGGTCAGCTGATCTTTGCGGCAGGTGATGTCGATCATGCACTATTTCAGGAGTGGATTGGTGCGTCCATGGATAATGTGGATGGCGTTACCATCTATACATCCCGGTATGATGGTGCTGTTGGATTGGCCAGTTTTTTCAGAAATTTCAGACTTCCTTGGGATAAAGAAGGAGATGACAATAGGCCACGACTTGGGTTTGTTGAGGAGAATGGATATCCATTTGTGTTTCAGGCTTCGCAGCCTGATGGCGAAGCCGCGCTAAAGAAGATACACACGATTGATATTTCCAGTTTGACCGAGACCACTTATTTCAACGTGTTCAATTGGAAGTCGTGGTTTATTAAAAACCACTCACGATATGCAGAAACTTATACCGTCACTGACGACATATTGGATGTCATGTGCGAGGGCGGTATTCGGGATCCGGAATCGCGCGGTGTGGCTGATCCGAAAACTTATTTTCGGAGTGACGACACGAAGCAGAAATACCCACAAACATATTGGGTGATGCGTAATGATAGCCGAGGCGGCAACAAACTGTGCGCTAAGTATGCCGGACACGACTAGCAGTCTCGTTTACGCGATATCCCTTAAGGGGAGACTCCGGTATGTGGGGAATCAGCCCAACCTCTCCGCCGCCTCTTCTGCAAAGTAGGTGATCACGCCACTCGCGCCGGCGCGTTTGAAGCACATCAGGCTTTCCATCATCACGCGGTCGCCATCGATCCAGCCATTCTGGGCGGCCGCCTTGATCTGGGCGTATTCGCCGGAGACCTGGTAGGCGATGGTGGGCACGCCGAAGGTGGAGCTGACGCGCTGGACAATGTCCAGATACGGAAGGCCGGGCTTGACCATGACCATGTCGGCGCCCTCGGCAAGGTCGAGCGCGACCTCGCGCAGGGCCTCGTCTGAATTGGCCGGGTCCTGCTGATAAGTTTTCTTGTCGCCCTTCAGGGCGGTGGCCGAGCCGATGGCGTCGCGATATGGGCCATAAAAGCCGCTGGCATATTTGGCGGCATAGGCGAGGATCATCTGGTTGGTGAAGCCTTCTTCCTCGAACGCGGTACGGATCGCGCCGATGCGGCCATCCATCATGTCCGACGGCGCGACGATATCGGCGCCCGCGCCAACATGGACCAGCGCCTGCTGGACCAGTTTATCCGTAGTCGCATCATTCGGGATGGTACCGTCCTCGTCCAGCAGGCCGTCATGCCCGTGGCTGGTATAGGCGTCGAGCGCCACATCCGTGATCAGGCCGACTTCGGGCGCAGCATCCTTCATCGCCTTCAGGGCGCGCGGCACGAGCCCGTCCGGGTCCAGCGCGCCGGAGCCGGTCTCGTCCTTGCCGTCTGCGCCAATATAGGGAAACAGCGCGATGGCCGGAATGCCAAGCTCTCGCGCGCGAATGGCGGCCTTGGCGGCGTCCTTGACGCTCAGCCGATCAATGCCGGGCAAGGAGCCGACGGGCATGCGATCTTCGCCATCATGGACGAAGACGGCCCAGATCAAATCAGCGGGCGTCAGCACGTTTTCGCCAGCGAGCGAACGGATCCATGGGGCCTGGCGCAAGCGGCGCATGCGGGTGGCGGGGAAGGCTTGGGGGAATTGGGTCATGTGAGCCTCATTGGTCCAAAATCCGGATGGCTACAACCAGCCAATTTTACGCACCATGAAACAGCGTTTGGAAACGTCGAGTTCTTCGGCCTGGATACGTTCCAGTTCCAGCATCCACTCGGCCATATCACTGCGTCTGATCTCGCGAAAGCCATGCTTGGCGTAGAACGGCGCGTTCCAGGGCAGGTCGCGGAAAGTGGACAGCGCAACGCGGCGCAGCTTGCGACGCTTCGCTTCGTCGATCACACGGGTCAGCAGAGCCGCGCCAATGCCGCGCTGGCCCTGATCCGGATGGACGCTGATCTGGTCAAGATAGAGCATGCCGCCGCGCAGGGAGACCAGCGCGAATCCTACCGGCGCGCCGGTGTCCAGCCGCGCGGTGAACAGGTCGCCATTCTCTGCAGCGCTGGCAAGGATGTCGATGGGTACATGGTCTTTCAGGGCTTCTGCGGACAATAGGCCGGTTGGAGCAAACAGGGCGCTGGCGGCGCGGTCCACTTCGGCCAACACGCCGACTTCTGACGCGTCCGCATCATCGATTCCATAGCGTGTGCTGGCGTGTTGCATTGACATTGCGCGCTGCCCATTCAATTCCCGTGGAAACCTCTTACGCCAAAAAACGGGGAATTAACAATGAGTGCTTTGTTTTCCGACGAACAATTGATGATCCGGGACATGGCCCGCAAATTTGCCGAGGCGCAATTGCTGCCGCATTCGGAAGCATGGGACCGAGACAGCCACTTCCCGGTCGATGTTATCAAGCAGGCGGCCGAGCTTGGCTTTGCGGGGATTTATGTGTCTGAAGAAGTCGGTGGCAGCGCCCTGACGCGCACCGATGCGGCCATGATATTCGAGCAGTTGTCCTATGGTGATGTCTCTACGGCGGCATTCATTTCCATTCACAATATGGCCAGTTGGATGATCGACACGTTCGGATCGGACGCGCAGCGCCAGGCGTGGGTGCCGCGGCTGACGCGTATGGAGTTGATCGCATCATATTGCCTGACCGAACCCGGTGCGGGATCGGATGCTGCCAGCCTGAAGACGCGCGCAGTGAAGGATGGCGATGATTATGTCATCTCCGGCACGAAACAATTCATCTCCGGCGCGGGCACGTCTGACGTTTACGTCTTGATGGCGCGCACTTCCGACGACGGCGCCAAGGGCGTGTCGGCCTTCATTATCGAGAAGGACACGCCGGGGCTGAGCTTTGGGGCGAATGAGCGCAAGATGGGCTGGAAGAGCCAGCCCACGCGGCAGGTGATGCTGGACGGCGTTCGCGTGCCGGCGGCAAACCGAATTGGCGAGGAAGGTCACGGCTTCCGATTTGCGATGGCAGGGCTGGATGGCGGGCGGCTGAATATTGCGGCGTGTGCCCTCGGCGGTGCGCAACTCGCGCTCGACAAGGCGGTGGCCTACGCGAAAGAGCGCGAACAGTTCGGCAAGGCGATTGCGACCTTCCAGAACACGGCGTTCAAGCTGGCGGATATGGAAACCGAGCTGCAGGCAGCGCGGGTCATGCTGTACGAGGCGGCCGGACGACTGGACGGCAAGTCGCCGGACGCGACGCGTTGGTGCGCGATGGCCAAGCGCTTTGTCACGGATACGGCGTTCAAGGTTGCGAACGACGCCCTGCAGATACACGGCGGATACGGCTACCTCGCCGATTATGGTGTTGAACGGATCGTGCGCGATTTGCGCGTGCACCAGATTCTGGAGGGTACGAACGAGATCATGCGCGTCATCATCTCGCGGGACATGCTCAAGGATTAGGCCTTTCGGGCAATTTCTCAAACATTACCGATATTTATAGCGTTTTCGCGGGTGCGGGGAAGGTTTTCATGCCGTCCGTATCTGGACAAGCGGCGGTGGCTGCGCTGTTCTTTCATTCTGGTAGAGTGCAAGAGAAGGAGGACTGGCGATGCGTATGGTCCGTAAGCTGTCGATTGTGGCCGGATTCGCTGTGCTGGGCGCGTGCGCCAGTGCGCCGCCCAATCTGAATGACAATCAAATCGTCCGGGGTGAGCGCGTCGGCGAGGTCGAGTTGGGTATGAGCCTGATCGAGCTGTTCGCCGTGATGGGCACGCCGCGCCACACAACGCCGATCGAAGGCACGCGGGCAACGACTTACACCTATGATGGACTCATCATCGCAGCGGATGAAAATGTCTATTGGATCATCGCGCGTGACCCGCGGTATCGCACGGATATCGGTGTGGGGACCGGCGCGGAGCAGATCCTGGCGCGTGGGGCCTATGGCAAGCCGAAATGCGTGGTCACCAAGGGCGATGAGACGCTGTACGACTATAGCGACATCTATTTCGGCGTCGACAACAAGAGCGGCAAGGTCACCAAGGTCGGCATCATGCGCGATACCCAGACTTGTGACGGGTAAGGTGGCACACTGAGCCCTGACGGGCTGTCAGCCCGGAAAGCGATTGAACCTCAATCCGATATGCGGCACCGTGCGGCTGTGGTTCAGCTGATCGGAAGAGGTGCGCTTGTGCGGGGATTGAAGAGTCTGGTTTTGGCGATGGTGGCGACGCTCGTCCTTCCATTAGCGTGGGCGCAGTCTGGGAATTGGGCCGAGGAAACCGGATCGCTTGTCCACAAGGAGGGATTTGTTGACCTCTACCTGGATGCGGATGGCGGGCGCGTTCTGGTCGCGCTGCCTGCGCCGGACGCGGAGGGCGTTGCCCTGCGCGCGATCCAGGCGACGGGGCTGACGGCGGGACTCGGGTCCAATCCGATCGGGCTGGACCGGGGCCGCGCCAATGCCGGTGAGATCGTTGCCTTCCGCAAGGTGGGCGACAAGGTCATCGCGGAGATCGAGAACTGGACTTATCGCGCCAGCGCCGACAATCCGCTGGAGCGCAAAGCCGTGCGGGATTCCTTTGCGCGCAGCTTTGTCTGGTCGGGTGAAATTCTCGGCACCGGACCGGAGGGCGAATTGTTGGTGGACCTGTCGTCCTATCTGACGCGCGACACGATGGATGTGCGCGCGCGGCTGAAACAGCATCCCAAGGGCGGCGCGTTCCAGATATCGAAGGACTTGTCCATGCCGGACGTTTCGGCGGCGCTGGCCTTTCCGGACAATGTCGAGTTTGATGCCTTTCTGACGCTGAGCAGTGACGAACCAAAAGCGGAAGTCTGGGCCACGGCGGCTGATGCGCGCTCTGTGACGCTGGTGCAGCACACATCGCTCGTGCGCTTGCCGGATGACGGCTACACGCCCCGCATGTTCGATCCACGCAGCGGTGCGATTGACGTCGGCTACTATGATTTTTCCGCGCCCCTGAGCGGGCAGGTTGGGCAGTCCTTCGCACGCCGCTTTCGGCTGGAAAAGCAGGACCCCACTGCCGCGAGCAGCCCCGCAAAAGAGCCGATTGTCTTCTATGTCGATTCCGGTGCGCCAGAGGAAATCCGTGCCGCCCTGATTGAAGGGGCATCCTGGTGGGCCGAAGCGTTCGAGGCAGCTGGTTTTCCGGACTCCTATCGCGTGCAAGTCCTGCCCGAAGGCGCCCATCCACTTGATGTCCGCTATAATGTGATCCAGTGGGTGCACCGCCAGACCCGCGGCTGGTCCTATGGTGGTGGACTGACCGATCCGCGTACGGGTGAAATGCTGAAAGCCAACGTTATTCTGGGTAGTCAGCGTGTGCGCCAGGACAGGATGATTTTTGAAGGACTGGCGGGCGCATCAAAGACCGGCACTGGCGCGGCGGATGATCCTGTCCAGATCGCTCTGTCCCGTATTCGCCAATTGGCTGCGCATGAAGTTGGCCACACGCTTGGCTTTGCCCACAATTTTGCGGCGTCCTCGAATGAGCGCGCGTCGGTGATGGATTATCCGGCACCGCTTGTTTGGGTTGGCCAGAATGGGGAGCTGGATTTCTCAGCTGCCTATGATGTCGGAATCGGTGAGTGGGACATAGTGTCTGCAATGTGGCTCTACCGGCAATATCCTGATGGCACGGACGAGAATGCTGCAGGAGACGAACTGTTGGAATCGGCCTGGGGAAGCGGACTGCGATACATCGATGATCCGCAGGGGCGCGGCGTGGGTACAGCGCATCCCTATGCGAGCGTCTGGGACAATGGCACAGACCCCGTCGCCTCCCTGACGGAGGTGATGCGGGTACGGAAAGTAGCGCTTGAACGGTTCGGCCTCGGCGCGCTGCAGCCAGGCGAGCCGACCTCGCGCCTGCGGGCGGTGATCGTGCCGGTCTATCTTTATCATCGTTATCAGGTGAACGCAGCGGCGAAGATGATCGGCGGTTATGATTTCCATTATGCCGAAACGGGGCAGGCCAATATTGGCGGAGCGCCTGTGCCAGCAGATCAGCAACGCGGCGCGCTCAGTGAGCTGGTGGCAACGCTGGATCCGGCCGTGCTTGATCTGCCAGACCGGACGCTCGACCTGTTGACGCCGCCGCTGGTGTCGTTCCGTGGGGCGGGCGCGGGGGCGGAATATTTCCCAGGCGAAACCGGGGCGATGTTTGATCTTCTGACAGCCGCTGACACATCGGCCTCACAAACCTTGGGCGCCTTGCTGCATCCCCAGCGCGTTGCACGCCTGATCGAAACTGAACGCCGCAACGCGAACGCGCTGAGCTATGGTGATGTCTTGCGCGAAGTGGAGGAGGCGCTGTTCAAAGATGCTGGCACGCCACGTCAGGCGAGTATCCTGCGGCGCGAGCAAGTGCGGTACGTTTCCGTACTGATAGACCTTGCCGCAAACACAAATGCGACGCCTGAAACGGTGATCCAGACCAATGCATATCTCAGCGCTCTGGCGCGCCGGATTGTGTCCCGTTCGCGGCGAGCTGATCCAGCGGATGTGGCAGTGCGGGACGAGCTCTCCCGTCGTATTACAGCCCATCTCGACAGGCCATCTCTACCCGTCATGCCGTCCACACCTGAAGTCGATATCCCGCCCGGCAGCCCCATTGGCGCAGGCAGCGCCGAAGCTTGCTGGCATTGCGATACGGCGCTGTTACCACGCTAGGCGGAGGGGTCATTTGAGAAGTTCCTGCCTCCTCACCCTGCCGCTACAAAGGGAATGGATCAGATAAACTCGACACCGGTCTCGCGACCGAGTTGCCAACGCCGCTGACACAGGCGCGGTTGTTTACTGTTGGGCAGACGGATCGAGAAGGTTTCTGGCAGATTGATTTCCTTGCGGGTCGCAAAGCGGACTCCGCCGGATGAAATGTTGCGAATATCGCACGGCACCGAGCGCAAGAAACCCAGTTTCAGAATACCTTTGGCGATCACCGGAGTGCGGCGTCCACGCAGCTCTGCGCCGGGAAGGTCGGTCTGTCTCATAGGCGAAGAATAGTCTTAACGAGTAAACATTCGCGGTTTGCTATTGTCAGGAATTTCCAATCGGGATTTGCGGACTGTTAACGTCCTGACACACGAGTCGGGCTTGATCCGCGAGGCGTCGAATGTAGGGGTAGGCGAAACAGATAATGATCGGCGTAAAGCGCCTGAGACAAAGGGATAAAGTATGTCGAATGACGTATCGGTGGAGACCCATCGCGGTGTGGGACGAGTTACGCTGACGCGGCCAAAGGCGTTGCATGCGCTGAACGCACCTATGTGCGACACCATCTTGGCCGCCTTGGAACGCTGGGCGGCAGACCCGACCGTTCACTTGGTCATGATCGACCATGAAGAAGAAACGCGCGGGTTCTGCGCTGGCGGTGACATTCGCATGCTGGCCGATAGCGGCGCGGGGGATGCGAGCGAGGCGCGCGCTTTCTTCAATGTCGAATATCGGATGAATGCCGCGCTGAAGACCTTTCCCAAGCCGGTGCTGGCGATCATGGATGGTGTGACCATGGGCGGAGGGGTCGGCCTGTCTGTGCATGGCTCTCACCGGGTTGCGACCGAGCGCACGCTGTTCGCCATGCCGGAGACCGGGATCGGCCTGTTCCCGGACGTGGGGGGTGGCTGGTTCCTGCCGCGCCTGTCGGGCTATCTTGGTACATGGTTGGCGCTGACGGGGGCGCGTTTGAAGGGCGCAGATGTCGCTGCGGCCCGGGTGGCGACGCATTTCCTGCCATCGGAATTGGTGCCGAACCTGAAAAAGCAGATCGAAGGCGCGGATTTCTCCGTCGGTGCCGCCGAAATGCTGAACGAGATCCTGCGCGGCATGACCCATCCTGTGCCAGCGGGCAGCTTTGCGGCGCGTAGCGATTTGATTGATGATTGCTTTGCAAAGGACACCGCCGAGGAGATTGTTGCTGCGTTGGACGCGGCTGACAATGAGTGGGCATCCGAGCAGGCGGCGACCATTCGAACGAAGTCCCCAGAGACTGTGAAGGTTGCCCTTCGTCAGGTTCGAGATGGCGCCAAACTTGATAACTTTGAAGAGAACATGCGGATGGAGTACCGCATTGGCTGGCGTAAAGTGCAAAGTCATGACTTCCTTGAAGGCGTTCGCGCGGTCATTATCGACAAGGACAATGCTCCGAAATGGAAGCCGGCCACGCTGGAAGAGGTCAGCGATGCGGACGTGGCGAGATATTTCGAGCCATTGGGCGACGATGAGTTGACCTTTGGGGATTGAGCGCGAGCCAAGGCCTTGAAATAGTGGCCACACTCAAAGTTGGGGCGATTCAGGAGCATGTATGCGCGGACAAGTATTGAAGGCTGACTCTGTGGAGGGGCTAGGCCTCATCCTCGGAGACGATGGTGTGCGCTACAATTTCTCTCAGGCACAGGTGCGGGACAACAATCGGCTCGTCCAGGGGCATGTTGTCGATTTCGTCGGTATGGGTGACGAGGCGCGCGATATCTATTTGCTCCAGGCTACCGGACAACCCTCTACACAGCCAGTTCCGCCGCAGCCCGTTAGTCAGGGGTATGCGGGGGCTGCACCCTATGCGCAGCCCATGGCAGTCAAGAGTGACGGTATCTGGACGTACTTTCTCAGATGTCTGTCATCCAGCTATTTCAAGTTCAATGGCCGCGCACGCCGCCAAGAGTATTGGGGATACATATTGTTTTCGATACTTGCGCTCATCTTGGCGTTTGTTGTCGACACGATCCTTACCCTATCAATATTTGGCGTCGACGACTCCGAGGGATACTTTCTCCCTCTCTTCACCGCGCTTTGGATACTTTATACCATCATTCCGGGTATAGCTGTCACCGTACGGCGCTTCCATGATCAGGATCTGTCCGGCTGGATGTACCTGCTGAACTTGATTCCCTATGTCGGCGGCCTGATCGTTTTCGTATTCATGCTGATCGACAGTCGTGCAGAGCCGAACGTGCATGGGCCTAGTCCGAAATACGGCATTCGCGGCACGGTCGACACGTTCGCTTGAGCGAATACTTTCATGATATCCAAACCTGGCAGGCCCAAATCGTTACGTAATAGTAACGGTTAATGTATTCGCGTGGATATTAACCTTCTACTCTTGAGAAAAGGGCATGCTTATCAATTCATTAGGATTGCTCGTGTATTTCTACTCAAACTACAACAAAAGTTGAGTGAATAGTTGAGTGGTGATGAAAATGATGATTGCAGAAGCGCAGGATACTGCGAACAATTCGTTGGGCGAGTCTTTCCTGAAGTCTTTGTCTTTGCTTGAGCAGGCGCACCGTCGTCTTCATGATGTTGTGAAGGACGATCTGGAGCGCGGCGGCGAGCGGTCGCTGACCGGCGTTCAGGCATTGTTGCTTTATGAAATTGGCGAAGGCGAAGCCCCCGCATCTGTTCTTCGGGCTCGTGGCGCCTTTGCTGGCACCAGCCTCTCCTACAACGTCAAGAAACTCCAGGAAGGCGGCTATCTGATCCAGACCCGCTCCGAAGATGACAAGCGCACCGTCACGCTCAGCCTGACCGAGCGTGGTCTGAAGGTTCGCAAACGGGTCGACGCCCTCTTCGAGAAGCAGGCCGGCGCTCTTGAGCCAACGGCCAGCGTGCGTCCGGATGACCTGTCGCAACTGAACAAGACCATTTCTCGACTTGAGCGCTTCTGGTCCGACCAGATCCGGTTCCGCCTCTAAGCGCGCGGATTACATGGACGACTAAAAAAGCCCTCGCCAATTTGGCGGGGGCTTTTTCATTTTTCATGGATTCCACGCGAGACAGAAAATGGTTTTCAACCCCAGATTTCTTCACTAGGTTTCTCTGCGATGAGGGGATTTGGGGTTCTTTTTCTCGGGCTGGCATGGGCCGTACCCGCTTCGGCAGGGCCTTGGTCCCAACCGCATGAAGGTTGGTATGCCGAGGCCGTCGGCACTGAAGAGGAGCTGGAAGGCGTCCGTGGAAACCGCGTTTCGCTCTACGGCGAGTATGGCTTCGCACCGAATTGGACGGTTACCGCAAAATCAGAGGCGGTGGCCTATGAGGTCGGCAGCCAGTTCAACAAGGAGTTCTGGCGCGCCACGCTGCGTCGGCAACTGGTCACCCACAAGGGGTGGGCCGTCGGCGTTGAAGGCGGCCTGGTTCATGGCAGCTCCCTGGCCGGCGTATTCGGATGCGACGAGTGGGGCGCCGAAGCCCGCCTCAGCGGCGGCCTGTCTGGCCTGCGGGGCGGTCGTAACTTCTATGTCTTCGCGGATGCCGCTGTGATCCGTCATGAAGATGGCTGTGTCCGCCAGCGCGGCGAGTTCGGCTATGGCGTCGATATCTGGCAGGACTTCTTTATAAGCCAGCAGCTTTGGGTCGAGCGCGGGAACGAAACGGCGGATTCAAACAAGTATGAGACCAAGCTTGGCTATCATTTCGGATGGGGCGATGTGGCGGTCGGGTATCGAGAGGAATTTGCCGGAGAGTTTGACGAGCATGCTGTACTGCTCGCCCTTATCCTCCGGCATTAATCACACCAGTCTATTCCGCAGGGACGTCTTCCGGGGTAGCTTCGGCGGTGAAGCCGGTCTCACTCATCAGATAGGCGACAACCGCCAGGCGGTCGTCCGGTTTGCGTACACCCGCAAACGTCATGCGGTTGCCAGGCAGGAAAGTGCGCGGGTTCTCCAGCCAGTGATCGACCTTGTCGGGCGTCCAGATGAAGTCGGCTTCTTGCAGGGCAGGGGAATAGGCAAAGCCCTCCAGTGTGCCGGCCTCGCGACCGAACAGCCCATGCAGGTTCGGGCCAACGAGGTTGCCGCCGCCTTCCGCCGTAATGTGGCAGGATTGGCAGAGCTTCCAGGTGCGGCGACCGCGCGCATAATCGGCGGTATTGTACGGGGCGGGCAGGGCCGCGAACGGTGATACCGCATCAACCGCCGCTTCAGCGGGGGCAGCGGCGGGCGCCGCTTCTGCAGGGGCCTTCGCCGGAGGTGCTTCTGCGGCCGGGGTATCAGTTTCGGGCGCATCGGAGCCACCACAAGCGGTGAGCAACACTATTGCGGCGACGGCGAGGGAAGAAGTCAACTTCATGGAATTTCAGGCTCCGGAATGTTCCGGCGCACTTTGTGGGGTAACCGCACGGAAGGCAACCGGCCTGCGTCAACTGGACGCCGGGCGCGGGCCGGACATACCCTCCTTGGCTGGTCCCTGTTGAAACCGTGCGGGCAGGCGGGGACAAAGCGCGTCAGCCGGGGTATTGTAACCAGATGCCTGATTCCGTCCGCCCTCGCCCCGAGATTCGCAAGTTGCCACCTGATGTCGTGAACCGGATCGCGGCGGGCGAAGTGGTCGAGCGCCCGGCGGCCGCCGTCAAGGAATTGGTCGAGAATGCTCTGGACGCTGGCGCTCGCCGTATTTCTGTCTCCATCGAAGCGGGGGGCCTGAAACGGATCATCATCGAAGATGATGGCTGTGGCATGTCTGCCGACGATCTGCTCGTCGCGCTGGAACGCCATGCAACCTCCAAGCTCGTGCCGGATGCCGGCGGGCGGGTGGATTTGCTGAACATCCACACGATGGGCTTCCGGGGTGAAGCGTTGCCGTCGATTGCCTCGGTCAGCCGCTGCAGCATTTCATCCCGCGCGACCGGCGAAGACGCAGCCGAAGTCTTTGTTGAGGCGGGACGGATGGAAGGCCCGCGCCCGGCGGCGTTTACCGGGCGCGGCGAGACTGGCACCCGCATCGAAGTGCGCGACCTGTTCTATGCGACTCCCGCCCGGTTGAAGTTCATGAAAGGCGAGCGCGCCGAAAGCATGGCTGTGACTGACACGATCAAGCGTCTCGCCATGGCCAATCCGCATGTTGCTTTCTCGCTGGAAAATAATGGCCGGAACTCGCTGCGCTATGCCGCTGAAGCCGAAGGCGCCTCCGGCCAACTGGCCCGGCTCGGCGCAATCATGGGACGTGATTTCCGTGAGAACGCGCTGGAGATTGATGCCGAGCGCGAAGGTGTTCGCCTTGCTGGCTTTGCCGGCCTGCCGACGCTCAATCGCGGCAACGCCCAGATGCAATTCCTGTTCGTCAATGGCCGGCCCGTGAAGGACCGTATGCTGAATGGCGTAATCCGCGCCGCCTATCAGGACTTCCTGGCGCGCGACCGGCATCCGTTGGCGGCGCTGTTTGTTGATCTTGACCCAGAATATGTCGATGTGAACGTGCACCCCGCCAAGACCGAGGTGCGCTTCCGCGATGCGGGGAATGTAAGAGGTTTGATGATTGGCGCACTGCGTCATGCGCTGGCCGCGGCGGGACACAGAGCGTCGACCACGGTCGCGAATTCTGCGCTCGGCAAGGTTCGGATCGAAGAGGCCACGTCAGCCAATCTCTGGTCGTTGCCATCTGCGCCAGAGCGACAGGCTTCCCCCTCTTCCTATTATCGCCAGCCATCGGGCATTGATTTCGACCAACCTCTTCCGCCCTCTGGCGATGTGATGGCGGGGCTGCAAGAAGCACCACCACCTGCCTATCGACATGATGCCGCTCCGTCCGCACGGGTGGAGCCGGAAGCCGCGCCCGCGCAAGGTATGCCTTCTGACTTTCCGCTCGGCGTCGCCCGCGCTCAGTTGCACGAAACCTATGTCGTCGCGCAGACAGCGGATGGCATCGTTATCGTGGATCAGCATGCCGCTCATGAGCGGCTGGTCTACGAGGACATGAAACGTCAAATGGCTGCGGGCGGGGTAAGGCGTCAGGCGCTGCTGATCCCGGATGTGGTGGAGCTTACTGAGGACGAGGCGACCCGCGTGCTCGAGCGCGCCGACGAGTTGGCTGAACTGGGTCTGGAAATCGAACCTTTTGGGGCCGGCGCGATCTGTGTACGGGCCACCCCCGCCCTGTTCGGGGAAATGGACGCAGTGGGCTTGATCCGTGATCTCGCCGATGACTTCGCCGAATATGATGCGGGCCTTGCGCTCAAGGAGCGGTTCGAGGAAGTCATGGGGAACATGGCATGCCGCGGTTCGGTGCGAGCCGGACGACGACTGAATGGCGAGGAGATGAATGCGCTGCTCCGCCAGATGGAAGCGACGCCACATTCCGGGCAATGCAATCATGGGCGGCCGACCTATGTGGAGCTGAAGCTCGCCGACATCGAACGCCTGTTCGGGCGGCGGGGATAGGCTCTGTGGAAGCCTTGATCTTTGATTGCGATGGGGTGTTGGTCGACTCCGAAACAATCTCCATCGCCACTGAACGGGAAATGCTCTCTGGCTGGGGGCTCGACTATCCGTTCGAGATTTTCGTTTCGCGTTTTGTCGGCCTGCACAATCGGGACTTCCATGCGGCTCTCGCGGCGGATGCCATTGAGCGTGGACGCCCCTTGCCTCCGGATTTTGCCGACCAGTTGCAGGCGCGCATCTGGCAACACTTCGAAACGGATCTGCGCGCGATTGAAGGTGTGTTGGACATTTCCGCCGCGTTCTCTGGGGCGCAGGCAGTGGCGTCGTCTTCCGAGGCACCAAAGCTCGTCCGTAAACTTCGTCTCACTGGCCTGTACGATACTTTTGCGCCGCACATATATTCCTCAGACCTCGTGACCAATGGAAAGCCTGCGCCTGACCTGTTTCTGCACGCAGCCGAACAGATCAGTGCCCGGCCCGACAAATGTGTCGTACTCGAAGACAGCGTGAATGGTGTGACAGCCGCGCGCGCCGCCGGGATGACAGCGTGGGGCTTTACAGGCGGTGGTCATGCCGACGCGGGGCTTGGCGACCGGCTCAGGGCGGCGGGCGCGCAGGATGTGTTTGCGTCGCATGCGGAGATATCTGCAGCGCTTGCCAGCTGACCCTTTCAGGCTTTCGGGAAAACGTCACGCAGGGATGCCCACTCTGCTTCGTGTGAGCCGTGAAAATTCGGCTTACTCTCATCTGTCAGCCGACCACGCGGCGGGGTATAGCTGTCGATCTGGCGAACCGGATTTTCGCGCCACTGAATGTTCACGGCCCAGAGTTTCGGGAAGAAGTATAGCGTTGAATAAGGCAAATGGTCGTGGATCCACCAGGCCAGTTTCTGCCAGTCCCCTTCTGCGTGGAAAGCATCGTAGAAGGCTGGAATAACGACGCAGGCGGTTGCACCCATGTTTCCTTCGGCATCCCGCCGGTCCCAGATATGATGGCCGTAATTGCTTTCGTTCGAGGCGCAATTGTAGCCCTTCTTCTTGTCCCGCTGCATCTGGTTGCCAAATCCATTCACTTCAGCAGAGCGATAGGCGGACCGGATGGCGATGCGCCCGAAAACGTCCTGCAAGGGTTCCAGCAATTCCGTGCAGAGCTTCGTGCCGGCGGTAATGGCAAGGTCCGGATCATCGGGAACGTTCGAGAAGCCGTGAAGCGCGGCGATATCCGAATACAGGAAGTCGCGCATGAAGAAAGAGCGTGACAAGCGCGCACGTCCAAACTCCGCAAGTGCATCGACGCTGGACGGCCGTCTCATGGTCGTTTCCAGTCGCCGCTCGGGACGCTAGTCCTCGTCGCTGACATCGGCTGCGACCACTTCGTACATTTCCGGCGTGCATGTGCCCTCGGTGATCTGATCGCGTTTCAGCGTCAGTGTCTCTCCGACTTCCGGCAGCGTGCCCAAGTAGGAGGCCGGGACCCACAATTCTCCCTCGGGCCCATCGAACAAAGCGCCGTCTTCATCGACTTCGGTCACCGTTGCCGAGATGATTGTGGTTTCATAGCTGCACGGTCCGCCTACGATTGGAGGCGTAGGCTCACAGGCGATCAGCGGCGCGATGAGCGCGATGGCGGCAAGGTGTGTACGCATTTATGTCTCCCGCATTGGTCTGTGGACGCTACAGCGATCCGGCGGGAAGGCAACTGGGAACCCGATCAGGAATTGATGACGCGACCGGGGTTCATGATCTTGTTTGGGTCTAGCGCATGTTTGATGGCACGCATCATTTCGGTGGCTGCCTTCGGACGAATGCGTTCCAGTTCATCACGTTTCAGCCGCCCAACACCGTGTTCGGCGCTAATGGATCCGTCGAAGCTCATGACCTGATCATAGATGATACGAAAGATTGCTTCATCCTGACCACGTAGAACTGGACGCTTTGCGCTGGCTGGCTCGCAAACAGAATAATGGAGATTGCCATCGCCGACATGACCGAAGATCACAAACTCCGCTGAAGGCACCTTGTCCAGAACAGCCGCATTGCAAGCATCGATAAATTCGGGAATGCGGCTGACCGGTACGGAGATGTCCTGGTTCAGCGCGGTGCCATATGCTCGTTTCGACAGGGGGATTGTCTCGCGGATGTGCCAGAAGCTTTCGGCTTGCGCGACGCTTTCGGCAATGACGGCATCCTGCACGAGTTCGCTCTCATATGCTGAGGCGAGTGCGCCTTCCAGAACGTCGCGGGCATGTTCGGCGCGCGACATGGAAACTTCGATCAGCACGCGCCAAGGCAAATCAGATGGAAGTGGGTCGCGCGTGTCCGGCACGTCTGCCTGTACCATGGCGACGGCATTGGCGGGGATGATCTCGAAGCTCGTAACCGTATCGCCGGCATGGTCGCGAACCATTGCGAGCAGTTTCACGACGTCGCTTGCTGTTGTGCAGGTGACCCAGGCGCTCGCGCGCTGAACCTTGGGAAACAGTTTCAGGGTCGCAGCCGTGATGATACCGAGCGTACCTTCTGCGCCAGCAAACAAGTGTTTCAGATCGTAGCCCGTATTGTTCTTGCGCAGGCCCGACAGGCCGTTCCAGATATCTCCATTCGGCAGCACGACTTCGAGGCCAAGGATCAGGTCGCGCATCATGCCATAGCGCAGCACCGCGACCCCGCCAGCATTGGTCGATATCAGGCCGCCAATCGTGGCAGTGCCTTCCGAGCCGAGTGAAAGCGGGAACAAGCGCTGGGCGTCGTCGGCCGCTTGCTGCGCCACCACAAGGGGGGCGCCAGCCTCGATCACGAGCGAATTGTTGAACGCATCGAGTGCACGTACCGCATTCATCCGTTGCATCGACACACAGATTTCGCCATGTGGCGTGCCCGCATCAACCAGGCCGGTATTGCCGCCCTGAGGTGTGATCGCGACGCCATATTCATTGCAAAGTCGCACCAGTGCAGCGGTCTCTTCCGTTGTGGCGGGCTTTGCGAGGAAAGGCGTCTCGCCCTTGTAGGTGCCGCGCCAGGGCGACGACACTTTGGCGAGCTCTTCCGCCGCCATGCTCCACCCCCTCGGGCCGAGCAGGTTTTGGGCGGCGGTCAGGAAGTCCGGGCTAAGCTCTGTCATTGGGTAAACCTACTCATTTCCTGCGCGATTTCGAGTTTGTTGCTTCCATCAGTCATCTCGGTGCGCGGCCCGAGCGAGACGATCATTGATGGCTTCGCCAAGCCCCTCATTCGGAATGTGCGCGACGGCGATGCGGTCGGCCTCTGCATCCAGTTGCCTCAGCATGGCGAACAGGTTTGCAGCAGCCTCGGTCAGGTTGCCAGATGGCGAGAGGTTGAGCCCATTTGCCTCATCCGGGCCGAAACCCAGCCAGGCCTCCCTTGCTTCGGGGGCGCTCGCATTGAGACGCAACCGGGCATTGGGTGCATAGTGGCTTTTCAGTTGCCCAGGGGCAGAGATGCCATCGCCCTCATCTGCACGAGCGAGTGACGTGCCAAGGACTGCTTCGAGGGCGGAGGTTTCGACCGTGCCGGCTCGCAGGAGTGTTGGCTGGTCACCGATAAATGAGACAATGGTGGATTCGATGCCCTGCGTGCACGGCCCACCGTCGAGGATCAGGTCGACCTTGCCGTCGAGATCGGCTTTGACGTGTTCGGCCAGTGTCGGGCTGATATGTCCGGACCGGTTGGCCGACGGGGCGACGACCGGACGACCGAAACCCGCGATCAGGCTACGCGCGCCGGGGTGGGCAGGCATGCGTAGTGCAATCGTGTCGAGGCCGGACCGGGCCAGGTCGCAAACCGTCCCGGTCGACGCCACAGGCAAGACCAAGGTAAGCGGACCAGGCCAGAACGCATGTGCGAGTTTGAACGCTGCGTCACAAAATACGGCTTCGGCTTGCGCCATTTCCAGTGAAGCAACATGCGCGATCAGGGGGTTGAAGCTGGGACGCCCCTTGGCTGCGTATAGTCGTGCCACCGCGTCAGGGTTTGATGCATCGCAGGCGAGCCCGTAGACGGTCTCGGTCGGCATGGCGACGAGCCCGCCCTTGCGCAGGAAGCTGGCAGCCAGTTGGAGTGTGCTGGATTCGATAGGAGCGATGGCAGTCATGCGCGCGGGCTTAGCATTCGCGTCGCGGCCCCGGAAGCCATCAGCGCATTATTTGCGCGTGGCGGTTCCCGTTACGGAGATTGTGATTTCATCGCCAACCCAGCTTCCGGAGGGATCAGAGTCCTGGCCGAGATTGAAGGCTTTGCGACTCATGACCGCTTTTCCAGCCAGCATCGCGGTGTCGCCATCGATTTCAAGCGTGAAGTCGAGCGGCACCGTGACCATCTCGGACTTCAGCGATATTGCAGCATCTGCGCTATAGCCTGTGTCTGTTTCGCTGAAGTTGCTCAGGCTGATCTGGGCGTCAGGATAGGTGGTCGTGTCGAACCATTCCGGGCCCTTCAGGCTGTCATTGTAGAGCTTCTTGCCAGCATCGGCGGTAGCGGTCCGGACCGTTACGAGCACACGAGACTCATCGAGTGCTTCAGGATGGAATTCCACATCTGCTGACCAATCGTCAAAGGTGCCGGTGAATTCGGCTCCATCATACATACCCGTGAACCGAATTTCAGAAGTGTCGTAAACGACATCCCAATTTGCTTCGATGGTTTCGTCTGCGGGGGCGACGGCCTCGTCAGTTTGCGGTGTGGCGCTGCTGGATTGACCTGAGCCGGCAATCGGTATGATCGCGATGAGGGCAAAGGCAATGATCGCCGTTCCGAAGGCGCGGACATATCCTCGTGCGGTGGGGGGTGTCGCAGGCTTTCCGAACAAGCCAGGCAACATCTTCTTCAATACTCCGTCTTCAGCAGCGAATTCATGCTTCACCGCGCCGGCCACATGCAGGCCTAGCAGGATGATCAGAATCCAAGCGCCTTTGGAATGGATGTTCTCGATGATGACGTGCGCAATATCTCCGCGCAGGAAATCCGGCGCTGGCAAGTGTGGCCAGCTGACCGTCTCAAACAAGACGGTCGGCACCTTGAATTTGGAGGTGGAGACAAGCAGCCATCCTGCCAGGGGCAGAATGATCATCAGTCCATAGAATGCCAGGTGGACAAGATGAGACGCCAGCTTTTCATAGGCTGGCATCTCTTCCGGAAGTGGCGGTGGCGGGTTCATGACTCGCCAGATCACCCGGACCAAGGTGAGGAACAGAAGCAGGATGCCGATCGATTTGTGAAGCTGAAAGCGTACTTCGTTGTCGTCCATGTTCCAACCGAGCCAGATCATGAACAGAAGAAGGGCTGCCATCACCCAGTGAAGGGTGATGGCGACGATCGTGTAACGAGACGTTTCAGTCTTCATGTCGAGGATGTTCCTGTCTTATTCGGCAGCTTTGGCGAACTCCGCCTCTATGGTCAGGTGGATCGTGTCACCCAGGTTTGGCACCATTTTCGACAGGCCGAATTCGGAACGATTGAGTGAGCCGGTGGCGGAGAAGCCGATTTTTGGCTGTTCCGGGGCCCAAGGGAAGGTCGCGGTGCCGTTGTAAGTAACATCCAGCGTCACTGGCTTGGTCACGCCAAGGAAGGTCAGATCGCCTGTGACAGTGCCGGTGGTCGGGCCGGTTGTTGTGATTTCTGTCGAGGTGAAGGTGATCTCGGGGTATTCGCCTGCGTTGAAATAGGTTGGATCCTGCGCGATTTCTTCATCGAACGTGTCGTACGGCGAATCGGCGTGCGTCGCTTTGAAGTCGCCCGGATAATCTGTTTCGACCGATGTCGGGTCGACCGTGACGGTCAGCGATGTGGCGGACGCGTCATCAGGATTGAACTCCAGTGTGGCATCCATCTTGGTGAAGCGGGCGGTATAGTTGGACAGGCCGAAATGATTCACCGTCCAGACAAGCGACGCATGCGTCGGATCGAGCACATACGTGCCGGCCGGAGCCATTTCCGGGGCCGGTGCGGTCTCTTCTGCAGCCGGAGCAGCTGTTTCACTTGTCTCAGTGGCGGGCGTCTGGGCCTCGGCTGCTGGGGCGGTGGTCTCGGCGGCGCCGCAAGCGGCGAGCGCGAGGACGGAAGCGGAAAGTAGGATTTTGCGCATATTCGTGTCTCCTGGACATCTATGGGTTCGGTTCAGGTGATTATAGGGCGCAGTTGGCGTGGCACCATCCCCGCGCTAAATGCTCTTCGGGATATAACCTATTCGGATTCTGGGAGAAATACATGGCCTATGACGCTCCGCTCAACGATATGGCGTTCGCGCTCCAGTCCGTTGCGGGCCTGTCCCGATTGGAAGGGCTGGAGGCATTCGGCAATTATGACCCCGAGTTGATCACGCCGATCCTGGAAGAAGCCAACAAGCTGGCACGTGATGTATTGGCGCCGCTCAATGCATCTGGCGACGCGCACGGTGCCGTACTGACCGAGGATGGGGTGAAGGCCGCGCCGGGATTTGCTGATGCCTACGCCCAATTCCGGGAGGGTGGATGGATGGGCCTGTCGGCGCCAGAGGAATGGGGAGGGCAAGGCCTGCCGAAGGCGCTCGCCTTGGCGGTCATGGAAATGTTCCACGCGGCCAACATGTCGTTCGGGCTCTGCCCTATGCTCAGCTTCGGCGCAGTTGAGGCCCTGCTGGCGCACGGCACAGATGACCAGAAGCAGGCATATCTTCCCAACCTCGTGGCCGGCAATTGGACCGGCACCATGAATTTGACGGAGCCGCAGGCCGGTTCGGATGTTGGCGCGCTCAAGACAAGAGCCGTGCCGAAGGAAGATGGCAGCTACGCCATCAGTGGGCAGAAGATATTCATCACATGGGGCGATCATGATGTCGCCGAGAACATCATACACCTGGTCCTGGCGCGCTTGCCGGATGCGCCTGCAGGTTCGCGCGGCATCTCTCTTTTCATCGTGCCGAAGTTTATGGTTGAAGCGGATGGTAGCCTTGGCGCACGCAATGCCGTCAAATGTATCGGTCTTGAAAAGAAGATGGGCATCCACGCCTCGCCGACCTGTGTGATGGAATATGATGGCGCGACCGGATGGCTGATCGGTCAGGAGAACAAGGGCTTGGCCTGCATGTTCACCATGATGAATTCCGCACGCCTGAATGTCGGCCTCGAGGGAGTTGCTGTGGGCGAGGCGGCCTACCAGACGGCACTCGAATATGCGCAGGAGCGCAAGCAAGGCAAGGCACCGGGCATTGAGGGCCCCGCTCCGATCCTGCACCATGCGGACGTGCGCCGTACCCTGACGACCATGCGCGCTCGCGTCGCTGCAGCGCGTTCGATCTGTTATGCCTGTGGGGTCGCCGCAGACCTCGCCGAGGCGTCCCCGGATCAAACCACACGCGCAGCTGCAAAGATGCGGGAAGACCTGCTGACGCCAATTGCCAAGGCATGGTGCACGGATATGGGCGTCGATGTGGCGAGCCTTGGTGTGCAAATACATGGCGGCATGGGCTTTATGGGTGAGACACTCGCAGGCCAACTTTATCGCGACTCTCGGATTGCCCCGATCTATGAAGGCACGAATGGCATTCAGGCCATCGACCTTGTCGGGCGTAAACTGACCGGCACGAATGGTGAGTCCATGCGAGTGATGCTGGGTGAGGTCGAGGCGACGGCGGCAGATGCCCGCGCGACCAATGACCCACAGCTTGTGCAGATTGCAGACCGGTTGCGCGCTGGCGCCGAAGCCCTGCGCGAAGCCAGCGACTGGATGCTGGAAGCGATGAAGGATCGCGATCAGGACAAGGCGCTTGCGGGCGCGACGGCCTATCTCGCGCTGGCGGGAGACGTGATTGGCGGGCACTTCCTGACGCGGGCAGCTGTTGCTGCACGCGGTGAGGAAGGCAGCTTCCGGGCACGCCAACTGGCACTTGCGGGCTTCTTTTCCGAGACTGTTCTGGCCACCGCGCCGGGCCGTGTCTCCGGCATCACCGAAGGCGGTTCCCCTTTCCTCGACAATAGCGAAGCTCTGTTCGGTATCGCGTGAGTTCGGCTCAGGCGCTGAGCTTCGGCAAGGCGATCAGGCACAGGACCGAGGCGCAGGAGACTGCTGTTCCAATCGCCGCAAGTGGTACCATGCCAAATGTGACGAACGGCGCGGCGACCGCCGTGCCGGCAGCCGTCGTGGAAAGGATGGCCACGAGGACGAGTGCCGACCCGCGCGCATCATCTCCGCGCGCAGCGACAACCGCGCGATAGAAACCGGGAGGTCCCCGAAAGCCGAGGCCGAGATTGACCGGCACAAACAGGGCGGCGAGCATGAGTGGTGCTGTCCCACCCAACAGTGCGTAAATCAGAATACCAGCCAGGCCTACGGCGGACATAGTCGATCCGAACAGGATCATCGGTTCAGGTTCGAACCGTGCGGACAGCTTGCCGGCAAAGTTCGATCCTGCAATGAAGAACGCAATCCCTGTAACCTGCATGATGATGAAGTCGCCCAGGTCGCCGCCAAGGCCCTTGGTGATCATGGCCGGTGCGCCGAACACAAAGATAAGCAGTCCGGCGAGTGTGAAGGCCTGACTCAGGGCATAGCGCAGGAAGACCGGATTGATCACGTGGCGCAGATAGCTGCCCGGCGCCCGCGTCGACGGCGGCGCGGGCAGGCGATGACGCAGCATGGCGACGAGCGCCGCAACGCCTAGACTCAAGATACCCAGGGCGAGAAAAGAGCTTTTCCAGCCGAATGCCAGCAGCAGCCAGACGCCGAGCACGGGGGCAAGGGCAGGGATCAAGGATTCTATGCTCGCCATGAAGCCAAGTGCGCCAACGGCTTTCTCCTCGGAAAACATAGCGCGGATCATGCCTGGAGCAAACACAGCTGCGGCAGATCCGGTCAGACCTTGCAAGAACCGCAGTCCAACCAAGACTGACAGGGACGGCGCGGCCATGCAGGCGAACGAGACCAGCGCATAGGCCGCAAGCGAGATGACCAACAAATTGCGCTGGTCGATCCGTGCGCCGAGTTCACCGAAGGCCAGCAGACCGATACAACCACCTGCCACGAAGGCGGCCAGCACCAGCTGCGCCATCGCCTGCGAGCCCCGCAAGGTTTCCGGCAAGGACGGAACGGCAGGTAGGACCAAATCCGTCCCGGCAAGGCCGAGAATGGTCCCGAGGACTAACAGGCCAAAGGCGAGCAGGGGCGCTGCGGTGCGGCGGTCCGTCATTATTCAATCATCTCCGTGCGGGGCGCCCGCCTATGCCGGAAATGCCGCACAATGTCGACTGAATGTTGCGAGGAACGGCCAGCGCCGATATGACGGGCCGCACTATATCAGGAGGCGCGACACGCCATGGCTTGGACCAAAACCTATTCCGGCGACGAGCCCTTGCGGATCAACAAATGGCTGGCGCTGGAAGGCGTGTGCTCACGCCGCGAGGCGGACTCCCTGATTGAGCAGGGCCTAGTGAAAGTCGACGGCGAAAAAGCGATTTCGGGCCAGAAGATCGAGACCGGTCAGACGTTGGATCTGGCGCAGAAGGCTGCACGTCGGCTCGATAATCAGCTTTCCATCCTGTTCCACAAACCGATCGGTATTGTTTCGGGCACGCCGGAGGGCGATGAAATTCCCGCTGTGCGGCTCATCTCAGGCGATAGCCTTTCGGGAAAAAGTCATGCCATTCCGGGGCGCTACAACAAGCTCGCGCCCCTCGGGCGTCTGGACAAGGATTCCCGCGGTTTGTTGATCATGTCTGAAGACGGCGTGTTGGCAAAGGCCGTGATTGGGCCGGAGAGCCAGCTCGACAAGGAATATCTGGTCAAGGTGAAGGGCGATGTTACGCCCGACAAGCTGGGCAAGTTGCGTCATGGTCTCGAGCTGGATGGTCGCCAGCTGAAACCCGCCATCGTCGAACAAGTGAAACAGCAGGAGTTGAAATTTATCCTGAACGAAGGCCGCAACCGCCAGATCCGGCGTATGTGCCAACTGGTAGAGCTGCATGTTGTGGACCTGATGCGTGTGCGTGTTGGGCCGCTGGAGCTTGCAGGTTTGCCGGAAGGCAAGTGGCGTCCGATCAGTGGCCGTGAACGCGAAGCCTTGCTGAGAGGTGACATGCCCCGTCCCCGCAAGCCGCGACCGGAGCGGCCGGAGCGCTCAGATCGGGCAGAACGGAGTGGGCGTCCGGATCGTCCCGCGCGGGCTGAACGTCCCGAACGGTCAGGCAAGCCAGACCGGCGCCCTGACAGGACCGCCCCCCGCTCAGGCGGGAAGCCGGGACCGGCCTCTGGAGAGAAAACAGTCTCCCCGCTGAAAGGCGAGAAGTTCAAGCGCACCAAGCTCAAGCCTCGCAAGCGAACACCCATCAAGTGAGGGACCTGGTCATCATCATGGGCGTGGCGGGCAGTGGAAAAACGTCCATTGCCGAAGCCCTCTCCAAGGCCGAGGGTTGGCCGTTTGTGGAAGCGGATGACTACCACTCCGCCGCCAACAAGGAGAAGATGGCCTCCGGCACACCCCTGACCGATGCAGATCGCGCCGACTGGGTGCGCAGCCTGTGCAAAACCCTGACCGACATGCCGGAGGACCGGGTGGTCCTGGCCTGTTCGGCGCTTACGCCCTTTGTCCAGACAGGTCTGCGCGAGCAGAGCGGCCGGACGTGCCTGTTCGTCCTGCTGGACGTGCCCAAAGATGAGCTTGCGCAGCGGATTTCCTCGCGCGCCGACCATTTCATGCCGGTCTCCCTGCTCGACAGCCAGCTGGCCGCGCTGGTCCCACCGGAAGACGTTATCCGGGTCGACGGTATGGCAGCTCCAATCGCTCTGGTTGAGGATATTTGCACGCGTCTTGCTGTGGCATGACCTTGCGGTACGGCTCGACGGACGCAAGAAGCTGCGTATCCTCCTGACATGGATGGTACAGAAATCAGCAAGCCGACACGGCCGCGCCTTGATTATCCGCATGGACAATCGGCGCCCGCTCCCGGCGAAATCAGGGAGATAGCGCCCGGCCTGTTCTGGCTGGCCATGCCTCTGCATTTCTCTCTCAAATTCATCAATGTCTGGCTGATCGACGATGGCGATAGCTGGACTATTGTTGACACCGGGATTCCGTATGACGAGACGCGTGACGTCTGGCGAAAATTGTTGGCTGATCGGGTCAGTGAGCAGAAGCCTCTCAAGCGGGTTATCGTCACCCACATGCACCCCGATCATATCGGAACGGCTGGATGGCTCTGTCACAAATGGGGCGCTGAGCTGTGGATGACTCGTCTGGAATATACAACGTGCCGGATGCTGGTATCTGACACCGGGCGCAGTGCGCCAAAGGCTGGTTTGGACTTCTATTTGCGTGCCGGCTGGAACAAGACCCAGCTCGACCAGTACAAGGAAAAGTTCGGCGGGTTTGGAAAAGGTGTCATGCCGTTGCCGGATTCCTACCGCCGCCTTGTTGACGGCGATACTTTCGAAATGGGCTGTCAGGAATGGGAAGTCATCACCGGCAGTGGGCATTCGCCCGAGCATGCATGTCTTTATAGTCGCGATCTCAATATTCTGATCTCAGGTGACCAGATTCTTCCACGGATCTCTTCCAACATATCCGTCCACCCGACTGAGCCTGCGGCGAATCCATTGCTCGACTGGCTCGAAAGCTGTGAAAAGTTGAAACAGCGGCTGCCGGAAGACGTCCTTGTCTTGCCAGCTCATAATGAACCCTTTACCGGAGCCCACAAACGGCTGCAGCACTTGATTGACGGTCATCATGTGGGGCTCGCAAGATTGCTTCAGAGGTTGGAGCGTGGGCCCATGAAGGCAGTGGATACGTTCACCACGCTGTTCGGCCGCGCGATTTCCGACGACGAGGTCAGCATGGCCACGGGTGAGGCATTGGCGCATCTCAACTATCTCATCTATCGGGGTGATGTGTCTGTGACACGGAATGAAACCGGAATAGACCTCTACAGCCTGAGCTAAGGCGGGCATTCCCGGCTTTTGCAGCAGCGGAGGCGTTTTCGTCTTCGCAATCAGGACTTCTTTCGTCTAAACAGATCAAACGTCACGAAGACGATGGATGAGGTCCCCATGGCATCAGATGGTAACACTGCGGCGAACGATGAAGTCGCCGAGGCGCCAGGCCTTGGCGCCAAGCTCAAACAAGAGCTTCGTGAATGGGGCGCTACGCTCGCCGTCTTTGTACCCGTGTTTCTGCTGTTCTCGGGGCTCGCCTACGAGCAGCGCGTGATTCCCTCTGAAAGCATGGTCCCGACACTACAGGTGACCGACCGGGTCGCTGTGGCAAAATTCGCCTATGGCTATGACCGCTATTCTCTGCCGTTTTCTATGGGGCGCTTCATTCCGTTGCCCGAGGGCCGGATTTTTGCCAGCACACCCAAGCGCGGCGATGTGGTTGTGTTCGAGCATCCGCATACGGGCCGCGTCATGATCAAGCGTCTGATTGGTCTGCCAGGCGATCAGATCCAGCTGATTGGCGAGCAGCTCTATCTGAATGGCGAAGCAGTTGAGAGCGAATATCTGCGCACCATCCGTTACGTTCCGCACAATGCCGTGGCGATCGATATTGCCCATGAATGGCAGGAAACGATTGGCGACAAGACGTGGATCACTCACCGGCAGGAAAAAGGTGGACGGGGCGACAATACCGACCTGTTCATCGTGCCGGAAGGGCATGTCTTCATGATGGGTGATAATCGGGACAATTCGCTCGACAGTCGCTTTCCAAGTGGGCATTGCCCGGCCATTGAAGGCGTAATTGACCGGGCAGGCTGTCAGCCACGCGTGCCGGCGGATGTGGCATCAATTGGTTTCGTGCCGATGGATCACATGATTGGTCGCGCAGAAACGGTCCTCGTCACCTTCCACAAATGCAAGCTGCAGGACGAAGAACCCTGCCGCAAGCGTGTCTGGAAGGGGCTCTGAGCCCTTCGAATTTCACAACCTGACAAGTGAATGGGTGTACAAACGCGCCTTGCCGGGCGGGGGCAACCCCGTTAGGGCAATTTTGGAACAATGGTCACGGGGCCAGCAACAACGAGTATGATTTGTATGGCGATGCCAGACACGACATCGACAGACCGGAAGCGCGGTCCCATCATCATTTCGCGTCACGGTCGCCCGGCCCTCGACCGCACGGCGGGCCCGCGACTGAACTGGAAACAGTATCGCGACTGGTGGGAACGTTACGAGATTGGCCCTCTGGCCGATGACCAGACGCCGCCGGACGGCCTGGTCAAATCGGTGGCCGATGCTGACATTGTATTTGCTTCTGCGCGCCTGCGTGCCCAGCAGACCGCTGCACGTGCGGCGCCGCACATGCAGGCACTGTTTGACCCGGTATTCAATGAGGCGCCATTGCCTCCTCCCCTTCTGCCGGGTGTGCGTTATCTGCCGAAAACGTGGAATATTCTCGCCCGTGCTGCTTGGCTGAACGGACATGCGCTGGATGGCGAAAGCGTGAAGCAGGCGCGTCAGCGCGCCGCTGCCGCCGCGTCTAAGCTCGACGAGGCGTCCAGTGAGGGCAAGGTCTATCTGGCGGCCCATGGCTGGTTCAATCGAATGCTGCGTCCGGAAATGAAGAAGCTGGGCTGGAAGTGTTCGTATGACGGCGGCGACGCATATTGGAGCTACCGCATCTACGAATACCGGTAAATCTGGTCGGGAAGTGGTTGTGGACCTCAGGTCGCCGCTCTAGTGTCACGGAAATTTCAAGGAAGATGAGGCCGAAGAATGGCTGATGCGAAAGAGAAACCAGTCGACAAGCTTACCTTCGAGGAGGCATTGGCCGAACTCGAAATCATCGTCCGCCAACTGGAAGCAGGCGAAGTCGAGCTGGAGAAATCCATCGCGATTTATGAACGCGGCGCGGCGCTGAAAGCGCACTGTGAATCCCGTCTGAAATCCGCCGAGCTGAAGGTTGAGCAGATTGTCCAAGGGGCCAATGGGCCGACCACAGAGTCCGCCAATTTCGACTAAAGGGGCCTCGATATGGGCGAGGCCCAAGAGTTCGAACAGCGCCTGAAAGAGGTGGCCGACCGGGTTACCGTTGCGCTTGACCAGCTGATCCCGCCTGCAGGCGGCCCGGAAGCCAATTTGATGCGCGCGATGCGCCATGCCGCTCTGGCCAATGGCAAGCGTATGCGGCCTTTCTTCCTGCTGGAAACGGGCGCGATGTTCGATGCGCCCGAGAAGACCTTGCTGCGCGCTGCCGCGGCGCTTGAATGCGTACATTGCTATTCACTCGTCCATGATGACCTTCCCTGCATGGATGATGATGATTTCCGGCGTGGCCAGCCGACTGTTCACAAGGCTTTTGATGAAGCGACTGCGGTGTTGGCCGGAGACGCGCTGCTGACATTGGCCTTCAAGATCCTGGCATCAACCGAGACCCATGATGATGCATCCGTAAGGGCCATGCTGATCGAGCGGCTTGCCGATGCATCCGGCGCGCGCGGCATGGTCGGCGGCCAGATGATCGACATGTTGGAATCTGACAGCCCGCGGGATTTGAACACAATCACACGCATGCAACGCCTCAAAACGGGCGCGCTGATTTCCTACGCGACAGAAGCGGCGGCGATTGTCGGTCGCGCCCGGGAAGCTGAACGCAACGCACTGGCGGGCTTCTCCAATGATCTTGGCTTGGCCTACCAGATTGCTGATGATTTGCTCGATGCGACCGGCAGCGAGGACAGCGCTGGAAAGCCCCTACGCACTGACGAGGCGGCAGGAAAAGCGAATTTCGTGACCATTCTTGGCATTGAGGGTGCACGCCAGCGGGTGCGCATTCTCGCCGCACAGGCGAAGGAACACCTCGCAATTTTCCGCGAAAAGGCCCATATACTGCTGCAATCAGTCGATTTTGTGCTCGATAGAACGCATTAAGGTCTGGTCAGAATAACAATTCAAAGATCGAGCTTAAACTGGAATGACCGACGCCCGCCCCAATCGTTTGCTGGATGCAATCAATTCTCCTGCCGACCTTAAAGGCCGCTCGCGGGCGGAATTGAAACAACTCGCAGATGAAGTGCGCGACGAAGTCATCGATGTGGTTTCGGTTACGGGTGGCCACCTGGGGTCGGGGCTGGGTGTCGTGGAGTTGACGCTCGCGATCCATTCCGTTTTCGATACACCGGCAGACAAGCTGATCTTCGATGTCGGCCACCAATGCTATCCGCACAAGATCCTGACAGAGCGTCGCGACCAGATGCGCACACTGCGACAGCCTGGCGGCCTGTCAGGCTTCACGAAACGTGCTGAGAGCGAATACGACCCGTTTGGCGCTGCGCACGCATCCACCTCCATTTCTGCGGGACATGGCTTTGCGAAGGCGCGCGACCTGCAAGGCGGCGACACGCATGTTGTCTGCGTGATTGGTGACGGATCCATGTCTGCTGGCATGGCCTATGAGGCCATGAACAATGCCGGCGCGGACAAATCCCGCCTGATCGTAATCCTGAACGATAATGACATGTCGATTGCGCCTCCGGTCGGCGCGATGAGCAATTACTTGTCTAAACTCGTATCTTCGCGGCCCTATCGCGGTTTGCGTCGGATCGCCAAAAAAGTGGTCACGCCCATCGGGCTGGAAAGTCCGGCCAGGCGCGCGGAGGAGTATTTGCGCGGCTTTGCCATGGGCGGCACGCTGTTCGAGGAACTCGGCTTCTATTATGTCGGGCCAATCGATGGTCACGATCTCGATACGCTTCTCCCGGTTCTCGAGAATGTGAAAGCGATGAAGGACGGCCCGATCCTGATCCACGTCGTTACCCAAAAGGGCAAAGGCTATGCGCCGGCCGAAAATTCGGCGGACAAATATCACGGGGTCTCGAAGTTCTCCGTAATCACCGGCGAGCAATCGAAGCCAAAACCCAAGGCGCCAAATTACCAGAAAGTGTTTGGCCAGACCTTGGCGAAACTCGGAGAAACTGACGACAAGATTTGCGCGATCACGGCTGCCATGCCGTCCGGCACATCGACCGACATTTTCGCCAAGAAATTCCCGGACCGCCATTTCGATGTGGGCATTGCCGAACAGCATGCTGTGACGTTCGCCGCTGGCCTTGCGGCAGACGGCATGAAACCGTTCGCGGCGATCTATTCTACCTTCCTGCAGCGCGGCTACGATCAGGTCGTGCATGATGTGGCGATCCAGAAATTGCCGGTCCGGTTTGCGATCGACCGCGCAGGCCTTGTTGGCGCTGATGGCGCAACGCATGCGGGCAGCTTTGATATCGGATATCTTGGTGCGCTGCCGGGCATGATATGTATGGCAGCTGCAGACGAAGCAGAACTCGCGCGCATGGTCGTGACCTCGGCGCAGATCGACGATGGCCCATCCGCCTTTCGCTATCCGCGCGGTGAAGGCACCGGCGTGGCTGTTCCGGAGAACCCCGAGCCGCTCGAAATCGGCAAGGGCCGGATTATTCGCGAAGGCACGACGATTGCGATACTGTCTTACGGCACGCGCTTGGGCGAAGCTGAAAAGGCTGCTGAAATGCTGGCTGCGCAGGGCTTGTCTGCCACGGTTGCGGATGCGCGCTTTGCCAAGCCGCTGGACGCCGAACTGGTCGAACGATTGGCGCGCGAGCATGAGGTTCTGGTCACTATCGAAGAAGGTGCGACGGGCGGCTTCGGCAGCTTTGTGCTGGAACACCTGGCCCGCGTAGGCGCGCTCGACACTGGCCTGAAAATCCGCCCAATGACGCTGCCAGATGTCTTCCAGGATCAGGATAGCCCATACCAGATGTATGAAACGGCTGGCCTTAATGCCCGTCACATTGCCGCCAAGGCGATTGAAGCTCTGGGCCGCGGTGACATTGCCGAAATCAACCGGTTGGCCCGGGCCTGATATCTATCTGAAAAGCAATTTGCGGCGCACGGCGAACCGGTCTTATGTGCCGCGCATGAGACGCTTTCCATTCTATACTTCGATCAGCGCCGCGCTATTGCTGGCTGCCTGCGCCACTGCGCCGGAAGCAGCCGATACAGGGCCGCCACCGGAAACGGTCATTGCGCAGGCTTTGGCGGATTCTAACCCGTACGACGCCGAAGCGATGTTAAGCGAATTGCTCGCTCGCAACTCGCTGACGGCCGAGCAACGCGTCCAGGCTTTGTATCATCGGGGCAGCTTGCGCCGACAGGCGGCAGATAATCGGCTGGGCGCGATTGAAGATTTCGAAGCCCTGTTGAAGATCGCGCCGGATCACGCCCTTGCGGCGAATGCGCGAACGGAACTCGATTATGTCCGCACCGATGTAGAGCAAATCAAGGTGTCGATGAACCGGTTCCTTACGCTCGCTCAATGGTTTGACGGAACTTGGACTTTGGGTGGCCATGAAGAGGCCGTTGCGCGCTATCGATCGTCAGGCTTGCCGCCGACCCCTGAGCAGGTCGAAACACTGGTCGCCGCAGGCTATATCTGTGAGGCAGGCGAGTCGGATGTCCGCTTGCACGAGTTCGGTGAAGACCGGGATGATCTCACCGGGCTGGAATGGTGTGCAGACCTGACCAGTTGAAAGGTCACATAAAATCCACATTACCGCCCTGTCAGCGCACGCCTTGAGCGACTACGACTAGGCACTGAATTTCTTCTGTTCCCTGTTGGAGATGTCCCATGATTCGTTCCGGCCTAATCGCTGCTGCTTCCGCTCTGGCACTTGCAGCTTGTTCTTCCACGTCCGGCTCGACCGAGGCAACGGGTGCCACAGTCGCACCAATGACTGAAACCATGTCCAGCTACGCGCTGGCGATGACCACGGTTGAGGGTCTGGAGGAGGCTGGCAACACTCAGACCGCCATCGACCGCCTGACCCAGCTTTCAGGCGATCCAGAACTGTCGCGAGAGCAACTTGCCGAGACACTCCTGCGCCGCGGCGAGCTGCGTGCCAGCCATTCAGGCTATGATGTCATGGGCGCGATCGAGGATTTCGAAGAAATCGTGAACACGCTCGACGATACAGCGGTGTATGCCAAGGCAGTGCCTGCGCTCGCGACGGCGCGTGGCAAGGCAGATTCGCTGATGACGGTGTTGAACCAGCCCGAAACCACTCGCCAGCAAAAGTTCGATATACTGATGCAACTGGGCCGCCATGAGGATGCTATCGATCTCATGATTGCCAGCGACCTGACGCCTGACAATGAGACACTGATCGCCATGTACCAGATCGGCTATCTCTGTGAGGGCGATGAGCTGACCGGACGCAGCTACGATGCTGTCGAGCCGGATGGCACCAACCACGCGCTGCGTTTTTGCGATTTCGGCAAGTAACCGCTCTTAATCGATCCAGAATTTTTCGCCGTCGATACGACTGTTTCTATTTCGGAACGGGCGTGTCGGCGGCGTACTGCGCTTTGGGACATGATTTTGCCCCCGCTCTCGAAAAATTGTCGGATGAACGGTCAATTTTTCCTTCAATACTTTGGGGCGGCGTGATTGTGTGGACAAAACACACATCCAGAGGAAACCCATGCCTGCAGACACTTTGCCAAACTGGCCCGCCATGTCCATCGCTCAGGCGAATGAGATGCTCGCGGCCGAAGGTTCCCCGCTAGAACTCATGGACGCTGTCATCAATGGCGTCGAAATGAAGATCTACAAGAATGCGCCGCCGACCATTCCACTGGTGCTTCAACTCGCCAGCATGCAATACGCCGACCGTGACTTCATTGTGTATGAAGATGAGCGCGTGACATTTGATGCCCTCGCCCGAGCCGTCATCAAACTCGCTGCCGTCATGCGCGACACGTATGGTATCGAGAAGGGTGACCGCGTCGCCATCGTCATGCGTAACTATCCGCAATGGCCCGTCGCCTTCTTCGCTGCCTCCATGCTTGGCGCCATTGCCACCCCAATGAACTCCTGGTGGACGAGTGAGGAGCTCGAATACGGTCTGTCTTTCGCCGGCGTGAAACTCGCCTTCGTTGACCCACAAATCTATGAGCGTGTCAGGACGGAATGGGAAAAGTTGCCGGACCTGAAAAACGTCATCATCGCGCGCGACCCGGAAGGTGAGTATGGCGACCCGCGCGTGTCACGGATGGAAACATATGTTGGCGGGGCCAATGAATGGGCCAATCTGCCAGCAGTGTCGTGGCCAGCTATTGATCTGGAGCCGGAAGACAACGCAACGATCATGTACACGTCGGGAACGACCGGGAAACCAAAGGGCGCATTGGCCACCCATCGCGCGGTTGTTTCCAACATGTTCAATTCCATGACCTGCCAGGCCCGTATGTTCCTGCGCAAGGGCGAACCTGTACCTGAGCCTGATCCAAACGAACAGCGCGCGACCTTGCTGGCGATTCCGTTTTTCCATGCCACAGGGGCTTTCGCGATCCTGATCCCATCCCTGCTGCGCGGCGACAAGATTGTCTCCATGTACAAGTGGGATGCGGGTAAGGCCCTGCCGATCATCGAGGAAGAAAAGGTTACGGCTGTCGGGGGTGTCCCTGCCATTGCCTGGCAATTGCTTGAACATCCGGACAGGGACAAATATGATTTGTCCTCTATCGCCGCTATTTCCTATGGTGGCGCACCGTCGGCGCCGGAGCTTGTCTCGACCATCAAGAAGCGCTTCCCGGATGCGGCCCCTGGCAATGGCTGGGGCATGACGGAAACGTGTGCCACGGCAACGCTGAATATCGGCGAAGACTATGTGAACCGTCCGGGTAGTGCCGGCGCGCCGCCCAAAGCCGTTGAGCTGAAAATCTGCGATCCTGATGGCAATCCTGTGCCACAGGGCGAAGTTGGTGAACTCTGGTGCAAGGGCGCGATGAACTGCAAGGCCTATTGGAACCGACCGGAAGCGACTGCCGAGACTTTCCGCGATGGCTGGGTCGTGACAGGAGACCTTGCGCGTCTGGATGAAGAGGGCTTCCTCTATCTCGTTGACCGGGCCAAGGACATGCTGATCCGCGGTGGTGAGAACGTCTACTGTATCGAAGTCGAGAATGCCCTTTATGAGCACCCGGCTGTGATGGACGCGGCGGTCGTCGGCATCCCACACAAGATTCTTGGGGAGGAAGTCGGCGCTGTCGTGCAACTGAAACCCGGCATGCATGTTACCGAAGATGAGTTGAGAGCGCATGCCGCCAGTCACCTGGCTGCGTTCAAGGTACCCGTGAAGGTCCTCTTCATGACCGAGCCCCTGCCACGCAACGCGAACGGCAAGATCCTCAAGCCCGTCCTCCGGGAACAGTTCGTCTCATAAGGACCCAAAGCATGACTGCGAAACGACGTATTGGAGACCGGGAGGTTTACCCGGTTGGCCTTGGTTGCATGAACATTACGCATGCGTATGGCCCGCCGATGGATGAGGCGGATGCCAAGGGCTTGCTCGTGCGCGCGCTGGACCTCGGCTACGACTTTCTCGACACGGCAACGCTCTACGGCTTCGGGCGCAGCGAGGAGCTGATCGGGCAAGCCCTGAAGGATAGGAGGGACAGTTATTTCCTCGCCAGCAAATGTGTGTTGGGGTTTGATGGTGGCCAGCGGACGCTGGACGCGCGGCCGGAAAGCATAAAGGCCGCCTGCGAGGCCAGCCTGAAGCGCCTGCAGACAGACGTGATTGATCTCTACTACATGCACCGACCGGATCCGAATGTGCCGATCGAGGACTCGGTTGGCGCATTGTCTGACCTGATACAAGAAGGCAAAATCCGCATGATCGGATTGTCGGAAATGGGCGAAGCCGATTTGCGCCGCGCGCACGCCGTGCATCCGATAGCCGCTATGCAGAGCGAGTACTCCCTCTGGGTTCGCAACCCGGAAATCGCCATCAAGGCGGCGTGTGAAGAACTGGGCGTGGCGCTCGTGGCCTTCTCGCCCGTGGGGCGCGGCTTCCTTGCCGATCCGCCGGTTGATCCGGCGAAATTCCATGAGTCGGATTTGCGGGGATCCATCTTCCCGCGCTTCACGCCAGAAAACTATGCCCGGAACCTGCCCCTGTTGGACGAGGCACGGGCCTGCGCAAAAGAAGTGGACTGTTCAGTAGCGCAATTGGCGCTCGCCTGGACGCTCGCCAAGGGAGATAACATTCTCCCGATCCCAGGTACGACCAACCTCGCTCATCTTGAAGAGAACTGGCAGGCAGGCAGCGTCCAATTGTCAGAAGATATGGTTGCGCGGCTGGATGCATTCTTCTTGCCGGAGAAAGCCGTTGGTCCACGCTATAACCGTTTGGGGCAGGCGGTCGTAACCACGGAAATGTATCCCTTCGAGCAAACCCGATGACAAATGGGACTGATGGGGACTACCCAAAGTCCGAAAGCGGCAAACCAGTCGCTCTGGAGGCGCGTGGCACCGAAGGAGACGGTCGGCGGTACTCGCCATCTGTTGCGCGCAATCGCGACCCGATCCTCAGCGTGTTTCGTAACCATGTCTGTAAAGGCGGGCACGTTCTCGAGGTCGCTTCCGGCACTGGCGAGCATGGGGCTTACCTGACCCAGGCGCTTGGCGACCTCTACTGGACTTATTCCGACATTGATGCGGAGAGCCGCGCCAGCCAGAAGGCATGGAGAGACGCCAGTTCGCATGATCGACTGGCGGGGCCTGTCGTCGTAGACGCTTCCAAAGGTCAGTGGGGAGACGTGGAACGGCCCGGCTATTGGGACGCCATAGTCTCAATCAACATGATTCATATTGCGCCTTTCGAGGCTGCGTTCGGCCTCATTGCGGGCGCTGGCAGACTTTTGAAGCCCGGCGGAAAGCTGTTCCTGTACGGACCCTTTGCGCGGAACGGCGAGATCGCACCGTCCAACGCGGCATTCACCGAGAGCCTGCAATCGCGAGATTCCGCTTGGGGAGTCCGCGACCTGGATCGTCAGATCATCCCGCTGGCCGAAGAAGTTGGTCTGTCCGTCGCGAAAATCATCGAGATGCCGGCCAACAATCTGAGCGTCATATTCCAGCGTCAGGCCTGATCACTCCCGCCAAAACGTTCGGTCCATTCTTCGACCTGGCTGTCTTCGATCTTCTGGAACAACACGTCCGGCGGAGATATCTCCATGCCCGGCGGCAGGCTGTTCAACAGGCCGGGAATGTCGCGGAACCTGAAGCTCCGATGCTCGTCGGGAATACCGAGCGCATCGAGAATTTTCTTGCCCGCGTCAGGAATGATCGGCAGTGCGAGAATACCAAACAGGGCCGCGAGGTTCAGGCCCGTGCGTACGCCGACAGCAGCCGCGTCCACATCTGACTTGTACTTCACCCACGGCTCGGCCTTGGTAAGATACTCATTGCCGGCGGCCCAGATTGCGCGGGTCTCGGCGGCGGCCTTGCGGAACTCCATCGCCTCATAATGTTCGATCAGACGTGGCAGGCGCTCCTGCAGTTCCGCCGTCATCCACGCTTCGGCGTCGCCGGCTTCGCCCGTCTTTGGAACCTTGCCGTCGAACTTTGACACCGTGTACTTGGTGATCCGGTTGACGAAATTACCGAGTACGTTGGCGAGGTCGGAATTCACCGCAGACTGGAAACCTTCCCAGGTGAAGGCAGCATCCGAGCCTTCTGGGGCATTGGCGATCAGATACCACCGCCAGTAATCAGCTGGCAGCAATTCCAGCGCTTGGTCCATGAATACGCCGCGCTTGTTCGACGTTGAGAACTTGCCGCCATACCAGGTGACCCAATTGAAGGCCTTCAGCTTGTCGACCGTCTTCCATGGTTCTCCGGAGCCGAGCAGCGTCACTGGGAAGCTGACCGTGTGGAAGGCGACATTGTCCTTGCCCATGAACTGGACGTACTCAGTATCATCGGCGCCCTTGTCGGTGCGCCAGAGGGCTTCCCAATCATTCCCGGTCGCTTCGGCCCATTCCTGCGTGGCCGCGATGTATTCGATAGGCGCGTCGAACCAGACATAGAAGACCTTGTCTTCATAGCCCGGACGCGGATTGCCATCGGCGTCCAGCACCGGCACGCCCCAGCTCAGATCGCGCGTGATGGCGCGGGCGATCAGGCCCTCATCCAGCCATTTGTTGGCGATGGAAACGGCAAGGCCAGGCCATTGGGCGCCCTTGCTGTTCACCCAGTCGCGAATCTTGTCCTGCATCTGCGTTTGCAGCAGGTAGAGATGGTTGGTGTCGCGGATTTCGATATTCTTGCTGCCGGAGACCGAGGAATACGGGTCAATCAGGTCGACCGGGTCCAGGAGCCGTCCGCAATTGTCGCACTGGTCGCCGCGCGCCTTTTCGAAGCCACAGGTCGGGCAGGTGCCCTCGACGTAGCGGTCGGGCAGGAAGCGGCCATCATCGACAGAATAGACCTGTTTGGATGTGCGCTCTTCGATCAGGCCGTTTTGTTCCAGGACTTGCGCGAAATGCTGGGTCAGTGCGCTGTTGGCAGGGCGGGAGGAGCGTCCAAACCAGTCATAGGACAGGTTGAAACCCTCGCCTGCGGCGCGCTGTATCTCGTACTGTTCGTCGCAATAGGCCTGGACGCTCATCTCGGCGGCCTGGGCGGCCAGTTCAGCTGGCGTGCCATGCTCGTCTGTGGCGCAGATATAGGTCACGTCATGGCCCATCAGTCGCATCACGCGGGAATATACATCCGCCGGCAGCATGGAGCCTGCCAGATTACCGAGATGCTTGATGCCGTTGATATAAGGCAGGGCGGACGTAACGAGAATGCGCCGGGTTTGCGTCATGGAGATGCGGTCTTTCCCAAATAGCGTTGCGGGCAGGTCGGGCCGTGTGCCCGGTTGCCCTGCACCTTTTAGCGATGCGCGCCGGAAAGGAAAGAATTGTGACGCCTTAAATAACAGGGCAGTCCGTCAAAAAGAACGCCCCGAACACGCTGCAAGGCGCTCGGGGCGAGGGGTTCCGGGACGCGGTGAGGAATCATGGACTTTCCGGGAGGAAAATTTGTAGGCCTACAGGCCGTAGCCGGTGGCGGCTGTCACGGTAAGATCGACGCGGCGCGCCATTGGGAATGTGAGGGCATCTGACGGGTTGGCTTCAGCGGCCGACACAAAGGCCGTGCGAATGTCACGCGCGCGGATACCACGGGCGTTCAGGGCTTCCAGCACCACGGCGGCGCGAGCTTCAGACAGGCTGGTGGCCGCCATGACGTCGATAGCATCGGCTGATACGACACTAGCCTCGATGTCCGATACGGCGCATCCGGCAAGCTGGTCGCCAGCCGTGTTGAGCGAGCGAACCGCATAAGAGGAAAGGACTGATTCCTGCTTTGAGAAATAGACGGTGATTTGAGTATCCTGGCAGGTCTTTTCGTAAGGAACATGAACAGGCTCAAGGGGCGGAGCCTTCGGGGCGTCCGACATGGCAGGGAATGCCAAGGCGATTGCGGCGATGCTGAAGCCGGCCAGTATCTGTGCGCGTTTCATTTCCAGTATTCCTTCAGGCTCTCGTGTCGTCTGACACCCATCAACGCCACATCTTGGTGTGTGGTCTCCTGAAGGACTGGATAGACTTCCTTTGAGGCGGAAATATGCGGCCATCAGGGCGAATGGGGCAGAGTTGGGGAAATTGAAAGAAATCGGCTCCGGAGCGAACTGATGACAATTTGACTGGAACACCCGCTTGCGCCGCCGCGCTGATCGAAGTAGTGACACCCATTCCAGCGTGGCCGGCTTAGCTCAGCTGGTAGAGCATCTGATTTGTAATCAGAGGGTCGGGGGTTCGAGTCCCTCAGCCGGCACCAGCAAAAACAAGGGTCTACCCCCTGTTTCGCGGGAAACGCGATGTGGAATTAGCCCGCAACCGGTAAAAATGAGATTGATCGCGCTGGTCGCCTGCGTGAGGCTGGATTATCCGACACGGGCATCAACTTCGCACACCGGCCATCTTTTCTGGCGAGCAGAGCAAGGCGGTCGGACCGTCATTTCATATCCGGAATGCCTGCTTGTCTCCGTTGAATTTGGAAAGACCGTGGCGCAATTCCAGATACCTTGCGTGATGTGTGCGCGGCTCAAATCTGTGTTTCGTCGCGCGTGAAGCGGAACAAGCTGTTCAGTTGTGAGCTAGTGTAACTGCCCGCAGATACTCATAGGATACAATTCATGCCCAATACTCTGACACCCGCCGCATCGTTTCCTGACATCGAGGTTGCCACACTGGGTGGGGGTGACGCCAAGCTCGGCGTCCCCAACCGGGAGCACGGGAACTGGAGGCTGATTGTAGTCTATCGCGGGAAGCATTGTCCCATCTGCAAGACTTATCTGACAGAGCTGAATGGCATGCTTGATGATTTTGCTGCGATCGACGTTGATGTCATCGCGGTTTCTGCTGATCCGGAAGAGAAGGCGAAAGCCTCTGCCAGCGATATCGGCTACATGGGCACGATCGGTTACGATCTCAGCACTGCGCAGATGACCGAGCTAGGCCTATTCGTTTCTGACCCCCGAAGCCCGGAGGAAACTGACCGCCCCTTTGCAGAGCCGGCGACGTTCGTCGTGAGGAATGATGGCAAGTTGCAGATCGTGGACGTATCGAATGCCCCGTTTGCGCGTCCTGCGCTGAAGGGCTTGCTGGATGGCCTTACCTTTATTCGCAAGAAGGATTATCCGGTACGAGGCACTCACACTGGATAAGGATTAGCATTCAGTCAGGTTGCGGGTCGCCGCCCCCTGGACTGGATGTTGATCCACCCAAAACCGGCTTGGCCAGGAGTGGTTCAAATAACGGAGCAGTGCGCGCTTTTCTGGCACGTAGGGCGGCGGAAATATCATGCGTGCTCCACAATGCCGACTGCGTACGGGCAGACCATTCCAGGGAATCCGCAACAGAATGGTCACGTGCCCATCGCAAGGCGGCTTTTGTCCCTGCGATGGCGACAGGTGCCTTCCTGCACACCTGATCTGCGGCGGCCATGGCCAGTTTGATGGCCGCATCCGGCGTATCCGCAAGGCGGGTCACAAAGCCATGCTGGGCCGCTTCGTCCGCATGCAGTGTCTCGCCCAAAAATGCCATCTCTTTTACAACCGGCTCAGGCAGGATTTTCGGCAGGCGCTGCAATGCCCCGACATCCGCCATGATACCTGTATTAATTTCCTCAATCCGGAAATAGGAGTCGCGGGTCGCGTATCTGAGATCGCATGCTGCGGCCAGCTCCAGGCCGGCGCCGAGGCAAGCGCCCTGTATTGCCGCAAAAACGGGGAAGCGTGCGCGCTCCAGGCAAGAGAAAGTCTCCTGCAAGGAAAGAGCGAGATGGTAGAAGCTCTCGCGGGCGCCGGGCGAGTCAGGCTCGGGGATACCGCCGGCAAATTCATCGAGATCCATTCCTGCGCAGAAATTTCGTCCGCCTGATGACAGAACCATGGCGCGTACTTCCCCACTGCGATCGAGCGCGGAGATATCGGGTGCTAGTCCATTCCAGAATCCGGCGCCCAACGCATTCCCTGACTGGGGGCGCTCCAATATGAGGTGGGCGATTCCTGCGTCCAGTCCGATCGTAAATCCAGGCATATTTCAGGTCCCTTACATGCTAAAGAGGTCTTAAGGACCCTTTTATTCAATGTGCGAGTTTTGACAATGATTCGGTGCCCGGAATCGCTCTGGTGCATGTGTAATAAAAAAATAAAAATAAAACAACGCAGTAAATTGAGGGGTGATTGAGGCGGAGTAATCCGCAGGCGCGCAATTTTGTGAAGGTGAGTGATCTTGGTTTCAAAAAGGGTCTTGACGGAAACAATCAACGAGGGACATCTTGCGGTATAACAAAAAGAACCCTCGCACCGCGGGGGTAAGGGAGGGAACAATGTTGAAACGCGCTCTTGGCGCCACCGTTTCGGTGTGCGCTTTTGCCATGGTCATGCAGTCGGCCGCCGCGCAGGATGTCTCAGGCGAGGCTGAGCCTGAGATGGAGTCCCGTACTCTGAGTACGGTCACGGTTACGGCCACGCGGCGAGAGGAAAATATTCAGAGTACGGGAGCTTCGGTTTCGGCGCTCGACAGCGAGGCATTGCTCGACCGGTCGGTCCAGTCCGTCGAAGATGTCGCAGACATGGTTCCGGGACTTCACGTTTCCAACTATCAGGGAGACACGTCCATTTTTATTCGTGGCATCGGTACGCCGGTCATCGTGGCCGGTGCCGACAGTTCCACGGCGACCTATCTGGACGGAGTCTATTTGTCGCGCGCGGCTGCAATTGGTCCTGGTTTCTTTGACATAGAGCGCGTGGAAGTCTTGCGCGGTCCACAGGGAACCCTCTACGGGCGCAACGCCACCGGTGGCGCCGTCAACATCATCACCAAGCGCCCCACCGATGAATTCGCCGGCGAAGCGCGACTGATCCTTGGCAATTATGATCGCACGCACGCATTCGCCGCCCTGAGCGGCCCTCTCAATGACCGTGTGCGGGCCCGTCTGGCGGTCCAGAAGGAGGATCGCGACGGGTACACGACGGTTCATCTGCCACGTGGGACACTCCCCGCATCCCAGCCCGATCGCACATTCGATGCGGAGGACAAGCACGACATCACCGCCCGCGCCACGGTGGAGGTCGATTTGACGCCCACCGCCATGCTCACCTTGACGGGGGACTATTACGAAGCGGACGATCGCGCCAACGTCTTCCATTTTGCGAGCCTGGGGTACCAGGATGAAGTGCCGGGCTGGCTCGGGACTCGCGAGGGCTCCCAGACGCTGCCCTATTTCGGCATCAAGAATAGTGGCCGTATCTCGGCACCCGCCTCTCGCGACATCTTTTCGGCAGTCGACTATTTCAACGAAACAAGCGTGTGGGGTCTCACAGGGCGGCTCGACTGGGCCCTCGGCGACTATGATGTTCAGGTCATCACCGGCTACAAGAATTCAAATCCTGACTTCCAGAACTCGTTTGATCTCGGAGACACGTTCAATACCTACATCCATCGCGCCGAAGATCATGAGCAATGGAACGCCGATTTCCAGCTATCCTCTCCGTCCGGAGGACGTTTCAGCTGGATTGCCGGGGGCGGATACTTTTCTGAAGAGAATGATATCCAGAACAACATCTTTGGCGACTTCTGGGAGCCGATCCTTACGCAAGGCCTGCTTGATCTGCAGACTGCGGGTGTCCTGCCACCCTTTCCGGTCAGCATTCCGGAAAGCACGCTATGTTGCGAGCTGCACCTGAACGGGCGTCAGGAAACCGAAGCATTCAATATCTTCATTGATACGAGTTTCGATCTGACCGACAGGCTGACATTGAAGGCCGGTCTGCGATATTCCGAGGAAGAGCGTGACGGCTTCCAGAATTTCGACCTCGCCTTTCTCCCGTCAGCACCGGGCGGGTCTCTTGTTAGGTTTGCACCGGAAGTTCTGTTTTTCCCCAACGCCGTTAGTGAAAGCCGTGATGGTGTCCAGCCAGACCCGTTTGGGTTCGTGGTTGCACCAGTCGAGGGCCCTGCGACCTTTGATGCGACCACGCCGAAGTTCGCCCTTGAATGGACGGCTGCGGATGACCTGCTTCTTTATGCGAGCGCCCAGCGTGGCTTCAAGAGTGGCGGATACAATATTGGATCCAGCCAGCGAACCCCATACGAGCCAGAGGAAATCTGGGCCTATGAAGCCGGCCTCAAAGCTGGACTGCTCGACAAGCGACTGCGTCTCAACGCGGCGACATTCATATATGATTACACAAACCTGCAGGCGCAGGACTCGATCGCCAACCAGCCCATCATCCGGAACGTCGGCAAGGCAGAAGTCAGAGGGGCTGAAGTCGAGTTTGCGGCCTTGCTCGGCAATGTGTTTCAACTCGACGGGTCGGTAACCTATCTCGACGCGGTTTTTACCGAAGGCGAGTTGACTGAACCCTTGCGTCCCGCACCGCTGACGGATGAGCCGGGATCAACTCTTCGCAATCTTGATGGTTTGAGGCTGCCTCGGGCTCCGGAATGGAAAATGAATATCGGCGCTCAGGCAGACTTTGCGGCATTTGGCGGCGATCTGACCCTTCGGGCGGACTATGCCTGGCAGGATCAGGTCTTCTTTACCGTGTTCAATATCAATGCGGCGTCACAGGATAGCTATGGTGTCCTGCGCGCGCGGGCGACATATGCGCCAGGACACGGACAATACAAGGTCGCGTTGTTTGGGGAAAACCTGACAGACGAGACCTATTTCACCAACCAGATTCTTACGGGCACAACCTATGGTGCCGAATTCGTCGGTTCCCTCGGTGCGCCGCGTACGTTCGGAATCGAACTCTCCACCCAGTTCTAGAGGCTCAGCCAGAGGAAACCTCACAAGATGATGACCCCATTGGAAACCGCCCAGACCTGGTATGCCGGCGTGCATGAAGGTGACTTCGACAAATTGTTCGGAGTCATGGCCGAGGATTGTACGATCGAATTCTACGGTCCGAGTGTCATCCCCTTCGCAGGAATTTTTCGCGGCAAGGAGAAGTGCAAGATCTTTTTCGGCCATGTTGGCAATGATGTAGACATCGAGACGTTTCGTCAGGACGAGTTCATAGCGGAACGCGACAAGGTGGCGGTGACCGGGCATCTACGCATGGTGCTGAAGGCGACGGGGCGCCTTTACGCGGCTGATTATGCGCACATCCTTACCATTCGGGATGGACAAGTCATCCGCTTCCGGGATTTTCAGGATAGCGCTCAGGCTGTGCATGTCGCGTTCGACCTGACGACGCCGGAACGCTAGGAATGAACGCGCGTCCCGCCCTCGATTATCAGCTCAGCTCTTTGGGCTTTGCCGCGCCGCCCCCTTTCGGTTTTCGCTTTGCGGCCGCCTCCGAGGCCAGCTCATGATGGATTTCGGTTACTCTGGACAGAAAGTGAATGCCGGACCTGATTTCATCGTCGCTGAGACGTTCGACCATTGTTTCCACAAAGGCGGTGCCGTTGCGCATCATGCTTTCGACAAACTGAACGCCGCGAGGCGTCAACACGACAAACTTCTCGCGTCCGTTTTCGGGGTCTTCGACCATTGTGATCAGGTTGAGGGGCGGCTTGGACAGCGCACGGAGGGATTTCGAGATCGCCGAACTCGTTACTTCGTACCAAGACGCCAGCGCATGCGCGATGTCCTTGCGACGCATCTTCTTCCCATCAGTGCCGCGCGTATGGATGGTCCAGAGGAGACAGGCTTGCTGGCGTGTCAGCACGCCGCATTTGAGGGCGTCCTCAATCTGCATTCCGACCAGATAGTGGATCGGGAAAAACAGGTCGAGGAAATCCTTGCTCGATTGTTTGCGCTTCGAAAGGTCCATCCAGTCTCCGGTTCATTGCTGCGCCCTCGTCGATAAGCGAAGTCGAATCTCCCTTCAAATACCGAGTCTCCAGAATGCCCGACAAGAAGGAACTGCGCCATGTAACAAAAAGGTCCTAAGGACACAATAAACCAGCGCACGCAAATTCGAGCGCGATCCATACCCTCAACAATCATGCCGGTTGCCAGCACCGCGCTGGGCCGCTGCACCCGGGAGAAGACCAGATGACACAAGCCTCCACCAAGCCTTACATTCCTGATGAATTTCACGTGCGGGATCTTTATCACCCGGACGTAATGGCGAACCCCTATCCGTATTACGCGCATCTGCGCGACTTGCCGATCCAGTTTGGCCTTGAAGATTATCCGCCGGGCACCATACCCGGCTTGGACAAGCCGTATCCCGCGTGGGTCGTGCTGAAGCATGCCGATGTCCAGGAAGTTTGCCGCCGCGCAGATGTCTTCTCGTCGCGCGATATCATGCAGGAAGAATCCGAAGCGCCGACCCTGATGCTGGTCAATCATGACGATCCTCGCCACGCGGAGCTTCGCAAGATTGCCCAAATGGCGTTTTCGCCCAAACGGGTCATGAGCGACGTGGCGCCATGGATGGAGACAACGGTTGAAGCGCAGCTCGACATGGTCGGCGGCGGGACGGTAGATTTCATGCAAGACCTGGCGCCGAATTTGCCCGCGCTCGTAATGACCAAACTGATCGGTACGCCGGAGGAGGACTATGTCCTTTTGCGTCGCTGGGCCAATGCCTTCATGGTGACCTCTGACTTCACCCTGGCGGAGCGCCAGCAATGCAATATCGAGCTCTGGAATTACTATCAGTCAGCGGTCGACCAGCGCTACGCCGATATCGAGACAGGCAAACCGGTTCCCGACGACTTGATGTCTGCCTTCATCCAGACGGAGTCGAACGGGAGCCGTCTGACGCGTGAGGAAGTGGTGCGATTTTGCCTGACGCTGGTCGTGGCTGGCGCAGAGACCACGGGCTATCTCCTGGGAAATCTGATCGATGTGCTGGCCGATGATCCCGAGATGTACGCGACGCTCCGGACCGATCGTTCACTCGTGCGGGCCTTCATCGAAGAAAGCCTGCGCCGGGACGGGCCGGTTCAGCGTCTCCACCGGGTATGCACGCAGGACTACGAACTTGGGGGAGCGCAGATCAGAGAAGGGGATTGGGTGGCGATCTTCCACGCCTCTGCCAATCGAGACCCGACTGTCTTTGAAAGGCCGGATGAGTTTATTCTGAAGCGACCGAACATGATCAAGCAGGCGACATTCGGGCATGGTATCCATCATTGCATGGGGGCAGGGATTGCTCGCAATGAAGCTGCCCAGATGATCAACAGCCTGCTCAACCGCTACAGCCGCTTGGAATCAGCAGGTGAACGTGTGCGCCAAAGAGGCGGTCTGCTCAATTACGGCCTGGAGACATGCCCTGTGAATCTGGTTGTGTAGCAGATCAATTCCAGGTGACGTGGAAATGGAAAAAGGTGCGTGATCGTTGATGCCGCAATCCTGCATGGGGTCGCTCAAACGTGAAAAACCATGTGCTGCAGCATGGGCTTGCCAAGTAGGTTTTCCGCCCGGCCCGAATGAAGCGAACGGGGCGTAGGCCCTGAATTGCATTTCCCAATTCCATGTGGACGAGGGTGCGCATCCGTTTGGCCTCCAGATTGCCTGATAGCATTCTGGCTCGGTCAAATAAGCAAACTCGGATCATAATCTAGTTAAAGTCACGCCACGCCGTTGTATTTCTTGGTATTGAGGATAGTATTTCTCTCAGTATTCATGAAGCTATCTGTGTTCAGGCTAGTCGTTTGACTGACGAACATATTGATTGAACAAGTAGCTTCGAGGCTTCTGGAAACTGTATGACCAACCAACGGATCGACTGGGACAAACTGCGTGTCTTCAAAGTAGTTGCTGAATTGGGCAGCATGACATCGGCCGCGGCGCGGTTGAGGGAGTCGCCTCCGACAGTAAGTCGGAAGATTGATGAGCTCGAAGAATTTCTGAGCAGCAAACTGTTTACCCGGTCAACTCGCGGCATGGAGCTGACGGAGACCGGGAAGACGGTGCTGCGCTATGCGCGGCAGATGGAAGAGTCCGCCAATGAAGTGCTCAGCAAGGCGATCGGCAAGACCGATGGCACCGAAGGCCGGATCACGATTGGATCGGGTGACGGTGTCGGACCGTACTGGATCGCCCCGCGCCTGGCCGAGTTCCAGACAGCGCATCCAAAGGCGCAAGTTCGAATGCACGTTAAGGCAGAGGAGCCGGACCTGCTGAACGACGAGGCGGACATCTCGATCCAGTTTACCGAACCTCGGGACCCGGAGATTATCTCGCACAAACTGGGCACACTTCATTATATTGGTTTCGCATCCAGAGAGTACCTCGACGCGCAAACGAGTCAGCCTTCCAGCATGTTCGAGTATCATCAGTACAGGTGCATTTTGCACGAATCATATGTTCAGCAAGTTGAGCGATGGGCCCCCAAGGCGCATGAGTTGAAGAAAATGATCGATTTTGCGTTCGTCACGAATTCGGCAAGCGCCATGATCACGTTGTGCCGGAGAGGTGGAGGGATCGCGCTGCTGCCGACATACCACCAGGATGTCTACCCGGATCTCGTCGCATTGGACATGTCGGAAGTGGCGCCGATCCAGTTCTGGATAGCGTATACGGAGCAGACGCGGCGGTCACCGCTTGGCAACCTCATGATCGAATGGATCAAGTCGCTATTTGACAAGCAGGTCTCGCCCTGGTTCACGGACGAGTTCTATCACCCAAAGCAGCGGATCGAAGCTGAAGCCGAATTTCACGAAAGCGTGTCGGTGCCAAGAGTCACCGGCACGTAGATCCTTTTGGGATCAGTCGCTCGACATGACCCGCAAGACTTTTGCCATCATCGAAAGGCGCTCTTTGGAGGGCGTACGGTCGATCCAGGAATGGCATTCTGCGCGAACCTTTGCGGACGGATCAGCGTCCTTGTCATCGTCAGCGTTTTCGTCTTCGAAAAGGCTGGCGATTGAGACGCGTAGGACTTCCGCGACATTGGCAAGCATTCCGGCGCTCAATCGATTGGTGCCGGTCTCATACTTCTGAAGCTGTTGATGGCTGATGCCGAGTTCAGAGCCAAGTTCAGCGAGGGTCAGGTTTCGATCCAGACGAAGTTTTCGGATTTTTTCGCCAACCATCTGATCGACTGCCGTAGGGGCTCTGGAAGTAGATTGCTTCATGACCTGCTCGCTCCATATATCCATCAGAGGTAACCAGTTTTCCCGCAAAGGGTGTTATGGCAAGGATGCCACTACCCAAGAAAATGGAATGCACACTGAATTTTGCGTTTCATCCTGATTGCTGCCCCAATATTGGACCCGTTTGAAACACTGAAAAACCCATAAAAAGCAGCGTCATCTGCTATTGCTTAACCCAGGTTAAATCGCCCCCGATCCTACCTCAGATGGATTAAACCTCTGCAATTTTTAATAATCTTTTTTCCACTTTATTGAGAGCGTGGCATCGCCATCTGTAGTAGTTTCTGAAGTAACAGAGACCTGTGGTCTTGGCTCCCACTCAACTTCAACGGAGCTGCCTGCCGCGCCCGCCGAGTTTAACTCGAGATATACATCGTCTGCGATGTATTGTCCGACTCCTACTTGCGCCGAGCCTTCATCATTGGTTCCGAATGATAGCCGGTCCACACCAAGGGCGGCTTGAAGCCCGGATGTGGGGTCGAATCCGGAACTGTTACCGCTGAGTCGCGCAATTGAATTGGCCAGTTGAGCTGCTTCCAGCGCTGACAGGTCCACCGAGGACCGCCCGAATAGCAGGCGTGACAGAATTTCATCCTCTGGCAAATCGGGAGAACTTGTTAGCTCAATCGTGGGGCTCGTGGGTGTGCCTGTCAGGGCGACATTCGCTTCAAACCCGTTCACCGTCCGGTCTGCCTCTACCTCCAGGCGGGCCCGCCGCAGAGGACCGTCAAAATAGACGTTACCGCTGTCGAATATGAAGGGGCGCCCGGCCAGGTCCAGTGTTCCCCGGCGCATCGTCGCTATGCCGTTGAGGCGAGGATCGGCAGCCGTCCCGGTCAATTTCAGGTCTGCTCCCCATTCGCTTTCCAGTCCGCGACCATCAATGAAGACCCGGCGATCCGCTGTGATCTGCATATCCAGCGCGAGTGAATGCCTGAGTGCGCTTTGGCCGTCACTTGCGTCGCCATCCTCTTTCCAGCGCACGTCGATGGCCTGTGCTTTGGATGATGGCAGGTTGTCGAGATTGAACCGAGCCGATCGTACGTCGACATTTCCGGAAACGGTCCGCTTGTCTGCGCCACCAGCGAGATTGACCTTGCCATCCACGCGAAGTGAGTCGCCATCCCGATTATAGACCAACAGGTCAGCAAAATCGGTCGTGAGTTTGGTGTCGTCTGCCGAGAGTGTACCGGACACGCTCACCGTACCGCCATCAGCCCCTTTGCCCCTTCCGCGCAAGGTTAGGGCCTGGTCGACATAATCTGTGTCCAGATTCAAATTCACGAGCCTGAGGCTTGTTGCCCCGAACTCATAAATGCCATCCGTCAGCTTTGCTTCAGCGCTGAATGCGGGTGTTGTGAGTGTTCCGGTCAGGTCGGCCGATGCGTCTATGACGCCGCCAATATCATGTCCATATGCCAGGGCGAGCGATCTCAAATCCGACAAGTCGCCCTGAAGATTGGCCGTTCCCTGCACGGGGCGCTCCATGTCCAGGTGCGCGATACCGTCTGGATCGGCAGCGACCGGCAGGGTCGCCGACCCCGCAAGTCGCAAGTCGCCATAATCGCCTGCGCCATCCACGATCAGCGCTCCGTTCCTCAGTCGACCTGCCAGATCAATGGCCAGGGCGCGCTCGAGCCCGGGTAACGGACCCTCGACATTCATATCAAACTGGCCTTCCGGATTTGCTCCGAATAACAGGAAGTCTCCATTGCCATTCACCATCACCCGGCGCGTGGCTATACCCGCTGAAGCCAGGACCGGAGCCAGGTCAACACTGTCGACCGTCAGGGTCATGCGGGGCGTACGGGTTCGCTCAGCAATGCGCGCTTCGATACTCCCGCCGAAGATGGCGATGTTTGCCTCGACCGAGGGAGTTTCGCCCAACCGCCAACTGACGGGCTGAACGGAGCGGACAGCCTCACCAAGCAAGGTGCCATCCAGTTCTATCTGGCCGCTAGGATACTCAGCCCCGAAATCCGCCTCACCCAATATGTTCAGCGAAGTGGGTCGGGCAGTATGTTCGCGTTCGACCTGTATTGCGAAATTGTAGCCTTCCGGGGCATTGCGAATTTGTCCGTCTACTGAGTCGAAGCGAAGCGACGGCGAGAGCCAAACATTCTGAACCTGGCCAGAGGCGGTGATCGACATGTCTTCATCCGGGGCCCGGTCCACGCTCAGTTCGACATCAAATGCACCGACATGCCGCGAGCCGAGACCAAATCGGTCTCCGACTATATTGAGTTTGAGGTCGAGCCCGCGCTCGCCGCCATACAAGAGAGACCCTGAAAGCTGGGCCGTCTCATAGTCGGATTGGATGTCCCGCAGTGCGAACACACCGTCAGACCAGGATGCCATGGAGGTGATCTCGACAGGGTGGTCGCCGGCAATACCTTGCAAGGCGACCGGACCCGCCCAGCCATCGCCCGACCGTCTGAGATCTACGGACGTTTGCAAATCAGAGATAGCAATGGAGCCACGGCTAAACGCGCCGCCTGAGGATGCTAGGCTTATAGCATCCACGCCTCTTGGGCCGGAGAGTTGGAAGATGCCGGAGCTGAGGTCGATTACCGAACCCGAGATAGGGATGGCATCGGACTGTGTGAATTGGCCCGACAGGTTCGCGGCCCCGCCAGGTGCGTAAGTGCCCGATAGGGACAGGTTCATATTGTCGCCATCTATTCTGGCGGTCCGTACACGATAAGAGGAGTCTGCTTTTTGAACTGTGGCGCGCAGCCGCGCGATATTTCCGAAAGCTTTGGCGGCCGTCGCATTCATCTCATTTATACCGTGCGCGTTGACGTCTGCGACGATTGATGGGGCGGCAAACGGACCCGTCACCGCGACGCTTCCGGTGGCGGATAAGTCGGGTGCGGATGACAGGAGGCCAGACACCTGTTGAAGCCGCGCCTGAACGTCAAGTGTCTTCTCGCGTATACTGATCGCACCGCTTGCTGCTATGCGTCCTTTGGCAAGACGTGCAGTCGAAGGGTCAAGGGTGACGACCCCGGTGTCCCGGTTGTAGTCGCCCGCGACATCCACCCTCGGTGATTGGCCTGCGATCCGGCGACCCGTCGCGTTCGATGCCATGATGCCGGTGCCCGTCAGCGACCCTTTGAAGTTAACATATCGTCCGGTAGATACGATCTCCACTGGTCCTTCGACTTTCTTGAAAGGCAGGTCCGCACCCGCATTGGCGCGTAGTGCAGCATTGCCAGTCAGTCCGGGAGCCTCGCGGGGATCAGTCAGAGAGCCTGAAAAGACCAGATCGGCATCGAGGTTGACCAGTTCCTTGAGACCAGAAAACGTCACATCTAGATTGATCGGACCATCGAAGTCGCGCTGGCGGCTGCGATATACACCGTTTGCGGACATGGACCCGGATGCAAGTGTGCCGGAAAATTCGAAAGGAATGCTCGCCTTCTCAATATCTCCATCAAGTTTCAGGGCGGCGGAGGGACCTATTAGTGTTCGCAGCTGTTCGGAGATCGGCAGGCGCGATGCGTTGATGTCCGCGCTGGCCAACAAGCCGCCAGCCGTGATCTTGCCCGTCAATTCGGCGACGGTCGCTCCTGAGATCTTCAGCTGAGCAAAGCCATCGCCATCATCCAGCGTTCCGCTGGCGCGGGCGCTGAGCGACGCACTATCGCCGTCGGGGAGATTTGAGAGTGTGGCCAGGGTACCTCCAGCGGGAGCGTCGACTTCTGCGTCTAGCCGGTAGGCACCTGAGGCTGTGCGCTTCAATGTGGCATCCACCCGGTCGCCGACACCTTCGAGCGGAAGCGCTGTCAGGGATAGATCGAACGTGCGCGATTTCGGCAAACGGAATTGGCCATCAATATCAAAAGCAGCGCGTGGACCGGCCACGCCTTCCTGCAACAAAAGCTCCGCGATACTGAGTTGATCGAGGGACACGGCCCAATTGCTGGAAGATTCCGAATTCTCATTCTCATCCCGTTCCAGGACGGGGCGGCGGCGCACATCGATTTTCTCGGCGCTGACAAGGTCAAGTTTCACGGTCTTCGACATCAGCCGCGCAGGTGACCAGGCGATGGCGACATTTTCCATGGTCAGCCACACGCCTTCAGAATCGGTCAGCGTGACGCGTGATGCGCCGAGCCGGTCCAAAGGGTCGCCGCTGAGGCCATTGATCTGGATTGTGCCCAATGGCCCCGCTTCACGGCCATCGATCTGAGACTCCACAAAAGCCCGCCCGCCGTCTGAGGCAATCCAGAGGCGTGCAGCAATGAGCAAGACGACCAGCGCAATGAGTGCCGACAGGATGGCCATCAACCATTTCCGTCTGCGGATCATGCCCAGGAGAGATGTGAGCGCCGCCATCAGAAAGATTGTCCGATGGAAACATAGATTTGAAGCGGGTCTTCCCCATCGCGGCGGTCGAGTGGGGTGGCAATGTCAAACCGGACTGGTCCGAAGCCAGGGTAAAAGCGCACACCAAGTCCGAACGATGTCCGCATCTCGCCGAAGGCTTCGTCGATGGAGTCAGCTGCATAGCCGGAGTCGACAAAGGCGACGTAGCCCCACCGCTCGGACTTTCGCCAGCGCAGTTCAAGCGAGGCGGCGAACATGGCGTCGCCGCCAATGATGTTGCCGTCGGAATCTGTCGGTGAAAGAGACTGGTACTCGAAACCTCGTACGGACCCACCACCGCCCGCAAAGAATTTCCGGTCGACCGGCACGCCTTCGTCGCCCAGGAACGTGCCAGCTTCGGCACGCACAGCCGCGACCAGACGGTCGGAGATTTTTCGATAGGTCGAGGCGGAACTGGTAATCCGCGTATACGACGCTTCTCCGTCCCCGAACGAAATACCCGGCTCAACACCAAGAGAAACGCGGTTACCAGCCTGTGGGTCCAGCGGTGCCTTCACCGTATTGTAAGTCGCGCCGAGCGGAAACGAGAGGGTAACTTGCTCGACATAGTCGTCCTCGCCCTGCGCCCGCAGCTCGTAGTCGGTGGAGCGGGTCGCGTCCAGCGTCGTGCCAGCGGACAGCGTAAATTGTTCGTTGAAAGGCTGGGACAGGCTGGCCGAGACGCTCGCGCCTTGTAGGTCGTAGGCGTCGGTTTCTTCTGCGCGCACGCCTGTCTCAGCGGAGAAGTCACGCCCATAGCGACCGATATTCGGCCGCTCATAACTCAGCGTCAGCTCGCTTGTGCGCGTTGCGATCTGGGCATCGACACCGAGTGTGTCGCCAATGCCGCTCAGATTGCGTCTCTCCCAGCTGGCGGTCGTGCCAACACCATCAGATGTCGAGACGCTGACACCGGCGCCAACGGAGCGACGCTTGCCTTCAGAAAGCTGGAGTTCGACGGGATGCAGCCCATCGCTGTCGGCTGTCTTATGGATGTTCACGCCGATGCCGTCGAAGAGATCTGTTCCCCTTACGCGCGTTCGCAAGGTTTCCATCTTCTCCGGGGCATAATAGTCGCCAGACTGCCAGTTGCGGAGGATGTTGATGGCGCTGTCTTTGGTTTTCAGCGAGTCTGGAACAACGAGTTCGCCAAGTTTCACGCGAGGGCCTGGAACCAGCTTGTAGGTTAGCTCCAGGGTCTTGTCGGCGCGGGATGCGAGCGCATCGATGCCCTCGCTTTCTGCAAACGCGTATCCGGAATTGCGGAGCTGACTGACGAGCTGCTTCTCCAGCGTCTCTATGTCTTCGGTGACCGCCCATGTGCCGATACCCAACTCATCTGTAACGGCGTCGATCTGATTGCTGACATCTGCGGGCAAGTCATCCACGCCGGCAAGGGCCACCGATGCGATCGTGAACCGATCGCCCAAATCCACATCAAGACGCGGGCGCGTGTCCATGTCTTCCACGAGATCCGGGCTGACAATGGCGGTGAAATAGCCTTCGGAAGCGAGGTATTCCTCAAGGGCGCCAGCGGCCTGCGTGGCGCGGCGGCGCACATCCAGAAGGCTGGTCGGCGCTCCGGCGCGAATTTCCACCGCGTCGCGCGCACCCGATTCCAGATTCCTCGGCAACCCCTCGATCGTGACGGGAATTGTGGTCGTGTCGGACGCTTGAGTTTCGTCGTTGCCCGTAAAAGGAAGATATGCACAGGCGGGTATCAGGCTGAGCGCAAGACAGCAGACAGCAGTCCTGCCAAAGGGCAGGGCACGACTCTCCCCTGGGCGTTCTGCCCGGTTTACCATCCTGTGCTCGATCCTTGCCTATTCATTGAGTTATGTGGGCCTTCTGGCTGAGTGTACGGTGAACAAGTTTGCTGAAATTTGTCACTTCCAAGCCGATAGCTGTTTTTTTGCATATGGGCGATACGTCCCGAGCTCGCAAAAATAGTCTTCACTGGCCTGATTGCGCGATGTCTGGCTGTCCCCCATATTTACAACTTCAATCTTTCCCGTGGGGATTTTCATGACATATCTGATGGTTCTGGGCGGCCTCGTCCTCCTGTTTATTGGAGGGGAGGGGCTGGTTCGCGGATCGGTCAGTGTTGCGCGTAAGCTCAACATTTCCGAACTGGTCATAGGCCTCACTCTGGTCGGTTTCGGTACGTCGGTTCCTGAACTCGTGACCAGTCTGCGCGCGATAAATGAAGGCGCCGTCGGCATAGCGGTTGGCAATGTCGTTGGTTCCAACATCGCCAATATCCTTCTCGTGCTCGGTGTGGCGGCCCTGATCCATCCCATCATTACCAATCCACGCGCCCTGATGCGCGATACATCGATCATGGTCATTGTTACCGCCCTTCTGTGCGTGTTGATCTGGTTCGACCTGTTTTCACGCCTTGCAGGATTTGTGCTGGTCGCATGTTTGCTGGGCTATATTGCCTTCTCCGTGTTTGCCGACCAGGCAGCTGGCGACGAAGTGGCTGAAATGCACGCCGGGGAAGGCGAAACGGTTGAGGCCAATTACGGCGTGGTGAAGGGGGTATTCATTGCCCTGGCGGGCCTGGTGGGCGTGGTGTTCGGCGCGAAGCTGCTTGTCGACGGCGGCGTAGTCATTGCACGAGAGTTTGGCATCAGCGAGACGGTCATCGGGCTCTCTATCGTGGCGGTCGGGACCAGTCTGCCAGAGCTGGCCACGTCTGCCATTGCGGCTTTCCGCGGCAAGGCCGATGTCGCGCTCGGCAACATCATTGGTTCCAACATATTCAATATATTGGGTATTCTCGGCCTGACGGCTCTCGTCCACCCGTTCAGCGTGCGCAGTATGCCGAGTGGAGATGTGACAACGGATGCATTGGCCTCTGGCGCGGGCCACAGCCTGATCAGTGTCGGCGACATGTCAGCGCTCGTCCTGTCGGTTGCGTTGATGGCGCTGTTTGCCATCACGGGCAAGCTGATCGCCCGCTGGGAAGGAGCAGTTCTCCTTTTGGGCTATGCGCTCTATATGGGATTGACCTTCAATCTCATTCCCGTACCGGCGATCCTATAATATGGCTGACAATCCGATCTATCAGGGCCTGGACCAACTCGGCCAGCAGACCCACCAACCGCAAAACCCGGAAGACGCCCAGCTGGAGCGCGTGCCCAACCCGCATGCTGGCACGCTCTATCTGACACGCTTCGTGGCCCCCGAGTTCACCTCGCTTTGCCCGGTGACAGGTCAGCCGGATTTCGCACATCTTGTGATCGACTATGCGCCCGCCGAATGGCTGGTAGAGTCAAAGAGTCTCAAGCTCTATCTGACCAGTTTCCGCAATCATGGCGCTTTCCATGAGGATTGTACCGTTTCCATCGGCAAGAAGATCTTCGATTTCACGGAAGCGACCTGGTTGCGTATTTCGGGATACTGGTACCCGCGCGGTGGCATCCCGATCGACGTGTTCTGGCAGTCCGGCGAGGTGCCTGCCGGACTTCACGTTCCGGATACAGGCGTTGCGTCCTATCGTGGTCGCGGTTAGCGCGTCCAGCGGGTCACGAGTTTGGACAGATCCGCCCGTCCGCGTTCTGGTGGGGATATTTTTGAGGTTCCGAGATAGATGAAGCCGGCGACCCGTTCGGTCTCGGACAGGCCAAGACGTCCCGCAACCTGCTTATCGAAGGCTGGCCATTCGCTTAGCCAGGCCCCGGCCCATCCGCTCGCATTCGCAGCGAGCAGCAGATTGTAGCAAACCGCTCCGGCGGAGAGTTCCTGTTCCCAGACGGGCGTGCGACCGTCATCCGTTGGAGCAGATATCACTGCGACAACCACGGGCGCGCGCAGAAAAAGACCGGCGGCTTCCAGTAAATCCCGGGATTCAGCGCCTTCAAGCGTTTCCCCCCGAATGCGCGCCAGCTCCTGTCCGAAATCTTCGCGGGATTTTCCTTCAAATACGATGAACCGCCAAGGGGTCATCCGGCGGTGGTCTGGTACCCGCGCGGCAATTTCGAGCAATTCATCCAGCGCCTCAGGAGACGGCCCCGGCTCACCAATGAAATGTTTTCCGGCAGAGCGCCGCAAGGCGAGCAGCTGCCGCGCCTCGGCGCTTGGACGTGTTGCCAGCATGGGTGTCGCAATGGCTGGGGCGGGAGGGAATCGCTTTGTCATTGCGGCAACATAGGAGGGTGAGACTCGTTCTTAAAGGCGGTCTTTAACGATTGCAGGCTTGAGCATTTGCGTGGGGAGGCGTACAAGAGTGAACAGTGTTCACTTTCTGAACGGTTTGCGCGAGTAATGTGCCATATGCAGACAGATAACGCTTCCGAAGCGACGCCAGCCGATCGTCGTCGCTTGCGCGTGCGGGAATCAATTATTTCCGCTGCAGAGCGCGTTTTCGCCAGGGAAGGCGAAAACGGCTTGTCAATTCGACGGCTCGCCGATGAGATCGATTACTCACCCTCCGCAATCTACAAGTATTTCGGCTCGAAGGACGAATTGATTGATGAGTTGAAGGAGGCGTTTTTCGAGCGGCTCCTTCAGAAGGTTGATCGCAGCTCCAGTGCAGACCGTCCTTTCCTGCAACGCGCCAAGGCGTGCGTGGCTACTTATGTGGAGACGGCAGTAACTCGCCCCTTCCACTACGCCGCAGCCTTTTCCAGTATCCAGAGCACCGTCCCGGAAGGCTGTGCCGCACCATTATCCTGGGACGGACTTGTGGCGTCTCAGAAAGGACAGGCCTTTGGTGTGCTGATCAGTATGGTCACTGAAGGGCAGGAGCTTGAGGTTTTTGATCCCTCGCTTGATCCCGTCATGGCGGCCAAATCAATCTGGGCCGCCTCTCACGGGCTCGCGCAATTGCTCATCCACATGCCGCAATTCCATCAGCTCGTCCCGAACCAACAGCCGATGACCGCAACAGACTTCATTGAATTCCATGCCGATCTTCAGATCCGTGGGCTGCTAAAGCCTGCTGCCGGGACTGGAAGTGGCCGCCTGTCAGGACAAAACCCATGACCGACATTGATCACACCGCCGGAGATACCGCACGTGACAAACGGCCGACGGCCCTGAAGGGGCTGTTCTTCTTCATTATCCTGTTGCTTGTTTGCAGCGGCCTTGTGCTGGCTGCGACGCAGTTGCGCAGCAAGGAGGGGCCCAAAGTGGCTACAGTCGCGCCTGAGCCCATGGCGGTGCAGGTCGCGCCAGTCGAGTTGACCACGGCTTTCACGCTGAACGAAACCTATTCCGGCCTTGCCGAAGCGCGACGCAATTCTGCGCTGGGCTTTTCCACTGGCGGCCGTATTGAGACCATTGCCGTTGATGTGGGCGACCGCGTCAAGCGGGGCAGCATTCTGGCCAGCCTCGACACGCGCGGCCTGCGCGCCCAGCTCGCGTCTGCCACCGCTGTGGTCGAAGAGGCGCGCGCTGCGCACTCTCTCGCTCTGAGCACGGTCGAGCGACAACGTACCCTCAAGATGCAAGGCCATGTATCCCAGCAGGCGGTCGATGAAGCCGAAGCCCAGGCGAATACTGCGCTGGCCCGAGTCGAAGCGGCCAAGGCGCAAGCCGATATTTTCCGTGTCCAGATTGACCTGTCCCGCATCCCGGCGCCGTTCGATGGCGTAGTCACGGCGCGCAGGTCGGATGAAGGCGCGATTGCCGGCGCGGGCCAGCCGATTCTGGACTTGGTCGAAGCGGCGCATCTTGAAGCGCGCATCGGGCTACCCGCCAACAGCGCGGCGCGTCTGATACCTGGAGATGCGTATACTTTGCAGGCCGATACAGGGGCGGTTGAGGCCGTCTTGCGTAGCGTAACCGGCGTGATCGACCCGGCGCAGCGCACGGTCGCAGCTGTGTTCGAGATCAATGATGCCGAAATCGTCGCTTCCGGCGCTGTGGTCCGTCTGACCATGGAGCGGGATATAGACGAGCCGGGCTTCTGGGTTCCGGTGAAAGCATTGTCGACGGCCTCTCGCGGCCTCTGGACTATCTATGTGGCGGAGCCGGTCGGCTCAGGCTGGCAGGTTGCAACGCGCCCGGTCGAAATGGTGCATACTGATGGTGACCGCGCTTTCGTGCGCGGCGCGGTGACGGATGGCGAGCGCGTCATCACCAATGGCCTGCAGCGTATCGTGCCTGGCTTGCCGGTTGAGCCGCGGGATGTTCACCGCGCCTCCACCGTGAATGGTGGCTAGACCCGATGTCGACACTCTTCTTCAAATTGCCGCGCCTGGCGATCCTTGCCATTCTCGTAGTCCTGATTGGCGGACTGGGCGCGATGCTGACTTTGGGGCGTCAGGAAGACCCGACCCTGATTGAACGCTATGGCTATGTGCTGACGCCATTCCCCGGCGCAGACGCTGAGCGGATCGAGGCGCTGATAACAGAACCGGTTGAAGCGGCGCTGATGGAATTGCCCGAAATCGAAGATGTAACCTCGACCAGCAGGTCGGGCTTCTCGCAGGTCCGGGTCGAAATTCGGGAAGACCTGTCCGAAGCCGAAGTCGATGATACCTGGACTCTGATCCGAGGGCAGGTTGAGGAGGCCCGTGCGCAGTTCCCCTCAGGCGTCGGCACGCCCGAAGTCGAACGCCTCTATGTCGGCGCCGCGACGCTTGTGGTGGGCCTGACATGGACCGGCGAGGGAGATCCGCCGCTGACCGTCATGCGGCGTCTCGCGCTTGATCTCGAAGACCAGTTTCAACGCCTGCCCGGAACAGAAGAAACCGAAACCTATGGCATGCCCGTCGAGGAAGTGCGCGTTGTCGTCGACCCACAAGCGCTTTCGGCATCCGGCCTGTCTTTCCGGCAGGCCGCGGCATTGATCGCCTCGGCTGACAGCAAGACACCAGCGGGCCGCTTGCGCGGTGAAGGCGGCACGATCGGCTTTGAGGTCGGGGGTGAATTCGATGGCATATCCCGTGTTCGCCAGGTTCCGCTCTTGCAACGTGCCGACGGATCGGCTGTTCGCGTGGCCGATGTGGCCCGGGTTGAGAAGGGCTTTGCCGATCCGTCCACTCAGCAGGCCTATGAGAACAATCTCCGCACGGTCATGGTCGGGGTCTATATTTCGCCCGGCCAGCGCGTCGATAAATGGGCTGAAGGTGCGCGTGAGATATCTGAAAATTTTGCGGCATCCGCGCCGCCAGGACTCAAGGTCGAGACAATCTTCGACCAGAGTCTCTACACCAATGACCGCCTTAACGGTCTTGCGCAGAGCCTGTTGTTTTCCGCCTTCATCGTCGTCCTCGTCCTGTTCGTCACGATGGGGTGGCGTTCGGCCATCGTGGTCGGCATGGCCATCCCGTTGACGGTTAGCCTCGTGCTGATCCTGTTCAGCCTTTTTGGTCACCCGCTGCACCAGATGTCGGTGACGGGGCTTGTCATTTCACTTGGCCTGTTGATCGACAATGCGATCGTTGTGGTGGACGAATTCGACCAGTTGCGCGCCAAGGGGCAGAACCGTTTCGAAGCGATCCGCAAGAGCCTGAATCATCTGGCAGCACCGCTCGCGGCCTCCACCCTGACAACGGCGCTTGCTTTCGCGCCCATCGCCATGCTGCCCGGCGGGGCAGGAGAGTTCGTCGGCATGATCGGCCTGTCAGTCGTGTTCTCGATTACAGCCTCCTTCGTGGTATCCATTACCGTCATCCCGGCCATGGCCGGTTGGTTTGACCGCAAGCGGGGCTGGGAGACGGGGCATGCAAAGCGGCCGCGTCGATGGTGGCGCGACGGCTTCACCAATGATTTCATTTCCGATGGTTATCGCGCCTCTATTGAGATGGTGCTGCGCTATCCGCCGCTTGGTATTCTGGCCGGTGTCGCCCCTGCGGTGTTCGGCTTCTGGCTCGTTGGTCAATTGCCATCACAATTCTTTCCGCAAACGGAACGTGACCAGTTTCAAGTGTCGCTGCAACTCTCGCCCGAGGCCGACATCCACGATACGGTTGATTTGGTCCATCGCGCGACCGAGATGATCAGTGGCATCGAGGGGGTCGAGGATGTGACATGGGTGCTCGGCCAGCCCTCTCCGCGCGTCTATTACAATATCATCAACAATACCGAAGGCGTTGAAGGCTTTGCGTCTGGCTGGGTCCAGCTGGATTCGAATGAGCGGACGCATGAAATCGTCGGAGAAGTCCAGCGCAGGGTGCGCGAAGAATTTCCGAGCGCCCGTTTCCTGGCGCTGCCATTCGAACAGGGCCCGCCTGCGGATGCGCCGATTGAGTTCCGCATCATGGGGAATGACTTTGACACGCTGAACATGATTGGGGACCAGACACGCGCCGTGCTCGGACAAACCCCCGGAGTTACCTACACCGTGGCTTCGCTGGAGCTTGGCGCGCCGACCATGCGCTTGCAGGCCGATGAAGCCGCCTCTGCAATGGCGGGCGAGCGCCTGACTGATATTGCGGCAGACCTTAGCGCAGAACTCGAAGGTGTCCGGGCTGGATCGGTCCTTGAAGGCACCGAGGAATTGCCCGTGAAAGTCATCGCGCCGATGTCGCGCCGGTCCGGCATGTCAGATTTGCGCTCGGCAACGGTTGGCAATGGTTCAGGCACACCGATCTCCGCATTGGGCGAGGTTACGCTCGTTCCGGAGACAGCGGTCATCACGCGCCGGAACGGCCAGCGGATGAATCAGATCCTGGCCTATCTGGACCCCTACACACTGCCGGCACCGGTGCTGGAAGACTATCAGGCCCGTTTCGCGGAAACCGGCTTTCATGTGCCAGCAGGGTATGAAGTCGTCGTCGGTGGCGAGGCAGAAAACTCCAGCGATGCGGTTGGCAATCTTGCCGCCGTAGGTGTGCCGCTTGTCATGGTGATGGCGGGCGCGATCATGCTTGTGTTCAACTCGTTCCGCATGATGCTGCTTGTGCTTGCCTCCGGTTTCTTGTCGCTCGGTTTCGCCTTCTTCGGCGTCTGGCTGTTCAATCTGCCATTTGGTTTCAACGCCATCATTGGCGGGCTTGGCTTGTTCGGGATCGCGATCAACGGCTCGATTGTGGTCTTGTCCCTGTTGAGAGCCAATCCCGCAGCGATGGCCGACGATGTGATTGCCCAGCGCGAAGTGGTCGTGGACGCCACCCGGCACATCGTGGCAACGACGCTGACGACCATGGGTGGTTTTGTGCCGATCCTGCTGACCGGGGACTCTTTCTGGATGCCGCTGGCAGCGGGAATTTCAGGCGGAGTTGGTGGGTCGGCGCTGCTGGCGCTGTATTTCACGCCCGCAATATTCCGCATCACGACAGCAAAACCCGTTCGCACCGCGATGCGTCATGTGTTTAACCGCTCGGAAATGCCGGCTGAGTAATTGGCTGCCAACACTTGCACTCGGGCAAAAATCGCCCATCTCGTTTAGTCAGGGACTGGAAGGAAGAGACATGCCAGAGAACCCGGATATCGGCGCCCCGGCGCCCGCCTGGAACCGCCTGCGTTTTGAAGCGCGCGCTGCTGCTGCGGATGAGCCGACCCTGTCGAGCTATCTGAACTCCGCGATCCTGGCGCATTCAACCTTGTGTCAGGCGCTGTCATTTCATCTGGCTGAAAAGCTCAAGAGCCCGGTCATGAGCACCCAGCAGGTGCGCCATATCCTCAGCGATACCTATGATACCCACCGCTCTCTGGTGACTGCGGCGGAAGCTGACATGCAGGCCGTTCTCGAGCGTGATCCGGCTTGCCGGGGCATGCTTCAACCCTTCCTCTACTTCAAGGGGTTCCTCGCGCTTCAGACCTATCGCGTCGCCAATCATCTTTGGCGCGAAGGCCGTGAAACGCTGGCCTTCCATTTCCAGAGCCGCGCTTCGGAACTGTTCGGCGTCGACATTCACCCCGCCGCCCGCATCGGTACCGGCGTCATGCTGGACCATGCGTCCGGCATCACGATTGGTGAAACAGCGATTGTTGGCGACGACTGTTCGCTCCTGCACGGTGTGACATTGGGCGGTACAGGCAAGGAAGTCGGCGACCGCCATCCGAAGATCGGCAAGGGTGTCTTGCTTTCGGTCGGCGCCAAGGTTCTGGGCAATATCCATATCGGTGACGAAGCCAAGGTTGCGGCCGGCAGTGTCGTGCTGAAAGATGTGCCCGCCAAGTGCACCGTTGCGGGCGTTCCGGCCCGGATTGTCAGCGGCCCGTCCTGCTGTCATCCGGCTCAGACCATGGACCAGACGATTCCCGACGAGATGGGCAAATAATCCCAAGTTTCGCCTGACAGGCGTTCGCGGTGAATACAACTCTCGTCACGGCTGAATTGCAGCAAGTTTTGGCAGCTTTATTGTCTCTACCAGCGTTTCATTTCGGGATCGGAATGTTGTTGCACGCCTCTGTTTCAGATAATGTTTAGCGCAATGCCCGGTATCGGGTGGGGCGTTGATTGCATGTGAATCGAGGGCGGCAGTTTGAGTGAGAACACCAGCACCGAAGGCCGGCTTCTGCGCACGCGCAAGGTGCGTCGGGCACAGAGCGACCGGCTGCCATTTGTCCCGTATGGTGGCGCGCCAATCATCGCGCTGGGCTTGCTCATGGCGTTTGCACTCTGGCCATTTGCGTTTGGTGTCATTCAGCTTTCAACCGAACGCGCTGCTGCTCAGGCACTTGCTGATATTGATGCGGCCTGGGCCCGGCCGCGTGTGTCCGGCCAGTGGGTGACATTGGAAGGCCGCCCGCCAAGTCGGCAGGCCGCCGAAGGAGCCCTCGCCGCTGTGCGCGAGGCGCGTGCTTCGACCCTGCTCGGAATGGCAAGGCCCGTCACACGCGTGCGCGACGGATTCGACTGGGCTGGTTTGGGCGAGACGGCCTCCGCCAGCAGCATCAACTGGTCGTTCCGGGTCGCGAATGGAGTGCTGACGCTGGACGGCGACATGCCAAACAATACGGTGCGGGAGCAGGTAGTCGCGGCGGCCCGTACGGAAATCGATCCGCCGCGCATCGTGTCCGTGCAGGACAGCTTGTCTATCACCAATGACCCGTCACCCGACGGCTTCCTCGAAATCGCCCTGCGCGGCGTGGACACGGTTTCGCGTTGCGATCGCGGTGTGTCGGGCTTCAACACAAACCGCTTCTCGCTCAGCTGTGAACTGCCTGCCGCGGATGCGGCAACGGTCCGCGACATTGCGCTGGCGCCCGTCCCCATGGGCGAAGTCGGGGCGGTCGATATCATTTCACGTGAGGCCGTGGATTCCTGCGAGTCCTCGCTGTTCGACCTGTTGGGTGATGCGCGGATCGAGTTTCAGTCCTCCAGCGCAGTCATCGGAGCCGGAAGCGCCAGTCTGCTGGATGATGTGGCGGAAGCCGTTCGAGCATGTCCCGGTTCGCTCCGTATTGCGGGCTACACGGACAGCACGGGTCTGCCTGAAACCAACCGCCAGCTGAGCCAGGCGCGTGCCGAGGCAGTCCGCAACGCGCTGATCGCGCGGGGAGTACCGCAGAACCGGCTGGTCGCGACCGGCTATGGCGATGCCAGCCCCGTCGCGCCGAACACGACCGCTCAGGGTCGCGCCCTGAACCGCCGAATAGAGATACGGGTGATCCGTGTTTCCGAATGATTTCCTCCTGATACGTCGAAAGTAAACATCATGTGGTTTCTTCTCATCCAGATCTTGCTGCTCATGTTGTTCGCCGCATTGGCGGGCGCAATGCTGGCCTATTGGTGGATGCGCAATCGCTATGAGGATGTCACCGAGAGCTATGAAGAGCTGATGGAGACCAGCGCGCTTTCGGAAATGCGGTCAGGTGTGACCCGCGATGACCTGCTCGCGCATTTTGCGGCTATCGAGGAGCGGCTTTCGAGTTTGCCCGCGCCTGTCACGCGAGATGAGTTCCACGCCAATATTCACAGTCTTGGCGACCGTCTGACGGCTTTGCCCATCCCTGACGTATCTCCGATCAATTCCCGCCTTGAATCTATCGAGACCCGGCTCACCGATAGCGGGTCCAGCTTTGACCCCGTCATTTCGCGGCTGGCGGATCTCGACATGGCCGTGGGGCAGTTGAAGAACACGGACCTTGAAAGCCTGGAGGCACGCCTGTCGAGGATCGAGGACAGTGTGAACGTTCTGGTCAATTCAGAGCCACAGGAAATGCCGGCATTTCCTGAAGTGCCGGAAGTTGATCTGGGACCGATCCATAGCGGTCTTGCCCGGCTTGAACTGGCACTCGAAAACCTCGACGTGCCGATGACGGATCTTGAGCCGATTCGCAGTGATTTTGGCCAGATGGAGGCGCGCCTCGCCGAATTTGCGGAAGGGCTGGATGCCCAGCGCAAGGCAGACAATGAAAGCATGACCATCCGTCTGCAGACCTTGTCGTCGTCGCTCGCGTCGCTGCGCGTGCCGGATGTCGACAGCCTGCGTGACCGGTTGGCCCGTCTTGAAACCGCCATTGGTGAGCTGTCTCAGACCGAAATTGACCTGGGTCCGGTTACTGAAACGCTTCGTCAGATCGAGCGTGATATGAAGAGCGCACCTGACCATGTGCGGATCACCCATAACAAACTTGCCGATCTTGAGGGGGGCACCGCAGCGCTGCATTCGAAACTGGCGGCGCTCGAAGCCCATGTGTCGGTGATGGACCGTACGCCCGTAGACCTGACGCCAATCCAGGCGCGTCTCGCCAACTTCGAATCGTCAATGGCAGCGCTCCGCATCGACATGCAGTCGCTTCCCGATGTTGCGCCGCTGGAACGTCGTCTCGCTGCGCTTCAGGAATCTGTCCTCAACTTGCAGGATCCTGACCTGTCCAGCGTCACCAATTCGCTGCGCAAGATGGAGGCCCGCTTGAACATGGGCGCCGTCGAGGATCGGTTGACCTCCATCGAATATGGCATGGCCGCGATGCACCATATGGTGCGCACCCTGCAGGAAACGGCCTATTCCCGCACCGAAATCGACTATAGCCAGCGCGTGCCGCTGTCTCAGGCGCATTTCACGCCAAAAGCCGAAACGCCTCCGGCTGCGCCACCACCGCCGCCTCCACCCCCTCCTCCTCCGGCTGCAGCCGAAACCGTCCGCACAGTTGAGGTTCGCCGAGGCGTCGATCCCATCGCGGCGGCCCGTCGGCCGGATGACAAGGCGAACTTGCTAGTCAGCGCCGCTTTCGGTCAGGATGACGATCTTGAGCGCATCAACGGGATTGGCCCGATGCTGGCCGAATTGCTCAATGAAATCGGCGTGTTCTATTTCTGGCAGATTGCCGAATGGGGCCCGGACGAGATCAAGTGGGTCGATGACAAGCTCGAGCATTTCAAGGGCCGTATCCAGCGCGATGACTGGGTCGGACAGGCAAAATTGCTGGCGGTACAGCCGGAAGCTGCCCAACGTCCCGGCAAGGCCTGATCCGGCTTTTGGCAAATCGGTCCAGCTGACCCCTTTTCTCAAACCGGGAATTGGGGTTAGTTAACACTGCGCGCTCGGGGGACGATGTAGCGACCAGCGGAAGGGGACGCCCGCAATGCTTCGGACCGTACTGACAGCTTTCCTATGCCTGATACTGGGCCCATTTGCCTTGGCCGAAAGCGGCGATCCCCCTCGATACGCCCTGATCATAGGGAATTCAGGCTACCAGCAGACCGGGTGGCAGCTCGCCAATCCGTCAAGAGACGCCCGGCTCATGGCGGACACGCTCGGCAAGGTCGGCTTTTCCGTCGATCTCGTGCTGGATGGCACTGAAGAAGAAATGGAGCAGGCCTTTGCCAGTCATGGCGCGCGGCTCAAAGCTGGCGGACCGGCCTCCGTCGGCCTGATCTATTATGCCGGGCATGGCGTGCAGTCGCAGGGGCTGAACTATCTTGTTCCGGTGGACGCCAATGCCCGTTCAGAGCAGGACATATGGCGACAGGCGCCACGTCTTGGGGATGCACTGCGCTATGTCGAACACGCCGGCAATGCGGTGAATTTTGTCATTCTCGATGCCTGTCGCGACAATCCGTTGCCCAGCGCAACGCGCAGCGCTGCCGGCGGACTGGCCGAGGTGAAGCCTGCGCGCGGCCTGCTCATTTCCTATTCCACGGCGCCCGGCTATGTCGCCTATGATGGCGAGGGCGGAAATTCGACCTTTGCTCTGGCGCTGGCCGAGACAATTGGTCAGCAGAATCTGATCGCTGAACAGGTTTTCAAACGTGTCGCGGATCGCGTGAACCAGTCCACCAACGGCCTGCAGACTCCTTTCTACAATTCCGGCCTTACAGGCGCTGATTTCTGCTTTGCTGGATGTGATGGCGGCGCAGCGCCCGAGCCGGCGCCGATCAGCAACTCGCCCCGCCTGCCACCGCATGGCGCGCGCAACTCGTCCGCGCGTAGCGCAGGCGGTGCCACGGCAGAGACAGGTGGCGGCGCTTCAATGCCCGCCTTCACGGAAGTTTCCAGCCTGCTTCGCGCAGCGGCTTTCAATGCGGCCACACTGGGCGGGGACATTTCCGAGCGCAAGTTCCGGGACTGCCCCGATTGTCCGGAAATGGTGGCCATTCCGGGTGGCGAATTCCTGATGGGCTCACCTGACGGAGAGAAAGAGCGCAAGGATAATGAAGGCCCGCAATGGCGCGCCACGATTGAACCCTTTGCGGCTTCCGCAACCGAGATCACCTGGGGGCAGATCAATACGTGCATCGCGGCCGGAGGGTGCGTTGGCAATGAAGCGAGCGACGAAACACGCAGCGATCAGTGGCAGCAACCAGCAATCCCGGTGATCAATATCACCTGGGTTGAGGCGATGGCCTATATCGACTGGCTGAACACTCGCGTGGAGGGCGAGCCTTATCGCCTGTTGAGCGAGGCCGAGTGGGAATATGCGGCGCGGGCGGGCACAACCACGCCTTTCCATACCGGCGAGACGCTCAGCGACTCACAAGCAAATTTCAACGCATCACGGGTCTATAATGGCAGCCCCAAAGGCACATGGCCACGCCGTCCGATGCCTGCGGGCTATTATCCCCCGAATGCTTTCGGCCTGCACGAGATGCATGGCAATGTCGCCGAATGGATCGCCGATTGCAGCGTGCGGTCTTATCTGGGGCGGTTCGGCACGGCGACCATTTATGACGAACCGGGATGCCGCACCCGAGCGGTACGGGGTGGCAGTTGGGAGAAGGTGCCCTCCTATGTGCGCTCGGCGTTTCGTGACGGGTTTCCGGACACTGGGCGCGATGACGGGATCGGCTTCCGAGTGGCGAGGGACGGGGACTAGCGGATGAAAACGATCAGCCCCCTGATCAGCCACCACCGGGCTGAATTGAAGGCAGAGGCGCGGCTCAACCGCTATCTCTTGCTCGGGGCGATCTTCATTGCACTCGTATCTTTCAGTGTCTTCATCTCCACTCTGCTCGGGCATTATCCCCTGCCATTCGGTGAGGATTTGTTTGCGGAGAATCCGGAACGCATGATTGGCGCGTCCAATTTTTTCGTGGCGACCGCCATTGGCGCGGCGCTGCGCATGTGGCGCAAACGGCAGATGCGGATCAAACTCCTGATCGCCGAGGCGTTCATTCGGGAGGATGATGCGGACACCGGCCTTCGTCTGCTGTTGGAGCCCGTATTCGGACCAACTGTCTGGGACGGAGCCGACACGCCCATTCTCGCTCACGGGAGCCCGGCATGAGCCCGCAATCAGATATCGGCAAGACCCCGGTTACGTCACTGGACCTGCTTCGTGAGTTGCAAGGCGAGCAGAAAGCCTTTCGCTTCCTGATCCGGGCACTGGCGGTTCTGCTGGTGACGGCGGCGGTGATCGCGGTCGGCAGCGTGATCTATTTCTATGTGGCGCTACAGGGGCTGAAATCCGAATATGCCTATCAAGCGCGCCTCAACGAGATAAACCTGCGCATTGTGGCAGGGGAAGCCAGCCGCCAGCGGGAATCGACGCAGGCGCAGCTGGTGGCCATCCGCGAAGAGAATGAGTCTGCCCGTCGTCAGGGCGAGCTTTCTCGCGAACTCCAACAGGCCGGATCTGCCCGCCAGATTGCGGCTTACAAGGACCGCGCCATCTCTATCGCGCGCAGCCATGTGCTTGGGAAGACGATGAATGATGTGACGTCGCAAGTGGTCAGCATGGTGCTGCGCGCCGATGATGGGGAAGTTCGCCTGCTGAAGGATGAAGAGCACCTGCTGCTGCAAGCTGCATTGAACGACTGGGGCGGCGAGGTCGAGTCGAGCGATGTTCGCGCAGCCTTTCAGCAACTCATGGATGCCGAGCAATTATCCGATCAGGCGATCGGGGCAGCGGGACTCGCCATGCTGGAATACCGCGATGCCAATGATGCGTCCCTTGTCTGGAATGGTGGCTGCTCCACCGTCGTGGACTATGTGAACCAGGCGAGTGCCCGTGATCTGGATGAGCCGATGCTGCTTCTCTGGAAAGGCCAGTGCCTGCGCAAGCGGGGGGATGCGTTGCTGGCCTATCGGGCCTTCAGCGAGGCGGCGCATTTGATCCTGGCCGATCCTGAAGACATCACGCTGGAACAGGAACAGATGGCGCATCACGGCGTCGGGACAACTCTGGTGGCCCTTGCTGCCCAGCGCCAGCTGCCGGAAGGGCGCCTCTATGAAGAAGCCCTGCAGGAAGCCTTGTCGGAACTTCGCATCGCCGCGCGTATCCGGGCCGAGCGGGGCGCGACACAAGTTGGCGTTGCCTATACTGAAGAGAATATCGGTTTCATTCACATTCTGGATGAGGATTGGCCTGCGGCGCTGGACCATACCAAGCGGATCGACGACATCCTTCCGCTCGCCTGGAATTTGACGGTTCGCCATATTGCTGCGCGCGAGAATGGTATCGCCCTGCGTCAGGCCGGTGCGAGCCGGGAAGCTCTGGAAAATATGGAAATGATCCAGGATGAGACCGCGATGGTGCTGTCCCTGATGGAGTGCAACCAGATCGACAAGCCGGAACTTCAGCGCTTGCTTCCGAGCCGGTTCGAGACTGTGCTGGAAAGCCTTTCGGCCCATTGCGCGCTGGAAGCAGAGCGCAGCTGATTTACAGGCATGGCGGTTGCAACCGTATCGAAAACCTCTACGTTGCGCCGCGAACCAAAAGACCTGAAGGAGCCCGATTATGGAGCGCGAAGAAACGCTGCGCCTTGAAGCCTATCTCAAGGAAAAACTGCATCCGGGCCTGCGCCTGGTCGCCCGCGACAAGACCGATGATTCCGTCGAATGCTATCTCGGCGCCGAATTTCTGGCCGTCGTTTACAAGGATGTGGACGAGGGCGAGACCTCTTACCAGTTCCAGATGACGGTGCTGGAAGAAGACATCAAATAAATGCCCCTGACGGCACCCGCGCTATGCGGGTGCCTTTGGGAATGGCAAATCCTTGAGGTCCGGCTCGATCCATTCGCGCCGGGCCTTTTTGTTGAACAACGTATCCTTTCGCCAGTATTCCAGCAGCCAGTCAGGCTTTCCATAGGGACCGGCCAGAAGGCGCGACAGGATTTCATGCAAAGGCATGCCGTCAGGCGCGCTCGTCAGGGCATGAGCCGCCACGCGCAGTGAGGCGATGGTAATGGTCTCGTGATAGCCTTCACAGTCGGTGTTCTGGCCGCCGACAGATTCGTTGAAGGCGCGGATCATTCCCGGCATGTCACGGAAAGCGGCGTGTTCATCCTCGGACAGCAGGCAGAGCGCGCCGGCCCAATGGGCGGCGTGGGTTCATCTTTCCTTGGGCAGCGTGCAAGCGCGGAACGCCTTGGTCAGCGCCTTGATATGGGCATCGGTTTCAAAACTCATGGTCCAGTTCCTTCAAAGTCTGGCGGGACCCAAACGAAAGCCCCGCCGGGTGGCGGGGCTTGTCGGTCGATCACTCTGTAACGATAGGTCGTCAGCAGGGCATTCGCCAGGCACAAGCACGCGCCAGCTTGGAAAGCAGAATCTGCTGTTGGAAGCGTGTCGCGGTCTTGTGCATGCGGGCGGGATACCGAATCTTGCGGAACCTGGCAAGTGCGTACTTATCCGTAGGCGGAGGCTGACGACCCTTCTGGATCGCCAGCCCCGTCAGGGAGTAGGCTCGGCTTCTGCCGTGCTTGTTTTTTCAGCGACTACTCAGCCTCGTCGCGAACATTGATTGCTGTCTCGGGATAGTCAGTCCAGATGCCGTCGACACCCGCCTCGATCAGGACTTTCAGTTCCTGTTCCGCAGAGTCGAAGCCTTCAGCGGGTTCATCGTCGCGGACGGTGTAGACGTGCACGATTTTACCGAGTTCATGGGCACGGGCGACATAATCGGTCGTGCCGCCCTCCGGCGTGAGAATCATCGCCTTGTGAGCGCCGACGCCCATTGTGGGGATATCTTCCAGCTTCATGTCGAGGCCCAGCAGTGCGGCATAGGGCGGGCCGACAAGGTTCTGGATCAAAGGCAGGTCACTCTTGGCAGCGACTTGGGCGAGGAAGGTCGGCTCGAAGCATTGTATGAAGATCGGAATGCCTGCTTCGACCAGGCCGCGTTCCCTGATCGTGTTGAGGATTGGGTCGACCATGTCGAGCCCGGCAGCGGAGAAGTTCGCGGGCCATTTGGCTTCGATGTGCAGGCCGACCGGGCGGCCTGCTTCAGCATTTTCGAGAACCAGATCAATGATTTCGTCAAAGGTCGCGATGTCATACTGGCCGTCATGCTCATGCGAGCGGCCTTCGACGCGCTGGATGGCTTTCAGCGTTTTCAGTTCTGCCAGTGTGAAATCATCCGACCACCAGTCATCAAGATCCCCCATCGGAGTCTTGCGAACGGTTTTGCGATCGGCAAATTCCGCATGCTCGGAGACATTTGTCGTGTCAGACAGATACCCATCATGATTGGCAACAAGCACGCCGTCCTTTGTCATCACCAGGTCCGGCTCTATGAAGTCAGCTCCCTGATCAATGGCCGTTTGATAGGCTTTCAGCGTGTGTTCGGGATACAGGCCGCTGGCCCCGCGATGCGCAATAATGATCGGCGGCGTACCGTCGAGCGTCTTGTAAGCAGCGGACGCTTCAACCTCTGCGGCGTCATTTGTGTCTGTCTCCGCCGGCGCTTCGGCAGGCGCTACCGTATCTGCCGCCTGGTTGCAGGCGGCCAGAAACAGGCTGGCAAGGATCAGGTATTTTCTCATGGAATGATTCCTGTGTGGGAAATCGGGGGCGAACACGGGTCCGCCCCGGTGGGTCAATCGCCTAGAACTTGATGTAGGCGCCAGCTTTCAACATTTGCGGCTTGCCACGGATGATCGTGTGCAGGCCGAACGCACCGCCGGTATTGCCAACGTCGATCAGGTATTCCTCATCGAAGATGTTCTCGCCGAGAACATAGACGCCCCATGCGTCATCTGCGCTGTCAAAACCGAGACGGAGATTGGCGACGCCATAGGCGTCCTGCTCTTCTTCCACAAAGGTTCCGTCCGGATAGGATTCACGCACACGAGCAAAGCCGCCCGCACCATCAGCTGCATAGTCATAGCCATTGTCATCTTCGAAATAGTGATGATCCTTCCAGACATAGCTCGGCACGATCGAGAAGTCGCCGCGCTCGCCAGCCGGGATGGTGATGTCGGCTGCGAGGGAGAAGCTGTGCTCCGGGCTGATGCGGAAGCTGTTGCCGGCAAACTGCAGCGGGTTTCCATTGTCATCTTCGTCGTCATATTCCGAATGCGTGTAGGCATAGGTGCCGAGCAGGCGGATATTGTCGGTGACCAGGGCCTGACCATCGAATTCGAGGCCATACTGGGTGGCATTGCCCGAATTCTCGGTGATGAAGATACCCTGGATCGGGTCGAAGCGTGTGGTCTGGAAGTCCTTGTACTCACCATAATAGACCGAGCTGGTCATCTGGAAGCGGTTGTCCCAGAAGCGACCAAAGAAGCCAGCCTCGATATTGTCCAGCGTTTCCGCGTCGATGACATTATAGTCCGCGCCAGAGGCTGACAGCACTTCCGGGCGGCGGCCACGACCATAGGCAACCCAGGCGTTCACGTTTTCAGAGACACGGTAGGCCGCGTTCAGGCGCCAGGTGAAAGCGCCATCCGTATCAGCGGACCCGAAGGCTTCGTTATTCAACGTCGCTGCGCTGAGCAGCATGCTCGGGCCCATCGTCACACCGTTCAGGCCACCAAGATATGGGTTGGACTTCAGGATCGCTGCGCGCGTGCTGGCCGACAATTCCTCTTGCGTGTAGCGAAGACCACCGGTGACTTCGAGCCGGTCGGTCAATTGATAGGTCACGTCGCCGAAGAGATCATACGTGTCACGTCCATAGGTCGCGACCTGTTGCTCGAGGTGTTCGTCATAGAGCGGAACAATGCTGCCCCCCAGCAGGAAGGCGAGCATGGAATACTGAAGCGGCGTATCAAAGCTGCCGAGGTTTTCACCGCCGGGCAGGCCAAGAAAGGCCAGCTGCGCACCCAGTTGCTCGACAGACGCGCCGGGGGCCACAGCGGCAGCGAGAGACGGCGCAAACAGGGACTGCGCATAGGCTTCGTCGGTTGAGAAGATCAATTCGTCCTTGCCGCTGACCGTAAAGTAATTGCCACCGAAGAAGGCGGACAGTTTGCCACCATCATCATAGTTCAGGCGCAGTTCCTGGCTGAACGTATTCGCTTGGCGCCCCTGGTAGAATTGCAGAAGATTGAAGGCGGCGCCGTCGGAATCCCAGGCTTCGTTCGAGAACAGGTTGCGATAGTCAGTGAGCGAGGTCAGCGACCAGGCATCATTGAGATCGTATTCCACATTGGCGGTGACATAAAACAGCTCGCGGTCATTGCCGAGCTTGCCGCGGACCTGATCGTCATTGACGTTCATGGCGGTGGCGCCGAACGGGTCGACTTTCCCGTTCACTTCAAAGAAGCCGGAGGTGAACTGCGTGCCGGTGGAGTCGTCATCCTGATAGTTGACGAACAGGTCGGCGCGGAGCTTTTCGGTCGGCTCCCAGTGCAATGCGGAGCGCAAGGCCAGCGTGTCCTGACCCATCAGGTCGGGTGAGTTGGCTGTGTTCGGCACATAGCCGTCCATATTCTTGACCTGTCCAGCTACGCGCAGTGCCAGTGTGTCGCTGAGCACGTAGTTGTAGTGGCCTTCCGCGCGCACCGAGCTGTAATCGCCACCTTCGAGGCTGACCTTGCCGGAATTTCCGTCAAGAGAGGCGCGGTTCTGGATGAAGTTCACACCGCCGACCAGGGCGCCCTGGCCGAACAGGGTCGCTTGTGGGCCTTTGACGATTTCGACCCGTTCCATGTCATAAATGGCAAGGTTGGTGGCGAACGACACATTACCGATGGCAACACCGTTCTGGAACATGGCAACGCGAGGCGTGCCGCCATCTGAGACGACGCCGCGCAGGGAATAGCTTGGCGCGTTGAGGCTCTGGGCCTGAACCTGCAAGCCCGGAACAAAGTTTCCGAGATCTTCGAAGTCGTCTGCGGCCAGCAGGTCGATCAAGTCCTGGTCGGCGACCGATACGTTAATTGGCACATCAATCAAGGATTGCTGCTGCTTTTGTGTGGTGACGGTGACGACCTGTAGGTGGCGAGTCTGTTCGGCTCCCGATTCCTGTGCGTGAGCGGATAATTGCCCGGAAAGGCTGAGCGCGGCCACGGCCGTCGCGGAAAGGTATGCATGTTTCATGATTGAACCCATTGTGAAGGCGCCCCGTGCGCTGTCGCGCGCTGGGTACTCAGCAGGGTGAATGGGCTCAAATGAAAGTTTTGCTACAGCAAATACTGCAGAACAGGCGTTCGCGCGGAGCGCGATAAATTCAACGAGATTGTCACGAAAACTTCTGGAAAGTTAGATTGTTGATACGTGCAAGAGGTATACGGATGAACAATTTCCAACTATGGCGCAGGCGATCAAGTGAAGCCATTTTGTCACACCGTGCACGTTTGCTTAACAATCTGGCAGCGCAGTGAGGGAATCACCGCGGAAGTTGTGAGGAGGCATTCAGCGCCGGAAAGCTAGAACAGGGAGCCTTGATCGCCCTTGGGCTTCGCTTTGGCAGGCTTTGCGGCCGTTGGGGGGCTGGATCCATCCGGGTGAGCGATTACGTCACCATCGCCAAAGCTGATCTTGAAGGCGTCGCTCGCCGCAGCAGAACTGGCCGAACGGATCAGGTTTCCGTTCGTGTCGCGCACAATAGTGTAACCGCGCTTCAGTGTGGACTGGTACGATAGGGTCTCAAGCAACTTTCCCTGAGAGGCGAGGGCGGTGCGGCGGGTTTCGATCAACCGAGTCAGTGCCGGGCGGGCGCGAACTGCTGTGTCGCGCAGGCGCTGTTTCGACGCGCGTATGTCCGATTTCAGGCTGGCCGGACTAATCGCGAGCCGAGACAGCCGAAGGCGGGCCGTCTGGACGAGGGCGAGCGCGGCCTTGGGCAAGCTGGCGCTGGCATAGTCCAGGCGTTGGCGTTTGGGTTGAAGCAAGGCTTCTGGTCGGGGGAGGCGGGCCGCAGCCAGCTTGTCCCTGGCCTGCCCGGTGCGGCGGGCCAAGGCGCGCTTGAGGCGTTCACCCTGTTCGCCGGTTGTCAGCAGCAGCTCGGAGCGAACCGGTACCGCGATTTCTGCCGCGCCGGTCGGAGTGGGCGCGCGTGCATCAGATACATAGTCGATCAGGGTCGTGTCGGTCTCGTGACCGACGGCAGAGATCAGCGGGATCTCACTGTTGAAGGCCGCGCGGACGACATTTTCCTCGTTGAACGGCCAGAGGTCCTCGATCGAGCCCCCGCCGCGCGCAACGATCAGCACGTCGGGTCGGTCGGCGCCAGTCATGGCGTTGAAGCCCTGGATACCTGCCGTGATCTGGCCTGCGGCGTTGTCGCCCTGAACCAGCGCCGGCCAGACGATGACGCGAACCGGGAAGCGGTCCCCGATGCGGTGCAGAATATCCCGGATGACTGCGCCGGTCGGGCTGGTGACCACGCCGATTGTGCGAGGCAGGTAGGGCAAAGGCTTCTTGTGTTCCGTGGCAAACAGGCCTTCGGCAGCGAATTTCTTCTTTCGCTCCTCCAGCAGCGCCATCAGCGCCCCCGCGCCAGCCGGGCGCATGGAGGCGGCGATCATCTGGTAATTTGAGCGGCCCTCATAAATGGAGAGTCGGCCAGTAGCGATGACTTCAAGTCCTTCCTCGGGCTTGAAGGGCAGACGGCTCACTTGGCCTTTCCACATTACAGTGTTCAGGACTGCCCGTTCATCCTTCAGGTCACAATACATGTGGCCGGAACGCGCAATTGTGACCCGGCCGAGCTCACCGCGCACGACGACATGATCGTAATTGGTCTCCACCGTCCGTTTCAGGCTTGCGGCGAGATCAGATACGGACAGGGCGACATCATTGGAGGGGGGCGATTCAGAAGGCATTCCGACAGTCATAAACCTCGCAGCGGCAAGGGCAAGTGCGCTGACATTGGCCCTATTTGGTCATTCAAGGTTAACGGAAGTGCGCGAGGGTGCAGACCTTCTACGCAGTCCAGTGAGGATGTCATGGATCAGGATTCCCAGACGCAGGAAATCACCGGAGATTTGAGTTTCCGTGAGGTCGCTGACAGGTGGACGGTTCCGTTGATGGTGCTCGATCGGGACCTGTGCTTTGTGTATGCGAACAAGGCATATTTGACTGCGACCAATACGGAATGGGCAAGTATTCGGCAGAAATACATCTTTGAGATTTTCCCGGATGTCGAAGAACGTCAAGATCCCGTTGAGGCGAAGTTTCGTCGGGTGTTTGAGGGCGTGCAGACCCGTTTGGAAGCACAGCCCTACGACTTGAAACAGCCGGATGGCACGGTTCAAACCAGAATGTGGCAGGCCGTTCAGGACCCCTACCGGAATGATGATGGTGTCGTGACCCACATGATCCAGCGGGCCGAGGACATTACCGCCCAAATGGAGTTGCAGCGCCAGAATGACTTCATGCAAAATGAACTGGCTCATCGGATCCGGAACATGTTTTCGGTCATCATGGCGACCTCTCGTATTTCAGGAGAGAGCGCTGAAAGCGTCGACACATTTGTCGATGACTTCAATGAGCGGCTTGTCTCCATGAGCCGGGTCTATTCCAACCTCACCCGAAATGACTGGACGGGTCTCAGCCTGCGCAAGATCATGATCGAGGAACTCGACGGGATGCTGGGCCGGGGCAGCGAGCGCTACACGCTGAAAGGCAACGATACGATCCTGTCGGTGAAAGGCAGCAAGGACGCGGCACTGATCGTGCACGAAATGGCGGCGAATGCGCGAAAGTTCGGTTGCTTCAGCACGCCGACCGGGCATCTGACCGTAGAGTGGACCCTGAAGGGCGATACGTTGTATGTTACGTGGACCGAAACCGGCGTCCCCGGTATTCAGCCCCCGAAACGGGTGGGCTTCGGAACGCGGTTGTTCGATATGTTTCCAAAGTTGGTTTCAACTCGCACGATCACGGAGGATGGCCTTCAGATAACTGTTGAAGCGCCTCTGCTGAAAACGGAATTCGATTCTTTCGTGATGTGATTTTTCTTAACTGACCACGTGGTCAGGCTCGCGCAGGATTGTCGACAGTTTCGACAACAGCTTGCTCGTCACAATTGGCTTTGACAGGAAAGGTGACTGACTGAATTCTTCAGTTATCGATTCTTGTGTGTTGCCAGACACGGTCACAAAAGGAATTTCGCTTGTGAGCAGGCGACTTGCCAGGGGCGCTGAGGTTTCGCCTGCAAGGTTGATGTCCAGAACGGCGCAATCGCACACTTGCTCGTCCAGGAGTTTCATCGCCTCGTAAACAGATCCCACCGGACCGACCACGCAGAAACCGGCATCTTCCAAGGCGGCTGCCATGTCGATGGCGATGATTGCTTCATCTTCGACGACGAGTACGCGTCGTCCGGCAGTGGATGATTGAGCCGTCGCAGGCGAACGGGGAGAACGGGACAGGTCTACAGACGAGTCTTTCACTTCTGCCACGAAGTCGGCTTCGAAAACTCGGTCATCAACGCTGATGAGGTGCCAGTGCAAGCCTTCAGGGGCAAAGTCTAGCTTGACTGGATATCCAAAGGCGATGCGCGTCATCCGCTCGATGACCGTTGAGCCGAAGCCGCGCCGGTCGGGGGCAATGACGGGTGGGCCGCCGCTTTCCGTCCAGCTGATTTCAAATCGGTTCGTACCTTCTTCCTGACGGATGTTCCAACGAATATCGACTTGGCCGGTATCATTGGACAAGGCGCCATACTTGCCAGCATTGGTGGCAAGCTCGTGGAGAGCCATGCCGAGCGACTGCGCCGCTGCGGAAGTCAGGCGAACATGAGGGCCTTCCAGCTTGATCCGGGTGCCGATGAAGTCTTCCAGGTGCGCAAGCTGGGAATTCATGATGTCTTCGACCCGCGCGCCGCGCCAGCCGGAACTGACCAGCAAGTCCTGACTGGAGGCCAGCGAGCGCATACGCTCAGCAAAGCGATCCATGAAATTGTCGCCGCTGGCCATGGTCTGGCGCGCAATCGCCTGAACAAAGGTCAACATGTTCTTGGCGCGGTGGTTTACCTCGCCCAGTAGAAGCTGGATCTGCTCCTCGCGTTGTTTCTGTTCGGTCACGTCAGTATTGGTGCCGAACCACATCTCAATCTGGCCATCCTTGTCTTGGATGGGCAGCGCGCGAGACAGGAACCAGCGGAATTTTCCATTCTTGCCGCGCAGGGGAAATGTGTCTTCCCAGACTTGTCCGGTCTTCAGCGAATTCAGGAAATGTTCGGTGGCGCGCGCTTCATGTTCGGGATGGTGCACGGAGCGCCAGCCATGTCCGCGTGTCGTTTCTTCGTCGGCCCCGGTATATTCATACCAGCGCTTGTTGTACCAGAAGATGTGACCTTCAGGGTCCGACATCCAAGCCAGCTGAGGGATGTTGTCTGCGAGCGCCTTGAACTGGGCTTCGCTCTGGCGGAGGCGTTCTTGATTTTCGTGCTCGCGAGAGATGTCACGCACGATTTTCGAGGCGCCAACAATCGTGCCGCTTTTATCATGAACGGGAGAGACCGTGACCATGATGGGGATTGCGGTGCCGTCCTTGTGAAGACGGATTGTCTCGAAATCCGCCACGGTGCGGCCGGCCTGGATCGTAGCGAGGATTTCATCCTCTTCACTCTGGCGATCTTCCGGGATCAATACGCGGATCGACTGGCCTATGATCTCCTGAGGTGTGTAACCGAACACGCGCTCGGCGGCCGGGTTCCAGCTGGCAATGATACCGTCCAGGTTTTTTGAAACGATCGCATCGGATGACGATGTGATGATGGCGCTAAGCCAAGAGCTTTCCGCTGCTGACAAGGCAGGGGCAGGGGCAGGCGCAACCGGAGAGGGAGCGCTAGACAGACGATCCCGCTTCATGACGGGGCTCCCGAAAAAAAATGTCCAACGCACAATGCGCTGTTATCAACATCTTTTTTACTGTGAATCAGAGGCATTTGTCCATAACCCAGATCAGGCGGCCGAGCCGCCCGCCCAGGAAGGGCGTGCCCTTGTAATCCTCGGGTCATTACATTGTATTGTAAGCAAAAAAAATCTGGATGAAGAAACTGGCAGCGATGCGCCCGCACCGCTGCCAGAGTGAGAGATCAATACCGGATGCGCAGGTCCGAAATGGACTGGGCGATCTTGGTATAGGCTTCGGTCAGTTCCTCGGAGCTTTCCGGGGTAAACGCGAAGTCGTCGCCCGACGCGCAATAATTGAGGATGGCCTGACCCGAAGGCGGGGCCTGGAAGGCGACGGTGTAGACTTTGATGCCCTGATCCTTGATGGCGTCACACATCGTTTCAGCCTGGTCGAAGGAGTCACCGTTGGACGTGTCGTATTCCTGGTTGAACTCACCATCGGTCATGATGATCATGGCCTTGGCCGAATCCGGCTCATCATAGGGATATGGGTCAGAGCCGGCGGGCCAGACGACATCCCAATCCGGTGCAATCAGATACCAGCCCCAGGCGATGCCGAGGTGACCCGCCGTACCGCCGCTGGCGTTAAGGCCATCAATATAATCGAACAGCTTGTCGCGATTGCTGGTCATGGGCAGTGGACCGATCGGGTTGCAGGATTCTGTGTACCAGCTGACATCGCCTCTCCAGTTGACGCTGCCATACGCTTCGGCGGCTTCGATCCACTGGAATGGACCTGGGTCTTCGTCGGTGAATTGCTCGTCACCCACACGTTCCTTGACGCAAGTATTGTTGATCGTCTTGGTTTCGGTGACTGTTCGGGTGGCGTAGTTAGGCACCCACTCGTCGTCACAGGTCCAATACCATCTTCCTCTTTTCTTTTTCCATTTGCAGACTTCTTCCCAGTCGCCGCCAGACTCGTAGGTTTCATCGTACGAGAAGGTGTATGTGCGAATTGGCAATTGTCCGGTTGCCTTGAAGAAATAGTCCTCGCCTGCGTCCACCATGGAGGAATAGGAGGCCATTCCGATGCGGACTTCGCCGGTCGTGCCGTCATCGTCTGCAGGCACAAGCACATTGATCGCCGTGTCGGCCGCGCTTTTCAGAGCGGACATCTTGCTGCCGCCCATCGATCCGGAGATGTCGAATACGAAAGCGATGTCGACTTTACCGATACCATAGGTCGAAGCGGAGGTGACGGAGAAGTTCAATTCCTTCGTGCCCGTCATCTGCATGATCGATGTCGGCTGTGCACAGCGCACCTTCACCGAAAGATCCTGCGACTCGCTGGCAATGGACGCAACGGGTTCGGCACAATCGGTGCCTTTGCCCTGGGCCTTCATTGCCGATTTGAAATAGTTCTCGATATACGTCTTGATTTCGGTGTCGTTCTTGCCTTCCTGCATTTCGCGGGCACCCGCGATAACCGCGCTGTCCAGAATGAACTGGACGCGGTTTTTTGCGGTGTTGACCTGTTGCAGGTCAATCGCAAAGCCCATGAGAAGGAAGAGCGGAATGGTCATCAGCGCAAAAATGATCGCGATGTTGCCCTGTGTTTCGTCCTTGAACCGGCGAATTGTTTCGACGGTCCTCTTGATCAAATTCGTGTTCGTCATCATTACCCACCCCGGTTTTGGCCGCACCTGGCCCAAAGGTTCTGGTTTGCACATTGCCAGAACTGGATAACTTCTCGGTAAAATCAGGGGTCAGGATTTCTCCGCTGACGGAAAGGTTTGCTTAACCACGACCAGCGCCGCGAATGCCTTGTGGCACCGCGCGGGAAAGCTCATGTTTTCAGCAAATTTCACGACGTGTCCGGCGACAGGAAATCCCAAGTGGCCGCGTGCAATTGGCAGGCGCTATCCTGTTGTAAATGCCTCAGTTTTCGCGTCTTGAAGACGGGCGGCACAGCACGCTTCAGCACCGGGCTGGCCGACGCCATTATCTGGCGCATTCTGGCGACGTATTCGGCCGCGTGATCCAGCGCGTGGTTAACAGCCATCAGGCGTCGCACGAGCTTTCCGGCCGGTAAAATGTCAGTTGGGCTTGCAGGATAATCCCGCAAGTCTACGGGCGTCTCTTCGTCAAGGAACCGGATGCGGGGACCGGTACGAAACCGGGCTCTTGGCGGTGTGGCAGGGGTAGCTTTCGTCGCTTCAATGAGGCGGAAGCGGGGAATGGCGCGACGGGTGGAAGGGCGTGCCGGTTCAGAGGCATGAGCGGTGCCGGCGCGGGAGGTGGGCTTTGCGGTATCCGGCTCTACCCGGGCCGTCGCGGTGGGGGGCGGCAGGGGGCCGAGCTCAAGCGCCGCAAGGCAGAACAGGCGTCTCAGGATGGCTTCGAGGAAGCTTACGCGCCCGGCCAGTTCCTCAAGTTCTGCGCGCGGCAGGAAGGGTTTGGCGGGCACCGGCCAGAGTCCCAGCCGCTTCTGGGCCACTGACGCGAGATAATCGGCGGCATCCCACCAGAAACGGGTGAGGCTGTGAACGGCGAGGGGAAATGGCGATTTCATGCCTTTAGCGTCGCCTCTTCGGCAGTACGACGAAGTGGGTCGGCCGATAGAGCGATCTCGAATATCTATATCATTGAAAAGATGCCGAAATTTGGAAGCCGTCCAGCTTTGTGACGGGGATAGGGGCGTGCCGCTCCTCTGCTTGCCCCGAGGGAATTCATCGTTTCCCGCTTGAAAGGCGGGCCATTTCTTGCGAGAGAAGTGAGTGATCACAAACTTGGAGCGCTGTTTTGTATTTTCCTGATATATTGAACACAGTGATGTCGCTTGCGCCGTGGGAGGGGCTGGCCGGATGGCTGATAGTGATTGCATGGACAGCCGCACAGTTCGTCGCGGGCTGGCTGGTCGCCGATCTTGGCAGCGGCGTGATCCATTGGGCGCAGGATCGGTACGGCTCACCGCGTTGGCCATTGGTGGGATCGATTGTTCGCGACACGATCCGGCACCATCGCAAGCCACGGGGCTTCCTCTCCAAAGGCGTCTTGGCGCGCAGCGGGCGCATGTTTGGCTTTGCTGTGGCGGTTGGAACTGCTGCCCTGCTGATCGGCGCGCCAATTGCGTTCACGGCCGCACTCGCACTTGGCATATTTGTTTCGAATGAAGTGCACGCGGCCGCCCATGCGCGCCCGAGCGAGTTGCCGGGCTGGGTACGCCGCCTGCAGCGCGCCGGCGTGATTCAGTCACCCTTGCACCATGCCGCGCACCATCGGGCGTTGAAGAATGTGAATTTCTGTACGTTGACGGATTGGACCAATCCGGTTTTGGAGCGGGTCCGGTTCTGGCGTCGCCTGGAGGCGCTGATCCGCTTGAGCCGCGGCATCCGCACACGCCGCGACCCCGTGGTGCGCCGTCAGCAGCGGCGCAGATGGCGGTCCGCCTGAGCGCTGGCCGCCGCTGAGGGCTTGATTCCCGCCGCCAACCTGCGCATTGAGCGCAGTCATGAACATACTTCTGATCGGATCGGGCGGGCGTGAACATGCCCTGGCGTGGAAAATGGCGCAGTCGCCATTGGTGGACATGGTGCATTCGACTCCGGGCAATCCCGGCATGGATGAGGAAGGCCCGTGTTTTGATGTGGCCGTCACCGACATTCAGAAACTGGTGCAGCTGACCCTGCAGGTCGAGCCGGACCTGATCGTGATCGGGCCGGAAGCGCCGCTGGCCGAGGGCCTGTCGGACATCTTGCGGGCGCGCGGCTTTGACGTGTTCGGGCCGAGCCAGCAGGCGGCGCAGCTGGAAAGCTCGAAAGCCTTCTCCAAGGCGCGCATGGTTCAGTATGGCGTGCCGACCGCGGCCTATGGCGAGTTCACCGATCCGGTGCTGGCGAAATCCTATCTGCGGACGCTGGAAGCGCCCTATGTGCTGAAGGCCGATGGCCTCGCCGCCGGCAAGGGCGTCGTGATTGCCGAGACGCTGGACCAGGCCGATGCCGAGATCGACGAGATGCTGTCGGGCAAGTTCGGCGATGCCTCCGCCACGCTGGTGATCGAGGAATTCATGCATGGCGAGGAAGCCAGCATTTTCGTCATCACCGACGGCACGGGGGCGATCTATCTGCCCGCCGCACAGGACCACAAGCGCGCGGGCGATGGCGATACCGGGCCGAATACAGGCGGCATGGGCGCCTATGCGCCGGCGCCGGTCGTAACGGATGAGATTCTTGCCCGCGTGAAGGCCGAGATCGTCCAGCCCATGCTGAAAGGCATGAAGGCGGACGGCATGCCGTATCAGGGTGTGCTCTATGTCGGCATCATGGTGACAACGGACGGGCCGAAAGTGGTTGAGTTCAATGCGCGCTTCGGTGACCCCGAATGCCAGGTTCTGATGAAGGGCCTCGCGGGCGATATCGTGCCGGCGATCCTTGGTGCGGCGACGGGCGGCCTTGAGGGCAATGAAGAAGCGTTTGAGGCGCTGCTGAAGCTGGACCGGTTCGAACCGACAGCGACGATTGTTCTGGCCACGGAAGGTTATCCGGGGAGCTACGCCAAGGGCTCTGTCATTCGCGGCGTGAAGTCTGCCAATGACTTGCCCGGCGTGACCGTGTTCCAGGCGGGCACGGACATGGACGAAGGCGGCGCGCTGCTGGCCAATGGCGGGCGCGTGCTGGCCGTGACGGCCAGTGGCGACGATTTGCAGGAAGCTGTCACACGGGCCTATGCTGGCGTCGATGCCATCGACTGGCCGGAAGGCTTCTGCCGCCGCGACATTGGCTGGCGCGCCCTGAAGTAGGAGATTGGAGCCCGGATCATGCGCAAATCTGTGTCCGAGGTGTTCCGATCAAACGCGCGCAAATGGGCAGGCCGGGCAAGCCTGGCACTTGGCACACTGTTGACGGCCTGTGCCACCCAGCCCGCCACCCCGCCGCTCGAAGGCGATCTGCTGATCTCGCATGTTAGAGTGGTCGACTTTTCGGGCGAGGCGCCAGACGTACGCGAAGATGTATTCGTGCTGGTGGATGAGGGCGCGATTATCGCCGTGGCGGATACGCGGGAGGGCCTGATTGCGGACGCTGAGCAGGATGCCAGCGGGCTAACCATGATCCCCGGCCTGACGGACATGCATGTCCATATCTGGGATGAGGCGGAGCTGGGCGCGTATCTCTCCTGGGGCGTGACGCGGGTGCGCAACATGTCGGGCCTGCCGTTTCACCTGACTTTGGCCGAGCAGGTCAAGGCCGGGAATGTGCTGGGTCCGCACCTGGTCACCACCGGGCCGATCCTCAACAGCGCCGGCCCGAATGCGCAGGTGAACCACCAATTGGTCGAGACCGAGGAGGAGGCGCGCGCCGCGGTAGCGTGGCAGGCCGAGCAGGGCTTCACGCGGTTGAAGGTGTATTCGAATTTGCCCCGTGAAGCCTATGACGCGGTGCTGCAAGAGGCGGAGGCGCGGGGGATGATCGTGACGGGCCATACGCCGGAAGGCGTGCGCGGGCCGGGCGTGCCATTTGAAGCGCCGTTCGACATTGCGTTCGATGAGGTGCTGAATGATGGGTTCGAGACGATCGAGCATGTGGAGTCGCTTGTCTGGCATGGGTTGAGCGATCGGGAAGATGCGGTTGCCGCGCAGGCGTTGGCCGGTCAGATCGCCGAGGCTGGCGTGCCGGTCACGCCGACGCTGCTGGCCTTTCACAATCTCTGGCGTGTGGCAGACACACAAGGCGCGGCGCTGACCCGTCCGGAGACGGACCTGTTGAATCCGTTGGTGCAGGGCACTGAAACGGACATGTACGAATACTGGTCAGGCGCACCAGCAGGGCCCACCGCAGAGCGGGATGCGTTTCACCTGCGCATGACCAGATGGCTGCACACGGCGGGCGTCACGCTGGTCGCAGGCAGCGATGCCGGGATCTTCACCAATGTGCCGGGCCTGTCGCTGGTCGAGGAATTGGAGCTGATGGTGGCGGCGGGGCTGACGCCGTTTGACGCGCTGAAGGCGGCGACGGATGCGCCCGCTCAGGTGTTGGGACGCAAAGGTCTGGACGGCTGCGCGCTTGAAGGCTGCGCGGCGGATCTGGTGCTTTATGCCTGTGATCCGCTGGCGGACATATCCTGCCTGCACTCGCCTGAGGCCCTGATCCGAGCCGGAGTCTGGCTGAATAAAGCGGATCTGACGGCCCTGCGCGACAGCGCCCGCAATCATAATCTGGAACGCACACAGGAAAACGTACTGGGCGGCCTTGCCGCGCAGGGCGTCGACATCACCGCGTTGGGCCTCAATTAGCGGGCAGTTTGTCCGGATTGCGCATGGCGTAGAGCCAGGCGATGCGGCCGGTTGTGTCCGGGGCGAGGGTGAGGACGAGATCGACCTTTCCGTTCAGTCTGCGGAGGAGCGCCGGGGCGCCATTGGCAAGAGCGGGCTCCATGGTCCATGTAGCGTCAGACTTGGCATCCTTCATCATCACGGCCATCAAGACCTGAACAATGTCAGCCGGTCCGCGCAGCGGACGTAGTGCGGCGCGGGCCTTGCGGCCGCCATCGGTGTAGGCGGTGGCCTCTGGCGCGAGCAGGCCAAGCACGGCGGCATGGTCCTGTGCAGCGGCGGCGGCCATGAAGCGCTGGAGGAGGTCCGCGACTTCAGACGGGGCGGCGTCAAAGCGCGGGCCGCTCTCCTGCAGGCGTTTGTGGGCGCGGCTGACCAGTTGGCGGCAGGCGGCTTCGGACTTGCCTGTGACGGCGGCAATTTCGTCATAGCCGGCGTCGAAGGCTTCACGCAGGATGAAGGCGGCGCGCTCGGTTTCCGACAAACGCTCCATCGCCCACAGCAAGGCGAGCTCGCATTCCTGGGCGAGGGCGAATTTCTCCTCGACGCCAAGCGAGGGAGATTCGACAATGGGTTCGGGTAGCCACGGGCCGGGATAGGTTTCCCGGCGTGCGCGAGCCGAGCGCAGCGCGTCAATGGCGATGCGGGCGGCAGTGCGGCGCAGCCAGGCGCGAGGGTTTTCGATGCGCGTGCGGTCTGTCCGCTGCCAGCGCAGCCATGTGTCCTGCACCGCGTCTTCCGCGCTGGCCCGCTCGCCCAGCATGCGATAGCACAGGGCAGTCAGGCCGGGGCGTTCGGCCTCGAAAATGGCGGTGTCGGCGCTCATGCGGGGAGGATCACTTCTTTGCCGGCAAAGTCCAGCCTCTGGCAGGCCTTGCCATGGCCCATGCCGCGCTTGAGCACGGGATAGATCCGGCCGGAGGCGGCGGCAAAGGCACAGGAGAGGGCGGCCTGCTCCCCGAATTCGGAGATGATCTCGCCGCGCAGATCATCCGCCACCGGATCACCAGATATGGCGGCCTTGGCAAAGCGGTAGCCGAGCCCCATCGTGCCAGCCTCCAGCGGGCGGCCTTCGGCGCAGGCCTGCAGGGCGTCAGCATCTGCCCCGCCCGCCAGCGCCATGTCGACGACCAGTTGGGCGCAAGGCCCGCAATCGCCGTCAAGCGTGGAGGCGAGCAATGCGCCGGTCCACGGGATTTGTCCGGCGGGCGCGCCGCGATATTTGTAGAAGGCGGGCAAGCGGGACAGGCCCCAGGCCGCGCCGGGCGAGATGTCGATGATCTCGTGCATATAGCTGGTGTCATAGTTGAAAGCGCGCTGCATCTTGCGCGCCTGAGCATGGAAGAGTTTGCGGATCATCGGGCGGTCTCCTTGCGGGCAAAATTGAGCGCGGCGGCGAGGGCGAGCCAGGCCGGCAGCTGAATGGCGGTGAGATTGGAGGAAGCGACATGATCCAGCGGAAAGCCGCGGCTGATCCAGATCCAGATATGGAAGAGCGCATGCAGGGCCGGCCATGTCGCGCCGATGATGGCGGCGGCCCGGTTACGCGCATAGGCGCCATAGGCGAGCGCCCCGGCGCTCATGCCGAAGACCAGGGCGATGTCGCGGATGAAGTGGAGGTTGAACGGCCCCATCATCGCAACGCCGGGGACGGCTTCGTACCAGAAATGCGGCGCAAACCACATCACCAGCCCATTGGCAAAATGAAACGCCGCAATGGCGATCAGGCACAGTCTCCACATGTTCATAACTCCCTGTTTCAGGAGTCAGACGAGACAGGGGTGGATTTTGTGACGGGTGGGATGGGATCAGACGCCCACTAGGGCCTGTCCGTCACCAGGTCCTGACCTCCGTGCTATCAAAATCTCGGTCCCTGCTTTGGCAGCGAGAATCCAAAGACGAACCCCGGTCACGAAAACGGCTTAGCCGGCCCCACTTTATTCTGGCGGAGTGAAATCTCCGTTTTCGAGGCGTGCTAGGAATTGCTTGCAATACCAACTGAAAAGCGTTCTGTTCGGAGTTGCCATTGATCTCACGATCTGCCCACTAAAAACGGCTGGCACCCATCTGTAACTGATCCGCACCCAATGATGCCCGTGATCTTCATCATACTTGCATTCGTATGTGCTTTCAAACTTGCGGACTACGGCTGCATTTAAAACCAAGATCGCTTTCGGCTGATAAATCCTTAGAGCGTCGTTGAACAGCTCAAGTGATTTCTTTGAAAAGTGAGGGTTTGCTTTGCAAACCTCATCCATTTCCAACTGTTTAGATGCCCGATATCGATATAAGTCGAGTTGATACCACGGCAGGTTGCTCGACTCGAAAATTTCTCGATGAAATTGGTAATACTGAATTGTCCGCTTCGCGTACATCTGCTCTTCAATGCAGAGGCTAGAGATATCTTGGTCGGGTCCCGTCCATGAAAATAGTTGTCGAGCGTTTGAATTTTTATTGGGCCTAAATTCACGAAGGAAGCGGTTTATGGTCCTCTCGTCGAAAGAAGGGTTCATGCCGACACACGCAACTCCGCCCGAGATTATGTCGTCAAAGTATAGTGGTGCCAGAACTTGAGACTTTGGATCGAAGCACTCTGTCCAAATACTTTTGAGCTGTTCGTTTAGCATCGTTCGAGCCAATAAACTTTGTGTAATCCTAAAGGCTAGTGTCCTGCGGCTTTGAAACCGGACATTGCTGCGGCGCTATTCGTAATCGTTTTGAACAGAATACTCCTCTGGCCACGCGCGGAGTTCGCCGTATGAACGGGGGTCTTGTATTCTTCTAAGCTTGAGCGTCGGATTATTTGAGAGCATGTAGGCGGATAGGTCGGTTGTTGCGCTAATTTCCGGTGCGACCACAAATGACAGCAGTTCCTCAAGGTCAGGGTCTTTTTGAAGAATGTCGACACCAACGACTATCGCAGCTCGCTGGAATGGCTCATCTGGATCTCCCAACTCCGTTTCAAGGTTGGCTTCTCCGAGCGGCACCATATAAACCTCGCCGTAAATCGTCCCTTCGCCTGGTTCCCCGCCCATCTCAGCGCTCCAGCGATGACTACCAGAGACAATCGAGAATTTTGCGATCGCTTTCGCCAACCATTCGGCTCGTTGATGAGAAAGCAGCAAGTTTTGATCGGCAGTTTCGCCTTTTAAATTCGAAGCGAGGCCAAATGCAAACACGATATCCGAAAAATCGATCTGCTGTCTTATCCTCTCGTTATTCAGCAGCGTTTCTAGATTTATCTCAATACCGTCAGCGTTTCTGAACACTCTCCACGAATCTACGTCCCAAGCTGCTCCTTCAATCATACTGAATATTCGGTAGCGCCATTCAACGACATTCTCATCATTCAGTATAGATACGGTCTTGATTTTGACTTCGCCAAGGTCGACGATTTCGTTATCCATCCGCCAAAGATAAGTTCTGCCGTTTTGAACTGACTGTTCCCAACCATCAAACAATTGCTCGTCTTCAGTCACAAACTGTCCTGGCCGATAGTAATTGTGAACGTCAATTTTGATGCTCGATGAAACGTCAACTGTCACGTTCCCGCCAGCAGTATTAGTTGGTCTATTTTGGTCAGAAACTCTCAGATAGTGAGACCACAAACCGAGACCGAAGGACAATAACAACAAGATTCCAGCTGCAACGGTCACTACTTGAGTTTTTAGCGAGTAAGAACCCCAGTTAGCTAAAATTTCTCCTAGGACCATAGCGAATCTTCCTACCTATTGGAGAGCTTATCGCAATCACACGCTTTCGCACACACAAATGTCGTTTGAGTAAGAATTCATTTGTGAAGCTCTCGTCCAATTTTACCGACCTTGCTATTCTGCCTCAGCAGCAATCTAGACGGTCGGTGCAGTTGCGATTGGATCTCTCGGAAGGGCTGTTGACGATTGCGAAGGAATTCAGCGGAGCACGCAATACATAACAATAAGTGAGGCGCGGTCGTTGTAGTTCTGCGCCGCTTCCAGTTGTTCCGAGGCATCCTTCCATCCGAGTTTGGCGGCTTTGGCTGTGTCGGCGTGGTGAGCGTGGTCTTTCAGGGGATATTCCAGTTCGCCCGTAGGTGGATTTTGTGACAGGTGAGGCCTGGCTGCCGAGGGACAGGCAGGCCTCAGATCAGGATTTACTCGCTGCTGGAGTCCAGCATGGTGAGTTCATGCATCAGGTATTGACCCGTAATCTTGCGGAGTTCGGGATATGTTTTCGCCGTCTCGCGTGAACTATCCTCATTGGCTTCGCCCCAGGCCGCCATGAATGCATCATATTTTTCCCTGGATGGGCCGATATCTGCCATGCTCGCATATTTGACGCCGAGGAGGATGTTGAAGTGTCCACTGTCCGGCATGGCGCTGACCATGATGGTGTAGTCTTCAATATGGCCGAGTGATTTGGCCACGTCATTGGATTCAACCCATGTGGATTTGATGCCTTCGAGGTAATAATCCCCCATATTGGAATCGACCTTGATTGTCGCGATCTCCCACACGGAATCGCTGATCGTATAATCTTCGTATGCGTTCAATTGCGCCAGTGCCGGAGTCGCGAAAGCCGTCAGCGCTGCTGACAAAAGTAGTCCCTTGATGTTCATTATCTGTCTCCAAGACGAAAGAGCGCCTGCGCGCTCGTCAGTGGCCCCACCGCCACCATGACAACAGGTTAATGTTGGTTAACGTCCGAGGCAAGCAAAAGACGATCCGTAATCAAATAAAAATAGTCAGAGGGCGGCGTATTTTGCGTGCCGGTCATATCTGGTGCTGATGCGGCTGTTGCAGGTCGCGTACTCAGGAGGCCGTCCCTTATGAGCTCGCCAATTCAAGCGCTTCCGCAGCGTCCATCCATTCGGTTTCGGCGGTTTCGGCTGCGCTGGCATGCTTTGCGCGGTCTTTCAGGAGCTTTTCCAGTTCGTCCGCAGGAGGTGTGCCGCTGGCGAGCTTGGCGTCGATCTTCGCAATGGCGGTGTTCGCCTTTTCGAGCCGGTCTTCGGCGTCGCGGGCTGTTTTCTTGAGGGCGCTGAGGCGTTTCTTCTCTTCGGGAGTGATCCCCTTCGGAGCAGCCGGCTTGGCCTGTTTGGCAGGCTTGGCCCCCTTGGTGTCGTCGCGGTCGGCCTTCATGACGAGGGCGCGATAGTCGGCAAGGTCGCCATCATAGGGCGCGGCGCGGCCATTGTTGACCAGCCAGAGCCGGTCGGCCGTGGCCTCGGCAAGGTAGACATCGTGGGTGATGAGCAGGACCGCGCCGGGGAATTCGTTCAGTGCGTAGATCAGCGCTTCGCGGCTGTCGATGTCGAGGTGGGACGTCGGCTCGTCGAGGATCAGGATGTGCGGCGCGGCCGATGACATCAGGCCGAGCAGGAGGCGCACCTTTTCGCCACCCGACAGCTTCTCGACATTGGTTTCCACTTTCTCGTGGCTGAAGCCCATCGCCGCGGCAGCTGCACGGACTCGCGCTGGCGGTGTGCCGGGCGGCATGATGCGCTGGACGTGCATCAGCACGCTGTCACCTTCGGAGAGTTCGTCGAGCTGGTCCTGCGAGAAGTAACCGATACGGACCGCCTTGGGCACGACCCGGTCGCCGCCAATCAGCGAGAGGCGTTCGCCGATGGATTTGACCAGCGTCGTCTTGCCTTGTCCGTTTGCGCCGACAATCGCGATGCGGTCGTCCGGGTCCAGACGAAGGTTGACCTTGTCGAGGATGACTGCGTCCTCGCCATAGCCGAGGGTGGCATTGCGCAGCTCCAGCATGGGTGGGGCGAGCTTGTCCTTTGGCGGGGCAAAGTGGAATGGCGTCGTGCGGTCACCCACCGGGATGGAGATGTCCTGCATCTTTTCCAGCATCTTGATGCGCGACTGGGCCTGGCGGGCCTTGGAGGCCTTGGCGCGGAACCTGTCCACGAAGGCCTGCAGATGTTCGCGGTCCTTGTCCTGTTTGGCTTTCTGGGATTCCAGCTGGGCGAGCTTGGCCGCGCGCAGTTTCAGCCAGTCATCATAGCCGCCCGGCGTGATTGAGAGCTTGCGGTGCTCCAGCGCCATTGTGTGCGTGACACAGCGGTTCAGCAGCTCGCGGTCGTGCGACACGATCAGGACGGTGTACGGATATTTCTTGATATAGGTTTCGAGCCAGGCCGCGCCTTCAAGGTCGAGATAGTTGGTCGGCTCATCGAGCAGCAGGAAATCCGGCTGGGAGAACAGGACACCGGCAATCGCCGCGCGCATACGCCAGCCGCCGGAGAATTCTTTCGTGGCGCGGCCAAGGTCTTCAGTGGTGAAGCCGAGGCCGTTCAGCACTTCGGCGGCGCGCGCTTCGGCGGTCCAGGCGTCAATGTCGAGCAGGCGCTCATGGATTTCGCCGATGCGGTCCGGGTCGGTCGCGGTCTCGGATTCCTGCATCAAGGCGTGGCGCTCTGTGTCGGCGGCCAGCACGACGTCGAGAATGGTCTCGTCGCTGGCGGCGACCTCCTGCGCAACCCAGCCGAGCCGGGCGCCGGTATTCAGGCGGATGGCGCTGTCATTGCGCGGGTTTTCCACATCCTCGCGGATCAGGCGCAGCAGGGTGGATTTGCCCGTGCCGTTGCGGCCCACAAGGCCGACTTTCCAGCCGGCCGAGATCTGCGCCGTGGCAGATTCAAACAGGGGCCGCGCTTCGACCTGAAAATCGAGATTTGAAATGGTAAGCATGCGCGGCGGTCTACTAGAGACTACCGTGAAAGCAAGGGTGTGGGTGCGCTATCGGATGATGCGGGCGATCCCGGGCAGATTGCGGGCATCTGCGGGCGGGAGAGATCAGAGAGTATGCCCGCCATGCCACCAGTAGGGGGAGAACTGTAAATGGCATGACGGGCGGTTCGCTGCATTACTCTGGGGGGAGGGGGACAAACGCAGCGAACGCAAACCTCTCTCTCCAACCAGATATAGGTAGCAGGCTGGCCGGGTCCAAGCGGCTCACGCCTTCGTGAAGCGTGAAGTTTGGGTAATGTTGGAGGAGAGCCCTCAAGCGCCCCGGCGCGGGGTCAGGGGGCGATGTCCCTGGCAAATATTTCGTTCATGCCAAATGTTTCAACGGTGGTCACAAGGTCAGTTACTCGGCCTTCGACTTGCGCATTGCGAAGCTTCAGCGCCTTGAGACTATCCGGAACGCTTCGCAGCGCGCGAACGCCTTCGGCCAATTCATCGGCGCTGGCGTCTATTGCGCCGCCTCATGTGTTATCTCAAGTGCGGTGTCGATCAGGCGATGAATCTCAGCGAGCTGGGCGTCCCATGGCAGCAAACCGTCGCGCAGGTAAGCGTCATAGGCGTCAAGGTTTTCGGCCTCCGCATTCAGAAAGGCTCGATCCTCTCTCATAGCTTCCAAATCGCAGTCGGGTCGTGTCTGCATTTCGCCCAGCTCGGCGTCAAAGACCGGTTGAACCTTTACAAGCTCTGGTCTGAGCATCAGCAAATTATTCGCCAGGGCGTGATCTTTCTCGATATAGGCTAGAAGCGCTTCAACGCGTTGCTCATAGTCAACAAGTGCTGCGCGTAGCGCCGGATCCCTGATAATGGAAAGCCGCCCGGCATTTGTCAGCTCCGTGACCGAGGGCAAACTGAGGACATTGATATTGTAGTAATGAGATGTGGCGATCGCCATGCATTCGGCTTGAGTCAGCCGGTCTCGCTCAACAACGTCAAAAATGACTTCGGTCGCTGAGCGAAGATCATCAACGACAGACACCCTGCGCGCACGCACGCGCTCCGAGGATTGCTCAACCCTGACGATATCCGGGTGCAGTCGTTCCATGAAATCGGCCTCGGCGACCCGGTTGCCGCGCGCCACGTTCCAGTTGTTCACCTGCAGACCGAGGAAGACACCCAGCACGACGATCAGCGTTTCGATCACGACGGTGAACCAGTCCCGCCTGCGGATCGCATTGGTGAGACGGCGGAGGATCATGGGGCGACCCCGTCATTGCGAAGCCCGTCGATCACGACTTCGAGGCTGGCGATGTTTCCACCAATATTGTTGCGCACGGTGGCAACCATGGAATACTGGTGGCGCAAGGCTTCCCGAATTGACGGCGAAGATTTCAGTTCATGCGCCGTTGCCTCGAGCAGGGCCTCATCCACATCTATACGACACTCCTCCACAAAGCCGGTAATGGTGCCGGCTTCGCCGACCGTGTCACTGCACCCTTCCCTGATCGCCAGCTGGAGAGGCAGCGGAATGAGTGCCCGGACTGCAAACCTGTAGGGCGTGCCCTGCAGCAGGCTATTGGTCTCGTCGTTCAGATCCTGAAACTTGTAATATTCGGACAATCCATCCGCCACCTCCTGGCTTGGCAGCAGGCCGCGATGCCCGGAAGAGACGATCTGATCCCACGTCGCCCGGTCGGTCGGATTGTTGCTGAACTCGCTCGCCCGGTAAGCGGCGGCAACGAGGTCCTTCGGGTTTGCATCAGGGCTGGCCAACAGCCGATCGGCGTCCACGACATTGGCGAGCACCTGATCATAATAGGCGAGCAGAACCAGATTGTCGGCTAGGTCCTGTTCAAGGTCGGCGACCAGACGAATTGTGTATTGGTCACCCAGCTCCCGGTCTGCCCGCGCGCCATTCCAGTTATTGACCTGAAGGCCGACAAACACGCCGATGACGACGATTAAAAAATCGAGCGCGATGGCGGTCCATTCCTGTTTGCGGAAATGAGCGATGACGCGGCGCAGGATCATAAGTTTTGTTCTCGCTGGTCATCGCCAAGAATTAGAGTCTTCACAGCGTTCATTTCGACAGTTGCAATCGTGAGCACAGCGTCTAGCCCGCTTTGCATTCGCTCATACTCATAGAGGGAGGCGAGAAGGGAATCGTCCTTGCAGGCCACGTCCATAGGCTCGGACAGAGACAGATCACGCTCAAGGAGTCTCCAAACGACGCCGCGATAGGTTGCGTCAACCGTTGAAGCGGCGCTCATTGTCAGCATGGGGTGCCGCCAGATCGGCTCGTCCAGCGGTTTTGCCTCCAGAAAATTGGCTTCAAATTGAAGTTGATCAACTGTGTTGCGCAGATTCTGGAATGCCAGGCGGTCCGACTCTGATTGCCGACCCAGTAGCCCGGCATTTTCCGTTAGCTCCGTTAAGGTGCTTTGCGTAAACTGGTGCCCGCGGGTTAGCTGCGCCTCCCTGATAGCGCCAGCGACTAACGCCGTGGCTTCGGGGTTGGAAGCACAAGTCCGCAGGGCGTCAATCCCGTTGGACACGCGTGGGATGACGTCGGCCAGTTCCGCCTTTGTAAGGCTGATCTTGTTGAGATTGGCGTCGATCTCTGCAACGAGCCGCACTCGCGCAAGATGGTATGATTCTTCTTCGGCGCGGGCCTCATTCCAGTTATTGACCTGAAGGCCGAGAAACACACCGAACATGACGATCAGCGTCTCCACCGCGACGGTGAACCAGTCCTGCTTGCGTAGCGCGGTGGAGAGGCGGCGGAGGATCATTTCGCTATATCCCATCCGCGCGCGCCGATTTCTTGCGCGAGCGCCTGTTCGGCCTCGTCGACACGGTCAAGGACGGCGTTGTTCCAGTGGTAGAGGTTGCGCGTGGCTTCCCGTGTATTGCCCACGGCTGAAAGAAATTCGAAGTCCTGACAGGCACGTTCCAGCTCGAATTCCAAATTCTCCCAACGTTCCCAACGCCCGGAATCGACGCCTTCCGGACTGTCAAAATAGTAGAAGCGCCGCGCATAACTGGTCCACGGCGCGGCGTGCTCGAGCCATTGGGGTTCGACGCGTAGCTGGCCGTCGGATTCCTGAGACATCAGATTTATGGCCTCACGGACGTCGGGGTTTGAGATCACTTCGAACTGGCCGGATGCCCGCAGCTGGTCCACCAGCTCCCTGTCGACAACCGCAAAATTGTACTTTCCCAGCGAACCGAGCGCCGCGACCACCGCCTGCCGATCTGTTTCGGCTATTTCGCAAGTGGCGAGGCTGGACAGAAGAACACCTTCATTCTCGACCTGACGTGCCAGGAACGAGCCCGAACTCCGGATGGCTTCAGCGCTTCGCTGCATGTCGCTATGCAGACGCAAGATGTACTGGCGCTCCATGGACCGCTCGCCGCGCGCCTCATTCCAGTTATTGACCTGAAGGCCGAGGAAGACACCGAGGACCACGATCAGCGTTTCGATCACAACGGTGAACCAGTCCTGCTTGCGCAGGGCGTCTGTCAGGCGGCGGAGGATCATGTGCTGGTCTCCTCACTGAGAGTCGCGAGATAGTCGTCGAGTGCGCTCTCAACCTGTGCCAGATAGTCAACATAGATGGCCTGCAAGACTGCCACATTGGCGGCGAGACCGATGATTTCGGTATTCCCGCAAATCTTTCCGGGGGTCAGCAATTCATAGCTGTCGGGATCGTAGCCACCCATGGGGACCACCACGATTTCGCTGCGCCCGGTCAACGAAACTCCGGCCACTCTTTGCGCTTCCCGATTGGCATCCTGCTTTACGCGGATATAGCGTTGCCACTGGCGATCGACGAAACCCATTTCATCCGTCATGGTCTGAATATTGGCGCGGATACTGGTCGACCGGATAAGCGACAGACTGCCCGTGTTCAGCGCTTGCTCAGCGTTTGCCAGGGAAAACCGTGGCGGCGGAAAATCCGCGATACTGATAATCAGGATCGTCAGTTCGTTCCCCATGGCCATGCAGGAGTCTTTGTCCCTGAGCGCCAGGGCGAACCGGGCAGCATCATCGCTGATCCCCTGATGGACCTCTATGTAACGCGACATTTCGCTGCGCGCTGTGGTGGCCTCAGACACTATCCGGGTCATCAAATCAGCCGCCTGTCCCCTGTCTGCGCGCGCATCATTCCAGTTTGCGACCTGAATACCGATGAATACCCCGACCACGACGATGAGGAAATCGAGCGCCACCGCGAACCAGTTCTGATCTTTGACATGTTTGGTCAGGCGGCGGAGGATCATGGGTTTCTGCCTGCGATGGTGCGGAGACTTTTAAGGGTGTCCGCATTGACGGTTTCGAGATCGGTGATCGCGGTTTCCAGGTCGGCGAAGCGGATCTGCAGCGCTTCCACAATTCCTGCGTCAGTGCGTAACAGCGTGGCGGCAGCGGCGATGGCATCCGGCGCAAGCCCCAGTTCGCATGGATAGGCCAGCGAGCCGATGATCGCATCATAGTCGCCAGTCGGTGCGAACCGGTCGCCGCACTTTTCAAGCAGCGCCTGCTGGACATCGGCAGGCACGCGGCGCCGGAACAGTGTCCTTATGGGCGCCTCACGCCCCTAGTCGGCAATCACATCGATCAGCGTCGTCGTGTAGATAGAGACGGCCGTCGCTCGAAGCTTATCACTCGCGATCAGCCCGATATCGCCAGTCGAGATCAGCTCGTCAAACGTCGCACGGTTCCGGTCCATGTATTTGTACTGGGTCGCGCGATAGGCGCTGACCAGGAATTGCTCATCAGACAAGGGCCCCGTGCCCGACAGTGCGTCGATCGCAGCCTTCGCTCCGGCGCGGACGTCCCGATTGTAGGCGATCAGGTATTCATAGGCCCAAGCTTCATAGCGCAGGTCCTGCGTCAGGCGCTCGCTGAACACGGCCGCGCGCTGGCGCGTTTCGCGATCGTCGTTCCAGTTCGACGCCTGAAGGCCGATGAACACACCCGTCACCACAATGACGAAATCCAGCCCCACCGCGAACCAGTTCTGGTCTTTTACATGCTTAGTCAGGCGCCGGAGGATCATGGCCAGTCTACTCCACAGCCTGCAACTGGTCCCACAGATCAATCGGGGGCACGTCTCGCACCATTCCGTCGACCATGTCCGCGAACCCGGCATTGAAATAGCCCCGGCAGAGCTGCCACAGGGCCCGTCCGCGCGGCGTGCCGAGGACGAAATAAATGACGCCCTGATACGTCTCCCACGACTCTTTCGTGATCGCGCCGTTCTGGTATTGCAGCCATTCATACTCGCGCGCCCGCATCTGGCCGATCATCCAGAAAAACAGCTTGGTCTTTTCCTCGAAGCTCGGTGTTTCGACCTGCGAGAAGATGCGGCCAAGCTCGGGGAAATCGACGAATTTGTAGACGCCGGTCTGGTCATAGGTGAGCTGCGCCTGGCGACTTTCGGAGCGCATCTGCTGCGCGCCCTGATGAACCTGCAATGCAAGGTAAATAAGCGTTGCAGCCACAACGGCCACGCCAATGATCTGTGCAATAAGGGCGATCTGTTCGAGCGTCATGGCTCCATCTCCAGCAATGGGGCGGTCGGCCCGGCCTTGATCAGCCCGTCGACAAGCTCGCGGAAGCCGGGCGGGAAGTGATGGCGGCGCGCCTTCCAGAAGCCCTGATAATATTTGGAAGCCAGATGGTCGCGAAAATGGTTTTGCGAATGCAGCCAGAAGTCTTCCTCGAAGACCTTCTTGCGGGCCTGGTAATGCATCACCTGATAGCCGCGTGTGACCATTGTGTAGAACACGTTGAGCCGCGTCCTTTCAGCGGCCTCAAACTCCTGTGGATCTGTGTCCAGCCCCCGCAGGAACAGATCGACCATCCCGGCTTCGCTGAGGATCTTCATATGGTCGCGGAAGATGTCATAATAGCCAACCGCCGCTGCGATGCGCTGTTGGTCGGCAGAGTGTCTGAGCTGGAAACCGACGAAGATCAGCGACGCAATCACCGCAACCGACGAAATAATCCCGGCAACGAAATAGAGCTGTTCCAGCGTCATTCTTGCGCCCCCTCATCTGTTTCGTCGGCCGCCGCTTCTGCCGGCACTTTCAGTGCGTCCAGGTACCCGACGAGGAAATCCTCATCGAGGGCGGCGATGATCGGGCCGGCGTCCCTTTGCATCGCCGTGCCTTCCCAGCCGGGCGCCTGCAGTGCCCACCAGTGTTTGGCGAACCGCGATCCGAAATAGAAGGGGGCGGTGTTCGCGATATGCTGGCGCACGCGCTCGTCCGAGATCAGCCCGGCATCGCGCATCATGAACATCTGGTCCCATTGCAGCATGATCGCGACGAGGACGCTGCCAACCGCCTGGTTCTCGGTGTCGCTCAAGGCTTCCGGCGTACGGATCGCCTTGACCCAGATGACCGACATCTCCGGCCTGGCGATGTTGAACTCGATCTGGGCCAGCAAATCATTCTTCTGCTGGTCCATCGCCGCGCGCGTCAGAGCCGCGTTCTGGCGAACTTCCACGATCAGGACGACAAGGCCCAGCAGGACACCGACATTCGCGGCAAGGGTCAGCCAGCGATTGAGCCGCTCCAGCGGGGCTGGGTGCGGCGCAGCGGGTGGCACTGTCGGGGAAGTCGCGGCGGGCGGTAGAGGCGGTGGATCAACACGCGCTTGCTTGCGTCGCAGACGGGACAGGACGGTTGGAAGTTTCACGAGGCGTCCGGCCTCGCACAATTTGTCCCAAGATGATCAGACATGTCGTCCGCCAGCATGTTTTCGTCCCCCAGCCGCGCACTTTAGGCCGGGAATGGGGGGTGACAAGTATTTTCCGGGGAGGCTTAACGCCCGACATATATCAGCGTGCCTTGCGGGACGAGGGTCATGAAGGTGTCGAGGTCGGTGCGCGAAAAGGCGATGCAGCCATTCGAGCGCCCCAGCTTGCCATAGTTGTCGATCATCGCAGGTTCGGCATAGGCGGCAGAATGGATGACGATGGCGCGACGACGGGCATTGGCATTGGTCTTGTCGAGGCCATCGAGACGCAGCGAGCGGCCATGCTTGCCGTAATATTCCTCGGCCGTGAGATAGGCGCCTTGCGGACTCGCCGAGGAGCCGGGCACATCAGAGAAGGCATCAAGGAAGCCATCATGATCCTTGTCGGAACCTCGGCCATGCGTGGTGCGATAGGCGTTGACGAGGCCGGTTTCGAGATCGACCACGAAGAGGCGTTTCTGCGCAGAATGCAGGCCGTAATCGACGATGACCAGTCGGCTCGGATTGGTTCGGTCGGAATGCCGGCTCATCGCCTGTATGGCCTCGCCCAGCAATTCCGGTCGGATCATGCGATCGGGATCAATCTCGGCGGCGTGCGACGGGAGCGGAAGGAAACAGAGATAAAGCAGGATCAGCAAGCGGCGCATGGGCTATCGGGCTTTCGAGCGTGTGAACGAGGTGTCGATTGGCTGGACGGGGAGCCGGATGAAAGACGCCGCGAAGACGCCGGAAGACAAATACGATTTCGCGGGCGAGGATGACAATCATGACCGCCACGAGGGTGAGCATGGCAAAACTGAGCAGGGCGAGGGCGGTGACGAGTGTTTCCAATTTTCGCACAGTGCGAACCTTTCATGTGAGCTGGCCAATGCGGACGTCGCGGAAGGCCTTGGCGTCGCGTAAGCCGTGAGTATGGTGTGACAGCAAAACTTGTAGAAAAGAGGGCAGAAAATGGCCGAGGGAGAAACCGCTGCAGAATTGTTCACGGGCACCAAGCCTGTGGTCGAGTCGCACAAATTCGATGAGGCGAAGCTCGCCGCGTGGATGGAGGCCAATGTCGAGGGTTATCAGGGCCCTCTGGAAGTGCGCCAGTTCAAGGGCGGACAGTCCAATCCGACCTACCAGCTGGTCACACCCAACAAGAAATATGTCATGCGCCGCAAGCCGCCGGGCAAGCTGTTGCCGAGTGCGCACGCCGTGGACCGTGAATTCCGCGTGATTTCCGCGCTTTACCCGCTGGGATATCCCGTCGCCCGGCCTTATGGCCTGTGCACCGATGAGAGCGTCGTGGGCACGATGTTTTACGTCATGGACATGGTCGAGGGCCGCATTCTGTGGGATGGCACGCTGCCGGAATATGAGCCTGCTGAACGTCGCGCCATCTATGAGGCAAAGGTGAAGACGTTTGCCGATCTCCACAATGTCGACTGGCGCGCCGCAGGCCTGGAAGGCTTTGGCAAGGAGGGCGATTATGTGGCCCGCCAGATCCATCGCTGGACGAAACAGTACAAGGCATCCGAAACCCAGCATATCCCGGAAATGGAACAGCTGATCGAATGGCTGCCCAAGAATATTCCACTGGGCGACAAGACCACGATCGTGCATGGCGACTACCGTCTCGACAATATGGTGCTGCATCCGACCGAGCCAAAAGTGATCGCGGTGCTGGATTGGGAGCTTTGCACGCTGGGCGACCCGCTCGCGGACTTCTCCTATCACCTCATGAACTGGGTGATGCCACCGGGGGATTCCTCGCGCGGATCGATCATGGCGATTGATGACCTCGCGGCCTGGGGCATTCCGAGCATGGACGAATATGTCGACATGTATTGCAAGCATACGGGCCGCGATGGCTTGCCAGAGCTCGACTATTACTTCGCCTATAATGGCTTCCGGCTTGCGGGAATCCTGCAGGGCATCATTGGGCGCGTCCGCGATGGCACGGCCAACAGTGCCAATGCCGAGTCGAACGCCGCGCGGGTGGTGCCGCTGGCGCAGTTTGCGGCCGAGTATGCGCGCCGGGCCGGGATGCCGGGGTGAGTTCCGTCCCGCCCGGTCTGCCGGGCAGCGGGTCTGATTACCGGTATCTGAGCCGCCGTGACATCTGGCTGTTGACGCTGGCCTGCGCGGTGGTGACGGCCAACGCCTATTACATCCATCCGATCATCGCTCTGGTGGCGGACGATTTTGGCGCGTCGCCGTCGGAAATTGGGTTGGTGCCTGCGTTCAACCAGATTGCGCTGGCGCTCGGCATTTTCCTGTTGCTGCCGCTGGGGGACCGGTTCAGCAACAAGCGGTTGGCGACCGTGTTTGCCGCAGGCCAGTTCGCGGGCATGCTGGCCATGGCATTCGCAACCGATTTCCGGCTGTTCATTGCAGGTTCGACATTTCTCGGATTTTCAACGATCACGCCCTATTTGCTGCCGGCCTATGCGTCGAAGCGCGTGCCGCCCGAACGGCTGGGACAGACCATGGCGATGCTGACCACGGGCGTCATCTCCGGCATTCTCGTTGCGCGCGTGGGCGGCGGCTGGCTGGGTGAGCATTATGGCTGGCGGACGGTATACTATGTTGCTGCAGCATTGATGGGCGGGGTGACGCTGTTGCTGCCGCAGATCATGGATGAGCGACAGGGGCGCGGCGATGCGCAGGAAAAGCAAAGCTATGTCGGACTTGTCATGTCTGTGTTCCCGGTTGTGCGGCGACACCCGGAAGTTCTGCTGTCTGGTGCGATGCAGGGGCTCGGCTTCGGTGTCTTCCTGGCGGTGTGGCTCGGGCTCGGCCTCTACCTGACCAGTCCTGAAATGGGCTATGGTGCTGATACGGTCGGCTATCTGGCGGCGCTTGCCCTGATCAATGTGTTCACCACGCCGTTCTTTGGTGGTTGGGCCGACCGGATCGGGCCCCGACGGCTGAGAGCATTCGTGGCGCTGGTGCAGTTTTCCGGCGTCTGCCTGCTCGGCGTGTTCGGCCACAGCCTGTGGATGTTGCTGGTGCCATTGATGCTGATGAATGTGGTCGGGCCACTGATTGATGTGACCGGGCGGATGACGTTCCTGAATCAGCCGCCGGAAGTGCGCACACGCCTGATGACCGCATATATTGTGCTGATGTTCATCGGAGGCGGGCTAGGCAGCTGGGCGGGCACATCTGTTTATGAAATCTGGGGTTGGCCGGGCACCGCAATGATGGCGCTTTGCTTGTCAGCTACCTTGTTGGTGTTGGCATTGATTGCTGTGCGGCTGGATCCAAAACGGTCGAAAACACATGCTGAGGAGGATGCAGATGGCTGACAGTGAGGGCCCACGCCCGACCTTCTGGATACCAACCCAATCGACAGAGGACCCCAACCGGTTTGAATTCGTCGCGCGCCAGAGCGCCTGTGCGGGACCGCCAGACCGGCAATTCCTGATGGGCGGCGTGTCCATGGCCGCAGGCGTGCATGCATTGGAGACTGCGATCGGGCGCCCTCTGCTATGGGCAACGGCACAGTTTGCGGGCGGCGCGACGCTGAACTCGCGCATCGACATCACGGTGCGCAAGCTGGCCGAGGGAAGGACCGTTGTGCAAGCGGTTGCCGATTTGATGGAAGACGGTCGCTCGGTCTTGCACGTTTCAGCCGCCTTGGGCGGATGGGATGACAGCGAGGGGCGGCAGTTTTTGAACATGCCCCCTGTGCCGCCGCCAGCGGAATGTGCGGAAAGTCACGAGATTCCCTTCTCGCGGGACGACAATCTTGCCGGACGGATCGAGCGCCGGTCTGTGCATCAGGATGATGCGACAGCGGAGGAAATGGTCTGGGTGCGGGTGAAGGATACCGGACCCGCGGATGCCGCGCGACTGTCGCTGATCTCAGACTTTTTCCTTGGCGCACATACCCGCACGCGAGGCGGGCGAAGCCTCGACAACACAGTGCGCATCCACGCGCTTCCGAAGACAGACTGGGTGCTGAATGTGACGCGCATGTCGGGCTTTGCTGCCGGCGTCGCTCATGGCGTGCTGTACCAGTTCGGAGAAGACGGCACCTTGCTGACAACGGCCAGCCAGACAGGCTTGTTGCCGCCGCGATAAACCTTGCCGGAACACCCCAGATAGAAGACGATGAAGGACGGAGGAAACATGACAGAGACAATCAAGGGGCCACTGCGCGCGCCCGCTCAGATGCTACAAGAGCAATCTTATGATGGGCACAAGAGCCTTCATGATGACAGCGAAGCGGAGCGCCTCGGCATCAAGGCCGGGCCGATTGAAGGGCCGACGCATTTCTCGCAATTCGTGCCATACCTTGCCGAAATCTGGGGCGACGCCTGGTTCGAGCGCGGCTGTTTCTCCAGTCATTTCCTGAACATGGTGTTCGAGGGTGAGAAGGTGCGTGTCGAAGTCGATCGCCCAGCGCCGGGGGCGACGCGGACAATGTGCCGGGCGTTCAAGGAGGATGGTACGCCGGTGCTGGAGGCCAGCGCGTCGATTGGGCCGGATCATGGTGAGACATTGCTCGAAGCGCGCATGGCAAAGCTGCGCCCGGCGGGAGACCTCGTGATCCTCGCCGATATGAAAGTGGGCATGACCGGCGCAGCCGACGAGACGGTTACGATGGACCCGGATCAGCATATGGGAAATCTCTATCCCTTCTCACTGGCTGACAAGTTGAAGGTCATCACAGAGCCGATGGATGTATACTCTGATGGCGCTGCGGGGCCGTGGGGCAAACCGATTGTGCCCCTGGAAATGGTCAGTGTGCTGGGAAACTACTCCAACCGGAATTCCAAATTCCCGGTCAAGCAACCTGCGATTGGTCTGTTTGCCGATCTGGAAATTCGCATGGTTGATGGGCCGCTCCTGGTGGGAGAGACCTATCTGTTGCGTCGCGAGGTCGTGGCACTGTCGGAAAGCCGACGGGTCGAGAATTACTGGATCCGCACACGCTTCTTCGATGCGGCGGGCGAAAAGCAGGTCGCCGAGATGTTGCTGAATCATGGCGTGATGAAAGCGAGCTATCCGCACTATCCCGCCGACCGGCTGCCGGCCTGAGGAGGATCGCATGAAGGGATTGCTGTATCAGGGCACGCGCGACATCGCTTATGGCGAGGCGCCCGAATTGAAACCGGAAGATACGCGGAGCGCCATCGTCAAGATGACCGCCTGCGGGATATGCGGGTCGGACCTTCATATCTATCAGGGCCACGGTTTCAGCGAGGAGACGGGCTATTGTGTCGGGCACGAAGCCGTGGGCGAGATTGTCGAGACGGGCAGCGGCGTGTCGCGATTCAGGACAGGCGACCGGGTCATGATCTCGGCCGCTGTGGGCTGTGGCGCGTGCGTGCCTTGCATGTCGGGCAATATGAATGAATGCGACACGCATGGCGGGCGTTGCTATGGGCTCGGCCCCGGCCTGCAGGGCGTGCAGGCCGAATATGCGATGGTACCGGTCGCGGATTTTGGCCTGGCGCGCATTCCGGACGGGATCAGTGATGACCAGGCCGTTCTGTTGACGGACAATTTGCCAACGGCCTGGCATGGGCTGAAGGGCGCGGACATTCATCTTGGTGCGACTGTTGCCGTGGTCGGGTGCGGTCCGATTGGCCTGATGGCCGTGGAAGGTACATTCCTGATGGGCGCAGCGAAAGTCTATGCGGTCGATCTGGTTGCGGAGCGGCGCGCCATGGCAGAGGCGATGGGCGCGATTGCGCTCGATGCGAGCGAAGCCAAGGCCGTGATCGAGGAACAGACCAGAGGCCGGATGTGTGACAGCGTCGTGGAATGTGTCGGCGCGGACCCGGCGATCCATCTGTCGCTGAAACTCGCCAAGGCAGCGGGCACGGTTTCCTGCATCGGTGTGAACCAAACGATGGATTTCAAATTCCCGATGGCGCTGGCCTTTATCAAGAATTTGACGTTCCGGACGGGCACTTGCTCGGTGCCTGAACATTGGCCGGAATTGATTCCGCTGGTGCAGGCGGGCAAGCTTACGCCCGAGCGCACCATTACCCACCATATGCCGCTGTCGGAAGGGGCAGAGGCGTATCGTATGTTTGACGCACGCGAGAATGGTGCGATGAAAATGATCCTGACACCTTGAGGGAGGGCTGACCTGATGACTTCGATGATGAGCAAACTGGCTGCGAGCGCGGCGCTGGCAACCGTGATAACCGGCGCAGCACTGGCCGAGACAACCCTGATTCATGCCGGGCATGTGCTGGCCGAGCCGGGCGAAGGTTACCTGACCCGCCAGACGATTACGGTGGAAGACGGCGAGATCGTCTCGATTGAAGCGGGCTACAAGCGCGCGCCGCGGGGGGCGGACCTGATAGATCTCAAGGAGGCTTATGTCCTGCCCGGCCTGATCGACAGCCATGTGCACATCACCGGCGAGAATGGGCCGAATGAGCGGATCAAGGCGTTCGAGGACACGGATGTGGATGCAGCTTTCGATGGCGCGGGCTTTGCCTACAAGACATTGTTGAGCGGCTTCACAACGGTTCAGGATGTCGGGGCCTCGAACGCGGCGATCTTCGGCCTGCGCGACGCAATTGCGAATAGCAACGTACCGGGGCCGCGTATTCGGGCCGCAGGCCAGGCGATCAGCGTGACCGGCGGGCATGGCGACATCAATGGTTATTCTCCGGAAGTCATGGCGATGTTCACCGGCAAGAATATCTGCAATGGCGCGGATGATTGCCGCCGGGCGGTGCGCCAGCAGATCAAGGAAGGCGCAGACGTCATCAAGATCACCGCGACCGGCGGAGTGCTGTCAAATACGCGGGCCGGACTAGAACAGCAGTTTACGGATGATGAACTGGTCGCGATTGTCGAGACGGCGCATTCGATGGGCCGGAAGGTAACCGGGCATGCGCATGGCAAGGGCGGCATCGTGTCGGCGTTGAAGGCTGGCATCGATTCCATTGAGCACGGCACCTATACCGACGATGAAACGATCGCCCTGTTCAAGGAGCATGACGCTGTTCTGGTTCCGACGGTGCTGGCCGGAGCGACGGTGACGGGCTGGGTCAATGAGCCGTGGCTGCCGGCACCGAGCCGGGAAAAGGCCGCAATTGTCGGGCCGTTGATGCTGGATATGTTGCGTCGCGCGCATGAAGGCGGGGTCAAGGTGGCGTTCGGCACGGATACGGGCGTGTCCAAGCATGGCGATAATGCGCAGGAATTCGCGCTGATGGTGGAGGCGGGGTTCACGCCAGAAGAGGCCATCCGCGCAGCGACTGTGATTGCGTCAGAACATGTGGAGATGTCCGATGTCGTCGGCACGATCACGGCGGGCAAGCATGCCGACATCATTGCGGTCATGGGAGACCCCCTGAAAGACATTACTGAATTGCAGGATGTTGATTTCGTGATGAAAGGCGGAACGGTCTACAAGCAGGCGCAATGACCGGTCCGAACTTCGCCTCAGCCGCGAAGCGTTTTGACTTTCCCAATCAATCGCCAGAGACTTGGCGATTGATGAGGAAGCGGCGCAAGCCCCGCGATATTTAGAGTGAGTTGCATGAAACGAGATCTTTTCCTTGCCCGCGCGATTGCCGGGGCTGCGCTGTTCAGCGTCACGGCGTGTGGAGGGGAATCGGTAGATGCGCCGAAAGCAGTGGCCGCCGAAAGCGGACCTCAGTGTGTTCAACTCGCTGAAGGCGACTATTTCTGGGACGGGACGGCGTTTGTTGTCTCCAGTACACCCCCGGCATCACAACCCGCCGCCACCGAGACGCGGCCAGCAAGTGTTGGCTGGGTGGGCGCGCTAGAGCGTACATTCCCGGATGCCGGGTTCCCGTGGATGGGCCTGCATGTCAGTGGGCCGGTTGCCGTTCTGACTGGCCTGGCGCCGGATCCGGCCGCCAAGGAGCAGGGCTTTCTGGTCGGGCAGGCGGCCCTCGAGGACAATGCCGAAGTCGCCTCAGATGTGACCCTCGTCGTGGATGGCATCTCGGTTGAAGAAGGCGAGCGGGGCGTGGGCGAGGCGCTGGCGGCATTGTCTGATGGCGAAGCCAATGCCGGGCGGTGCCAATCTGCGTTCAATGCCACGATGGATGACCGCACCATCATGTTCCAGAGCAATCTGGCCATCATCTCGCCGACCAGCGAACGATTGCTGGATGCGCTGACCGGGGTGGCGTTGCTGTGCGATGCGTATGCCATCGAGATTGGCGGCCATACGGATTCTCGCGGCTCCAATCAATATAATGAAGTGATCTCCCAACAGAGGTCAGAAGCAGTGCGTGACTATATGGTCGAGCACGGCGTCGAGGCTGAAGCGTTGACGGCGATGGGGTATGGGGAGTCCCGTCCGCTGGACAGGGCGGAAACCTATGAAGCCTGGGCAAAGAACCGACGCATGGAATTCAAGGTCTCGGAGCGACGCTAGAGCGCTCCAGGTGTGCGACCTGCCCCCGCTGTTTGGCCGCAGCGGGGGCTTTTGTTTTTGCGATCAGGAGATTGAGAGGATCAGTCCTTCGGAGGGGCTGACCTGGGCGTCGATGGTCTGCGTCCATGCTTTCGTGATTGCGTCTGCACCTTTGGCGTGGCGCGGCGTGACGAAGCCCTTCGAAGCCGTGTAGAAACTCTTCAAGGCAGAACCGAGCCGACGATTGATCTCAGCGCCGCCGAGCGTGGCTGCGCGTTCAGCGGCATAAGTCGGCACGAAGAAGAATTCCGGCTGAGGATCTGGCAGCGCGATGGGCGAACGGTCGCCTTCCCAATCGGTCACGCCGATGACGAGACTGCGAACAAGCCGGTCTTTCAGGGCATTATGGACATCTGCCGTCAGTGTGGGGCGTCCGAGGAAATCGACAAAGGCTGTCAGGCCGCGCGCATGCAGGCGGTCGGCGTCATCATAGGTGCGGACACGCCCGTACAGGCCGGTCTTCTCCAGAAAGACCTTGTTGCCGGGCGAGGTTAGCGCAACCGTGTCGACACTGCCGCGAACCTTCAGGCAGTGAGCCAGCGCCATGGCGGTCTTGGACGAGGCCGAGGAGATCACAACGGTTTCCGGAACCGGGTCGCCGGTTTCCATCAGGCAGTCATCAATCATCCAACCCGTCGTGAAGAGTGGACGGAAAAGCATTTGCTGGTCTTCGAGCGCGGCATCGTAGGAAGGGTCGCCAGCAGTGTTGATGTATGTGTTGTAGATGGGCGCGAGGCCCTGGCGGTGGGCGGCGCCATCCATGAAACCATGTTTGCCGACGCTGACCGGCTCAACATCAAAATGTTCGGAGATGGGGAGATATCCGTACAGGCGGTCACCCTCATTCACATGTTCAGTCTTGGATTCAACCACGGTCGCGAACCCCCAGACGGGCACACGGCCAAAGCTTGCATCTGCGGCGGGGAAGAAGTTCCAATACTGCATCTGGTCGCCAAAAGTGGCGTAGGTGACATTGTTGGCCGTCAGGGCAAACGTATCGACCTTGAGACGGGCAGCGCCGTCGGCCAGGGCAGGCAGGTCGGCTGGGGTCCAGCGCGTGTCGCGCAAATCATCACGGCGGATCAGGAAATCACTCATGTCTTCGCTTTCTTGCTCTTGCCCGTAAAGGCCGCGATTCGGTCCTGCATGTCAGGCCCAACCCCTTCGCAATTGAGTATCTCCCATTGCAGGCCACTATCCAAGTCTCGCGCGTCGGTCGCCTCCAGCAGACGCTTGTTTGCCGCATGGGAGAATGGCGAGTTGGCGAGTATGCGATCCGCCAAGTCCTGACAGGCGCTGTCGAAGTCGGCGTCTGCTACAACTTGCTCGACGAAGCCGATGCGGAAGGCCTCATCAGCACTGATCATGTCGGCGGTGAACATCAGGCGTTTTGCCGTGGCAATCCCTACACGGCGTGGCAGGCGCTGGCTCATGCCCCAGATCGGGGTAAGCGCCCATTTGGCATGTGTGTCCCCGAAACGTGCGCTTTCCGCGGCGATGATGAAATCAGCCGCGAGGGCAACTTCCAACGCACCTGTATAGCAGTGGCCGTGGACGGCCGCGATGACCGGCTTGGGCAGGCGCTCCATCAGGCGGAGCGTTTCAGAGTGCCACCCCGGTGACGGGACTTTTTCACCTTCGGCAATGTCGCCTAGATCATGCCCGGCAGAGAAGCATTTGCCCGCCCCGCGCAGGATAACGCAATTCACACTGTCATCCGCCTCGAGGTCGAGCACATGATGGCGAAGTTCGCGGAACATGCCGACCGTGAGTGAATTGAGTTTGTCGGGCCGATTCAGGGTAAGAGTCGCAAGGCCGTCTTTGTCCTGACGAAGGACCAGCGGCTCGCTCATGTGCCGAGGTCCACCATGAGGCTTGAAATGGCGTGCACGAAATTGCTGGGCGCGAGGGTTTGTTCGCCAGTCCACTTTATGTTCGGGAAGCGTGAGAGGATGTTGCGATAGGCTGAGTCCAGCTGCATGTTGGCAACGCGCTGGCCCAGGCAGACATGCGGGCCATGGCCGAACGCCAGATGTTCCTTCGCATTGGCGCGGGTGATGTCGAAACGGTTCGGTTCGGGAAACTTGGACGGGTCTCGATTGGCCGCGGCATAGTACATGACCACTTTATCGCCCTCGGCGATGGTCTGGCCGCCAAGGTCCGCCTCCGATGTTGCTGTGCGGCGCATATAAGTGACGGGACTGACCATGCGGATCGATTCATGGACGAAATTGGGAAACAGATCCTCGTTCGCGATCAGCTTTTCCTTCTGGTCGGCGAATTCGGTCAGAAGGCGCATTGTGCCCGACAGCGAGTTGCGGGTCGTGTCATTGCCAGCAAAGACGATCAGGAGCCAGGAACCATCAAGGAATTCGGGGCTCAGTGGCTCGCCGTCGATCTCGACATTGGCGATCGCGGACAGAAGATCGTTCTGCGGATCGGCACGGCGCTTGGCCAGCATATGTCGACCATAATCGAACATGGCCTGAATCTCTGACATGAAGGCCATGATCTGTTCGGGCGTGACATTGCCGAGGCCTTCCTGCTGGGCCTGGTATTGCGAATTTTCCAGGAAGTGCATCCAGTGGACAAGTTTCGGCCGGTCCTCTGGTGGTACGCCAAGGATTTCGCACAGCGTGAATAGCGGCAATTCGGCGGAGAACAGCTCCACCATGTCGACCACAGGGCCCTGTTTCTCCATCGCGTCGAGCAGGAGGTTGACCTGTACATCAACGCGTTTGCGCAACTCCGCCACGAATCCGGGCCGGAAGAATTGCATATGTTCCATACGGAGTGTCGTATGGTAGGGACGGTCGAGATTGATCAGGCTGTTCAGGCTGGATGAGTGTAGCAGCGGATGGCGGGGCGTGTCTTCCTGACCATAGGTCATCAGGATGCCACCGCGCTGCGAGGAATAGATAACCGGGTCGAGTTCGACTTTCTTGACGAGATCATAGGAAGTCACCGCCCAGAAACCGGCGCCGACCTGTTCGGGGTGCCACATGACCGGGGCCTTCTCGCGCATTTCCGCGAAGGCTTCATGAGTGTAGCCGCCGCGGGAAGAGAAGACGGTCGGGTCCGTCAGGTCGACTGGCGGCGCGAGATCGAAGACAGGGTTGTTCTTCGGTGGCCGCGGCGCGGTATCGACCTGATAGGTCTCGGTAACGTTCTGAAGTGGCATGAGGGACCTCCGTATGGCTTTGCCGCCGGAGACCTATCAATGGCCGTCTCAGCGAGGCTTTGTGCGTTTCCTGGAAGTCAGCTTACCTGAAGGTGACCTGCTGCCAAGGCGTGACTTAGGGGCAGGATTTTTGGAGGTGCGAGCCGGCTCGGCAGGCCGGGCAGCGTGCTCATTCGTCATCAAGTGGCCGATGGCTTGTTGTAGCAGGTCTGTCGGCACTTCCTCGACCGCGCCCGGGCGAAGATCGTCCAGCAGGAACGGGCCGTATTGCACACGGATCAGGCGGTTCACCATGAGGTTCACCGCTTCCAGCGCACGACGGACTTCGCGTTTCTTGCCTTCCGAGAGGGTGACGGTTAGCCAGCTGTTTGCGCCGGTTTCCCGGTCGAAAACGGCGGTGATCGGCTTGTAGTCGACGCCATCGACCGTGATGCCTTCGGCCAGTTCGGCAATCTTGTAGTCGGTCACAGTGCCCTTGGCCCGCACACGATAGGTGCGTTCAAGCTCGTTCTTCGGCAGCTCCAGGGCACGGGCAAGCGCGCCGTCATTGGTCAGTAGCAGCAGGCCTTCGGTGTTCAGGTCTAGCCGGCCGACGGTGACCACGCGTGGCAGGGATTTGGGCAACTCGTCAAAGACCGTGCGCCGACCTTCCGGGTCAACAGTGGTGGTGATGAGGCCAGCCGGTTTGTGATATCGCCAGACGCGCGTCGCATCAGGGGCCTGAATGGTCTTGCGGCCCACGCGGATCAGTTCGCGGCCTGTGACCTTGAAGGCAGGAGAGGTCAGCTTGACGCCATCGACCGTGATCTTGCCATCCTCGATCATGCGTTCGACTTCGCGGCGCGAGGCGACACCCGCGCGCGCAAGGTATTTGGCGATCCGTTCGCCTTCGCTCCAGTCTTTCTCTTCGGCTGGACGCTTGGATTTTGGGGCTGGGCGTTGCTTGCTCGGGCTGGAAGGTTTCCGGCGCGGGCGGCCCGTCTCTCGACGCTCCGTCATGGGATATTCTTTCTGTTGCTTTAGAGCAGGAAGTGAAGGAAGGGCGCCGCAATAGCAAGGCCCAGTATGATCTCCATCGGAATCCAGATCGGGATCAGACCGGGCTCCCGGTTCTTGGCTCGGTCGAAGACCAGGGACATCAGGCGACCGGTGCCAGCGCCAACCCACCCTGCAGCGAGCGGCAGGACAACGAGCGTCGTCAGGATGTCTTCGGAACCCGTCGACAGATTCACAACCAGAATGGCCGTCATCAGATGTGCGAACAGGAACAGGCCGCCATAAGTGGCGCGAAATTCCGAATAGCCACCGGGGCGGAGCGGGTCCGGATCCTCGACGAGGCGGACAATGCGGCTGGCCCAAGCCGGGGAAAACATGGCGGACAGGCCGAGAACGGCCCCAAACAGAAGGGTGACGACTGAAATGATTTCACCGATATTCATGAGGCGCGTGCTCCGGGGTTGTCAGCTCAATCTAGAACGATTTTGCGGAATGCACAGGGTCTGAATGCTGTCAGGATGCCTTGCTGAACAAATTGATCGTCTTGGCGATATCCTGCTCCGGGCGGCCAAGCAGATAGCCCTGGCCCCTGCGAACGCCCAACAGTTTCAGTGTATTCAGCTCTGCCTCGGTCTCGATACCTTCGGCAATGATGTGAGCCGACGTTTCTCGCGTATAAAACAGCAATGCGCCGATCAGTGCGCGACGGGCCAAGTCTGAATCCACATTCCGGGTCAGGCTCATGTCGACCTTCACATAGTCCGGATTGAGCTGGACAATGTGGCGCAGCGAGGAGTGACCGGCGCCAGCATCATCCACGGCGAGCCGCAGGCCTGCATGGCGTAATGGGCGCAGCACCTTGGTGAAGCTCTCATAGTCGTCGATGACGGCGTGCTCGGTAATTTCCAGCAGGATGCGGTCGAGCGGCAAATTCAGGAAGGTGCTCGCGAATTGATCGCTGATCACTGTGGAAGGTGAGGCATTGACGGAAATGTATTGGTCGGGCGCGATCTCGCGGATCTTTTCCACCGCCTGCCGGATTGAAGCCAGTTCCAGTTCCACGGACAAGCCGACGGCAGCCGCCTCGTCAAACCAGACATCCGGTGACCGATAAGGTTCAGCCGAGAAGCGACAGAGGGCTTCATACCCGCTGGGGTGCATCTGGCCGAGGTCAACAATTGGCTGGTAGGCAATGGCGAATGCGCTTGTATTCAGGGTCTCGAGGATACGCTCGCGCTTCTCCTCAAGGATGCGGCGTTCCTCGTAATCCTTGTCGATCTGTTGTGCGGCCAGGTTTGCGAACAAGCGCATGGTTTCCAGATCGCGATCGTTGAGACTCGTGTTCGCTTCCGGGCTGAGGCAACAGAACATGCCGTATGGTGTGCCGTCCACAAGCCGGATTGGAATGCTCATATGCGCCCCAATCGGAATTTCGCGCGTGATCGGCATGGCCAGGGCGAGGGGGTTTTTGGAGGTATCCGGAATAAGTTCGGGTAGGCGACCTTCCAGTATGTGAAGGCAATAGACATCCGTCAGGTCTCTACTGTCTCCCGGCTTGATCAGGTTTTCGAGGCCCGGTGCGTCTACATATCTAAACACGGACTCACCATCGACGAATTCCGAAATATAGGCGATCGGCATTCCTAGGTGTTGGCGAATGGCTGTCAATGCAGAGTTGATTGCCTGCCGGGATGTTTCCTCACGTCCGTCTGGAATCGTTGAAGGAAGTGAGAATCCGGTCATTCGTTCAAGCCCCTGAGACTCGCAATGGTTTACTGGCAAAGAAAACCAGTTTCAGCGGCAACCGTATCCCAGTGTCCCTTAAACTCCGTTCCACACTTCATTGAAGCCCAACACTCTTTCTTCGGACTTTCGTAAGAATTTTCGAAGGCGATTTGCCAGATCGAAAATCTATCCATCGCGACAAATTCGGCCCTTTTCGATGCGCGTGGTGCGGGTGTAGGCGTACTTGTATGGGTAACGGGGTGGCATGGCATGGCCGGGCACGAATGAAGCCGAAGATTCTGACAACGATCCAGACCTATTCGGGACCGCTCTTTGTGGCGGACCTGTTTGCAGGTGTGACAGTGGCGCTCGTCGCCATCCCGCTTAGCCTGGCGATTGCCATTGCGTCAGGAGCCGACCCGGCGGCGGGTCTTGTCACGGCAATCATCGCGGGGTTCCTGATTTCATTCCTGGGCGGCAGCCGGGTTCAGATCGGCGGGCCGACTGGCGCATTCATCGTCGTCGTTTTCGGCGTAATCGTTGCGCACGGTTATGGCGGACTCGTTCTGGCGACGTTCATGGCAGGGATCATTCTGATTGTCGCCGGACTGATGAGGGCAGGCAACCTGATCAGTTTTGTTCCGGAAGCGGTCGTGAACGGTTTCACCATCGGTATCGCCATTATCATTGCGGCGAGTCAGCTGAATGATTTGTTCGGCCTGACAACTTCCGACCTGCCGGCGGAATTCTTCAGCAAACTGGAAGTGCTGTGGGCGGCGCGCGGGACGGTAAATTGGGCATCCGTGGGAATCGGGGCTGCGACAATGGTTTTGATTGTCGGGTTGAGGCGGGTTGCACCGAAATTCCCGGGCCTGATCGTGGCCGTGGGGCTGACATCAGCGGTCGTGTATTTGTTTCACCTGCCAGTCGATACAATTGGCAGCCGGTTCGGGGCATTGCCGAGCCAGTTGCCGATGCCGAAACTGCCCGGGCTCAGTCTGGACCGTGTGACGGAACTCCTGCCTTCAGCTTTTGTGATTGCCTTCCTGGCGGGTGTGGAATCCCTTTTGTCCGCTATGGTGGCGGACCGCATGACGGGCGGGCAGTACCGACGCAATGCCGAAGTGATGGCACAGGGGGCAGCGAACATGGGATCTGCATTGTTCGGTGGCCTGCCTGCGACGGGCGCGATTGCGCGCACCGCGACCAATGTGCGGGCGGGCGGAAAGACGCCTGTCGCTGGTATCGTTCACGCGTTCACAATCCTGATGGCCGTTTTGTTTGCGGCGCCCCTGGCGGGTTATCTGGCGATGCCCGCACTGGCGGGACTGTTGATGTTGACGGCATGGAACATGAGTGAGCCGCACAAATGGCGAGCTTATATGTCGGACGAGAAAGCGAATGTCGCACTGTTGCTGATCACGCTTGTGCTGACCGTGGTGGCTGATCTGACAATCGCGATCGGCGTAGGTGTTTCTCTGGGACTCGCGATCCGTCTGCGGCGTCGGCATGTGGGGCCTGCCGATTGGAGCGAACCGGAGCGCTAGCTCGGATCAGGTGATGCCGGCGGCCTTCCAGGCCTCCTTGGGCCAGCGGCGATGCTGCCAGAACCATTGGCCCGGATTTGCGCGGACCTGTTCTTCAATGAAATCCGTAATACGCTGGACGCTGCGCTGGATGTCTGCGGTCTCGTCCCCGGTCGTTTCCGGCATGAAGGGTTCATGGAAGGTGATCCGGAACCGGGCTGGGCCTGTGCGCACGGTCGAGACGGGCACGATCGGCACACCGTATTTCATGGCAAGCCGTGTCGGCCCCGGCGCGGTCATGGCGTCATGCCCGAAGAAAGGGACGGCGATGCCCTCATTGAATTTCTGGTCGTTCATCAGCGCGATGGTCTGGCCCTTGGCCAGAGCACGCATCAATTCGCGGGTGCCGACGCCTTTGGGTGCGTTGATCTGGGTGCCATAGGCCGCGCGGAGATCCGAAATGCGTCGATCAATATGGGGGTTGTTCAAGGCGCGATAGGTCATCACCGCGTCCGGCAGGCGCTGGGTGATTGTGGCAGGCATGATTTCCCAATTGGCGAAGTGGCCGGAAATGAAGACCGCACCCTTGTCGCTGGCCTTCAGGCGATCCAGCACGTCAAGACCGACAATGTCTACTCTTCCAGACGTGTACGGATCGATGGATGGCAGGTGCGGCAGCTCGCCTGCGACGCGGCCGGCACTCTCCCATGCATCGAGTGCGGTCTGCTCGATCCGTACATCTGTCCAATCCGGAAAAGCGAGCCGGAGATTGCGCTTCACTGTCTTGTGCTGGGAAAGGCGCGGGCCGATCTTCTTCATCAGCCAGCCACCAAAATTGGAGGCACGATCTGGGCCGAGCAGCTTCATCGGCTCCCAATAGAGTAGATCCCAGCCAATGGTTTCCAGCCGCCACTGAACGCGCTGCCAAAACGTCGCACGATTGTCGATATCTTTTGGGCGAATATATTTCGGGGCGGTCTGGGTCATGAATTATCTGGATAGAGGAGCGGGTTGAGCAGCGCGTCAAGTTGGCGGATGTCATCAAACTCTGCGGTGACCGGGAATTGCAGGATGCCGCCACGATCATCAGGATGGATGCGGACATAGTCCTTGCTGGTCGTGATCAGGCGCGCGCCGTGGGATTTTGCGAGCTTGTGGAGGAAGCCGAGTTCCTTCGGGGAATAGTCGTGATGATCCGGATAGCCGACCGCTTCGCTGATATCGCCGCCATGATCTTTCAGGCTCTCAAAGAATTTCTGCGGACGTCCGATGCCCGCGAATGCCACCAGCGGGCCAGACGGCGCTGGCCCCGACGGGACAATTCTGGCGCGCAGCACGGGCAGGCCGCTCTGCTGCACGCGTTGAGGGACATCGCCATCCCCCATCAGGATCACCGCATCGGCGCGGGCGAGTCCATCCTCAACAGGTTCCCGTAATGGGCCTTTGGGCAGGACATAGCCATTGCCGAAAGGGGCAGCCGCATCAATCACGACGAACGACAGGTCCTTCACGATGCCGGGATTCTGATGGCCGTCATCCATGATGGCGACCTTGGTGCCATAAAAGGCCATCAGTTGGACCCCGGCGAACCTGTCCTTGCCGATCCAGCTTTCGCCGGTCTGGGACAGCAGAAGAGGCTCATCGCCGCACATGTCTGCGGTGTGCCAGGTTGGATAGATCTTCTGTGGACTGATTTCGGAGCCACCATAGCCGCGTGACAGGCTGGACGCGTGAATGCCTTTCAGCTCGATATGATGGCGGATAGCCTGCACGATGGGCGTCTTGCCGACGCCGCCGGTCGTCAGGTTGCCGACGCAAATGACGGGGATTGATGTGCGCGCCGGGGTGGCCTTGGCCAGCTTGCGGCGGATGCCCCATGTATAAAGAGCGGCAAGAGGGCTGAGCAGAGCGCGAGTCAGGGGCGCAGCTTCCCGAGATTTCGGATCGAGCCCGGCCGACCAGAAGTACGGCGCCTTCATTGTAGCAGGCCTGGTTCGGGAAGAAGCGGCAACAGGGCTTCCAAAGTCACCGTCATGGGCGCATCAGCCGCTTCATTCAGGGCGGCGAGCGCTTCGGCAGCTGGCGGTTCCATTGTCAGCAGTGCTTTGCCTATGGCCTTGGGCGTCTTCAGCCGCCGGATTAGACCGCGCTTTTCCAGATCATCCATCATTGTGGCGAAGTTGAACACATCGGGACCCGTCACGACAGGGCGACCGAGGCGAACAGGTTCCAGCGGATTGTGTCCGCCGACGCCTTCCGTGTGCCCGCCGCCAAGAAAGACGGCATCTGCCAGGCGATACCAGAGGCCCATTTCTCCCATAGTATCAGCGAGCAGGATTCGGGTACGGGGTGTGGGCGTCTCGCCGCGGGACCGGCGCGCCAGCGGCAGGCCGCGAGTCTTGAGCAGGCTTTCGATGGCGTCGCCGCGGTCCGGATGGCGAGGGGCAATGATCAGCGCGGTGTCGTCATTGCCTTTGAGAGCATCGAGGAAAATCGCTTCCTCGCCGTCATGCGTCGATGCGGCCAGGATACAACGCCGGTCGCCAAGGAAGTTCTCGCGCAGGCGGCGGATCTCCACGTCACTGGCCGAAGGCGGCGGGAGGGCAGACTTCATGTTGCCGGTGGACTGGACTGGCTGATCGAGCAGGGTTTCCAAACGTCGGGCCGTGTCGGTGTCGGCGGCAAGGACGACATCAAACCGACCGACCAGGCGTTGGAAGGCTCGGTTGAGCTTCTGCCAGCCTTCGGCAGACGAATCCGTCATGCGTCCGTTCACCAGTGCGCGTTTCGCGCCGGACTTTTCCGCTTCGAGGATCAGGTTGGGCCAGAATTCGCCTTCGCCAAAAATGCAAAGATCAGGTTGCCAGTGCTGGATGAAGCGGCGCGCAATCGCCGGTGTATCGAGTGGTGCCATGAGATGGATGGCACGGTCGGGCAGGGCGGGGCCGAGCAGGCGCGCCGATGTCTGGGTCTGGCTGGTGAAGAGGAGCAGCAGGTCCGGGCGCTTTTCGAGCAGTCGCTGGCCCAGTTCGAGCAGGAGTTGGCTCTCACCGACACTGGCACCGTGTAGCCAGACGAGCGTGCCGCCCGGCATGCGGCGGGGCATGTTGCGCGCGAGCCGCTCATTGATGCGGCCATAGTCTTCCTTGCCGGCGCGAGCACGACGTTTCATTAAGCCGCCCAGAAAAGGCGAGGCGGCCTGCGTCAGGGTCCGGTAAAGATGGATCGCGGCTGTCATGTCTTGTCTGAATCCGATTGCGTCTCAGCAGGATAGCCCGCCAGCATGTCGGCTCTCCGGGTCGCCTCATCAAGCCGTTTCTGCAATTCGGCCTGAATCTGCTGAGGATCGCTGTCGCGTGATACGAGGATTGATTCGCCATATACAATGGCACCTCGTGCGAACGGATAGGGAATAATCAGGCGGTCCCAGGTCGACAGGCGCGAGGCCGGTTTTATCGAGAGCGCGTAGGGCAGTATTGGCACGCCCGCGCGCTGGGCAATCATGACCGCACCGGGGCTGACGATTTCCGCCGGACCGCGGGGGCCATCGGGCGTGATACAGACCACAGTACCCGATTTGAGCAAACGGACTGCTTCGGCAATCGCGCGGATGCCACCCTTGTCCTTCTTTGCCTTTTTCTTGTTCCCGGCTGAGCCCCGAATGGGGTGAAGCCCAAGATGGGCGATCGCGCGGGTGACGGCCTCCCCATCGGGGGACAATGAAACCAACATCGCGCCGTTCTGTATCTGTCCGGGCCAATGCTTCATGTTGCGGATCCAGCCACTGGGCAGGAGGAGGATACGAGAATGCCAGCCCGTAAGGACGACGCCGTTATAGTTGGTCCACAAGCTGCGCGCTGACTCTTCCCCTTCGACCTTCCACCGGACGGAACGGGCAATGAGGGACATCCAGCCCCAAATCAGAACGCCGAGTATGGAGGTCATAACCTTGGATCGGAACAGGGATTTCATCGCACCGCCTTATACTGCGCTTCGGCGCGCTCACCATGAATTAGATGCGCGGGATAAGTGAATGACAGGTTGAAGCAGGGCGCAACGGGGCGAATGGTGGGCGATAGTGGGTTCGAACCACTGACCCCTGCCGTGTGAAGGCAGTGCTCTACCACTGAGCTAATCACCCAATTCAGCGAAGCAGATGGCGTAATCTGCGCCTGAGTCGAGGTCAAGTCCGGATGTCTGCTGGCGCTGAGTTGCGTAAAATGACTGATTATAGCTATGCATAAACACAATCCTTGCATGCATTACAATCGTTTGCGCATGCACCCTTGGGGGGACGACTTCTCGCGCTAAGGGTAGAAATGCGTCGCTGTACCATGATCTGGTTACAAGGATTTGGTAGTTCTTTAGATTTTTTCTGATTGCGAGCAGATTTTTGTTTGCGATAACATGAATATGAACAGGCGTTCATTATGAACGGATGTTCATCGGAGAACCTTACACTAGTTTCATTCGAAATTAGCCTTGAGAAAACCACAAAAAATGGTCATGTTCCGGTCACACAAGACAGCCCGACGAACGGACTGCATAAACATATAAGAAGGACAGGCGGGGGCCTAAGGCCCTAATAACAGTACAGCCTGGAGAGAGAGAAAAATGAAAGACTGGTGTGACGAAGACGGCGCAAAGCGCCTTCGTGAGAAAATTAGTGCCTATTGGGCAGAGCGTGGCTATGAAGTTGATGTCGACCTGATCGATGCTGGCTTTGTTCCTGCCATGCGGTCTGCACGCACTGATGTACGCAGCAACATGGTGAACGGCATGCCGCGTCGCCGTATTGCAAATGAAACGGGCTCCGCCCGTCCTAGCTACCGTCCACGCGAACAGCGTGAACTTTCGGCTTAGCTGACAAATCCATCCACAACTGAGACCAACCTGGAATAGTGTTCCAGCACGATGTCAGGTTCAAGCTGTTGTGGTGATTCCTCTTCGTACCCGAACGGGACGAAAATGAAGGGCAGTCCGGCATTCCGGGCTGCCCTTTCATCTGTGCGGGAGTCTCCGATCATCAAAGCGCGTTCGGGCGAACCGCCGGCGGCCTCGATCGTGCGCAGGATATGGTCTCCATCCGGTTTCCGGTTGGGTACGCTGTCTGCTCCCACAATCGCGGCGAAGTAACGGGTAAGGTCCAGTTCCGCCAGCAACTGGTCGGTAAGAGCCTGTTTCTTGTTCGTGCAGACAGCCAGCGTTGCGCCACCGGCGGACAGGGTGGTCATCGCTTCAACTACGCCATCAAAGGCATGCGAGTGGTCTGCGATGTTTGCGGCGTAATAGTCCAGAAACTGCTCAAGAAAGACATCCAGGTCCGAATCGGACGGCGTGATGCCGTGCGCCAGCAGGCCTTTTACGATCATCGCGCGGGCACCGTGACCGATCATCGTGGCGATTGTGTCCAAAGTGACCGGCGTGAGATCGGCATTGGTCAGCACATGGTTCAGCGCTTCCAGCAGATCGGGCGCCGTGTTCACAAGCGTACCATCCAGGTCGAAGACAATTGTCCATCCGTCGAAGGGTTTTGACATATGCGCCGCAATTCCTTTTCGGTCTCGCCTTGAATCGGCCTTTGGTCTAGGCGAAAGGACTAGGGAAAGCGAGAGGGCAGAACCTGTGGAAAAACCGGCCAGAGAACGTGCAGCGGTCATTCTTGCGGCTGGCAAGGGCACGCGGATGAAGTCCGATCTGCCCAAGGTGATGCACAAGGTGGCTGGCAGGCCGATGATCGACTGGTCAATAGCGCTTGCCAGAGACGTCGGATGCGACCGGATCGTTGTTGTTGCACACCCATCGCAAACGATTCTGATCGATGATGTTGGCGCGTTGCTGGGAGCCGACTCTCTTGCCTATCAGGATCCGCCTATGGGAACTGGTCATGCTGTGCGGTGCGCCGAGGAAGCGCTTGCGGGTTTCGAAGGCGACCTTGTTGTCCTGTATGGCGACAGCCCGCTCGTGCCGGCCTCTGCGATCGGGAGCCTGTTCGACAGTCTGAGCGACGGCGCGGCGATTGGGGTGCTGGGCTTTGATGCGGCCGAGCCCGGTCTGTATGGCCGCCTCATCACCTCCGGTCATGGAGACCTCGAAGCAATCGTCGAAGCGCGTGAGGCGACCCCCGAGCAACTGGATGTAACGCTCTGCAATTCCGGCGTCATGGCGGGCGATGCGGTCACCATGTTCAGCCTTTTGCAGAAGGTGACGAACGACAATGCCAAGGGCGAATACTATCTGACTGATCTTGTCGCATTGGCGCGGGCCGAGGACATGACCTGCAAGGCCGTGCGCTGCGATGAGGACGATCTGATCGGGTGTGATTCCAAGGCTGACCTTGCCGAGGCGGAATCCATTTTCCAAAATCGCCGCCGCATGCAAGCCATGGCGGATGGGGTATCTCTGATTGCGCCGGAAACGGTCTGGTTTTCCCACGATACTTTGCTTGAGGCCGATGTGACCGTGGAGCCGAATGTTGTGTTCGGACCCGGTGTCATCGTGCAGTCTGGTGCGGTGATCCGGGCCTTCAGCCATCTGGAAGGTGCGCAGGTTGGGCCGGGTTGTTTCGTCGGTCCCTATGCCCGGCTTCGCCCCGGTACGGTTCTGGAGAAGGACGCCTTCATCGGAAACTTCGTTGAGGTGAAGAGTACAACGATGGGAGAAGGGGCCAAGGCGAGTCATCTTTCCTATCTGGGTGATGGGCAAGTTGGTGCGGATGTGAATATCGGCGCGGGCACGATCTTCTGCAATTATGATGGCTTCCTGAAGTATCAGGTCCGCATTGAAGATGGCGCGTTTATCGGTTCCAACAGTGCGCTCGTGGCACCGGTCAGGATTGGGCGCGGAGCGGTCGTTGGCTCTGGCAGTGTCGTTACGGACGATGTTTCTGCCGATGCCCTGGCATTGGGGCGCGCCCGTCAGACGGAAATCAAGGATTGGGCGATTGAATTCCGGAGCCGGAAGGCATCGGAAAAGGCAGACAAGCAAAAGGGCTGAAGGCTGATGGCGAACGAGCACGAGAAAGAGAATGCCGCGATGGCGGCGATGGAATATGTCGAGGACGGCATGACCATCGGCCTCGGCACCGGTTCGACGGCGAAGTATTTTGTCGAGATGTTGGCTGAGGAAGTGGCTGACGGACTTGTGGTCCGGTGTATCGAGACAAGCGAACAGACACGCCGTCTTGCCAGCAGCCTTGGTGTTCCGCTGATCCCCTTCGAACAGGTCGAGCGCATTCATTTGACTGTAGACGGCGCGGATGAGGTCGATCCGCAGGGGCAATTGATCAAGGGCGGCGGCGCCGCTTTGCTGCGCGAGAAGATTATCGCCAATGCCAGCGATCACATGGTGGTGATCGCGGACCCGTCAAAACAGGTCGAACGGCTCGGGAAGTTTCCTCTGCCGGTGGAAGTTACGCCGTTCGGATATACAATCACTGCGAAGCTTGTTTACGACGTGTTGGCGGCTTCCGGTATTGACCGCCCACGCGTGCAGCTGCGGTCGCTGACCAATGGTGAACTCGTGGTCACTGATGGCGGCAACCATATCCTGGACTGTCATTGCGAGCGCATCCCAGACGCTGAGGCGTTGGCGGCGCGATTGTCCAATGTGCCGGGCGTTGTGGAGCATGGCCTGTTCATTGGTCTCGCGCGGACTGTCATCATCGGCAATGAGAATGGCGCTACGGTGTTTGAATTCTCCTGATCCCGCCTCATATGGGTGGTCGAAACCTGTAAAGATTCAAGGACCCTCCCATGACCGACGCGACACATGACTTTGACTTATTCGTAATCGGCGGAGGGTCGGGCGGTGTCCGTGCGGCGCGTCTGGCAGCATTGTCTGGTGTCAAGGTTGGACTGGCGGAAGAGTATCGCATGGGCGGCACATGCGTGATCCGCGGGTGCGTACCGAAGAAGTTCATGGTTTACGCCAGCAAGTACGGCAAAGACATCAAGAAAGCGGCTGGCTATGGCTGGTCTACGGGGGAGGTCAGCTACGATCATTCGGCGTTCGCAACAGCAATGCATGCTGAAGTCGACCGCTTATCCGGCATCTATTTCCGTAATCTGAAAAATGCTGGCGTCGAGATTTTCGAAGATCGGGCCGAGTTCGTGGACAAGAATACGCTACGCCTGAAGAACAGCGGAAAGACCGTGACGGCAAAGAAAATTCTGGTGGCCGTTGGCGGGCGTCCGTGGCGACCCTCTCCGGAAGAGCTGCCGGGCGTTGAGCATACAATTACCTCTGACGAGATTTTCCATCTGGAAGAACTTCCGAAGCATCTCGTAATCGCAGGGGGCGGATACATTGCGGTAGAGTTCGCACACGTGTTTGCCGGTCTCGGCGTGCCGACCTGCCTGGTCTATCGCGGCGAGGAAGTGCTGCGCGGTTTTGATGCCGATGTACGCACCGAAGTGCATGAGGGTCTGAAGGAAGCTGGCGTGCAGGTCATCACCGGGACGGTGTTTGAGAAAATCGAGAAGCGGGACGGGGCGGATCTGCCCTTGCACCTGACCATGACCAATGGCCATACGCTCGACTGCGACGTTATCATGATGGGCGTTGGGCGCCGTCCGAACACGGAAGGCCTAGGCTGCGAAAATGCCGGCGTCGAATTAAATGAGAAGGGTGCCATTCCGGTCAATAAGTGGTCGAAGACAAATGTCGATACGGTATGGGCTGTTGGTGATGTGACCGACCGTGTCGCGTTGACGCCTGTGGCCATTCGCGAAGGCCACGCATTTGCGGAGACGGAATTCTACGACAAGCCTTGGCATTTTGATCACAGTGACATTCCGACGGCCGTATTCACTCAGCCAGAAGTCGGCACGGTTGGAATGACCGAGGCCGATGCTCGAAAAGAGTTCGGCGAAATCGGTATCTACAAGACCAGGTTCAAGCCGATGAAGAATGCGCTGAACGGTGACCAAACACGCATCCTGATGAAGCTGGTTGTGCGCGCATCCGACGAAAAAGTCCTGGGTGTTCATATTGTTGGCGATGATGCCGCTGAAATGATCCAAATGGTTGGTATCGCCGTGAAGATGGGCGCCACAAAGCCGGACTTCGACCGGACCTGCGCGCTGCACCCCTCTTCCGCCGAGGAGTTGGTAACCATGCGCCAGAAATGGGTACCGGACGTGCAGGCGACCTAGCCGACGCTCCGGTCAGTGCTCCGGCGTCTAATTCTCCACGGGGAGATAGGCGTTGGAGGCGGCATTGAAGGCATGGACATTGTCGGAATCACAGACGAGCAGCGATAGTCCGTTCTGTCGGGCATTCACGATACCGAGGCGCTTGCAGGCGGTATAAACCGGGATCGGTGCAGGTTCTGTCGCGAGCGTCACCTTGCAATCGCTGAGCCTGCCCCAGCGGGACCAAAATCCGCAGGTCAAAGTATCGGCTGTGCCATCATCGTCCATGTCGAATGAGATCGACTGGGTAGCCGCGGCGTCATCAGTGTCCAAGCCGAACATGCTGGACCGAAGCTCGACGAGCGCTGTGACCTCGCGCTTGAACGTCTTGAGGACAAGCTCCGGCTTGTCAGCCTTCAGGGCGTACAGGTGAACATCCTGTTTGAAATCGTCCGTGTTCATGCCTTCATTGGAAGAAATGAACTTGGCAACCCAGCGCCCTTCATGGAGTTCTGCGGTCGGTGGATCCCAAGCATAGATGTCCTCAATCTTGCTGACGAGGAAGTGGCCGCTGCCCATGTCGGCGACGAAGAAGTATTCAGCCGGACAGCAATTGCCGCCGCCATGCACGGACACGATGGCGTCCAGCGTGCCGTCCGCATTGAAATCCTTGAGTAATTCCACCGTTGGGGCGCCGTAGCCAAATTCGTGAATTGTGTATTCTAGGCCATTGACGGTTGCCTTCAGGACGACATTCTCCTGCAGGAAAGAGAATTCGTCTTCCTGCTCAAACCAGTATTCCGCCTTGCGCGTCGGCTCTTCAGGCTGAGCGGGCGCGGCGGGGCCGGCCGTGCAGCCCGCAAAGCAAAGCCCACGTGGCAGTTTTCCCGGCGCCATGAAAGGGCGGCTGGAAGATTTGCGCTTGTCGGAAACTTCAGCGAGTGCCTGATAGAACGCAACGACTGCGTCCTGTCCGGGGCGGCGAATTTCCTCTGCCAGCGTATCGGCGAACAGGCCGTCATCCGGCGTGGTCTCTCCTGCTGCTGTGGCGAAGGCAACCAGCATTCCGGGACGTTGCGATACGCGCGTCATGCCTTTGTCGGCAATGGATTTCGAAAAGGCGAATTTCAGCTCGTTGCGGCAGGCATCGGACACGACGAAGACCGCTTTTGCCCTGGAGGCCTGAAGGCTGGCGAGGACTTCTTCGAGTTCGACCCCCTTGCGGAATATGTGGCTTGCCGCGGTGATGGTTTCCTTGGCGGGGATCAGGTAGTTGCGCGCTTCGCGATCATCGTAGGCGGCCGCGCCGTGCCCGGAATAGTAGAAGAACGCGATCACTTCATGGCCAGCATCGGCTTCTTCTCCGATGCGGGCCTCGAACTTGTCGAACGCATCTTCCATCCCGTCTTCGTCAAGATCAAACCGGGGCAGGGTCTCGAACCCAACCGCGGCCAGCGCTTCTTCCATTGTCCGCACATCCTTGTGCGTGTTGGTCAGAGCGCCGACTTCTGCCGGGTAGTCCTGGTTTCCGATCAGCAGGGCAATGCGTTTTTCGTCAGCCCGCGCATGGCTCACTAGTAACAGGCAAACGAGCAAGGCCGAGAACGATCTGAGCATCGACATTGTGCGTGTCCCCTATATCCACCAGAGCTGATACTAGGGGCACACGTCCGGAGTGTCACCAGCCATCAAGCTTCAACGAGCGATTTCAGCTCCAACGCGACCGTCTTGAGGCTCTCCCGGATGGGTTTCAGCCCGCCGCCGCGACCGGCATGAATGACCAATTGTTTCCAGGCGGGCTCGCCTTCACGCGGCGCCTTGACCTGCAAATGACCAGAGCGGGGCAGTGCTGAGCGTAGCAAGGCCCCCGCCAGGTCAAAGCCTGCTTTGGAATTGTATGCGCCGTTGCGAGCATCAGCTTCAAAGGTGGATTGCTCCGACCGGCCAACCGCATTGAACAGCACAGACAGGTCCGGGCGGTGTTCGGGGGCAATCTGTTCCCGGATGACCTGGTTCAGAAGGCGCACACCGCGCAGGGAGTAGATGTCGGCATGCATGGGGGCGAGCACGCGGTCGGCTGCCTCCAATGCGCATCGCGTCAGGAAGGTGGCGTTGGGATTGGTATCGAACACGATCAGATCATAATCGCTGCGATAGCGCTCAATCGACTGAAGGAAGTGTTCCTTGATCAGTGCGAGTGAGGCCGGGTCTGATGCGAAGGCGTATTTCGATATTTCGAACTGGCCGGAGATCAGGTCGAGCCGCCCGCCCGGACTGCCTTCGCCCATCAATTCATGGATGAGTTTTTCTTTCGGAACTGGCGCGAACGGGTCGGTGGAGAGGGTGAGCCAGGATTCTGCTGGACTGGTCGCATCCCGCGCATGCAGGCGCGACTTCTCGAACAGGGAGATGACCGACTTGTCTGCGGCAGCGCTGGCATCTGCGACATCCATTTCAAAAAAGGTCTGAGTGAGATTGTATTGCGGATCGAGATCAACCAGCAGGATGCGCCCACCAAGCGCGCCTTGCCATGCGCCGAAGACCTGGCTGGATATCGTCGTCTTGCCGACGCCGCCCTTCAAGTTCATCACCGCCAGCACGGGGCATTTGCTCTTGTAGGCTTGCCGCGTCTCGTTCACGAGTTGCTTGATGCCGTCTGGCGTTGTCGATGACAGGCGAAGGTGCGGCAGGACTTCATGCTTGAAGAAGCCATTCAGGCGGGCTTTGTCGATCTGATACGGGATCAGTTTGAGGCCGCGTGCCTTGGCGCGTTCGACATCCTGGCGCACGGCCTTGGACCGGACGGAGGATGCCGACACGAGAACAATCATGGCAAACGCGTCGTCAATCGACTGGTTTGCCATGTCGCGGGAAGCCCCATCGTTCGGCACATACCAGTCAGGAATGGCCGCCGTGCGGAGGGCTTCGTGCAGCTCCAGAAGCGCATCGAAATCCTTGGCGGAGTGGCTGATATAGACGTGCGACATGACTAGATTTGAGGTTCTCCGAGCGACAAAAGGCCTATGCAATTACTAAAAGGCCAAATCATGATTCCTCCACCAATCTGCTGTGAAATTATAGTGAAACTTGAGCGTGTGCCTGCCATGTGATTAATGCGGCTCATAATTGGAGTAACCGAGATGACCTGGACCCCCTCAGATTGGCGCCAACTGCCAGCAAAGCACATTCCGGAAGACTATCCGGATTCTGCCGCGCTTGCTGCAGTCGAGGAGAAGCTGAAAGGCTTTCCGCCGCTGGTCTTTGCTGGCGAGGCTCGTCGATTGAAGCAGCGCCTTGGCGAAGTGGCGGCCGGAGAGGCATTTCTACTGCAGGGCGGCGATTGCGCCGAGAGCTTCAAGGAGTTCCATCCCGACAATATTCGCGACACGTTCCGCGTGATCCTGCAGATGGCGGTCGTGCTGACCTTTGCGGCATCGAAGCCCGTAGTCAAAGTTGGCCGAATTGCTGGCCAGTTCGGCAAGCCGCGGTCGTCGCCCATCGAGACGATTGATGGGGTGACGCTGCCTTCTTATCGCGGTGACAATATCAATGGCATGGACTTCACGACCGAGAGCCGCATTCCAGATCCCGAGCGTCTGACTCAGGCCTACTCCCAATCAGCGGCCACGCTGAACCTGTTGCGCGCCTTCAGCCAGGGCGGCTATGCGAACCTCGCCAACGTCCACCGCTGGATGCTCGGCTTTGTTGACCGTAGCCCGCAGGGCGAGCGGTATGAGCAATTGGCGGACCAGATTTCGAAGTCACTGGACTTCATGAAAGCTTGTGGTGTGACGCCCGATAGCGTTCCGCAAATGTCTCAGGTCGAATTCTATACCAGTCATGAAGCACTATTGCTCGGCTACGAAGAAGCGATGACACGCATCGATTCCACATCGGGCGAATGGTACGATACGTCAGCTCACATGCTGTGGATTGGCCATCGTACGCGCCAGATAGACCACGCTCATGTCAATTTCTGCAAGGGCGTGCGGAATCCGATTGGCATCAAATGTGGACCCGGACTGGAAACGGACGAGTTGCTGCGCCTGATCGAGACGCTGAACCCGAATGACGAGCCGGGCCGGATCACTCTGATCTCTCGTTTCGGATCGGACGGTGTGGCGCAAGGCCTGCCGCCACTGGCGCGCGCCGTGAAGAAAAGTGGCCGGACCGTGGTCTGGTCATGTGATCCGATGCACGGAAACACGCTGAAGACCGATAGTGGCTTCAAGACGCGTCCCGTGGATCGCATCCTGTCGGAAGTGCGCCAGTTCGTGGACGTGCTGTCGTCGGAAGGCTGCTATCCGGGTGGCGTACATTTTGAAATGACTGGCCAGGACGTGACCGAATGCATCGGCGGTGCTCAGGCGATTTCAGAAGAAGATCTGTCGTCTCGATACCACACTCATTGCGATCCTCGCCTGAATGGCGAACAGGCCCTTGAACTAGCATTCATGATCGCAGAGAAGCTGCAGTCCGTCGGGGCCTCCGGCACCGCCGAGCTCAAAGCGGGATAGAAAGACAGTTCCATGCGCACGCACCGCCTGGGCTGGCCTGCCTGGGCGCGGCCAGCCGACATTGCAGACCTGTTGCGGCTATCGGTACCGATAGCCTTCACGCGCATGTCGCAAATGCTGATGGCTGTGACGGATGCCGTTGTGCTTGGGCAATATGCGCCCGGTGAGCTGCCATATATTCTGAACTCGTGGCTGCCGATGGGCGTTTCGCTCGGGTTGGGACTCGGCATTCTGTTGGGTGTGCAGGTGCTGACCTCTGAACTGCTCGGTATTGGACGTGAGAAGGAAAGCGGCCGCATCTTCCGGCGCGGCCTGTGGACCAGCGTCTGGCTTGGCATCCTATTGATGGCGGTCGTCTATTTTTCGGCCAGCGCGCTGTTCACATGGCTCTTTGTCGATATTGCTCCTCCGACCGAGGTTGCGGCATCGGTCGACCCTCATACGGTCGCTGAATCCGTGGCGGGCGTAACCCGCATCCTGTCCTACGGGATGGTAGGCTTCATGATCTCCACGGTTTGCGGCTACTATCTGGAAGCGCTGCGCCGGCCCTTGCTGGTCTCGGCCGTGATGTATTTCGGTGTATTACTCAACGTTATCATTGACCTCGCATTGGTCGGCGGATTTTGGGGGTTCGAGCCCATGGGTGCGGCAGGTGTGGCGTGGGCGACCACAGGCTCTCGCCTGTTGATCACGATCCTGTTGCTCGTTGCCGTGATCTTGCTGACTCCCGCCTTCAGAAAGTCACCAACCAGTCCCGAAAACGAGGCCAAACGGCAGCTGTCGGTCGGCACGGGCACCGCCATCAGCAATGTTGCCGAGTGGGGCGGGTTTAACCTGACCTATGTGATCGCGACATGGATCAGCCTCGCTGCCAACTCTGTCTATGGCTATGCAATTCAGATCATGGGGCTTTGCTTCATGTTCTATCTGGGCATTGCGACCGCCACCAGCGTCCGCGTGGCGGAGGCCTATGGCCGACGAAACCTGACGGAGATGCGGGATGCAGGGCGTCTTGGCGTGGCAGCCACACTTGTGATGGGAGTGGCGCTTGGTGTGGTGCTGATCGTTTTCAACAATTCGTTGGCCGGCTTCCTCGTGAAGGATGATGCCGTGATCAACGGTGTTCATCTCGCATCGGGCATCGCTGCCCTGCTCGTGATGGTGTCATTTGTAACGGTTTTTGACGGGCTGCAGGCGACAGCCTCATTCGCGCTCAGGGCGCAGGATATCGTCTGGTCGCCAAGCCTTATCCATATCGGCTCGTTCTTCCTGGTGATGCTGCCAGCCTGCTACTGGCTCGGCATTGTCGAAGGCCGGGGTGCACGCGGCATGATGGAGGGTGTGTTTGTCGGCGTGTTTACGGCTGGGATACTGCAAACCGTGTTGCTGGAATGGAAAACGGCGCGCCAGCCGAGCCGACGCGCCGCTTGAATTCCATGGTCAGGACCTATCAGTCCTGAGGAACCCTAGAGGTCTTTCAGAGCCGAAGCCGGCTTGAAAGCAGCCGATGTCTTTTCCGGGATCTTGATTTCTTCGCCGGTGGCTGGGTTGCGGCCTGTGCGAGCATTCCGGGTTTTGGCCGAGAATGTGCCGAAGCCTGCGATCGCCACTTGCTGACGGTCTTTCACGGCACCAGCAATTGCGTCGAAAACAGCGTCTACAGCCTTGCCGGCGTCGCTTTGCGACAGACCGGATTCACCTGCGACAGCTTTTGTAAGTTCGCCCTTATTCATAGGGGTTCTCCTCTAATGTTAAACGGCGATCCCCCGCCGTTGCAGCGACATACCCACGATTCGTAAGGCGTGAATATGACGAAAGCCCAATAAAGACGGGCTATGCGCCGAGAATCCAGCCCTCTTCTGACTGAATTTGCGATATTTTTCCCTCGTCAAGAGAACTATTTGTGGAAATTCGCCCATTCAACCGGCCTTTTTCGTCCATTTCCGAATAGTAATGGGCGATCTGGCGGACTTGTGCAGCATCTGGCGTTTCCCCCTTTTCAGGCTTTGAGGGAATGAGTGACGGGTAGACTTCGGCAATAACGACCTGAATGCCTTCAAGCGTCTCCTCGGTCATCTCGCCATCCTCGAATTCGAATGGCCAGATGCGTGAGGAGGGTAGTGACTGCCTGAGCGCGTGCACATGGGGAATTCCGGTCAGCGACTGGCTGCCCACGCTACCCGTATAAGCCAACTGCCAGATCGATTTCGGCTGTCCACGCTTTGAGTCTCTCAGATGGGTTTCCACGATACGGTACTCAGGTAGGACCTGACCGCTGAATTCCGGCTTCTTGTCGGAGAGTGTCGAGACGACATCGCGTGCGGGAGCCCCCCAGAAAGGAAAAGGTCCTTTCGAGATCGCATAATTCATGCCGGCCGCAATCGCGTAGCGCGGATTGGAATTGTCGGCCTTGTCCTTCATCTTGGATGCCAGGTGCGCATGCATGGCCTGCCAAGGTGCCTTGGTCGATGTGTCGAGGCCCAATGCTGCCGCGGTGCCTGCCGGATAACCTAGCGAGAAGTCAAAGCCGATCAGGACGCGGTCTCCGCGCCCTGTCAGCTTGGCGATGATGCCATCAAGGAAGGTCCGCGCCTTGAGGCGCGTATCAATATTGACGGACTGGTACTGCAGCTTGAGCCGGGCATCTTTTGCAAGAACCCCGATCCAGATGGAGTTCTTGCCCGTCACAGGTTTAGACGCGGCACTCCAGTCCACCATGATATAGGCATCAAACAGACGCGACATAACTACCCCAGCTTGACCAGCATCTTGCCGGTATTGGCGCCTTCAAACAGGCCGATGAATGCTTCGGGTGCCTTTTCGATACCCTCTTTGACGGTCTCTTCGTATTTCATCTGACCAGACGGAATCCACTTTGCCATGTCCTGGAAAAAGTCGGGCTGCATATCGGCATGCGTAGATACAATGAAACCTTGGATCTTCAGCTGTTTGCCGACGATCTGAATAACATTGTGCGGGCCGGTTGGTTGGCCGGTCTCATTGTATTGCGCAATCATGCCGCATTCGGCGAAACGCGCCATTGGCCGGGCAACTTCGATAGCAGCGGTCAGGTGATCGCCGCCGACATTGTCGAAATAGACATCAATGCCTTTGGGAGCTGCTTCGCGCAGCGCTTTGACAAGTCCGTCGAAGCCGCCAGCGGCCTTGTAGTCGATGACATGATCCGCGCCGAGCGATTTGACGACGTCGCATTTCTCTTTGCCGCCCGCCGAACCAATCACAGTGCAGCCTTTGATCTTGGCAATCTGGACCACGGTTGAGCCGACCGCACCGGCTGCACCGGACACGAAGACCGTGTCGCCTTCTTTCAGTTCGGCAACCCGCAGCAGACCTGCATAGGCCGTCAGGCCCGGCATGCCTGCGACGCCAAGAAACGCGCTTTCCGGCAGGCCGACTTCGGGAAGCTTCTGAGCCATGGCCATTTCGGGCTTGCCAACCCACGCCGTGCGCCAGCCTGCCATGGAGGAGACGAGATCGCCTTCCTTGTAGTCTGGGTGTTTGGAAACCGTCACGCGGCCCACAGCGCCACCTTGCATGGTTTCACCGATCTGGAACGGCGGAACATAGCTTTCGCGGTCCTGCATACGGCCGCGCATATAAGGGTCGACCGACATCCACTCATTCTTGACCTGGATTTCGCCAGCGCCGGGTGGGGCGATGTCGATGGTTTTCATCTGGAAATCTGACAATTTCGGCATGCCAACCGGGCGGGCGGCAAGGGACCATTCGGTGGATGTGAGTGCAGTCATGATGTTTCCTTCCTCTATTTTGTAGAGGCGTAAGTGGACCGGCATACCGGACGTGTGAAGGGGGGCGACGGAAAGATTCTGTAATTCTCTGTGTGAGCGAGGCCTGAGCCCAAGACTTGCAGCACTTGGCGATGCAGTGTCTTTAAGGTGGGAAGAGGGCTAATCTGTTATGACCACACTAAAAGTCGGCGTCGCGGGCGCCGGAGTTTTTGGAAACTATCACGCCCAGAAGGCCGCTGCGTCTGCCCGAACCGAGCTTGTCGGTGTTTACGACATCGATCTTGAGCGCGCGACGCGGATCGCCAGCCAGTTCGGCGCCAAGGGTTTCGACAATTACGAGGCATTTCTGGATGCGTGTGATGCAATCGTCATTGCGGTTCCGGCTATCTGGCATGAAAAGCTGGCGCGGCAGGCCATTGAGGCGCACTGCCATGTGCTCGTCGAGAAACCGCTGGCGCTGACCGGCAAGGCTGCGCGTGATCTCGCTGATGAGGCCGCGGCCCGCGGCCGTATCCTGCAGGTGGGGCATCAGGAGCGGTTTGTCGCGCGGGCAATGGGCGTGCTGGCGATCGAAGAGACACCCCTGCTGATCGAATCCGTCCGCGCCGGACCGCCAGCGCCAGACAATCGTGCAGGCGATGTCTCGGTCATCTGGGATCTCATGATCCACGATTTGGACCTTGCTGCGATGATGATGGGGAATGAGTTCACCGGCGTCATGGCGAGTGGCAAGCGGGTTCATTCTGATCATATCGACGAAGCAAACGCCCAGTTCACCTATGCGAGCGGTGGCGTGGCGCGTCTGATGGCCAGCCGGGCAGCGGAAGCGCGCCAGCGTTCCATGCACGTTGTCTATCCGTCGGGCGAGATCTCCATCGACTTCCTGACACGGCAACTGGTCAATACGACGCCATATGATGTGAGGGTAGAGATCGCTGCGGATCTGCCGGACCCTCTGGGAGCCGCTGATGAGGGTTTCTACGCAGCCTGCCTCGGTTTGGGGCGCAGCCCTGTTCCCGCGCATGGCACGGTCGGCGCTGTTGCCATGGCAGAAGCCGCTGAACAGTCGGTACTGGCCAAACTCGACGACTAACCGACGGCGCTATCGGTTCTGTTTGGGATCGTGCTTTGGCGCTGGGGCAAGACGCATCACTTCGGTTTGGAAGCGTTCATCATTGCCGTCGGCGAGGAAAGGCAGCGCGTCGGAAATCGCCCTGACCAGCGGATCGAACCAGTCATGATCGGCTTTTGAGAAATCGGACAGCACGTAAGGCATGACCCGCGACTTGTCGCCGGGGTGGCCGACACCAATTCGCACGCGGCGCACGTTCTCGCCGAGGTGGGCAATCATCGAGCGAATGCCATTATTGCCGGAATGACCGCCACCCTGTTTCAGGCGGACGCGGCCAGGCGCAAGGTCGATCTCGTCATGCAGGACAACGATATCTTCCGGAGAGAGCTTGTAGAACTGAGCCACTTTGGAGAGCGCACGCCCGGTCTCATTGTAGAAAGTCTGCGGCTTCACCAGCAGGGTCTTGATGCGGCCGGGGCCGATAAAGCCCTCCGCAATCTCGCTTTCGAATTTGGAGCGCCAGGGTTGGAATCCATGGGCGGCGTGGATCTCGTCCAAGACAAGAAAACCGGCATTGTGCCGGTTCTTCGCATATTTTTCGCCTGGATTACCCTGACCGGAAAGAATGAGCACGACTTGGCCTCCCTCTTCCGAATTAGCAGGGTTTGGCTGTGTGCCCAGCCCCAAAAGGCTGGACACACGAGACCATAATGTACCGATCAGTCTTCCGACTCTGCGTCAGCTTCGGCTGCTGGCTCTTCGCCTTCGGCCTCTTCACCTTCTTCCGTCGTGGTTTCGGTGGTTGCCGTACGGCCAGCGATTGTGGCGATCGTGAAGTCGCGGTCGGTGATGGTTGGCTCTGCATCGCCCGGCAACTTGATGTCGGAGATTTTCACATTGTCGCCGACTTCCAACTCGGAAACGTCTGCTTCCAGGGATTCCGGAATGTTGCCGGCTGGAACCAGAAGTTCGACCGTGTGACGCACCACGTTGAGCGTGCCGCCCTTCTTGAGGCCAGGGGAAACTTCTTCGCCGATGAAGTGAACCTGGACTTCGACCTTGATCTTCTGATCGCGGCTGACGCGGAACAGATCGACGTGCATGGGCTGATCGGAGACCGGGTGCATCTGGATCGCCTGTGGGATCACCATCTGCTTCTCGCCCTTGTGAACGAGTGTTGCAGTCGACGACAGGAAGTGACCGGTTTCGATGGCCTTGAGCACTTCGTTGCGCTTCAGGGAGATCGCGACGGGGTCTTCACCACCACCATAAAGAACGCCGGGCACGAGGCCTTCACGACGTGCTGCGCGGGATCCGCCGGTGCCTACGCGCTCACGCAGTTCGACATTGAAACTAATCTTGGATTTCGACATGGGGTTTCCTTTCGCCCTCGACTCCGCCTCTCCATCTTGGGATGAGGTAAGAAGCTGACACGAACGGCCTTGCGCCGCCGTTTCTGAAGGCGCGCGGATAGCCCATACCGTCCGGAATGGCAAGGGCACGGCGGCAGCCCCCTTAGACCAAAGTCCCCCCTGTCCGAAGTGCGTGGCGCGTGTATGCTCCGTTCTGGAGGATTCTGCCCGTGAAACATCATATCATGCTGGCGCTCGGCATACTGCTAGGGCTCGTCTTCGCCGTTCGGCTGGCCTTGGCCATACTCCAGCCGGGGCTGGGCTTTCGTGAAGTCTATCTCGCGGGTGGACTTGTCCTGTCGGCCTGGCTGATGCTGGGAGGGGTCGCGGAATGGCGCCATACTCGTGCAACCGGCAAAGTGCGGCAGCCATCCTCAGAGGATTGATGGCGCAGGACCGGATGACCCGGATCGTCGTCTTAGACCAAAGTTTATCTTTTCCATTCCGTCCGCTTCCGGCAGCCTGCAAGCTGCGGAACCCCGCACAGATAAAAATGTCAGGGAGGAAAAAGTGTCGGAACCAAGCAAGGAAATTGATGCGAAAGGGTATTGGCGGGATGTCATCCGCCTGACCCTCAGCCTGCTCGTCATCTGGTTTGTAGTGTCATACGGGGCGGGCATCCTGTTCCGCGACCTGCTGGACAATCTCTCGATTGGCGGTGCGCCACTCGGTTTCTGGTTTGCGCAGAATGGATCGATCTATGTCTTCGTCGGACTGATCTTCTACTACTGCCGCGCCATGAACCGTCTTGAGAAGAAATACGGCGTGGAGGCCTGAGACGATGGGACAGGACTTCTGGACATATTTCTGGGTTGTCGGCACGTTCGGCACCTATATCGCGATCGCCGTGTGGGCTCGGGCTTCGTCTACGGATGATTTCTATGTGGCCGGCCATGATGTTCACCCCACTGTCAATGGCATGGCAACGGCGGCCGACTGGATGTCGGCAGCCTCCTTCCTGTCGATGGCGGGCCTGATCGCCTTCCTAGGCTATGGCGGTTCGGTCTACCTTATGGGCTGGACCGGCGGCTATGTGCTTCTGGCGCTTTTGCTGGCGCCGTTCCTGCGAGAGTTCGGCAAGTTCACTGTGCCGGATTTCGTGGGGGACCGGTATTATTCGACCACGGCCCGATTGATCGCCGTGATGTGTGCCCTGTTCGTCTCGTTCACCTATATTGCCGGCCAGATGAAGGGCGTCGGCGTGGCCTTTTCCGGCTTCCTGGGGGTCGAGTTCAATACGGGCATCATGGTCGGCATGGCGATTGTGTTCGTTTATGCGGTTCTGGGCGGCATGAAAGGCATCACCTACACCCAGGTGGCGCAATATTGCGTGCTGATCTTTGCCTATACGGTTCCGGCGATCTTCATCTCCCTGATCATCACGGGCAATCCGATCCCGCAGCTGGGGTTCATCTCGAATGTGCGCGGCGAGGATGTGGCGATGCTCGAAAAGCTGAACACGGTGGTGCAGGATCTGGGTTTCCTCGAATACACCCAGACCAACAAGTCGATGATCGATGTCTTTGCGATCACCGGCGCGCTAATGTTCGGCACCGCCGGCCTGCCGCACGTGATCATCCGCTTCTTCACCGTATCAAGCCCGGGCGCGGCCCGTGTGTCGGCGGGGTGGGCGCTGGTCTTCATCGCACTGCTCTATACGACCGCACCTGCGGTGGCTTCATTCGCCCGTCTGAACTTCATCGATACAGTGAACGAGTCGACCTATATCGCGGATGATGCCGACTATGACGCCGAAGCGGCGGCGATCCTTGCGGCCGGCGGCAAGCCGACCCCGAAATGGTTCAAGGACTGGGAAAAGACGGGCCTGCTCGGCGTCGAGGACAAGAATGGCGATGGCATCATCCAGTACCGCGCCGGGGACGAAAATGAGGTCACCAAGCTGGATCGAGACATCTTCGTGATGGCCAATCCGTCCATTGCCAATCTGCCGGCCTGGGTGATCGGGCTCGTGGTGGCAGGCGGGCTTGCCGCGGCCCTGTCCACGGCGGCAGGCTTGCTCATGGTCATATCGTCATCGATCTCACACGATCTGTGCCGACGTACCTTCTTTACCGGCATGTCGGACAGGGACGAGTTGCGAGTGGCGCGGGTCTCGGCCGCCGGAGCCGTGATCCTGGCTGGAATCATGGGGATGAACACGGCCAAGCTGGGCTTCGTGGCGCAGGTGGTGGCCTTCGCTTTCGGACTGGCGGCAGCGTCCCTGTTCCCGGTCATCGTTCTGGGCATCTTCTGGAAGCGGATGAACCGGGAAGGCGCGATTGCGTCCATGCTGACGGGGCTCGTCTCGACCTTCAGCTACATCTACTACTTCAAGTTCGTCGACACGGATCCGGCGAACTGGTGGTTCGGTGTGTCGCCTGAAGGCATCGGCTTCCTGTTCATGTTCCTGTCCCTGGCTGTGGGGATCGTGGTGGCCCTTGTCACGGCCCCGCCTCCGCAGGACATCCAGGACCTGGTCGAGGACATCCGGGTCCCCGGACAGCGCTCGCCGCATGGCATCGCCGATCAGGACATGGCGCCGATCCCGGCAGAGTAGCGCGCCACTTCCCGGTGATTGCTGCGGGCGGCCTCCCTCTCCGGGCCGCCCGCTTTTTCATGCCTGCAGCAGAGGCTTTAGACAAAGGGCGCATTTGCCGGGGCGTCAGGACGTGTATGCTGGGGGAAGACGCATAGAGAGGTGTTCATGCCGGTCTGGCTGATCCTGGGCGCAACGACGCTCTACATGCTTGGATTGTTCCTGATCGCCTGGCAAGGCGACCGGCAGGCCACACGCCCGGGCTTCGTCCAGCATCCGCTCGTCTATGCGCTGGCCTTGGCAGTCTATTGTACCTCCTGGACCTATTTCGGCGCTGTCGGTACGGCTGCGCAGAGCGGGTGGGACTATCTGACCATCTATCTCGGTCCGACACTCGTCTTCGTGGCATTTCCCGGCATCGTGCGGCGGATCGGCGATGTCACACAGCGAGAGGGCATCTCTTCCTTGTCTGATTTCCTGTCGGCCAGGTATGGCAAGAGCCGCGCGGTTGCTGCCGCTGCAACGCTGGCCGCCGTCGCAGGAAGTCTGCCCTATATTGCACTGCAGCTGAAATCCATCGGCATGAGCTTTCAGGCACTGGCATATGGCGCAGACGGCGCGATCAACACACCGACCAATGAAACAGTTCTGCTGACCGCTATTGTGCTGGCGATTTTTGCCATCCTGTTCGGCACGCGACAGTCGGACGCCACGCGGCACAATTCCGGCCTGATGCGCGTGCTGGCGTTGGAGGCCGTGCTCAAGCTCGCCGCACTGGTGGCTGTTGCGATCCTGTCGGTGTTCCTTCTGGTGCAGGGGGGCTTGCCGGATCGTGAATTGGCCACACAGCCCTTTGACCGCTTTTCCGTGTCGGAACGATTCCTGACCATGACGCTTCTGTCGACGGCGGCCATTGTCTGCCTGCCGCGCCAATTCCATGTCGCCATGATCGAGCGTCAGGGGCAGAAGGATCTTGATACGGCCAGATGGGTGTTCCCACTCTACATGTTGCTCACGAGTCTGGTCGTGGTGCCCATCGCGATGGCTGGTCTGAGCCTCTTCGGCGCGGCAGCGCAGCCGGATCTGTTCGTCCTGGATCTGCCTCTCGAACAAGGCAATGGCCTGCTGGCGACCCTCGTCTTTCTGGGCGGCTTTTCAGCTGCGACCGGCATGGTCATCATCTCCACTGTCGCCCTGTCCACCATGGTCACGAATGATCTGGTCGTGCCGGCCATCATGCAGTCCGGACGATTTGCCAGCCTTAGCGGAGATGCCGGATCAAGGATCGTGTCGGCCCGCCGCATCGTGATCGTGGTCGTGCTGCTTCTCGCCTATGCCTATTACCGCGTGGCGGGGACAGGTGCGCTGGCCCAGATCGGCCTCCTGTCCTTTGCCGCGGCAGCGCAATTTTCTCCGGCGCTGATCGGGGCGGTCACTTGGCGAGGTGGGCGTCGGTCCGGTGTCCTCGCAGGTCTGGTCGCGGGGATGGGGTTGTGGGCCTACACGCTCTTCCTGCCCGCCATTTTCGGGTATGATGCGATGGCCGCGCTTGTGCCGAGGGTTCTGGACCCGCATGCTCTGTTCGGATTGCGGATCGATGACAGTCTGACCCATGGCGTCCTGTGGAGCCTTGGCACCAATCTGTTCCTGTTCGCAATCGTATCGATGCGATCACGGGAACGGTTGAGGGACCGGGTTCAGGCATCCGCCTTTGTCAGCGGCGATGAAGTGGTCGAGATCGCGGAAGGCGCGGTCGAGAGCCACGCCTTCCAGGTGTCGCCCAATGGCCTGAAGACACTCGCTTCCCGCTTTCTCACGCCGGAAGCGGTGGACCATGCCTTTGACCAGTTCGAGACTGAAACAGGTATTGTCGCAACCGGAGATGCGCCTGCGGACTGGAGACTGGTCCAGCGCACCGAGAAACTGCTCGCCAGCGCACTCGGTTCATCTTCGGCACGGGTCGTCCTTTCCTCGGCGATCGGTGGCAGCGATGTGGCCCTGCCGGATGTTCTGTCCATGCTGGATCACAAGACGCAGGCGGCCCGGTTTGAACGCCACATGCTGCAATCCATGCTCGAGAATGTCCCGCAGGGGATCAGCGTCGTGGATTCCGATCAAAGATTGGTAGCCTGGAATACGGCCTATGTGGACTTGTTCGATTATCCGGCGGACAAGGTGGGCGTCGGTGTTCCCGTGGCTGAACTGATCGAGCACAACATCCGCACTGGCTGGATCGATGGGGATCCTGTCGAGGAGGCGCGCCGGCGCGTCGGACATATGCGATCCGGCAGTCCGTATACCTATGAAAGACGAAATCCGGACGGGCGCTACCTGCGCATCAGCGGCAACCCCATGCCGGGCGGCGGGTATGTCACCACTTTTGCTGACATTACCGACGACAAGCTGCGTGAACGCGCCCTGGTTGAGGCAAACGAGTTGCTGGAAAGCCGGGTCAAGACGCGAACCCGTGAGCTTGAGCAAATGGCAGAAGATCTCACCCTTGCCCGGAAAGAGGCGGAAGGCGCGAATGCGTCCAAGACGCGCTTCCTGGCTGCGGCGAGTCATGACCTGTTGCAGCCGCTGAACGCCGCGCGGCTGTATCTTGGATCGCTCATGGCCAGTGACACAGAATGTGATCTGGCGGCACGCGCGGACCGATCCATTCAGTCTGCAGATGAATTACTCAAGGGATTGCTCGACATATCCCGTCTGGACCATAGCCAGGTCGAGGCAGTCCCCGTACGCCTTCCCTTGGGCCCGTTGATGGAGGACCTGGTCGACGAGGCGCTTCCGATGGCGCAGGCGGCGGGGCTTTCCGTGCGGCTGGCACCCACACAGCTGGCAGTGCTTGCCGATCCGGATTTTCTCAAGAGCATTCTGCGCAATCTCATCTCGAATGCCCGGCGATATACACAGTCGGGCGGAGTCCTTGTCGGGGCACGCCGACGCGGGGATGCGGTAAGGATCGAAGTTCACGATACCGGGCCTGGCATACCGGCAGACCGTCTGGAACGGATCTTCGAGGAGTTTCGTCGGTATGAGGATTCCGACAATACCGGCATTCGGGGAGCAGGGCTTGGCCTGTCTGTCGTGCGCCGTCTGGCTGGTCTGATGGGGGCGTCCATTGATGTGCAGTCGACACCGGGTCGCGGCAGCGTTTTTTCGGTGACCGTGCCAATGGCTGAATTGCATAGACGCCCGCGCCGGATGCAGTCGGCGCCGGTTGAGCCGGCTGACCGGGATCTGGTCGGCCTGCGCGTCCTGTTCGTGGATGACGAGCCTGCCATTGTTGACGGCATGAGCCGGTTGCTGAAAGGCTGGGAGTGTCAGGCGACCTGTGTCCGGACACCTGAAGAGGCGCTGGCTGCCATGCAGTCAGCGCAATTTGACGCAGTGATTGCAGACCTCAATCTCGGCGACGGGCAGAATGGACTGGATCTGCTCCTGGGACTACGCAAGCGGCTCGCCCATGCCGGCAATGTTTTATTGCTGACCGCAGCCACGTCCACCGCCGAATCGTCATCCGCCAGGACGGTCGGCATTGCCATCCTTCACAAGCCGAGCAATCCGGCGGACATCCGCAAATTTCTGAAAGACTGTGCCACTGCCGGAGGGACGGAAAGCGCGGCTCAATCGGTCAGCGATGTGGCGTCCTGATAGATCAGCAAGGCCTGTGTGCGATTGTTCGCCCCGAGCTTCCGGAAGATCGCTGTCATGTGCGCCTTCACCGTCGCCACGGAAATATCCATTTCATAGGCGATCTGCTTGTTGAGCAGGCCATCGGACAATCGGGCGAGCACGCGTCTCTGGGCCGGGGTGAGGCTGGCAATGCGTTCGGCGGCACAATTGGCTGGCAGGGACTTTCCGACACATTCCGGAAACCATTGCCCCCCATCCAGCGTCGTGGCGAGCGCCGCCGACAGGTCGTCCAGGGACATGCTCTTGGGGAGGTATCCGGCCGCACCGAGCATACGGGCCGTTTCAAAGGCTTCTGGCGTTTCCGTGGCGGATACAACCACAACGGGGCAGTCCGGCCTGGCGGCCCGCAGCCGGGTAAGGCCCTCGAACTCTGCCGAGTCGCCGAGATTGAGATCAAGCAGCACCAAATCCACGTCATCGGCCTGCAGGCGGGCCAGGGCATCTGAAAGACTGGACGCATGCGAGGCGGCGGCGCCAGCGGGATAGGCGCATTCCAGTGCGGTTTCCAGCGCGTCACGAAACAATGGATGGTCGTCCACGATCAGCACGCGCGGTGCCTGTACCACGATATTCCTCCCCGAATCCGTGCCGCTTTTGCGGTCTGTGGACTTAACCAGAACCTGTGTAGTATGTCATGGATCGCGCCGCAGCGCACTACGACTTTTGTCGTAGCACCAATGGCTAATGGCGGCCCGAGCACAAGCAACGGATACTCCTTCTCATAATCAATATGAGGGAGGAATGCATGTCTCGTACTTTCAAGGCCCTGCTGTTGTCTTCGGCAGCTCTGACGACAAGTCTCGGCGCCGCTGCGGAAGCGGATGATCTTGAGTCGCGGATCGCAGCGCTCGAGGCCATGGTTTCCGAACTCAAATCCGAACTGGCCGCGACGCGCGCCGGGCATGAAGAAATCGTCCGCGTCCAGCCGGTCGCCGCCCAGCCGGAGGCCGCGCCTCCTCCTCCGACAGATGGATTCAGGGTCGGTGACACGACGCTGAAGTTCGGCGGCTTTGTGGATGCGGACGTGCATGTCACCTCGCTGAGCGATGGCGCCATCTCCGGCAGTTCCATCGCGCGCGACTTTTACATTCCCGGTGCGACACCCATCGGTGGGGACGGAACAACGTCCACGGACTTTACTGCTGAATCCACTCGTTTCTTCCTGGCCGCATCCCGGCCTGTGGGCGACAAGACGCTGAGCGCGCATATCGAGATGGATTTCCTCGGATCGGGGCAGGGCAATGAACTGGTCTCGAACTCCTACTCGCCACGTTTGCGTCGGGCCTTCATGAAATATGGCAACTGGCTGGTCGGGCAGGAATGGTCGACCTTCCAGAACACGTCAGCCATTCCGGAAAGCGCAAGCTTCCTTATCCTGTCGGACGGCATGGTGTTCGTGCGCCAGCCGCAGATACGTTACACGCATGGCAACTGGATGTTTGCCGTCGAGAATCCGAACACGACAACCCTGAATTCGGGAGCGCGGGACGAGAATCTCATCCCGGACGTCGTGGCCCGCTACAATATGAGCGGTGAATTCGGCAATGTCTCGATCGCCGGCATCGCGCGCCAGCTGCGGGCCGATTTCGGCACGGTCGAAGACGAAACCTTCGGATATGGCGTCAGCGTCTCGGGCCGCTTGAATGTTGGGGACACCGATGACATCCGCTTCAACCTGGTCGGAGGCGACGGGATCGGCCGCTATGTCGGGCTGGCCGCCAGCCGCTCGACGGCCCTCGACCCGAACGGGGAGCTGGAAGCGGTGCCCTCATATGGCGGGCTGATTGCCTGGCGCCACGCTTTCGGGGAAACGGCGCGGTTTAGCGGCGGCTATTCCGGCCTGTTCATCGACAATCCGGACTATCTGGCTGACACGGTGACATCATCTGTCCAGTCGGTGTTCGGGGCCATTCTCTGGGACGTTGCGCCGAATGTGACACTGGGGACCGAATTGATGCACGGCCTCCGCGAGGTCGAAAGTGGAGCTGATGGCTCGATCACCCGGTTCACCTTCTCGACAAAGTATGCATTCTGAGGTGAGAACAGAAAACATGCCAGACGGAGAGCCTTTCATGAGCGACGCAGCGAAAACCTATCCAGTGCCGGCGGAGTTTGCAGCAAAGGCGAACCTGAGCCCGGAAACCTATCGAGAGATGTATGCCGCGTCGATCTCAGACCCGGAGGCTTTCTGGGGGGAGCACGGCAAGCGGCTCGACTGGATCAAACCCTACACGGTCGTAAAGGATGTCTCCTGGGAGACCGGCGATCTACATGTGAAATGGTATTCTGATGGTGTCCTTAATGTGTCGGCAAACTGCCTGGACCGCCACTTGGAAACGCGTGGTGACAAGGTCGCGTTGATCTGGGAAGGCGACGAGCCCGGCAACACCCACAAGATGACCTATCGCCAGTTGCACGCCGCGGTCTGCAAGTTCGCAAACGTGCTGAAGAAGATGGGTGTAAAAAAGGGCGATCGCGTCACGATCTACATGCCGATGATTCTCGAAGCCACATATGCGATGCTGGCGTGCACGCGAATTGGCGCAGTACATTCCATCGTATTCGGGGGCTTCAGCCCCGAGGCATTGTCAGGGCGAATTACCGATTGCGACTCGAAATTCCTCATCACAGCCGATGAAGGCGTGCGGGGTGGTCGTCGTGTGCCGTTGAAGGTAAACGCCGACAAGGCCGCCGAGATTGCCGGAGGTGTGGTTGAGAAGATGTTGGTCGTGAAGCGCACAGGCGCTGAGGTCAACATGGAGGCGGGGCGGGACTATTGGCTGCACGAGGCTGCCGAGGGTATCTCCGCCGACTGCCCGCCCGAACCGATGAATGCCGAAGATCCTCTTTTCATCCTCTACACGTCTGGCTCGACGGGGCAGCCTAAAGGCGTGATGCACACCACTGGCGGTTATCTTGTCTGGGCGTCAATGACGCACGAGTATGTATTTGACCTCAAGGAAGATGACGTGTTCTGGTGTTCGGCAGATGTGGGTTGGGTAACCGGGCACACATATATCGTGTACGGACCTCTGGCAAATGGCGCAACAAGTCTCGTCTTTGAAGGTGTGCCGACCTATCCGGATGCTTCGCGGTTCTGGCAGGTGTGCGACGAGCAGAACGTTACCATCTTCTACACCGCGCCAACCGCTATTCGCGCACTGATGCGCGAAGGCGAAGAGCCAGTGAACAAGACATCGCGCAAGTCGATCCGTTTGCTGGGCACAGTTGGCGAACCGATCAATCCGGAAGCATGGGAATGGTATTTCCACGTCGTAGGTGAAGCGCGGTGTCCGATCGTCGACACTTGGTGGCAGACCGAGACAGGCGGTACCATGATTGTTCCGTTGCCGGGCACGACCGAAATGAAGCCGGGCGCCGGCAGTCATCCTTTCTTTGGCGTGAAGCCAGTGCTGGTGGACGCGGACGGTAACGAATTGGAAGGCGCGGCCGACGGCAATCTGCTGATCACGGATAGTTGGCCGGGACAAATGAGAACGGTCTACGGCGATCATCAGCGATTCATCGACACGTATTTTACGGCCTATCCCGGCACGTATTTTACCGGCGATGGCTGCCGCCGCGACGAGGATGGCTTCTACTGGATCACCGGCCGCGTTGATGACGTGATCAATGTCTCCGGTCATCGCATGGGTACCGCTGAAGTCGAAAGCGCACTGGTCAGCCATGATGCTGTCGCAGAGGCCGCTGTGGTTGGCTATCCGCATGATGTGAAGGGGCAGGGCATATATGCCTATGTCACATTGCGTCAGGGCGTCGAAGTGGATGATGCGCTGGTCAAGAATCTGATCCAGCATGTCCGCCAGGAAATCGGTCCGATTGCGAGCCCTGACCTTATCCAGATCGCGCCCGGTCTGCCCAAGACACGGTCTGGCAAGATCATGCGCCGCATCCTGCGCAAGATTGCCGAGAACGAGTATTCAAATCTTGGCGACACATCGACATTGGCAGAACCGGAAGTTGTCGATGATCTGATCGATAACCGAAAGAACCGGTAACGACCTAGATCGCGGGAAGATCAACAATGAACCGCGCGCCCCCTTCTGCGCGGTTTTCAGCCCAGACCTTGCCGCGATGGGTCGTGACGATCTGTTGTACGATTGAAAGTCCCAGGCCGGAATTGTTGCCAAAAGCTGTTCCAGCCGGACGGTCCGTATAGAAGCGGCTGAAGATCTTTTCCAGTTTGTCTTCAGGTATACCCGGGCCGCTATCCTCGATCATGATCCGCGCGATGGTTTGCGGGCCATCATTCGATTGGTCGACAATCACATTGACCTCTGCGCCAGGGGGCGAGAAAGAGCGCGCATTGTCTACCAGATTGCGAACAACTTGGCCGAGCGGGCCATCACGCCCGCGGACAAGCAGGCGTGCACCCATCGTATCATCTCGGAAATGAACCGATACTGATCGCTCCTCGCGGCTGAAGGCCTCATAGGTCTGCACGACATCGTGGACGAATCCGGCAATGTCCATTTGCTCCGTCGGCACCCGCGTCATTTCCGCTTCGATACGGGATGCGTTTGAAATATCTGTAATCAGACGGTCCAGTCGCTTCACATCCTGGGCGATGACTTGCCGCAGGCGTTCGAGCGCGACCGGATCATCCTGCACCCGGTCAGCGGTTTCGACGGCCGAGCGTATAGAGGTGAGGGGGTTCTTCAGCTCATGGGCCACGTCAGCAGCGAATTGTTCATTTGCTTCAATCCGTTCGAGCAATGCTTCGGTCATGCTTTGCATGGAGGCGGCCAGGTTGCCGATCTCGTCCTTGCGATTGGTCAGGGCCGGAATGTCGATCCGATCGGATGCGCCGGCCCGGATACGGTCTGCTGCAACCGATAGACGGCGCAGTGGGCGGGCAATACCAAGAGTCAGCAGGACCGATGTGACGAAAGCGACAAGAACTGCGACCCCGATGAAGGGGATGAGTGCAGCGCGTTCGGAGCGAATGATCTCATCAATATCATTCGATTCCAGTGTCAGGACTCCCACGACAGCAGACACACGCTGGATCGGCATGGAAACGGAAATGATCCGCTGGCCCCGGTCTGAAAAGCGCTGACTGGCCGCTTCCTGACCGCGCACGGCGATCTCGAATTCTTCCTCAAAGCTCTGAGCGACGAGCGCATCAGAACTGCGCCGGGGCATGATCGGGCCGAGCGTACGGCTTGCCCATTCCGACAGATTGGCACCTAGCCTGGCAAAACTGCTGGGCTCCTGTAGCGGCGGCAGGGCGTCAATGTCGACCCGCTCTGAAAGATAGAAGCTGTCGCCAACAAGTTCGCCATCGGGTGAATAGATACGTGCGCGAACCCGTTCGGGCAGGTTAAGGCGCACGATCGTCTGGCGCGCGGCTTCATCATCGAGCTTGGGGGCAGGCGTGGTTGCATCGTCGCCAAGCAAGCTGGTAAAAATCTGAGCTTGCGCAACAAGGTCCTGCTTCTTGGAGACAACAAAACCGGCGCGCATTTCGTTCAGAACCATCGCGCCGATAATGAGGATGGCCAGTCCCGCAAGATTGGACGCGAAAATCAGACGCGCGATGCGTGAGCCGAAGATCTTCGACCCGTGGCGCGCAATCGCCTTTCGCCTGATTTTCCTGTCCGTCATACGAGATTCTGCCTGCCTGAGATCAGGCGTCGGCAGCCACTTTCATGCTGATAATCTTGTCAGGGTGCCGCGGTGGTTCTCCCTTGGCCAATTGGTCGATTACGTCCATACCCTCGCTGACCTGACCCCAGACCGTATATTGGCGGTTCAGGAAGCTGGCATCGTCAAAGCAGATGAAGAATTGGCTGTTTGCCGAGTTCGGGGCCGATGTGCGGGCCATGGAACATGTGCCGCGGACATGGGGTTCGGCATTGAATTCTGCCTTCAGGTCCGGCTTGGAAGAACCGCCCATGCCGGTGCCTTGTGGACAACCGACTTGTGCCATGAATCCATCAATCACGCGGTGAAAGACGATGCCGTCGTAAAAGCCTTCGCGGGCCAGTTCCTTGATGCGTTCGACATGGCCGGGGGCCAGGTCGGGACGCAGGTCGATTTTTACCGAGCCTTTGGAGGTTTCGAGGAGAAGCGTATTTTCCGGGTCTGCCATGAAGTTATCCTATTGCTTGTGTTAGTCTCGTGTCTGGCTATTGAATGATGGAGGGAACGGCAAGTGGGCGGCGCATTTTACTGCCCCGCATTGCCGCAGGAGTGTCCGCATGATTGCACCGTTCATTTCACCTATTCTGGTGGCTGTGTTGTTCGTTCTCGGCTGTCTGCACCTGCTGTGGGCGTTTGGCAGCAATTTCCCGTGTGCAAATGAGCAGGCACTTGCCCGCGCGGTCGTGGGCCGTCGGGGTATAACCAAGATGCCGTCAGCATTTTCCTGCTTCATGGTAGCGCTTTGCCTGTTTGCGGCCGCCGTCCTGGCAGCTTGGCTGGGCGGGTACTTTTCTCTGCCGTTGCCGTCTGTCATCCAGAAAGGCGTGTTGGTCCTCGCAGGACTGGCAGCAGGGACAGTGTTTCTTGGGCGGGGCATCATCGGCGTCCTGCCAGCGTTCGAGCGCTCGTCGCCTGAATCGCCTTTTCTAACACTTAACCGACGTGTGTATTCGCCGTTGAGCTTCCTGATCGGACTGGGATTCATTTTACTTGTCCTGAGCTTGCCGAATTGGAGCTGGCGCCTCGGGATCGCTTAGGACTGTCCAGTTCGTTGATATGGTGGGCAGCGGACAGGCCGTCTTCACCGGGCGCCAACATCATTTGGGCGAAGGCGAAATGATTCAGATCGGCGACGATGCGCGTATCGGCGGACGACAATCTTCGGCGCAGTGTGCCGCCGAACCATTGCCCCATCTCCTTCACCTGGTCCGATCGATTCGGATGACTTGGCCTTGCATCAACATGGATGATCCGACGGGCGTTGCGTGGAGTCGGAGGGGGATTCAGCCGGGATTTGGGAACTGGATCAACGCAGACAAGCAAATCTACCCGGCGCGGTTGGAGCGCCTTCAATACACGAAGCGCTGTATCGCCGCCCCAACTATGCCCGACCAGTATCAACGTGCGGCCGGCATCGGCGTGCTGACGGGCCAGATTGAGAATACGCCGCAACGCGTAATGCGGAAAATAGTGCGCATCATGATGGGCCTCATGCGCAAAGTCACGTTGCCGCGCTTCCGCATAAGCGGCCACGAGACGGGTGCGGGTATCGCCCGCCCCGCCGATATAGATCTCCGAAGTGCCGCGCCTATTCAGTGTAGCGGTAGCCGACGCCATACAGGGTCTCGATCGCATCGAATTCGTCGGTCACTTCGCGGAACTTCTTGCGAAGCCGCTTGATGTGGCTGTCGATGGTGCGATCGTCGACGTAGATCTGATCATCATAGGCGGCGTCCATCAGTTGGTCGCGGCTTTTGACATAGCCAGGGCGCTGGGCGAGCGCTTGCAGGATCAGAAATTCGGTGACGGTCAGGCGGACCGGATGTCCATCCCACGTACAGGCGTGACGGTTCGGATCAAGCGTCAACTTGCCACGCACGATTGGCTTCTGGTCACCTTCTTCAGATCCGGCCACGCCGCCGCGGGCACGCCGGAGCACGGCCTTGACGCGTTCCGCCAGCAGGCGATTGGAGCAGGGTTTGCGCACGAAATCGTCGGCGCCAATATTGAAGCCGATAACTTCGTCGATTTCCTCGTCTTTTGACGTCAGGAAGATGACTGGCAATTCGGAGGTCTGGCGCAGGCGACGCAGCAATTCCATACCGTCCATACGGGGCATTTTCACGTCCAGTATAGCGATGTCGGGCGGCGTCTCCGTTAATGCCGGGAGAGCCGTCTCACCATCATGGTAGGTGCGCACATCATAGCCCTCGGCCTCGAAGAAGATCTTCAGGGACGCAACGATATTCTCGTCATCATCCACCAGCGCCAATGTCGTCATCGCTCTATCCTTCTCAACCAACCCATATCCGTGAACGGGATCCGGTCTTCTTGCACTACGGTGTTCAAACATGGTTCGCGTCACGGCAAAAGCCCTCCTTCAATGCAATTGCAATGAAATCAAGGGATCAAGGCGAGCGAAGGCTCACATTACGGCATTTTAAGGGAGATTGGCTCCATTGGTTGTCGGCGTTTTTGGGGCGGGCGGCATGCATTGCACCAGAAAGGTGTTCATCGCGACGAGCAAATCTGTGTTTGTATCATCGCTGTAAATCTGGTGGCCGGTATGATCCAGCAAGAGTATTTGAGCCTGTTTCCCAGCCTGTACCGCAGCATCATAGAACGCAGTGGTCTGATCCATGTGAACGATTTCGTCATCCGTCCCATGAATCAGGAACACGGGTGCCTTGAGATATTCAATGTAGGATATTGGAGACCGATGCCACAATTCGGTCTCATCATCGCGTCCATTGTTCATGCGTTGTGTCCAGATATTCCGAACGAAAGCGTCCACTGCGTCTGAGGGGTCGTACTGACGTAGCATGCGCGGAAGATCACTCACCCCTGCATAACTTATCGCGCATTGGTAGGCATCGGGAGTCATGGTTGCGGCTGCCAGTGCAGCGTAGCCGCCATAGGACGCGCCCACGATGCTTCTTGGCTGGTCTGGACTCACCAGCCCGGCTTGTTCGAGGGCGTGTACTCCGTCCGCAATGTCTTGTTGCATCGCTCTACCCCACTCGCCGTGCCCCAGACGCTCAAATGTTTGGCCGAAGCCACCAGAGCCGCGAAACTGGGGTTGAAAGACTGCGTATCCGCGATGCGCAAAATACTGGGCCCATCCGTCCCAATCCATCACGTCTCGAGACACAGGACCGCCGTGAGGCATGACGATTAGCGGAGCGTGACCTGGTGAACGTGTGGAGGGTGTGAAATATCCCCGCAATGCAAGGCCTTCAGAAGTCTGGTAATCAACCCGTCGCGGCATTGATGTCGTACTGAGATCGATATGAGGCCGCGCGTCTGAAATCTTGCGAAGTCTTTTCAGGTCACTGCGCAAAACATAATATGCTCCCGGATTGATTGGGGAGCTGACATATATCACCCAAGCCTGCCCATGCAGGCTCATGTCGAATACGGACCAGTTGGCTTCATCAGGAAGCGCAGAGTCGATTGCTCGTCCCAGTTTGGCATCTTCTGGTGTGAACCAGTGCTTTTCGAGCTTGTCCTTCCAGAGTGCGGAGTAGAGCAGGTCATTAGACCCGCGTCTTTTGCGCGCGGAGCTGAGATCGTACTCGGAATCGCTGAAGAGTTGTTTGCCGAATTGACCAGTGTGGAGATCGAATTCGTAGAGGCCGGCATGCTCTGCGTCTGCGGGCCGGGACACGACGATAAATTTGTTGTTCTTCGAGGAATAGGAAACCGGATAGAATCCTTCATTGAGAGGATCGTGTTGAAATCTCAGTGTCCAGTTCCGACCGCCATCCTGGCTTGAATAGTATTGGTGAAGTCCGCCGGATTTGCTTTTTTCTATCCGCATTACGGGACGCATCGAGTCATCCAGAAGCCACGTCAGGGTTCGCGAATTCGCTGTATCCAGCAAACGCTGCCTGCCTGTGTCCACATTGATGGAAACAAGCTCAACAGATGCTTTTTGTGTATGGCCAGAGTGACTTCGCGACGTTCTGCATCGCTCGCAATGAGCTTTGGTGAATCGAGCTCCTTGTCGAGGTTTCTCTTTCTGCTGGCTGCGAGGACTTTCTTTTCACCCGTTTCTGGGTTGATGGTCAGAAATACTGAGCGTGATTTGAACTTGTCTCCGGAAACGGTGAACTCGACGGCGCTCGACAGAATAGTGTCATCGAATGGCCATGATACCCAATCATATAGCCAGTTCACGGATTTACTGTAATACGTGTAGGTCTGCTTGATCTCTAATCGAGTGTCGCCGGTGGCGCTGTCCTCAACCATGATCTCGTCCCACCCGAACTTCTGGACGATATCATCCTGGTGGCCCGTCTTCAAAAGAACGAGCGCTGTGCCGTCCGGAGAGACGGCAATGTCGCGCAATTCCGCTTTTCCAACATATGCAGCTGGATAGTCAGCGAAAACATTCGCGCTGCAAGCAAATGAAAGCACAAAACATACTAAGAGCTTGAATAGTATTGGATGCATTCCCGGCCTTCTTCTTTAGTGAATCGCCTCAAGGCTAAGGTCAGGAATGCAGGATTGCAATTTCAAATTGCTTCAAACTATACGAGGGGTGGAGTGCTTCAAATTGCTCGTACTTAAATGGCCAGCCTTTGAATGCTTAGCTGGTCATGACATGTGTCTCGCCCCAGTCTTTCAGTGCGTTGAGGATCGGACGCAGGGTTTCGCCCTTTTTGGTCAGGCTGTACTCCACCTTTGGCGGGACCACTGGATAGACCTCACGATTGACGAGGCCGGCATCTTCAAGCTCGCGTAGCTGCTTGGTTAGCATGCGTTGGGTGACGTTGCCGACATCACGTTGCAACTCGTTAAACCGTTTCACGCCGTCCAGCAGGTGAAACAGCGTGACGCCTTTCCACTTGCCGCCAATCACTTCCAATGCAGCTTCCACGGGGCAGCCGCCGGAGCAGTCATACTTTTCAAAGCGGGTCATATTCTACAGTATACTTTCTGTGCGTATAGGCCAAAATTGTGCGTACTTGTGAAATTGGTTTGTATGAATAAATCGGGGGGCGTCAACCAATTGAGCCCACATCCCGTAACGCAACCTGCTTTCCAATCACCCTTCAAGAGACCCAAGAATGGCCATGTCCCTGACTGAAACCTTACGCAAAATCCCCTTTGGCGCGTTGAGCGCGCTACTGTTCGTATCTGCTGGCGCTGGATGCGCCAGCGCGCCGGATGTTTCTCGCGGTGTGTCAGGGGCGGATATCGTCCCGGTCTCAGCGGTTGAATGGGGCCCGCTCAACCCGGCGCGGGGCGATGCAAGTCCACGGGCCGGAACGCTTTGGGGGGATCGCACCTCCGCCGGTGAATCCGGTTTCCTCGTTCAGTTCAAGGAAGGTTTCTCGTCTCCGCCCCACATTCACAACGTGACATATCGCGGGGTCGTGATTAAAGGGGTGATCCACAATGACGATCCGGGAGCGGCCGATATGTGGCTGCCGGCCGGCTCATTCTGGACCCAGCCGGCGGGTGAGGCCCATGTCACGTCGGCCGGTGATGCGTTCAACATGGCCTATGTCGAGATTGATGACGGTCCATATCTCGTAAAACCTGCGGATGAGTCCTTCGATTCGGGCGAACGCCCGGTGAACCTTGATCACACCAATCTCGTTTGGCTTGATGCCTCAGACATTACCTGGATCGACCGGGACGGCGGCGCGAAAATTTCGTTTCTTTGGAACTCCCCGGAAAACAATGGCGCACAAGGCGCATTGGTCAAACTGCCGGCTGGGCAGGCCGCCCGCCTGCGCAGTAATCAAAGTGACCTGCGGGTTGTGGCGATTTCTGGCGCGCCAGAAGTGCACCTGAAGGGCAAGGCGGAATCGGCGCCCCTTGCGCCGGGTAGCTATGTCGGCCTTGAGGCCAACACAAGCGATAATTTCGCCTGCGGCGCGGACGCGGATTGCCTTTTCTATGTCCGGTCCGAAGGCGAATTCGAAATCGTCTCTACAAAGAGCTGATCAATCCCCCTCCCGAAACTTTCCATTTTTCCAAGTATCAAAGGACCCTCCCATGAAACATGATATCACTCACTACGCCAAGGCCCGTTACACGACGAAGGCCTACGACCCCAAACGTCGTATCTCTGACGAGAATGTGGAAAAGCTGAAAGAGCTGTTGCGGTTCAGTCCATCAAGCACGAATATCCAGCCTTGGCATTTCATTCTCGCCTCAACACCGGAAGGCAAGGCGCGCGTTGCCAAGGCAACAGAGAAGTACCCCTTCAACCGCCCCTCGATCCTGAACGCTTCGCATGTCGTGGTGTTTGCCAGCCGCCTTGCCGTGGATGAAGACTATCTCCAGCATGTGCTCGAACAGGAAGACAAAGACGGTCGCTTCGATGTGGACAAAGACACGCACAAGCCCGCCATGCACGGTGGCCGGTCAATGTTCGTGAACCTCCATAAGCAGGACTTGAAGGATGTCCAGCACTGGATGGATAAGCAGGTCTATCTGAATATTGGCCAGTTCATGTTGGGCGCAGCCACCTTGGGCATAGACTCCACGCCGATGGAAGGCATTGAAACGGCAGTGCTCGACGCCGAGTTCGGCCTGCGCGAGAGGGGCTTCTCCTCGCTCGTTGTTGTGCCGCTCGGATATCACGATCCTGAGCAGGACTATAACGCCTCGCTCCCGAAGTCCCGCCTTCCATATCCGGATATTCTGACAGAGGTCTGACCTGTTCGCCGTCCCGGTTGCTCACCCGCGCCGGGGCGGCGACGCAACTTTATTGGTCGTGCATTGATATAAGCCTGTAGGTTCGCAATGATCCATCCTCGTTTCGTTTCATGATGCGGATGCCCTTGCCGATGGAGACGCCGGAATTATCCAATGAGTCCCAGCGCAGATTGTAGGATATCAGTGACATTGCGTAAGGTGCGGTGCCTTCTATTCTGTGTGACGCCGTTTTTATATAGTCAAAACTGGTCCAGCCAGACGTATAGTCTTCAAGGAATTCCTTGATGGCCTCCTGCCCAACTCTCGGTCCACTGTCATGTGGGTATATAACGGCATCTTCTGAGTAGACATGGTAAAGAATGTCGGATTGCTGTCTTATCATCGCAGCATCATTGTACAGGTTGACGGCGAGGTGATCGAACGCCGCGCCGGAATCGACTGGGACTGATGGCGTGAAGGCCAGATGTATGCCAGGCAGAGTGTCGAACATCGTGGTTTCCCGGATTTCCGTGTACACGCTGTCGAAATTCCAAGCTTGTGCGATCAGCACATAATCGCCAGTCGCACTTTCTTCCCAGATATCGAAGTAGTGCCCGGATACTTCCTTCGCCTCAACGGACTGCGCTGCAGTATAGTTCAGAGTGAACGCGCCGATGTCCACTTTTAGCATGTCGATCGGAATTGTCTCGGTGAGGGTTCTGTCAAACAAATTGATGTCGATGCCGTCAAACAGCGTCTCGTAGTACAGGGCCGCATGGTCCGGTCATTGTCTTCTGGTATTCCGGCATGATCCGGACTTCAGGTCCGAACACTGTGGTTATTGCGGACAAGTCCTCACTTTCCACTGCGCGCTCAATCTGAGCCCGGAGTTTGGATAAATCCACCTCCGCTGTCGCTGCGCCCCCCATGCATGCTGCGATCATTCCGACTATGATGCTGCGAACCATGTTTTGCTTCCCGTCTGACGGGAACGCTAACATAGAGGAGAGGCCCTAAGTGTGAAAACTTGTTTATGTTCTTTAGTGCGCCTCGGCCCAGTTGCTGGCGGCGCGCGCGTCGACAACCAAGGGTACAGATAGCTGAAGTGACGGTCCGGCGGCTCCCTGCATGGTGGTCTTCACGGTTTCGATCAATTTGTCGGCCTCGGCTTCCGGGCATTCAAAGACTAGTTCATCATGGACCTGAAGCAGCATACGCGCAGACAGGCCTGCTTTGGCCAGTACATCTGGCATGCGGGTCATGGCGCGTTTGATGATGTCGGCAGCGGATCCCTGAATGGGCGCGTTGATGGCCTGGCGCTCAGCAAAGGAGCGCTGTGGTCCTTTGGACTTGATACCAGAGAGATTGATTTTCCGTCCGTAGGCGGTGGTAACGTATCCATGCTCCTTGGCGAAAGCTTTGGTCTCGTCCATGTATGCGCGGATTCCGGGGAAGCGTTTGAAATAGGTTTTTATGTACTCGCTGGCTTCGCTCTGGGGAATGCCCAGCTGGCGTGCGAGGCCGAAGCCGGAAATGCCGTATATGATACCAAAATTGATCGCCTTTGCCTGACGGCGGACCATGGGGTCCATGCCTTCGATAGGCACACCAAACATTTCGCTGGCCGTCATGGCATGGATGTCGAGGCCTTCCTTGAAGGCGTCCTTCAGCGCATCAATATCGGCTATATGCGCCAGGATACGTAACTCGATCTGGCTGTAGTCCGCGCTGACCAGAACATTGCCCTTTTCGGCGACAAAGGCTTCGCGGATCTTGCGGCCCTCCTCGGTGCGAACGGGAATGTTTTGAAGGTTCGGATCTGTGGAGGACAGGCGACCAGTTTGGGCAACCGCCATCGAGTAACTGGTATGCACGCGCCCTGTGTCGGGATTGATCGCCGCTTGCAGTGCTTCGGTATAGGTCGACCGGAGCTTGGAGAGGGTTCGCCAGTCGACGATCGTGCGGGGCAGGCCATGGCCTTCTGCAGCGAGCCCTTCGAGCACGTCGGCGTCCGTCTGCCATGCGCCGGTCTTGGTCTTCTTGCCGCCCTCAAGACCCATCTCGTCGAACAGGATTTCCCCGAGCTGTTTCGGGCTGCCGATATTGAATTCGCGGCCAGCCTGTTCATACGCTTCGGCCTCAAGCGCAGCCATGCGTTGGGAAAAATCGGATGACAGGCGCGAGAGGTGATCGCGGTCGACCTTGATCCCCTCCTGCTCCATATGGGCGAGGACGGGGACGAGCGGGCGTTCCAGCGTTTCGTAAACCGTCATGACCTTTTCCGTGCGCAGCTGGGGCTTGAAAACCTGCCACAGGCGCAGGGTGATGTCGGCATCCTCGGCGGCGTATTCTGTCGCCTTGTCCAGCGCGATCCGATCGAACGTCACCTGCGACTTGCCCGTTCCGGCAATCTCCTTGAACGGAATAGTGTTGTGCTGCAGGTATCGCTCCGACAGTGTGTCCATGCCGTGATTGTGCTTGCCCGCATTCAATACGTAAGACAGCAACATCGTGTCATCAATCGGCGCGACATTGATGTTGTGCGTGGCGAAGACCGAGAGGTCGTACTTGATATTCTGCCCGATCTTCAGGACCGCCGGATCTTCGAGCATCGGTTTCAGAGCGCGCAGTGCATCCTGCATGCGGATCTGCCGTGGCGGATCTGCGCCAAACATGTCTCCGTCGCCCGCATTGTCTGGATCGACATGCGCGAGCGGGATGTAGCAGGCTTCATTCGGTGCGAGCGCCAAGGATACGCCGACTAGGTTGGCCGCGATGGAATCGAGACTGTCGGTCTCGGTGTCAACCGCAACATAGCCCTGTTTGGTGGCGCGTGTGATCCACTCTTCCAGCTCTTCGAAATCGCGGATGCAGATGTATTTGCTGCGGTCGATCGGATCTTCTGCGGGCTGGGCGGACTCCAAGGTACCTTCGAGTTCCATCATTTCCCGCACGCGCCGCGTGATGGTGCGGAATTCCATTTCTTCCAGGAAATTGATCAGCGTGTCTGGGTCCGGATCCTGCACGGCGAGGTCTTCGAGCGGTACGTCGAGCGGCACGTCGTCTTTGAGCGTCACCAATTGCTTGGAAATGCGGATGAGATCGGCATTGTCGATCAGGGTCTGCCTGCGCTTGGGCTGCTTGATCTCTTCAGCGCGCGCGAGCAACGTGTCGAGGTCGCCATATTCATCCAGCAGCTGGGCCGCAGTTTTCACGCCGATTCCGGGGGCCCCGGGGACATTGTCGACGCTGTCTCCGGCAAGTGACTGGATGTCGACGACCTTTTCCGGGCCGACGCCGAACTTCTCAAAAACCTGTTCACGACCCATTGTCTTGTTCTTCATCGTGTCGAGCATGAGGACGGTATCGGAAACAAGTTGCATCAAGTCCTTGTCAGATGAGACGATGGTGACGCGCGCGCCTTTCGCCTCGGCCTGACGCGCATAGGTGGCGATCAGATCGTCGGCTTCGAATCCTTCCTTCTCGATGGCATGGGCCGCGAAGGCTTCGGCGGCGCGGCGCACGAGCGGGAATTGGGGGCGCAGTTCTTCCGGGGGTTCCGAGCGGTTCGCTTTGTACTGGTCGTACAGTTCATTGCGAAACGTGATGGAGGATTTGTCGAAGATGCAGGCGAAATGGGTGGGCCGCTCGTCGCCCTTCAGATCTTCCAGCAGCTTGAACAACATGTTGCAGAACCCGCTCACGGCGCCGATTGGCAAATCATCGCTGGCCCGGGTCAGAGGGGGAAGGGCGTGGAAAGCGCGAAAAATGTATGCGCTGGCATCTACCAGGTAGAGGTGGCTGTCCTTGTTGACGGGGGCAGTGGCCATGGTTCGGGAATCCTTTGCTGGCCGAATGTGTAGCCCGTGTCATGCGCGACGTCACCCATCCGGAAGGGGGTATTGCACCCTCACCTATAGGGATTTGCCGAATGCGCCGTCGCAGCGTAAACTTGCGCGTACAATTCTGGGAGGGAAGCATGAGTGAAACACTGGAACCACAAGCCGCCGGTACGCCTTGGCATCTCTGGGTCGTGGGTATTCTTGCGGTACTGTGGAACGGATTTGGCGCGTTTGATTACACCGCCACAGTGACCCATTGGGCGCCGTATATGTCGAACTTCACGGAAGAGCAGCGAGCCTTTTTCTATTCGTTTCCAGTCTGGCAGTATGTCATCTGGGCATTCGGCGTCTGGGGCGCGTTGATCGGATCCATTCTGCTCCTGTTGCGCAGCCGGTTTGCCGTTTGGGCGTTCTTGATATCGCTGCTGGCCGCGCTCGCATCCATGGTTCATGGGATGTCGCTGAAAGATGTTCCGGAAGGAGCTTCAAATCCCGCGTTTGCGGCAGTCATCATCCTGATTGGTGCCTTGTTGCTTGCATATGCGTGGCGGATGACGCGACGCGGAGTCTTGCGCTAGCCGGAATTCGACCTAGCCTCCCGGTCAAGACATGGGAGGATAAAAATGACTGAGATGAACAAGAGCTGGGTTTTGCGTCAGCGGCCTGTAGGTGACCTGAAGGAGGGAGACCTCGAACTGGTCGAGTCTCCGCTTGTGCCGTTGGAAGATGGTGAAGTGCGAACCCGCCTGATTTACCTGTCCCTCGACCCGACCAATCGCATCTGGATGAGCGATGTGGATGGTTATCTGCCGCCCGTCGGCATCGGGGATGCCATGCGTGGCGGCGGTCTGGCCGTGGTCACCGAAAGCCGTTTTGACGGGCTGAAGGAAGGAGACATCGTAAACACGGGTCTCGGTACTTGGTCGCTCTATTCGAATCTGCCCGGAAGTTCGCTGAACGCACTGCCGCGCCTGCCAGGTGTGCCGCTGACCGCCTATATGGGGCCGCTCGGCGCAACTGGCATGACGGCCTATTTCGGACTGATGGATATTGCGAAGCCAAAGGCTGGAGAGACGGTGGTCGTCTCTGCGGCTGCCGGCGCAGTCGGCTCCATGGTGGGACAGATTGCAAAGATCCAGGGCTGCCGGGTTGTTGGCATCGCGGGCAGTGACGAGAAATGCAAATGGCTGACCGAGGTGGCCGGCTTCGATGCTGCGATAAACTACAAGACGGAAGACGTTGGGGCAGCGCTCGACAAGCACTGTCCGAAGGGAATCGACATCAATTTCGAGAATGTGGGCGGCAAAATCATGGATGAAGTGATTGCGCGTCTGAATGATTTCTCGCGCATGCCGCTATGCGGACTGATCAGCACCTATAATGCGACTGACCCGGTGCCGGGGCCGTACAATTTCTCGAACCTGTTGATGCGCCGGACTTTGCTGAAAGGGTTCATCGTGATCGATTACTTCCCGCGGTTTCCGGAAGGTATTCAGCAGATGGCGCAATGGTTGATGGCAGGCAAGATCAAGTTCGAGGCGGACATTGTCGATGGTCTGGAAAATGCACCAGCCAGCTTGTCGCGTCTCTTCGAAGGCAAGAATCTAGGCAAACTGATGGTCCAGGTCAGCGAGCCACCAACTGCCTGAGTTAACCTAAGTTCAGGTGGCGTTCAGCTTGCCCCTGTATGTCTGCCTGCAGACGGGGCTGGGGTTGAGGGACGCAGGCTTGTCGGGTGTAGGAGGAATTCGGCGCGTGTCGCTGGATTCCTCTACAGGACCAGCGGAGCGATCCAGTAGCCTACCGCGGCGATGATCACGATACCTGCCAGATTGATGTAGAAGCCCTTGCGGATCATCTGCTGGATGGTGATGTGGCCCGTGCCATAGACGATGGCGTTTGGTGCGGTGGCAACCGGCAGCATGAAGGCACAGGACGCTGCCACGGCGGCCGGGCCGAGCAGGCTTTCCGGAGCTGTGCCGAGCGCAACAGCGAGCGAACCCAGTACGGGTGCAAGCGTGGTCATTGTGGCCACGTTTGAGGTGACTTCCGTCAGGAAGATGACCAGAGCAACCACAATAACGATGAAGATTAGCGGCGGGAGCACGTCCAGAACACGCAGATTCTCGCCGATCCATTCCGACAGTCCGGTGCGCGAAATGGCCTTGCCCATTGCGATGCCGCCACCAAACAGGAGCAACACGCCCCACGGAATTTGTTCAGCTTCCTGCCAGTTGAGCAGGCCACGATCTTCACCGCCGCCCGCCGGGACCAGAAACATGAGTACCCCGCCGAAGATCGCGATCATCATGTCGACTTCCGCGCCACCATAATTCGCGAGCAACTCTATTCCAGACGCTTCGAGGAATAGCTGAAGTGGCAGTCTGAGCAGCCATAGGGTGGCTGTGATCCCGAAAACGATTGCGACGCGGGTTTCTTGGACGGTCATTTTGCCAATGCCGATAAGCTGGGATTTGACGTGAGCTGACACAGCTTCTGCATTTTCGGAGCGGACCGGCATACCGCGTGTGACATTCCACCATGCGACCGGCAATAATAGCGCCATGGCCGGCAGGCCAAAGGCCATCCATTGTGCGAACCCGATATGAGCACCCGCTTCGGTCTGCAACCAGCTGATTGCAATCAGATTGGTCGGCGTGCCGATCGGGGTGGCGACCCCACCGATGGAAGCTGCGTAGCAAACACCGAGCAGGAGTGCCGTGGTGAAGTGTTTCGAAACACTCCCAAGCACAGCGCTGGCTGAGATGGCGATGGGGACCATCATCAATGTCGAGGCCGTATTGGATATCCACATCGACAGGACGGCCGTTGCGAGCATGAAGCCGAAGACAATAGCGCCGGGCGACGTGCCCACCCGGCTGATGACGTTGAGTGCAATCCGCTGGTGCAGGTTCCAGCGTTCAATGCCGAGGGCAACGATGAAGCCGCCGAGCAACAGGATGACAATATGGTTGGCATAATCACTGCCCGTCTGGGCTGGTGAGCCCGCTCCAACGAGCGGCAGAACAAACAGCGGCAACAGAGACGTGGCAGGTATGGGAATAGCCTCGGTGGCCCACCAGACCGCCATAAGCGCCATCAGAGCTCCCGTGCCCCAGGCCGCATGGCTGAGGCCTTCCGGTGGGCCGAACAGCAACATGAGCGCTGCCAGGGCAGGGCCCAGCATCAATCCGATTTTGCGAGCCCCCAATTCCACGCTCTTACTCCCCCATAGCCTCAAACCCTGCCCGGAGATCGGCAATCAGGTCATCTGCGGTCTCCAAACCGACATGTATGCGCAGCAGAGGGCCGACCTTTTGGTCAATCCAGTGGCCTTTTGATCGTTTCAGTTGCGGGTCGCACGGGATGATCAGGCTTTCAAAGCCACCCCAGGAAAAGCCCATCGAAAACAATTCCAATGCGTCAAAGAAGCGTTTCAGGCCTTCTGGGCTGACCGCGTTGAGAATGACGGAAAATAGGCCGTTTGAGCCAGTGAAGTCGCGCTTCCAGATGACATGGTCCGGATGCTGTTCGAGTGCCGGGTGCAGGACTTGAGAGACTTCCGGGCGTTCAGACAACCAATTCGCGATCCTGAGACCGGCGGCCTCGTGCGCATCCATGCGCGTCTTCAGGCTGCGCAAGCCGCGCAAGGCCGTGTAAGCATCGTCCGGGCCCAGGCTGATGCCCCAATCATCTCCGCAGTCGATAATGTCTTGCGCCACGCGCTTGTCGCGGCTCATGACAGCGCCGCCAAACACGTCCGCATGGCCAACCGCATATTTTGTCAACGCCTGGACAGAGATGTCCACGCCGAGGTCCAGTGGCTTGTGCAGAATTCCAGCGCCCCATGTATTATCGAGAATGGTGCGAATACCTCGCTGCTGCGCCACGTCCACGATGGCAGGCGTATCGCTGATCTCGAAAGTGAGTGAGCCCGGAGATTCCAGGTAAATTACGCGCGTGTTGGGTTTGATCAGGTTAGAAATGGTTGCGCCACATCGCGGATCGAAGCGCGTCGCCTCTACCCCCATTTTTTCCAATCGACGATCAAGATAGCGCGCGGTGGGGCCATAGGCGGAGTCGGTGAAAAGGATGTGATCCCCGGCTTTTACCTGGCTGCCGATGGCAAGCGCGCAGGCCTGTAATCCGTTCGAGGTCAGTTTTGCGAAGGTCGCATTCTCAAGTACGCAAAGTGCGTCTTCAAGTTCACGATGAACCGCCAGGCCCATACGGCCGTAGCCGGGCTTCGCGCCATAGAGGTCTGAGGATGTATCAAACAGGAGTGTGGACGCCCGTTCGATTGGCGGATTGACTGTCTTCTGGGCCAACCGGCGGCCACGCGTATGGATGAGACGTGTCGCAGTGTCCTTTGTCATGCTGTGCCAGTGGCGACGGGACGGGATGCGTCAGACGCCCATTCCGCCCACGATCCATCATAGACCGCGACGTCCCAATTACCGAGTCGGGCCAGCGCGAGTGCCGTGACAGCGGCAGACACGCCAGACCCGCAGGTCGCGATTGTGGGCGCGAGGGGATTTGGAAACAGTTTGCCAAGTTCCTCGGCGGATTTCATCCTGCCGTCTTCCGTGCGGAGTTCGCCGGAGGGCAGGCAAATGCTGCCAGGGATGTGACCGGAGGGAAGCCCCTCTCTCGGTTCGGGAGCCTCGCCGGAGAAACGCTCGGCCGAGCGGGAGTCTATGATGTTGTGGGAGCTGTTCGCAGATGCTGCAAGCATTTGGTCTGAATCCTTCAGCAGATCGGTCCGGACGCGCGCTGTGAAATGGCGTTCGACGGCCACCGGTGGCAGGTCCTCGGTCTCGCCACCAGCATCCGTCCAGGCCTTGAGCCCACCATCAAGTACTTTTACGTCGCGTTGGCCCATTACGCGCAACATCCACCATACGCGAGCCGAGGCGAAGAAGTTGAACTGGTCATAGACGATGATCCGGTTGCCGTCTCCCAGGCCGAGCTTGCGCGCACGCGACGAGAACATGACGGGATCGGGCAGCATGTGCGGCAGATCGGTTCCGCCTGCCTTGATGGCGTCGATGTCGAAATAGACGGCCCCCGGGATGTGCCCTTCAGCCCATGCCTGGCGCCCCGTCTTCTCGGGATTGAGGAAGGGAGGGAACCAGGTTGCGTCCACGACCCGGACGTCTGGCGCAGAGATATGTTCTTTCAGCCATTCGGCTGTGACAAGCGGGTCTCCGGATTCCATAATTCAAGCCTCCATCCATGCGGGAACCGGCAGATCCTTCGATCTCAGGAAATCGGGATTGTAGAGTTTCGACTGGTATCGGTTGCCATAGTCGCAGAGCACCGTGACGATTGTGTGCCCGGGCCCCAGATCCTTCGCCATCTGAACGGCCCCGGCGACATTTATTCCCGCGGAGCCGCCAAGACACAGACCTTCATTCTGAACGAGGCCGAAAAGGATGTTGAGCGCTTCCTCATCCGTACAGCGATAAGCGCGATCCACTTCAATACCTTCAAGATTGGCTGTGATGCGACCTTGTCCGATGCCTTCAGTGATTGAGGTGCCTTCGGATTTCAACTCACCGTTCTTGTAGTATTCATACATCGCAGCCCCGCCGGGATCTGCGACACCGATCTGAATATCCTTGTTCTTTTCCTTTAGTGCGAGCGATACACCGCCGAGCGTGCCGCCAGATCCGACCGCGCAGATGAAAGCGTCAAGCTTGCCATCGGTTTGGGTCCAGATTTCCTGACCAGTGGTGTCGTAGTGGGCCTTGCGGTTCGAGATATTGTCGAACTGGTTTGCCCAGATCGCGCCGTTTGGTTCCGACTTGGCAAGGTCTTCGGCCAGGCGCTTCGAGAAGTGCTGGTAGTTGTTTGGGTTCTTGTAGGGGACCGCATCGACCTCGATCAGTTCTGCGCCGAGTAGGCGGATTGCATCCTTTTTCTCCTGGCTTTGCGTGCGTGGCATCACGATGACCACGCGGTAGCCGAGCGCTGCGCCGACCAATGCGAGCCCGATGCCGGTGTTTCCAGCCGTGCCTTCGACAATGGTGCCGCCGGGTTTCAGCTCTCCAGCCGCTTCAGCGTCGCGAACAATGCCCAGTGCCGGTCGGTCTTTCACAGACTGCCCCGGATTGAGGAATTCGCATTTGCCGAGAATTTCGCAGCCGGTTTCGTCAGATGCCTGGTTCAGGCGAAGCAGGGGGGTGTTGCCGATAAGGTCGATCACCGAGCGATGAAACTTCATCAGATTAGGTCCGATTCTGGTCAATTTTCTTTGGGACGAAGCTAGTGCGGCGCAGAGGTTTTCACAACCGTTGTGAGTCCCACAGGGCCCGTGTGATCCATTTCGTGCCGGTCTGCGTAAGAAGCATGAATAGACCAACCGAGACAGGACCGCCTGCTTGACCCACACCGACACCTATATTGCTTTCATGATGGACCATGCCGCCGGGAACCATCCGGAGTCCTTTGCTGTGGCGGGGGACCTGCACATTTCACTGAGTGAGAGGGGGGCTGAGACCGCGCATCTCTGGTCAATGATCGGCGGTGTGATGCTGGAACGATCTGACCCAATACTTGCCGACCCGGCCCAGCAGAGTTCGAGAACTGGTCGCGCCCGATGGTCAGGTCTCTCAGCTGATGAGGTCCTGTCCCAATCCTCTGGCGATTTGAGCTGGCGGCGCGGTTTCTCCGGCGTTCAATATGCATCTGCAGGCACGCCGGGGACAAAGTTCATGAAACTGGAGCCCGGTCAAAGCGCGCCGATGCATGGTCATGGTGGCCTTGAGGCAACCGTTGTCCTGTCCGGGCGTTTTACAGATGGATATGGCACATATTCTCGCGGTGACCTTGTGCTCGGTGAACCCGGCATGCGTCACAAGCCCGCTGCTGTGGGAGACGAAAGTTGTATCTGCTTTGTTGCCCATCGGCCCAACAGGTTCTGGAGTATTTTCCAATGAAGCGTTTTCTGGGAGCCATTCTGGTATCGGCCGCGCTGTTTAGCGCACCCGCAAGCGGAAAGACGTCGGATGCGAGTTGGGCACCAAGCCCGGGCGACGTGATCGAGTTTGATGTGCTGCGCAAGGGCAAGCCATTCGGCTCCCACTCCGTCACGTTTGGGCAGGATAGCCAGGGACGTCTGACTGCAACGACTGACGTGAACCTCAAAGCCGGCCTGGGGCCTATCACCGTTTTCAAGTATGAGCTCGACGCCACTGAAGTGTGGGAGGATGGACAACTTGTGTCTCTCAACGGTCAGGTTGACGATGATGGCGATGAAGGGTCGGTGAAGGCAGTGCGCAGCGGTGATGGGTTGGAGGTCGATGGCACAGAGTATGACGGTGTTGTTGCAGGCTCAATCGTGCCTTCAAGTCATTGGAACTTTGCCGCCACGAATTCCTCAAAGCTGCTGTCGACCGGCAATGGAGAAATATTGGAGGTCACCGTATCTGAACAAGGGAATGAGACCATACGTGTGGCGGGTGAAGAGATCGAGACCACGCGGTATCTGATGGATTCTGATATTGATGTTATGCTTTGGTATGACCAAGCCGGACGTTGGATGAAGTTGGCTTTCGAAGCACGCGGTCAGGATATCGAATACGTTTTGGCGAAGCCATACTGATTTCGCTACCGAATGTCGGCTCTGACACTCATTCTTGGCGATCAGCTAACGCCCGACCTGTCATCTCTTTCTGATTTCAATCCGTCCACAGATACTGTCTTGATGGCCGAAGTCATGGAAGAGGCGACCTATGTGGGCCACCACAAGAAGAAGCTCGCATTTGTATTCTCTGCCATGCGCCACTTCGCTGAGGAGTTGGAAGCAACGGGTGTTGCGGTTCGCTATGTCAAATTAACGGATCCTGAAAATGAAGGCTCATTGCGCGGTGAAGTAGCGCGTGCGTTGGATGCCGATCCCGGCATCGACACCTTGATCATCACGAAACCCGGCGAATGGCGCCTGTTGAGCGATATGGAGGTGTGGGCCAACATCTTCGATGTAGAGGTGGAACTTCGCGACGACACGCGGTTCATCGCGACACTGAGTGAATTCTCGACCTGGGCTGCCCATCGCAAGCAGTTGCGGATGGAGTATTTCTATCGCGAGATGAGACAGAAGACAGGTCTGCTCATGGAGGGAGATAGCCCTGCTGGCGGCAAGTGGAATTATGATCAGGACAACCGCAAGCGGTTGCCGAAATCCGCGGTTACTCCTCAACGATAGTTCTGCCAGCCAGATCAGGTTACGCAAGACGTGCTCGATATGATCACGCACAGGTTTCCAGACAATTTCGGAGATTTGGAACCCTTCGTGTTCGGAGTCACACGTCACGATGCCGAGGCCGCTCGCGATGCTTTCATGGCGGAGATCCTGCCTGGCTTTGGAGACTACCAGGATGCCATGGCAAAGGATGAGCCGTGGATGTGGCATTCAATCCTCTCGATTTATCTGAATGTCGGTTTGTTGGATCCGTTGGATTTGTGTGAACGCGCTGAGGCGGAATGGAAATGCGGCCGTGCGCCGCTCAATGCTGTGGAAGGCTTCATTCGGCAAATCCTTGGCTGGCGCGAATACGTGCGGGGGCTCTACTGGTGGAACGGCCCTAAGTACGCAAAAAGCAATTTTCTGAATGCGCAGAACGCGCTTCCCGATTTCTACTGGACCGGCGAAATCGATATGGCCTGTCTGGCCGATGCGCTGGGGCAGACCATTCGGCATGCTTATGCCCATCATATTCAACGCCTCATGATCACGGGAAATTTTGCGCTGCTCGCGGGCATCCATCCGGACCACGTCAATGATTGGTACATGAGTGTTTATGCCGACGCGTACGAATGGGTGGAGCTGCCGAATACGCATGGAATGGCGCTCTTTGCAGACGGGGGTGTGATTGCGTCAAAGCCTTACGCTGCCAGTGCAAACTATATAAACAAGATGTCAGATTATTGCGCCGGGTGTCGTTACAATTCCAAAACCCGGACCGATGAGGACTCGTGTCCCTTCAATACGCTTTATTGGGACTTCCTGATCCGCCATTTCCAACGATTGCAGGGTAATCCCCGCATGTCATTGCTCATGAAAAATGCGATAAAAATGCCGGATCGTGAACGTGATCTGATACAGCGGCGAGCCAGAACCGTGTTGAAATCCTTGAATATTTATCCAACCAAAGATTGATGACTTACGCATCGTTACCGGTTTCAGAGAATTTTCGACGTTACACTACACTGATTTTCACCTCCGTCGCTTAGACATGCTGACAATGGTGATTCCGAGAAGTCGGATGAATTCCGGGGTGGACGCATGAAACTGTTGGCTATGAAGGATAGCGGCGATGGGCCGCTGTCCGAGATCGTTAGGGACTCGGACGACGAACGAAAGCATGAGGCGGCCTGGCGAGAAAGCCAGCTGGAAATCGTGGGCACGATCACGATTCCTCTGGTTCTGGCCAACCTCATCAATGCGTCGGTTGTCTGGCTGTCCTTCAAGGAGACGCCAGCGGACTTTGCCTTGTCTGTATGGCTCGTCTGTATCGCCGCCACATGCGCAGCGGCTTTTGTTACGAACAAGGTTCGAACCTACCGGCCCAGCGATCTTGCGATCGCTCGCAAGGTGATGAGGGAATATACGTTTGTTGCGGCGATTGCCGGACTTCTTTGGGCGTCGGTACCTATCATTGTGATGAATGTCACGGATAGCTATGGCCAGATGATTGTGGGCGTCGTTCTGGCTGGAGTCATGTTCACCGGTGCGCTCCTGATGTCGCGTCTGCCCAAGGCAGCCTTTGCCTTTATAGTTCCGATCGGACTGGGACTGGTTGCGGAAATGCAGTTTCAGCAAAATCCAAAATATCAGTATACATCTATTTTGACGTTGGCTTATGTCGCGATACTCATCCTAGCCATTCGCTGGTCGCATCGCCAGTTCGTGCTCAAAAGCATCAACGAAACGGCGGTTAGAGAGCAGTCGCATCTGATTGGGTTGCTGTTGAGGGATTTTGAGGAAAGTACGTCCGATTGGCTCTGGCAAACTGACGCCAGAGGCGTGCTCGTAGACATTCCTCTCGTGTTTGAGGGCGCTGAGCATGACAATGGTTACCTAACGCTTGGCAATCTGTTGGTCGATCAGTTCGAGGCGGACGATTCTACCAGAGTGCTCAATACCAGCCTCATGCGCCGCCAGGGCTTTCGCGATATCGCCATGAGGCTCAAAGGTTCAGAGACCGAACGCTGGTTGTCCCTTACCGGAAAGCCAATCTTCAATGATGGCAAGTTCCGAGGCTTCCGCGGGGTGGCATCGGACATCACCCAGTCCAAGGAAATAGAAGATCGTATTGCCTTTATGGCGCATTATGACGGGCTGACGGGTCTGCCAAACCGGATGAACATGCAGGAACGACTGGAAAAGGCGCTCCGCAAACCGGATGTTGAAACAGTCCAAAGAGCGTTGGTTTGGCTCGATCTGGATAATTTCAAATGGGTGAACGATACGCTGGGCCATCCGGCGGGTGATGAGCTCTTGCAGCATGTCTCCGGTCGCCTGAACGAATTGAGCGGCGATCATGACATGGTGGCGCGGATCAGTGGTGACGAGTTCGCCATGATCGTTCAGCGTCCGACGATGGGCGACCTCGAACTCTTTTTCGACGAGATAACCGAACGCCTGAGCGAACCCTATGACCTGTGGGGGTCGACCGCCAATTGCTCCGCGTCGGTAGGTGTCAGGATGTTCGATCCGTACACGAAAGATGCCCGCACCATGCTGAAGCATGCTGACTTGGCGCTCTATCAGGCCAAGAAGCTCGGAAAGTCCACTTGGTGCATGTTCACACCCGCGCTCGACGAACGCGCGCGAGCCCATTTGCAAGTCGAGGCCGATTTGCATTCCGCGCTGGAGCAGAGCGAGTTCGAACTTCATTTCCAGCCCCAAGTTGATGCTCACACACATGATGTGGTGGGATGCGAAGCCTTGCTGCGATGGAACCACCCTGAGCGGGGCCTGGTTTATCCCGGCGACTTCATTGAGCACGCAGAAGACAATGGTCTGATTACCCGGATCGGAGACTGGGTCATTCGGGCGGCTTTGGCAGAGGCGCGTCGTCTGCCCAATCATGTCAAAGTTTCGGTGAATATCTCGCCGTTGCAAATACACTCATCCAATTTGATGACGACCATCGTGAATGCGATTGCCGCCAACAAGATCGATCCGCGACGGCTCGAGCTTGAGATCACGGAAACGGTCCTGATGTCGGACACAAATTTCACGCTCAAGCGCCTTCACAAACTGAAGGAGATCGGCGTCGGCATTGCGCTTGATGATTTCGGCACAGGCTATTCTTCTCTGTCTTATTTGCGGAGCTTTCCGTTCGACAAGATCAAGATCGACAAGAGCTTCGTGCGAGACATTGAAAGCCGATCAGACAGCCGTTCTATCACGCAAGCCACCATCGCACTGGCGCACTCACTGGGCATGCGGTGCACAGCGGAGGGTGTCGAGACGCATTTTCAAGCAGAGTTCCTGCGTGACATTGGATGCCAGGAATTGCAGGGTTTCTTCATCAGTCGGGCCAAGCCGCTCGACAAACTTCACCATATTATCGACCTTCTACCTGCCGATTTTGCATCACCCAAGCGGGAGTCGGATGTCGGGACCGCAGCCGATAATACTATACAGTTTCCAGCGGCGAAGTCCGCCCAAGCCTGATCCCTGGATTTCAGTTTTCGTTTGAAGTGTCGGCCTCTTTTTTCTTGCGATTGTTCAACAAGCCGCCGAGCGCTTTGATCGCTACATCTCCAGCAGATGTCTCGGCAGGCGCGTCGTCCGTCGGAGCTTCTGGGTCAGGCTTCTTGATGCCAAGGAGTCCGCCGATAACATCTTCGGTGCTGCCGGAGCCTGCTGAGTTGGAGACACCAAGCTCTTCCAACACGCGGGAGCCCAACTCTGCCTTGAACGCAGAACTTACGCCGCTCAGATCTGGTGTGACTTTCGGATTCGTCCACGCGCCCGATATACGGATCGGGACTGGAATGCCGTTCAATTGCACCACGCTGCCCTGACCTTGGGCCGATTTGTCCACACTGGTCGCAAGGCGCAGGTCCATGGACTGTCCCGCCAGATTGATCTGTCCAGTCCCATCTACGCCCAGAATGGGACTCAGCAGTTTCATCACATCCACATTCGCAACGCCGTTATTGACTTTCAACACAGTGTTGAAGCTTGAAAAATCGGTTTCGGCATTCCGCGATAAAGCTTCGCCAAAATTGAGTTCCTGAATTGAGCCTGTCGCTATGGCCTGCTTCAGAGAGGAGGCGCTTCGTACCAAGGCTGCAACATTCAAGCCTTTGACCACACCATCCGAAAGGCTCGTCGAGACCTCTCCGTCAATTGCCTGCATGATTGCGTCAATGGATGTACCAGACGACTGCGCAGAAACCTTGAATTGTCCTGTTCCTGTGAGGCTGTCGAATCCGGCCAACGTTCCGAGCAGATTTGCGACGGCAACATTCTGGCCCTGCATGTCGAAGCCGACTTTCGGTGTGGCAGGTCGGGCATCCACGGTCAGCTTGCCCAACCAAAGTCCGCTGAAGGCTTTGAATTGCGACAAATCTGCTGTCAACAATCCATCGGTCAGATCGACGTCCATGACTGCATCGGTCAATTCGACATCACCAATGGTGAGTGATCCGACCTCAAGACTGAGGTTTGCGTTCACGGATTTTAGCCCGGACAATTCGAGTGTTTCATCACTCCAGGGCTGAATTCCTTGATTGGTCTTTTCCGGATCCGGCTCTCCCATAAAGGGTGTGAGGTCGAGAGCGGGTACGCTGAGATCGCCGATAATGCGCGGTGTTGTCGCCGACACATCAATTCCCGCCTGTCCGGTGCCCCTCAATGCATCTAGCGACAGGTTCAAATTGTTGACCATGACGGACTTGAATGTGCCGTTTGCCGTACCGGAGACGGCGAAGGTCTGGAGTGTATCACCCGGGGCCAGTTCAATTGCCGCAGCGCTCAGCAAGTCACGCATTCTGTCGCTGGCGATGGAGAGGGTGCCGGCAACAGTCCCATCACCATTGAGCGAAACGGATCCCTCATATGACGCGCTCAACAAGTCACTGTCATGGGTCAATTTGAGTTCTGTAAGAGATGGTGAGTCGAGCGCGCCGGATGCCTTGCCCGCGACTTGTAGACGACCCAAGGCTGACCGTGCCGGCACATCCAACTCGAATTGCTGTGTGAGCGCGGCCAGATCTGCCACCACGGTTTCGAACGTGCCGTTCAAACTCGGCGCGTCACCAAGTTGGACGCTGCCATCATATTTGATATTTGCCAGGTCGGATGCCAGATCCAGCCGGGCCTGAGCGGGCAAATTACGGGTGAGCGCTTCGGGCGCATCCAGCCAGACGTCAATGGTGAAGGCTTGCTCCTGAAACCGGCCGCTGGCTGTCGCACTGAGAGGCTGGTCCATGCCTCGCAGAGATGCTTCCAGGTCAAGTTCGGACAATTTGTATGTTTCGCCAGATTGGTCGTCCTGAAAAGTGAGCGAAGCGTTCTTGAGGATTGCCGATTCGATTCCCGCATCGAATGAACCATTTGTCCCTTCAGGTGGTGGCGATGCTTCCTTTGAAGAGGCGAATTCCCAGTTCGTATTCCCATCGGCTTTGCGCTGAAGGAACACATCTGCATCCACGAAAGCGATTTCCTGCACATCCACGCGCCGCGACAGCAGCGGCATCCATTTGACCGAGCCGCGCAACGCACCTGCCTCAATCATGTTCGGTGTGGCAAATCCGTCGGGATTGGCAACGCTCACCTGTTCGACCGAGGCCGAGATGCGCGGAAACACGGATATTTTCACATCGCCTGCGAGCGTCACGTCACGTTGCAACGCGTTGGTCGCCGCATTCTCAATCTGGTTCTTGTAAACCGATTTCGGAATGAAGAAGGGCACTGAAAAGGCTGCGATAATCAGCAGTGCCGCGATGCCGGAAACAATTAGGAGAACGCGCTTCATGGAATAACCTCAGGACTGGGAGTCTAACCTGATATGGGAATATGGCTTGGGAATGACAGCTTTATACAGAAAAGTGCAAATTCGCGTGAAGTTCCCCGCTTGACCCGCCATGCCGGGTTTAATAGAGAAGCGCTTCGCCGAGTTTCGGCAAGGAAATGCGCGGGTGTAGCTCAGCTGGTTAGAGTGCCGGCCTGTCACGCCGGAGGTCGCGGGTTCGAGCCCCGTCACTCGCGCCATTTCTCTCGAAATGGTTTCCGTGTAAAGCATTGAAGTTAAACGATATTTTTGATCTCGTTTGCTTCGCTTTGCATAAAATGGCCGGAATCTGTGGACCAAAATGGGACCAGATTGTGGACCAATGGTCGGCGTCATGAAGCGCGTCGACGACAATTCCTACCTCGAACAGCGAGGCCGCGTCTGGTGGTATAACCGCCGTGTGCCGAGTAAGTTCGCGCACCTTGATTCGCGCAAGCGGATCAAGGAATCGCTGGGGACCACTTCAATCGACCAGGCTCGCTACAAGCGCGACTTGCTGGCCGAAGCCGATGACCATTACTGGGCATCGTTGAAGATCGCCGAAGAGGTCGGGCCCTCATCCAGTCGGGAAACTTCGGAGGCCGTTCGTCGCCGCTATCGCATGGCGACCGTCAAGGCGCTGGCGAGCGGCTTCACCTATCAGCCCATCGACCATCTCGCGACTGTTGCGCCGCTTGAAGAGGCGCTGGCACGGCTGCTTGCGGTTCATCAGAACGCAGGGCCCGCCGAAATCCCCAAAGTGCGGGACGCCGAAGCGCTGCTTGGCGGCGCGCCGAAACCGACTGTCAGCGTGTCCGAGGCTTTCGAAGTCTATGTGAACGAGATCGCGTACAACGCGCAGCTGTACAAATCGCCGAACCAACGCGCATCGTGGGAGAAAACTAAGCGAACCTCAGTTCAGTATTTTATCGACTTTGCCGGTGACATTGCCCTTGAGGAGATCACCCGTGACCTCGCGCTCAATTACCAGAAGCACTGGGCCAAACAGGTCAGACCCAAGGATCAGAACGCAAAGCCGGTCGCGCCTAACACCGCTAACCGTCACATCGGCAATATCCGTTCGCTCTATGCCGATTACTTCAAGCACATTGGCGAAGAGGAACGTCCGAACCCCTTCCGCAATATGCACTTCAAGGCGAAGGCGAGAACCGAAGTGCCGCCATTCTCATCCAACTGGGTGCGGGAGAAGATTCTTGCGCCGGGTGCTACCCGTAAATGGCGGCCGGAACTGCAGCTCATTACGCTGATGCTGATCGAGACAGGATGCCGACCGAGTGAGATCATCAACCTACGCGTTGAAGATTTTCACATTGATGAGCCGGTGCCCTACATCTCCATCCGCGCACGGACGGACCGCGAAGTGAAGACCGACACCTCCGAGAGGGACATTCCGCTGGTCGGCATCGCACTCGAAGCGGCAAAGCGCGCGGCGCCGAAAGCCTTTGCCCACTACTACGACAAGGGCGAGCTTTTCTCCGCCAACATGATGAAGAACTTCCGCAATCGCGGCCTGCTGGAGTCGCCCGACCACAAGATCTACTCATTCCGCCACGCCTTCGAGAAACGCATGCAGGAAGCCAATATCGACTACGGCCTGCGATGCCTGCTCATGGGCCACAAGACGACAAGACCCGTCTATGGCGACGGTGGCTCGCTTGAGTATCGGCGTGACGAACTGCTCAAGATCATCCACCCGTTTGATCCTCGGGTGATGGAGTTGTTTGATCGCGAAAATGTACTCTGGGCAGTCGGCGGCTCCGCAAAATCATGAGTCAGGCTTTTGCGCTTTGTGTCGCTCGAGAATGTGCGCAGCAGACGACATCCAGGACAAGTCTGCGCCAAAGGAGGCGGCAATCGCGTGAAGGGCGGATGCGTTTGCGACCAAAAAGCTCCAACATAAATTGATGTACTCGGTTCCGGTTGCAGCCAACGCCCCGCCCGGAATACTTCCCGTGATTGCCGCGCCGCCGAGAGCGGCGCCTGTGAACAAGGCTGCGGTCCCAACTTGCTTTAGAATGAACCGAGTCAGGTTGCCGAACGTGTGTGCGGCGTTCTGATTCGACCGGCCTGGCTGGGGGCCGTGCCCTATCTGCGACGATGCCTGTACAACGAGTTCGCGGACGTCATCGGCAAACAGGCTTCGTGCACTGGCAACGGCATCGGCAAAATCATCCGCGGCCCTTCGCATTGCTTCTGTATCTGATGGCGTCCGTTGATAGGCGGCAGAATTCTCGGCGATCCTGCGTCCTTCCGGGTGGGCCATAATGTAAGCGCGGTTCAGGTCCAGCACAGAGGACAGATGCGCCTCAACACTCAACGGGAATGACGGAAGATAGTCCCGCGCGATCGCTTTTTCGGTTGCCTCACCGACGTTCGCCAGCCGTATGCCGCGAGAATAAACCTGCGAAATAGAAATCGAATCAGCGCTGATGGTAGCGTGATAGCGCTGCACGGCATTCAGAAGATCCGTATGCGCATTCGTTCCATTGAGTTCGTGTAGTAAATCCTGCGTTGCCTCACGTAACTCATCGAGCAAAGGGTTGTTCGCATCCGGCGTCGTCGCATCAGGAGGGATCGCCATATGGATCAGGCCATCACCGCCGACCTCAAACGCTGGCTCAGCAACGGCCTCTGGAAGGCCTTGAATTAAATCTTCAAGGTCGCGCGCGATTGCGGAAACTTCTAAATCATCCGGCTCGTTGTCCTCATACTGATCATAGTCCTCGGCACTTGCGACGGGTGCCCAATCCGTCAATCCGTCAGATTCGATTTCATCGACAGCAGCTTCGATGACGTCGTCGGGCAAGTCTGGGAAGTTCTCAGCCAGTTCCTCGCGTGCATCGTAAGGGCCGCCATAAATCCATTGGTAGCCGCCTTCGGCGCTGATATAGGGTAGCCGCTGGGCCGGATCTTCATAACGCTCAAAGAACCATTCAACCAGCGCGTCTATCTGCGCCTGTCGGTCTTCTTCGTCTATTCTTTCGTCGCCGTCTTCGTCCGGGTCTGGCGGTTCGTGTTCCAGTCCAAACTCAAGGTTGTTCAGCAATTCATGCGGGCCGACATCGGTCTCGCGATAATTTTTTGCGCCTATTGGATATTCCCAAATCGACCAGGTGAGCTGCCCAAGCTCCGGATGTTCAACGACTGCCGAATAGGCTGTTTCCGGTCCCATGCTGCGTTCTTCACTGGAGACGCTTTCGAAGTCGAGCATGTCGGCATCAATCTCATAGACCTGACCGCTCTGAGCGTGACGGATATGTGCGGTTCCATTTACATAGACCATTCATGTTCTCCGTCAGATATAGAATTTGAACGGCTGCTTTCCGCCGCCTCTCGCGCTACCCATAATCAGAACGTCACCGACTTTATTCGCGAATCGGATGGTGACGGGCAGGCCGTCCGAGTAGTTGCAGGCGTTGTAGTTGATTTTCGTCAACGCCAAGATGTCGGACAGCACCGTTTCAATATCCGGTCTTTCGCCGGATGACTTTAGTACAGTCACGTTCAGAGGGTTTGGCGTTTCTGGACCAATGTATGTGTCCAATCTCGGTGCGTAGCCGGATGTCCAGAGGAAGGCGTTATTCTGATCGAGGATCATGGCCGTGCCGCGCAAGGTTGGATACTTTCCGTCCCGGAACAGCTTCACCTGGCCGGTCGTCGTCTTAATTCGAACACCGACGATATTCGTTTCCTTGGGGGCGGCTGCCTCAAAGGCGCGCCATTCTTCGCTCGAAAATCCAGCGCGCCCGTGGATGAAGAGTTCCTTTGGGGGTGCGCCGAATTTCTCCTCATACGTCTCAAGGACTTTGCCGATGAGATCCCGGGCGGCGGTGCTCTTCAAGTGGAACTCGCCGTTTTCCGTTTGCCAAGGGCCATTTGCTCCACGGAAGACGATCCCGTCGCCTTCTGACAAAAACATCTGTGCCGCGCAGCATGCATGATTGTTCCTGTCATTTGGGAGGTTCTTGAAGACGAGCCCAACATAGCAGACGCCATCGCGCATATTAGCGATCTTCCACGGCGGTTCGGCCTGCGTTTTGTAGTAGAGACCAGTAGCCAGATTCCAGGCAATTGTGGCTGCATCCTGGACACCGCGGATAGGATAGCCGTGGGCATTTGTGAATGCTTCCGGCGCAAGCGTTGTTTCCCGCACGAGCTGCGAAGTGTAGCCCAGCTTCAGAAGCTTGGCTTTTGCCTGACGATGGAAGTCCGGAACGTCATCGAAGATGTCTTCTTTCGTAAGATCGATTACATCTTCCAGAAGCGGCAAGTTGCTGCGCTGCTTCTGACGCTTCACATATTCGCCAGGAGATAGAGTCACGCCGCTGCGCCGAGCCTGGCGTGTGCAACGCGTATAGATAATTTCTGGCAGGACAAACGCCCAGACGTCGGGACGTCTTTCTTCGTTTTCGTCATGATGGCGAACGCGTTCGAGAAAAACTTCAACTGTCTGGGCGACCGCTTCATGGTGGTTTTGCAGGGCTGTGGTTGTCTCAATCTTGTCGCCGTCGACCACGTATTCAATGAAGTCTCGGGGGTCGAAGCTAACACCAAAGGCCGCAGGCATCCCCGGAAAATTGCTGAGATGGAGACGATGTTCCTTGTCCGTCTTTTTTGGGGGCGGCACAAGCACATCGCCGAGCACGCTGCGCCCCCAGCGCCGGAAATATTCCAGTCCCTCTGTTGTGCCGATGACGCCTATGGTGATGACCTTGTTGCGATCATCCGCTTTGTGGGGTCCGTAGAGATATAGCCCGTCTTTGGGATGGTCCGTCGATTGACCGAAACCGAATGAGAGAGCTGGTTCCGGGAGGTGAATAAGTCTCGGCGTAACGACGTCAAATTTCATTTCTGCGCCTCCTCTTCATCGGAGGTATCCCCATCCTCGGGGTCAAAATCGCCAGCCAGAGTCGAGGGATCAGTTTCTTCGGCGTCCTCGTCGTCATGGACGATCGGTGTCGTCACCGGTGAAATCATCTGTATAGGCATTACGTTGAGGACGAGATTGCCGCCCGCGCCGATGGGAAGTGAGATATAGGAATCGCCTCCCGCCACAAGCTCCAGAAACGCCATCATGCGACCGTGCCAGGACTTGTTCCTCCAGCCCTTGCAGTCGCTGCGCCGATGACGGTGCTGCCTCTCCTTATCGTCGATGATGCTGCCCTGACGGTCCTCATCTCCTTTAGCGTTTTCCTTGATATCCGAAAACAGAACCCGAGCCTTGAGCCGGAAATGGGGGAAGGGATAGAGATTGGGAATTGCGCTCACGCCGTAGGACCAAACCCGCCCCTTTGCGACGTTCCGCAGAACCGACCTACGCTTGCCTTCCTTTGGCCCCCATGCCACGCGTTCGTTGATGCGAATCTGCGCGGGGGCGGCATGATGCCCGAGACCGCTCGCCCACCCATATTCTTGAAACCCGATCGAAGAGAGACGTCGCTCCCAGGCCTGACGGAATAGCGCGACTAAAATATTTTTGGCTTCACGACTCTTTATGTCGAGTTCCGACCACCCCTTTTCCATGAAAGATGAAAGGCGACTCGTAGCAATCGTCTTGATCGGTCCGAACCCCTCGAAATGCTCGGCCATTTCCAAGGGGGAAGCGAAGGTGATGAAACCAGATAAGTGAGGATAAGTGGGAAAAGCGAAGCTGTTCGCGCGCCTTTTCAGCTTGTCGCGATCGCAAGGTCCAGTCGGCGCGACATAAGCGATCTCGTCTGGCGCGTTTTCGATCGCGACCCAATTGCTGGTCAGGGTTTCGGCGCGGTTTTCCAGTCTGATCTCATTTCGCCTTCGGTGCTGCTCCCATTGCGGCTGAATCAAAGGTTCATTGAGTTTTGGGACGTTCTGCTTTTCGAGCGTCTCTAACAGATCAGCGAGACCATCCGCATAGCTATCTTCGAAGTTCAGATATTGTAGTTCTCCCATGCCGAAGACTTTGCGGAAGCTCCTAACGCGAAGCGGTATCGTGAATTTTTCATCACCGGTCGTGCGGGAGACGTCGGCTGCAATGCCAATTTCTTCCTGCACGCCGTTTTTATGCAAGCCATCTCCGGCGCAAATCAGCAATTGCTTTACCGCCCGGTCCTGCAAAGTACGGGTCAATGTTTTTCGCCAGCGTTCACCTCCTTCGAGATTCAGAATGTCGGCGAAAACCTGGTATCCTGCAGCCTCAAGGCGCGGGGCGAGCCACTCTGTGAATTCATTATCCTCTGGCGTCGCTTTTGTGACGAAGAGGACAGTGCGCTCATTCTGTGTTTTTTCCATGGAGCATTCGATTCAGTGGGATCCGACTATTTATGTAATTCAATTTTATGGAGTTTTCTGCGTGGTATCTGCAGAAAACAGTCGCTTGAGTCTTTCGTCGGTTTCCCATGCAAGCGCTGGAATACCAAATCTTTCTCCCCGAAACTCACATATCGTGTGCACGCCTGTCTTGTTGAACCATAGCCGCCAGGTCTGGTTTTGTGTCGGGGTTGCGGCGGCGAAGGCGGCGCAGGAGAGAATAGCCGCATTTGGCCGGTGCTCGGGATCGCGCACTGACGCATAGCGGATCAGCCCGATACTCTCCGCACGCGCAGCTTCTTCGAGTTGCTGGCACGCTTCGTAGTCGTTTGGATGCGTCCAGAGGTTGGCAGCGTCGCTAAATGGCTTTGACATGAGATCTATGGCTGCGTCGGTGCGGACCGGCACGTCGAATGTGGTGTGCTCGCTCGGCTGCGCCGGAAATGGCGTGCCCGGAGAGTCTGCGTAGAAGAGCAGCAAATGAAACGCGGTTTCGATGATCGCTGTCGCCGGTTCTTCGGACACATAATAGACGCCGGGCGTCGGTCCGGCGCGGCGGAACCGCGAGCCGTTCGGATAGAGGCCGTAGCGGAACGGCGTCATGTAGAGATAGTGGAGCCCTGCGCAGTCGGGGGGTACAGGCGGCTTTGTTTCTTCGAGCATGTCTTCGAGAAGACGCTGCTCATCCAGCGTATCAACAAGCTGAAGCGTGGAGACGATGTGTTGCGCCTCCACGCAGCGCCAGAAAACGCGGGATACGCCTTGCCGCTCAGAGCGGAGCGCGTCTGGAATCCAGATAGGCAAGGCCATGGGTCAGTCCTGTAATCGTCTTGATCTGATCGAGTGGACGACCGCCAAGCGCCCGGTTTTCATTGCGTAGCCAGGCGTTGGCCACCTTGCCGTCGCCGCCGGTGATCGCATCAAGCGACCGGAACAGGCGAACGAACAGCGCTCCCAGTTCAAACGGCTTGGTGCCTTCCTCCAGCCGGAACTCATCCTTGCGCATCCGCGACACGGTCGGTTCCGAAACCCCCAAAATCAGGGCCATGTCCTTCCCGGAAAGACCAAGCTTTTCAGCGGCCCGGACCACGGCCATGGTCATCACCCGTGCCCGTTCCTGTGCGTCGATGGCTGCTGTTTGGGACATTGAGCGATCCTTTCCACTGAAGGGATATATAGCGGTTCTTTCTGAGGAAATCAAGAGCGCCCTCGCTTTCTCGGCCGAGCGGGCATGTTCGCGCCGATGGCGTCCTCGATCCGGTCGGCCGCCGAGGCCCGCTCGCGGACTTCCCGGTCGAACCGGTCGAACAGGGGAAAATACTTCTCACCGCAATGGCGCACGACGAGCGCCGCAATGCGGCGGCCTTTTTCAAGATCATGCAGGCTGAGGCTCATTGGGGCGCCAGACCCTTTGCTAGTTGGTCTTCGTCCGGTTCCAGACCATGACGCCGGTGCCGTCCTTTTCATTCTCGAAGAAGGCGGCGCGCACGGGGCTGGCAAAGCTTGGATCGTCGAGCTTGACGGCGAGGTACGGGGTTTCGCCGTCCTTGCTTTCCTGACGCCAGGCCGCACCGAGTTCGGCCCCGCCGGCATAGAGCCGGAAGTCGGGTGCGCCATCTGATGCCTTGTCACTGTTCGGGACAAGCTGTGCTTTGACGTTGATGGTCATGGTACGGATGGTGCCGGTATAGCTGCCATCTTTCAGGGTGAACGTGCCGATCTGCGCCATGGGTTAGTCTCCTTTGCTGGCGTTGGAATGAAGGGCGCGGCGCGCCCGTTTGAACCCGGCATCTGACGCCAGGAAGCTTTCGATCATGGCGGGGATGAGCGCTTCGGGCTTTTCCTCCGCGCCATAGGTTTGCCGGTAGATTTCGGCATAGTCGCTGAGGGCGCTGGCGAGGTCGGGATCGACCGAGAGGCTCATACGCACCGGGGTGCGATCGGGTAACTGTCCAAGGCGTAGGGTCATCTGCTTGTTCCTTGTGGATGGGGTCTGAGGATGAGGTCGCGGGTGACGACCACGCGCACGGGCCAGCCCGGCCGCACACGGACCGTCGGCTGAATGCCAAGGTTGCGTTCGACGACGCGCTGGCCGGCCTGGTTGACGGTGTCGGTCGTGCCGCGTCGGATCGCGCGTTCGAGATCGCCGTCACCGTCTGCACCGAGTTCTGCGCCGACGCCGAGAATGGTGGCGAGGCCTGCTGCGATGAACACGCGGTCCCAATGATGATCGGTTCGATCCGAGAGACCCGCAAAGCCTTGCGCATCAGCGCCTGGCGCGGAAATCACAATCGACGACCCGTCCGGGAAGATGATCCGGTCCCAGGTCACGAGTGCGCGGTCCTGCCCGAAAGAGACTTCCGACTGGTAGCGCCCGATCAGGCGCGAGCCCTGCGGGATGAGGAGGTATTGGCCGGTGACGGTGTCATAGACGGGCTGGGTGAGCTGCGCGACGATCGTGCCCGGCAGGTCTGAGTTGATGCCCGTGACCATTGAAGCCGGAATGAGCGTGCCAGCCATGACCTGATACGGCGAGGCAGGGTCTTCCACGCCGTGTGGATTGTAGATGTCGCTTGCTGGTCCTTCGCTCGTAAAGGCGAGCTTGCGGGACTGGAGATTTGTATCGATAGGCTGTCCGAAAGCGGACCGTGCGCCTTGCGGCAGAGCGGCGAGCGCCAGAAGCTCAGAACCCAGATCAAGCGCGGGGTCTCGATAAGCAGGACGGGTGTCGGTGGTGCTTGCCGTGCCGCTCTGAGAATCGAGTCGGAAAAAGACCGGTGCGCGGGCGGCTTCATCGGCAAGGGCGGCCTCGCGCATGCGCCTTGCACGTTCGGCCTCGTCGGCTGGGTTCGGGCGAAAGTCATCCTCGAACCGGGTCACATATTCCGGTTCGATACCGAGCTCGCGTTCGGCGCGCAGCATGGTCGCGCCGAGATCGCCCGAAAGCGGTGGGCCAAGACGCGTGACGCGGTCCTCGACGGATGTGATGTCGCTATAGCTGGTCGGAAGCGTTGAGAGACCTTCGGGCTTGCGCGTGTTCGTCGTGTTGTAGAGCTCGCGACGGGCATCCGGATCGGTAGCGGTTGGCGGTTTGAGGGCAACGCTCATGGCTGCGAACAGGGCGAGCACGCCGAGGCCTGCGCCGACCATCAATACTTTGCGATTGATCCGCGTCACCGGCTTCGGGCTGGAGCGGATCTTCAGCCGCTCGGCATGTTCGTCGAAGGGAATGGGCTCGGACATCGGCTCAGTTCCCGAACAGGCCAGCCAGCGGCGAGCGCCGCTCGTTGCGTGAGATTCGCACCACGGTCTGGTTCCGCTCGCCGAGGCGCAACTCGGCCGCACGGAACAGCCGGTCCACGACATAATAATTGCCGCGCACACGGTAGTTCACCAGTTCCGCATCACCGTCCGTGCCGAGCACGAAAAGCGGCGGCATGTCGGTTGTGGCGATGTCCTCCGGCATCTGGATGAAGACCTGACGGCCATCATCAAAGACGCGGACAGGCTTCCAGTCCGGACTGTCGCCGGAGAGGCGATAGTCGAAGTTCAGGCCTTCCAGCGTCAGGCCGCGCTCAATGCTTCCCGCGTCCCGTGCGATCGCGCGCTCATTGCGGGCAGTGAGGCCTGCGAGTTCATCCGCGGGGTAGCGCCAGGACAGAGCGGCCATATAGCCGCCGCCCGTGCTTTCAAGTTCCAGATGATAGGTGCGCCGGTCCGTGGCGATCATCAGATTGGTGCGAATGCCGGAGGAAATCGGTTTGACCAGCACATGCGCGCGGGAAGTGTTTCCAGAGCCGGAGATCGTATCGCCCACGACCCAGCGGACCGTGTCGCCTGCCGAGACCGAGACCAGTTCCTCGCCCGGCTGCAGGGCAATGTCCGAAACCTGTCCGGGGCTGGCATAGAGCCGGTAGAGCGCGCCTTCTGTATAGGGATAGACCTGGATCGCGTTCACATAGCCATCGACCGAAGGTTCGATAAGCGCGCCGGTGCGGCCCTGTCTGATGGCTTCAGCCGGTGACACTGAGGGACGCGATATCGTCCTTGTGTAGGTCCGCGTCACGCTGCCATCGGCATTGGTGGTGACACGCGCGCCGATGGGCATCATCTGGCCGGGCAGCGGCAGCGCGACGGCGGTTTCGACGATCTCCACCGGATAGTCGGTCCTATCCTCGACGGGCTTGGCCGCGACAAAGGCGCTCGCATCGATAGGTTCAAGCTCGGTCGTGGCGCAGGCCGTGGTAAGTGCGAGGGCCGAAGTGGCAAGCAGAATACGAAGCATGGGGATCATTCTCCTGTAACGAGGTCCTGACCCCAGTTCAGGGCATGGACATAAAGGCCGAGCGGATTGGCGCGCAGGGTCTCTGCATCCGTCGGCGGCTGGGTGATGATTGTGAAATTGCCGGTGAACCTTTGGGCGCTGACGAGCGCACCATTCTCATAGGTCTTCTCGATCCAGCGGGCCTGGAAGCTGTCCTCCGAGACGCGAACCACGCTGACCACGTCCACGGTGCGGGATTTGCGCCCGACATCGGCGAAAGGATCATTGGCGGAGGCGTATTCGTTGAGCGTGGTGGCGGCGCGGTCGGTCACGAAGTCATAGGCGCGCAGCCAGTTCTCGCGGACGACGACAGGGTCAACGGAAAGCCCCCGGACATGTTCTATGAAGTTCGCAAGGTGATGGGCGATCTGGGCATCGGTCGGCGTGTAGCTTGTCGTGGCCGGAGCCACAGCGCGGGCCGCACCCGTCTCATCGACTTCGACCACATAGGGCGTGACGGTGGATTGCATCGAGCGCCAGACCAGCGCGCCGGAGGTGACGAAGCAGAGCCCGAGACAGCCGAGCGCCATGAGCCGCCAGTTCTTCGCCTGCACGCGGGCGGAGCCTATTCTTTCATCCCAGACCTGTCCGGCCTTCTGATATGGCGTCTCGGGGAACGGGCTGCGGCCGTAGCTTGAAGATGAACGCTTGAACGCCATAGATCAGACCTCCTGTCTTGTTGGGTTGAAGCGGGAGCCTGCGGGCCGCTGCCGCGGCGTTCTTCGCCTACAATCCATCCCCCGGATGGATTGTTTTGCCTGCGGCAAACCGGCTGCGAACTCCCAGATCTGGCCCGCCTTCTGGTAAGGCGTTTCGGGAAACGGGCTTGGTCCATAGCTGGAGGAGGATCGCCTGAAAGCCATCGTCTAGTCGTCCTTGTCTCTGAGGGTGGGGTTTGCGCCCGAAGCGCCGCGATCACCGTCGCGCAGGGAGTGCGCGGCCATCTGGCCTGCCTGTCCCATGCGCTGGCTCGCCTGCATGCGCCGCGCCCAGCCGGGGCTTTGGCTTGATGATGATCCGGAGGCAGAGTTTTGCATGGACGCGGCCTCAGACCCGCCGGTGGCGCGCCAGGCGCCCTGACTGCCGCGTTGGTAGGCGTCTCTGAGGGCTTGAGCCGGGCGCGATGCTGTGCGACGCATAGCGTCGCCGCCTGCACGGGCGACACCGGCAAGGCCTGCGGCGACGCCCGCTGCGCCGGATGCGCCAGAGGCGACCGATCCCAGCGTATAAGAAGTGCGCGCCGCGCCGGCCATGCTGGCGCCGGCCTTGACGGCGGAGGACGCCCCGCCCGCGACGGCGCCGACGGCAGCGCGGCCGCCCATCCCGGCGACATAGGTTCCGGCTGTGACACCGGCGGCCGCGCCTGCGGCGGAACCCGCGCCGAGTTGCGGCGCACCGGTGATCAGGCCGGAGGCGATGCCGGGCGCAAAGATGCCCATCCAGAAGAAGACGATCGCGGCGAGCACCGTGCCCATGACTTGCGCGAGCGTCACATCATCGCCGGTACGGAACGCATCGGTCACGGATGAGAAGAGCGTCGAGCCGATGCCAATAATGACGGCAAGCACCATCAGCTTGATGCCCGAGGTGATGACATTGCCGAGGACGCGTTCAGCCAGGAACGTCGTCTTGTTCCAGAGCGCAAACGGCACGAGCACGAACCCGGCGAGCGTCGTCAGCTTGAACTCCAGGATCGTGATGAAGAGCTGCACGGCCAGCACGAAGAAGGCGACCATGATGATCGCCCAGGCGATGAACATCACCGCGATCATGATGAAGTTATGGAAGAAGGAGATTGGCCCCAGCATGTCGCTGATCTCTTCCAAGAGCGGCTGACCGGCGTCGAGACCGACACTGGCGATGAAGCCGGGGCGCAGGAGATCATCGGCGGTCATGGTCCCGCCGCCAGCGGTCACGCCAAGCTCCGCGAAACTGTCAAAGACGATCCCTGCGAGAAGAGAGAAATTGCCAATGATGAAGGCGAAGAAGCCGACATAGAGCACCTTCTTGAGGAGCCCGGCGATCACGTCCGTGTTCTGGGAGAGCGCCCAGAACAGGCCTGCCAGCGTAATGTCGATAGCGATGAGCGTGGTCGACAGGTATGCGACATCGCCCGCCAGCAGGCCGAACCCGCTGTCAATGTAGGCGATAAAGGTCGCGAGAAATGTGTCGATCACGTCCATGGGGCGCTACTCTGCGAGGAAGGCCCGGGTGCGGGCGCGGCCGCGTTCGGCCTCGGCCAGCTGGCGCGCGCGTTCCAGCGCCTCGGCGCGGTAATGGGCGGCCATCATGGCTTCCATCTGCATCAGCTGCTCAGTCTGCAGGGCCTCGATCTGGTTTCCCGCCTGCGCGACCTGGAGATTGCCGACGGCGGACTGGCTGTCGGCGATCAGCCGGCCGAGACTGTCACTGTCAGCCCGCGCTGTGGAGACGACCTGCGCCGTGACGGTCAGACTGTCCCGGTAAGCCGTGCGGGACTGACGCCAGCGGGCGCGGGCCTCTTCGACGAGGACGGCCTGGCGCGGCGGTTCACTGCCATAGTCTTCAGGGTACACCTCTTCATACTCGCGCTCGATTTCCTCGACGCGGTAGCCGATGCCTTCGGCCTCGCGCATCAGCTCCTCGATGCGGCGCATGCGGCGCAATATGTCGTCGACGATACTATCGGGCAGCGCCTCCAGATCGCGCGCCATGTTCTCCAGCATCTCGATTTCATGGGTGAGCTGCTGGATTTGCTGGTTCACTTCCTGAAGCGACCGGATCGCCTGGTAGATGTTCTGGATGTGATTGGCCGGGTCATAGACCGTCCATTGGGCGGCGGCTGGCGGGGCGATGAGGATGGAGAGCGGCGCGGCGCAAATGAGGGCGGAGGCAAGGAAGCGTTTCATCGGGGGCTCCTATTCGGCGGCGATGGCGTGGACTGATTGGATCGGATCGGCGGCTTCAGGCGCATGGCCGGGCCAGCGGGTGAGCAGCTCAGCCGCCCAGGGCAGGCCTTTCTCGATCAGCCAGCAGGCAGCAAAGCCGTCGCCTTCCGTCTCGGCCCAGATGCGGTCCATGCGGGCCTGATTTTCCGGCGAGGACGCCCCGCAAACCGAGAGGGCGATGGGTCCAAGTCCCAGATCAAAGACGCGCGCGCCGAGGGGTGACTGGTAATAATAGTCGCGCTTCGGCGTGGCTCTTGAGATCAGTTCGATCTGGCGGGTATTGAGTCCGAAGCGCTCATAGGTCTCTTTCGATTGCGGTTCCTGCGCGCGTTCATTCGGGAGGAAGATCCGTGTCGGACAGGACTCGACGAGTGCAGGCGCGATGCTTGAGTTCGCGATGTCGGCCAGGCTTTGTGTTGCGAACACGACAGACACGTTCTTCTTGCGCAGGGTTTTGAGCCATTCGCGAATGCGCGCCGCGAACATCGGATCATCGAGGAACAGCCAGGCTTCATCTAGGATGAGCAGCGTTGGTTTGCCGGTGAACCGGGCTTCAAGTCGGTGGAACAGGTAAGTGATGACGGGGGCGACCGCGCCTTTCGCGTGCATCAGCTCTTCCATCTCGAAACAGACTGTATCGGCGAGGGCGAGGCTCTCCTGATCGGCATCGAGAAGGCGGCCATGCGGGCCTTCCAGCGTGAACGGGTGGAGCGCCGATTTGAGCGTGTCGTCCTGCAGCATCAGGCTGAGGCCTGTCAGCGTGCGTTCGTTTTCAGGCGCTGAGCTGAGAGACTGGATCGCTTCCCAGAGCCGGGCTTTCAGGTCCGGCGTCATGCTGACGCCTTCATTTGTGCAGAGACCTGTCAGCCAGTCAGCGGCGAAACTCGCGCCATGTTCGGTGTCGATGTCCTTCAGGGGCTGGAGGCTTGGGGCGTTCGAACTGCCAAGGTCGATATGCGCGCCGCCCATGCAAAGCGTTGCAGCGCGCGCGGACCGGCCCTTGTCGAAGATGAAGACCTGGGCGTTTGTGTAGCGCTTCCATTGCAGGGCGAGCAGGGACAGGAGCACGGACTTGCCCGCGCCGGTGGGACCGACGACAAGCGTATGACCAACATCGCCAATGTGGAGATTTAGGCGGAACGGTGTTGTGCCGTCGGTCTGTGCCTGGATGAGCGCAGGGGCTTGTAGGTGTCGATTGGCGTCTTCGCCCGCCCAGACCGCAGACAGCGGCACCATATGGGCCAGGTTCAGCGTGTGCAGGATGGGCTGACGGACATTGGCATACGGATGACCGGGCAAGCTCCCGAGCCAGGCATCGACGGCGTTCAGGGTCTCGCGGATTGCGGTGAAGCCGCGGCCATTCACGATGCGCTCGGCCACGCGGATATGTTCGTCCACCACGCGCCGGTCGGGATCGGCGACAGTGATCGTTGTGGTCACATAGCCATAGGAGACAAGGTCGGAGCCGAGTTCCTGTAGCGCGGCGTCGGCATCACCCGCCTTATTGTCGGCGTCATTGTCTACGAGGGCCGCCTGTTCATTGAACAGGGTCTCGCGCAGGACCGCGCCGATCGATTTGCGTTTGGCGAACCAGTGGCGGCGCTTCTTTCCGAGCACTTTTTCAGCTTCGGCCTTGTCCATGGCGATGAAGCGCGTTGCCCAGCGATAGGCAAAACCCTGCCGGTTCAGCTCATCAAGGATGCCCGGCAGGGTCGAGGCCGGAAAACCGAGAATGGTCAGCGTGCGCAAATGCGCGTCACCGATCATCGGCTCCAGCCCGCCAGCGAAGGGCTCATCGGCGAGCACGGCGTCGAGGAAGACCGGCAGCTCAGGCGTCACAACAGGATGGCGCTTGATCGAGATGGTCGAGTGGAGATAGGTCAGCGTCTCATCGTCAGTTAGCTTACCAATCTCGGCGAGGCAGGTGGAAAGGAGATCGAAGACGCGGTCCGCGTGCTGCTGGAACGTCTCCAGCCGGTGCCGCCAGGTCGCGGCATCTTCGGTCTCAGCGCGCTGGATCAGCGCCTTCTCGGCGCGGCCCGTCGCATCGGCAGGCGGTAGCCAGAGGAGGTTTAGATAGTAGGCACTCTCGAACCGGGCGCCGCTTTCTTCGGCTTGCAGCGCGCGTTCCTGATCGATGAGCCAGGACAGCGCATCTGGAAACTCCGCCTCCGGATAGTCATGCACCTCGTGGCGCTGCGCCTCGAAGAAGAGCGCCCAGCCTGAGCCAAACCGGCGCAGGACATTGTTGACCCGGGCCATAACCGAGACGAGTTCTTCCTCGGTCGAACTTTCAAGGTCAGGGCCACGATATTTGAATGTCGTCTGGAAGCTGCCGTCCTTGTTGAGGACGACGCCCGGCGCAACGAGACAGGCCCATGGTAGATAGTCGGCGAGAAGCGTTGGTGTGTCGGCATATTCACGCAAGTTCAGCATGTCAGATGCTCCTTGTGGCGCGTCGAACGGCTCGCAACGGCCATGAAATCCGGATCAGACCGCGCCATGAACACGGCCGCTGAATGCCCGACGGTCCAGAGCACGAGGCCCGGTATCCAGAGCTGGAGCCCAAGGCCGACCGCGGCAGCGAGCGTCCCGATGGCGATGGCGGCCGTGCGCGGTGCGCCCGCCATCAGGATCGGCTCGGTCAGCGAGCGATGGAGGGGGATTTCATAGCCTTCCGCCACTAGACCAGCGCTCCGCCGCCAAAGCTGAAGAAAGTCAGGAAGAAGCTGGTGGCGGCGAAGGCGATCGAAAGACCGAACACAATCTGGATCAGCTTTCGCATCCCGCCGCTGGTCTCTCCGAAAGCCAAGGTCAGACCGGTCAGCGTAATGATGATCACCGCGACGATCCGCGCGACGGGCCCTTCAATAGATTGCAGGATCTGATCGAGCGGACCTTCCCAGGGCATGCCGGAGCCTGCCGCATGGGCGGGACCGGCGATCATCAGGCCGAGGCCGATACAGGCCGCGACCTGAACCGTTCGGTTTACGGTCTGAAGGTGGGTGTAGAGGGTCATAGTGTTTCTCCATGTTGGACGAGGGACAAAGAGCGGGAGACGAGCGGCTGGGTCTGGTAGCCCTCGCCGTCAAAGCCGGTGACGCGGAGCGCCTCTTCAACGCGGCGCTGGCCGCCCGCGCGGTTCATGAACACGACGACGTCAATCGCCTCTGCGATGAGGTCGAAGGGCGCGCGCGGTGTGGCTTCCAGTGTCAGCTGTTCAAGCCGCGCTAGCGCGCCGTGGGCGGAGTTCGCATGCAGCGTGGTGATCCCGCCGGGATGGCCGGTGTTCCAGGCTTTGAGCAGGTCGAGCGCTTCAGCCCCGCGCACTTCGCCGATAATGATCCGGTCGGGGCGCAGGCGCAGGGTCGAGCGGACAAGGTCCTGCAGGCTGGTGCTGCCGCGATGGGTTCTGAGCTGGACGACATTGGGTGCGGCGCAGCGCAGCTCCCGCGTGTCTTCAAGGATGACGATGCGGTCGTCATGTAGTGAGGGCTCTGCCAGCAAGGCATTGGTAAATGTCGTCTTGCCAGAGGACGTGCCGCCGGCGATCAGAATGTTCGCATGCGTTGCAATCGCGTCCTTGAGCGCTTGGGCCAGCGCAGGCGCCAGCGCGCCCTGGGTGACATAGTCGCCGAGTTCAAACGGTGTGGTCGCAGGCTTGCGGATGGAGAAACATGGCGCGGTTGAGACGGGTGGGAGAAGCCCTTCAAACCGCTCGCCGCTGCCGGGGAGTTCAGCAGAGATAATCGGGGAGGTGCGGTTTGCGGCTACTCCCACCCCAGAGGCCACGAGCCGGATGACGCGCTCGCGGTCGGAAGACGGGAGAGTGTGTTCAGAGATGATGAGGCCGATGCCAGCCTTCTCGATCCAGACCGATCCATCAGGATTGGCCATGATTTCGATCGTATCTGGCGCTTCCAGCGCTTCGCGCACCACAGAACAGAACGCGGTGCGCAGCATTGCGCTGCGACGGTCTTCTGTTTCGCTTTGGTGCGCGGGCTTGTCCATTTCATAAGGCTCCTGTCACTCACGTTTCCGAGTGACCAAAGCCTGACAGCCCATGCGATTTTCGGGGAGTGGGACTGCGGGCCATATCCAGCAACGCCCCGCGACCTGCTGCAGATGAATGCAAACGCGAACCTGTAACTATTGCTACAGGTTGCGACTGTAAAAATCCCTCATGAGGAGAGTTTGAATAGTGATCAGATGCTCAAATTATTCCCGTAAGATGCTGTTCATGCATTAAGTAATCTGCGCGTATGAATTCAGTCTTCAATTTCAGGTTGGCACTCATCTTGCTGAATTCCCCTGTGAAGGGAGCTGATGATGAAGACTTTTACCTTGAGTTCGGAAGGCGTCCTGGCGCGCTACGATTACCTTTCGCGCCTGTCGCCTGATCGCTGGGCATGGGAATATGCAAGGCGCAATCCCGACCTCAGACGCGATGCAGAGGCGCGGTCGGACGACGATGTATCTGAAATGAAAGCGCCTTGCGCCGATATTCGTCTCTTGAAGCCCCGCAACCCGCAGCGCCTCGCTCACCGCTGGGGCCTTATGTTCATGCCCGATCCAGACCTTAATGGGTTTGAAGCCGATGCGGTCTGGAACAAGCATGTGTTTCCCGATCAGGTGGAAGTGAACTGCTCACCACGGGCGCCGGGCGAAAGCTGTGATATCTGGGACAGCACGGTTCCAATTTGCCAAATCACCCACATTACCGATTTGCAGGCCCGCGAATTTCTTCTGATCCGCGGCAAGGGCTGCGTCGTGCAGGTGCGCTGCACCGGCGTTTCGATTCTGGGGCTCGAACCTGTTCGGATGAAACTGACCATCTCTGATCTCAAAGCCTATGAGCGCAAACTGAAAGCGCAGAAAGCCGCACTTGCCCTGATCGAGGAAGGCAGCGTGCCCGAGGCGCCGCTCTGGACCAAAACCACGCAAATCCTGCGTGACGGTTTGGTCGCCCTCGATTGTCTTGAGCTTGGCATGTCACGGCGCGAAATCGCCATTGTTCTCAACGGCAAAGCGGCCGTCGATGCCGAGTGGAGCGATGAAACCGGCACCATGCGGGACGCCATCCGCTACATTATCAAAAAGGCGGAGGGGCTGCGGGATGGCGGCTATCTGGTTGAACTTCTCGGCGCACAGCTGGGGTTTAATCAGCGTGCCGCATGAGTGAAGTCTTCACTCATTGCGGGCAAGCTCTCTTAGAACGTCGCTCTTGCAGGTCTGATATGCCCGTCGCCTGAAGTCTCCGCCGCTCTTGAGTCTGGAAGCCGGTAGGATGAGTCCGCACTCGGCACGGACCGCTTCAGCTTCGATGACATCTAATGGTTGGAAAGCTTTTGGGGCCGACGCGCATCCCGCGAGCGAGGCGGCTAAGGTCCCCGTAATGAACAAGTTCCGCAAATTATTCATCGACATACGTAGACTACTTTTGTGAATGATTACTTTTCAGTTTTAGTCAGAAACACTGAGCCGCGCTGGCGGCACCAGGGCGTTTGATTGAATTCGGCACCAGAAGATCCTCAGTTTCATCAATGTTCGCGATCCTGGAACGCAAGTAGTCGCAAAGCGTTGAACACGACGATCAAAGTTGAACCTTCGTGAATGAGGACAGCGGGCCCGATCCCGAGACCGAAAAGCGTCGCGGGAATAAGAAACGCGACGATGCCGAGGCTGACCCAGAGATTTTGCCGGATAGTGCGACTGGTTGCCCGGCTCAATCCGACGGCAAATGGCAGCGTTTCAAGATCATCAGCCATGAGGGCAATGTCAGCGGTCTCAAGCGCAACGTCTGAGCCCGCCGCTCCCATGGCAATACCGACAGTCGCATTAGCCATGGCAGGCGCATCATTGACGCCGTCCCCAACCATAGCGACACCGCGGCCTTGCTTGAGCGATTTGATCTTGGTGACTTTGTCATCGGGCATGAGATCGCCGAAGGCCTCGTCCAGCCCAACGTCTCGCGCGACAGCATCTGCCACATTCTGATTATCGCCCGAAATCATCATCATGCGGGTCACGCCGATGTCGCGCAGCCGCGCTATGACGGTTTTCGCGGCTTCGCGCGGCGTGTCCATCAGACCGATTACGCCCAGATAGCGCTCACCATGGCGCACAATCATCGTTGTGCGGCCATCGGCCGACAGCGAATTGACGCGCTCTGCCAAGTCCTCGGGCACTGGCTTGCCGTCCACCTCATCAAACAAGGCCGATTTGCCGATATGCACAATCTGGCCATCATACATGGCGGAAACACCGCGACCGGTTATGCTTGTAAAATCGGTTGCGCTGTCGGGGATTGATCCGAGGCGCCTTTTCGCATCGCGCACCACGGCCTCGGCCAGCGGATGATCACTCAGCGTTTCAACAGCGGCGCTAACCCTGAGCAAAGTGTCTTCATCGACATCGCCGAAAGGCACAATATCCACTAGGCGCGGCTCGCCCTCCGTCAGTGTGCCTGTTTTGTCAAAGGCGATGGCGTCGAGCCGTCCGAGCGCCTCAAGCGGCGCGCCGCCCTTGATCAACACGCCGCCGCGCGCGGCGCGGGCCACGCCGGAGAGAATGGCGCTTGGGGTTGCAATGGCCAGCGCGCAGGGGCTTGCCGCCACCAATACAGCCATGGCTCGGTAGAAGCTTTCGGAAGCCGTCTCGTCCAAAACAAGGAAGGCCAGCGACGTAACAACCGCCAGAACAATGACGCACGGCACAAATATGCGCTCGAACTTTTTGGTAAAACTCTGGGTCGGTGACTGGCGTGTTTCAGCCTCGCTCACCATGGTGACAACGCGGGCCAGCGTCGTCTCGCCCGACAATTTGGTCACTTCTATATCAAGACTGCCGGACCCATTGATTGACCCCGCGAACACGCGGCTTTCGGCCTTCAGCGCGTCAGGATTAGCAGCTGCCTTTTCGCGGTCAGCCACGGGTCTTTTGTCTACGGGCGCGCTTTCGCCTGTAATGGGCGCCTGATTGACGGCGCTTTGTCCGCTGACCACAAATCCGTCGGCTGGCAAGCGCTCATTGGAACGCACCACAACGACATCGCCGACAACTAACTCGTCAATCGCAATGGTTTCTGTCGTCTCACCCCTACGGACAAGCGCCTCATCCGGAGTGAGATCCGACAAAGCCGAAATCGCATTGCGCGCCCGGGCCATGGCATAGTTTTCAAGGGCATGGCCAATGGCAAACAGGAAGAGAAGAAAAGCACCTTCCGCCCATTCGCCGAGAATGGCGGCGCCCGTAGCAGCCACCAGCATCAGAAAGTCGATCTGAAACTGGCCTTTGAGTATTTTACCCATGGCCTCACGCAGCGCGAAATAACCGCCGAAAAAGTAAGCCGCGAGCAGGAAGCCAAATCCGATGGGGTCCGGTAGAAACCCAAGTTTGGGTCCGAGCCAGCCTGCCAGCAGGCAAAGTCCAGCTAGCCCGGCAAAGATGATTTCCGCGCGCGGGCCCACTATACGGCTAATGACATCGCCATGGTCATGACCATGACTGTCAGTGTCATGATCATGATTTGAGTGTTTCGGGGGTGACATAAGCGTCTCCAAAAAAGTGACGCCTTGGCGGATTACACCGCCAAGGCGGAGTGATTTATTCCGCTGGCACAGTTTCGGGGTTGTGCCGTGTTTCCAGTAGCGAATGATGCGAGTCAGGTTTTGGCGAGAACCACCGATGCAATGCCGGCATCACGAGCAGCGTCAGCAGAGTTGAAGAGACAAGCCCGCCTGTGACGACAGTTGCCAGAGGCCGCTGTACTTCGGCGCCGACGCCAGTCGCAAACAGCAAGGGCGCAAGTCCCAAAGCGGTTGTCATCGCCGTCATCAGAACGGGTCTGGCGCGCATCCCAGCCGCATCGATTGCGAGCGCATCCCGGTCCCGCCCGGCGCGGGCGAAATCATCCATGAAGCTCACCAGGACCATCCCGTTGCCAAGTGCGATACCAAACAACGCGATGAAACCAACCGTCGCGGGAACCGAGACAGGCAGGCCTGTAATCCAGAGTGCGAGCGCGCCTCCGGTTAACGCCAGGGGGATGTTCAGCAGTATGAGAATTGCCGATTTAAGCCGTCCGAATGTCAGTAGCAGGATCAGCAATACAATGCCGAGCGTGATTGGTATCACAACTGCGAACCGAGCATTGGCCTGTTGCTGCAATTCAAACTGACCGCCCCAGACAACGCGGTAGCCTGCAGGCAGGTCAAGATTGGCGTCCGTCAGAGCTTGCGCCTCCGTTACAAAAGACCCGATGTCACGGCCCCGCACATTGGATTGGACAGTGATAAAGCGCTCGCCATCCTCTCGCGTGATCTGGCGCGGACCAATCACGGTCTCGATAGTGGCCACGCTTTCCAGCGTGACACGTGCGCCGGTCGGCGATTCCAGCACCAAACGGCGGATGGCTTCGGCTGTATCGCGGCTCTCTTCATGAAACCGCACGACGATCGGGAATTGCCGAACGCCTTCAAACAGAGCGCCGGCTTCTGCGCCGCCGACCGAGGTCCGCAAGGCGTCAAGCGCGTCCTCAACATCGAGACCATACCGCCCGAGGGCCGCGCGATCGACACGCACCACGAGTTGTGGCGCCCCTGTAATCTGGTCAGCCTGAACTTCAGCTGCCCCATCGACCTGTTGCAAGATGGCCTGTAGCTCTTGTGACTTTTTCAACAGGACATCACTGTCCGGCCCGAAAATTTTCACGGCAAGTTCTGCGCGCGTCCCGGTCAAAAGCTCATCAACAGACATCGCGATAGGTTGACCGATATTGACGACAATACCGGGCACACCTTCGAGATTTTCCGATATCGCTGTGCGCAAGTTCTCCGGCGACAAGCCTTTGCGCCACTCCGACCTCGGATTGAGTTCAACAAAAGCTTCCGCACTATTGGTCGGGTCGGCGTGGGCCCCGACCTCACCGCGACCGATTCGGGTCACGATAGACTTGATTTCCGGAAAGGCCGTCAGAAGCCTTTTCTCAACGCGGGTGGTCGTTTCCGCCGCTTCTGTCAAAGAGATAGATGGTGCCATGGTCACGCGGAGTAGAACATCACCTTCTTCAAGCGAAGGAGTAAATTCAGACCCGAGGCGCGATCCGGCCAGTCCGCCCGCTACGAGGAGGATGGCGGCCAGAGCAATCGCCGCCAAACGCTGGCGAACGAAGAATCCGGCGGCTTGGCTGACCGTGCGGGCAATCCATCCCGGACGGTCCTCACGCGGCTTTTTGCTCCGACGCATGACCCCATTTGCGAGCGATGGCGCAATCAGCGCGGCGTAGAACAATGACCCCGTCATGGCGAGCGCCGCGGAGGCTGCCAGAGGCCGGAAGGTTTTACCTTCCACGCCTTGCAGCGAGAAAAGCGGCAGAAAGACGACGATCACCACCGCAACGGCCGCAATTAGCGGCGCTATGACTTCCGCAGCCGAGCGCGCCACAACATCTCTCTGATCGACAGACGGATCGCTTTCCCGGAATCCCCGGTCGACATTTTCTGCGATGACGATAGCCCCATCCACCATCATGCCAATGGCAATGGCCACGCCGCCCAGCGACATGAGGTTGGCACTGATGCCGAGCCATTGCATCGCGATGAAGGCAAAGCCCACGGAAAATGGAATAGAAAGGACAACAACCAGGCTTGGACGCCAGCCGCCCAGAAAGACGAAAACGACCAGTGCGACGAGTAGCGCGCCCTGCCACAGCGCCGTTGTCACCGTGGCGGCAGCTTTGTTGACCAGTGTTCCCTGATCATAATAGGGCACGGCGTTGACGCCTTCCGGCAGGTTTTTGTTGATTTCCTCAAAGCGTGTCTGAACGCGCGCAATCACATCGGACGTATTGGCGCCATAGAGTTTGAGCACCAGTCCCGCGACCACTTCACCTTCGCCATTGGCGGTGGCCAGGCCCTGGCGTACCCCGCCGCCGACAATGATTTCACCGAGGTCGCGTACCCGCACGGGGCGGCCATCATCGACATTGACGACAATTTCCGCAAGATCTTCAACCGATCGCGCCAGTCCGACGCCGCGGACCGTATATTGCTCGGCCCCGATTTCGAGAAATTGTGCGCCTTCGGTCTTGTTGCCGCGCTCAAGGGCGGTCATCACATCACCAATCTGGATGTCGTAAGCCAATAGCGCGTCCGGATCGAGCCTGACCTGATACTGCTTTTCATAACCGCCAAGTGACAGCACTTCGGTGACGCCGGGCACAGTCTGAAGCTGGTATTTGATGATCCAGTCCTGGATTTCGCGCATTTCTACAAGATCGCGCGCGCCGGTCTCATCTTCGAGACGGAAATAGAGAATAATCCCTAGACCTGTTGAAATCGGCCCCATTTGCGGGTCACCAAAGCCATCGGGGATATTGCCGCGCGCTTCGGCGAGGCGTTCACCAACAACCTGGCGCGCAAAATAGACATCCGTGCCGTCTTCAAAATAGATGTTAACGACGGACAGTCCAAAGTTTGAGACCGAGCGCATATGGTCTAGCTTTGGCAAGCCGGACATGGCGGTCTCGATTGGATAGGTCACGTAGCGCTCCACCTCTTCTGGGGCGAGGCCTTCGGTTTCTGTGAAGACCTGAACGAGTGAGGGTGTCACATCGGGAAAGGCGTCAACGGGTAGCGCCTTGAACGCGAATAATCCGCCAAGGGTCATGGCGAGCGCCGCGATGGCGGCGAGCAGCCGCCCTCCGGCGATACGGTGCATTAAATTTATCATATCAAATGTCCTAGTGGCCGTGGCCATCGCCAAAGGCGTCTTTTTCGAGTTGAGCTTTGAGGGTGAAGGCACCGTCTGTCACGACTGCCTCACCCGCCATTAGGCCGGAGCGGATTTCCACAAACCCGCCGGATTTGGTGCCTGTCATCACTGCGCGCGGTGCATAGCCGCCCTCGACAGGGACGAACACGGAAGGTCTGTCTTCAACCAATTGAATGGCTGCTTCCGGTACGCGCAAAACCTGCTCAGATGTGCCAACACTGAGATCGGCCGTGACATACTGACCAGGTCGCAGTGTGCCATCCGGGTTGTCAACGATCACGCGGGCCGTCGCGGTGCGTGACGTTTCGCTGATGACCGGCAAGACAAAGGCAATTGTGGACTGCGCAAGGATTTCACCGCTGTCGGTTTTTAGCGCGACAGGAGCGCCGACGCGAATGCGGGCGATGTCCTGTTTGTAAACGGCAATATCCGCCCAGACGACACTATCGTCGACAAGGGTGAACAGCGGATCAGCGCCGGCATCCCCGGCTGAGACCGTTTCGCCCAGCATGACCGTGCGGCGCACCACCGTTCCGGCAATCGGCGCTGTCAGATAGGCATTGGCATTATCGCCGTCAGCCGCCGTGGAAATGCGCTCCAGTGCGGCATGACTGACACCTGCGGCATGGAGCTCATTTTCAGCCGCGTCACTATCGGCTTTCGCAGCTTCAAATTCCGCCCGCGCGGCTTGCAAATCGGCTTCCGAGGTGATCTTGTCCGCAAACAGTTTTTCCTCGCGGGCCAGCGCCTGACTGGCCAGAGCTTTGCGCGTTTCCGCCGTGAGCCAAGCGGCTTTCAGACCTGCGAGTTCACGGCTCTTGATCAGCGCCAGCGTATCGCCGCGTGCCACGTGATCCCCTTCGCTCGCATAGAGTTTGCCAATTACGCCGCTGACCTTGGGCGAGACATTGGCAACACGATCAGCGTCAAAGCGGATTTCGGCCGGAAGGCTGAGAGATTGCGCAATCGCCCCCTCTGCAACAATTGCTGTTTCAATACCGGCCTCAGTGGCCGCGTCCTGGGTTAGTTTTACAACGTCGCCTTCGGATTCACTATGATCATCATGGCCGTCAGGCTCGCCGTCACTTTCCGCATGATCGTCATGCTCATCATCTTGATCGGTCTCGCCATGGTCATCGTGATCCGCTTTTTCTTCGGCATGATCATCGTGATCATCGTGATCAGCGGTCGCGGCGGAGGTTTCGCTAGCGACCCGATTTGTATCCGGGGTTGCATTGCCGCATCCCGCCAAAATCACGGCCAGAACCATCATGGTCGTTGGCAAAATATGTGTCTGTTTCATTGGAAGTCTCCATTAAACGGGGCGGCACCGATCAGGCTTTTGAGACGCATGAGGTCCGCATTAAGGGTACGCCGCGCGTCAATTACGCTGACGCCTGCCTCGATCAGCCCTTTACGGGTATCGAGCGTTGATGTGAGGTCAAACCGGCCTGCCGCGTAGCCTTCAACAGATGCGTCGTAGGCGGAACGGGCCGCAGGTAGCGCCTCCTGTTCGAGTAGCGTCAGCCGGGCCTCGGCGGCGCGCACCCGCGCGGCGGCGGCCTGTTGCTGCGACCGCAATCTGGCCTCAACGGCGACGGCGCTGATACGTTCGGCATCGGCGCGATAACCCGCTGCGCGAGCGGCGTCGCGGTTACGGTCAAAAAGCGGAATCGGCACGGTGACCCCGACCAGGAGCGCATTGTCGCCGGTCTCTTCAAATTGGCGAACGCCCGCACTAACCGTGACATCAGGAATACCGGCCGCGCGGGCGGCGTCCTGCTCAGCGTCGCGGGCTGTTGCTCCAGCTTTAGCCGCGGCGAGCGCCGGGTGCTCGTCAAGCCCGCGCGTCTTTGAGAGTATTTCACTTTCATCAGACAATATGGCGCGCGGGGGCGCAAAAACCGGCGTTGAGCTTCCCCAAAGCGCGGCGAGTTCATAGCGGCGTTGATCAATTTCAGCGTCTGCGGCAAGTGCGGCGGCTTTGAGTGCAGCCGCATCTGCCTCGGCGCGCGAGCGCTCCGGCGGGGCGGCCGCGCCGGCCTCAACACGTTTCGCAACGGTTTCAGCCAAAGACACGGCGAGATCCGCCGACTCCCGTGCCAGCGCTGCGAGTTCTGTCGCGGCGATCAGGTCATGATAGAGCAGCGCTGCTTCTAGCTCGGTCTCTCTTAATATGACGCGGCATTCAGCGTCGGCGAGCGCTGCCCGCGCCCGCGCGGCACGCTCGCGCTTGGCTCTTTTACCTCCAAGCTGGAATGTCTGCTCAATGGCGAGCGTGGTTTCGGTTTGGTCAAACCCGTTGAGCGGTCCGGTGCCTGAGAAGTTTTCAATTTCCAGTCCGATTGACGGATTAAGACGGCGCCCAGCCTGATCGGCTTCGGCTGCGCTGGCGCGCGTCTCCAGTGCGGCCCGGCGGACATCCGGGGACGCATGACGGATTTGCATGAGCGCCATAGTGAGGGTTAGCGGCGCATCGGGCACGATGGTCGGCGCGCTGCCTGTTGGCCCGTTGCACGGGGCCGCGACCGCTGTGCCTGCAAAGGCAGCCGCGATCAGGACGCAGAGTGCGCCCTGTTTGAATTTTGGCATGGGATATTCTTCCTTGTGATAACCTGAATCGACATCAAACCCACGCGCAAAAGGCGCGGATTCAGAGAGTCAGGTTAGGCACGCGGAGGACGATAAAGACCGTGAGGACCAGCGCGCGGAACGTGCTGGTCTGCGCCGGGGCGAAGCCCCGATGTAGCTGATAAAGCGTAAGAGAAGGTCAGGCTGTTCATACCCACCATATGCAAATGGCATGGCCCGCAGCTATGAGTATGATGTTTGTGGGCCGGACGCTGCTCACTATCATCATTTTCAGTGTCACCGATTTCGGCGGCATGATGCGCTTCAGCGTCTGCGGTCATACAGGCAATCTCTTCAGCGTCCACAGGATGAATATCGGCCGCCGTTGCACCCATACCAAGGGTCACGCTCAACATGAGCGCAAGCCAAAACCTGACGGTGCATATGACGGTTACAATTTTCATTCGCTCAACGACTATCCTATTTCATTGTCAAAATCATTAAATCTATTCATTTATTTAGTGCGGCTCAGTGTCATGACCCGTCTTTATCGCAATCTCGCTGCATTTAATGCGTTCCCGAATATCGCCCTTGGCATTTCGGGTGACAAATCTATCAGCGTCCAATGTCATAATACTGAGTTCAACAGCGGGTTTTGATTGCCCGCTGGGATCGAGCGGAAAGTCATTATGCGTCATGGCCAGCACGTCGCCGTTGCGGTCCCAACTGCCAATCGCATGGACCGGCCCTTTGGCGCTGAGGAGGACAAGCACGACCCCATCCGATGAAAAATAAGTAATCGGAGCGGTTTCACAGGCGTCACCGTCGGTCCCGCTGGCCCAGGCCCCGAGCGGTTGTAGCGTCTCAGTGAGCGGATCGGCAAAGCTGGCGCAGCTTGCTACGAGCGCTGAGGCGGCCATTGCGAGGCCAACGCGAAGTGAATCGAATTTGATCATGTCGGTTTTATAGCCCCTACAGTGGCTGTAGGGGCAAGCGAATTCTTACATCGACAACTATTAAGCATGGGCCAGATTAATCAGCCGCTATTTTTGTTCAGCATTATCCGTCCGTCGTGGCTTCGTGAGTAACTCAGAGATCAACAGTAAGCCGACACCGCAGACAATCGCGCTATCGGCGAAGTTGAACGCGGGCCAGTGGTAGTTATTGATGTGAAAATCTAAAAAATCGGTCACCGCTCCATGTCGCACGCGATCGACTATGTTTCCGAGTGCTCCACCTGTAATCAGCCCGAGTGCGGTTGCGATCTGGCGATCAGCGGTGCGCCATAACCAATAGAATAAAACCGCGACGATCGATAGAGCGGCTAGAGTAAGGAGCCAGGGAGGCAGGCTGCCTAGAAGACCAAAGCTGATACCATTGTTCTTGAGCCGCACAATGTTGAAGAATGGAAGGACCGTCACACCGTTATCCAGGGCATCAATATTGAGGATAAGTGCTTTAGTGAGTTGATCTATCGCCAGAACGCCCAGACCAATGATGAATCCAATCTTCTGAATGGTCATATTGCGGCTCTGAGGTCGTTGCGTGCATCGCGAATTATTGCCCATGCAGAATGCAGGAATAGCCCGGCGATCCCGACTGCAACCACGAGATCGGGCCAACCGTGACCGAGCCAGGCGACCAAACCTGCTGCCACAATTACGGCCGCGTTCCCGATGGCGTCATTACGTGAAAACAACCAAACCGCGCGGACATTAGCGTCGCCTTTTCGGTGAGGGAGTAGCGGTAAGACGGCGATGACATTTATGACGAGCGCGATGAGCCCGAACATGCCCATCAGGGCAGCGTCAGGTATCGTTTGATTAAGAAGACGCCACACCGTATTCGCGAGTACGCCGAAGCCAAGCAAAGCCAGGAATACGCCTTGAATCATGGCTGAACGAGCGCGCCAGGCAAGACTCCAGCCGATTGCGAGCACGCCGAGGAATGTAATGAGACCATCACCGACAAAATCTAACGCATCAGCTTTTAACGCCTGTGAACCGGCGAAAAAACCCGCGATCATTTCCACAATTCCATAACCAACGTTCAGGAAAATTACGATCCAAAGGGCGCGTAAATACTCCGGATTCTTTTGGGTTTGTGAGGCGGCGGGGCCATCATCGCCTGGCGCAATTCTCTCGAAGCCGTAACCGGTTTTGGCGACGCCAAGTTCGATTTCTGGAAGTTGGGACTCTGAAACCCATAGCGTCATAATATGTGTCGCAGCCGAAACTTTGACGGCTTTTGGGGCGACACCAGCCGATTGAGCCGCCCGTTCGATTTCGGCAGCATCTCGCGCGCAATCCATTCCTGATACCCGGTAACGAAACGGGAGCGAAGTGTCGGAGCCTGCTGTTGGGGAGGTAGATGTTTTGCTCATGACAATGCTCTCAATTGAGAGACTACACGTATGCTTTGTCGTTGTTCCATTCAGTCTCGCCCATCCAAATTTATCGGGAGGTGCTTTCAATAATGGAAGAGAATTACCATCTACAGTCACTGTAGGGTCAAGCGGTTTGCTCAAAAGGTCGAAAGCCGCTCATGCGCATCTGCGATGCATTCGCTATGATCATTGAGCGTTGAAATGATCCGACACGTGTCAACCCGGCCGCCCTCGCAGCACGTAATCATCCGTTTGAGCTCCGCCTCAAGCGCTTCAAGCTGCGTCAGGCGTTTGCGCACATCTGCAAGCTGTTCACGGGCTATCGCGTCCACGGCCGTGCAATCCTGATCCGGCTGAGTTTGCAGATCAATCATTTCACGAACGGCCTCCATCGGAAAACCAAGATCACGGGCATGCCGTATGAACGACAAACGCTGCACGGCCTCATCGCCATATAGCCGTTGGCCGCTCGAACTTCGGTCCGGCTCGCCCATCAAATCAATCGATTCATAATAGCGTATGGTTGTCACTTTCACGCCCGCCGCTTTCGATAAACGACCAATGGTCATCTGCGTCATTCCGGGCTCCAAAGAAAAGTCTTGCCTCTATAGTCGCTGTAGACTGTAGGGTTTCTTCGAGAATCGTCAATGGGGAATAGGATTAGAAGATGTCGGGTTGCTGTGAGGACAAAACATTTGATGGGGTTTCGCCTGCTTATAAGCGGGCTCTGATGGCCGTCATCGCCATCAATGCGGTCATGTTCTTTGTTTGAAATGACGGCGGGGATAATGTCGGGCTCTCAGGCCCTCAAAGCCGACGCACTCGACTTCGCAGGCGATACGGCGACCTACGCGCTCAGCCTCTTCGTTATCGGGGCGAGCCTGAGGACGCGGGCGCTTGCATCGCTGATCAAAGGCGCCTCGCTCGCAGCGATCGCGATCGCCGTCCTCGGCATGACCGTGTTGAGGGTCATGAACGGCGCGCCGCCGGAAGCCGCAACCATGGGAGTGGTCGGCTTTCTGGCACTGTCCGCCAATGTCGCGAGCGTGCTGATACTGCTGCGCTGGCGCGACGGCGACAGCAATGTGCGTTCGGTCTGGCTCTGCTCGCGCAATGACGCCATCGGCAATGTCGGCGTGATCGTCGCTGGCGGGGTTGTCGCGCTGACCGGAACGGCCTGGCCGGACCTGCTTGTCGCCGCCCTTCTGGCGGGCCTGTTCCTGAAATCGGCGAGCGCCATCACGCTGCAGGCCCTGCGGGAACTGAACACAACCGGCGCGTCGCATGCGACTCCGGTCGAATCGTCCTCATGAGCCTGCGCATTCCACCTCTTGTTCAGGTCCTGATCTGCGGTGCGATCGGCTGGGGACTGTCCTCTGTCACGCCTTTTCTGGCGTTCGAAGGCGTGTGGCGTTCTGCGGCGGCGTTGCTTTTCATCGCTGCTGGCATGGCCATTCTGGCGCTCGCGCTCGGCGCATTCATCCGCGCCCGCACAACCGTCAATCCGCTCGCCCCTGAAGAGGCTGCCACGCTGGTCACCACAGGGCTTTACCGCATCAGCCGCAATCCGATGTATTTGGCCATGGCGGCCATTCTGACAGGCGGCGCGTTTCTGATGGGCAATTTGTCCGCTTTCGTAGCTCCAATTCTCTTTGTCTGGCTGATGACTGAGTTTCAGATCAAACCGGAAGAGCGCGCGCTGCAGGCGAGATTCGGTGAAGCGTTTGACGCCTACCGTATCCGCACGCGGCGCTGGATTTAGGAGGCGCGCCTGTGTTCAATACACCCCTATGGATGGAATGGCTGGCGTTCGGATTGTCAGTGTCCGGAGCGGCAGCGATCTTTTCGCTGTGTGCGGTATCGCTGTTCCGACGCGATTTTCAGTTTTTTCCGCCTCCGGAAAAACGGAGCTGGCAATACCGGACGTTCTGGGCCTTTTTTCGTTTGTTTCTATACCCGCTTGTTGCGCTCTCCATCCTCGTTTTTGAGCCGGCGGAGGATGCGGGGGCCATGGCCCGGCAAGGTGTCGGCGGCGTGCTGGCGGTCACGGGTATTGGCCTTGCCTTCTGGATCTCAATCCAGATGGGCTGGCGCAATGCCTTCGGCGAAGCGCGGGGGCTGGTGACAGATGGCTGGTTTCGTTTCAGCCGGAACCCGATCTATGTCGTGACCTGGCTTGGTCTGCTGGGCTGGGCGATCATCTTGAACGATTTGCGCGTAACGTTTCTGCTGTCTTTATGGGCAGCGATGTACTGGCTCGCTCCGAGGATAGAAGAGCCCTGGCTGGAACGCCAGTATGGGGATGAGTATTGCGCCTATAAGCAGCGAACGCGGCGTTTTTTCTAAGGGCGGTGTTCGGCTGTTCGACCAAGGAAAGGGCGCCCCGGCCTTCGCCGGCCGGGCTGGCGTGAACCAGGCCATCGCTGCGCGCCGTCCCGGCCCTTCGGGCTTTCATCCCTGGCGCAGTTTTTAAGCAGTGTTGTGAAGGATTCGGTCGGCGCTGGCGCGCCGGCATGTTTGCTTCTTTTTTCCCTCTCAGGCGGGGGCGGAGGCGCGCATGCCAGATGGCGGCGCTCCCGGAAGGGGGGCGGCGTCTTGAAGATCGTCTATGTGCCTGCGGCCTCCTACCTGACCCCTTCCGCTCACGCCTGACGCCATCTGGCCAGCGGCCTCTCACCGCCCCCGCCTTGCGGGAAAAAAGCGGGGGTCAGAGGAGGCAGAGATGGCGCAGCGCCGCAGACAACGAAACACGCGGAAAGACCTTTATTCAGAGGTCACGGATAACATCATCGCGGAACTGGAACAGGGGCGCGCGCCTTGGGTGCAGCCTTGGGGCGGGGTGGAGGGGGCTACTCCGCTTGGCTTGCCCGAGAATGGCGCGACGGGCAGGCGCTATTCCGGAATCAATATTCTGCTTTTATGGGGCGCGGCGATTGAGCAAAGCCGTTCCTGTCAGACATGGCTGACCTTCAAACAGGCGCTGTCACTTGGCGGGTGTGTTCGCAAAGGCGAGCGCGGCACGACGGTTGTTTATGCCGACCGCTTCACCCCGAAAGCCGAACGGGAACGTGTGCGCGAGACGGGCGAGTCGCCGGGCACGGTGCCGTTTCTCAAACGCTATACCGTGTTCAATGCAGACCAGTGCGACGGCCTGCCCGAAGACCTGACCGCCAACGCGCCCGACTTGCCGGAGCGCGAGATTATCCCCCGCGCCGAAGCGCTGATTACAGCGACGGGCGCGGATTTCAGGATTGGCGGCGACCGCGCCTACTATGTTCCGTCCAGGGATTTCATTCAGGTTCCGCCGCAGCCTGCTTTCTTTGACCAGATCAATTATTACCGCACCTGCTTTCATGAGCTTGGCCACTGGACCGGGCACCCGAAACGCCTCGCCCGCGACCTGAAAGGCGCATTCGGCACCAAAGATTACGCCCGCGAGGAACTGGTGGCGGAACTCGCCAGTGCGTTCATCTGCGCGGACCAGTCCATCGCCCCGACCGTGCGGCATACGGATTACATCGGTTCTTGGCTGGAAGTATTGCGCGAGGACAAGCGCGCCATTTTTCGCGCCGCGTCGCTCGCTTCCAAGGCGGCTGATTACATTCTCGCTTATGCCGCGCCGGACCCCTGCAGCGCTGCCGCAGCGATGGAAGCGGCGCCATGGTGAGGCAGATAAACAAAAGGTCCGGGGGACATTTTGTCTGCCGAACGAATCCGCCCTTTCGCATCAGCCGACTCGACGCGGCGCTTGCATCGCTTGACGCCGAAGACATTGGCGCATGGGCCGTGCTGGTCTGCGGCTGTTTCCACATTTTCGAGAGCGAGGGGGCGGCGCATCGCGCCTACCGCCTCTGGCTTGAAAACCGCCCTGTGCGCTGACGCACGGGGCATCCCACCAACTGCACATCATGAAGGAGGCAACGCCATGCAGTTAAAACATATCCCTATCACCGACATGAAAGTGTCCCGGCTCAATATGCGCCACGGGCGCAAAGCGCCCGACATTTCCGACATCTATCCGTCGATAAAGTCGCGCGGCGTCTTGCAGACCATGCTGGTCCGCAAGGAAGGTAGCAAGTATGGCGTTGTCGCCGGACGCCGCCGTTTCTTCGCCCTCAAACGCCTCGCCAAGGAGACAGGCAAGGCGCAGAAAGCGCCCTGTCTCGTTATGCAATCCGGCGATGACATTGCCGCGCTGGAAGCGACCCTTGTCGAGAACACCACCCACCTTCCAGCCGACGAGTTTCTGCAATATGACGTCTTCGCCCGGCTTGCTTCAAAAGGCGAGACCGTCACGGTGATTGCAGAGCGCTTCGGCGTCACCGAACTCATGGTGCGCCGGGTGCTGGCGCTGACGGCGCTCACCGATGATATCAAGGCGCTCTACAGGGCCGAAATCATCGACAAGCGGACGCTTTACGCCCTGACGCTCGCCACAAAAGAGCAGCAGGAAGACTGGCTGACCCTGTTGAACGCGGAAGACGAATACGCCCCGCGCGGCGAGCAGTTGAAAGACTGGCTCACAGGCGGCGGCCGCATCACCACCGACAAGGCGCTGTTCGATTTGGAAGCCTATGACGGGACCGTGCTGACCGACCTGTTCGGCGAGACTGCCATTTTCGGGGACGCTGACCTGTTCTGGACTTGCCAGAATGAGGCCATCGCCGACATGGCCGAACGCTACCGGAATGAGGGCTGGGCCGAAACCGTCGTGCTGGAACGGGGCGCGCACTTCCTGACATGGGAGCATGGCAAGCGCAGCCGGAAAGACGGCGGCAAGGTCTATATCGAGACCCGCCATGACGGCTCTGTCACGGCCCATGAAGGCTATCTGCCATCAAAGGACATCGAGAAAATCGAGCGTATCCTTGGCCGGGGCGGCGATGGCGAGAACGGCAAGCCCGCCCCAAAACCGGAAATGTCCGGTCCCTTGGCGGAATATGTCGCGCTGCACCGTCACGCCGCCGTCAGGGCGAGTCTGTGCGATGCGCCCGGCGTCGCGCTGCGCCTCGCCGTCGCCCATCTTGTCACCCGCTCGGATAACTGGCGGCTGGACGTTGAGCAGCAGCGCACACGGAAGGAAGCGACCGCGGAAAGCCTCGCGGCTTCGGCAGGGGAAGTGAAGTTCGCCGCGCACCGCGCCAAGGCCAAGGCGCTGATTGGGCAGGATGACCAAGACGGTTCGCTGGTGGCGGAGAATGCTTTTCCCGCCGACCCTTGCGAGACCTTCGCCCGGCTTCTGGCGCTCAGTGATGAAGAGGTGCTGCATGTTCTCGCCGTCGCAATGGGCGAAACCCTGCAGGCAGGTTCGCCCGCCGTCGAAGCCGCCGCACATGTGACGGACACGGATTTTGCCGCGCTGTGGTCGCCCGATGAGGCGTTCTTTTACTTGCTGCGCGACAAGCGCGTCATCAATGAAGTGGTCGCTGAAATCGCCTCGCCATCCACGGCCCGGTCTGTCCTGACCGATACCGGAAAGGCGCAGAAATCCGTCATCCGCAACCGCATCGCCGGGCATGGATGCGACCCCGACCCGGACTGGCGGCCCCGCTGGATGCGGCAGTCGCCATCCTCTTATCTTGACGGCGCGCCATGCCCGCCCGCCGAAGCGTGGGAGGCCGTCAGGGGTCTGTTCGAGGACAGCGAGGACAGGGCTTCGCTCGAAACCCCGGAAGCAAAGACAGCCATCGCCGCCTGACACGCCTCCCGTAAGCGGCATGGTTCGGGACCGTCCGGCAGTTTTGCCGGGCGGTCTTTTCCTGTTGGTGGCGCGGAAGCAAGCTCGCGAAACGACATGGGTGGTTTCCTTACCAACTGCCCTGTTTGTTCCTGACATATTGGCGTGCCTGCCAGTTGCAAACACCTCTGGCATTGCACGAAGGACGCCCCGAGCGGCCCCGTTTCCTTGCCTGACCTGGACGACCGCCTGCGGGCCATGAAACCGCCCATCGCCAGAAATTTCCTCTGCTGTTCGGTCTGAAGAAGACCGAACGCGCATTCACCGCGAATCAAATTTCCGCCACCGGGCGGTGCTCCGCTTTGCTGCGCCCGCTTCGCGGTTCAGACCTGCCGCCCGCCGTCCCTTTAGGTCAGCGTCAACGGAGCCATCGGGGCGCCCGCGACACGAAGCCAAAAGGAGATATGAAAATGGCTAACGCACTTGGATATGTCAGCGAAACAGACACAGGCTTTGAAGGCGCACTTGCCATGATGAGCCTCAACACGCCGATCCGCATCATCAAAAATGACGAAAAGACCGCCGACAAACAGCCCGATTTCAGGGTCTATGCCGGAGAGAAAGGCTCCGATATTGGCGGCGGCTGGGTCCGCACCGCGAAGTCTTCGGGCCGCGAATATGTCTCGCTCACCCTCGCAGACCCGATGATCGGCCCGCGCAAAATCTATGCGAACCTCGCCCCGGTCAAGGATAAGGATGGCCGCCACGTCATCCTCTGGAACCCGCAGGGCTAGACGCCGAAACACCAACCATAACGCCGCCCCGGAGGCTTTCTCCGGGGCGGTTTTTTTATGCTTTTTCCTTGGTTAAAACGTCGGGGGAAAATTCATGTGATCCATTTTCCCTCTGCAAAATCCCGCAATCTCCGCCAATCCTTTCGTCTCAAAAGTGATGAAAGGACACTGTGTACAATGACGAAAAACAGACGAAATGATCGCCGAAACGATGGCTGGCCGGAGCTTTTGAGTGTCGAGGAAGCGGCAGAATTTCTGAGGCTGAAACGCTCAACGCTTGACCATTATCGCTGCGAGGGACGCGGGCCGATTTACCGCAAACATGGCGCGCGGGTCTTCTATCCGAAACCCGATCTCATCCGCTGGTCAGAGCGCAATTCCTATGCGTCCACATCCGAACGCCTGCAGAAGCCGGAATGAAAAAGCGCACGCTTTGGATGACAGGATTTAGCGCCGGTCTTGTCTTTTTCGGTCTGGTTCTCGACCCCGCAGATCGCTTGATCTGGAACCGGACCGCGAGCGCACCGACAGGGCTTTACTGGCTGAGCGACGCGCCCTTCACCCCTGGCCGATGGGTCGTCGTCTCCAGCCAGAGCGTGCAAGCGAACTGGGCGCAGGAGCATGAATTTGTTGGCGAAGACTGGCCGTTATTGAAACAGATTGCCGGGGGTCCCGGCGATGAAATCTGCCGGACCGGACGCGACATTCTGATCAATGATGAAGTTGTGGCGGAAGCGCTGATTGTCGATTCCAGTGGCCGAAACCTGCCTGTGTGGGATGGCTGTGTCCGGCTTGAAAGCGATGAGCTTTTCCTGCTGACGCCGCATCCGGCGTCGCTTGATGGCCGGTATTTCGGTCCCGTAAAACAAACAGACCTGGATGGCGTCGCCATCCCCGTTTTCGTGGCCCGGGACAGACAGGGCGCAAGCGGATGCAAAGCGATACATGCGGATGCAAGGGAATCAGAAGCGAACCCGGTAGGGCAAGATTGAAGCTATGGCACCACATGGCGCCTAACCCCTTGTCTGCACATCTGTTTTTTGGCGCCCTTTGCACAGCATTGTGGTGCATGCGTTTCTCGAAACGCGTTGAAATTACTGAATATTCCTTGGTGCACGGATTGAGTGACCTCCGATGAGCGAGGAAAGACCCTTCACGCCGCGGCTCGGACGTATACGCGATCAAGGCGCGCCCGCAGGCAAGCGCTTGTCACGCCAGCTGAATAAGGCCGGAGCGAGACTTTCCAAAGCCTCTCGCAAGTCTGCCTTTACAGGCGCGCGTTATGGCACGGGCGGCGCGGCCCGAACCGGTGGTTCTCGCCATAGGCATTTGTCTCGCCAACACATGCGCCGCGTCATTGTCAAAGTGCATATCGCAAGAGCGCGCGGCGCAGGTCCCGGACTCTTTCGCGCCCATGTCAGCTATCTGCAGCGCGACGGTGTCGATCGCGAGGGAGAAGGAGGCATTCTTTATGATCGCGATCAGGAGGGGATCAGCCCCCGCGAATTTCTGGAGCGTAGCGAGCATGACCTCCACCAGTTTCGGATCATCGTCTCGCCGGAAGATGGCGCACGTATGGGGGACCTCAAACAGGCCACGCGCGAACTGATGGCGAGAATGGAAAGGGATGTCGGGCGGCGTCTCGATTGGGTCGCCGTTGATCACCACAATACAGGCCATCCGCATACCCATATTGTTGTGCGGGGTCGCGACGCCCGGATGAAGGATGTCGTCATCGCGCGGGACTATCTCACAAAGGGCCTCCGAGAAGCTGCCGAAGAACTCGCCACGCAACGGCTCGGACCGAGGCGAACATTGGAGATCGCGGGTGCGCGTCAGAAGCAGGTGGATCAGGACCGCTGGACAGGGCTCGATTCCGAGATCGAAACGCGATTGGAGAACGGCGCATTCAGGCTAGGTGATGCAAGCTCGAGCAAAGAGCGGTTTGATCGGTCCTTGCGCTTCGCGCGCATCAGGCACCTTGAATCTCTTGGCCTGGCTGAACAGGACGGCACGCTCTCCTGGCGAATGAAACAGGGCTGGCAAGAGCAGCTAAAACGCAGAGCACGGCGCGGCGATATCATCCGCACACTTGCCGCTGAATTCGGCGAACGAGAGTCCGACATTCGATTTGTTCAGGACCGCGCGAAAGACGCCGCCCCCATTCGCGGGGTCGTGAAGGCTTATGGCCCGGAGGATGAACTTCGCGATACGCGCTATCTGCTTATTGAAGATTTTGACGGTGGCATCTGGCATGTGCCTTCTGCAGCGGTCGATGTTCACGCCCGCCCGCCGCAAGGCGCAGTGGTGGAGCTCTCCCGCGCGCGAGCCGTGGCGCGTTCCTCGGACAAGGCCATTGCTGAGGTCGCAGAGCAAACCGGCGATATCTGGTCGGAAGCCCTGCACGCCCGCCACGATCCCGGATCAAAACCAGCCTATCATCTGACACTGAAGCGGCGGCTCGAAGCTTTGCGGCGTGTGGGTATTGGGGAGCGCCTTGCGACCGGTGAATGGCACATTGGCGAAGACTTTCTGGAGCGCGCAGCGGCATATGAGGCGGGCCGATCCGGCGGCGTCAAATTGAGTGTCCTGTCCTGGCTTTCACCGAAGATGCAGATCGACCGCCTCGGCGAAACATGGATCGACGACCTGTCAGAGGATGCAGCAGCGCAGCAGCAAACCTTGAAGGACTTGAAAGCAAGTCGGCAGATCTGGCTCCGCGAACAAGGCTATCTGGGTGCGGGCCAATCAGAACTCATGGAAGAGCAGAAAAGCAAGCTGCGCGCTCTGGAACTGAAGCGTGAGCGGGACACCATCGCAGTCGCTTCAGGCCGAACCTCTGTTCAGCTGGCGAAAGGGGATCGGTTTGAGGGCAAGCTCGAAGGGCATGTCGACCTTGCAGCCGGGCGTATGGCGATCATTGGCAACGCAAAGGAATTCGCGCTGGTGCCATGGCGTGGCAGTCTTGGTCGGCAAATGGGACGAGAACTGACCATAAAACGCACCGCGTCGGGTATTGGCTGGAGCATGGATATGGGGCGTTCCAGAGGGCTGTCTCGCTAGACGGCTTGGATGGCTTTGCAAGGCGCTGCGGGAATTGGCGCAGAATCCCGCTGGTCCAAGACCAGTCTCAGCAATCATTCTTGGGAGACGACAAATTGCTCTTTCAAGGAGGCACGCCATGACCGGCACAAAGATACTCATTGGCCAGATCATGGTGGTGTTCGCGCTGATCATCGGAGCGGTCTGGCTCGCCACACAAATGACCGCTGACGCGCTTGGCCATCAGGCAGCGCTTGGCGCGCCCTGGTTCATCGCAGGCGAAACACCAATCTATAAACCGTGGCGGCTGTTCCAATGGTGGTACGCCTATGAAGCCTATGCGCCGGAAGTGTTCGCACGTGGCGGGCTGATCGCGGTCTCCGGTTCGGCGCTCGGCTTTCTGGCGGCGATCATTGGTTCTGTCTTGCGCAGTCGCCACGAGCGCCATGTCACCACTTACGGCTCGGCGCGATGGGCCAGCGCACCCGATTTGAAACGCGCCGGATTGTTTGCGGATAAAGGCGTGTTCCTGGGGCGTTGGCAAAAGCGCTATCTGCGTCATGACGGCCCTGAACATGTCATGGCGTTTGCACCAACGCGTTCAGGCAAGGGCGTGGGGCTGGTTGTACCAACCCTGTTGTCCTGGACCGGCAGCGCCGTCATCCACGACATCAAGGGCGAGAATTGGGAGCTCACGTCTGGCTGGCGATCCGGATTTTCCCGATGCGTGCGGTTTGATCCAACCGACCGGCGATCCCCGAAATATAATCCACTTATGGGCGTGCGCCGCGGCGAGCATGAAGTACGCGATGTTCAGAACATCGCTGACATACTGGTTGACCCTGAAGGCTCGCTGGAGCGCCGAAACCACTGGGAGAAGACCGGACATGCCTTGCTCGTCGGTGTCATCCTGCACGTGCTTTATGCAGAAGCAGACAAGACACTCAGCGGCTGCGTGCGGTTCCTGTCCGATCCGAAACGCTCCTTCGCCGTCACACTCCGTATCATGATGACAACGCCTCATCTGGGGGAGAGAGGGGTGCATCCGATAGTTGCGCAGGCCGCTCGAGAACTTCTCAACAAATCAGAGAATGAGCGCTCCGGGGTTCTGTCCACGGCTATGAGTTTCCTGTCGCTTTATCGTGACCCCGTGATCGCAGAAATCACCAGCCGGTCGGACTGGCGCATTGAGGACCTGGTCGAAGAGGAGAGCCCGCTATCGCTCTATCTGGTCGTCCCCCCGTCAGACCTCTCACGGACGAAACCGCTGATCCGGCTGATCCTCAATCAGATTGGACGCAGGCTGACAGAAGACTTGCCCGAAAAGAACCGCCGAAAACTCCTCTTCATGCTGGATGAGTTTCCAGCGCTCGGACGGCTCGACTTCTTTGAAAGTGCGCTCGCCTTCATGGCAGGCTATGGCATTCGGGCCTATCTGATCTCGCAATCCCTAAACCAGATCGAAAAGGCTTACGGGCCGAACAATTCGATCCTCGATAACTGCCATGTCCGAATTGCCTTTGCGACCAATGATGAGCGCACAGCCAAACGTGTCTCTGATGCCCTTGGCACGACTACCGAGCTTCGTTCCCAGAAAAATTATACCGGCCATCGGCTAGCGCCTTGGCTCTCCCACATGATGGTTTCGCGACAAGAAACTCAGCGCGCTCTGATCACGCCGGGTGAGGTCATGCAGCTGGCTGCATCGGATGAAATTGTCATGGTGTCAGGTGCGCCGCCCGCACACGCGCAGAAGCTGCGATATTTCAAGGACCGAAATTTCACCAAACGCGTCTTGTCACCAGCGCCAGTCGAATGGAGCGGCCAAGCATGTGACGCCGAATGGACATCCATTGTTGCGGCCCCGCCGTTCCAGGAGCCGGAGGCTAAGAAAGATATCGGACAACCCGATAGTGTGTCACTGAAACGGACGAGAGAACCTGAGTACACGAATGATGATACGCGTGAAAAATGCGTACGCGAGCCAAGTGCTGACGCCAACATAGACGATGAGATTGATCCGACCAGCGATCAAAATCTGGAAACCGTAAGACGCGCCGTAGCGGCAGATCGCGGCGATCCTGACGTCCTTCCGGGGTTCTGAGCCGATGGGAAAGCCGCGCGTCAACATACGGATTTCGACAAAGCTCTATGCGCAACTGTGTGAGGCAGCTGACAAGCCAGGGGTGACAAAAACGGCGATCGTTGAAGACGCACTGAGAGCATGGTTCGATCCAGAAGCGCGTTCAGTGCTGGAAGAGCGTTTGCTCGCCCGCATGGACGCCTTCGATCAGCATCAGGCGGATATGGAAAAGGACCTAGCCTACACTTACGCCACGCTGTCGCACTTTGTGTACTATTGGCTTACGCGGACCGAACCTATTCCTGAGGGGGAGCGTGATATCGCGCATGCGCTGGGGCAGAGGCGATTGGAGTATTTCAATGAGCAGGTGAGCAGCAAAATGTCTGCCGCGCCTGAGCCGGCCGCCTAGACGGGAGAAATGGACCCATCATAATTCTCGGTTCAGAAGTCTTGATTCGGAAGTATGGATACATTTCACACGAGCAGGCGCTGGCTCGATGGTTTCGTTGCGGTGCGAGTTCCGTACATGCCCACCAACCGAGACAACAATATTACCGTATACAGAACACCAATGACCGCCTCGAACGCGGCGGCGGCTTGAGGGTAATGCCCTTGAGGGGTGATATCGCCATATCCGAGTGACCTAGCCCCCTGAACTGCAGCCATGTTTTAGTTATAGAACTAGGCTGTTCAGGGGGCTAGGTCATCTGGTCGGACGATCGCGGATGTCGGGCATGGAAGGATTTGAGCAGGATAAGGCCCTCTCGTATCGCGGAATGACGATCTGTTGGCGTGAACTGGTATGACTCTAACAGAGCCATCTTTCACCAGATTTCATAATCTACTTTCGCGTCCTTATGCATCATAGCGGGAACGGAAACACGGAGCACAAAAGGGCTCTTGGGAGGATATATATGAACCAGAAGTTTAGACTCAATTTGAGCGGCGCAGCAATTTTGCCGATCGCCATTGCCCTTGCCACGCCGGCCTATGGGCAAGTGGCAGATGTCCCTGCCGAAACAGAAGCGGAGCGGGAAGCAAGACTGACAACAGTGACTGTTACGGCACGTAAACGGGACGAGACGCTGATCAATGCGCCGGTGGCCGTGACCGCCGTTTCCGGAGCAGAGCTGGAAGCGCAAGGGGTCACGAACCTTGAGCAGATTTCCGCGCGCGTGCCGGGCCTGCAGGTCGGTCGGGGAGCGCAAACCTCGAACATCTTTATCCGAGGTGTCGGATCTGGTATCAACAAGGGATTCGAGCAATCGGTTGGCCTTTATGTGGATGGCGTTTATCAGCCGCGCAGCCGCCAATTCTCACAGTCCCAGTTCGACCTGCAGCAAGTCGAGGTTCTGCGTGGGCCCCAAGGCGTTCTATTCGGTAAGAACACGGTTGCTGGCGCGATCAAGCTTGAAACGGCCTCGCCAGAAGTCGGAGAGGAACTCAATGGTTGGGTCGGTGTCACCTGGGAACCAGAATTCAATACGCAAAGCTACTCGGGCGTCTTTTCCGCGGGCTTGGCGGATAATTTGGCAGGCCGGTTGGCAATTCGTTATACGACAACTGACGGATATGTTGAGAACCGTGTCTTTGATCGCGACGAAGCCGAGCGCGAAGACATGTTCGCCCGGGCGACGCTCGCCTGGCAACCAACGGAGAGTTTAAACGTTGAGACGAAACTGAGCTATCTTGAAATGGACGGGGTCGGTAAGGAGCTTACCATTAATGCGATTGATGATCGCCTGCCGACGCCTAGCACGATAGCGCTCTCACAAATGCTTCATCCAGACTTTGGAGTTTCTACTGGCGATACCGCTTATGTCAGCTTCAGCGGCAATCCCGCATTCCGGGTCGGCGATCCTCCAATCTCCGACACGGAGACAACCGAATCATTGAGCGGATCTGTGAAGGCAGAATGGGAGTTCGATAACTTTACCCTCACTTCGATTACTGGCTACTCCTCTTTCGATTTCGCTCAACATCACGATGTGGATTTTCTGCCTGTCAGCTTCATTCACAATCTTGATGAAGAAGAACTGGACATGTTTAGCCAGGAACTTCGCATTGCCACAGACTGGGATGGGCGCATAAATTTCTTGGGCGGGCTGTATTATGAAAACCAGGATGCTTATATTGAAGAGACAACGGCGTTCAATGGCACATTTGGCGTTTTGCCAACATCGATTTTGCCCGGCGGTATTGTTAACGTTGCTCAACGCACTTTCTTCGATCAACAAGCCGAAACGATTGCGCTTTTTGGCGAGCTTGGCATTGACCTGACCGACAGCGTCACACTTGAACTAGGTTTGCGTTACTCCGAAGATGAGAAGAGCATCGATAAGAGTGTTGTTGTTGGAGCCGGCACACCCCGAGACTTCGTTGGCCTTGTCACACCCGCAGACACGATCGGGTCTGCCGATCTAACCGAATATCTAACCGCCGCCGCTACTGTTGGGGGTGCAGATGGATTGAACTCTGCAACGACTTTTGCCGCATTGCTCAACCGCTTTGCTGCTGACCTCAACGATACGCGAACAGAAGATCATCTTGATCCATCTGTAAAACTGCGCTGGCAGTATGCTGACAACGGGTCGGCCTATATTTCCTATTCCACTGGCTATAAATCTGGTGGTTACAATTTCAGTCCTGACACGGCGGAACCGGATGGGAGCCCGCGTCCGGGTCATGAATTTGAGGATGAGAAAGTCACGGCTTGGGAAGCTGGTATCAAGCACCAGTTCATGGGTGACCGTGCTCGCATCGGGGCAATCATTTTCCGAAGCGAGTTAGAAGACCTGCAGGTAACCTCGTGGAGTGGGACAAGCTTCGTGGTTGGGAACGCGGCTGAACTTCAAGTGCAGGGGCTGGAACTTGATGGCCAGTTCCTTCTCAGCGACGAAATCGAGATTGGCGGTGCGTTCGCCTATCTCGATCACGAATTCCAGTCCTTCCCAGGGGCAGGGTGTTCAGTGATCGAAACGGGCTTGGGCACATGCCCGGATTCTGCAGGTGTGGGTACCAAGGACCTTGCCGGCGAACGCGGGGCCTTTGCGCCCGAGTTCAGTGGTAACGTCTATCTCGCCTTCAATCGCAGTTTCGAGAATTTCGATCTGAATGCCCGGATTGGAGCCAACTTCAAGGACGAGATGTTCCTGGATGGCGACCTCGACCCGAACGCGTTTCAGGAAGGATATACGAAATTCGATGCTCATGTCGGGGTGGAGTTTGGCCGCTACGAATTCCGTGTATTCGGTCGCAACCTAACCGATGAAGCCACCTATACCGCCTCGGTCGACGCGCCACTCAGCCCGGGCGTGTATGTTGGCTGGATCGAAGAGCCGCGCGTGATTGGTGCCGAAGGCCGTATAAATTTCTGATCGTCTTGTAGCAGCCTCCTTTCCATCGAAGGGAGGCTGCTCCAGACTTGAGCAGTTGAAAGCTGACAATAGCAGGTCAGGAGCTTGCGAACATGAAACTCGATGGAAAAGTCGCTGTGGTTACAGGTGGTGCCTCTGGACTAGGCGCTGCTGCGGCGCGCAGTTTTGTTGAGCAGGGCGCACGCGTCGCGCTCTTCGATCTGAGCGAAGTCGCAGGAAACGCGCTCTGTGGCGAACTTGGAAACAAGGTCTGCCAGTTCTTCAAGGTCGATGTGACCGATGATCAATCGGTTGCGGATGCGGTGACAAATACCGTCGAGAAATTCGGGGCCATTCAGATTGCTGTCAACGCGGCAGGCATTCCGGCACCGACCAAAATTCTCGACCGGGACGGCAACCCTTGTCAGCTCGACAAGTTCACCAAGGTGATCATGGTCAACCTCGTCGGCACGTTCAACGTCATGAGTAAATGCGTCGCCGTCATGGCGAGGAACGCACCAGACGATCTGGGCGAGCGGGGAGTCGTTATCAATGTGTCATCCGGTGCCGCCTATGAAGGGCAAATAGGTCAGGCCGGCTATTCAGCGTCCAAGGCGGGTGTGATCGGTATGAACATGCCGGCGGCGCGGGAACTCGGAGCCGTCGGCGTCCGTGTCAACGCGATCGCACCGGGGCTGTTTTTGACACAGATGGTGAAGAGTCTGGGTGAGAAGGTGGTCGTTTCACTGGTCGACACTGTCGAGGCGCCACGCCGCGCCGGAGACCCCATGGAATTTGCACACGCATGCCAGTTCATCGTCGAGAATGGATACTTGAATGGTGAAACAATTCGCCTCGATGCGGCAACACGTTTGAGGGCGAGATAGTGGGGATTGAAACCGGCATCACCGAGCTTGAGAGGATATTCACCCTGCAGCGTTCCCTCACGCGAGAGCAGGTGTCCTGCAGCTATGAAACCCGGATGGACCTGCTGGCTCGTCTTGGGAAAATGTTCGAGACGCATGAAGACGAACTCATTAACGCGGTTACGGCTGATTTCGGAATACGCAGCCGGTATGAAACCATCCTGACAGACATCATGCTGGTTCTGTCGGATGTGAAATTTGCACGGCGCCATTTAAAACACTGGATGAAGCCGCGCAGTGTCAAAACTGACACGTTTGGATTGCCGGGATCTTCGCGGCTAATTCCGCAACCCCTTGGTGTCGTCGGCATTCTCGGAACCTGGAACTATCCCTATGGCACAGTATTCGCCGGTGCGGCGGGTGCGTTGGCGGCTGGCAACCGGATTATTGCCAAGCCAAGTGAAATTTCGGCTCATTCAGCTGAAATTTCGCAGCGTCTTGTTCGCAAGTATTTTTCAGAAGAAGAGATGGCAGTGGTAATCGGCGGCCCGGATGTCGCGCAGCAGATGACGTCTCTTCCATTCGATCATATTCTCTTCACCGGTTCGCCCAATACAGGTAAAAAAGTCGCCCAGTCGGCCGCAGCCAATTTGACACCAGTGACGCTTGAGCTTGGCGGCAAGTGCCCCATTATCATTGATAAAAGTGCTCATTTTCCAGAAGTCGCGCAGAGCCTTGTTTTCGGCAAGCTCCTCAACGCAGGACAAACGTGCATCGGTGTCGACTACGCATTCGTTCCAGAAGGGAGTGTAGAAGACTTTGTGTCAGCGCTCGCCAGGCAGGTGCACAAGTGTTTTGGCGAGATCGAAGCCAATCAGGACTATACAAGCATTATAAATCACCGGCAGTTTGACCGTTTGCGGGGACTGGTTGAAGACGCCCGCGCAAAAGGTGCCGGAGTGACCAATCTCGCAGGCAGTGGCGATGGCATGTTCGAGGCTGCTCATCGAATAGCCCCGCTGGCTGTGACCAATGTTGCAAGCGATATGGGGCTGATGCAGGAAGAGATTTTCGGGCCGATTCTGCCGATCCTGACCTATCGTACGGAAGACGAAGTAATCGAGTACATCAATGCTGGCGAGCGGCCACTGGCACTTTACTATTTCGGTAAAGACAGTGCAGGTCGACGAAAAATCCTTGGCGAAACCCATGCTGGCGGCGTGACCCTGAACGGCACGGTGATGCACGTCTTCCAGCGCCGTCTTCCATTTGGCGGCATCGGGCAAAGCGGGATCGGATCCTATTTGGGGCCGGGAAGTTTCGAGCGGTTCAGTCATTTGAAGCCGGTGTTCTCACAATCGAAGATCAGTGTGCTTAGCCAATTGCTGCCTCCCTATTCTTCGAAGACGGGCTGGTTGCTGAATCTATTTAAAAAGCTGCTTTAAATCGATCCTGTACGCAGCAATCTTAGGGTGGTGTAGACAAAAGGGAGGACAGTCTCTGTGTTCGGAATTTTCTCAAAAAAGCGCAATGACCGTGAACTGATGCCTGTTGACGTCGCTCCAAGTTCTGCTGCAGCATTGGTTTCGACAGAAGGCGGGCGGGTAAATTACAGCCGTGTCATGCAAGGGCTCGCGGAATCCTTCGGAGATCGTGAGGCGATTGTGAATCTTGAGCGTGGCCGCCGGCTGAGTTTTCGTGACTATCACATCATAACCAATCAGATTGCACATATTCTCAATGGAAACCTGAATCTCGGCGCGGGCGACCGATATGTCTGTATGCTGCAAAATGACAATCTCTCCCTGTTCCATTGGGGGTCAGCTGCAAAAGCTTATGCAACATGTTGTCATGCCAACTACCTCGACAGCCTGGAAACGCATCTTGGCCAGATCGACATCGTCAAGCCCAAAGTCGCGTTCATCGAGAATGACCTCCTAGCCTCCCATGCTGGCCCGCTTACCGAACGCGGCATTCAGATTGTTGTGATGGATGCTCTGGTCAAGCCATATTCAGGCGTGTTGGCCCTTCCCGATCTTTTGGCGAACGCGTCGACAGAGAACACAGATATTGAAATCGATGATCGAACGCACGTCGTGCTCATGCGCTTTACAGGAGGCACGACTGGTGACAGCAAGTGCGCGAAGTATTCAATCGACAACATTCTGGGGTGCCGCGATAGTTTCCTGACACTTCCAGACCCGGATTTCTTCGATGGCTGCCGCATGCTGCATATAGCTCCCATTAGCCATGGCAGCGGTATGATGCTTTTGCCGGTTCTGTTCAGCGGTGGTTGCACGGTCACAATGAACGAGCCCAGTCTGGAGAACTGGTGCCGCTATATCCAGCAAGAGAAGATTTCTCACGCCTTCATCGTACCGACTCTGGCGTACCGCCTTTTGGAAATGCCCGAAGCACGAGAGTATGACCTATCCTCATTGCGCACGGTGTTGTATGGCGCGGCCCCCATGAGCCCGGCCAAGGCCAAGCTCCTGGTTGAGCGATTCGGTTCAATATTCACACAAGTGTACGGCTCCACGGAACATCTGGCGGCAACCCTCTGCCTGAGCAAGAAAGATCATATCGTGGACGCCGAGACTGAAGGCCGACTCGCGTCCGCGGGTCGACGCTCAACCGGGATCGAACTGTCGGTTTGCGATGATGACGGTAATCCAGTTCCTGTAGGCGAACTCGGCGAGTTCTATTTGCGATCGCGCTCAACCTGTCTTGGCTATGAAGGCAATCCAGAGAAGACGAAGGAGGAATTCGTCAACGGATACTGGAAGTCAGGGGATATCGGATATACGGACGAAAACGGATATTGCTACCTGGTTGATCGGAAGAAGGACATGATCATCACGGGTGGTTTCAATGTCTATGCGACTGAGGTTGAGGCCGCAGTCAACTCCCATCCTGGCGTTTTGATGTCAGCGGTTGTCGGTGTTCCCCACGAAGAATGGGGCGAGGCTGTACATGCGGAAGTCATCCTTAACGACTCTGTTGAGGTGGCCGAATCTGACCTGATTGCCTATGTAAAAGAGCAGATCGGATCTTTCAAAACACCAAAATCCGTGTTGTTCGTGGAGGAACTGCCTCTGAGCGTCGTTGGTAAGGTGTTGCGAAAGGATGTACGTAAGAAATACTGGGGCGGCCAGGTCCGCAGTATTGGCTGAAGCGTGTACAATCCTGTTCAAAAATTGGACAAACCGTCATGAACCGACAAAGCTTGTCATCGAAGACGGTCGTACAGGACAATCGATATTTGAACCACACATCATCAGGTAAAGCGCAACCAGAATTGAGTGAGACGCGGTCAGTCATTGCATCCTGGCTCATACAGATTGTGGCCATATTGGACGAATTTGACTTTTCCATTGATGTACCAGATCTACTGCGGCGTGCGGAAGTTGATCCTGATATTCTCCAGGACCCGAATGCCAGGGTGCGGTCTAGACGATTCAGTCGCTTCATTGAGCTCATCGTAGAGGCGACAGGTGATGAGACGATCGGGCTGAAGCTGGCCGAGCGAAATACGCCCGGCTCAATGCATGCGCTTGGGTATTCATTGTTCTCAAGCCGAACGCTGGAAACATTCTTCCACCGGTTTGATCGTTTTTTCAGGCTAATTTCTCATTCTGCTGAGACAAGGTCTGAAATCAGGAAGGGGTGCCTCATTCATTCCATTGAACTCAAGGAAGACGTGCCGCCGGTCCGCCAGGATGTTTTTTTGGCGACGGTGCTTCGCTTCGTCAGAATGGTTTACCGAGCGGACTATTCTCCTGTTTTGGTAAGAATGCGTCGTCCGAAACCTGGTAAGGTCGCGATGGATGAATTTGATGCCTTTTTCTGTTGTCCGATCGAATATGGTCACGACAGTCTAGAGCTGCATGTGGCCGAGAAGGACTATACGCGCGTGCTGCGCGGCGCGAATTCCGACATTGTTCGAAGGAATGACCAGATTGCGATGGAATACATTGCCCGGTTCGATGAACAACAAATTATTCCGCGGATCCGGGCGGCGATTGTCGAAATGCTACCGGATGGAGCTGTCTCCCTGGAGTCGGTTTCAAGAGAGCTAAATACAAGTAACCGAAGTCTTCAGCGCCAATTGCAGGATGAGGGCACAACCTTCAACACCGTGCTCGACGATGTTCGCCAGCATCTCGCTATCGGCTATTTGCGGACAGGTCGTCGGTCCATCAAGGAGATATCGTATCTGTTGGGATACAAGGACCCCAGCAATTTCTCCCGTGCGTTTCGCCGGTTAACGGGGCAGTCCCCGCAGGAATTCCTCGAGAATGAGCGCCAGCTGGACGATAGCTGACATCGCTAGAGCTCTGCATTGCCTTGGGAGGCTCGACTGACGACGCTTTGGCGCACGGTGACATGCGTCTGATGTTCAATAAGTTTTCTGGCCCGATAAAGTGAAGCCTCATCTGGAACGGGCCAAGTTTTGGAGCGAACGCGGCCCAATGCTTGGAATTGGACAATTGTCGTTTGAAACCCTGAAATTTGAGGCGGAAGATTCGTGTGCACGAATTACCCTGACGCGTCCGAGCAGCATGAATGCACTGTCCGCTCTAATGGTGAATGAACTTGCGCAATGTGTGAAAGATGTTGCCGAGCGCGATGAGATTCGAGTGCTGACTATCACTGGGAGCGGGCGCGCCTTTTGCTGCGGTGCTGACCTGAAGGGCGTTTTGGGGGAAGTTCAGGCTGGTGACAATACCGGGTTTCTTGGCTTCCTTCGCGACATTCAGAACGTGTTTTTGGCTATTCGTGCTTTGCCGAAGCCGACAATTGCAGCGCTCAATGGATTGACTTTGGCCGGCGGACTGGAGCTAGCCATGACCTGCGATGTCGTGATGGCGGCGCGCAGTGCGCGGCTGGGCGACGCCCATTCCAATTTTGGTGTTCTGCCGGGCGGCGGGGGATCTCTCTTGCCGAGGTATGTTGGCGAAAAGAAAGCGAATTATCTCCTATTCTCCGGCGATCATTGGTCGGCGGAAGCGTTTCGTGAAGCCGGATTTGTAAGCCAAGTTGTTGAGGATGACGACTTGTCATCGGTTGCAGAGGCGCTTGCTGCAAAGCTGGCGGAGAAAAGCCCGCTTGTACTTCAGCGTATGAAGGAGATGGTTGCCGGAAGCGCACACTTGTCCGCGCGCGAAGCCATCGCGTTGGAAATGCGCCATCTCGAAGCGCATGCAAAATCCGCTGACTTCCTCGAAGGGCTTTCAGCCTTCAGTGAGAAACGAACACCGAAATATTCAGGCCAGTAGCGGCCATCTGTAGATGGGGAGAGAGTCTTGTCGGATAGTAAGATTTATATTGTAGGCGTCGGCATGACGCATTTCGGGCGGCATCTGGAAGCAAGTATTTCTGAATTGCTGGACACCGCCATTTTGCGTGCGGCGGATGATGCAGGCTGCACCAAGGCCGCCGTGGAGGCAGTTTACCATTCCAGTGCGACCCAAGGGTTCTTGCAGGGACAAACCTTTGTTCCTGGCCAGGTTGCGCTCAGCAAGATCGGGCTGACAGGTATTCCCGCATTCAATATTGAAAACGCCTGTGCGTCCAGTTCATCCTCCTTTCACCTTGCTGTTCAGGCGCTTAAGGCTGGTATGCAGGACGTTGTCCTGGCGGCGGGTGTCGAGAAAATGAACGTGCCTGACAAGGCGAGGATGTTCGCTGTGTTCGATGGCGGTTGGGATGTTGAGACACCTGAGGAGAATGCCAAAAGGCTTCTCCAGTTGGGCGAAGGTGTTGCCGAACCGGAGGGATCGGAATCTGAACGCCCTTATAGCGTATTCATGAAAATCTACGCAGCGTTCGGCCGGAACCATATGAAGCGCTATGGCACGACTCAGCGCCAGATTGCTGCGATAGCCGCGAAAAATCATCAGCATTCAGAGCACAATGAGTATTCGCAATACCGTCAGCCTTACACGATTGATGAAATTCTTTCAGCACCTCCCATCACTTACCCTTTGACGCTGCCAATGTGCTCACCGATCTCGGATGGTGCTGCAGCGGTCATCCTTTGCAATGAGGAAGGCTTGAGGAAGATTGGTGCCACTACGTCACGAGCCGTCCAGGTTATGGCCAGCGCCGTTGCAAGTGGAAACCCCGCGCGCAGCGCCGATGCACCGGAACGCCATGTTGCGCGAATTGCCGCTGAGAGGGCGTATGAAATGGCCTGCCTTTCACCAGAAGACATGGACGTTGCCGAGGTGCACGATGCAACCGCGATTGGTGAGTTGATGCACGCCGAGAACTTGATGTTAGTTCCGATCGGTGAAGCAGGCCCGGCAGCGGAACGCGGGGACTTCACGATTGGCGGCTCAATCCCGATCAATCCGTCTGGCGGGCTGGAGTCCAAAGGCCACCCCATCGGCGCAACCGGGCTGGGGCAAATTCATGAGCTTGTCACCCAATTACGCGGCGAAGCTGGAAAGCGCCAGGTTGATGGTGCCCGACACGCTATCCACGAAAACAGCGGCGGCCTAATTGGCATTGAGGAGGGTGTTGCTGTGGTCAACATTTTCAAGAGGGCAAATGCATGATTGGGGGATTAGATATTTTCTTTGACAAGGCTGAGCTCGCCGCAATCGAAAGCCTGCGTCGCTATCTTGATGAGCAGCTGGAGCCGGAACTGGCTGCGCATGGGGAAGACTTCGTTCCAAAGGACAAAATGCAAAGCTGGACGCAAAAGCTGGCAGAATTTGGTCTCGTCAACGCCCCACAGCCGGAATCTGCCGGCGGGCTGGGGTTGTCCTGGAAGCTGCACGTTCAACTAATTGAAGAGCTTGCCTATAGTTCGGGAGACTTGGCGATAGCCGCACTTGTTAATGGCAGCGCAGCGTCGATGCTGGTCAAACTCGCGCCGGAGCACATCAAGACACGTTACCTGCCTAGATTGTTGGCGGGGGAACTTTTTGCGTCTGTCGGCATTTCCGAGCCGGATGTCGGTTCGGATGTCGCGGCGGCGAAAACCAGGGCTGTGCGAGATGGTGACCATTGGGTGATTTCTGGTGAGAAAACATGGATCACCAATGGTGAGTACTCAGATTTTTTCATCTGCACCTGCCGAACTGGCGAGAACGAACTGACCCATATCCTGCTCGATCGCAATGAGCATCCTTATGAAGTCCGCGGTATTCCAAAGATCGCGCTCAATCGACAATCAACATCACAGGTTTTTCTCGATGATGTGCGCGTTCCGGTCGAGAATACTATCGGTGAAATAGGCTCGGGTCTGAAGAACACGCTCACCCTGTTCGAACGCGCGCGAGTTCACGTCGGGTCGTGGGGCTATGGCATGGCGCGGCGCGCGCTTGATGAGTCAATAAAATATGCAATCGACCGTTCGCAGCATGGCAAACCAATTGCCGGCCACCAGCTCATTGCAGAAAAGTTAGCTGTAATGGCCACAGAGATCGATGCAGCGCGCCTGTTGTCTTTGCGCGCAGCGGGCATGATTGACGCCGGACAGCGCTGCGACAAGGAGTGCGCAATGGCAAAATGGTACGGTACCGAAATCGCTGTCAGTGCAACGCGCCAGGCAGTACAGATTCACGGCGGTAATGGCGTCACGAAGGAGTTCATTGTCGAGCGCCTCGCCCGCGAAGCGATGATCGCACCCATTCCGGATGGAACGACTGAGATCCAGAAACTCCTTATCGGGCGGAGCCTGACGGGCGTCTCGGCGTTCAGGTGACGTCCCGTGTCTAAAGGGCCTCTGCAGGGCATTCGGATTGTCGAAATCGAGGGCATTGGGCCGGCGCCCTTTTGTGGCATGCATCTGGCCGATCTGGGCGCGGATGTCGTTCTCATAGAGCGAAAGACCAAGGGCTCCGATCCGGGATCGACTTTGCCTGTCGGCATTCTGAAAAGAGGCAAGCGCTCGATCGCTCTGGACCTGAAAGACTCTGAAGACCGCGCGGTCGCGCTGGATCTGATTGCGACGGCGGACGCCCTGATCGAGGGCATGCGGCCGGGAGTGATGGAACGCCTGGGCCTTGGTCCGGAAGTTTGTCTGGGGCGGAACCCACAGCTTGTCTTTGGTCGCATGACGGGCTGGGGGCAGGCGGGACCGCTCGCCCAGGCGGCTGGACATGATATCAATTATGTATCCGTCAGTTCAGCTGCCTGGTTTGCAAGCCCAACTGGAACGCGATCACTGCCGCCACCAGGCTTGGTCGGGGACATTGGCGGCGGTGCGAACTATCTGACGATTGGCATTCTCGCGGGCATTCTAAAGGCCAGAGCCACCGGTGAGGGCGATGTGATTGATGCAGCGATTGTCGATGGGTCGGCGCATATGATGAACCTCATCTTCGATTTGCTGCCCAGCGGCATGATGCAAGCCGAGCGCGGGCGCGGCTTTCTGGATGATTCCCCTTGGTACAGTTCCTATCGCTGTGCAGACGGGCGTGACATCACGCTTGGCGCGCTAGAACCGAAATTTTACGCAGAACTTCTACAGCGCCTCGGTCTTACAGGCGATCCCGACTTCGAAGACCAGTATGATCGTGATAGCTGGTCGAAGCAGTCAGAGAAGTTTCGTGCTCTTTTCGCAACCGAACCATCTGCATACTGGCAAGACTTACTAGAGGGGACCGATGCATGCTTTGGCCTTGTGGAAAGTCCGATCAGTGCACCTTTGCACCCTCATAATCTGGCGCGCGGAATCTTTGAAAACAGCCAGGGTTATGTTCAGGCTGTTCCGGCCCCGCGTTTCCAATCGAACGTGCAGGCAATCCCCGGTCCAGCACCTGAGCATGGTCAGCACCAGCAAGAGCTGCTCAAGGAGTTGAAAACCCGCAACTAGATCCGTTGCAAGTAGGTGTCCCAGGCTTTGTCGCTGGCACAAAATGACGGAACATTGGCGTTGCGCGGGGCTTGAGAAACTTCGCCGTTCCAGTGCAATCTTGCTTGGTATGAGAAAAAATCCAGAACCTCATCCACTGGGGTGTCCGGGAGGACAAAATGAACGGCAAAAAAATGCCCGCTACAGCGCTGAAAGTCATTCTGACGGGCGCTACGATCGGTCTTCTGGCTGCCTGTGGAGGGGCGGTCGACTCTGGCGACGCTTCCACACAAGCCTCCCAGGGGATCAATGAGGAACGTTTGCTCAATGCCGCAGGCGAACCACATAACTGGCTTACTCATGGTGGCACGTTTTCAGAAACGCGGTTTAGCGCGCTTGACGCCATTAATCTGGAAACAATCGACCAGCTGGATCTTGCCTGGGCGGCACCGCTTGGCAGCTATCGTGGCGTAGAGGCAACCCCGATCATTGTTGATGGTGTCATGTACACTACGGGTTCGTGGAGCGAAGTGCTGGCGCTTAATGCTGCCACAGGAGAAATTCTTTGGCGCTACGATCCGGAGGTTCCCCGATCAAAGGGCGCACATGCTTGTTGCGATGTCGTCAATCGCGGCGTGGCTGTCTATAACGACAAGGTCATATTCGGGTCGCTGGATGGTCGTCTGATCGCTCTTGATTCAAAGTCAGGCGAACAGATCTGGGAGACCCGTACTGTACCGCTCGAAGAACCCTATACGATCACAGGGGCGCCTCGCATTGTGAAAGGCAAGGTCATCATCGGAAATGGCGGTGGTGAGTTCGGCGTTCGCGGATTTGTTGCAGCCTATGATGCTGAAACAGGTGAACAGGCCTGGAAGTTCTACACTGTGCCGGGAAATCCGGATAATGGATTCGAAAACGAAGCCATCGAGATGGCTGCTGAGACCTGGACAGGCGAATGGTGGAAGCTGGGCGGTGGCGGGACTGTCTGGGACAGCATGGCATTCGATCCTGAACTGGACCTCCTCTATATCGGCGTTGGAAACGGCTCGCCCTGGAATCAGAAAGTACGAAGCCCGGACGGCGGCGACAATCTGTTCCTGTCATCAATCGTCGCGTTACGTCCAGACACAGGAGAATATGTCTGGCACTATCAGACGACGCCGGGCGAAACTTGGGACTACACAGCTACGCAGAATATCATTCTAGCTGATCTTGAGATCGAGGGAGAGCTTCGTCAGGTGCTGATGCAAGCGCCGAAAAACGGCTTCTTTTATGTCATCGACCGAATAAGCGGCGAACTTATTTCCGCAGAGCCATTTGTTCCCATTAACTGGGCCACACATATCGATATGGAGACCGGGCGTCCTGTTGAAAACCCCGAGGCGCGCTATCTGTCTGGTGGACCTGCGCTCGTCAAACCCAGCCCATTTGGTGCCCACAACTGGCACCCCATGTCATTCAATCCGGAAACAGGGCTGGTATATATTCCCGCACAAGATGTTCCTTTCCTCTATTCCGATCAGATCGAGGGCGAGATTGCCCGCTTTGACCGAGACGCATTCAATATCGGTGTCAGCCTGACAGACGCATTACCGGAAACAGAAGAAGCACGTCGCACACTTCTGCGCCAACTTGTCCAAGCACATCTTGCTGCCTGGGATCCGGTAGCTCAGAAAGAAGTCTGGCGTGTTCAGCATGAGCGAATGTGGAATGGAGGTACGCTGACAACGTCTGGAGATCTGGTATTCCAAGGCACGACGAGCGGCGTTTTCAATGCTTACAACGCCAAAACAGGCGAAGAACTGTGGTCGTATCCGGTTGGTGTCGCAATGGTCGGTGGACCTGTGGCGTATGAGGTCAATGGCGAGCAGTATGTTGCTGTATCAGCTGGTTGGGGCAGTGGTGCCAATTTGCTCGCCGGCTTCTATGTCGGGCAGACAGGAGGCCCGGTTGAAGGCCATGTACTTGCCTTCAAACTTGGCGGAGAGGGCGAGCTAAACGTCGCCGCGCTTCCGCAGAAGGCAACGCCTGAGCCAGCGCGACAGCCGCATTCGGCTGAAGCGGTTGTACGGGGCACAGACCTCTACGGTCGATTCTGCGGTGTCTGCCATGGCGGCGCGGCCATTTCGTCCGGAACGCTCCCCGATCTGAGGCAGTCAGCGACTCTCGGGATAGACACTTTTGATGCTTTCCTCCTTCAAGGGGCCGGCGAAGCGATTGGCATGCCCAACTTCGCCGGCCGCCTAAGCCAACAGGAAGTCGATGATATTGAGGATTTCATCCTCTCTCGAGCCTGGATGGCGTTTCAAGACGAGCAACAGTCGACGTCTCAAGCTGAATAGTATTCTGACAATTCGCTAAACCAGTACAAATCTGTCACTCTGGGAGACAACAAATGAAACCTCATATCGCTGCTGCTGCAGTCGCAATCGTAGCCGTGCTTGGTGCATGCTCCACTATCCCAGTCTTTGATGCGTCGGGTCCGGAGTTTCCTCCAATGAACCCAAATCTGGTGGACAGCGAGCTTGCCACCACGCATTTTAATCCGGCTCAACAGGATTCCCTTCCGTTTGCTGGGCCGGTCGGTATTCACGAGATTGATGATGAGGGTATTCAAAGGGTCCCGGCAGGGTTGGTGAACCTCACGCTTATGCAATTACCAACTTATCCTTCAGGTGAGCAGGTGGCCATCTCCGCCAACAATAATCGTATCTCCAAAATCCTGATTAGCGATGGCAAGTTTCAACTGATCAATGCTCTGCCTGTGGAAGGTCAACCCTTCATGTCTGTCGAGGATGCTGAACGTATCGCCGTCGAAATGGATAGTACGGCCTCAGAAGCTGAACTGCTTGGCTATCTCAATCGGAACTATCCACGTTATGTTGAGCGGGTCGTCGCCAGAGCAGCAATCTATAATGTCGTCGACCGCAATGGTGACTTCTACACTGTCGTCAACAACGATGTCGTCGTTTATGGTGATGCCGAACCCGGCAATCCGCTGTCACCACTGGTGGAAAAGCGCCGCTTTCAGCTGCCGCGCGAATATTTCAATCCAACACTGGAAGACCCTGATGCTGTGTTCGGATTGAATCTGACTTATGATGGCATGCTGGCGCTGGTGACGATGGGCGGCGTTGTCGTCATCGTAGACCGAAATTTTGAACAGGCACCGATCATTCATGAGTTAGCTGACGATGAGCAGGTTACGAACTCGATCGCCATTGATGAGGGTGGTGGCATTTATGTTCTCTCAAATAGGAGGCTCCATAAACTGGTTTGGGACGGGGAAACACTTCACTCTAGAGGGTATGGCGCGTGGTCATCAGAATACGATTCCTTCACCGGCAAACTTGGCGGCGTGAGTCTCGGCAACGGATCAGGCTCTACGCCCTCACTTATGGGCTTCGGAGACGAGGAAGACAAACTTGTTGTCATCACGGACGGAGAGTTGATTATGAATGTCGTCGCCTTCTGGCGCGACGATATTCCAGAGGATTTCGTCCAGAAGCCAGGGACCAAATCGCGTCGAATTGCCGACCAGATTCAGGTTAGTTTCGGAAAGTCTGACCTTGAGCGCGCCCAGTCTGAGCAATCCGTTGCGGTATATGGCTACGGTGCCTTGGTGGTAAACAACACATTGCCATCGCCATTGCCAACAATGCTGGAGAATGTTGTCATGTCTGGTAGACTACGCAAAGGACCGACGGGTGCTGAAAAGTTTGAATGGGACGTTGAAGCTGACCGCTGGGTGCGTGCCTGGGCAAATCCCACTGTATCGAGCCCATCAACCGTCCCCATGATTTCTGGCGGCGCCCAACAGGTCTATGTCAATGGTTTCGTAGACGGAAAATGGGAGGTCACAGGTCTTGATTGGGAGACGGGTGAAGCCGTTACACGGCTTCGCCTTGGTGATAGCCACATTTACAATGGCGCTTACTCTGTCATTCACCTCCTGCCGGGCGGCGATATCGTTCTTGGAGGATTGCTGGGCATGATGCGGATATCGGTCGAGCGCTAGGTGTTGACTTTAGTATGATGTGTTGAGTTTCGGCGCTCTGTGCATTGTAGTTAGCGGTGAAATCTAGTTCTATAGATCAAGCTTGATTTGGCAGGGAGTACAATCCGCGTTAACTATGGCTATCGGTGCCGGTGAGCGGCGTCGAACTCAAGCGGTCTACAAAACTGTGGACCAAAATCAGACCGAACTGAGGACCAAGAATCGATTACACTTCCCGTAAGTGATTGAAAAATATGGATAAAAAATATGGAATGTGGCACGTCACTCGCGCCATTTCTTTCAGGGTGACGCCTGACACCTCCTTTGAAATCATTGAAAATACTTGGGAAAGCTCAGGCGCTCCAGGCCTTTTCGCTGATCGTGCACTACAATTTGCCCCATAAAATGCAAACTTGTTGCACAACAAACGGCGATGAAGCATTTCTCACTTGGATCAAGATTTCTGAAGGATCGCAGCGGTTGGTGTCACTATGTCCGGCGTGTCCCGACCCGCTTCAAAGATCTCGACAGACGCGGCGTGATCCAGGTCGCCCTGCGTACCCGATCTCTGGAAGTTGCCATGATACCCCGCAACGGTCTGGCCGAAGCGGACGAGGCGTTGTGGAGCAGTCTCGCGCTCCAGGCGGAAGATACTGATGAAACAGTCTAAGCTGAAGCCTCAAAGACGGGCCAGGAGTCCACAATTTCTCCGTCTTCGTAAACGGCGATATCCCCGAATTGCAGGAAGACTGCTTCGCTCTGGTGCGGACGAAGAAATACGAACTCGTCTGGCGCGATTTGCAGCTCCGGCCCACCATTCAGCATTTCCTGGTTGGAGGAGCGTCCGAACGTCGAATTGTATTCCAGGCCGGGCGGATCAACCGGGTCGGCGAGCCAGTGGCCTCCATAAATGAATATGGTCTTGCTGTAGTTCGGATCCCACGCCCGTTTGGTGTTGTCGGCGAACTCGAGGCCGGGCATTCGTGTTCTGGCGACAGATTTGATGACCGGTGTTGCAATGAAGCTCGCGGGCGTATGGGGCTCCAACAATTCAGTGTCAAAATGCGTTGGCTTCATCAGGCACGACCCTGCAGAGACTTCATTCGCAATCGAAGTGTCCTCGTAGTAGCGATAGGTCGGACTGCCTGCTGCGTTTCGGGTGATATGCTCTATGGCTTCCTTGCCAAACACCTCAGCGGCTTGATCAAGCGCCGCCCTGTATGAACGCCAAGCTCCTGCGAGCGCCTTGTCGCGCCAGCCCAAGCTTGTGGGCAGGCTGGGAATATGCGGTTCGTAACCCATGAAACCCGCAAATTCCAAATTCGGATCCAGTTCTATTTCGTGCAACACGGCCCCCAACTCCGAACCTGGTTCGAAGCCGCCCCTGTGGAGTCCCACATCCAGTTCCAGATTAATATTCAGGGTGCGACCAACATCCTTTGCGAGATCCTGGTACTGCTCAAGTCGCTTCGGAGTATCTATGAGCCATTGGACGCGGCCTGCCGCATCAGAACGCCCGGGTGGTAGTTTGTGAAAATATTGGCGCGCAGCCTGAACGGGCAGGGGCTTGCCAAGCAACTGGCTGGCTTCGGGCATTTCCGTGCTCAGTGCCAGCAGCATGGGTAAATTGAATGTCATCAACCGATCCGTGTCGGTTCGCTTGCAAATATGGTCAATCAATCGAAGCGATGGCAGGGACTTGGCGACAATACGATATCCCATGCCCTGCGGCAGGTGGTGTTTCAGCGTATCAATATTGGCGTTGAGCCGTGCGCGATCGATCACCAGGGTCGGTGTTGCGATCCCTGCATCGGTGAGAGCTTTTTGCATTTGCAAGAAATAAGGATCTCTTGGTCCGCTCTTGTCACTGGGTTTCGACATGAGAGTTGCTACTCCTGCTAAAGCTGTTCCTCCGATCAAGAGTGTCCTTCTGCTAAGTTCAGGCATTGAAGGGAACTCCAAACACATCGGCGAGATGGGGGTTCAGGAATTTTCCAGTCGGATCGAGCGAACGGCGCAAGTCTGCGAACTTGGTAAAGTCCGGATAGAGAGCTTCCAAATCTTTGCGTTGCAGGCTGTGGTGTTTGCCCCAATGGGGGCGGCCGCCATACATTTTGAAAACTGGTTCGAACTCGCTGAAGAAATAATCATAGGCTTCGTCGACTGCCGCATGGATCGCGATGGATATTCGGGGGCCACCAAGGAACGGGCTAAGCCAGGCATCGTCGGGAGCGGTAAACCGGACCTCCATGGGAAAGAAGACGTGCTTTCGCTGATCCATCATTTTGATGATCTGCCTCAAGGCCTTGAGACCATCGTCCCAAGGGAGGTGATACTCCATTTCGTTGAACTTTATCGGGCGGGTCGTGGCCAGGAGCTGGAGGGAGGCATCACTGACATCTTCAATCGTGCCGCTGGGAAGAGCAGATTGCGCAATGCGTTTTCGGAGCCAGGGCCACCACCCGAATTCATTCCGTAGCTGTTTAAGGCCCTCCAACATTTCATCGTCATCGTTGGAAGGTTCCAGGCCGGTCGTCTCTCCGTGATGCAGATCGTGAGTGATACTGGCAGCGAGTCCCGTACCTGGAAGATAATAAAATTCGAAATTTCGATATGAGCTGGCACGGGAAAAAGCGTCATCGAGTACGGCATCTATGGGCTCTGCACTGACGATACGCCTCAGATTGAAGGAGGGGATGGTCTCAACCGTGTACTCGCTGATCACGCCCAGCGCACCGAGAGAGACTTTGCCCGCAGAAAACAGATCGGGGTTGGAATCGGCCGTGACGTTCAACAGACTGCCGTCGGCAGTTACCAGTTTGAAGGAGTGGATGTAGTCATGAAGTGCGGTCAGGGTTTGGCCTGTGCCGTGGGTGGCGGTCGAGAAGGATCCCGCGAGTGTTTGGTCGACGATGTCGGGAAGGTTTGGAAAGGCCCGATCAATCTCATTCAATTGGGATGCTGCCTGGAACAGAACGGTTCCAGCGCCAAAGGTCGCGCGCTGAGTTACAGGGTCATAGGCTTTCAAGCCGGCGAGCTGCCCAACATCCAGAATAACTCCTTCACTGGGTACGAGCCCCGAAAAAGAATGGCCGCTGCCTCTTGGGCGGATGCGTCCTGGCGTAGTTCGGATGATTTCCGAAAGTTCGGCAGCTGACGCTGGAGACCCAAACTGTTTGGGCGTGGCAGTTTGCGCGCCTGACCAGTTTCTCCAACTCTCTTCGCCAATAGGTGGCTCAGGATGATCTGGAGCGTAGTCTTCGCGGACATAGTCTCTCGTGCCCCACGCTACGTGTTGAACTATTGGAACGGCAGATACTGCCGTGAGTCCAAGGCCAGCTTGAACCACTATCCGTCTGGATACTCCCATTGCGCCAACCTCCCCAAAATGGTAGCGATGACTATCGATAGGCAGCCGCCCTTGAACTGTCAATGAAGTACGTTTGAGTGATGACAACGAAAATCGAACCCAACACCACAAGACGATCCGCGCCTAACCAGCAGCGAAGTCGAGACACGCTTGAGCAGATTTTGATCGCCGCGGCTGACTTGATTGAGGAGGTCGGGTTCGAGAAGCTCTCGACAAACATGATCTGTAGACGAGCTGAACTCACGCCGCCGGCATTGTACCGCTACTTCCCGAACAAATATTCGGTCCTGAAAGAACTGGGCGAGCGACTGATGGCTCAGCAGAATATTTTGATGGAGAATTGGAGTCTCGACGCAGGTGACTTGAGCAATCTTGAGGCCGAAATCGAAACGCTACTCTTCGAGACAATACGGGTAACTCGACAGACCAAAGCAGGCGCGTGGATTATGCGGTCCATGCATGCCACGCCTGTATTGGCGGGTGTCAGGGTTGAGTCTCACCGACATGTTGCGCGATTGTTGGCGGAACGGATAGTCGAAACACGACCTGATCTTGATCATGGACGTATCCTGCCATCAGCGAGGCTGAGTGTTGAGATCGGGTATGCGGTGGTCGAGATGGTGTTTGATGAACGGTCGATTGATGAAGGCGAGATCCTTCGGCAGACGGCTTCCATGTTGGCCTTCAGTTTGCGACAAGCGATGAGCCATCAAGCTTAGTGCGATAGCTGGCGGCGGACGTCGCCCTTGTGATGTGCTGTTGACCCAAGGTCGAACTCAAATCTCTCAGACGTTATTTGAAGGCGTTGCCGCTCCGTATGCCGATAGCCTTGAAGACCAGTGCGGCCGGACAAAAACCGGTAAAGGCGGCCTGAAACATGTTAAGCCCCGCAAAAGCAGTCAGCAGGAACCAATAGGGGGATACCCAGTATCCCAATGCGAGGCTGATCAGAACGACCAATCCGGCAAAGGCGAGTACGGCACGATCAAGATTCATATCTGTTTCCTTTCGTCAGATACTGTCAGGCGCTGGTTTTCAGAATATTCAGGCTATTCACCCACTGGATGATTGTGGGCGCAGTCATTACACCAGACCGCTGATCAATCACGCTGCCGTCTTGGAACAACAGGAGGGCAGGAATGCCGCGAACATTCAATGCGGCTCCACCTTCCGGATGGGCTTCCGTGTTGAGTTTGAAGAAGCGAAGATTGCCATCAAAGTGCTTTGCGGCCTCAGCAAATGAAGGCGCCATCATCCGACACGGTCCACACCAAGGGGCCCATACATCCAGGAGAAAACTGCCTTCGTCACGGGACATGAGTCGGTTGAGAATCTTCGTGTTGATCTCGACGGGAGCATCGCTCGCAAGGTCACCCTTGCACGATCCACAATGGCCTCTCGCCAAGCTACTCCCTATGGGCGCACGATTTACGGCGCCACATTTGGTGCAAACAATATGCTGGTGATCAGGCATCAGGAATGGTCTTTCAATTTATGAGTCTTCAGCAGACCCAACGCTGCATTTTCATAGAAGGTTTCAGACTGGCCTGTACGCAGCTTGTGTAGGAAATACTTTTCGAATCCCGCCTTGGCCAAGTGTACCCATCCCCCGGAAGCCGACCAGTTAACATTGCGAGGGGGGATCTGGGGCTGCGCAACGAACGCCACGCCGCCATCGCCGAAGTCAGCGAGACAGATCGCATTCCAGCTCGCCTTGTGTGTTGGCTGGGTTCCTTCGATAAGCTGCGCGATGTTGCGGGCGGTTGCTTCCACCATGGATTCGATCATGAAGCCTGTTTTGGGTACGCCAACTGGCACGGGCGTTTTCCCCATGGGCGGAATCGCGATGCAGACGCCGATACCAAAGATATCCGGCCATTCTGGATTACGCTGGAAGTCGTCCGTAATCACGAAACCCTTGGGGTTCACCAAGCCCTCGACATCACGCACGGCTTCGACCCCCCTGAAAGGTGGCATGAGCATAGTGTACCGGGTCGGCAGTTCATGCGTTTGCTTGACAGAGCCATCTTCGTTCAACTCCTCAACACGTACCATGTCGGCTTCGGCGCCAAGAACTCTGGCGTTGGTTATCCATTTGATATGGCGATTGCGCATCTCGCTTTCGAGCAGACCTTTGGTATCGCCCACACCATCGAGGCCGAGGTGACCGATATAGGGTTCGGGGGTGATAAAGATGATCGGCACTTGATCGCGAATCTTGCGTTTGCGCAGTTCGGTCTCAATGATCATCGCGGTTTCATAGGCTGGCCCGAAACAGGAAGCCCCTTGTGCCGCTCCAATCACGATTGGGCCCGGATTCTTGCAAAACGCCTCAAAGGCCGAGGCTCCTGCTTCGGCATGGTCGATGTGGCAGACCGATTGAGTGTGGCCGTTCGGGCCCAGGCCTTCGACATCATCGAAGGCGAGTTCGGGGCCCGTGGCTATGACCAGATAGTCGTATTCTACCTGCGACCCATCCGGCATACGCACGCATTTGTTCGCGGGATCAACTTTTTCTGCCCTGCCGACAATCAAGTTGACGTTTCGCTTGCGGAGGGGTTTTGCCAAGTCGACCGTGATGTCCTTGCGATCCCGCCAGCCTACCATCACCCAGGGATTGGAAGGTTGGAACTGGTAGTAGTCCGTTTCGCTGATGATCGAAACCTGATGGTCCCGCCCGAGGGTCTTTTTGATTTCGTAGGCGGCGATCAATCCGCCTAGGCCCGCGCCGAGAATTACAATGTTCGCCATAACCAATCCTCCTTGCCGGAAACATGTTGTATATTAGCACTTTCGCAAATACGCAATATTACCTATATAGGTCACGATGGCATTGAGCTAAATCAAAGACCGACTGCGCGAATGCGACCGGTGGCTTGGCAGAGGAAAAAATCATGGCTGATAAATATGACCTGACACCGCAAAGTGTCTTTACAGACCTCAAGGCTGGCAAGATCGTATTGGTCGACGTCCGCGAGCCTGCAGAATTCGCAAACCAACGCATTCATGGCGCATTGCTGCACCCCTTATCCACGTTTGAACCCAAAGCGATTCCTGCGGATGGAAGCAGGCGGATCGTGTTTCAGTGTGGATCTGGCAAACGGTCCAGAATGGCGCTCAACACTTTCATGAAGGAAACAGGCGCAGACGCGGCTCATCTGGCGGGAGGCATCGCGGCCTGGACGTCGGCAGGGCAGCCCTGCATTCGGCTGGACCCGTCGACGGGTGCGATCGTTGACAAGGGAGACTATTGAGATGATCGCCCGACATATCGGTGGTCTCATTGTTGGCTTGGCGCTGAGCATGACTGCCACCGCGCAGACACTGACCATTCAGGAGTCCATCATCACGGATTTTCGTCCGGTTGTGGGGCGTATTGAGGCGAGTGATACAGCTATGGCGCGGTCTCGCCTTCAGGGTGTCATCACACAGTTGAGCATCGATGAGGGCCAAACGGTCAAGGCTGGTGAGGTGCTCGCCTTCGTGGCTGACGACACGATAGCGCCGCAAATCAATGCACTCCAATCTCGCGTCGATGGATTGACGGCGCAAATGACACAACAGGAAGAAGACCTCGCCCGCGCGAGCAAACTGTTAGCAGATGGATTTTATCCCAAAGCCCGGTTCGAGCAGGAAACGGCCGCTCTGGATGTTGTGAAGGCCAATCGAGCCTCCGCAGAGGAAGAACGCCGCAGTCTGATCGCCCGTCGGGCGGAAGGGTATGTCCGCGCGCCAGTTGACTCACGAGTGACAGATGTACTCGTGGTTGAAGGCAGTGTGGTATCTCCGGGGCAGGTCGTTGCCAACCTCGCGACGCTCGACGGGCTGGTGCGATTGTCCTTGCCGGAGCGGCATTTGAACTTTCTGGCTGAAGGCGGAGAAGTTTCGTTACGCCTGCCCGCGCGCGACAATGACGTGCGCACAGCACGCATTGAGAAGATTTATCCAGCGCTGCGAGACGGTGCAGTGGTCGCGGACGCAGTTGTGGATGGCGGATTGAATGCGCTGGTGGGCGAACGGGCCGATGTGCTCGCCCCGGTGGGTGATCGCCGCGCGATCATTCTGCCACAGGAATACGTCACCACGCGCTATGGAGTAGACTTTGTGCGCGTAAAGGTGGGTGATCGCTTCGTTGAGGCCCCCGTCGTGCTGGCGGAGCCATTGGTTTCCAATGGGGTCTTTGAGGTGCTCTCCGGACTGAGACCGGGCGATGTGGTCACATTGCCGGGAGCGGAGAACTCATGAAGGCCGATGTTTCCGGCTCCATCACCCGAGCCACGATCCGTTCACCGCTAACGCCTCTGGTCCTTCTGGCAGCGCTGGCTGTTGGTCTGATCGCCCTGTTGACTATACCGCGCGAGGAAGAGCCGCAGATATCAGTGCCGATGGTGGACATTCTGGTTCAGTCGCCCGGGCTGCGAGCGGCTGATACGGTCGAGCAGGTCACTGAGCCGCTGGAAGAAATCATCAAGGCGATTCCCGACGTCGAACATGTCTACAGTCAGAGCCGCGATGACGGCGCTATCGTCACGGCGCGGTTCATGGTCGGTACTGATGCCGATGACGCAATTCTGAGAATTCACGAAAAGATTCGCGCCAATATCGACCGCATCCCACCTGAAGTTCAAATGCCGCAAGTTGTCGGGCGCGGCATTGACGATGTTCCCATCGTTACATTGACGCTGTCCCCGGAAACGTGGACCGTAAATGTCTGGAACGATACCAGCCTGCGCATGCTCGCCGATGAGGTTCTGAAAGAACTCCTGAAGGTGGAGGATGTCGGCCTGACTAACGTTATTGGGGGACGTAGTCTCGAGCTTCGCGTTGAACCCGACATCGAGGCGCTGTCTTCTTATGGCGTCTCTCTTCAGGCGTTGGTCGATGTGACGGCGCAGGCCGTTCAGGCGCGTCCCATTGGCACGGCTCGCGGCTCTGGCGACTCAATCATCATTCAGGCTGGCGACCGGATCGCCGCTGTGGGCGATCTCGAACGGCTGGAAATTCAAGCTCCTGATGGTCGCATGATTTATCTTTCCGACGTCGCGCGGGTCCGTGTGGCCGGCATCGAGACAGAGGCACGAGCCTGGACGCTGGAGCGGAATGCTGAGCGTGCGGAATTCGAATCACTTCCTGCCGTTACGCTTTCCCTGGCGAAACGGCCAGGCGCCAACGCGGTGGTGGTTGCGGATCAGATCCTCGAGCGTCTTGAACTATTGAAACGTGAAATGATACCGGAAGGGGTCCATATCGCTGTGACCCGCAATTATGGCGAAACGGCAAACCACAAGGCGAATGAGTTGCTCTTCCATCTGGGGCTGGCGACCGTTTCGATTGTGGTGCTGATCGCGTTTTCCATTGGTTGGCGTGAAGCCTTGGTGACACTCATTGTCATCCCGACCACAATCCTGCTGACCTTGTTTGCGGCACTGATGATGGGATACACGATCAATCGAGTCAGCCTGTTTGCGCTGATCTTCTCGATCGGCATTCTGGTTGATGATGCGATCGTCATGATCGAAAATATCTCCCGGCATTGGGCGATGAAGGACGGTCGCCCACGCGCTCAGGCCGCCATCGATGCGGTATCGGAAGTAGGAAATCCGACCATTGTTGCCACACTTACCGTTATTGCGGCCCTCTTGCCCATGATGTTCGTCTCGGGGCTCATGGGCCCTTACATGGCGCCTATTCCCGCAAACGCATCGGCCGCCATGCTTTTCTCTTTCTTCGTCGCGGTGGGAATCGCGCCTTGGTTGCTGATGAAGATTGCCGGGAAGGCGCCTGTCAGTGGGCACTCAGAGCATGAGGAGACCCGTTTGGGTCGCTTCTACCGATCTGTTGCGGGACCGATTGTCGCGAGCCGGAAAAATGCCTGGATATTCTTGGGGCTTGTCGGCGTTGCGACGCTCGCATCGCTTACTTTATTTGCCACCAAGGCTGTTACCGTCAAGCTGCTGCCCTTTGACAACAAATCGGAAATTCAGATCGTGCTGGACATGCCGGAAGGCACGACATTGGAAGAGACCGAACGCACCCTGTTTGCCCTCGCCGCGACGATGTACGATGTAGAGGAAGTTGAATCCGTTCAGGCTTATGCTGGCACAGCAGCGCCGTTCAATTTCAATGGGTTGGTGCGTCACTACTTCCTGCGTGCCGCACCGGAACTAGGGGATTTGCAGGTCAATCTTCTGGAAAAGAGTCATCGAGACCGGTCCAGCCATGACATCGCTCTTGCTTTGCGGGACCAGTTGCATGTCGTGCCATTGCCCGAAGGGGCGAGTGTGAAAGTGGTGGAAGTGCCGCCCGGTCCGCCAGTCCTTTCGACACTGCTGGCCGAGATATACGGCCCGGATGCCGAAACGCGGCGCAAGACGGCCGATGTGATTGAGCAATTGTTCCGGGACACGGAGTACATTGTCGATGTGGACAATTCCTTCGGAGGACCGCAACCGCGTCTCGTCCTTTCCGTGAATGAGACGATTGCGGCTGATCAGGGCGTCGCTGAGCAGGATATACTGGATTCGCTGGCGTTGATCTATTCAGGCCAGATCGTTGGCGTGGCACCCCGCGGCGAAGGACGTGACCCACTCTCCGTATCGATCCGTCTACCGAAATCTGCGCAGGTCTGGTCCGAGCGCACGGCCAGTTTGCCAGTTCCCATACAGTCGGGCGCGCAAGCTGTCGAACTGGGCACGCTCGTGGACGCTCGGATGGAAGCGGGGTCATCGACGATTTTCCGGAGAGATGGCTACTTCGCTGACATGGTCATGGGCGAGCTTGCTGGCCGGTTCGAAGCGCCGATCTATGGGATGTTGGAAATTCAGGATCAGGTGGAATCGTATGATTGGAAAAGTGCGGGGCTGGAGCAGCCTGCCATCCGTCTCTATGGTCAGCCATCTGATGAATCAAAGCCCTCCTTGCTTTGGGACGGCGAGTGGGAAATCACCTATGTCACTTTCCGTGACATGGGTGTGGCGTTTGGGGTGGCTCTGGTCGCCATATACATTTTGGTGGTCGCCCAGTTTGGCACGTTCCGGACACCCCTCGTTATCCTGACACCTGTGCCGCTCACTCTGATCGGCATCATGATCGGGCACTGGCTGTTCGGCGCGGCCTTTACGGCGACCTCCATGATTGGCTTTATAGCCCTTGCCGGAATTATTGTTCGAAACTCGATCTTGCTGGTCGATTTCGTTCGGCATGGCCAATTTGCGGACAAGCCATTGAAAGAAGTTCTGCTGGATGCGGGCGCGATCCGCTTCAAACCAATACTGTTGACGGCGCTGGCGGCGATGATTGGTGCGGTAGTGATTCTGACAGATCCGATCTTTCAGGGACTCGCGATTTCGCTCCTTTTCGGGCTTGCCTCTTCAACGGCTCTGACGGTGCTCGTGATTCCGGCGATCTATGTGGCGCTGAAGGGCCCAGATTGGGTGGCGCCAGCGGTTTCTGATGGCGATGACGATCTTGTCACAGAAGGTCAGACGGCATGAGCGAGCCTGCCGATCCACGTCCCGATCCTGATTCAGTTGATGCGCTGTCGGATCAAGTATCCGAAGTTTGCGCGACACTGCGGGCGATGGCCAATGAGACCCGTCTGCGCATTCTCTGCGAGTTGTTTGACGGTGAAATGCCGGTAAACCAGATTGCCGAGGCAGTGAACCAATCGCTATCAGCCGTGTCGCAACATTTGTCGAAATTGAAGGCCGAGGGGCTGGTTTCGTCGCGACGGGACGGTCAGGCGATATTCTACCGTTCGACCGGAGGTGTTGGCACGGCAGTCATCGAGACATTGTGCAAATTCTACGACCAGTGATTCCTGCAGAAGACGAGACGAACCTAATGGAGTTGCTTTGTCGCCTCTGACAATCGGTCCAGGATTTCCTGAGGAGCGGAAGACTTTTCGACAACAGCGGCATATCCAGCCTTGAGCGCGCGCTCCTTGAGCGTTGTGGAGTAAAAGCCAGTGATCAGGATTGCGGGTGTCGTGTCGCCAGCCAGCCTCATTTTCTCGAGAAGATCCACACCGTCAAACCGAGGTAGTTTGTAATCGATCAAAAGGCAATCGACTTGCAGACTTGGTTGGTTCATCAGGATTTCCATGCCGTTGCGATAGGAATCTACGGCAAACCCGCGTGATCGCAGAAGCATCATGAGGGAGTAGCGAACCTCCTCATCATCCTCGACAAGTGCAACCCTCAGCAGGTCGGGCTGTGAAACGGACTGATTCATTTAGGCGTGGTCTCGATAGTTTCGGAGTCACACATCTATGATCGCAGGAGTATGACGTCTCTAAGTAGACCTACTTAGCGCGCCTCTTTGCGGCCTCGTTCCGCCATGAATGCAACGCGCAGCGCTGCAGACAAACTGTCGGCTTCAAGTTTTTCCATCAGGTTTGCACGGTGAATTTCCACCGTTCGGGGGGAGATCGACAATTCGTCGGCGATGGCCTTGTTGGTCATGCCCTCAACCAGGCAATCGAGCACTTCGGATTCTCGGGTCGTTAGTCGGGTTAGTTTCGCAACCGCCTCATTCTTGAGCCCTTGTTGGGCCTCGTCGTCGGAAATGCGGCTGAAACCGGTTTCGATGGCTTCAAGCAGAGCCTTTTTCTCATAAGGCTTTTCCAGGAATTCGATGGCGCCATTCTTCATGGCCTGAACGGCGACCGATACATCTCCATGCCCGGTGAGCACAATGATGGGCATCTTGTTGCCGCGTTCGGACAAGGCCTGCTGTACAGTCAGGCCATCCATCACAGGCATGCGAACATCCAGAAGTATGCAGGCGGAGTCGTTCGGCTCATATTCGTCCAGGAAGCTCACGCCATCCGGATAGGTCTTCACCGTGTAGCCAGCATGCCGCAGCATGAAGCTGGCGGAATGCCGGATGGCATCATCGTCATCTACGAGGAAAATGGTCTTCGTCATCGCATGCTCACCCTGCCACGTTCGTGGCTACTCTTAAAGTAAACGTAAACGATGCTCCAGCGCCAGGTTCGGACGAAACCGCAATCGTGCTGCCATGCGCCTCGATTATGGTTTGGCAAATCGACAAGCCAAGCCCCATGCCACTGGCTTTGGTTGTTTGAAAAGCATCGAATGGGGAATGGAGCAACTCCTCTGAAAGCCCCGGGCCATTGTCCTTGACCTCGATCGTCACTTCCTCGCCGGAAGACTGCGTATAGATCCAGATCTGAGGTGTTTCTGTTCCCGAAAGCGCCTCAATGGCATTCCTGATGAGATTGGCGAACACCTGTCGCAACTGGAGCCTGTCCGCCATGACAATGATCCCGGGATCTTCCATTCGAAGAATTACTCGGGCGAGGGGGCCTTCGATGCCGACCTTGGCGATGGCCGCAGCGTCGTCAATCACACCCTTCAGGGGAGCGGGCCTGAGATCGAGTTCCCCGCGTGAGACGTAATCGCGCAACCGGCGAACAATCTGGCCAGCCCGGATTGATTGTTCTGCAGCGGCGGACACCGCTTCCTGAACCATGGCCAGGTCATTCTCGCTCGGTTCATCCAGCAGGTCACGTGCGGCTTCGAGATAGTTTGCGACGGCTGTAAGCGGCTGATTGAGTTCGTGAGCCATGGCGGAGGCCATCGTCCCGACCGCGCTTAGCCGCGAGAAGTTTCCGAGTTCCGCCTGGAGCTCCCCGATACGATGCATGTTGGCCTGTTTCTCGGTGATATCACGGATGAACCCCGTAAACAGCTTGCGGCCGCCGATACTAGCTTCGCCAATCTTCAATTCCACCGGTATGGAATCGCCATTTGCGAGGCGCGCTTCAACGATCCGACCGATACCAATGATCTGGCGCTCTCCGGTGGTTAGGTAGTTGCGGATATATTGGTCGTGATGCGTCTGGTCAGATTGGGTCATCAGGCATTTGATATTCGTCCCAACGACATCTTCCGACTTGTAGCCGAACAAGTTTTCGGCCGCCCGGCTGAACGCCATGATGATTCCCGTGTCATCAATCACGATCATGGCATCTGGGACCGACAGCAGGATGGATCTCAGAATCGACTGGAGCGAATCCGAATCCTGAAAGTCGGTATTCTCCAAGCGCCAGAGGTCAGACAGGGGATTCGGCATGATCCCAGCACTGTAGGTGCGGCTGGGCATTTAGGAAAGAACAGACCTCGTGCGGAGACGTGAATGCCGCAGGTCGTTCAACAGGAGCGCACCGAAAGCCAACAGCCCGAGCAGAAGCGCGTAGCATCCCCAGCAATGCGTCAGTTGTGCGCCGGCGCTTTCAATCGGAATAGTCACAGACTTTCCAAGACAGGTCGGCAGGATGAGCGTGGATTGCGCAGAAGCCTGCAAGACCATCTTGGTGATGCCCGCAAACACCAGCGCGGCGGCGATGGCATAAGAATGAATTCGTTTCACAGGCAAGACCCTCCAATTTCCGCCCTCGTTTAAGAGAAGCGGACGAACTGTCCCATACGGGAAAGCCCCTATACGCGCCGCAAAGCGATCACCGTAATCAGGCCCCATACGACGCAACCGCAACGCTCTGCGGAAGGGGCTAAACAGAATGATGACATCACGAACCAATTCATCGAATGCCAGCGGGGGGAGTATCGCAAGTGTCTCCGCGCTGGTTGCGATCTTCGGGGTGCTCGCCCTGATCATCGCAGGACGCACGATTGATCACGCCATGGGCATCCAGGCGATGACGTTCATCGCGCTGGCCACGGCGTTTCTGGTGGGCACGGGTTTGTGGGCTGGCAATTTGCTCGACCGCAATCCATTCGATGAGTCGCGCTATGAAGACACGCTGGTAAAATATGGTGTGTTCGCGTCCATGTTCTGGGGTATTGCGGGACTATTGGTTGGCGTCATTATCGCGCTTCAACTGACCTTCCCGAACATCTTCTACTTCCCTGAACTGGGATGGACGAATTTTGGGCGATTGCGGCCGTTGCATACCAGCGCGGTGATCTTCGCCTTTGGTGGAAACGTGCTGCTAGCGACAAGCTTTTATGTCGTCCAGCGCACCTGCCGCACGCGCATAGCGGGCGGTATGTGGCCCTGGTTTGTTTTTTGGGGCTACCAGATATTCGTTGTGCTTGCGGCGACTGGCTACCTGATGGGGGTGACCCAGTCGAAAGAGTATGCAGAGCCTGAATGGTACGTAGATCTGTGGCTGACGATTGTGTGGGTTGCCTACCTGCTCGTGTTCCTCGGTACGCTGTGGAAGCGCAAAGAGCCGCATATCTATGTGGCGAACTGGTTCTACCTTTCCTTTATCGTGACCATCGCGATGCTTCACATCGTAAACAACTTGTCCATTCCCGTGTCATTGACGGGCACAAAGTCAGTGCAGGTATTTTCGGGTGTTCAGGATGCGATGACGCAATGGTGGTACGGCCACAATGCGGTCGGCTTTTTCCTGACCACAGGCTTCCTCGCCATCATGTATTATTTCATTCCGAAGCGGGTTAATCGACCAGTCTATTCCTACCGGCTGTCCATTGTTCACTTCTGGAGCCTTATCTTCATCTATATCTGGGCCGGGCCGCATCACCTCCATTACACGGCGCTGCCCCAATGGGCGCAAACGCTTGGGATGACCTTCTCGATCATGCTCTGGATGCCCAGCTGGGGCGGCATGATCAACGGCGTCATGACCCTGTCTGGTGCCTGGGACAAGCTGCGCACGGATCCAGTGGTTCGCATGATGGTCGTGTCGTTGGCGTTCTACGGCATGGCGACGTTCGAAGGTCCGCTTATGTCAGTGCGTGCCGTCAACTCACTCAGTCACTATACGGAATGGGGAATCGGGCATGTTCACTCCGGGGCGCTCGGCTGGGTTGGGTATATCAGCTTCGGGGCGCTCTATTGCCTCGTGCCGTGGCTCTACAAGAAGAAGGCTCTGTTCTCGAAGTCTCTTGTCGAATGGCACTTCTGGATCTCCACGATCGGCATCCTGTTCTACATGATCTCCATGTGGTTTGCCGGAATCATGGAAGGCCTGATGTGGCGTGCCTATAACGAGTATGGCTTCCTCGAATACAGCTTCGTGGAAACCGTCGAAGCCAAGCACATCAGCTACATGATCCGTGCGCTGGGCGGCAGCCTTTACTTCAGCGGTGCCTTGATCATGGCCTACAACCTTGTGCGTACCGCACTTGGCCATGGCGCTGCCGAGCCGGTCGAGGCCAAGCCCGACCCATACGCAACTCCCGAACCACGCACGACGCTGGTTCCGGCTGAATAGGAGCGAATCCATGAGTATTCTGAACAAACATGGATTGCTGGAGCGTCACTCGCTTCTGCTCACCATAGGTATCTTGGTTGTGGTCTCCATCGGCGGACTGATCCAGATGGCACCGCTTGCCTATATGGACAACACGATCGAGAAAGTGGACGGAATGCGTCCCTACACCCCGCTCGAACTGATGGGCCGGGACATCTACGTCCGAGAAGGCTGCTATGTTTGCCACAGCCAGATGGTGCGCCCTTTGCGGGATGAAGTGGAACGCTATGGCCACTACTCACTCGCGGCAGAAAGTATGTACGACCATCCTTTCCAGTGGGGGTCCAAGCGGACTGGTCCCGATTTGGCCCGTGTTGGTGGAAAGTATTCTGCTGAATGGCAAGTGGACCACCTCAAGGATCCGCGTGCGCTGGTGCCGGAAAGTGTCATGCCGCCTTATGCCTTTCTTGCAGAGAAGAAGCTGAACTTCGACCGGATTGAGGATCGCCTTCGTACCGAGCGCATGCTTGGCGTGCCTTATACAGATGAAATGATCGAGAACGCGGAAGGGCACCTCTACGCTCAGGCCGATCCAGACGAAAAAGGATATGATTATCTAGATGGCTTACTTGAACAATATGATGGCGCATCCGGGCGCGAGGGCTCCGTTGAGTTTCGCGACTATGATGGTGATCCTCGGCGCGTCACGGAGATGGATGCCATTGTGGCCTATCTTCAAATGACCGGCACGCTCGTCGACTTCTCGACCTATGAAGCTGATGACCTCAGCAATCGGCGCTAGGAGGCAACTCGCATGTATGAAGCACTCTCAAGTTTCGCTCAGACCGGTGGCCTGGTCTATTTCGTCCTCATGTTTGCCGGGGCATTGATCTACGCCTTGTGGCCCAGCAACCAGGAAACTTTCGACCGCGCCGCCAATTCTCCGCTTGAAGACAAGGGGCCGTCAAATGACTGATGAATCCAAGGACATTGACCAACATTCCGGCGTTGAGACGACCGGACACTCGTGGGACGGAATCAAGGAGCTGAACAATCCGCTGCCGCGCTGGTGGTTGTATGTCTGGTACATGTCAATTGCTTGGGCGATTGTCTACATGATCCTGATGCCGGCCATACCTGCGTTGCCGGGACTCGGTACCAACACCAAAGGTCTTCGCGGACATTCAGATCGAGTTGAAGTCGCCAAGGCGGTGAGCGAACTCAAGACGGCGCGTGACGCACAATCCATCGTCCTTCTGGATGCTGGGCTCGAAAAGATCGAAACCGACCGCACCTTGCAGCAGTTTGCGTTGGCCATGGGTGAAAGTGCCTTCGGCGACAATTGCGCAACTTGCCATGGGGCAGGTGGGCGCGGCGCCATTGGGTACCCGGCGCTGGCAGATGACGTTTGGCTTTGGGATGGTTCCCTGGACGGTATCGAATACACGATCCGACACGGTATCCGTCACGATACCGATGATGGAACCCGCTTTTCCGCGATGCCGGCATTTGGACGAGATGGCCTGCTGAAGCGCAGCGAAGTGGATGATCTTGCGCAGTATGTTCTTGATCTGTCAGGGCACAGTGATGATCCGGAAGCTGTATTGCGGGCCGCACCAATCTTTCAGCAGCAATGCGCTACTTGTCATGGGGCGGACGGGACCGGGGATCGCACCCAAGGGGCACCAAATTTGACGGATGCAGAGTGGCTGTATGGTGACCGCGAAGCGGACATCGAAGCCACTATCTACAATGCCCGCAATTCCCACATGCCAGCTTGGGACGACCGATTGGATGACGCAACTATCAAGGCGATTGCCGTTTACGTACATTCGCTCGGCGGCGGCGAGTAGGAGCCAGTATGGCCAGCACAACCTTGATCGACCACGCTTCGGAACTCCCTGCCCAATCAGGCGGGGAGCCACCGCGGCATGAAGACCTCTACGCCAAGCGCAAGCAGATCTACCCCAAGCTCGCGCATGGCAAGTTCCGGACGATCAAATGGATTGTGATGGCCGCCACTCTGGGTGTTTACTATGGCTTGCCATGGGTAAGATGGAATCGCGGTGAAGGCATTCCAGATCAGGCTGTGTTGGCAGACTTCTCCAGCGAAAAATTCTACTTTTTCTTTATCGAACTCTGGCCGCAGGACATCCACTACATGGCTGGCGGGCTGATACTCGCCTCCCTATTATTGTTTCTTGTGACCTCCCTGCTTGGTCGGGTCTGGTGCGGATACACATGCCCACAAACCGTTTGGACCGATCTCTACATATGGGTCGAGCGCGCCTTTGAGGGTGACCGTGCGGCCCGCATGCGTCTCGACAAAGCACCTTGGACGGCAAACAAGATCGCGAGAAAACTGGGCAAACATGCTGTCTGGCTTGTTATCGCATTCTGGACCGGTGGCGCTTTCATTCTCTACTGGCATGACGCACCGACTGTCGCTGCTGGCTGGTTTACCGGTGATGCGCCTCTGACCGCCTATTGGTTCGCCGGAATCCTCACATTGACAACTTATTTCCTGGCAGGGACGATGCGCGAACAGGTGTGCACTTATATGTGCCCCTGGCCGCGCATTCAGGGCGCTTTGACAGATGAGCAGGCCCTCAATGTGACCTATCGCTATGACCGCGGTGAACCCCGAGGTCCGAAGCGTAAATCCGAGAGCTGGGACGACCGTGGCGATTGCATTGATTGCAATCAATGTGTTCAGGTTTGTCCGATGGGCATCGATATCCGGGATGGTGAGCAACTCGAATGCATCCATTGCGCACTATGCATCGATGCGTGCGACGAGATCATGGCGAAGGTAGATCGGCCCAAGGGTCTTATTGCCTATGATACACAGATTGCCGTGGCTGCGCGAAATGAAGGGCTGATCCCGCCCAAGCACAAACTGATTCGAGCACGTACTGTCGTCTATGCTGTCGTCATGCTTGCCATCGGGAGTCTGATGGCGTGGGGGCTTGCCACCAAGTCGACCATTGAAGCAAACATACTCAAGGATCGCTCGCCCCCCTTTGTCACCCTTTCGGACGGACGTATTCAGAATGGTTACACACTCAAGCTCGTGAACAAGGCAAGTGAACCCCGTACAATGCTGCTTGATGTCAGTGGATTGGAAGGGGGGGCGTTCAAGGTGATCGGTATGGAGCATGAAGGCAGCGACACGCTCGAATTGCCTGTGGAGGCATTTGGGGTGGATCGCTACCGCATCCTCGTAGTGGCAGATGCGACCGTTCCTCGCCGACAAGTGACGTTCACGGTGCGCGACGCGGCCACGGGTGAGACCGATGTAAACATATCTTCGTTCAGAGGAGATGAACAATGACAGACCATGCGCTGAGCGCTGACCCGAGTTCCAAGAGTGGAAAATTGACCGGATGGCATGTGTTCTGGATCATGCTGGGCTTCTTCGGTCTCATGTTCACGGTGAACGGTATTTTCCTCTATCATGCGATTACCAGCTTTCCGGGTGAGGATGTGAAGAAGTCCTACCTGCAGGGTTTGGACTATAACAGCACGCTGGAAGCGAAGGCCTCGCAAGACCTGCTTGGATGGAGCGCTGCGGCTGGCCTGTATGACGAAAATCTTGTGTTCAATCTGGCTGACTCCGCTGGCGAGCCCATCTCGGCGCGTTTGGTATCTGTCGAGTTGCGCCATCCCGGCAGTACGACGCACGACGAGGTCGTAGTGCTCGAGTCTCATGGTTCAGGTGACTATGTCACGAGTGTTGCCGATTTACCGGCTGGTAGATGGGACGCTCAGTTCCAGGTCTTTGATGCTGAGGGAGACGAGGTGGTGTTCCGTGCGAACAAGCGGATCGTGATTCTGCCGTGACGACAGCGATTCCCTCCGTACCCGGATGCCCCTCTGGTCTTGCACCTGCAGCCACGCGAGATACCAAAAGGGGATGTTCGGGCTTTGTTCGGATTGTCGGAGACGAGCGCGCGATTGATCTCGTTGTGCGGGGGGCGAAGTGCGGTGGCTGCCTCAGCAAGATTGAAAAATCCGTCTCGGCCCTGCCGGGTGTGACGCAGGCACGGTTGAACCTTTCGAGCGGACAGATGCGGGTGCGGTGGACCGGCCCGCTTGCCGCTGACCGGATTGCCCAGACGATATCCGATCTCGGTTATGGTGTTTCGGCGCAGGCAGCCGATACCGGCGCAGCCGACAAGGCGCGCGAAGAACGCTCCCTCCTCATCTCGATGGGCGTCGCAGGCTTTGCGGCCGCCAACATCATGTTGCTGTCGGTGTCTGTCTGGGCCGGACATGGCGAGATGGGCGAGGCGACACGCAAAACGCTGCATGCGCTCTCCGGGATAATTGCTCTTCCAGTCCTCCTGTTTTCCGGGCGCCACTTCTTTCGCTCGGCATGGGCCGCGCTCAGCAAGGGGCATGCGAACATGGATGTCCCAATCTCACTGGCGCTGAGCCTCGCGTTTGGGGTTAGCGTTTTTGAAACGATACGCGGCGGTGAACACGCCTATTTCGACGCCGTCGTGATGTTGTGCTTCTTCCTGTTGATCGGACGGTTCCTGGATGCGCGTCTCCGTCGGCAGGCGCATGCGGCAGCGAATGCCCTGGCGGCAATGCAGACAAGTGCTGTCACCCGCCTGAACGACAATGGAAGCGCCGTCTCTGTTGCGGCCAGCGACATTGCGGCAGGGGATCGCATCCTGCTCGCGCCAGGAGAGCGCGCAATGGTGGATATGCGTATTCTCACAGGCATCAGCGATGTGGATGAGAGCCTGGTGACGGGTGAATCTCTGCCCCGTACATTCTCTCCGGGAATGACGCTTCATGCGGGCGCGATCAACGTGACCGGACCCCTTCGTGGTGAGGCGTTGAAGGTCGCTGAAGAGTCGTTGCTGTCACAAATTGGCGAGATGCTGGAGGCTGGTGAGCAGCGCCGGTCTGCCTATCGCCGGATCGCCGACCGTGCCGTTTCCATCTACGTGCCGTTCGTTCATACGACAGCGGTGCTCGCTTGTGTCGGTTGGTTGCTGCTTGGCGCGTCACTGCCAGAGGCGCTGATGATCGCCGCAGCGACCCTCATCATTACCTGCCCGTGTGCGCTCGCCCTCGCGGCGCCAGTGGCTCAAGTCGTGGCGGCGGGGCGACTGTTTCGCAAGGGCGTCTATCTACGGTCCGGGGATGCGTTTGAGCGTCTTGCCGAAGTGGATCATATCGTCTTTGACAAGACCGGGACACTTACTCTCGGTACGCCGAAACTAGAAGGCATTCAGCAGAATGGCTGCCCGGTGCCACTTGCGTCGACTGAGGCTGCAGCCATGCTTGCAGATTCCGCCAGCATGGCCCGTGTCAGCCATCATCCGCTTTCGCGCGCCCTCGTGGCCATGGCGGGACCGGGAACTGTGCTGGAAGGTGTACATGAAATTGCCGGGCGCGGTCTTGAGGCGGAAGTGGATGGTCAGGTTTGGCGGCTGGGCTCGGCCGGCTGGACAGGTGCGGCAGCGAAAGGCGCTCTGCTCGGCCCATCCTTGTGGCTAGACCAGGGCGACACTCCAGCGGTCCAATTTCGCTTCGTTGATGATGTACAGCCGGGTGCTGCTGAGGCGCTTGAGACGCTTCGAGACCAGGGCATCGAGTTGGAGATAGTGTCGGGAGACCAGAATAGCGCCGTTGCCTCGCTGGCTGGGGCCCTCGGGATCAGCGACTGGACCGGAGAAGCCACACCGCAGGAAAAGGTCGCCCGTCTGGAGAGTCTCCGCGCCGATGGCCGCCGCGTCCTGATGGTGGGGGACGGGCTGAACGATGCCGGCGCTTTGTCCCTGGCCCATGCATCTTTGGCACCGGGAGCCGCTATCGACATCACCCAGTCAGCGAGCGACGCCGTATATAGTGGGGGGCTCGAAGCCATTCCGGTCGTTTTGCGCGTAGCGAGAAAAACACGGTCGGTCATGCGGCAGAATTTCGCGCTGGCCGCTGCCTACAATGTTGTCGCCGTTCCGATTGCGGTGACCGGGCACGTAACACCTCTGATCGCCGCCATTGCCATGTCGCTGTCCTCAATTATTGTAACCCTCAACGCAATGCGGCTGCAGATCGAGAACTAAAGGTCTATGACCATCATCATCTATCTCATTCCAGTTGCTCTGGCACTTGGCCTGCTGGGGTTGGGCGCGTTTGTATGGTCGATCCGCTCGGGTCAGTTTGACGACATGCAGGGACCTGCCTATCGCATTCTGGATAACGACGACGATACACCCGCCTGATCCAGCCGCCGACTGAGCGCACATGAACCGAGACGAATAATTTGGCCAAGCCCATGCAATTCTGCTTATTGAGCCGATGACGAAATTCCTCATTCTGGGGGGCGCACGATCCGGTAAAAGCGCCCGCGCGCAGGCTCTCGCAGAGGCCGCCTCGCCGCACCGCTTGTTCGTGGCAACCGCCGAGGCACTCGATGCCGAAATGACCGACAGGATCAAACGGCATCAGGCCGATCGCGGTGAAGGCTGGCGAACAATTGAAGCGCCGCTTGATCTGGTGTCCGTGATTCAGGGGGAGATCAATCCGGGTGAGTCCGTACTCATAGATTGCCTGACGCTCTGGCTCTCCAATCTATTCCACCACAATCGAGATATAGAGCAGGAAACTATGGCGCTTTGTAATGCGCTCCAGTCGTCACAGGCGCAGATTGCACTCGTCTCTAATGAAATTGGCTTGGGGTTGGTGCCAGAGACATCTTTGGGACGGGCTTTTCGGGATGCACAGGGGCGGCTGAACCAGAAGGTTGCTGCTGTTTGCGATCAGGTAGATTTTGTCGCTGCCGGCCTTCCGCTCAGACTGAAAGGCTGAGTGCTTCCCGCAATCGCGTCTCTGCCGCTTCGTTCGCGATGAGGCCAAAACGCAGATGCTGGTTCGACCAGGAAAAGCGACGCACGTAAATGCCGCGCTCGGCGAGTCGTCTCCAGATCAGATGAGCATCTTCGCACTCAACAAACCGAAAAAGATTGGTTCCGTGAATCTCCTTGATTCCGGTGCCCACCAATATCTCGTCCAGACGTCTTCGGGCATCGTCAAGCCGCGCTCGTGTGCTGACTTGCCAGGAAGTGTCTTGATAGGCGCGCTTGCCAATGTCGAGCGCCAATCCGGATACGGGCCAAACACCGAGAAGGTTTGATATCGGTCGCAGTATATCTTCGGAAGCGATGATTGCGCCAAGGCGCAGGCCAGCAAGCCCGTAGAATTTTCCAAAGGACCGCAACACAATCAAGCCGGGTGCCCCGGCATACCGGGCGAGGCTGAGTTCTGGTGCAAGGTCAGTATACGCCTCGTCCACGATCAACCATCCGCCCCGCTCTGCCAGCTTCGCACGCGCAGCATCCAGTTCATCCGGATTGAAGAGGCGCCCATCAGGATTGTTTGGGTTGCAGATGACAACGGCATCTGCGTCATGAGATCGGGACAGGGGGGCAGTGGTTTCTATGACGTCACATCCTGCGGTACGCCAAACTTGCGCATGATCCCCATAAGTGGGGGTCAGAACCGCGACACGTTTCGGAGAAATGATCTGCGGCAACATCCGGATCAGCAATTCACTTCCAGGCGCGAGCGCCAATGTGGCAGCGGGCACGCCAATGACCGATGCCATGGCGGCTCGGCATTGTTGATATGCGTCGCGGGTCGGCAGGGCATTCAGCGTATCTGGCGAAACATCCGGTACGGGATAGGGCCACGGATTGATTCCGGTCGATAGATCTATCCATGGCCCTGACGCATTTGGAAATGCGGCGCGCATCTTGTCGAGGGAGCCACCGTGAACGAGATCGTGCCTCATAACATGTACGCTCCGAAAACGACCAATGCCACCAATGCGAATGCCACCGCGCATGAACGGCGGTACAGCGCCAGTCCCCTCAACACATCACCCCGCGCCGGATCTCTCGCACCAACATTTAGCCAGGGCTGACTGGTGGTGCGTCCTTCATATGCGCGCGGTCCCGACAGCCGAATGCCAAGCGCGCCGGCCATTGCAGCTTCAGGCCATCCCGCATTGGGAGAACGGTGTCGTCTTGCGTCTCTCAGCATCACTCTCCACGCTTGTCCCTTCAGCGAGGTGAGGGCGAGGAGCAAGCCCGTCAGGCGCGCCGGAAGGAAGTTTGCCGCGTCATCCAGTCTTGCGGCAAAACCACCGAACGCATAGTGCCGGTCACTGCGATGCCCGATCATCGAATCGAGTGTGTTGATGGCTTTGTACGCAGCAATTCCCGGCAATCCGAATACAAGCCCCCAGAATACCGGAGCAATCACGCCGTCAGACATGTTTTCGGCCAAGCTTTCCAGCGCTGCGCGCGCGATGCCATCTTCCTCCAGTTGCGCAGGGTCCCGGCCCACGATCAATGAAACCGCCTGGCGTGCTCCACTGATATCTCCGGTCGTTAGCGGTTTCGCCACGTCAGCCACGTGCGAATGAAGGCTACGGGACGCGATGAGGCTTGAGGCGATGGCTGCTTCAAGAACAGTTCCGACAAGCGTTGGAGGCAACAGGCTCGAAATGGCGTGCGCCAGAGTGGCGACACTCAATACGAGAACCGCACTTGCAAATCCGCCGATCAGGTAACGAACCCCGTGCGACCAATCCGGGCGGTTGAGCATCTGGTCCGCGGTGCCGATTACTCTGCCCAGCCATGTCACGGGGTGACCAATTCGGCGAAACAGTTGTTGAGGCCAGCCAATTGTAACCTCCAACCCCCATGCGCACAGTATCAACGGCGCGAACCCCATCAAGTTTTCCGGCGCCAACCAGGCTCCTCCGCAAGCTTCAGCAGCGCATCAACATCCACGGCTTGCTCGACGCCATCGGCCAATTCGTCCAGAGCGGTGTCCACCGCCGCACCATAGTCGAGATTTGCCCCGCGAAAATGTCCGGCCTGTTCCAGCCACGCGCGGCGAAACTCATTGCCTGCGAATGCTCCGTGCAGATATGTTCCTTCGATCCGGCCATTTGCGCTGCGCGCGCCATCCTGCTCCGCACCAAAATTTATGAATGGCCGGTTCGCATCAGGGCCTGACGTGCGACCAGCATGAATGACATAACCGGATGTAGTCGGTCCCAGGGCCGTCACGGCTCTGCTAACAGGTTTCACTTCCTTGTGCCGGGTCATGATCGTATCGACATCGAGCAATCCAAGGCCGGCTGCCTCGCCCGGGTTACCATCGACGCCGAAAGGGTCAGAGACCCGATTGCCAAGCATCTGGTATCCTCCACAAATACCGAGCACCCGGCCTCCCGCACGTGCGTGCGCGATGATGTCGTGGTCCCAACCCTGTGCGCGCAGGAAAGCGAGATCACCGAGTGTTGATTTCGTGCCAAACAGGATAACAACATCCGTGTTGCGCGGAATGGCCTGGCCCGGAGGAATCCAACTGAATTTGACGTTCTCCTCAAGCTTGAGGGGGTCGGCATCGTCGAAATTTGCAATCCGCGACAGTATGGGTGCCGCGATTTTCAAAGCCTTTCCAGAGGGTGTGAGCGGCGTGTCCAGGACGAGCGCGTCTTCGGCAGGCAGTTTCGAAGCGGCGGGCAACCAGGGTATCACGCCGAGGCACGGCCACCTGGCGCGGGTTTCGATTTCCGTCACGCCTTCATCAAACAGCTTCAAATCGCCCCTGAACTTGTTCACCAGAAAGGCGCGGATCATCGCACTGTCTTTCTTCTCGATTACATTCCGTGTTCCAACAAGGCTGGCAATGACACCACCTTTTTCGATGTCGCCAACCAGACAAACGGGAACGCCCGCGCGTCGGGCAAACCCCATATTTGCTATGTCCCGGTCGCGCAGATTTGTTTCCGCCGGGCTGCCGGCGCCCTCGACAATGACCAGGTCGTACGCATTGGTGAGTCGGCCAAAGCTCTCCATGACTGCGCCCATCAACTGGTCGCGATTGGCCATATAGTCTGCGGCTTCCATGGCATGAGTAGCCTTGCCATGCACGACGAGCTGCGCGGTGCGGTCTGTCTGGGGCTTCAGCAGCACCGGATTCATGTCAACATGGGGATCCAGACCTGCCGCACGCGCCTGCAGCGCCTGAGCGCGGCCAATTTCACCCCCCGTTGGACAGGCGGCGGCATTGTTGGACATGTTCTGAGGTTTGAAGGGGGCAACACTCAGACCTCGGCGCCGCGCGATCCGGCAAAGGGCCGCCGTCAGGACAGACTTGCCGACATCCGAGCCAGTGCCTTGCAACATCAGTGCGCGGGCGGTCATGCGGCACCGTCAATATGAATGTTCAGCCCCTCGACCCGTGCCGCAACGCCATAAATGTCTCTCATTCGCTCGGCTGTCAGTGTTTCGGACGGAGGGCCATCCGCTTCAATACGCCCATCCTTCATCCAGACCATGCGAGAGGCATAGCGTGCAGCGAGCTGAATATCATGGAGCACGACCAGTGCGCCGCCACCTTGGTCCACATAGGTGCGGATCAGGTCGAGAATCCGAAATTGCTGACGGGGGTCCAGCGCAGCTATGGGCTCATCCGCGATGAGCAAAGGCGCTTCGGCGGCAAACGCGCGCGCACAATGGACGCGGGCCAGCTCCCCGCCTGAAAGCGTATCCGTTCGGCGCCCCGCCAGTTCCAGAAGTCCGCAGGCCTGAAGCGCGCGGTCAACGGCTTCGGCGTCTAATCCTTTCAAGCGGCCCAACGGCGCTCCGTGGCTGAACCGCCCAAGGGATACGACGTCGCGGACACTATTCGGCCAGGCAAGCGGCCGGGTCTGGGGAAGGTAGGCTATTTGCCGGGCGCGCTGCGTCGGTGAGAGAGCATCAACCGGTTTACCGCCAAGCAAGCTGAGCCCCGCACTCGCCGATTGCAGGCCCAGACCGGCGCGGATCAGGCTCGTCTTGCCCGCACCATTCGGACCAAGCAGCGCGACGAACTCGCCACAGCCGAGGCGGAAGCTGGCATCGTCTACCAGCACACTCTCCCTTGCGAGAACCGAGATGTTTTCGACGACGAGATCAGTCATTTCCGGTCCGCCTTTGCATCGCGATCCAGACAAAAGCGGGTGCACCGATGAGCGCCGCGACAACGCCGAGTTTAAGCTCCGCTGACGTCGGCATCAGGCGAACGAAAATGTCAGCGACGACCAGGATCAATCCGGAGAACAGCGCAGACGGCACAAGCGAGCGCGCTGGGTCATGCCCGACGAAGGGACGAATGATATGAGGCGCAACAATGCCGACAAAGCCAATTGCTCCAGCCAGCGCCACCGCGCCACCGGTTGCCAGACCCGCGCCAACCACGGTGAATATCTGCTGGCGCCGCAGATTGAGGCCAATCCCTGCTGCTGCCTCTTCGCCGAGAGTTAATGCAGACAGACCGCGCCGCGTAGCAAACAGAGTTGCGCCGCCCGCAAGGATGAAGGGCGCCGCCAGCGTAATTTCGTCAAAGCTGCGATTGGCAACTGAGCCCAGCATCCAGTTGATCATGTCAGATAGTGAAAACGGGTTCGGTGCCAGGTTCATCAACAGGCTCATGGCCGCGCCAGCAAAGCTCGACAGGCCAACACCGATCAGGATGAGCGTGACAACAGACTGGGTGCGCAATGCGGCGATGGTAATGAGAGCTGTTGCCGTCAGTGCACCAATGATCGCGGCAATCGGTACGGCCCAGGGCGTGATTGAGGCGATCCCGTAATAGAGTGCGAACGTAGCCATAAGCGACGCAGACGCCGAGACTCCCAGAACCCCCGGTTCTGCCAGAGGGTTCCTCAGCAAGCCCTGCAAGGCAGCGCCGCTGATGCCCAGCGCGGCCCCGACGATATAAGCCGCGATCGCCCGCGGCAGCCGTATCTGCCAAACGACCAGGCGGTCGCCTGCTTCCGCTCCCCCGAAGAGGGCTGCCAGCAACCGGTCGGCGGGCAGGGCGGTTGATCCGAGGAAGCATGCCGAGAGAATTGCCAACACACTTGCGGCGATCAATGTCGGCATGAGCAGGGTTTCACGCGTCATTGTCCGTCCTTTTCGGCCAACGCCTCGACGGCATCCATCAAGAACCAGCCGCTGCACGAAGTCCACGCGCCTTCAAGCGATACGACTTCGCTCTGGGTAAGCTGCGCCTTTGCGACAGGGTGCTTCATCGGACTCCACGCGTCCGGATGATTGGTGCGCGATCCGAAGAAGGCAGCCGCTACGACATCAGGTTTCTCATAGGCAAGCGTTTCCAACGGGATGGATCGCCAGCCATGTTCTGTTTCCATATTGGTCAGGCCCGCCGCCACGATCATTTCATGAATCAGCGAGCCCGGGCCGGTCGTTACACCTGCGGGCGTGATGTACAATGCGGTCTGGCCAGTCTCGCGCTTTCTCAACCGCGCAAGGCGGTGTTGCATCTCAGTGTTCACGAGCGCACCCCGTTCAGGCTCTCCCAACTCGTTGGCGATGCGTTGCGTGTTTTTCATCACGGAAGGTATGTCAGGCGTCCAACCAACTTCCACCACAGGCACGCCTGCCTTCTCGAAGAACGCGGCGGCATTCGGTCCGCCGCCATAGGACCGTACAACAAGGTCGGGCTTGAGGATCAGTACATTCTCGGCGTTTGGCCTGACGGTCGCGATGCCGCCGGCGGTATCCCGCATATAGGAAAATTCCCGGCCCGCATCCGGCGACAAGGCCAGGATGCGTTCCCGGTCGACAAGCTTCAAAACATACTGGTCGGCGCAATAGTCGAGGCTGACAATCCGGGCAGGGCGCTCAGGCTTTGTGAGCACATTCTTGCCGGCCTGTCCGCAAGCAGACAGAAGGAGCGCAAGAATTGGGATTATCAGCCTCGACATGGACATGTCCTAGTAGCGGAGCCGCACGCCGACAGATCCGGACAGTCCGGGTGTGCCATATCCCAGGATCTGCTGGTACTCCTCATCGAGCAGGTTCTCGATCCGGCCATGGATTTCGACTGTATCATTGAGATCATAGCTGCCGGTCAGGTCGACTCGTGTCCAGCTGTCGAGTTCGGATCCGTCTGTATTGGCTTCTTCGCCATTATAGCGAACGAGCACTGCGCCAGAGAAGGGGCCGTCCGGATCAAAAGAAGCTGAGATGTTCCCGGTGCTTTCCGGGAGGCGGGCCAATGCGTTTCCGTTGCCATCTTCTGAGTCAATGAACGTATAACTCGCCGCGATACCCAGCCAGTTATTGATCGCATAAGCGCCAGTCAACTCGACCCCCTGCGAGTCCACAAGGGCGATATTGTCGTAGCCAGCCGTGTAAGAGAAATCGATCATGTTTTCGGTTTCCTGATCGAATAGGGTTGCACCAAGGACGATGCGCTCGTCAGCAGACTGCCATTGCACACCAATGTCATAAGCCTCGGAGGTTTCAGCCTTGAGGTTGGTATTGGGGGCGGTCAGTCCACAGAAGGTGCAGATATAGGTCGACTGAAAGATGCTGGGTGCCTTGAAGCCCTGACCCCAGCTTGCCTTGAAGGTGAGCTGATCTGTTGCGGTCCAGGCTGCTGCCACGCGACCCGTTGTTTCAGAGCCGAAAGTCTCGTGATCGTCGACCCGAATTCCGCCTGTCAGTGTCAAACTGTCCACGGGTTTGAATTCGTAGAGCGCAAACAAACTGTCAATCGAGGACTCTTGCTCATTGGCACTTGTCTCTTCGCGCTCCGTTCCAAAGGCCAATGTATTTGTGTCGTTGATGGCGAATGTGCCCTGATAGCGAAACAGCACGCGGTCACCTTCGGTGAAATAACTCTGGACACCGTTTGACGTATTTTCGCGTTCAATATCGGCATAGCCAATCTGAACAAGGTTCTCGAGTCGGCCATCGAACAGTGGAGCTTTCAGGGTGATGTTTCCAGACAGCGTCTCCGAATTCGTGACCTCATCACCATCCGCCACGCTGCCCTGCGCACCGAACGCATAGCTGTCATATTCAGACTCTGCGTCGCTCCACATCAGGCTGGTTTCGAGACGAACACTGGCAGGCAGGTTTAAACCGCCTTTGGCCGAGACCGTCTGTGAGTCGTAGCCGTCGTCTTCGGAGTTACCATTCGCCTCATCCGCTTTGGAAATACCATCTGTGGTCAGTCCGGTAGCGGCGAGCCGGAAATCACCGATTTCATTCGCATTGCTGATCGACGCGCCGCCGCGCAATGTATTGAAGGAGCCGTATTCGCCGAACACCGTGCCTGACAAGCCTTCTGTGGGGCGCTTGGTCGTGATGGACACGACGCCGCCAATGGCATCACTCCCCCAGAGCGTCGATTGCGGGCCTTTCAGCACTTCGATACGCTCAATGGTGTCTGTGTCCAGATAAGCGAAGTTGTAGCCGCCACCGGTGCCGGTCGGATCGTTTACGGGTACGCCGTCGATCAGCACCAATGTCTGGTCATTGGAAGCACCGCGTATACGCACGCTGGCGTTGCCGCCAAAGGCGCCGTTCTGGTTGACCGTGACACCGGGCGCGGTTGCAATAGCGTCCAGGGCAAAGTCGACGCCCAACTCTTCCAGGTGGTCCCGCGTGATGACGGAGACACTTGAGCCAATTTCGGTCATCGTCTGGTCAAGGCGTGATCCATTGACGATGATCGTATCGAGTTTGGTTTCTTCGATGCTTGCAGTCTGGGCGGTCGCCGAGACGGTAAAGCCGAACGCAACAGCCCCCAGCAGGGCGGTTTTGTAGAACATATCTTTTCCTCGCATCCCAGCCGCCCGAATGGTGGATGCAGTTCATAACGACAATCTGGCCTCACCTTGTGATTGGTGCGGACGGCCAGGCCCAGGGGTTCGGATGTCGTTACAAAGGATAGGCTTGAAGCCTTCCCGCCCGCTGAGAACTATTCCCGGCCTCCGGACGAACGACGCGATGGCAGGTCTCCTGGCTCACCGATCGTCATCTCAGGCCGCCTTCCCAGAGCGATTGCTCCAGTGGCTGTATGGCCTTCAACTCCCGGCTCACAGTTGCGGGTACAGCGCCGAATTCACATCGGCTTCCCTCTTAGCTTTCCTTGCAGAAAGCACCATCTGAACGTGGTAATGTTGCAAGCCTCGCGACCTGTCAATACTGCCGCTATTACAGGACGCGCGGCAAAATGGTCAGAAGTCGACGCCACGCTTGGCTTTGAGCCCCGCTTTGAAGGGGTGCTTCACCTCGACCATCTCGCTGACAAGATCGGCATAGTCGCAAAGTTCCGGTTTGGCATCGCGCCCCGTCAGGATGACGCTGGTCTGGCTGTCGCGCGCTTTCAGTCCCTCGAGAACAGCGTCGGTTGAGAGATAGTCATAGCGCATGGCGATGTTGATCTCATCCAGCACAACAAGATTGTAGGAGCCATTTGCCATCATGGTTTTCGCACGATCGAACGCTGCCTCGGCGGCGGCGATGTCGCGAGCCTTGTCCTGTGTGTCCCAAGTGAAGCCTTCACCCATTGTGTGCCATTCGAGTTGATCGGGGAACTTGTCGAAGAATTGTCGTTCACCGGTAATCCATTTGCCCTTGATGAACTGGACGACCCCCACACGGTGGCCCCAGCCAAGGGCACGGGCAATGACGCCGAAGGCCGAGCTTGACTTGCCCTTGCCATTTCCCGTGTGAACCAGCACCAGCCCGCGATCCGGCACGGCGGTCGCGTCGGTCTTCTTGCGTTGCTCTGCCTGCAGCGCCTTCATCTTTTCAGTATGGGAAGTGTCGTCGGTCATGTCGCGTTTCCTGAGTGTTCCAGCAGCGTGATGAGGCCGCCATAGGCGACCGAGCTCTGATAGTGATGGTGGCCGCCGAGCGCGGCAAAGGCTGCCTTGATCACGCCGGCATGGGTCACGACAAGAGTGTGGCTGTCGGGGTGGTTGAATTCGGCTATGGCGTTCTGAGTGCGGGCGGTCAGCATGGCGACGCTTTCCCCCTCATGAGGCCTCGCATGGAGGAAGTCCGATGCCCAGGCATCGAGTTCATCTCTCGGCAATTCGTTCCAGGGCTTCATCTCCCATGTTCCGAAATCCATCTCGACCAGTCGTTCATCCCGGATGATGTTCAGCCCACTCCGTTCTCCGACGAATTCGGCAAGCTCAGCGCACCGGGTCAGCGGGCTCGATACGATGCGGTCTATCCGTGGCAGTCCGGCCAGAACGATGCTGGCCTCGTCCGCAAAAGAGGTCGCGAGCGCCAGGTCAGTTCGACCATAACAGGTGCCGGGTGCGACATCAGGCGTTGTATGCCGAAGGAGGGTCAGAGCCATGCGAGGAGCCCCAGATAGAATCCGATCTCGCTTGCTTGCTGTACCGCGCCGAGCGTGTCGCCCGTATAGCCCCCCAGTTTGGGCTCAAAGAACAGGCGCATTAGAACATGCGCGAAACACAATGAAACAATACCGGACAAAAGTGAGACGAAAGGAAACAGGACAGCACCGACTGCAACAGCACCCAACGCTGTGAAACCGGCAATAATTAAGCTGGACGCAGATATACCCGTTGCCACAGGCTTTCCCGTACCTTCCTCCCGCACATACCGGCTGGACGCGATCACACACACAGCTGAGAACCGAGAGACGCAATGCGCAACGGGCAGGGCAGCGCAGACCCAGATTGGCGGTATCGCCGACAGCGCACCAACCTTGATTGCGAGCGCCAGGAACAGCGCGGCGGCCCCATATGTGCCGAGCCGACTATCCTTCATGATTTCCAATGCACGAACCGGTGTATGTCCGCCGCCAATGCCGTCAAACGTGTCGGCCAAGCCATCCTCATGGAACGCACCTGTCAGCAGCAGGCCTGCGCTGACCGCCAGCAACGCCGCCATGAAGTTCGGCAGGACCAGGGCGGCGATCCAGAAAACGCCCGCACTCACGAGCCCCACAAGTATGCCGACCAGGGGGAAATATCTCGGCGCTTGCGCCATGCGCTCCGGTGTGAATATCTTGTCTGTTCTGAGCGGTAGCCGAGTCAGAAATTGCACAGCGAGTACGAGTTTGGCGAGTTCGCCATTCATGCCGGGCCACTCACTCCGGCGCTCTCGAAGCTCGCCATCTCGCGCAGCATCGCTGCGGCTGCCTTCACAAGCGGAAAGGCGAGCAATGCGCCCGTACCCTCGCCCAGGCGCATGCCCAGATGCAGTAATGGCTTGGCCTTTAGCGCGGCCAGAACACGCCCATGTCCGGTCTCGGCGGATTGGTGCGCAAAGATCATGTTCTTCCGGCAATCGGGTGAAATCGCTTCAGCGGCCAATGCGGCGACTGTCGCAATGAAGCCGTCCACGATGACAATCTTGCCGCTCGCTGCTGCTCCGATCATGGCGCCGGCCATCATGGCAATCTCGAAGCCGCCATACTCCTGGAGCGCCAGACCAGCTTCCAATTTATCGTTCGTCCGGTTTGCAGCTTTTTCCAACAGTTCGCATTTGCGGCGAAGACCATCGTCGTCGAGACCTGTGCCCCGTCCAGTCAGGTCGGCAACTGGCACTCCGAGTATTTTGGCCGCCACGAGGCTTGCCGAGGATGTGTTGCCGATGCCCATCTCGCCAAAACACGCAACCGTTTCGTCGCCTTCATGACCCAGCGCTGACCCGGAAGACAGCGCAGCAGCGCGCTCGGAAGGTGTCATGGCGGGCCGCTCAATGGCGTTGGCCGTGCCTGCTGCGATCCGACGTGGGATCAGGCCTGGGTGACCGATCAGCTGTCCAGCTACTCCAGCGTCAACCACGCGGACGCTCGCGCCAACAGAACGGGCGAAGACATTGGCGGCTGCGCCCTCGGAAAGAAAGTTGAGCACCATCTGGCGGGTCACATCCTGCGGGAATGCCGAGACACCCGCTGTTGCCATGCCATGGTCAGCTGCAAAGATGGTGAGCCTGCATGTGTCCGCGCGAGGCGTCAGGGATTTCTGGATCTGCGCGATCTGAACAGCAAGCGTTTCGATCCCCCCCAGCGCGCCAACTGGTTTGGTTTTGCCGTCGATTGCTGCGCGAATCTGAGCTTCAAATTGCGCTTCAGAATGGGATGCATCCGTATCTGTAGGTGTCTGCATGATGAAGAATGCCCGTTTACTTAAATCGTGTGGCGGGGTTCTAGGCAGCATCGGAGGCGATTGTACAGGCTCGGCAAATTTCTCATGTCAGCTTTTTCCTGGAGGTTCGGCGCCAGTCGCGCGGCTTTCCGACCTGCTTTCGCATGTCCTGCGCAGCCCGAAAAATCCGGTCGTCACAACCAAGTCGGTGGGCAAGGTTCGGTGGCGCCAAGGGCCACACAGTCTCGCCTCACTTGGCGCATGCTTCCTGTGCTTGTTTCTCTATCTTGGCATACCTTTTGCGTCGTAGAGTCTGTGTGTCGCGGCGATTGTGCGACTGTCAGGATTCGAGACCAAGGTGCGTATGTACGCCTCCGGCAACAGCAAGATTCTCTTCATTACGCATGGCGCGGGTCGCGGCCGCAAAGTGCCGACAGGCGATGTTTTCCTGAAACGGCTGGCAGCGAAGTCTGATCCCTTGCTCAAGGATATCCGGATCCATCGCACAGGCTCCGGGTCCGCCAACTTTGAGGGTGTGGGGCTGGTCATCTTCTGGCTGGGCGATCCTCTGATGCAGAAGTACCCGGCCTGTTATGTTGATGCTGTGGCCATTGCCGAAGAGGCGGTTGATCGAGGGATTCGTATCCTCAACCATCCAGACGCGCTCAGCAACACGACCAAATCCAGGCAGGCGCATATCTGGGCTGACGCAGGCGTACCATGCGCCGCCGCTGCGTCGGTATCGACATTGGAGGAGATGGCGGGCGCGATCGAGCAAATCGGATTTCCCTGTATCGCCCGAAGTGATCAGGAGCATGCACAAAGACAGGTTGCGACCCTGTTCAAGGCTGAGGACGCAAAGGCGCTCGACAGCGAGGGGTTACTGCCAGCAGTTGTTCTGAAGCTGTATGACATCCGTCAGGAATACCGTGACGTTGGCAGGCCCCGCTCCGATCTCTTTGCGCGCTATCACCACAAGGCCCGAGCGTTCGTGTGTGGTGACCGTGTTCTGGCATCTCACCTGTTCTTTTCGACCGAGAGAATCGTTGGCCTGTCCAACAGTCTGTTCCAGCGGGAGGCGAGCCGACTGCGGCGTCTGGCAAGATATTTTGGCTATCATGAGCGTTTGCGAGCTGACCTGATTACTGCAGACAAGGCATATTTCTCCGCGCCTTTGGAAGAGGCGCAGGAACTCGTTCAGGCGGTCAGGGCGCTCGGGCTGGACTTTGCCGCGGTCGACTACAGCATCCGTCCAGAGGGGCACATCATCATATGGGAGGCCAATCCGTATTTCTGGTTGCCCCATGGCAAGGCCAGCGTTTTGTCGCGCCAACGCGATGCAGTCACCCGCGTGGACCAGACATTCGATTGGTTCACTGCTTGCATCAAAGCCTATTGTAATGATCATCCCACCTTGTCGGTGGTTTCTTCATCCCGACGCTGAACCGATGTCGCCATTGGAGTTGCATTGAATGGTTTCGACGCATCCTATCGCCGCACCACCTGCGCAACGGGTAGATTGGGTAGATTACGCGAAGGGCATCTGCATCATTCTGGTGGTAATGATGCACGCGGTAAATGGCGTCGAATATCTGTTCGATGAGCAAGGATGGATGCATCCCATCATCGATTTTGCACGGCCCTTCCGAATTCCGGACTTCTTTTTGGTGGCGGGTCTGTTCCTGAGCCGGTCGATCCATGCGCCGCTCGCCGACTATCTCGACCGGAAAGTCGTGCATTTCATATATTTCTACGTGCTCTGGCTCACGCTCCAGCTTCCCGTTCTGGAGTTCGATGCGTTGGTGTCCCATCCTGGTTATGTCCTGAAGCTATGGTTCTACAGCTTCGTCGAACCCTCGAACTCGCTTTGGTTCGTGCACATGTTGGCGATCTTCTATGTGGTTACGCGCTTGCTGCGAAACGTGCCGGTCTGGATCGTGTTTGCAGGCGCCTTCGTCCTCCAGTCTCTCTACCAACTTGTGCTGATTGATACGGGATGGGGCGTGATCGACCGGTTCGCAAACCGGTATGTTTATTTCTTCATGGGGTACGCGTTTGCACCACAAATCTTCCGATTTGCCGGAAGGGCGGCCAAAGCGCCCTGGATCGGAGCCCTTGGTTTGCTGGCTTGGGGCATTCTGAATTGGTGGGCAGTCAGCCTCGCCTTGCATGAAGAAGTGGTTTCCAGTTTCATTCTGGGCATTGCCGGCGCGACTGCCGTCTGCGTCGTGTCAGCGCTGCTGACCCGGTTCCGCGCAGCAGACTTTCTCAGATATTGCGGTCGGCACTCGATCGTCATCTATCTGACCTACGCGTTTCCGCTCGTTGCGATGGAGCGACTGGTGCTGCCTGCAATCGGAGCGCCCTTCGGCGATGTGGGGCTGGCGTCCGCCTTGACCCTGACATTCGCTGTTGCGCTCCCGCTTGCCTTCCACGCCCTCATTCGCGGCACGCCGCTCAATTTCCTGTACGTCCGTCCGGATTGGGCCAGCTTGTCTGGAAGCGAGCGCGGGAAAAGGCGCGCTGCGTTGTCGGCAAAATAGCCTAGACGTTGAAGCGAAACAGCATCACATCGCCATCCTGGACTATGTAATCCTTGCCTTCTGACCGCATCTTGCCGGCTTCTTTCGCGCCTGCTTCGCCGCCATGCTCGACATAGTCCTTGTAGGCAACCGTTTCGGCGCGGATAAAGCCTTTCTCAAAGTCACCATGGATAACCCCGGCAGCCTTGGGAGCACTCCAACCTTTCCGGATGGTCCATGCGCGGGATTCCTTCGGTCCGACCGTGAAATAGGTCTGCAGGTCGAGAAGGTCGTATCCGGTATGGATCAGACGGGTCAGGCCCGGCTCTTCCAGTCCGAGCGTCTCAAGATATTCGCTGCGGTCCGGCTCATCCAACAGGGCGAGCTCGGCTTCAATTTGAGCTGAAATCACAACGCACGCAGCGCCTTCTTCAGTCGCGCGGGCCTCGACACGACTGGAATATTCGTTACCTGTTGCGGCACTGTTCTCGTCAACGTTCGCGACGAACAGAACCGGTTTTGAGGTCAAGAGCTGCAGCATGTTCCACGCTTTTGTGTCGTCTTTCGAGACAACAGCGCGTCGGGCCGGGCGACCTTCGTTCAGCTCGGCAAGTGCGAGATCAATCAAAGCGACCTGAGCCTTGGCTTCCTTGTCACCGGAATTGGCCTTTTTCACGACGCCGGCCTTGCGCTTTTCAAGGCTTTCCATGTCAGCCAGCATGAGTTCGGTCTCGACGACTTCGAAGTCGGCAATCGGGTCGACCTTCCCGCTGACATGCGTGATATCGTCATTCTCGAAACAGCGAAGGACATAGATGATCGCGTCTGTCTCACGGATATTGGCGAGGAATTTGTTGCCAAGGCCTTCACCTTGGGAGGCGCCCTCTACGAGACCCGCAATGTCCACGAAGTTCATGCGCGCCGGGATGATCTCCTTCGAGCCACCCACTTCGGCGAGCTTCTCCAGCCTGGGCTCTGGTACGGCGACTTCGCCAACATTTGGCTCAATCGTGCAGAATGGATAGTTGGCCGCTTGCGCTGTGGCCGTCTGAGTGAGCGCATTGAAGAGTGTGGACTTGCCCACATTGGGAAGGCCTACGATGCCGCATTTGAAGCCCATACCGGTCTCCTGAGTAACTGGTTCGCCGCGCAAATAGCCGTATTCACAGCCGAAAAACAGACGGAAATATCGCCTGATAGCGGAATTGGGTGGAATATTAAGGGTCTATGGGTATGCTTGGCTCATTACTTCAAGAGGTAGCGCGCATATGGCGTACGATGTTTTCCTGGTATCGGCGATCGAAGATCGCGACATGGCGAAGTTGGTCGCACGTCGGCTGCGTTCGCTAAAGTTCAAGGTCTGGTTCGATCAAAAGCAGGTGGACAATACGTTCGATGCCAAGGATGCACGCAATGCGGGCAATTCCAAGCATATGCTTGTTATGTGGTCCGAACATGCAGTGAAGAGCGACTGGGTGCGTGCGGCGGCTTCTGTCGGGCATTCGCGGCCTGGCATGTTGGCCCAGGTCAGCGTCGACAAGACGATCCCTTACGAGCCGTTCAAAAGCGACAAACGTTTCTCGATTGAGGGCATGACGTCGCGCAAGACTCCTGAAGGCTTTTACAAACTGATCGAAGAGCTCGGCCAGCGCGATGGGCGCTCCGACCTTCGAGAGTGGATGGGGTATGGATCGAAGGATGAAGAAGCGCGGGAAGACTGGCTCACGGCTCATCCGGACGACCCGCTTGCTATTGATGCAAAGAAGAAGCGTGAGAAGGCGATGGGTATCAAGCCTGCGCCAGCGGCCGAGACGGCCAGCGCAGCCGCCTTGGCAAAGGCTTCCGTCAAACCGCATGTCGCAAGTTCCGGTCCAGGCCAACGCCCAACAAGCTCAGCGGCGCCTGCCACTTCAGATCCATTGGGCATGGGATGGGGCACGATTGCCGCAGTTGGCGCAGCCGTGTTCGCAATGTTTTTCCTGAGCTGGATTTTCCGCTCTCAGACGATCACCGCTCCGGTCTATGCCGGTGCACCGGGTGTCGGAAATGCTTATGTCCTTCAGGAAGCCTGTCCAGCAGGCCAGGTGCCAGCATCACTCATGAAAGTGCTCGAGCCGGGGCCGATCGTGAATGATACTGAAGAGCCGGAGCCTGAAAACTAGTTCAGGCGAAGACGGCGATGGTCTGTCGGCCGATCATGATCGGTTGGCCTGATGTATTCCACAACGTCATGGCTTGGCTGTTATAGCCATCCTTTGACGTATCGGCGACATGCCGGGCCAGGAACCACCCCTCGTTCGTCTGAATGTCATCTGTCAGGAATTCTGCCATCCATGTCATGGAGCTGATACGGGCCTGTCCTGTCAGCATCGACATGGCCGCAGGCGGTGGTGCGTCTGCGAGTGCCAGGACGGAAACCGCGTCCGGCGGAACCGAGCCATCCTTGTGCCGCATCCAGAGAGACATGTCTGCGTCTGGCGCACCCGACATCGGGGGGCTTCCATTCGCCAGCCGCATGTTGAAGTTGCGGGTGAAGGCAGGGCGCCTCGGCGACTCTCCGAAGAAAGATGCGGTCTCGTCCGGGGAGGTAACTTCAGGCGCAGGAAGGTTTGCAAAATTGAGGGATGACTCACGGTGTGCCCCAAAGGCAAAGATCGCCTCGGCAGCAACGCCTGCTTCGCCCATCATGCGCACGCTCGTAAAGACGGTATTCTTGCCTTCGCGCAGCAGGGTGGCGGTGCATTCGACGTCACCCGACACAGGCCCGACAAATGCCACTTGCGCAGACCGGATCTGACGCCCGCCAGAGGTCGGCATCGCGGCCTGCAGGCACAGCGCCGCAGTCAGCCCCCCATAGGTTGTGCGGCCTTGCATCCAGGTCTCCGGCACATGAAAAGACAAGGCATGGTCGCCGGTCTGTTTGCCGCTGCGCATGAGGGTGGTGAAATCCATCAGTCTCTCCCTGACTACAGAGCGCCAATTTAGTCAGTTCTGGAAAGGAACCAACTCTTGACGCCGGGGTATGCGAACAAAAAAGCGCCCCGGCATATCACCGGGACGCTCAATGTTTTCGATAGGGCGCAGCCTAGTGCTGGCTCTCCGGTGTCGTGACTTTCAAGCCATCCAGATCTTCCGAAACGGTGATCTGGCAAGACAGGCGGGAATTTTCCTGAACATTTTCAGCGAAATCCAGCATGGATTTTTCCATTTCTTCCTGCTCTCCAACTTTGTCCATGAAGGCCTGGTCGACATATACATGGCATGTGGCACACGCGCAGGCGCCGCCGCAATCGGCATCAATGCCCGGAATGGAGTTCTTGATAGCAGCTTCCATCACGGTCTCGCCGTTCTGGGCCTCCACAACGCGCTCGGTGCCGTCGTGGTCGATATAGGTAATTTTCGCCATGTGCGGGTTTCTCTCCTTCAAGCTGCCACTGCGTTAGTGGCAATCTCTTTCATTGTTATTGATGTGTCTGCAAGAATGTCAGCCGAAAGCTTGGCGCCTGACATGATGAGCCTCTTGGATGCGAGGAATTCGGGCGGACTGTTGATCGCATCCACTGCGATGAGCGTTCCGTTCTTCAGGTAGAAGGCCGCAAACTTTCGATCCTCCGGTGAACCTCTCACGACGATCTCGTCATACCCGGCGCCGAGCCCGGCGATCTGGAGCTTGAGGTCGTACTGGTCTGACCAGAACCAAGGGCAATCTTCATTCGGTCGCGGTTTGCCAAGAATGGCGGCGGCAGCGAGCTTGCCCTGCTCGATGGCATTGTGGACGCTTTCAAGCCGGCCAGAGCGACCAAAATGCACCAGCGGCCGACTGGCGCAATCGCCTGCGGCAAAGATTCGTGGGTCGGATGTGCGCGCATCGCGATCAACAAGAATGCCGTTATTGCAGGCAATTCCGGAATCTTTGGCGAGTGCTTCGTTTGGCAGGATACCGATGCCGACCAGAACAATGTCCGCATCGAGTTTGGTCCCATCGGTGAGCACGGCAGCGGTCACCGCGCCATCATTCCCTTCAAGCTTCGACAGGCTCGTCTCTGTGCGAATCTCAACGCCCTGGCGGCGATGCTCAGCCTCATAGAACTCGCTCATGACCGGGCTTGTAACTCTGGCTAGAACACGTGGTGCCATTTCCAGAACGGTCGTTTTCAGACCCATTTGCTGAGCGACGGCCGCTGCTTCAAGACCGATATAACCAGCTCCGATAATCACCATGGAGCGTCCGGCCACCATTTGCGGCCGAATCCGCTCGACATCGGCAAGACCGCGCAGCGCGTAGACATGCTCAAGCTCTGCACCGTCGATCGGCAGGGCGCGAGGGCGCGAACCCGTCGCGATGATCAGCGCGTCATATTCGAGGTGGCCACCATGTTCGAGATCCACTCTGCGTTCCGCCCGGTCGATGCTGGTTGCACGTGTCGAAAGGATCAATTCCACATTGTTGTCTTCGTACCAGGCGGCTGGTTTGAAGTAGAGGCGCTCCTCGGCGAACTCCCCCTTCATATAGGCTTTTGACAATGGTGGGCGCTGGTAGGGCAGTGCCGGTTCTTCACCGACCAATGTCAATTCGCCCGTATAGCCACCCATGCGCAGGGATTGAATTGCTTGCGCCGCAGCTTGCCCAGCCCCAAGCACCACAATGCGTTTTGCGTCTGTCAAATCCAATGTGCTATTCCCGGTCTACGTAGGGTCAATTCGTGACGCCTGCGTCATTTTTTAATGTTCTAGGCCAGTCTGCCTGCTACTGCAAGGCATGTCACCACGCGTTTTGCCGCAATTTGGTCAGGAAACGATGGTGTGTGAGGTCAGTCTTTTATATGCACATGATGATGAAATTGACCTACCGACTCGACAATGAGGCTCACACGCTCGCATTCGGCAATGCGATCGCCCCCTTGCTGAAGCCGGGCGACGTGATTGCCTTGCATGGCGGACTGGGTGTCGGGAAGACGACATTTACGCGAGGGCTGGTCCGGGCGCTCATACCGGACATTCAGGAAGTGCCGAGCCCGACATATACTCTGGTCCAAGCCTACGAGGCTCCGGATTTTCCCGTCTGGCATTTTGACCTCTATCGGCTGGGATCGCCTGACGAGATGGCTGAGATTGGGTGGGACGAGACGCCGGAAGGCGTGGCGATTGTCGAGTGGCCGGAGAAAGCGGGAAAGCACCTTCCTGCGTGGCGGCTGGATATCGTCTTTGACTTTGAAGGCGAACATCGGCTCGTATCCCTGGAACCCCAAGGCGAAGATTGGCGGGCGCGCTGCAATGAATTTCAATTCTAATTCCCGCGACGCGCTGATCGCCGATTTTCTTGCGCGTCATGGATGGGGTGGTGCAGACCTCAAGCCATTGGGACAAGACGCATCCACGCGCCGGTATGTTCGGATGGTGCGCGCTGATGGTTCGGCGGCGATGCTGATGGATGCCCCACGCATCGAAGCCGACCCATGCCCACCGGATGCCGATGATGCCACGCGCAACGCGATGGGCTGGAATGCACAGACGCGTTTGGCGGCCTCTCGTGTCGACGCCTTCGTCCTGATTGCGCACCATCTCAGATTACTCGGTTTTGAGGCGCCGGAGATATTTGCGCATGATACTGAAGCCGGGTTGGCTATTCTGCAGGATTACGGCGACGGTAGGGAATTGGCTCGGCAGATCGAGCAGGATCCAGCTTTGGAAGTGCCCGCCTACATGCTGGCCGCTGGCATGTTGGCAAAACTTCATCAGCAACCGATCCCCGAGGCTGTGATCTATGGGGCCGAGCAATGGCCGATTCTCGATTTTGACCGCCTCGCATTGTCCTCGAATGCTGACCTGTATGCGGACTGGTTGCCAGTGGAGGCGGGTGGCGGTGCGCTGACTGGACTTGCCCGCGTTAGGTGGGAGTCCGAACGTGATGCCCTGATCGAACAGGCAATGGCGTTCCCGCGTGTGTTCACTCTGCGTGACTATCATGCAGAAAACCTGCTCTGGTTGGGCGACGACCGCATCGCGCTGCTCGATTTTCAGGACGCGGTGAAGGGCTGGGATGCGTGGGATATGGCCATGCTGACCCAGGACGCGCGACGGGACGTTTCGCATGAGGCGTCCGAAGCCGCGATCCGGCACTATCTCGACCAGACCGGCAAGACGCGCGAGGCCTTTGACGAGCGGCTCGCCGTGATTGGGGCTCTCAACGCGCTGCGTATTGCAGGTGTGTTCTCCCGGTTGCAGCATCGTGATGGCAAGGCCCGGTATGGCACATTCCAACCGCGCCAACTGAAACTGCTGGCCCGCAATCTGTCCCACCCCGCACTGGAGCCCATGGCGGCCTTCGTGCGGGAGACGACCCCCTTCGTGTTCAAGGAAAGCTGATGTCATCAAATATTCCGCATACGGCGATGGTGCTGGCCGCCGGGCTCGGTACCCGGATGCGGCCGCTGACGGACACATGTCCGAAGCCCCTGATAGAGGTTGGTGGCAAGCGTCTGATGGACCGGATGATCGACCCACTGATCGAAGCGGGCGTTCAGCGGATCGTCGTCAATGTCCATTGGCTCGCCGATCAGGTCGAGGATCATGTTTCGGGCATCAAGGGTGTGGACCTGATTGTGTCGGACGAACGTGGCGAAGTGCTTGAAACAGGCGGCGCGCTGGTGAAAGCCGCGCCGATGCTTGGCGATGATCCCGTCTTCGTGGTCAATACAGATGCGTTCTGGGGTAACGGTGATTCGAGACCTTTCCTCGATCTGGCCAACGCATTTGACCCAGCGCAGATGGACGAGATCCTCCTTCTCGCGGATACGCAGCGCAGCCTGGGATATGGGGGCGCCGGAGACTTTCTCCGTGCCGAGGATGGCAGCCTCAAGCGACGCGGCGAAAACCCGTCTGCCCCATGGGCCTATGCGGGAGTACGCATCCTCAAACCGCAAGCATTCTCAGGCCTCGCCGTGGAGCGCTTCTCGGTTGCTTGGCGAATTTGGGGGCCGCTTGTCGAATCCGGACGGCTGCATGGTCTGCCACTGGATGATTTCTGGCTGCATGTGGGCGATCCGGACGCCCTGAAAGATGCCGAAATGTGGTTGCGCTGCCATGGCGCGTGATCCTGCCCTGTTTGGCGTAGGCGCGCCAAAAGTCTGGTCCATCCCGCCGGGCGAAAACTTCCTGAAATGCCTCGCAGCGGAACTGGCTCGCGCGGTGGATTTGCAAAACATCCCGGATGCGTTGGCGGACGCCACCATTTATGTTCCAAACCGCCGGTCTGCGCGGGAATTGTCTGCCGCCCTTTTCCTCGCCGCGAACGAAACCCCGATCCTGTCGCCAGACATCCGGGCGATGGGCGATCTCGAAAGCGACGAGGCCCCGCCTGTCGCCGAGTTTTCAGTAACCGATTTGCCCCCAGCACTGGCGCCTGCCAAGCGGCTCGGAACATTGGCCTCTCTTGTGCAGGCCTATTATCGCGAGAGTTCCGGCATGGATGTTCCGCCATCGTCGGCGCTTGCAGCCGCGAACGAGCTGGCGCGATTGCTGGACCAGGCTCATCTCAGCCCCGGGGCTGACTGGAGTGGGCTGGCAGATCTGGCGAAAGACGCCGACCTTGCCCAGCATTGGGAGAACTCGGCCAAATTCCTCGAAATCATAACCGATGCCTGGCCGAAATGGCTTGAAGAGCAGGGCGTCACCGACCCCCTTCAAAGGAGATTGCTGGCTGCGGAAGCGACCGCAGAGGCTTGGCTGGCGCATCCACCCGAGGCACCGGTCATCATTGCCGGCTCGACCGGGGCGACGCCTGCCGGGCGCGTGTTGATGAAAGCCGCGCTGCAATTGCCGATGGGGCTTATCGTTTTGCCCGGGCTCGATTCTGCCGCCTCGGAAGAGCATCGTGCCGGTATTCTTTCCGAGGTCGGACATCCGCAAAATACGTTGCTCAATACATTGGTCGCGCTCGAAATTGAGCCGGGGGCTGTGGCTGAATGGCCTGGCATCGAGATTGGCCCCAAGCGCGACGCGCGCCGTCGCATGATCATGGAGGCGCTCGCGCCCGCCGATGCCACAGCAGACTGGCGAGATACCCTCGACCAACTTTCCGCAACAGCTGGCACCGATGTACCAAGTTTTGCAAGAGACGCGCTGGAGGGCCTGTCGCTCGTAGAGGCTGCGGACGAGTCTGCTGAAGCAAGTGCCATCGCCCTGATGATGCGCGAGACATTGGAAGCCAAGGACCGGACGGCGGCCCTCGTGACGCCGGATGCTGGTTTGGCGCGCCGGGTTTCCGCCCTGCTGAAGCGTTGGGACATCAGTGTGCCGCCGTCGGCCGGTATTCCGGTTGGGCGGACAGCCGCCGGTAGCTTCGTGGGGCTCTGCGCGAAATGGGCGGTCGATCCGGGCGACCCGGTCCTGATCGTGGCGGTTCTAACGCATGAACTGGCCGCGCCAGTCGATGATCTCGCCGACTTTGAGCTTCATTTCCTGAGAGGTCCGCGACGATGGAAATCCCTTCAGGAACTGGTCGAGAGCATTCGCACTCGAGATATGATCGAGCCCTATCCGCAATTCGGGCCAGATGATCAGATTAGGGGGATCACGCTTGTGGAATCCCTGATTGCCCGGTTCGAGCATGCCGATGCGGACCTTAGCCAGATTGAAGAAGTAACCGGCGACGACGCAATTCAACGTATCGCAGCCTTGGCGGAATCGGTCAGCCAGACGCCGATGCCTTGGGCTGGGGAAGACGGCGCAGCCACGAGCCGCTTGCTTGAATTCGTGCGCGAGGTCTCTGAATCCCTGGGACCGATGCGACCGGCCGCGCTCGCCGATCTCGTCAATGCGCAGGCGTCCCAGATGACCGTCAGTTTTGGTGAAGCCGAGCATCCGCAACTCTCGATCTGGGGGCCGCTGGAAGCGCGACTTCAGTCTGCGGATCGGGTGATCCTTGCCGGACTTAATGAGGACGTTTGGCCAAAGCGCCCGGCTCCGGACGCGTTCCTGCCCCGGCATTTCCGTGCGCGCCTCGGCCTGGGTGATCCTGAAGAGCGCATGGGACTTGCCGCGCACGACTTTGCCCAGCTTGCCTGCGCGCCGGATGTCACTCTGGTTTACGCCTCACGGAGAAATGATGCACCAGCAGTCGCGTCGCGCTGGGTCTGGCGGCTCAAGACGCTCGCGGAAGGCGCGCTGGAAAATCAGGCTGCAGATCATTTCACCCCCACGGCTTTTGATCCGATCAAGCTGGTGGAAGGTCTAAAGCTGAACCGGGTGAATGCGGTTCCCGACTTTAGCGCCGAGCCGACTCCATCCGCGCGCCCTGAAGGCTGGCCCGCGCGCTTGTCCGCCACACGCGTCGACCTGTTGCAGCGCGATCCATATGCGCTCTGGGCTGAACAGGTGCTGGGTCTCTCCTCAATCGATGCGCTGAATGATGAACTCGGCCCTGCGCCGCGTGGGACCGCAATTCATAGGGCGCTAGAGCTGTTCGAGGAAGACGGAAATCCGAAGACGGCCGAACACTTGATGGGCCTGCTCAGGCAGGAATTGCTGCGTGTGGGCGAACCTGGCGACGCATGGGCGGCGCGTGAGGCCGTGTGGCGGCGTACAGTAGATTGGTTCATGGTCTGGCGTAGTCAGCGAGATACGTCGGGCGGCAAGTTGAAGCAGGAAGTCAAGGGTTCCATTGAGTACAGCGTCGCCAGTCAGCCGTTCACTTTGTCGGCGACCGCTGACCGGATAGAGCAAACGGCCCGGGGCGATCTTGTCATTGTGGACTTCAAGACGGGCAGTCCGCCGCGCGATAAGGAAGTGGCCACAGGGCTTAGCCAGCAAATGCCTTTGCAGGCCCTCATCGCCCAGAAGGGTGGCTATGACGGGGTGCCAGCGGCACGGGTTGACCAGTTGCACTATGTGGCCTTCAAGGCGAAGCCCGATGCATTCAGCCTGGGGGGCAAGCACAACCTCCCGACAGAGCCCACCGACATGGCAACCATGGCTGAAGAGGGCCTGTTGCGCCTGATTGAGGCCTATCGCGAACCCAACTCGAAATTCCTGTCTGCGCCGCGGGTGAAATTCGTGAAATACGACAATGGCTACAATCTCCTGGCCCGCCGTGCCGAGTGGGCAGGTGATACCGAAGACGGGGAGGGCGGGGATGCCTGACGTAAAGATGCCCATTACTCCGCCGGATACGGAAGACTACCGTCGTGCGAACACTGCCCAGCTCGTTTCGGCCGATCCGGCACGTCCGGTTTTCGTTATGGCCAATGCGGGCAGCGGCAAGACAAAAGTCCTGATTGATCGCGTCGCTCGCCTGTTGCTGCGCCGCGAAGATGGGCGCGTGGGCGCTGCTCCGGATTCGATCCTTTGCATAACTTACACAAAGGCCGCCGCAAACGAGATGCTGTCGCGTCTGTTTCGAACGCTCGGCAAATGGTCGATCATGCGCGACGACAAGTTGCGCGAGGAATTGTCCCGCCTGGAGGGGCGACCGAAAGATGCCTACAAGACAGATGACCTGAGAGCGGCCCGCGCACTCTTCGCTCGCGCGCTTGAAACACCGGGCGGCCTTCGGATCGAAACGATTCATGCGTTCTGTGCGCGCATCCTGCGACGCTTCCCGTTGGAGGCCGGCGTGCTACCCGGCTTCGCAGAGATTGAAGAAGATGAGGCTCAGGAAATTTGGCAATCCGTTCGTGCGCAAGCGGTGCTGAACGCAAGTGAGGTGGCTCCTGAAGCTTTGAACGTATTGGCGCTGGAAGGGGGGCATGATGGTGCGGACGTTGCGTTGAATGCCATGCGGTTCCAGATGAGCGTCTATCTTGATTTCGCTGAAACGCATGCATTCAATCAGGCTGCGATGCGTGCTGCTCTCATTGAGGGGCTGAACGCACCTCAGGCGAGCCCTTCAGAAATTCTCGAGCTGGAAATGGGCTCGCAGATGCCGGTTGGTGCACTGCGAGAGGCCCTCATCAGTCTTCGCGCCTCTGGCAAGCGTGATGATACCCGTACGGCCAATTCCGTAGAGGCGGCGCTTTACGAAGAAGACCCGGGCCGCCGGTGGGGCTGTTACAAGGGTGCCTTCTTCGGCGCTCAGGGCAACGCATACAAATCCCTTTACAATGCAGAGGCGGGTAAGGATGCCAATGTGGTCGCGCTGTTCGCGACCAAGGATGAAATTGGGTCAGAAGTGGCGCGCGTTGAGGCGCTCGCGGCGAAGTTGAAGCTGGCCGAGACCGTAGAGCGCACCTCCGCTCTGTTGGAAGTCGGGCTGGATGCGCTGGTCGCATACCAGGAAGAGAAGCGTCGTCGCGGCGCGCTCGATTTCGACGACCTTATCCGCAAGACACGTGACTTGCTCACCCGGACCGGCATGTCCGACTGGGTACTTTACAAACTGGACGGAGGAATCAGTCACATACTGCTCGATGAAGCACAGGATACCAGCCCAGAACAATGGCAGCTGATCAATGCGTTGACGGAAGAATTCACCGCGGGCATCGGCGCCGAACGCCAACAGGACCCGCGCACCTTGTTCGTGGTGGGGGATGAGAAACAGTCTATCTATTCCTTCCAGGGCGCAGAGCCTGCCCAGCTTCGTGCGCAGGAGCAGGCCTATATCCAGAAGGATCCGGCGGCCCTGTCCCAAACCATGGAAATGTCGTTCCGGTCATCGCCGGAAATTCTCGGCTTCGTCGACGCGGTCTGGAACTCGGCCCCGCCGGTCGACATTGCATCTGGCGCACAACCTCCGCTGACGGCGGATGAGGTGACACATACGGCTCGTCGCGCGAACCAGCCCGGCTTGGTAGAGCTCTGGCCGGTGGATGAGCGTGACGAGGACGAAGACGCTGATGCGTGGTCACGACCCGTAAATGCGCTGCGTTCAAGTTCTCCAAAGGCGCAGCTTGCAAGCCGGCTTGCAAAACAGTTGAAAGCCATGGTGGATCGGGGCGAGACCGTATGGGAGGAATTGCCGACACGGGACTGGCAGCGCCGGGCCATGAAGCCTGAGGATATTCTGATCTTGGTGCGTAGCCGGACGGGTGGCCTCTTCGATGCAATGATTTCAGCGCTCAAGTCCGAAGGTCTCCCGGTTGCTGGGGCCGACCGGTTGAAGCTCACCGACCATATTGCAGTACAGGATTGCCTGAACTTGATGCGGTTTGCGCTCCTGCCAGAGCGTGATCTGACACTGGCGGAAATCCTGCGCGGACCTTTCGTCGGACTGGTGGACGATGATCGGTATCTGTTCCGGCTTGCGAGCAAGCGCAGAAAGGGCGAGACGCTCTGGTCGCGCGTTCGCGCGAGTGACGATCCCGATGTGCAGGCTGCCGAAAGATTTTTGTCAGGCCTGCTGGAGCGTCGCCATGAGCCGCCGTACGAATTTCTCTCGCGGGTGCTGGATGTGCCGGGGGCGGACGATTTGACGGGTTGGGACAAGATCAATGCACGGCTTGGTACGCCGGCTCATGATCCTGTTGAGGCACTGCTTTCCCGCGCTCAAGGCTTTGATGCGACGGAGCCGTCTTCACTGCAGGGCTTCGTTGCAGAGATGGAGTCGAAGCTTGTCGAGATCAAGCGAGATCTCGCCGCGCCTGAAGGAAAGATCAGGGTGATGACGGTGCATGGTGCCAAGGGGCTTCAGGCTCCGGTCGTCGTGTTGCCCGATACGACCGCTGGGCCGAAGTCTGTTTCATCTGCCATGTTCACCGTCAGTGAAATGCCGATCTGGTCTCCCCGCAAGGACAGCGACATCCCCGCTGCAGAGCATGAACGTGCTGTTGCGAACGCAAAATCCGAAGAAGAGTTTCGCCGGCTTCTCTATGTTGCGCTGACCCGCGCGCAGGACCGGTTGATCATTGCCGGTCATTGGCATGGTGCGCGCCCGCCCGGGTATCATGACCGGAGCTGGTACGCATTGTGTGGCGCGGCCATGAGCCGGTTTGCTGAAGAGGCTGATGAGGATGGCATCCGCAGGTTTGGACGGGTGCCTCCGAAAGACCGGGATGTATTCGAAGAATCCAAAGCGCATTCAGCGCTGCCAGACTGGGTGTTTACGCCACCCCGTCAGGCCGAACGCCAGCGCAGGTTCGGCGCGCCGTCCAGCCTGCTTGGCCGCAAGACACCGGTCCTTGCGCCTTTCAGCCAGACGCGGCAGGCGCGCCTGCGCCGCGGTAGAATCATTCATTCCTTGCTGGAATACTTGCCGGCGCTGGACCCTGCCGCGCGCCAGGCGGCCGCGGATAGGTACCTGTCCCGCCTTTCCGACCTCACAGATTCTGATCGCCACGAAATGAACGTTGCGGTCTTTGGCATTCTGGACGCGCCAGACATGCAGCGTCTGTTCCGGCCCGGCGGGCGCGCGGAGGCTGCGATTGTCGGTTCGGCGCCTGAGCTGCCGGACGGGCTGATCATCAATGGCCGGGTCGACCGGCTGGTGGTGACGGATGACGAAGTGCTGATTGTCGATTTCAAGACCGATCAGCCTGCGCCTGACAGTCCGGACGGTGTAGCAGAAACGTATCGTGCCCAGATGGCGGCTTATTGGGCTGTTCTGAGGCGGGCCTATCCCGGACGGACGGTGCGCACGGCGCTTTGCTGGACTGACGGTCCACGCCTGATGTTCTTGCCTGAGGAGATGCTATTAGAAGCTCTAAAGGGTGCGCAGAGCCCGGTTTGACTTCCCAATAGAGTTCCTATGTATGTTCCAAGTGAAACAGAAAGCATGAAGGAGCCACGCTATGGCTGCGGTGAATGTTACCGACGATGAATTTGACGGCCTGATCGGCGATTCCGATTTGCCGGTGGTTGTGGACTTCTGGGCTGAGTGGTGCGGCCCATGTAAGCAGATGTCGCCGCACATTGATGCGGTGTCCGAAGAGCTGGCAGGCCAGATCAAGGTCGCCAAGATCGACGTGGACGAGAACCCAATCGCGCCTTCGAAGTATGGAGTCCGGGGTATGCCGACTCTCATGATCTTCAAGGATGGCAAAGTTGCCGCGACGCACTTGGGCGCGATGAGCAAACAGGCCATCTCTGACTGGATCAAGCAAAGCGTCTAAAACGTCTTGCTAAGTAGATATTGAAGAAACGCCGGCAGCGATGTCGGCGTTTTTTTTATGCAGCTTGCGTGGTCAGGGCGATGAAGACGTCTTCAAGGTCAGGTGCTTCTGTAACCAGGTCGCCAATTCCGATTCCGTTTGAGCGTACAGTCTCCAGCAACCTGCCGATACCGGTTTCGCTTGACCGGAACGTAATGGCGAGATCGCCATCGGGGCGCAACACTGCATCCATATCCGACAGGGCAGCGGGCACGGTCGCAAGCGGTTCCTTCGGCGTAATCACCAGCGTCTTATAGTCGAGGCGGGAAAGTAGTTGTGGGGTCGGCTCGCAAGCAACAATCTCACCATGGTTCACGATGGCGATTGAATCACACAGCTCCTCGGCCTCTTCCAGATAATGAGTCGTCAGGATGATTGTCGTGCCTTTGTCGTGAAGTTCCCGCACATAGGTCCACAGAGACCTGCGCAGTTCCACATCGACACCCGCTGTTGGCTCGTCGAGAATCAGGACGGGGGGATTGTGGACGAGGGCCTTGGCCACCATCAGGCGACGTTTCATGCCGCCCGACAATTGGCGCACATAGGCATCCTTCTTGTCATCGAGCCCGACGGCTGTGAGGATTTCAAGGCTGCGGCGCTCCGATTTCGGCACGCCGTAAAAACCAGCCATCAATTCAAGCATTTCCAAAGGCGTGAAGAAGGGATCGGCAACGATTTCCTGATTGACCACTCCGATGGCTGCCCGACTCTGGCGTGGATATTTGTCGATATCCAGCCCCCAAATGCTCGCCGAACCCGACGTCTTGTTCACAAGGCCAGCCAGAATGTTGATAAAGGTCGATTTTCCCGCACCGTTCGGACCAAGCAGTCCGAAGATAGAGCCACGCGGAATCTCCAGATTCAGGCCCTTTAGCGCATGCTTTTCGGGCATCTTGCCAGATGCGCGATAGATTTTGTTGAGGTCTTTGACTTCAATGGCGAAGTCAGGGGCAGGTTTGCTGGACGACATGTGGGGGCCTTTTCACTCTGTCCATTCGATCTTGCGCCGATGGGCGGTGCAATCTAGGTAGGACCATGTGGCACCGGTAACAACCATGCCGACGAAATTGCAGATGGAATTACAAGTCATGTCCACGAAACGCGATGTGTTCGACCCGCCGGAAATCTCAATGGTGACGAGCCATAGGGTCTCGTGCAATGGCGGCGGCGGCGCCCTCGGACATCCGCGCGTTTGGTACGAAATGGGCGACGAGGATTTCGTCGAGTGCAAATATTGTGACCGGCGATTCGTTCTGATCGGCGGCAAGCAAGACCCTTCACGGGCGCGATGATTGCGGCCGGATGATGTGTGAGGTGTCCGAATGCGCGTCCTGATAGCAGGCGGAGGCATTGGGGGCATGACCGCCGCTCTGGCGCTCGATCATTTTGGACACGAGGTTTTCGTTTTCGAACAGTCCAGCGTGCTGGATGAAGTCGGCGCGGGTATCCAACTCAGCCCCAATGGCATGCAGGTGCTCAATCAGCTGGGAGTATCCGCCCGCATTCTCAAGGATGCGTTCCGTCCCAAGGCTCTGGAAATGCGGATGGGCCGCAGCGGTCGTCGGCTGTTCGACATCCCGCTCCGCAAGTCGGCGATCAATCGCTGGGGCGCTGACTATCTCCATGTCCACCGGGCTGACCTGATCCAGGCTCTCTACGATGCACTGGTCGCACGCCGTCCGGAAGCAGTCAGTCTTGGCCGAAAAGTTGTTTCCTATCAGAAGGATGAGACTGGCGTTCGTGCGACATTGGACACCGGCGAAACTGTCGAGGGCGAGCTTCTTGTCGGCGCAGATGGTATTCATTCTGTCGTCCGGACTCAGATGCTCGGCATTGAAGCGCCCCGATATACTGGCATGACGGCTTGGCGGGCCATGTCCGCTGTCTCGGACCTGACCGAAATCCCGCCTCCAACGGCCACAGTCTGGACCGGATCTCGCAGACATGCGGTCACCTATCTGCTGAGAGGCGGCAGTCTCGCCAATTTCGTTGGCGTGGTGGAGCGCAAGGCGAAGCATCTGGAATCATGGACCGCTGAAGGATCGCGAGAGGATGCGCTCGCTGATTTCAAGGGATGGCACTCATCCGTCACCGGCATCATCGAACACGCGCCGGTGCTGCATCGCTGGGCGCTGTTTGACCGCGACGAGCTACCGCGCTGGTCCGACGGGCGCGCAGTATTGATGGGGGATGCCTGTCATCCGATGTTGCCTTTCCTTGCGCAGGGCGCCGTGATGGCCATTGAAGATGCCTATGTGCTTGCAAGGGAAGTTTCGTCCGCGGCAGACCTGCCCGACGCTCTCAAGGCCTATGAGGCCTGCCGCAAACCGCGCACCAGCAAGGTTCAGGCGGGCGCGAGAGAGAATGCGAGCCTTTTCCATCGCAGTAATCCAGTAACCCAATTATCCACATACGGTCCCATGTGGATGGCCGGCCGCATGATGAAGGGCTTCATCCATTCGCGGAATGATTGGCTTTATGGGCACGACGTCACGCTGGGCTGAGTGGCGCACGGCTTGTCAGCTCGCTGGGAAGCGGGCATTCAGATGTTTCATTTGAAACAATATTCGGGTCCCTATGCTTTCAGTTCTCGACCTATTTCGCGTGGGGATTGGCCCCTCCAGTTCCCACACAGTTGGGCCCATCCGGATTGCGGCGCGTTTCTCTGACGGACTTGCGAAGGCGGGCAATCTCTCACAAGTTCAGCGGATCGAAGTGGAGCTACAGGGCTCCTTGGCGCTGACGGGGGAGGGGCATGCTACGCCGAAGGCGGTTCTACTTGGGCTCGCCGGGTTTGCACCAGAGACTTTGGATCCGGACGCGGCAGATGCGGCCGTCTCTGAGATCAACTCCAGCCACAATCTCTCCTTGGCCGGAACGCACCAGATCACGTTTGATCCGGATAAGGATATCGTATTCGCATATGGAATTATCCCGAGTCTGCATCCCAACGGCATGCGGTTAAGGGCGTTCGACGCATCGGGTGAAATTTTGTCCGACGAGACGTGGTATTCAACAGGCGGGGGATTCATTGCCTCCCAGCGCCAACTTGAAAAGCCGCTTGAAGACGATCTCATCCAGACTCAAGTCGACGTGCCTTACCCTTATTCGTCTGCCGCTGAGCTAATCACGATGTGTTCGCAGAACGACCTCACGATTGAACATCTCGTCCTGGCCAACGAGGATTCCCTGCGGCCTCGGTCTGAAACGTCTGAAGCGCTCGACCGTATCTCTGACGTTATGGCGAAATGCATTGAGCGGGGCCTGTCACAGACGGGAACCCTACCGGGCAAGCTAAATGTCAAACGTCGCGCTGCATCGCTCTGGGCGAAGCTCGCGAATGATCATGGCTCAAACGAGCGCGAGCAATTGTTTGACTGGCTCAATGTGTATGCCATGGCGGTGAATGAGGAAAACGCATCGGGGGGCCAGGTGGTCACCGCGCCAACAAATGGCGCCGCTGGTATTATCCCTTCCGTGATCCGCCATTATTGCAGTGGTACAGACGATGCGCGTGACCGTACGCGTAAATTCCTGCTTACCGCGGGCGCGATTGGCATTCTCTACAAGCAGCGCGCCTCAATCTCGGGTGCCGAGATGGGATGTCAGGGTGAAGTCGGCGTGGCTTGTTCCATGGCGGCTGGCGGCCTCGCTGCCGTTTGGGGCGCAGTTCCACAGCAGGTGTCCAACGCAGCGGAAATCGGTATGGAGCACAATCTCGGCCTGACATGTGACCCGGTTGGCGGGCTTGTCCAGATACCTTGCATCGAACGCAATGCCATCGGAGCGGTGAAAGCCGTCAATGCGGCGCGGCTCGCCTTGCATTCAACCGGGCATTCGCATGTCTCCCTGGATCAGGTCATTGAAACAATGCGGCAGACCGGGCTCGACATGTCCACGAAATACAAGGAAACCAGTCAGGGCGGATTAGCCGTCAACGTCGTGGAGTGCTGATGACGCAAGTCAACAATCTCGGATCGCTACTGGACAGCCTGCGGGAGCAGACATCGGGAGAGAAGGTCACCGTTGGGGCCATGCTTGATGCGGTCGGTCGACGTTCTTACGGACCACTATTACTGCTTCTGGGTTTTGTGTCGATCAGCCCGTTGACCATCATTCCGGGCGCAAACTGGCTCGTCGCCCTGATCATTCTCATAATCGCGGGTCAAATCGTCCTGGGCCTGAAATATCCATGGGTACCGCGGCGCATTCTGGATTTCGAGTTTCCGCGATCGGCGCTGATCCTGGGCGTGGAACAGGCGCATCCTTATGTTTGCCAGGTCGACCGATTCCTGAAACCGCGACTCGCATTCCTGACCGACCCGCCCTTTGTGCAGCTCGTGGCGTTGATTTGTATAGCGGCGGCGCTCGTCTCGTTTCCGCTCGGCCTCATTCCTTTCGGGCCGGTCTTGCCAGGTTTGACGGTGCTCCTGTTCGGGCTGGCGCTAACCGCGCGCGATGGATTTGTGCTGATTCTTGCGGCGCTGGGTCTTGTTGGCAGCTGCTATCTCGTCATCCGGCTCTGGGAACGTCTGATCGGCTGATCGGTCCTGATCAGGCGGAGAATTCAGTCTTCTGAAGACGGTCCGTGATTGAGTTCGGCCAGGGCAGAGCGAACCAATATGAATGTGATCAGCGCCCAAAGGCTCAGAAACAGGGTCCCCGCCCCAAGCTTGTCCCAGCGAATATGGCGATAGATGACGGCCTTGGAGGGGCTTTTCGGATTAATCCAAACGGATAGGGGCTCATTCCGAGACTTGTGCCGACTCAGTTGGCGATTGAGCTGGTGATAATAGGATTCCCGAACGCCCAAGGTTTCATCAAAGAAGGTACGACGAGAGACATGAGTCTCGTTGTCCCAGACATAGCTATACTCGGTTCGCAGTCGATATTGCCGGTTTCGATTCTGGACATGGCTGGACAGGATGACGGCCGGACGCGCCTCCCAGTTCTGTGCTGCGATGGTCAGGCCGACAGGTTTGAGAACCGAGTAGGTGATGAAGGGGGCGATCACGCAAAACCCGGTTGCAATGATCCAAAGGACGATCGTTCCGCCAATCGGCCGCGTTCCATCTTTTTCCACCATACATGAACTCCCTTTCGGGTGTGTAGCATTTGTAGAAGAAGACTTGGAAGTCTGCGACCCGTGGATGGGCTACGTCACGTATAGGATTTTTCGGGAAGGGAAGGTGGCTCCGCGAGTAGGACTCGAACCTACGACCGGGCGATTAACAGTCGCCTGCTCTACCAACTGAGCTATCGCGGAACAGCCGGAGACGGGTGAATAGCAGACCCGAATACCCGTTCAAGCCCCCACATGCTGCGAAGTCATAAAAACTTGCAGATTCCGCAAAAAAAAGGCGGGAGACAAGCTCCCGCCGAGGCGTTGGGTGATGGTGGGTGTCTCCATGAGAAGACAGGTACACAATCCCTCAAATTGGTTAACGGGCTGTAAACGGTTTGCAAATGTGTGAGGGAAAATTTGCCGGATCGCGTTTACGACTCCGAAATCATGGGCGTCGGGGTGCTGGCGCACCTGTTGGGGCGCGCTGGTCAGGCGTGTGGCGGATAGGAGTGGTCATTTGAAAGTCTGGAGGCTCCGGCCGGAATCGAACCGGCGTACACGGATTTGCAATCCGCTGCGTAACCACTCCGCCACAGAGCCGTCCCAGAAGGCGCGTCACTTAGCAACGAACTTCGTAGCTTGCAATCTGTCCTTTTCATGCGGCGTGCGTTTATCGCGCATTGCGCCCCCGAAAACCCATGTTAAAGGGCAGGGAAAGCGCGCTATAACAAAGCCCGAGAGGGAATCGAGATGAACTACGACAAAGCCCGTGAGATCATGGTCGACACGCAAGTGCGCCCGAATGATGTCTCTGACCCGCATATCGTCTCGGCTTTCCTGAAAACGCCTCGCGAAGCCTTTGTGCCGACATCGCGCAAATCGGTTGCCTATTCTGAACTGGAAATCGAGACGTCCGTGGGCCGTGCCCTCTGGACGCCGCGCGATACGGGAAAATTGGTCAAGCTGGCCGACATCAAACCATCCGACATTGTGCTCGTGATTGGTGCTGGCTCTGGCTACGAGGTGGCGCTCATCAGTCATTTGGCCGAAACCGTTATCGCGCTCGACGATACCGATGCGCGCGTGGACGCCATGTCAGAGCGCTTTGCAGCGCTTGGGATCGATCAGGCGGTTGCCGTCGAAGGTGATCTCGCTGCAGGATTGCCTGACCAGGCGCCTTTCGACGTTATCTATGTCTGCGGCATGGTCGAAACACTTCCAGAAGCCTGGACTTCGCAGTTGGCTGAGGGCGGTCGACTGGCCGTCGTGACGCTCGAGCGGGAAGGGCTTGGACGCGGCAAGGTTTACACGCGCGCAGGCGACACAGTATCGGCCCGCGAAGGATTCGATGCTTTTCCACCAAAATTCCCTGCATTCGACCGCAAGAAGTCATTTGTCTTCTGACAAGCGACAGGCCGCGACAATTTGTTAAGACTCCAGAAAAGTGAACAGTGTTCACTAATGCCGTCAGAGCCCTTATATTAGGGATCAAGCATATAAGGGGCTCAGTCGGTCTGGGTCTCAAGGAGCGCCGCATGAATTTCCACCGATCCCTCTCTGTCAGCCTTTTTGCCCTCGGCCTGACCGGGATGACCGCAGCACAAGCAGACACACTCGCCGACGCCATCAATGCAGCGCTCGCAACCAATCCGGGGCTGCAATCTCAGCGAGTTGAGACAGATATTGCTCGTGAGAGTGTGGAGCAGGCCCGCTCACAGGGGCGTACCACGGTCGATCTGACTGGGAGTGCTGGCTACCAGTACACAGATTCAAACGCAGCTTTTGCGTCGCTCTCCGGCACGAATGGCGACCGTCCGATTGCCAGCGCCCAGATTCAGGCTGCCAAACCCATTTATACCGGAGGACGTATCAATGCCGGCATCCGTCAGGCAAAGGCCGGCGTGGACGCCGCTGAATCGCAATATGATGCCGCCGTCCAGGATCTCATCCTTCAGGTCATAACGGCCTATGTCGATGTGCGCAGCGACCTCGAAACCGTTTCGATTCGCGAAAACAATGTCGAAGTGACCGGTGAGCAGGTCCGTGCGGCGTCTGACCGGTTCGACGTGGGCGTGGTGACGCGGACCGATGTTTCGCTGTCTCAAGCTCGCCTCGAAGGCGCGCGCGCCGCTCTGGCCGGCGCCGAAGCAGTTCTCGAAGCAGATATTGCAAATTATCAGTTCCTCACCGGTCTTGCGCCGGACGATCTCGCGCCGCCGCCGCCGCTGCCGCCCCTTCCGGCCTCGCTGGACGAAGCAGTCCAGATCGCGCTCGACACGAACCCGGACCTGATCGCCGCCCGCCATGCTGAACGTGCGGCTCGCGAGGCAATTGACGTTGCCCGCGGTCAGTACAAGCCTCAGATCAGCATCGTGGGCACTGCGGCGCGCCAGGAAACCTATAATGACTTCACTCAGCGCGATTCGAGCGTCTCAGCTGTGGCCCAAGGCACCATCCCGCTGCTTTCAGGCGGCCTGATCAAAAGCCAGGTGAAATCGGCCAAGCTGCAGCGCGCTCAGGCGCAGCGCCAGATCGATACGCTTCAGCGCAGCATTCGCGCTCAAATCGCACAATCCTGGTTCGCTTATGAAGCTTCCTTGCGCTCCATCTCGGCCTCCGAACGTCAGGTCGACGCAGCCCAGATCGCCTATGACGGCGCCACGGAAGAGCTGGCCGTGGGCATTCGCACTACGCTGGATGTGTTGGACCAGGAACAGCAATTGTTCGAAGCCCGGCTTGCCCTCGTGCAGGCCGAGCGGGACTCCTATGTCGCCGCTCACAATCTCCTGCGCGCGACCGGACAATTGTCTCCGAACATGCTGGTTCTGGATGGCGCGGGCTGAGACTCGCGTTAACGACGATAAACGGTTGTTAACACAATCCCCGTAGCGGTTAATGCATAGGGATTCGCACTGCACCAAATATCAAGGGGCTGGCCATGGCCAATGAAGCACACAAAGAACCGACGATGGAGGAAATCCTCGCGTCGATTCGCAAGATCATCTCAGATGATGACACGGCTCCACAGGCGGAAGAATCGGCGCACGCCGAAGAGACTTCCGCGCCTGTCGAGGCTGAAGCCTCATTCGATGAGGATGATCTGCACGATATTGATGACGTCATGTTCGAGGACGAACCGGCAGCGGACGAGGCTTCTGCCGAAGAGGTCGTGGCTGACGAAGACGCCTTTGAAGTAGAATTCGAGCAATTCGACTCCAGCGCCGACGAAGTCAGCGAGCCGCCAAGCTTCGAAGAAATGCTTGGCGCGGCGCGCGCTGTCGTGGCGGCCCCCAAGGCCGAAGAGGCTGAGGAAGTCGTAGAAGAAGTGTTTCCCGAAGCGCTCGTTGAAGAAGTCGCTCCGGAGCCCGAACCAGAGCTTGAACCTGAACCCGCTGCCCCCGAACCGGTGGCTGCATCCGTATCCGTGGAGGAAGACATGGCGGCTACCGCACGTTATCAGCAAACCATCCTGACAGACGACCAGACTGCCGATGTGGCCGCTGGTGCACTCGGCAAACTCATTTCCAAAATGGATATGGGCGGCGACAATACGATTGAGGGCCTCGTACGCGAGATGCTCAAGCCGATGATGAAGGACTGGCTCGATGCCAACCTTGCAAAGATCGTCGAGGAAAAGGTGGAGGCCGAAGTACAGCGCATCGCCCGCATGGCGCGCTAGCCTCTCCTGACAAATACGTTATAGGGAAGGGCGCGCCGTCACTGGCGCGCCTTTTCTTTTAGATGGAATACGCCTGAAACGATGCTCGACCAAAGATTTGACCCCGCCGAAGCCGAACCCCGCCTGTACAAGGCCTGGGAAGAAAACGGATGCTTCAAACCCTCCGGCGACACGTCTGCACAAGCTTATTCCATCGTCATCCCGCCGCCGAATGTCACCGGCGTGCTGCATATGGGCCACGCCTTGAACAATACGTTGCAGGATGTCCTGATCCGGTTCGAGCGCATGCGCGGCAAGAATGTGCTGTGGCAGCCGGGCACCGACCATGCCGGCATCGCGACTCAAATGGTGGTCGAGCGCCAGATGGCTCAGTCCGGTGACAATGTCACCCGCCGCGACATGGGCCGCGAAGCCTTTGTCGATCGCGTGTGGAACTGGAAAGAGGAATCCGGCGGTGCCATTGTCGGCCAGCTGAAACGTCTCGGCGCGTCTTGCGACTGGTCAAAAGAAGCCTTCACAATGGGCGACCGCAACGATCCCGACAACAGCATGATGCGCGCAGTGACGAAGGTCTTTGTCGAGCTCCACAAGAAGGGGCTGATCTATCGCGACAAGCGGCTCGTGAACTGGGACCCACACTTTCAGACTGCGATCTCGGATCTTGAAGTCGACCAGCGCGAAGTGCCGGGCCATTACTGGCATCTACGCTACCCGCTCGCCGATGGCGTCACCTATCTGCATCCGGTCAAGGATGAAGACGGCAATGTCGTGGATCAGGATATGCGCGACTACATTGTCGTTGCCACGTCCCGCCCGGAAACCATGCTCGGCGATACCGGCGTCGCTGTGCACCCGGAAGACCCGCGCTATGCAGGCCTGATTGGCAAGTTTGTCGAACTGCCGATTGTTGGCCGTCGTATACCGATCATTGCGGATGAGTATGCTGATCCGGACAAGGGTTCTGGCGCCGTGAAGATCACCCCCGCGCATGATTTCAACGATTTTGAAGTCGGCAAGCGCGCGGGCCACACACCGCTGAACATCCTGAATGCGACCGCGCATATCGTGGACGGCGAAGAGGCTGACACGGCCGGCATTCCGGCTGAGTATCGCGGCTTGGATCGCTTTGACGCACGCCGGAAAGTTGTCTCGGCTTTCGAGGACGCGGAGCTGCTACAGGATATCGAGAACCTCAAGATCGAACAGCCCTTCGGCGACCGGTCCAATGTCGTCATCGAACCGTGGATGACGGACCAGTGGTATGTCGATGCCAAGACAATGGCCAAGCCTGCCATCGCCGCGGTGAAAGAGGGCAAGACCAAATTCGTCCCGGAGAATTGGGAAAAGACCTATTACAACTGGATGGAAAACATTCAGCCCTGGTGCGTCTCCCGCCAGCTCTGGTGGGGACACCGGATTCCGGTTTGGTATGGTCCTACCTTGAAAACGGATGAGAGTGTTGATGATAAAACCCCGACCGGAGACCGTCTATCGGATGAACGACATGCGCAAAAGATATTCTGCGCAATCAACGAGGCTGAGGCCATAATTCAAGCAGAAGAATACTACGGCGAGGAGTTCAGTGTATTTTGTGACTCAGGAAAGCCAAAAGGCTTTTCAGTATCACATATTGGGGGAACCAAGCCTTATTGGATAAATCTAGTCCAAGATACTGACGTCCTCGACACATGGTTCTCCTCCGCGCTCTGGCCGTTCTCGACGCAGGGCTGGCCGGAGCAGACGGACGATCTGAAAACCTTCTTCCCGACGGCAACGCTGGTCACCGCGTTCGACATCATCTTCTTCTGGGTCGCCCGGATGATGATGATGAGCCTCGAATTCATGGGGGAAGTTCCGTTCAAGGACGTCTACATCCACGCGCTCGTGCTCGACGAGAAGGGCCAGAAAATGTCCAAGTCCAAGGGCAATGCCATGGACCCGCTGGAACTGGTCGACGAGTACGGCGCCGACGCGCTACGCTTCACGATGGGCCGCATGGCCGGGCAGGGACGCAACATCCGCCTCTCCAAACAGGCCGTCGAAGGCAACCGCAACTTTGCCACCAAGCTCTGGAACGCCGCCCGCTTTGCCGAGATGAATGAGTGCGGCGCGCCGGGGGAGATCGACTATGCCAGGGTCGAAAGCCCGGTGAACCGCTGGATCCTGTCCGAACTCTCCCAATGCGCGGCAGAAGTCAGCAAGGGCATTGAGGACTACAAATTCAACGAAGCTGCGGGCGCGCTCTACAAATTCATCTGGAACACGCTCTGCGACTGGTATCTCGAACTGATCAAGCCGCTGCTGGCAGGCATGGACGATGCCGCCAAGCAGGAAACCCGCATGGTCTGCGGCTATGTGCTGGATGAATCGCTGAAGCTGCTCCACCCCTTCATGCCCTTCGTCACCGAAGAATTGTGGGAACGCCGCGCTGAGGGCCGCGCTGAGGCCAAGGGCTTCCTGATGCACCAGTCTTGGCCATCGACTGAGCCGTTCGCGGATGAGGCCGCCGCGGAAGAGATCAATTGGGTGATCGACATGATTACCGAGCTGCGCTCGCTCCGGAACGATCTGGGCGTTCCGGCGGGCTCCAAGCTGCCGCTGACCCTGGTCAATGCCGGGGCGGAAATCGAAAACCGCGCGATGAGCCATGAGGACGTCCTGAAGCGCCTTGCGCGCCTTGAAGACATCTCGATGACGGATGCGACCCCCGAAGGTGCGGTGACTGCGGTCATCGGCGAGACCATGTCTGCGCTTTCGGTGGCCGACATTGTCGACATCGACGAGGCCCGCAATCGGCTCGACAAGGAGCTGGCCCAACTCGACAAGGACATCAAATCCACCGAGGGCAAGCTTTCAAACGAGAAATTCGTTTCGCGCGCCCCGCCAGAGATTGTTGAAGAGAATCGTGAGCGGATCCGTGACTGGTCCGCGCGCAGGGAAAAGCTGAAAGCTGCCCGCAAGGGGCTTGAAGGTCTCTGACCAATGCGGGCATCCTGTTTCAGCATGAACAGGAGTTGCTCTCATGAATTTCCGCAAACTGGTGATCGCGTCGGCGGTCCTCCTCGGCGCGTGCGCTGCGACCCCGGACCCTGGGCCCACCATGACCGAGTGGCGGCTGGTGGTCCATGGCGGTGCAGGCGTGATCACCCGCGAAGGCATGAGCCCGGAAAAGGAAGCGGCTTACACCGCAGCGCTCGAGACTGCGTTGGAAGCTGGCGCAGCCGTGCTCCGAAACGGTGGTAGCGCGCTGGATGCGGTCGAGGCGGCTGTCATCCCGATGGAAGACGATCCGCTCTTCAATTCCGGCCACGGCGCCGTGTTCACCGCGGCGGGTACTCATGAACTCGACGCATCAATCATGGACGGCCGTGCGCGCAATGCCGGCGCCGTCGCTGGCGTCACCCGCGTGCGTAACCCGATCAAGGCGGCGCGCGCCGTGATGGACAAGTCCGAACATGTGATGTTCGCCGGATCAGGGGCCGACGCTTTTGCTGAAGCGCAGGGCCTCGATATGGTCGACAATTCCTATTTCGACACGGACCGGCGCAGGCAGTCTCTGGAGCGCGTGCTCGAAGAGCGCGTTCGGACAGCCGCCGACCGTCATGGCACCGTCGGCGCGGTCGCGATCGATCAGGACGGCAATCTTGCCGCGGCGACGACGACCGGCGGCATGACAGCCAAGGCAGCGGGCCGGATTGGGGACTCGCCGCTGATTGGCGCAGCGACCTATGCCGAGAACGGCGTTTGCGCCGTGTCTGCAACTGGACACGGCGAATATTTCATCCGCGTGGGCGTGGCAAAGACCATTTGCGACCGGGTGAAACTAGCGGGCGACGGGATTGAATCGGCCGCTGAATCCGCGCTCGCAGAAGTCGCAGAACTCGGCGGCGATGGTGGCGTGATCGTCCTAGATGGTGACGGTGGATATGCCTTCGTCTTCAACTCCGAAGGCATGTATCGTGGGGTCGTGGATGCTTCAGGGGCAAGAACTGCCATCTATGGCGGCGAATAGTCCCTTTTCCGCAACAGGATTGCGCGCTAGGGGCATTGCAGAACACACAGGATAGGACCGTCATGAGCAAGACTTGGGACAAATCGAAAATGCCCTCCCGCCACGTTACGCAAGGGCCGGAGCGCGCGCCGCATCGCAGCTATCTCTACGCCATGGGCCTGTCGACCAAGGACATCCAGAAGCCCCTCGTTGGCGTTGCGTCCTGTTGGAACGAGGCGGCGCCGTGCAACACAGCCCTGATGCGCCAGGCGCATGCGGCTTCCGAAGGCGTCAAGAAGGGCGACGGCACTCCGCGCGAATTCTGCACCATCACAGTGACCGATGGCATCGCGATGGGGCATGAGGGCATGCGGTCCTCGCTGGTCAGCCGCGACACGATTGCGGACTCGGTCGAACTGTCCATGCGCGGTCATTCCTACGACGCGCTGGTCGGCATTGCTGGCTGTGACAAATCCCTGCCGGGCATGATGATGGCCATGCTGCGCCTCAACGTGCCCAGCGTCTTCCTTTATGGCGGCTCAATCCTGCCGGGCTCCTATGAGGGCCGCGATGTCACCGTGCTTGACGTGTTCGAGGCTGTGGGCGCGCATGCCGCTGGCTCGAACGAGATGACCGACGAGAAACTTCACGCGCTGGAAAAGGTCGCCTGTCCTGGCGACGGGGCGTGCGGCGGCCAGTTCACGGCGAACACGATGGCCTGCGTCTCTGAGGCCATCGGCCTCGCCTTGCCGCTCTCCTCGGCGCTGCCAGCGCCTTACACCGACCGTGACGGCTATGCCGTGGCCAGTGGTGAAGTGGTGATGCAACTGGTCGAGAAGAATCTGCGCCCGCGCGACATCTGCACGCGGGAAGCCTTCGAGAATGCGGCCATCGTCGTCGCCGCGACCGGCGGCTCGACCAATGCGGCGCTTCATCTGCCAGCCATGGCGCATGAGTGCGGCGTTCAGTTCGATCTCGAAGACGTCGCGAAGATCTTCCAGAAGACGCCTTACATCGCGAACCTCAAACCCGGTGGCGACTATGTTGCCAAGGATTTCGGCGAAGCGGGCGGCGTGCCCATGCTGATGAAGACGCTGCACGAATCCGGCCTGATCAATGGCGACTGCCTGACCGTCACCGGACAGACCTGGGCAGAATACCTCGAAGACATCGAGTGGGATCCGAACCAGAAGGTCATCCATCCGGCAACCGATCCGATCTCGCCAACCGGCGGTGTCGTTGGCCTGTGGGGATCGCTCGCCCCCGATGGCGCGATCGTGAAAGTGGCCGGACTGCACACGCTGCAATTCTCCGGGCCGGCGCGCGTCTTTGATGGCGAGGAAGCCTGTTTCAAAGCCGTGTCCAACCGCGACTACAAGGAAGGCGAAGTTCTCGTCATCCGATACGAAGGCCCCAAGGGTGGCCCCGGTATGCGGGAGATGCTGTCGACCACTGCCGCGATCTACGGTCAGGGCATGGGTGACAAGGTGGCCCTGATTACTGATGGTCGCTTCTCCGGCGCAACGCGTGGCTTCTGCATTGGCCATGTCGGACCGGAAGCGCAGGAAGGCGGCCCCATCGGCCTGCTGAAGGATGGCGACATCATCACGATCGATGCCGAAAAAGGCACGATTGATGTCCGCCTGACGCCTGCTGAGCTGGAAGACCGCAAACGTCAGTGGAAGCCGCGTATTACGGCCTACGGCTCCGGTGCGCTGCAAAAATTTGCCGCGCTGGTCGGCCCTGCACACAAGGGCGCGACGACCCATCCGGGCTTCGCGGGTGAGCGGCACGTCTACGCCGATATCTGATACAGGTTTTACCTGTCACGGAATCCAAGCTTAACTGGGGCGGTCTGTTTATGAGAGGCCGCCCCAGATGAGTCAGGATATGCCATCGACCGATCCACTCCCGTCACAACCTCCTGTCGATCCGGATGTTGTAAAGGCATTGGGTGATCTTCCAGAGGAATTCCGGGAGTTTCCCCGCCTGTTCCAGGATGAGATCAGGCCAGCACTTTTGACTCGTGAGGCCGAACGACAAGTCGCCGTCGCGAAGGCGCGACAAGCCCGCTATGTGGGGATCGCGGTTGCTGTTATCGGTGCGCTTGCTGGCGTGTTTCTTGTTCGGCATCCCTTCGCAGCAATCATCGCTGTGGTGGTCGGTGTGGGCTATCTGTACTGGGGAGGCCGTGATGTGCGTCGACTGGGCAAGGAAGCCAAGGATCTGATTGTCCTGCCCGTTGTGCGAAAGCTTGGTCTGCAATTCTTGGCGGAGCCCGGCTCTGTCGACTCTATCTACAAGCATCATGATGTTGGAATCGTGCCCAGCTGGGACCGCGCCAATTATGAGGATCGGCTGACGGGACGGCGCAAAGGCGTGGATTTCGAATTGTTCGAGGCGCATCTCGAAGAGCGCAGTACGTCGACCGATTCCAAAGGCAATACGCAAACCCGCTGGAGAACGGTCTTCAAGGGCCAATGCCTGCGCTTCGAGTTTTCCAAGCGCTTCTATGGCCGCACGCTGATCACGCGTGATTCGGGCTTCTTCAACCGATTTGGCGGGGGAAAGGGCATGTCCCGTGCCATGCTGGAAGACCCGGTGTTTGAAAAGATATTTGAGGTCTACACCACCGATCAGGTGGAGAGCCGCTACCTCCTGACGCCGGACCTCATGCAAAATCTTGTCGACTTGGAAAAGGCATTCCACGGCGGTCGGCTGAAGGCGTGTTTTGATGGTGGAGAGATGTTCATCACACTGGAGGGAGGGAACCTGTTTGAGCCTGGCAGCATGTTCAAACCCCTCGATAGTGTGGATCGCGTGCGGGAATTGCTGACTGATTTTGCGGCCATATTCCGCATCATGGATGCTGTCATTATCGGTCGTGCCCGTGAAGGCCAGGTGCGCGACTGAGATCGTTCAAATGAGGCGGTTCGGGGGCAACAGCGTTCAGCTTTGCTTCAGTGACTTTCCGCCATAAAAAGCGTGAACTTAGCAAGAGGTCCCGTTTCATGATGAAATCCATTGTCGCCAGTTTCATGCTTGTCATTGCTGCACAAACAGCCGTCGCTCAGGCGATGACGACTGCGGACGTGAAGCGGTGCAATGCCATGGCGGCAACCATGGCGCCGAAGAAGGCGGAGATCGAAACGCTGCGGGCCATACGTGATGAATTGGCGATCCGTGTGGAAGAGTTGGGTGAGGTTTGGGAAGACGCTGAAATCCATCGCTTGGCCTCGCCTGCGCACGCTGCGACAGCTGATGAGACCAAGTCTGCCTATCAGACTGCCAGGAAGGAGCTGATGGCAAAAGAGCGTGGGCTGCAAGCCGTTGCACGCCAGTTCAATCAGGACATTGCCTCATATAATCAGAGCTGCGCCACCGCCAAATAGGCGGCAATTCCCTTCTCCATTCGTGCTGGACCTCAGCCTGCGATGATGCGCAACTGGCGCATCGTCGTCGCCCCGACTCGTAGGAGCCGTTGCAGCAGAAACACTTGTCAACGTTGACAACTCAATTTTGATAGACTTCTTGTTGGCGATAACATTCGAGGCTAGACTTCGGTATAAGTAAAAAGCGGGCAGGGGGTTGCCTGCCGCGAAACAAGGGAGGGCGCGCGGTATGAGCGACGCATCATCGACTGTAAATATGGATACAGGACAGGGCAGTTTTGGCCAGGTTCTGCTGATCACCGCCGTCGCCACGATCGGCGGATTTCTTTTTGGTTTTGACTCAGGCGTCATCAACGGAACTGTTGATGGTCTCCGTGTTGCCTTCAACTCGCAAGAAATGGGCACAGGTTTCAACGTTGCCTCCATGCTGCTTGGCTGTGCAGTTGGCGCGGCACTGGCAGGCACATTGTCGGATGCGTTCGGTCGTCGCACGATGATGATCGTTGCTGCGGTTTGTTTCATAATCTCCGCATGGGGCTCCGGTGTAGCGGGCTCGTCGGCGGAATTTGTCGTCTATCGCATCATTGGTGGTCTTGCGGTCGGCGCCGCAAGCGTCATGTCACCAGCTTATATTTCCGAAGTTGCTCCGGCCAAATATCGCGGTCGCCTCACGTCGATCCAGCAGGTCGCCATCATCAGCGGGCTTTTTCTGGCATTCGTGTCCAATTATCTGATCGCGCAAGCAACTGGCGGGTCTGCCATGAATGAATGGCTGCTCGGCTTTGAAGCGTGGCGCTGGATGTTCTGGATGGAATTGCTGCCGGCTACATTCTTCCTCGTGGCTCTTCTGTTCATTCCGGAAAGCCCGCGCTACCTCGTGGCACAAGGTTCTACAGACAAGGCGCGTTCGGTGCTCTCGCGTCTCTCTGGTGCCAAGGCCGCTCACCGCAAGGTCGACGAGATCGAGCAGTCGCTTGCCAATGATCACAAGCCGTCCCTCAAGGACGCGCTTGGTCAATTCGGTTTCAAACCCATTGTCTGGGTCGGTATCGGTCTTGCCGTGTTCCAGCAACTTGTTGGTATCAATGTCGTCTTCTATTATGGCGCCGTGCTCTGGCAGGCGGTTGGCTTCTCCGAAAGCGACGCCTTGCTGATCAACATCATTTCCGGTGCGGTCTCGATTATTGCCGTGATCATTGCGCTGCTGCTGATCGACCGGATCGGTCGCAAACCACTATTGTGGATCGGCTCGGTCGGTATGACGGTCACACTTGCCATCGTGGCATTCTGCTTCTCACAAGCGGTCACGATTGATGGGGCAGTCAGTCTGCCCGGCAGCTTTGGCTTGATCGCTCTGCTCGCCGCGAATGCCTATGTTGTGTTCTTTAACGCGTCATGGGGCCCTGTCATGTGGGTCGCCCTTGGTGAGATGTTCCCGAACCAAGTTCGCGGCGCAGGTCTCGCCATCTCCGGCTTTGCGCAATGGATCGCCAACTTCGCGATCACGATGACCTTTCCGATCATGCTGGCAACGGCTGGTATCGGTCTGGCGGGTGCTTACGGTTTCTACGCTGTGTGTGCGCTGATTTCCGTCTTCTTCGTCTTCAAGGCGGTCAGGGAAACCAAAGGTCTCGAACTCGAGGAAATGCAGGGTTAGGCCCGGCATATACATTCCGCCCTCGCCGATCTGTCGGCGAGGGCATTTTTTTAAAAACTGAACAAGGGAGGTCGCGATGGCCAAGGCTGTCCGGAAATCGTCAATCATTTCGCTGCTCGGCGGCGTGGCTAGTGTGGCGCTCATTGCCGCGTGTAGCCATACGCCGACCGATGCCGATGCCAACGAAACCATGGTAGCTGCAGAGCCCGTGCAGACCGCGCTCATGACTGAGCACGATCTCGTCGCAACACCAGAACTTTGGCCCGAAATCACTGTGCCGGATCTCGACCCTGTGATCGAAGCGCGCATTGACGAGATCATGGCGAAGATGACTCTGGAGCAGAAAGTCGGTCAGGTCATCCAGGCGGACAGCGACAGTGTGACCCCCGAAGAAGTAAAGGCCTATCGCCTTGGGTCCGTTCTCAGTGGTGGCAGCTCGGCGCCCGGTGACGAACCGTTCGCGTCCATGGACGCGTGGCTCGCGGATGCGGACGCTTATTGGCACGCCTCGGTCGATCCAGAAGGTGTTGAAATCGCCATCCCCGTCATCTGGGGCATCGATGCCGTGCATGGCCATGCGAACCTGTTTGGTGCGACCATCTTCCCGCACAATATCGGCCTTGGCGCTGCCAATGATCCGGACCTGATCGAAGACATTGCCCGCATTACCGCCGAGGAACTCATTGTCTCCGGCCATGATTGGACATTTGCCCCGACCATCGCCACTCCGCGCGATGACCGCTGGGGCCGCACCTATGAGGGCTATTCAGAAAGCCCTGAAATTGTCCGCGAATATGCCGAACGGATTGTCTACGGATTGCAGGGCCGTCCGGATGATGAGGACTTTCTCGGCGAGGGCCGTGTCATTTCCAGTGCCAAACACTATGTCGGCGACGGCGGTACACAAGATGGCATCGATCAGGGCGAGACGCTCGCCACCGAACAGGAACTCATCGACATTCACGCTCAAGGCTATTTCACCGCGCTTGAAGCCGGTGTGCAGACCGTCATGTCGTCATTCTCCAGCTGGCAGGGAGTCAAGATGCATGGCAGCCACGTCATGCTGACCGAAGTGCTGAAAGACCGCCTCGGTTTCACTGGTTTTGTCGTCGGTGACTGGAATGGTCACGGCCAGGTGCCGGGTTGTACGAATACCGACTGTCCACAGTCGTTGAATGCTGGGCTCGATATGTACATGGCACCGGACAGCTGGAAGGGGCTCTATGAAAGTACGCTCCAGCACGCCAAGGATGGCAACATCCCGATGGAGCGTCTCGACGATGCCGTGCGCCGTATCCTGCGTGTGAAGCTCGCCTATGGCATTTTCGACAAGCCTGCGCCAAGCGAACGCCCTGGAGCGAACGACGAGAGCCTGATGGCAACGCCCGAGGCCCGAGAGATCGCCCGCCGCGCCGTGCGGGAATCGCTCGTTTTGCTGAAGAACAATGACAATCTCCTTCCGCTCAGCACGGAGCAAACCATTCTCGTGATCGGTGATGGCGCAGACAGTATCACCAAGGCCGCTGGTGGCTGGACCTTGTCCTGGCAGGGCGGTGGTTATGACAATGGCCACTTCCCCAATGGACAGTCCATTCTGGAAGGTATTGAGGATGCGCTGCTGCCGGGCGGCGGAACGCTGATCTTCGACCCCACAGGAGAGTCCGATGTAGATGCGGATGTTGTAATTGCTGTGTACGGAGAAAATCCATACGCTGAAGGCATCGGCGATATTCGGACGATGGATTTTGTGCCGAATGGTTTTGACACAAGCAAGCTCGAAGCCTTCCAGGACAAGGGCGTGCCGGTCGTGTCGGTTTTCCTGTCGGGTCGGCCGCTTTGGGTAAATCCCGAACTCAATGACTCCGATGCGTTCGTAGCAGCTTGGCTCCCGGGCTCCGAAGGTGCCGGGATTGCCGATGTGCTATTCCAGACGGAACCAGACTACGACTTTACGGGACGTCTCTCCTTCTCATGGCCGGCGACAGCCCAGCCGTCACGTCTCAATTCGGAAGACACACCTTATGAGCCGCTATTCGCTTACGGGTACGGCCTCAGCTATGCCTCTGACGCAACCGAGCTTGGAGAGCTGAGTGAAGATCCGGGTCTGTCCGAAGACCTCATGGGCAATGCGGATCCGCGGACCTTGTTCAGGCGCGGACGCCCAGGAGACCGCTGGGGCGCGCTCCTCGCGTTTGAGGGGGCTTACACGACGCTGCAGCCGGGGCTTACCGAACTGGCGGGCCTTTCGATCAGTCGGACGGACTACGAAATTCAGGAGGATGGACTGGTGCTTTCATGGTCGGATCCGACTGGCGTCCTGTCTATTGGTTCCTTTGCCAATCCGGTCAATCTGAATGCGGCTGGCGACGCCGCGCTGGACATCGTAGTTGCAGCCAAGGTGCCGGATGGCGGGGAGCACGTCATATCCGTCAGTGGCTCTTGCGACCAGATTGGCAATTGCGAAGCCGTTGAGCAGATCACCGTCACAGGTTCCGACTGGGCGGAATACCGAGCGCCTGCGGCCTGTCTCGGTCTGACTGACCTTACTGCCGTGCAGATCCCGGCGGTTATCGGAACGATGGATGCTGGGACAGTGGCAGTGGCGGACATCCGCTTCGAACCTTCCGAGAGTGATCAAGGTTGCTCTGAATAGCGCCAGCCTGAAAGATAAGTCTGAAATCAAATGGCGGCCTTCATTCGAAGGCCGCCATTTTCATTTTTAATGATCAGTCTCCGGCGGACTGGGCATAAACACCGAGAAGCGTACCGACAAACCCACCAGCCTTTTCCGTGCTCAGAATTGTGCTGTCTTCGCTGAGTGCCACGGGCTCCCAGTCGTCGCCTCGGGCAGCCTGATAGAAGTCGATCTCAGGGCCCCGTGATACGATCCGCAGTTTGAGGGAGGCCCCCAAAGGCGTGGCTGCAGGGACCTCTGCGACGATCTCGCCGTCCTTGTCTGTCGCGTCCCCCGCGCGCTTGCGCAGCCGCACAATCGCTTTCCCGTCTTCACTCATCGACAAGCCGAGCGCATAGTAGGCCACATCATTCTGGAAAGCGGCAATTCCCGCTTCGTCGTCATTATCTCCCGGCACGAAAGAGACCTCAGTATAGGCTTCAGCATTTGTGTGTTGCTGCCGCCGCGCGAGAAAGGAAGGCTGTCCAGGGCTGCCGACTCCGTCTGCGCGCGCTTCCAGAACGAGTTCGCCATTTTCCAGTCGATACGCTTTCTGGGCAGGTATTCTGACCGTCAGCCAGTGCAGCGGAAGTACTTCTTCCTCAAACTCATCCGTATAGGTGAAGTTGCCAGTCAGCGGCAAAGGAGCCTTCGGCTGCGCCGGCAGGGCGGGACGATCAATGACGTGCGGGATGACGTCGCCGGGCTTGGTGATGCGTGGGATACCATTGTCCCATGACACCGGCATGAGGAAAGTTTCGCGGCCGGTATTGTATTCGTTGCCTTGATAGGGGCGCGTGCCAAGGAATACGGCCCACCAATTGTCCTCAGAATCTTGGGTGAAGTCAGCATGGCCAACCGAAGTGATCGGTTCGGCACGGTCTTCCGGTAGGTCGCGTTGCGTCAGGATCGGGTTATCGGGATGGGGCGTAAACGGCCCCAAGGGGGACTTCGCGATGAGGATCACCTGCGAGTGCTGCGGGCCTGTTCCGCCTTCAGCAGCGCTAAGCAGGTACTTGCCATCAACCTTGTAGAGATGCGGCCCCTCGATCCAGACGGGTTGTTCGGACAAGTCCACGCCGCCATTCACCGCTACGACCGCATCCGAAACCGGTTCGAACGTTTGTGCATCAACTTCGCGGATCCAGACCGCGCGATGCCCCTCATAGCGGGGTTCGCCCTCAGGGGCGTCATTGTTCAGGATGTAGACTTTGCCGTCCTCGTCAAAGAAAAGCGACGGGTCGATCCCGCCAATATGGGGTAGCCAGATCGGGTCGGACCATGGCCCGGCAGGGTCGGTAGCCGTCACGACGAAATTGCCACCGCAATCCACGCAGGTATTGATCACGTAGAAGACGCCGCCATGGAATTCGATTGTCGGCGCAAACACACCTCGCGACACGGTCAGCCCGGAAAAGTCGAGCATGTCCGGCCGGTCGATCACATTTCCGATCTGGGTCCAGTTGATCAGGTCTCGGCTGTGGAAGATCGGGATACCCGGATAGTGGGTAAAGGATGAGTTCACGAGGTAGTAGTCGGCGTCGACTTTCACGATGCTGGGGTCTGGATAGTATCCGGCCAGGATCGGATTCCGAGCCTGACTGTCGGAGACGGGCAGGTCAAAGATCGGGTCAGTGCCGCTATATGTCAGATAGGAGAAGCGGGCTTCCGATGTTTCCAGCGGCGCAGGCGCACTGACACTGCCGCACGATGCTGCGATCGCGATCGCCCCGAAACTGGCAAACGCCTTCCAATGTCGCATTTGAATAATCACGCTTCCGACTCCCTCTGTCGTTCTACCGGTATGGACCCGGTTTCAATTCACGATATGATAGCGTTATCATTATCGCTATGCCAAGGCCGCCAAGAGCCGAAATCAACCGGGAGGAATTCGATGTCCAAATTTACAAGACGCCATGCGCTCGCTCTGATGGCGTCGGCAACGGGTGCAGCGTGCACGTCGGCAGGCGGGCCAGCCGTGCAACTTGGGACTGGTTCCGAGCCGTTGAAGGATTTGGCCGCCGCAAAGGGCATCCGTTTCGGCACGGCCATGGATGTGCGCGAGGTCTCCGATCCAGCTTATCTCGATATTGTCTTGCGAGATTGCGCCGTCATCGTAGCCGAAAACGAACACAAGATGTACACGATTCAGCCAACCCCGGATGCCATGAACTGGACGCCGGGCGATACGCTGGTGGCGTTTGCGAAAGCGAACAATCTCGGTATGCGGGGCCACACTCTGCTGTGGCAGCATCCGCAATGGCTCCCGGACTGGATCAATGACTCAGATTTTGCGAACGCCTCGGAAGCGGAGGCCGTCCTGGGCGGTTACATCACAGCGGTGGCGTCGCGGGATGCTGATTTCATCTATTCCTGGGATGTCGTGAACGAGACTATTGACCCGGAAACCGGCGATATCCGTGAAACCTCTTTTACCCGAGTCATGGGGCCGGACGTATTGGAGTTCGCGTTCCGCACGGCACGCGCAGCAGCGCCGGACGCAACGCTGGCGTACAACGACTATATGAGCTGGGAGCCCAGCCACGAAAAACATCGCACAGGCGTGCTGCGCATGCTCGAGCGTTTGAAACGCAACGGCGCACCCATTGATGCACTTGGCATTCAAAGTCATTCCAATGATGCGCCGCCTTCGGCCTTTACGCCGACCCAGCAAAAAATCTGGCGGGACTTCGTGGAAGAGGCCATCGGTATGGGGTTGGACATCTACCTCACCGAATTCGATGTGAATGACTCGATGATGGCTCCTGGCATTGTTCAGCGCGACCAGGAGATTGCCGCGTTTACGCGGGACTATCTCGACATGATGTTCAGCTATCGGGAGACCAAGGATCTGTTGATGTGGGGTCTGGCGGATAGTCACAGCTGGTTGCAGGGATTCAAACCGCGCGAAGACGGGATAGAGAAACGACCGACTCTTTACGATTCCAGCTATCGCCCCAAGCTGATGCGTGACGCTGTCGCGGCCGCGCTCAAGGCTGCGCCAACCCGTGCGTGAACTGCGCCACATTACCCCATCTGGCTGAATCGTCTTGAAAAAATTACATAAAGGCTTGAGGTTTGGGTGTTAAGTCGGCGCAAGACATAGAATGAAAAGCAGGACGGAAACCCTGCTCACGGGATAAGAAGAACAAGTATGTCCGAAAAAATTACAAAGTTGGGACGTCGCCAGCACGCGACCATCAAGGAGGTCGCCGAACTCGCTGGCGTTTCACAGATGACGGTCTCGCGTGTGCTCAATCGCCGAGATGTCGTGCGTGAAACTACCCGGGCGCGTGTTGAAGATGCCATCCGCGAACTGAAGTACCGACCGAACTTACTCGCACGCAGCCTTGCGGGTGGGAGCTCCCTGTTCATCGGAATGATTTTCAACAACCCCAGCAACTCCTATCTCAGTGAACTGCTCATCGGTGCGATGAACCGCTGCCGGGAAGCGGGGCACCACCTCGTGCTCGAGGATTTCTCCTCATACCAAGACCCTTCCGATGTAGATGAGCTTGTGGGCCGCGTCAGCGGCGCCGGTCTGGACGGCATTCTCGTCGTTCCCCCGCTCAGCGAAGATGACCTCCTGCTATCCAGGCTGGAGGAGGCGGGCATTCCTTGCGTCCTTATTGCCCCAAAAACTCCGCCGAAATCCGGAACAAGCCTCGCGATCGACGACGAAGCCGCAGCCAAGCGCATGACGGAATATCTGATCGCACGTGGCCATACTCGGATCGGCTTTGTGATTGGCGCCGAAGACCAGATATCGTCGCATCGCCGCTATAGCGGGTTCCAGCTGGCGATGAAGGAACATGGCCTCGACATTGATCCAAATCTCGTCCGGCGCGGTCGGTTTACGTATCGCAGCGGCATGGAGGCGGCCGACAGGATGCTGGATCTCGCCGACCAGCCTACGGCCATCTTTGCCAGCAATGATGATATGGCCGCCGGCGTGATCGCGTCGGCTTTCCGTCACGGTAAGCGCGTGCCGGAAGACATTTCCGTGGTCGGATATGATGATACGCCCATCGCCAGCGCGATCTGGCCGCAGCTGACTACTGTGCGCCAGCCAATTGCGGAAATGGGCTATCAGTCCGTCGATTTACTTGCTGCGTTTATTTCGGACCACGAAGCCGAGCTGGGCGAGCTGAATCCGATTCTGGATGTTGCGATCATTGAGCGGGATTCGGTCATCAAAGTCTGAAGTCAGACGCCTTAGATCTCGCGAATGGTCAGGCTTATCTGAGCCGACAGCGTTTCACCGGGCTCGAGGCTATGCAGCCCTGTCAGTTCGGCCGGATGCTGGCTGTTCACCGAGTCGGGAGCGTGGCTTACAGGTTCAACGCAGAAGAACTCCTGTTGCTTCGGCGTGTAGATCACCATGTGACCAAGCTCTGCGTCCGAGACCATTTCTACGCGCAGGTTCCGGCCTGGCCATTCGATACAACTTATCTGGTCTGACACGGTGAAGGCATTGTCGAGGTCGAGCTCATCAACGATACGCCAGTCTGACAGATCGGCACCAGCGGCTGGCATAACCAGCCTGTCGGGGATCATGCCCTCATCCGACATCCAGACCCGGTCGACCGGTACTTTCACGCGCGCATCCAGACGGGGAAAATAGGGGTGCCAGCCAAGCCCCGCGGGCATGGAGTCGTCCCCGTGATTGGTCAGGCGAAGCATCAAGTCCAGACCGTCATCCCGCAGCCTGAAGTCCTGCTCCGCGCGATAGGCCCACGGCCAATCTTCGGGCCTGTAGTCAAACACCAGTCGTGCATGATTGCTGCCATGCTCTGCAACCTGCCAGGCCGCGTGCCAGGCCTGGCCGTGAATGGCGTGCGGTTCTGGAAGAAAGTTCGGCGCGAGGGACACATCACGGCCATTCCAGGCAAAACGGCCTTCGGAAATTCGGCCCGAGAACGGAAAAAGGGGGAAGCCCGCAGTCTGTAGCGGGCTTTCATCCGCAGTGCGCGCAAATGGACGCAGAATGTCCTGGGCCATGTAGGTCAACCCGCCCACACTGCCGCCAAGGTCGGGCAGCAAGGTCAGCTTCATGGCTTTGGTTTCGAGTATGAGGCGCGACAGCGCTGTTGAATCGGCCAAACCCCGGTCTCCCTTATCCGCAAGTGTTGGCTAAAAAGCATGCTAACGCTAACATGGAAAGTAGGATCGGTCTTTTCACCGGTACTTGACGCTGCGACAGAGGCGGATCTGCTGCGTCTCGGCAAGTTGATATTCCGCTCTTGCGATGGCAAAGCTGAAATGATAGCGGTATCATTTAGTGGACAGCCGCACTCAGACGGGCTGCCAGGGAGGACATTCGGAACGTGTTTCTAGGGATCGACATAGGCACATCCAGCGTGAAGGCAGCGCTGATTGATGAGGCAGGGCGCCAGGTTGAAGTCAGCCAGGCGGAACTTCCGATTTCGCGTCCCAAACCCCTCTGGTCCGAACAGAATCCATCTGATTGGTGGACCGCCACGAACATGGCCGTCGCCAAGCTGGACGTGAACCGCCGTCATCGGGTGAAGGCGGTCGGCCTGTCCGGACAGATGCACGGTGCGACGCTTCTGGATGAATCTCTTGCTCCGATTCGGCCGGCGATCCTCTGGAACGACGGGCGCAGCTTTGAAGAGTGCCGCGACCTTCAAAAGAGTACACCAGCCTTTGTGTCCAAGGGCGGTAATCTTGTCATGCCTGGTTTTACCGCGCCGAAACTCGAATGGGTGCGCCGGCACGAGCCAGGTGCATTCGAGAAAGTGCACAAGGTACTCCTTCCCAAGGATTATGTCCGCCTTCGGATGACTGGCGATCTCGCCTCCGACATGTCGGATTCCTCGGGCACGCTCTGGATGGATGTCGAGGCGCGGACCTGGTCAGAGGAATTGCTTGCCGCTTGCGGTCTCACGATCGACCATATGCCAAAGCTCTATGAAGGCCATGAAGTGACCGGTGTGCTTCGCCAGGAAGCGGCTGAAGCATGGGGCATGGACCGCGTGCCGGTGGTTGCTGGCGGCGGCGACAATGCGGCCGGAGCGGCGGGTGTTGGCGTGATCGATGAGGGTGAAGCGCTGCTGTCGCTCGGTACGTCCGGCGTGATTTTCGTGGCGGGGAATACGTTCCGCTCAAATCCCGATTCTGCGGCGCATGCATTCTGTCATGCTTTGCCGGATCGGTGGCACCTGATGTCGGTCATGTTGAGTGCAGCGAGCTGCCTCGACTGGGCCGTCAAACTGACCGGGACATCTGACGCGGGAGAGCTTGTGAAGCTCGCCCAGACAGAGGCAGGCCTAGCCGGGTCTGAGCAATTCCTCCCCTATCTGTCTGGCGAGCGCACACCTCATAACAATCCCCATGCGTCGGGTGTCCTGTTCGGTCTGACCCATGATTCCGGGTCTGCGCAGATCGGCCAAGCCGTGCTTGAGGGAGTCGCCTTCGGTATGGCGGATGGTTTCCGCGCCCTTGTGGAATCGGGTGTGGACGTACATTCGATCTCAGTTATCGGCGGCGGCGCACAATCCACTTATTGGGGGCGTATCCTGTCTGCTGTGCTGGACCGCCCGATGGTTTACCGCGACGGCGCGGCCACTGGCCCGGCCTATGGCGCTGCGCGCCTGGCTCGCTACGCCAGCATGGGCGGTTCAGTCGAGGAAATGTTCGAAGCACCCGAAGTGCTGCAGATTGTTGAGCCAAAAGAAAGCGACCGCGACCGGCTGGCCCCGAAATACGAGAAATTCGGTACACTGTACCGTATACTGAAAGATGCCTTCTGAGGAGAATAAAGACATGGCTGATGGACAGATCAATGTAGGCGGCGAACCCGTCTTCAAGGGCATCGACCCAATCAAGTTTGAGGGACCAGACAGCGACAACCCGCTGGCTTATCGTTATTACAACAAGGACCAAATGGTCATGGGCAAGCGGATGGAAGACCATCTGCGCATGGCTGTTTGCTATTGGCATACCTTCTGCTGGGATGGCTTTGACGTCTTTGGCGGTGGCACGTTTAACCGTCCTTGGCACGGTGCCGCCAATGACCGCGCCGCAGCTGACGCGAAGATGGCCGCAGCTTTCGAATTCTTCAGCAAGCTCGGCCTGCCTTACTATTGCTTCCACGACGTGGATGTCACTGAGGACTCTCCGACACCGGACGATCTGTCGAACAATCTCAAGCGCCAGGCCGACCGTCTCGCAGCCTATCAGGAAGCGACCGGCATCAAGCTGCTCTGGGGCACCGCCAACCTGTTCAGCAATCCGCGCTTCGGCGCCGGTGGCCTGACCAATCCGAACCCCGAAGTCGCCGCGGTTGCGGTCCGCCAGATCCGCGACTGTATGGAGGTGACGCAGGCGCTTGGCGGCGAGAATTATGTGCTCTGGGGTGGCCGCGAAGGCTATGACACCCTGCTGAATACTGATCTCGACCGCGAACTCGGCAATTTCGGTCGCTTCCTCGCAATGGTCGTCGATCACAAGCACAAGATCGGCTTCGAAGGAAAAATCATGATCGAGCCGAAGCCGCACGAGCCGATGTATCACCAGTATGATTTCGACTCCGCGACCGTCTATGGCTTCCTGAAGCGCTTCGGCCTCGAAGATGAAGTCCAGGTCAATATTGAGCCGAACCACGCCACACTGGCAGGACACAGTTTCGCCCATGAGATCGCCACGGCTGTCTCGCTCGGCATCATGGGCTCGATCGATATCAATTGCGGCAACTACCAGAATGGCTGGGATACCGACCAGTTCAATCTCGACATCCGCGACATTACGCTGGCGCTGATCGAATTGCTGCCATCCGGCGGCCTCGACACCGGCGGCTTCAACTTCGATGCCAAGGTGCGCCGTCAGTCAAGCACGGTCGATGACTTGTTCCACGCCCATGTCGGCGGCGTCGACGCGCTGGCCCGTGCGCTTTTGTCGGCGGCCGACATCCTTGAAAAGGGCGAGATCGCCAAGCTCAAGACGGAACGTTATGCTGGCTGGGAGAATTCCGACCTCGGCAAGACGATGCTGTCGGAAGGCGCGAGCCTTGAAAGCATCGCCAACAAGGCCGTCGAGTCGGGTGTAAATCCGTCCCATACAAGCGGACGTCAGGAAATGCTGGAAAACCTCGTGAACCGCAGCCTGAAATAAACTGAACAGCGGCAGGCCTTGCCGGGCGTAATGAACGCGAGCAAGGCCTTGTCACTGTAGGGAAAAAGAAGCTAGGTTTGTCCGCCATACCCCTATGAGCGGACAAACTAGCTGGCGGCGGATTTCTGCTGCGCGATTGGCTTGCTCACAAGGGTTCTAACCGAGGAGCCGCGATGACTGACGGGCTAAAAGCGCATAGGACTTCCGGACATGTCCGGCCTGCCACCATCATTGATGTTGCCCGCGAAGCAGGCGTGTCCTTCAAGACGGTCAGTCGCGTGCTGAATGGCGAGACCAATGTGCGCGAAGAGACCCGTTTGAAGGTGCTCGAAGCCGTCAAGACGCTGAACTATCGGACCAATCACAATGCGCGCAATCTGCGGGCTCGCCATAGTCACATCATTTGCCTTTTCTATGCGAACCCATCACGCAACTATATTGGTGAAGTGCAGTTGGGCGCCCTGCAACGCTGCCAAGCCTATGGTTACAGCCTTATCACCGAGGATTGCAGCGACAATCATACATCGCTGCTTGCGCTGAGGGCTGAAACCAAACTGGCCGGAGCGATCCTGACGCCGCCATTGTCGGACGATAAAAACCTTATCTCTGAACTCGAAAATCGCGGTATTCCATTCGTTCGAATTGCGCCCGCAGAAGACGTCGAACATGGTCAGGATGTCGCCATCGACGATGCTGCGGCTGCGCGAGAGATGACGGAGTATCTGATCGGACTAGGCCATCGGCGGATCGGCTTCATCAAGGGGGCCGATTCTCATGCGCAGGCTGTCCGGCGTTTTGCCGGTTACCGGCAGGCACTGGAAGAAGAGGGCATCTCCCTCGATCCTGATCTAATCGAGGATGGTGATTTCGCGTTTGACTCCGGTGTCTCATGCTCTGAGAAACTCTTGTCATTGCCTGACCGTCCGACCGCGATATTTGCGAGTAATGACGACATGGCTGCCGGTGTGCTCGCGACGGCGTATCGCCGCCAGGTAAATGTACCAGCCAACCTTTCCGTCGTGGGTTTCGACGATACGCCGCTGGCCACGACAATCAGTCCGTCCTTGACGACGATTTACCAGCCAAGTCGCGAACTTGCTGCAGAGGCCGTCAGCATGTTGCTGGAAGAGGCTGCCCCTACCGGCGATGCGCCCCGCCACAAGTTGCTCGAATACAAGTTGATGCTACGGGAATCCACTGCCGCGCCACGCGCATGACGCGCAAATCGCGAGTTTCCCAGTCAGCCGCTTTCGTGTAAGTCGCGCGGCGATGACCAAGATTACGCCTCTTCCGCATATCGCCCAGACCAAGCCCTATGTGCCCGGCGGCAAGCTCGCTGGCGCGAGTGGCTCCGTCATCATGCTGGCCTCCAACGAGAATCCGTTCGGCCCCAGCCCGAAAGCCATTGAGGCGATGAAGGCGGTGGCGGGCGATGTGCACGTCTACCCTGATCCGGAATATCGTGCCCTGCGGGAGACGATTGCCGAGGCGGTCGGCATTGCCGATTCAAGCCGTGTGATGGTTTCCGCGGGGTCTGACGAGATCATTCACTTGTTGACCCAGAGCTATGCCGGACCGGGCGACGAAATCCTGTTCACCGAGCACGCCTTTTCCATGTATCGCGTTTCGGCATTGTCGCACGGCGCAACGCCAGTGACTGTCCCGGAAACCGATCTGACCGCGGGCGTCAACGCCATCCTTGGCGCGGTCTCGGAGCGGACGAAAATCCTGTTCCTCGCGAATCCGAACAATCCGACTGGCACGATGCTGCCCGTCGAGGCGCTGGAACAGCTGCAGGACAGCCTGCCGCCGCATGTCTTGTTCGTCGTCGACGGTGCCTATGCCGAATATGTCGGCTCGGAATATGAAGCGCAAATTCGGGACCTCGTGGACCGGAAAGCCAATACGGTGATGATGCGGACCTTCTCCAAGATCCATGGGCTTGCGGCCTTGCGTCTTGGCTGGGGGTACATGCCTGCCGAGATCGCTGAGACCTATCAGCGTATTCGCGGCCCCTTCAACGTGAATGGTCTCGCTGTGGCAGCCGGCATGGCCAGCATTCAGGATACCGACTTCCTGACGAAAAGCCGGGACCATAATACCGACTGGCGCGCCCGCATGACCGCAGCCTTGAATGCGATGGGCCTTCCGACCCCGCACAGCGACGCGAACTTCGTGCTGCCGGAGTTCGGCTCCTCAGAGCGCGCTGCGGCGGCGAACGACTTCCTCAAGGCGCGCAACATCCTTGTCCGCGCTGTTGGGGGCTACGGCCTGCCGGAACGATTGCGGATTACAGTCGGCTCGACCGACGACAATCAGGCGGTCCTGGACGCGCTGAAAGAGTTCACCGCGTCACGCTGATATTGTCGATCAGGCGCGTCTTTCCGAGCCATGCCGCGCCGAGCAGCCGCGCAACCGTGCCAGATGACAGGGGCGCGTCGGGCAGGTCTTCCAGGGAGGCTGGGTCGACGAGGCTGACATAGTTCATCTCCGTGAATCCGGACGCCATGATCAGGCGCCGGGCTTCTTCCAGCACGTCTGACGGCGTCGCGCCCAGCGACAGGCGGACCGAGGCCCGGTGCAAAGCGGCCTGCATCGCCCCGGCTGCGCGGCGCTGTTCGGGCGAGAGGTAGAGATTGCGCGAAGATTGCGCGAGCCCATCACCATCCCGCGTGGTTTCGCCACCAAGAATTTCGATTGGAAAGCCGAGGTCTTCCACCATGCGCCGGATGATCTGGAGCTGCTGGTAATCCTTCTCCCCGAACACGGCGACATCCGGCTGGACGTGCAGGAAGAGGCGAGCCACCACGGTCGCGACGCCATAGAAGAAGTGCGGGCGGTAGATCCCGTCCAGCAGGTCTGACATCTGCTCGACGCGGACATTGGTGCGGGTGCCCTCCGGATACATTTCCTCGACCGTAGGCAGGTAGACGAGATCGCATCCCGCCGAATCGAGTTTGGCCCGATCGGCCGATTCGTCGCGCGGATATGTGTCGAAATCCTCGCCGGGTGCGAATTGTGTGGGGTTTACGAAGATGCTCGCGACCACTTTTGTCACTTTGGTGCGTGCCTTCTGCACAAGGGAAAGGTGCCCCCCGTGAAGGGCGCCCATTGTGGGAACAAATCCAATAGTTTCACCGGCTTGGCGCCATGCTCGAATCTGTTGTTGCAGCTCGGCCCGCGAGTGGACGGCCTCCGTTAACTTACCTGTCATGGAATTCACTATGAAAACTTCCCGTATGAGGATTGTTTAAAACGTCTCGCCAAAGGATTTCGTAAACGCGTTGTTAACCCATTCGGAGGAATTTCAAACTCATGACACATCGCATTCTCGCTCCGCTAAAAACCTTCGCGCTTTCTATCGGTCTCCGACTGGCAGCAGGCAAGTCCAGACTCGCTGAAACGGCTGTTCCAGAGCCGATCCGCGAATATCTGAACCCGAATGCGGTCGACGAATGGATGTTTGATCGCGACGGCAGCCCGGTAACCGAAGCGGCAACGCTTTATTCCCGCGACTTCGGACGTGTCTCAAATACGCTTTCCAGCCTTCGCGCATTGCTCACTGACATTGCGGCACATGCCCCCGTCAGCGCCGAGCTGCCCTTGCAGGCTGCCTTTGGTCCAATCATGTCGGACGATGTCCTGTTCGATGGGGAGCCGATGGCTGCGCATTATGGTGACGTACCGGCTGAAGACGCTGATCTCTTCATGGACGTGGTTTCCAGCAGCAAGTCTGCTGGCGCCGAGATGTCTCACGTCGCCTGATCCCTAACGAACTGAAATACCTCTGAAGGAGTCGCCCGTAATGCCCGCTGATGGATTCGCCCCGCTTGAAACGGTTAGCGGCCCGGACCTGTCAGCGCAGCAGCGCGAGGCCCGCGTCATTGTCGTGGGCAATGAAAAGGGTGGAGCGGGCAAGTCGACGGTCTCCATGCACTTGTCCGTCGCTCTGATGCGGATGGGCAAGAAGGTTGGGGTTATCGATCTTGATGTGCGCCAGCGCAGCCTCACCCGATATCTCGAAAATCGTCTCCGTTGGATGCAATCCACCGGTGCGAAACTTCCGATGCCGGAAATCGTGCGCGTGGATGCTTCGACAGAGCGCGATCTCGACAAGGCTGAATCCGAGGAGACCCAGCGTTTTCTCAGCAGCGTGGCGCGCCTCAAGAAAGCCTGCGATTTCATCATCATCGATGGTCCTGGCGGCGACACCTATCTCTCGCGTCTTGCGCATGTGAATGCAGACACGCTGATCACGCCGCTGAATGACAGTTTTGTCGATTTCGACCTGTTGGGTGATGTGAACCCGCAGACGCTCGAAGTATTGCGCCCGAGCTTCTACTCAGAAATGGTCTGGTCCTGTCGCAAGAAGAAGGCCCAGACGTCGCGCCGTCCGATTGACTGGATCGTGATGCGCAACCGCATGTCGCCCCTGGCGGCACGTAACAAGGAGCGCGTCGGCGAAGCGCTGACCAACCTGTCCAAGCGGATCGGTTTCCGCCTTGCGCCAGGCCTCTCTGAGCGCGTGATTTATCGCGAACTGTTCCCGGCCGGTCTGACCCTGCTGGATCTCACGGAGAAGGGCTCCAATATCTCCTTCACCATGAGCCATGTTGCCGCCCGTCAGGAGATGCGCGATTTGCTGATCATCATGCAGCTACCAGAGCTGGTCGGCGCCGAAATCGAATTCTGATCTGTTGGGAAATGGATTTTATGAAAGGCCAGCCTCGGGGGCTGGCTTTTCGCGTTTCAGGGGCTCACACTCCTCCTAAAAACAGGAGGAAGCGCAGATGGTGTTCAATAATAGCGACTGGCTGGCGCAGGTTAAGGAAGACATTGTCGATCCTGATCGCGAGATCATCGATCCGCACCACCATCTCTGGCCCCAGGCGGACATGTACTACAATGTGCCGGAATTCCTCGCTGACCTGACCAGCGGGCACAATGTTGTCCAGACTGTGTTCATGGAGTGCGGTGCGGCCTATCGCGAGGATGGACCGGATCATCTCAAACCCGTCGGCGAGACCGAGTTCGTGGCCGCCGCTGCAGCCGAAATGAAGGCGAAGGGCGGTCCCTATATCGCAGGGATCGTCGGGCATGCCGATCTTCGGGGGCCGCATCTGGAGGACGTGCTCGACGCTCACAGGGACGCTGCCAACGGCCTGTTCCGTGGCATCCGTCATGCGGGCTCACGTGATACGAGCGGCGCTACGTTGCGCATTCCAGGCCGGGCGCCTGAGCGTCTCTATGCGGATGAAGATTTTCGCCGGGGCGTGCAATTGCTGGGCGAGCACGACCTGTCCTATGACACATGGCACTATCACCACCAGAACCGGGACTATCTCGACCTGGTGAAGGCGGTGCCGAATACGACCATGGTGCTCGACCATTTCGGGACGCCCATCGGTATCGGCCCCTATGCCGACAAGCGCGAAGAGATATTCGAGCAGTGGCAGGACGACATGGCCGACCTGTCCCATTGCCCGAACGTGGTGGCCAAACTGGGTGGGCTTGCCATGCCAGACAATGGCTGGGGCTGGCATGAGCGCGAAACGCCGCCGACCTCGGACGAATTCGTGCTGGCCCAACAGCGCTATTACGATCACATGATCGACTGTTTCGGTGCAGCCCGCTGCATGTTCGAGAGCAACTTCCCGGTGGATCGCTGGTCCATCAGCTACCCGGTCCTGTGGAATGGTTTGAAGAAGATCGCCGCCAAATACTCCGAAGTGGAGCAACGCGCGCTGTTCACGGAAACCGCGCGGCGCATCTACCGGCTGTAGCCACGCCTAGGCAGAGGCCTGCATTGACTTTATAGGCCTCGGCCCATGACGATATTTCCATTCGAGATCAAGGCGACCGAGGGCAAGGCCCGTACGGGCACGCTCAAGACACCGCGCGGCGAAATCCGCACGCCCGCCTTCATGCCTGTGGGCACGGCCGGCACGGTCAAGGCGCTCTATATGGACCAGGTAAAGGAGGCCGGGGCGGATATCATCCTCGGCAACACCTATCATCTGATGCTGCGACCCGGCGCAGAGCGCGTGAAGCGTCTCGGCGGCCTGCATAGCTTTGCGCACTGGGACGGCCCGATGCTGACCGACAGTGGCGGCTTTCAGGTCTGGTCGCTCGCGCAATTGCGCAAGATGGATGCCGATGGTGTGACCTTCCAGAGCCACATTGATGGCTCCACGCATAGGCTGACGCCCGCGCGCAGCATCGAAATTCAGGCGGATCTGCTTGGCGCCGATATTTCCATGCAGCTCGACGAATGCACCGATTATCCCTGCACGCACGCGGAGGCCGAGCGGAGCCTCGACCTGTCGCTCGACTGGGGTCAGCGGAGCCTGGACGCCTTTGGCGACCGCGAGGGCCAGACCCTGTTCGGCATCGTGCAGGGATCAAACTTCGCAGACCTTCGCGAGAAGTCCGCCAAAGGCGTCGTCTCGCAAGGCTTTGGCGGCATCGCATTGGGCGGGCTCGCTGTGGGTGAGGGGCATGACCAGATGTGCGCCACCATCGACATGACGGTGCCGCACCTGCCGGGCCATTTGCCACGCTATGTGATGGGCGTCGGCAAGCCGATCGATCTGGTGGAAAGCGTCGCGCGTGGCATCGATATGTTCGACTGCGTCCTGCCCACGCGGTCCGGTCGCCACGGTCAGGCCTGGACCTGGGACGGGCCGGTGAACGTCAAGAATGCGCGGTTCGCAGAAGACACTTCACCGCTCGACGAGGCAGTAAACTGCAAGGCCAGTCAGGACTATTCACGCGCCTATTATCACCACCTTTTCAAGGCGGGTGAGTATCTCGGGCCCATGCTGCTCAGCTGGCACAATACGGCTTTCTTCCAGGCGCTCATGGCCGAGATACGACTCAGTATTGCGGAGGGACGGTTTGAAGCCCTGCGTCATCGACTTCAGACGGCGTGGGCGTCGACGAGGTCGGCTCCGAAGGACCAACAGGGGTAAGATTGTCGAGTTGCTTTTGTTGATAGGCGTCATACGCGCCTGAATTCGGCACAGTCGGCGCATCGCCCTTGAAAGTGACCGCCGTTGGGTCGCGCTCTGCGGCGAAATCCGGACGAGCGGGCAGGGGGCAATCCATGGCGAGGCCCATGCCTTTCAGATATGCCCGTCGTTGCGCACCGATCTTGTAGGCGAGATTATACTTCTTCTCGTGGCTTTCCGCGCCTGTAGCTTTGCGAACGATACCCCGGAACGGAATCAGGCCGCGGGCTTCGGAGGCGATTGCGCCAAGCGTCGCATCGGCGGCTGAATCCGCCAGTTTCTCGGTGCGAAGGCGTTCATCCGGAACCGGCGTATCCCAGTCAGGGCCAAGCACGGCATCAAGGTCAGCCAATCGCTGTTCGATTTCCTCGCAACTCATTTTCTCTGGAAGCTCGTAGGGGCTCTGTACCCCTTTGAGAATGGGAGGGATTTCTTCTCGGCGCAGGTTGAAGTCTTCCAATGGCGACAGAGCAGCATCCGACAGGCCCGAGCGGGTCTGCGTGTAGGCGCTGCCTGCCGCGTCGCTGACATTTTCGGTCAGGTTGCCGTTCGATGCGGTTTTTTGTGTTGTCGGGGCAGGTTGGCTGGCGCATGCGCCAACTGCTGCAAGTGTAAGGAAAAGGGGGAATATACGTCTCATGCGGCGAGGGTGATGCGAAAATTGTGGCGACTTCAAGCCATACAATGCAAGAGGCGGTTGACCGCTCGGTTCTGGTCGCCTAAATCGCGCGTTCCGGCGTGCCCTTAGCTCAGCTGGTAGAGCAACTGACTTTTAATCAGTAGGTCACAGGTTCGAACCCTGTAGGGCACACCATTCTTTTCCTTTTTTGACGAAGTCAAAAATTTTCGATCCTGTGAAGCGAAAATCGGAATAGAATGATTGAGGTGTAGCTGAGATATCTGCGCCTTTCCAGTTACCCCGATTTAACCCCGCCGGCCACTTCTCCTCGGAACATCTCGCGCTTGTCGCCCGTTGGTTTTTCGAAAGGAGACTCATCATGAACAAGCAAGAAACAGATATCGATACCCAGCGCCAGAACGACCTCAGCCAGCAGCGAGGTGATGGCGAGACCCCCGGCCGCGAGGATACGAATCAGGCTGGCTACCGCAGCACGGACGACCAGCCGCAGGACGGCGAGCACGGATTCTTGCGGGATGACGGTCAGAAGGACCGCCCAGACGCACCCGGTACCGCCGCAGAACGTGCCCAACGCCTAGATGAGGGCAAGAACCCGGTTCTGATGCCGCGTGATGGGCGTCATCCAAATGCACCCGAGACGCTTAATGCTGATACAGGGGCCGAAGACACAAAGGCGGGCGCGTTGAAACAGTCCCCGGACACGTACGAACTCGAAGACGCCTATTCCCAGAACGATCCGGGGGTGGAGACCAAACAGTAAAACAGCAAAAAGAGCCGGACTGGGGTAAAACCCGTCCGGTTTTTCTATCGGGTCCTGGCGGATGGAGCAAAGCTCCGGACGCTGGGGCCTTTTTAGTGAGTTGGATGGAATGAAATGACCCCGAGTGCACGCGAGGCTCCGTCCATCCGCCGGGAGTGCCAAGAAGAGACGACAATCCTCTTCGCGCTCCGGACCTTCGTCGGCACTTTCATCGCAGGATGCCGACAGGTGGAGTGTATACATCTGGCGACCCGGTCGGATTCAGGACTTTGGGGCCTTTGAAAAGCCTCAGTAAAATCTGGAAGCCGTGGGGGATAGTGGCAGCGAAACCGTTGTTCCTGCCCTGCTGAGGCGTTAACGCTGCCAAGCGGAAAGGATGCGTTTATGGACAGGCTCGCGCGGATAGCGGTTCGAGACCGGCTGCTGGAGCGGCTCGCGGCCCCGACGCCGCTGATCATGGGCATCTTGAATGTGACCCCTGACTCTTTTTCCGATGGGGGCGCGCATGACACCCTGTTCGCTGCGCAAGCGCATGCCCGGCAAATGGCCGAGGACGGCGCAGACATTCTCGACATTGGCGGTGAGTCGACACGGCCCGGAGGTGATCCGGTGAGCCTCGAAGACGAATGGGCCCGCGTGCGTGAGCCCATTACACGCCTTGCCGGGCCGGACGCCTTGCCGCTCTCCATCGACACCTATAAGGCCGAGATCGCCCGGCGCGCTGCCGAGGCGGGCGCGGTGCTTGTGAATGATGTCTGGGGCATGACCAAGGATGAGGGCATGGCCGACGCCGTGGCCGAGACTGAAAGCCTTGTCTGCATCACGTACAATCGCGGTAAAACGGATGGCGACATAGACCTCCGCGAGGACATGGCGGAGTTCTTCGGGCGCGCCTTCGACATGGCCGACCGCGCCGGCATTCCCCGCACGCACATCCTGCTTGATCCGGGTGTCGGCTTTTCCAAGACGTATGATCAGAATTTCGGTGTGCTCGCGCACCTGAATGTGCTCGTCGATACCCAATGTCCGGTCCTGGTCGGAGTCTCCCGGAAGTCCTTTATCGGACGCATGACGGGCAAGCCCGTGGAGGATCGTCTTGTCGGGACGCTTGCCGCCGGGCTCGACAGCGTCTACCGGGGCGCAACGATTCTTCGTGTCCATGATGTCGCCGCGCACCGCGAGGCGCTCGACATGTTTCAAGCCATTGGGAGCGCCAATTGACCGACCGCATCTTTGTTTCAAATCTTTGCCTTCATGGCTTCCATGGGGTCCACAAGGCGGAGAAATCCCTCGGACAGAAATTCTTCATCGACATCGACTGCCGCCTCGGCCAGCCCGCGACGTCAACCGACCAGATGGAAGAGACGGTCCATTATGGGGAGGTCTGTGACCTTGCCGAAGACCTGTCCGGGAAGACTGTGTTCAATCTGATCGAAACCTTCGCCGAACGTATCGCCGATGCGATCCTGGCCAAGTGGGTCATTGTCGAGGAAGTGACCGTTACTGTGCGCAAGCCGTCGGCGCCAATTCGACATCTGGTGGACCATGTCGGCGTGTCGATCACACGCAGCCGCAATGGCTGAGGCTGCGCTCGGCCTCGGCACCAATCTGGGCGACCGCGAGGCGGCGCTGGCGCAGGCGGTGGACTTGCTGGCCGCAATGCCGGGTATTGAGCTTGCTTCCGTCTCCAATCTCTACAGCAGCGCGCCTTGGGGTGTTACGGACCAGCCGGATTTCCTGAATCTTTGCGTGCTGATCGAGACAGGTCTTGGACCGCTGCAATTGCTGCATGCCTGCAAGGCCATGGAAGCCGAACTGGGGCGACAGGAACGTTTGCGCTGGGGTCCGCGTGAGATGGATGTGGACGTGTTGCTGATGCAGGGCGTGACGCTCGACACCGAGACGCTGGCCATCCCGCATCCACGCATGGCGGAGCGCCGGTTCGTGCTGGAGCCGCTGGCGGAGATTGCGCCGGACTGGGCTCTGGAAGATGGCACTGTGACAAGCAAATCGGCCGCCCTCAAGAAGAAGGCGGCCGATCAGATGTGTGTATTGGATGAGGCGGCAACGCGTCGGTTTGCGTCGCTGCGAAGCGCCTAGAGGTTCTTCACAATGTCCTCGACCATCTTCTTCGCGTCGGCGAGCAGCATCATCGTGTTGTCGCGGAAGAAGAGTTCGTTCTGAATGCCGGCATAGCCGGAGCCCATCGAGCGTTTGATGAACAGGACCGTTCCCGCATTCTCGACATCGAGAACGGGCATACCATAGATCGGGCTGGTCTTGTCGGTCTTCGCGGCCGGGTTGGTGACGTCGTTGGCACCGATCACGAAGGCAACTTCGGAATGGCGAAAATCCGAGTTGATATCTTCCAGTTCGAAGACTTCATCATACGGCACCTGCGCTTCGGCGAGCAGGACGTTCATGTGCCCCGGCATCCGGCCCGCGACGGGGTGGATGGCGTATTTCACTTCAACGCCTTCTTCCTTCAGCTTGTCGCACATCTCTTTGAGAGCGTGCTGGGCCTGGGCGACGGCCATGCCGTAACCGGGCACGATGATGACCTTGGAGGCGTTCTTCATGATGAAAGCCGCGTCTTCGGCCGAGCCGCGCTTGAACGGACGGTCTGCATCCGCGCCTGCGCCACCGGTGGCCGCATCGTCGCCGCCAAAGCCGCCGAGGATGACCGAGATAAAGCTCCGATTCATGCCCGTACACATGATATAGGACAGGATCGCGCCCGACGAGCCGACGAGCGCGCCGGTGATGATCAGCGCGAAATTGCCCAGCGTGAAGCCGAGCGCCGCTGCAGCCCAGCCAGAATAGGAGTTCAGCATCGAGACGACGACCGGCATGTCCGCGCCGCCAATCGGGATGATCAGAGTAATGCCGAGGATCAGGGCAAGCACCGTGACGCCCCAGAAAGCCCATTGTGCCGAACCGTTTGACTGGATCAGGATGACCATCAGGACCACGATGCCGACAGCTAGGGCGATGTTCAGCAGGTGACGGGCGGGCAGCATGATCGGCGAGCCGGACATGTTGCCATTGAGCTTGGCGAACGCAATCAGCGAGCCGGTAAAGGTCAGCGCACCGATGGCGGAGCCGAGGCCGAGTTCGATCAGGGACGCTGCCTTGATGCCAGCGATGCCGGAAATGCCGAAACTGACCGGAGAGTAGAGCGCGGCAGCCGCCACGAGCACGGCGGCGAGGCCGACGAGGCTGTGGAAGGCGGCGACGAGCTGCGGCATGTCTGTCATCGGGATCTTGCGGGCGATGATCGCGCCAATCGTGCCGCCGATGGCGACGCCGCCGAGGATCAGGCCCCAGGTCTGCAGGTCAAGCTGTGACCAGACCAGCGCCAGCGTGGTGCCGACGGCGATGGCCATGCCGATCATGCCATTGCGGTTGCCAGCGCGGCTGGTCGCCGGGCTGGAGAGACCGCGCAGGGCCAGAATGAAGAGAATGCCAGCGACGAGATACAGCAGCGGCGCCCAAGTGGTTTGGAAGGAGTCCATGTCTTAGTCTCCCTTCTTCTTGTACATGGCGAGCATACGCTGGGTGACGAGGAAGCCGCCGAAGATGTTTACGCTGGCAAGGATCACGGCGACCGTGCCGAGAATCTTGGAGACCCAATTGTCGGAGGTGAGCCCCATCGTGGCGGCTGCGACGAGCGCACCAACGATGATCACGGACGAAATGGCATTCGTCACAGCCATCAATGGCGTGTGCAGGGCCGGGGTGACCGACCAGACGACATAGTAGCCAACGAAGCAGGCCAGTGCGAAGATGGCAGCCAGGAAGACGGTTGAGTCGATGCCACCGGCATCTGCGAAGGCGGGCAGCGCAAAGCTGGCCGCAGAAAGCGTCAGGAGTGCGCGCTTCATGATTGGATCCTTTCGTTCACCGTCTCGCCATTGCGCGTGAGCAGCATGGCGGTGACGATTTCGTCATCGGTGTCGAGATTGAGGCTGCCATCCTCGGCTGTGACCAGCGGCAGGAAGGCGAGGAGGTTCTTGGCAAACAGGGACGAGGCGTCTGCGGGCAGGCGCGCGGGCAGGTTCGAAAACCCGGCCACTTTCACGCCGTTCACGTCCACGATCTCATCAGGTTTGGAGAGCGGGCAGTTGCCGCCCTGGCTAACCGCCATGTCGACAATGACCGAGCCCGGCTTCATCGTTTTCACCATCTCCTCGGTGACGAGGACCGGCGCGGCGCGGCCGGGAATCAGGGCGGTCGTGATCACAATGTCCTGCTTGGTGATGTGGCTGGCCGTCAGTTCGGCCTGCTTGGCCTGGTATTCCGGCGACATCTGCTTGGCATAACCGCCAGCGGTCTCAGCCGCCTTGAACTCTTCATCCTCGACCGCGATGAATTTCGCGCCGAGCGAGGCGACCTGTTCCTTGGCAGCGGGACGCACATCGGTTGCGGTGACGACCGCGCCGAGGCGGCGCGCCGTGGCAATGGCCTGAAGGCCAGCGACGCCTACTCCCATGATAAAGACCTTGGCCGGGGCGATCGTGCCGGCAGCGGTCATCATCATCGGCATGGCGCGGCCGTAGATCTGCGCACCTTCAATGACTGAGCGATAGCCGGAAAGGTTTGATTGGGACGACAGGGCGTCCATGCTTTGTGCGCGCGTGATGCGGGGGGTGAATTCCATGGAAAGAGCCGCGATCTTTTTCCCATTGAGCGGCGTCGCATCCAGGTTGCTGGGGTCCATCAAGGCGATGAGCGCGACGCCGTCGGGCAGGGCGCTAAATTCGCCGTCTTCCGGTGCGCGCACCTTGAAGACAATGTCGGCCCCCTTGGTTGCCGCGGCCGCGTCTGGTGCAAGGGTGGCCCCCGCCTCAGAAAAGCTGTCGTCAGGAAAGCCTGCGACAGTGCCCGCTCCGGACTCAATTGTTACCGAGTGGCCGGAGGCCACCAACTTCTTGACGGTTTCTGGTGTAGCCGCCACACGGGTCTCACCAGCTCGTCGCTCCCTCAGAACAGATATTTTCATATCGCTGGGATAGAGGAAAAATATTGCGGCGCGCAACACGAATTTTCTAATTGGAGGGCATGAGATTGTTCAGTTTAACTAATAAGACGGCATTGGTCACGGGAGCATCAAGCGGTTTGGGCCAGCATTTCGCCCATGTTCTGGCCGATGCCGGGGCCTATGTCGTGCTCGCGGCGCGCCGCCTGGACCGATTGGAAGAAGTTGCAGAAAGCATTGAGAAGCGCGGTGGAAAGGCGCTGCCTGTACAGATGGACGTCACTTCCGACGACAGCGTGACGGGAGCGTTTGCAGAGATTCGCGAAGCGCTTGGTCGTCCGTGCGATGTTCTCGTCAACAATTCCGGTATGTCGCGTGAGGGGTGGTTCTGGGACATGCCCGAAAAGGATTGGGACACTGTCATCGAGACCAATCTCACCGGTGTCTGGCGAGTTGCCAAATACGCTACCAAGGCCATGATCGATGCGGGCTGTGGCGGCGCGATCATAAATATTGCGTCAATTACGGCGCTCAGGCCGTCAAACATGATCTCTGCCTATTCAGCGTCGAAAGCTGCGGTGGATCATCTGACTCGCACGATGGCACTTGAGGCATCTCGGCATGGGATCCGCGTTAACGCGATTGCGCCTGGATACTTCAAGACAGCAATAAATGATGAGTTCCTCGAATCGGAAGCGGGTCAGAGAATGGCAAAGCGCGTCCCGATGCGTCGGTTCGGAAACTATGACGAATTGTCTGGTCCGCTTCTGCTGTTGGCGTCGGAGCAGGGCGGCTACATGACGGGCGCCACACTGGTTGTGGATGGCGGTCATACGTTGACCCCGCTTTAACTCTTGAAGTTTTCCGGTCAGACGAATATAGGCGGCGCTCCCTCCCTTATCGTTGGTAAATTTCGGGTAACCCCCAAAAGGCCGAAACATGCTCAAAGAAATTTTGTCCACCGGTGTCGCCGTGATGATTTCGGGAAGCCTCGCACCGGCGACGACAGTGCGCAGCGATGGCGGCGAGTCGATATCGCAAGCGCGCGAATTCGGAGAATCCCGTCTAAAGACTTTCGTCGTTCTGGACGACCGCGGTTCTGATGGCACGTTGCGCTGCTCAAATGGCTATGAAGCGCCAGACGGTGGCGTTTTCTTCGGACCGGTTCCGGACTGACTTCAGTACATCCGATTTTGTTAGCTATCGGTTAGCTCTCATCTGGCACACTCTCTGGAAGATACCGGAGAATTCAGATGGCCCTTCCGAAAAGCAAGCCAGCGATTCAAGACGAATCTACCGCCCAGGAAGCCGCGAAATCCACAGACCTGGCGGCAGCGAATATGCAGGACGCCAGCCTATCTGAGCCGCGTTATCCGCCCACGCTATCTCCTGCGCGTCGTTTGCAGAGCCTGCTCGAAGCCGAAATGCGTGGGACACGTGCACCCTCCGTCAAACGGTCCATGGCCACAGTGCTCGTTTTGTCACTCGCGTGCAGCGTTGGTGCGTTAAGCTTGTACAGCCTTGGCTGGATTTAGACTTACGGCCATTTTATTGCTCTGAGTTAACGCGATTTAAGTCCAAGTCTGCTTAGAAACCCGCATAGGTGGCCTTTCGCGGTCCCGATGTTGAATTCCAAGGAGCTTCCTGTTCATGCGCGTTAGAAAAGCTGTTCTTCCTGTGGCCGGATTTGGCACGCGAGTCCTGCCCGCGACGAAGGCTATCCCGAAAGAAATGCTGCCCGTCGTCGACCGGCCGGCCATTCAATATGTCGTTGATGAAGCGCTGGAAGCCGGGATTGAGCACATCGTTTTCGTGACCGGGCGCAACAAGGGTTCGATCGAAGACTATTTTGACATCCCTTACGAGCTTGAAGTCGCGCTCGAAGCCAAGGGCAAGAAGGCCATTCTGGAACAGGTCAAGCAGACCACTTTGCCAGCGGGCTCCGCCAGCTTTGTGCGCCAGCAATCGCCTCTGGGACTTGGCCATGCCGTCTGGTGTGCGCGAGATATCGTCGGCAACGAGCCGTTCGCCGTGTTGCTGCCGGATGTTCTGGTCAAGGGCAGCCCCTCCTGTCTCGCGCAGATGGTGGAAGCCTATGACAAGGTCGGTGGGAATATCGTGGCCGTAGACCAGGTGCCGATGGATCGCGTGTCATCTTATGGCGTCATTGCTCCGAAAGGGAATGATCGCGACGGACGCCTGATCGAGATGACGGGCATGGTGGAGAAACCCCCCGTCGCCGACGCGCCATCGAACCTCAAGATCACGGGTCGTTATATTCTCCAGCCCGAAGTGTTTGGCCTGCTCGAAAGCCAGGGCAAGGGCGCCGGCGGCGAGATCCAGCTGACGGACGCCATGGCGCGCCTGATGGAAGTCCAGTCCTTCTATGCCTACGAGTATGAAGGGCAGGATTATGATTGTGGCTCGAAGCTTGGCTATTTCGAAGCTGTTCTGGGTTATGCGCTTGCCAATGAAGAGATAGGCGAAGACGCCAAGGCACTTGCCAAGGCAATGCTCGACAAACTCTAGTCGATCCTATTGCATTGCAGGGCATGCCGGTTCGGTTTAGGCCACCGGCATGACTGCTGCTGACGCGCTACCGGATTTCGAAGATGTGCTTGCCGCCGCTGAACGTGTGCGCGGTGTTGCGCGTGAGACGCCGATTCTGACACATGAAGCGCTGGACGCCCTGGCTGGCGGATCACTGTTCATCAAGGCTGAATGCCTACAGGTGACCGGCAGCTTCAAGATACGCGGCGCGATGAATCGCCTGTCACAAATCCCGGCGGCGCAACGCGCAGCGGGTGTGGTGGCTTTTTCCTCTGGCAATCATGCGCAGGGCGTTGCGCGGGCCGCGCGTTTGCTGGGTATGCCCGCGGTAATTGTCATGCCATCTGATGCGCCCCGGATAAAGGTGGCAGGCGTCGAGGCAGATGGCGGCGTGGTTCACTTCTATGACCGGGAGACCGAAAGTCGTGAGGAGATCGCGACCCGGATCGCCGAAGACCGCGGCGCGGTCGTCGTGCCGAGTTTTGACGACAAAGACATCGTGGCCGGGCAAGGCACCGCGGGGCTCGAATTTGCGCACCAGATGGAAGCATTCGGTGAGCCATTGGACCATCTGATCTGTTGTGCTGGCGGCGGCGGGCTGATCACGGGCGTGGCGATCGCGATGGCCGAACTGTCGCCGCAAACAAGTATTTGGACGGCCGAGCCAGAAGCACATGATGATTGGGCGCAGTCGCTAGCAGCGGGCGAACTGCGCAGCAATCTGCCCGGAACGCGGTCGATCTGCGATGCCATTCTGACGCCCATGCCCGGCCAGATCACCTTTGCCCTCGGCAAGCGCTTGTTGAGTGGTGGGCTGGTCGTGTCGGATGACGAGGTGCGTGAGGCGATGCGCTTGGCCTTCCGATACTTGAAGGTCGTTGCCGAACCGGGCGGGGCAGCCGCGCTGGCGGCCGCAGTGCAGGGCTTGCCATCCGAGATGCACGGACAGCGGGTCGGCGTGCTTATCACGGGCGGGAACGTCGACGCAGACATGTTCTCCACTGTCTTGAGAGGCTAAATCGGCCTAGCAGATTAACATGCGTGTGCTGAATTTTAAGAACTGGCCGCGAAACAGTTGCGGCATGGTTAATGCGCGGTTCTGTTCGTGATTTAGATTTCCCTACAAGTCTTCAAGAGACCTTATCGCCTGAAGATTAATCATGAATGCTGATGATTGCGTATTTTGCGCGGGAGAGGGCATTCAGAATGAAACTCGCACCCCTGATCAGTCTTGGTCTTTCTGCGGTACTGGGAATCGCAGCTGTGTTTCTTGGCCGCTATTACATGACGTCAAATTCCAATGACGCGACAGCCCAGATTGCCGCACCTGCGGTCCAGATGTCGTCTGTTCTCGTTGCATCTGCGGCGATCGAAGCAGGTGAGGAGGTCTCGGCCAGCAATGTGAAAGCCATTAAATGGCCAAGTGACTCTGTTCCTGAGGGTGTTCTGGCCTCGACGGAGGAACTGTCGGAAATCCTCTATGCACGTGGCCCGATCCTGCCTGGCGAACCAATCATGCTGGAAAAGCTCGACGCGGCCGGAAACCTGCTTACCCTGGCATCTGCAATCGAGCCCGGCATGCGTGCCGTGGCCATCACGGTACGGAGTGATACCGGAGTTGCTGGATTCGTCCTGCCCGGTGACCGGGTCGACGTGAACGAGTTCATCCAGCGCGAACCTGGCCAGTCTGCAAACTCGTTTGGCAGCGATGCCGTACGGGTCACATCAGACCTGATAGCGCGGCCTGTGCTCAAGCGAGTGAAAGTGCTGGCGGTCGATCAGACATTTGAATCGAATCTTGAGGGCGCACGTCCCTCCAGCACGGTAACGCTGGAAGTGACGCCAGAAGGTGCACTCCGCTTGGGTGCGGTCAGCATGCAAGGCGCGCTGGGACTGGCATTGATCGGACGCGAAGAAGACGCTGATGTCATCACGCTGGTAAAGGCGGAGCCTAAAAAGGTCCCTATTGTTCGTCGTGCTGCGCCCAAGCGCGCAACGACTGCGACCGTGCGCATCATAAATGGGGATCGTGAAACAAGTGTGACCGCGCCTGTCGCGCAGCCGAAGCCGCTGACCGAGGAGGCGAACTGATGCCTAAACTGACTTATATCCTGCTTTTCCTGGTTGTTGGCATCGTCGCAATTGCGCCGGCGCATGCCTGGACCGAGCGCACGACCGGCCCTGATGCCAAGGTGCTCATGCTTGAAAAGGGACGCTCGACCGTCATCGAGTCCGATCAGGGATTTTCGACGCTCGTCGTCGCCGACCCTGATATCGCCGAAGCGATGGCAACCTCCAACCGGTCCTTCTTCCTGCGTGGCAAAGTGCCCGGCTCAACCACCGTGCTCATTTACAATGCAGAGGGCGAGATCTCTGAACTGATTGATGTCGAAGTTGAGCTGAGCCTTGATGAACTGCGCGCCGATTTGGGGAATCTGCTGCCAGGCGAACGTATTGAAGTATACCCCGTGCATGATGGCGTGTTCCTGGATGGCAAGCTGACCACGGCTGCAGCTGCGGAGATGGCGGTGCAAGTGGCCGAGCGCTATGTTCCGGGTGGTGTGGCCAATGGATTGTCTGTTGGCCAGAGTCAGCAAGTCCTGCTGGAGGTGCGTTTTCTCGAAGCCAGCCGTAGTGCGGTGAAGGAAATCGGATTTGGAAACTCCATGGATGGGCGCGACGCGGTTGCGTTCACGGAGCCATCGACCGTGTCCGGACTGGCCGCCAAGACGGTTGCCCTGTTCACCAATGTCGGTGGAGAGAATATTGATGTCGAACTGCGCGCCCTTGAAGAGAAGGGAATCGTGCGTACGCTGGCTGAGCCCAATCTGGTGGCCCTGTCAGGCGACACGGCGAGCTTCCTGGCCGGGGGCGAGTTCCCCATTCCGGTCTCGAGCGAGAATGGCCAAGTATCGGTCGAGTTCAAGAAGTTTGGGGTGAGCCTCGATTTCACTCCGACCGTTTTGGGTGGTGGGCTTGTGAACTTGCGGGTGCGTCCGGAAGTGTCCCAGCTTGACCGGAACAATGGTATCCGAGCGCAGGACATCGAGATTCCCGGTATTTCCGTCCGTCGCGCCGATACAACGGTAGAGCTACATGACGGACAGGCCTTTGCCATCGCGGGCCTGTTGCAGAATGATTATTCCAATGATGTTCGGCAGACACCGTGGCTTGGAAATGTGCCGGTATTGGGCGCCTTGTTCTCTTCTAAACGCTACCAGCGTCAGGAAAGCGAATTGGTGATCATCATCATTCCGCGTCTGGTTCAACCTACTCCACACCCTTCCATGCTTCGGACTCCGCTCGACGCATTTGCTGAACCGACGGAAGAAGAATTCTTCCTCATGAACCAAACCACTCATGCGCCGCTGGTCGGCGAAGGAGACTGAACATGACTTTCAAGCGCCGTATTATGAGTGCCATGATGGTGAGCGTGTTCCTCGTCGGATGTGCAAGCTATGACAATCAGGACAAATTTCTGCTGGGTGAAGCCAATGCCAGCAACATACGTGAGCAATCGGTTCGTGACGTCAATCTGAGCAACTCCAAGGCCGTCGAGTCCACGTCTGGCCTGCGTGCAGCCAATGCCGTGAAGGCCCTCAATGAAGGCAAGACCAAAGATTTGCGAGATTCCTCGGTCAGCGCGTCGGGAGGCAGCTGATGTCAGGCGCAGCGCGAAAACTGTCTGATGGAGCCCCTCCGGCATCCGCTCCGGCGATGATCCCTGCGATCGCCGCATTGGCGGGGCCTGAACGGCTGATGCAGCTCAAGTCGATCTGCCGGAATGTTATTGACCTTTCTTCAATGGACCCTGCGAACATTGTCGAAAAGTTCGGTGGTGCACTGATCCTGTTGGAACAAGGACAAACAGGCGCGGAACAGGTTGTGCTGGGGCTGGCGGTGGAAAAACCGGACAGTGCCGTCTTGATGGTGTCAGACAATCTGCCAGTTCACATCGTTAGAGCCTTAATGAAAATTGAGGCGTCGGACATCCTTCCGGTCAGCGCCGGTGCGGACGAAATCCTGGAGTCCGTGGAACGCATCCGCGCCGCTGCAGAAGCCGCAGAGAGTGGCGGTGACGGACCAGCGTCCGCCGTATGCTGGGCGTTTCGGGGCGCTGTCGGTGGTGCGGGTGTCTCAACTCTGGCTATTGAGAGCGCGTTTGCCATCTGTGAGAAAGTCGGACCCGGCAAGGTATGCCTTGTTGATCTGAATGTGTCTGACGGCATGGTCAGTTCGTTTCTGGAAGCAGTGCCAAAGCTCGACCTTGCAGCCTTGTCCGCTGCGCCGGAGCGCCTTGATGCGCGCTTGCTGGCCGCATGGTGCTGGCAACACGAGGATGGTGTTTCGACAATTTCGGCGCCGCGCAATCCGGACGCAGATGCATTGGCCACGGAAGCGGCGATCCTCAGATTGCTGGACGTTGCCTGCGCCGAGTTCCCATTTGTTCTGGTGGACATGCCTCGCCACATGATGCCTTGGACCAAGCCCATACTGGGCGCGGTTGATGAGGCGATCATTATCAGTGAGCTGACCGTGCCAAGCCTGCACGCTGCTGCGGATATGGCGCGCGAAGTTGATATGCTGCGTGGGCCCGATCGCAAGGCCAAGCTCGTACTGAACCGTATGTTCCCGAAAAAGAAGTTCCGTGCCGAGTTTGCCGTCGACAAGGCCGAAAAGGCCATCGACCGTCAGATTGATGCAACGATCACGTCGGACTGGGATGCTGCCCGCACGGCGGTAAATCTCGGAAAGCCGATTGGTGACGTGAAACCGAAAAGCGCGCTCGTCGCAGATGTCTCGACATTGGTCGACAAGATGATGCCCGACGCCGCGAGGCAGCCCGTTCAACAAGTTGCCGGTAAGAGGAAAGCGAAATGAGCCGTTTTGGATTTTCGAACGCCGCCGCCAAGCCTGAACCGGTCAACGCGCCTGAAGTGGCTGAGCCAACTGCGCCGAAGCCCGCGCCGCCCGCTCCTGCCGACACCAAGGCTTTTGACCAGCTCGATGCCAAATTGCGTATCCATGCCAAGCTGATCGACGAACTGGATTTGTCCGTTCTCGACAAGCTGGATGATGAAACCATGCGGCGCCGTGTGCGGGGGATCGTTTCGGAGATCATCAAGAAGGAAGAGATGGCGCTCTCGGCCACAGAAGAGGCAAGCTTTGCCGATGCTGTGATGGACGAGATGACGGGGCTTGGGCCCATCGAGCCGCTACTGAAGGACGACTCGATTGCCGACATCCTGATCAATGGTTTTGACCAGGTCTATGTCGAGCGGCACGGCAAGCTCCAACTGGCACCGGTCCGGTTTGCGGACAATGACCATTTGCTTCGCATTGTGCAGCGGATTGTGGCGGCTGTGGGCCGACGTGTCGATGAGAGCCAGCCCTTGGTTGATGCACGCCTTCTGGATGGCAGCCGTGTCAATGCCGCTGTCTTGCCAATTGCCATTGATGGGCCGCTTGTCTCCATCCGGAAATTCTCCAAATCGCCACTGACAATGGAGAAGTTGGTTGGCTTTGGCGCAATTCCTGAGCCTGTTGCAAAGTTCATCCTCGGGGCGGTGAAATGCCGGGCCTCTACCGTTATCTCCGGGGGCACCGGGTCGGGGAAGACAACCCTGCTCAACGCGCTATCAGCCGCTATCAATGAAGATGAACGCCTCATCACGATTGAGGACGCTGCCGAACTCCAACTGCAACAGCCTCATGTTGCGCGCATGGAAACCCGCCCGCCCAATATTGAAGGCAAGGGCGAAATCCGTCAGCGCGAACTGGTGAAGAACGCGCTGCGCATGCGGCCTGACCGCGTGATCCTGGGCGAGGTTCGCTCAGAAGAAGCGTTCGACATGCTGCAAGCCATGAATACGGGCCACGAAGGCTCTATGGCGACGATCCACGCTAACAATCCGCGCGATGCACTGACCCGTCTGGAGCAGATGGTGATGATGGGTGGTATGAAAATATCCGAGACGGCGATCCGTGGACAGATTGCTTCGGCCGTCAATTTTATCGTCCAGGCCACGCGCCTGTCAGATGGCTCGCGAAAAGTCGTATCAATCTCCGAAGTGACGGGCATGGAAGGCTCAGTCGTTCAATTGCAGGAAATCTTTCGCTTTGAACGCACTGGCACAACCGATGAGGGCAAGGTCGAGGGGCACTTCGCCGCGACCGGTCTACGTCCGAAATTCCTCGATGAGATGGAACGTCGCGGCGTTCCCATGCCGGAAGGCATGTTTGACCCCTCTACGCGATTCTAGGAGACGAGCTTCTTGTCGTGGATGCCTGACATCACCAATATCAGCCTGACTGTCCTGATCCCTGTGATCATGGCGATCGGCGCGGTATTTCTGGCGATCCAGTCGGTTATGGGGCTGGTGACGGAAGCCCAAACCCGCCGCGTGGTCAACAAGCGTCTTCAGTTCAAGGAACGGTTTGAAACGACGAGTGAAGCCATGGTCGAGCTGCGCAAAAGTCGTGGCCTCGACAAGAATGGCAATCTTGCCATGCCGTTGCGCTGGTTCAATCAGCTGGTGGTCAGGTCTGGCCTGAAGTTTCAGCCATTGCGCTGGTTCGGGATGTCAGCCGGGGCAGGCCTGGTCGCGGGGCTAGCCTATTGGCGTTTTGTTGGCGGGCCCGGACCGGCTGTCGGCATTGCCGCGCTCATTCTTGTGCTCGGACCCATCGTCTGGCTCAAAATGGTTGCTGGGCGGCGCATGAAGAAAATGTCGGAACAATTGCCCGACGCACTCCAGATTGTCTGCCGCAGTTTGGAGGCCGGGCATCCGGTTGCGACAGCCGTGTCGTTGGTGGCCCGCGAGATGCCCGACCCGATTGGAACAGAGTTCGGCATGGCGGCGGATGAAGTGTCATACGGCATGTCGCTGACCAATGCGGTCCAGCGCATGGCCGAGCGGGCGGGCGACCCGGACGTCGAGCTGTTCGTCGCCACGGTACGCCTGCAGGAAAAGACTGGTGGCAACCTTTGCGAACTCCTGAAAGCGAACACGACAACCATCCGTGAGCGTCAGACCATGCGTCTGAAAGTGAAGGCAGCTTCGTCAGAGGGCCGGGCCTCGGCGATGATCCTTACCTCGGCACCCTTCATCGTGATGTCTGGCATCCACGTGCTGCGCCCGGAATTTTACGGCGAAGTGATCGATGAGCCGCTAGTGCGGGTGGTGTTCCCGATCCTGTTTGTATGGATGGCGATTGGCAATTTTGTCATGCGCAAGATGATCAATTTCAAGATGTAGGCCCCAAGCAAACCCATGCCCTTCTCCGCATCTGCTCTTCTGCCCATCATTATGCTGGCCATTGCCGGCTTCCTCGCCGTGCCTGCGATTATGGCCTTCGTGAGAAGCTGGAAGGCCAAGGAAGATCTTGAGCGTCGGTTGGAGCGACGCGAGTCACGTCCTGCGGTGCAGGAAGAGAGCCGGAACGATACACGGATAGGTCGGGCGGTCATCGGGCTTGCCAATCGCGCGACCCCTTCGAACGAGGACGCGGTCAGCGAGGTGCGCGCCAAATTGCTGCTCGCGGGGTTCACTAACCCGTCGGCGGTGGGGCGGTATTACATAGCCAGAATTGCTTGCGTCGTGTTGCCTCAGCTCGCTCTGCTGGTGGCTTTGCCTCATCTCGGTGGCTTTTCGAAGCAACACCTGATCATGCTCAGCATTGGCCTGATCATTGCGGGCTTGCTCGCGCCTGACATGCTCGTTTCGCGCCGTACCAAAGCGCGCCAGCAGCAATGCTCGGCTGGCTTTCCCGACATGATGGACCTGATGGTTGCCTGTGTAGAAGCCGGTCTCAGTCTTGATGCCTCGGTTCAGAGGGTCGGCGAAGAGTTGGAATTGCGGCATCCGATCATTGCCGGGCACATGAAAAAGCTGTCGCTGGAGCTGCGCGCGGGCAAGGCGCGCAAGAATGCCTGGCGCGCTTTTGCTGATAGGATGAGCATTGAAGAGGCGAGTTCTCTGGCCACGATGCTCCGTCAGGCAGAGGAAATGGGCACCAGCCTTGGCCAGACTTTGCGAGTTTTCTCGGCAGATATGCGCAAGCGTCGCATCCTGATGGCGGAGGAAAAGGCCATGGCGCTGCCAGCAAAGCTGACTTTGCCATTGATTATATTCGTTTTTCCCGTCCTGCTCGGCGTTTTGATCCTGCCGGCTGTGGTAAAGGTGCAAGGCGCACTTTAGTGAATTCCCGGCTAGGCGAGTCAGCCCGTCATTGCTAACTTGCGCCTTATGACAACGACCTATCTTGAATTCGAAAAGCCCATTGCGGAGCTGGACGCGAAGATCTCCGAACTGGAAGCGCTTGCTTCCAGCAAGGAAGGGCCATCGATCACCGACGAGCTGAAAAAGCTGAAGGCCAAGTCGAGCAAGCAGCTGAAGGACATGTATTCCGATCTCAGCGCATGGCGGAAGACTCTTGTGGCCCGCCATCCAGACCGGCCGCATTTGTCTGACTTCATCGAGAACATCTTCGACGATTTCGAGGAACTCGCGGGCGACCGTGTGTTTGGGAATGATGAAGCCATTATGGGCGGACTGGCACGCTTCAAGGGGCGTCCCGTGGTCATTATCGGCCATGAGAAGGGCCGCACGATCGAGAAGCGCCTGAAGCACAATTTCGGCATGGCCCACCCTGAAGGCTATCGCAAGGCGGTGCGCTTGATGGACATGGCCGAGAAGTTCAATTTGCCTGTCCTGAGCTTTCCGGACACGTCGGGGGCATATCCCGGCAAGGGCGGCGAAGAGCGTGGGCAGGCTGAAGCCATTGCGCGCGGCACACAGCGCGGCCTGTCACTGGGCGTGCCGTTCGTCACGCTGATCATCGGCGAGGGCATGTCGGGCGGCGCGATCGGTATCGCGGCGGCCAACAAGGTCCTGATGATGGAGCACGCCATCTATTCGGTGATCTCTCCGGAAGGCTGCGCTTCGATCCTTTATCGCGACGCTGCCAAGGCGAAGGATGCGGCTGACGCCATGAAAATCACAGCGCCGGACCTGTTGAAAACCAAAGTCATCGACGGTGTCGTCAAGGAGCCAGTCGGCGGCGCACATCGTGACCCGAAACGGGCGATGGCTGCTGCCGCAAAAGCGCTTGATGAGGCCTTGCAGGAACTGGAAGGCCTGAGCCCGTCCGAACTGCGCACCCAGCGCAAGGAGCGTTTCTACGCCATCGGCCGCGAAGGGTTGTAGCGCCATGAGGCGCATGGGGCGCTGACCCAATGGCTGAGAAAGACTGGATCGCCAAATATTTTGCGCCGCTCGCCAGAGCGGGCGGGGCAGCTGGCTTGCGGGACGATCTTGCGCAGTTGGCCGACAGCAAGTCTCCGACGGTCATCACGGTTGATGCGTTGGTCGAGGGCGTGCATTTTCTCGCGTCTGATCCGGTGGCGTCCGTTGCCCAAAAGCTTGTGCGCGTGAACGTGTCTGATGTCTACGCCGCCGGAGCCTTGCCCTCTGAAGCTTTGCTCACGCTCGGATGGCCCAAGGAACGACCGGAATCCGACCTTGCTGAATTCGCATCTGCTCTTGGGGCAGAACTGGATGCATTCGATATCCACCTGATCGGCGGAGATACCGTGCGCAGCCCGGGTGGTCTTTTCCTGTCACTCACCATGACCGGGACTTGTCTTGGTGAAACACCTGTTCGGCGGATGGGCGCTGGGCCCGACGAAGATATCTGGGTCACAGGTCGTGTCGGTGCGGCGTATCTGGGCTTTGACGCGATCCAGAAAGGGGCGGTTGAAAGCGCCGAGGTTGAGGCGTATCGGGTGCCGCAGGTCCAACCGCTTGCCGCCGCGCATCTTGTCGCGCAGTTCGCGACGGCGGCGATGGATGTTTCCGACGGGCTGTTGGGGGATGCCGCGAGTCTCGCCAGCGCGTCCGAAATTGGCGTCCATATAGCACTTGAGTCCGTGCCCTTTGCGGGGAATGCAACCGATGTGGACGAAATGATCCGCCTGTCGACATGGGGAGACGACTATCAACTGCTCTTCACCTCAGAAAAAACGCGGCGCGATGAAATCCTGGCGGATGCGGGCAGATCTGGCGTAGTTATTACGCTTATCGGCGAAACCCGACCCGAAGGAGGACTTTCCGTCACCCTGCGAAGTTCGCCCATTAACCTCCCGGAAACTCTCGGCTTTGAGCATGGCTGAAGTGGGACTGGGCTGACTCGCCCCTGACGGGAGGCATATTGCCTATTTCCCAAGGGCCGGGCAGGCTGGTCACCTATAATAAACAGTGCATGATCAGGAATAACCTGGCGTCGAAGTTCTGTTTTAAGGGAAGGAAACGTAATCCATGTGGTATTATCTCGCTCTCGCGGCGGGGGTCTTGTCAGTCCTTTATGGCTGGCTCCAGATCAATTCGATCATGAAGGCCCCGGCTGGTGATGCGCGTATGCGCGAAATTGCTCAAGCGATCCAGGAAGGCGCAAATGCCTATCTTGGGCGCCAGTATCGTACAATTGCGATCGTCGGCGTCGTTGTCGTCGTTCTGTTACTTATTCTGTTCCGAAACTGGCAGGTGCCGCTCGGCTTCATCGTCGGCGCCGCGCTTTCCGGCGCGGCCGGGTTCATCGGCATGAAAGTGTCGGTGCAGGCAAACGTGCGCACAACTGAAGCGGCCAAGTCTGGCCTCAACGCAGGTCTGAAGTTGGCCTTCAAGTCAGGTGCCATCACGGGCATGCTGGTGGTTGGCCTCGCTCTTCTGGGCATCGTTGTCTATTACGGCTTGCTCACCATGGTCGTTGGACTGAATCTGGGCGTTGAAAGCGAGAAACGTCTCGTCATCGACTCGCTCGTGGCCCTCGGCTTCGGCGCGTCGCTGATCTCGATCTTTGCGCGTCTTGGTGGTGGTATCTTCACCAAGGGCGCGGACGTCGGCGGTGATATGGTCGGCAAGGTCGAAGCCGGCATTCCGGAAGATGATCCACGCAACGCTGCGACGATTGCAGACAATGTGGGAGACAATGTCGGCGACTGTGCCGGCATGGCGGCCGACCTGTTCGAGACCTATGCGGTCACGCTGGTGGCGACGATGGTGCTCGGTGCAATCTATTTCTCTGGCGCAACATATATCGTCGAAATCATGATGCTGCCGTTGGCGATTGCCGCCGTCTGTATCGTCACGTCGATTGTCGGCACCTATTTCGTGAGCCTAGCACCCGGCAAGACGGATGTCATGTGGGCGCTCTACAAAGGCCTGATCGTGACGGGCGTGCTGTCCATTGGCGGCCTCGCAATCGCAATCGCAACGGTCTTGCCGAATGGTTTCGGCGTGCTCGACGATGCCGGCGAACGGCTTGGCCTCGCCAATGACGTGTCCGGTTGGATGCTGTTTGGTTGCGGCGTGGTCGGCCTCGTGGTGACGGGACTGATCGTCGTGATCACGGCTTACTATACCGAAACCAAATATCGTCCGGTACGCTCCATCGCGCGGGCATCAGAGTCTGGTCATGGGACGAACGTGATCCAGGGCCTCGCTGTGTCGCTGGAATCGACTGCCCTTCCGGCCATCGTGATCATTGCGGGCATCATCCTGACGTTCAACCTCGCAGGCCTCTACGGCATTGCGATTGCCACCACGACCATGCTGGCGCTTGCCGGGATTATCGTGGCGCTCGACGCTTTTGGACCCGTTACGGACAATGCGGGCGGCATCGCCGAGATGGCGGAGCTTCCGTCGGAAGTTCGCGAGACAACGGACGCACTCGATGCGGTTGGTAACACCACGAAGGCTGTGACCAAGGGCTATGCCATTGGTTCGGCCGGGCTCGGCGCACTCGTTCTGTTCGCGGCCTATGCGGAAGATCTCAAATACTTCTCGGCACGCGCCGTGGAAGGGGACTTCTTCTACAATGCAACGGCTGATTTCTCGATTGCGAACCCATATGTGGTGGTCGGCCTTCTGTTCGGTGGCCTGTTGCCATTCCTGTTCGGAGGCCTGTCCATGATGGCCGTCGGACGCGCTGCGCAAGCGGTGGTTGAGGAAGTTCGTCGACAGTTCCGCGAAATGCCGGGCATCATGAAAGGCGAAGTGAAGCCTGATTATGGCCGGGCGGTCGATCTTCTGACGAAGGCCGCTATCCGGGAAATGATCGTCCCGTCACTCCTGCCAGTGTTGTCACCGATTGTCCTGTTCGGCGTGATCTTTGCGATTGCCGGCAAAGGCGCGGCCCTCGCGGCGGTTGGGGCGATGCTCCTTGGTGTGATTGTGACAGGCCTGTTCGTGGCCATCTCGATGACGTCCGGAGGCGGTGCCTGGGACAATGCGAAGAAGTATATCGAGGATGGTCATCACGGCGGAAAGGGCTCAGAAGCTCACAAGGCCGCTGTAACCGGAGACACGGTTGGCGATCCCTACAAGGATACTGCCGGTCCGGCCGTGAATCCGATGATCAAGATCACAAATATCGTGGCCTTGCTCATGCTCGCGGTCCTCGCAGGCCACTAGTTGAATGAATTTTTTATGGAAGGCCCCGGTGCGAAAGTGCCGGGGCCTTTGATTTTGTACCACTAATTCAATGCATAGAAAATATCGATACCGGAGTAGGCTTCTATTGATTGGTTCTATTCAAAATGATTGCGTAGCCTCAAGACTGTCGTCAAAGGACTGCGCCTACTCCGCGCTGATGTTCTCTCGGCGACCGTGAAATCAGGAGGGTTGTTCCGGGAGGGACTGCTCTCAGGCCAGACCAATCCAGGGAGATGAATATGGACGGAAATGACGCAGCTCCAGAGGGCAAGTGCCCCGTAATGCATTCGCTGCGAGGGCGCGTAAACCGCGACTGGTGGCCCAACCAGCTAGACCTCAGCATCCTTCACCAGAACCCGCCGGTCGGTAATCCACTTGGCGAGACGTTCAAGTATTCCAAGGAATTCAAGAAACTCGACCTGAAGGCGATCAAACAGGACATCTTCGCGCTGATGACGGATTCCCAGGATTGGTGGCCTGCGGACTACGGCCATTATGGTCCGTTCTTCATCCGTATGGCCTGGCACAGCGCCGGTACATATCGCACAGGTGACGGCCGGGGTGGATCGACTTCCGGGTCGCAGCGCTTTGCGCCGCTGAACAGCTGGCCGGACAATGCCAATCTCGACAAGGCCCGCCGTTTGCTATGGCCGATCAAGAAGAAGTACGGCAACAAGATTTCCTGGGCCGATCTCATGATCCTTGCGGGCAATTGCGCCATTGAATCCATGGGCGGTAAAACGTTTGGGTTTGGCGGCGGCCGCGAAGACATTTTCGAGCCGGAGAAAGATATCTATTGGGGCACGGAAGAAGAGTGGTTGGCCACCAGCGATAAGCCCGGCAGCCGCTATAGCGGCGAGCGTGTGCTCGAGAACCCGCTCGCAGCCGTTCAAATGGGCCTCATCTACGTGAACCCCGAAGGCCCGGACGGCAATCCTGATCCGCTGGCTTCGGCAAAGGACATCCGAGAAACATTTGCCCGGATGGCCATGAACGACGAAGAAACTGTTGCGCTGACTGCTGGCGGTCACACATTTGGCAAGTGCCACGGTGCGGGTGACGCGGCGATGGTTGGTGCAGAGCCTGAAGGCGGCGACATCGCCGAACAAGGGCTTGGGTGGCAGAGCAAGTTCGGTATTGGCCATGGCGATGACACGATCACCAGCGGCATCGAAGGCGCATGGACGCCAAACCCGATCAAATGGGACAATGGCTATTTTGATATGCTGTTCGGCTATGAGTGGGAACTTGTGAAGAGCCCCGCTGGCGCGTTCCAATGGCAGCCAAAGGATGTAGACGAGGCGCACATGGCGCCAAAGGCTCACAATCCGTCCGAGAAGCAGATCACCATCATGACCACGGCCGACATGGCCATGCGGATGGATCCGGAATACGAGAAGATCTCTCGCAGGTTCCACGAAAATCCGGATCAGTTTGCAGACGCGTTCGCCCGCGCCTGGTACAAGCTGACCCATCGCGATATGGGGCCAGCCGTTCGGTACCTTGGTGAGGAAGTTCCAAGCGAAGAATTGCTCTGGCAGGACCCAATTCCGGCAGTTGACCATGAACTGGTGAACGCCAGTGACATTGCTGATCTCAAAGAGAAGATCTTGTCTTCGGGCTTGTCTGTGTCCGAACTGGTCTCGACGGCATGGGGCGCAGCTTCCACGTTCCGCGGCTCCGACAAGCGGGGCGGTGCGAATGGCGCCCGTATCCGCCTGGACCCGGCAAAGAACTGGGAAGTCAACGAACCTGAAAAGCTTGCCAAGGTTCTCGGTCTGCTCGAAAGCGTTCAGCGCGCTTTCAATTACGCCCAGACAGGCAACAAGAAGGTGTCGATGGCCGACCTGATCGTGCTCGGTGGTTCTGCTGCCGTGGAGAAGGCCGCCAAGGATGCGGGCATCAATGTTTCGGTACCGTTCACGCCGGGCCGTATGGATGCTTCGCAGGAGCAAACGGATGTTGAATCCTATGCCTTCCTCGAGCCGAAAGCCGATGGCTTCCGCAACTATCTTCAGGTCGAATTCTCGGTTCCGACTGAAGAATTGCTACTGGATCGGGCGCAGTTGCTGACTCTGACTGCACCAGAAATGACGGTTCTCGTCGGCGGCCTGCGTGTACTCGGCGCCAATCATGCAAATTCCAAGCATGGCGTCTTCACGGATCGCCCCGGCACGCTGTCGAACGACTTCTTTGTGAACCTGATGGACATGGGCGTCGCTTGGAAAGCAGCCACTGAGAAGCAGGATGTCTTCGAAGGACGTGATCGCAATACCGGAGAAGTGAAATGGACCGGCACGCGAGTTGATCTCGTCTTCGGTTCGAACTCACAACTGCGGGCCCTGTCGGAGACTTACGCCCAGGATGATGCGAAAGAGAAGTTCGTGCACGATTTCGTCGCGGCCTGGACGAAAATCATGGAAGCCGATCGGTTCGATCTTGAACGCGACTAGTTGGTTACAGATTGTCTAAAACGCGGCGCTCCGGGAAACCGGGGCGCCGTTTTCTATTTGACGAGGGAGGCGGCCATCCGCCGGAATTCGTCCTGGCTGAGCGTCTCGGCACGGGCCGTCGGGTCAATGTCGAGGCTTTGGAGCCATTCCACCGCTTTGAGCCCATGACGCTTGGCAAGCGGTTTCAGGCCCGCTCGCAGCATCTTCCGCCTCTGTCCGAACGCCGCACCGGCCACTTCTTCCAGCTTGTCGAGATGGGGAAAGACTTTTTCCGGCGGCAACGGGTGCAGAACGGCTACGGCGCTGTCCACTTTCGGCGGGGGTCGGAACGCACCCGGCGGCAGCGTGAAGGCAATATGGGGATCGGTAACCGCATGGGTCAGGACGGCGAGGCGACCATATTGATCCGTATTCGGTTTGGCGCACACGCGCTCAGCCACTTCCTTTTGGAACATCAGGGCCATCTCGCCACGCCAGGGGCCTGACTTCAGCCAGGCTACGAGCAATGGCGTGCCAACATTGTAAGGAAGATTGGAAATCATCATGGCTGGTGTGGTGCCGCCAAGTTCTGCCAGCATTTCTTCCCAGCGAACTTTGCGTGCGTCTTTCAGGATTACGTGGAGACGACCGCTTTTGGCTTCTGGCCATGATTGTAGTGCCTGGGCAAATCGCTCATCAGCCTCCACGGCGATGACCTTGGCGGCGCCATTGTCCAGCAAGGCGCGCGTGAGCCCGCCCGGACCTGGGCCAACCTCGATGACTGTCCGGCCTTCTATCGGTCCTGCGGCCAGTGCCGTTCGCTTCAGAATGTCCGGATCGAAAAGGAAATGCTGACCTAGCGCCTTGCGCGCAGTTGCCTGTGTCAGGCCTGGCGGCGTCTCGTCACGGCTCATGAAATTTTCTTTCGGTTATTAGCGATCATTCGGGCCTGGCGGATTGCGGCGATCAGGCTGTCAGGCCGAGCTGTGTCATTCGCGGCGGCATCATAGCCGGTGCCGTGATCGGGGCTGGTGCGTACAATGGGGAGGCCAATCGTCGTGTTGACGCCGCCCCACATGTCCAGCGTCTTGACCGGAATGAGCCCTTGATCGTGGGTCATGGCGATGATGGCATCGAACCGTCCGTCCAGAGATTCGGCGAACACTGTGTCAGCTGACCGCGCGTCTGACATGTCGATGCCGGCGGCGCGCAGGGCGCTGGCTGCAGGATTGATGATATCGACTTCCTCGCGCCCTATCGTACCGTTCTCGCCAGCGTGTGGGTTCAATCCGGTGAAGGCGAGGCGGGGCGAGGCAATGCCGAAGTCCGCACGCATTGACTCCGCCACAATTTCTCCAAGTGTGGCGAGGTCTTTGGTGTTCAGATGACTGAACACATCTTTCAGAGCGACATGAATGGTTGCGAGTGCGACGCGCAGACCACCTCCGGTCAACAGCATGACCGGTAGGTACGAAGTCTGAGAGCCTTCCGCGCACAGCGCGGCCACGAATTCTGTATGGCCCGGATGACGAAAGCCCGTCCCATAGAGCAGCGCCTTGTTGATTGGATTGGTGACCATGCCGTCTGCAGAGCGATCAAGGCACAAGGTGGTGGCCAGTTCGATGGATTTGATGATGGATGCGGCGGCGCGGTCGTCTGCCTGTCCAGGCTGGATGTCCGGTACCCCTTCCAACGGAATGACGGGTAGCGCATGAGCGAATATCTCTTGTGCGTCTGCCGGGCTGGAAATTTCCTGCACCGGAATGTCCCGAGCATACAAACGTGGCGCGCCAATCACGAAGAAACAGCAAGACGGATCATGCTTTAGCGCGTTCCACGCCGACACTGTGATCGGCGGGCCTACACCCGCAGGGTCGCCCATTGTCAATGCGAGTGGAGTTCGGCTTTTATCGGTCACTCAGGGGGTCTTCACCCAAACAGCCGGCCATGCAAGGCCTAGCGATAGATAATCGTCGCTTCGCGGCGCATGTCGCGCAGCTCTCGCTCCGAAATCATGCTGAGTTCCTGATCTTTCAGGCGGCTCTTGAGGTCATCGCGCGATGGCAGGGCTTCGGCACCATCCTCACGGCGGCAGACATACATGACTGCAAGGCCGCTGCCGGCGGCAAAGATTTCTGTGGGCTGGCCAACGTCTGCCGCAAGCACGAGGTCCTTGCCCTCAGTGCCCAGCTCGTCGACGTTTATGTCTGTCAGGTCAGCATGCCGCAAGTTCGATTTCGAATTGGAAACGCTTTGAACATCATCACAGCTGGAGATGGCTTCCATGGCTTCTGTGAGGACGGCTTCATCGCCGTCTGTCACTTGCAGGCGAATAAGGTCGACCTTGGTTGTCAGTTTGGCTGGCTCACGTTTGCTGGCAATATTCAGAATGTAAATTCCATTTTCGACTGCGAGCGGACCGACGATGCCGGGTCCAGCTGAGTCTTCGACGGCTTGTGCGAGCACAGGGTCAAGGTCACCTATTGTGATCCACCCCATATCTCCCCCTGTGGCCGAAGTTGGCGCAGAAGAGATACGCTGTGCCGCAATGCGAAAATCGGCGCCTTGATTCAACTGCTCGATAATCGAACTGGAGGCTTGCAGGGCTTGATCCTTGGTTTCCGGATCCGGTGCGTAGAGGAAGATTTCGGAAACACGGTACTGGGTCTGCTGCAGGGAGCTGCGCACGCGGTTAAGCTGGTCTTCCACCTGGTTGTCCGAAATGCGGATACGTGAGCCGTACAATCCGCTCATCACGCGGCTCCAGGCGATCTCGGCACGCATCTGCTCTTCAAGACTGGTGGGGTTCACGCCAGCGGCCAGCAATTGTTGCTTCAGCTGATCACCCGTTGCGCCGGACTGGCGCGCCATGTCGTCTACGGCCCCGTTGATCTCTTCCGGCGCAATTTCCATTTCGAATTCGGCGGCCTTCTCCAGCTGGAGGCGCTCATCGATCAGCTGTTCAAGAGCCTGACCTGTGATCTGCTGAATCTGTTCCTGGGACGGCTGCTGACCACCGAGGCTGAGCAGCAGTAGTCGTGCGCGCTGGCGAACATCTGAATAGGAAATAGGTTGGTCATTTACGATGGCGGCGACACCTTCCAGCGCCAGCCGTTCTGGTGCGCTTGCTTCCTGCGCTGCTGCAACAAGGCCAACAGGCATGGCTGCAAGAAGGACAGCTGCGAAAATCTGACGAACCATGAATGGCCTCCATTGAGTGCCCAGCCGGGCCCCGTGGCAATTATACTGCCGGACCATACAAGTCCTGCAATCGCGCGCAACGCATCAGGGCAGTCATCCCTGAATTCTTACGGAAATTTAGGATATGACATCGGGCAATATCGCGCCCTCATACCCCGAATCAATCGAACTCGCTGGAGCCGAAGTCGCCGATGGTCTTGAGCGAGAATCGAATCTGGATGTTTTCTTCCGGTCCCAGCGTACGATCCTGTAATTCCGACCGCATATAGACCAGTTCAAACCGCGAGCACTCGTCTTCGAAGGCGATGCCGTATTCCTGCCGAGCATTCAAATTGGATTGGATATCTCTCAATTGACCGAAGAAGACCGAGTACTGGCTGGTCACCTTGATGTCGCCGCGTAGCAACACGCCTTCGTCTCCACCGCCCACGATTGCGATCCGCTCGTCAACTTTGTAGTACTGCGCAATAGCGCGGAACCGTTTGTAAGATGAAGATAATTTCGCGTCGATCCTATTTAGGCTAAACCCGTCTTCATCCAGGCGAGCTCGTGCATCCACACGTAACAATTCGCCCAGATCTGCCGTCGTAGCGATGATCCAATCCGATGATGTCCCATCAAGATTGCTCACCGGATCAAACGCATTATCTGGTCTGGACCGCCATCGTTTACCGACCGTTGCGCTGAGGCTGGGACCGCTTTTCCAAACCGCGCGAGTAGTGATCCCCGCCGCGAGCTTTCCATCCCCTTCATAGAGATCGAAGGCACCAAAGCCGTTGGCATCGAACAGCGAGGCTTCGTCGGCCTCGTAAAGCAGGCTGTCTTCGTTCGGGATGGCGTCATCATTGACGTTGGAGAGGCCCCACGCCGCCATGACTGCCGGTTCGACCATGATATCAATGACTTTCCCGGGCCGGATCATGGGATAAGCCAGCTTGCCCCCGATATTGCCAACGGCGCGGGAGACGCTTTCCTCACCGGAAACGTCTTCGTCCAAACCGTAATAATCGGCACGAACTTCGGCAAATTGCTCGAATGTGAAGCCGCCGGGTAAGATGTTGAGATCGGTCCAGTCCGCGCCAACGCTGACCCGGTGACTGTCTTCCCCCAAATCCCGACTAAGGATGGCACTCGACGCGTTGACGCTGGCAAAGCCCATATTGCCAAGGTCCCAATACTTCTCGCCATAGAACACAGGTAGGGCGGTGGGCAATTCGCCATCGTCGTCATTCTCGCGCAGTCCCTGGAACTTCAACAGGGCGACGTCAGTGTAATAGTCGTCGCCCTGGCCGATGGCGAACAATTGCGTCAGGAGGCGGCGGGGCTGGCTGGCATAGAGGCCGCGCTGTTCATCTTGCCCGTCCAGATCGTATCGGCGATCATAGAGGTCATCTGTCTGATGCTCGACACCAAAGCCCCATTTCCATTGGTTGTTGATAGCAAACAGACCGCTCCCATAAACGTGTCCGCGTAATTTTTCTTCTCCGAAAAGTTCGCCGTCACTGTCGAAATTCTGTTCGCTGGTAAAACTCGTATTGATGTTGATCGCGCCAGAATAGAATTTCTTGCGGTAATCTAGTTCCAGCATGGGGTTCACATTTTGCGTGACCATGGGCGAGATCGTCAGCTCGGACGAATCCGAAATGGCCCAGTAATAGGGCTGTTGGTAGAACCAGCCGAGTTTGGACGAGTTACCGGCAGAGGGGATCAAGAGACCCGACCGTCGGTCAGATGACGGATCGGGGTGAGCCAGAAACGGAAAATAAAATACGGGAATGCCGGCGACTTCGATCACGGCATCGCGATACGAGATCATCTGGCTTTCCTGGTCAAGGACAGCCCGGCGGGCGCGGACGGACCAAGTGGGTGTCTTGTCCTCTTCGCAGACCGGGCAAGCGGTATACACCACCTGGTCCAGCGCGTTCACGCCATTTGACTGCCGGATCGCAGAATTGGCGGCGACCGTTGCGCCCTGATCCAGCCGCGCTGAAAAGCCGATTGCATAGCCGTCTTCCAGGTTGGAATTGACCTCGATTTCGTCTGCAAATTGCTGGCTGCCGGTTTCATCGATGATAATGACATTGCCACTGGCCCGGACTTTCTCGGTCGTGCGGTCGTAGACGATCTTGTCAGCGCGCAGGATGCGGCCCTGATACAGCGCCTCAACATTGCCCTCGGCAACAAGTTTGTTCTCATCTCGAACTTCGTAAACATAGTCGGCTTCGAGAACGACCCGCTCATCCTGCTCGGCTGGTTGCGGAGCGCCCGTGTTTTCCTGGGCGATGGCGTACCAAGGAAGAGAAGCTGCCAGTCCAAGTGCAGCTGCAACATGATGCCATTTTGCCAAAACGCGTACCCTTACAGCTGTTTTCGGGCGTCGAACCGAACGCGCGCCGCGTTCCGCCTACACTCATTTCCTTTTGGAGGCTTAGAGAGGAAGGCGGGAATCGTCCAGCCATGAGACCATTCCGGCTGATTTTTCATGTTTCTGCCGATGCACTGACAGCACAGCTCGGTTCAAACCGCGCGGGATGCCAGACCACCGGGAAGGGTGATTGCCTCACCAGCAATCTCCAGTTCCATCAAGGCTGCGGCGCATTGTGCCGGTGTAGCCCCGGCTGCTCTTGCGATTTCATCGAGGGGCATGGGATGGGGCGACAAGGCTTGCTGGATTCGCTCAATCAAGTCGGTTGGCAAATCATGCTCTGGCGATCCTTCGAACAACTCTCTGGGCGCGGACACGCCTGAAAAGGAAAGACTTTCCAAAACTTCCAGAACGTCGTCGGCATGACGCACGAGCGTCGCGCCTTGCCGGATCAAATGGTTTGTCCCGGCTGATCTGGGATCTAACGGTGAGCCGGGCACCGCCATGACATCACGGCCTTGCTCTGCCCCCATTCGAGCCGAAATCAGGGAGCCAGACCTTTCGGCGGCCTCCACAACGACCACCCCTCGCGACAAGCCGGTGATGATGCGGTTGCGTCGCGGAAAATCCTTTGCTGTGGCGCGATATCCGAACGGACTTTCAGATACGATGAGTCCTTGCGCCGCGATTTCGGCATAGAGTCGGTCATGCTGGGGCGGGTAGACATGGTCCACCGCACCGCCCAGCACAGCAATTGTGCCAGTGCCCAGGCTGGCGGCATGTGCCTCGCCATCTATGCCCAAGGCGAGACCGGAAACCGTAGCATACCCGGCGCCGCCAAGCGCGGAAGCCATATCGCGGGCGAGCTTTCGTCCGGCGGCGGATGCATTCCGCGCGCCGACGATGGCCACTGTGGGGTTGGCGGCCAGATCGAGTTTGCCGAGCGCTGTCAGGACGGGCGGCGGGGGATCGAGTGCCTTAAGCAAGGGCGGATAAGCGGGTTCGCAGCTTGCGATTATGTGTGCGCCATACTTCCGGGTCCGGTCCAGCTCATGCTTGATATCGGAGACATCCGGGGGGACGAGTTCACGGCCTCTGCGGCTCTTCCGGGTCAACTCCGGTAGACCGTCCAACGCTGCGCCCGCTGATTTGAACTTGCGTATCAGCTGGAAGAAAGTGACCGGGCCGATATTCGGGGTGCGCGCGAGCCTCACCCAATCCAGGCGTTCTGCATCATTGAGCGCGCGCGCCGGACTCATGTGGTCGGGTCTACCGTTTTTTTGGAGCCGAACTTGGGCTCCTCACCCTTCAATAGGCGGCTTAGATTGGCGCGGTGAGTCCAGAACACGAAGAGCGACAACAGCGCGAGCCCGCCAATGATGAACATGTTCCGTTCGCCCAGCAGCCATGCGCCGGGCGGCACCAATGTCGCAGCGGTCAACGCGGCGAGAGAAGAAATGCGGGTAATTGCAAACAGGCCGAGCCAAACCGGTGCGGCGATATAGAAACCGGGCAGGGACACGAATGGCAGCAGTCCCGCATAGGTCGCGACCCCCTTACCACCCTTGAATCCGAGCCATATTGGGTAGCAATGGCCGACAAAGGCGAATGCGCCGGCCACGAAGCCGACTTCCCTGCTGGCAAGCATTCCAAATGCTAGCGCCAGTAGGCCTGCCTTCAGACTATCGAGAAGCAGCGTCGCAAGCGCGAGGTCTTTGCGGCCAGTACGCAACACGTTTGTTGCTCCGATATTGCCGGAGCCAATGGATCGGATATCGCCAAGACCTGCAGCGCGGGTGATGAGCAAGCCAAACGGGATCGAACCGGCGAGATAGCCGCAAAGTGCGGCCAAGGGGAATGCCAGCTCAGCTGTCATGTCGATCTCCTCAATTCCCAATTGAAAATTCTACGAATGGAACCGGCGGTGGGCAAGGCCAGTCTGGGCTATCGCTCAAAAACCTGCACTCCACCCACAAATGTCCGCAGCACACGGCCTTGCAGGCGCCGCCCATCAAAAGGCGAATTGGTTGATCTGGAAAGAAGGTGTTCACGTTCACAGAGCCAGGGTTTGTTTGGATCAAACAGAATGACATCTGCAGGCGCCCCTTCAGCCAGTCGCCCTTCAGGCAACCCGATCATGTCCGCCGGCTTGGAGGTAATCGGCGCGAGCGCTTCAAGCAGGGTGAGCGGGCCATCATGAACAAGGCTGAGTAGTGCCGAAAGCGTGGTCTCGAGGCCTGCCGCGCCAAAGCTCGCCTCACCAAATGGCAGGCGCTTTTCTTCCGGGGGTTGCGGGTCGTGTGCGGACACCACGGAATCGATTTCGCCTGCCTTCAACGCAGCAATCATGGCCTGGCGTGTTTCCTCGTCCCTGAAGGGCGGATTGACCTTGCAATAGGTCAGGTAGTCGCCGACGTCGATCTCGTTGAAGAAAAGCGAATGTGCGGCGATGGTCGTGAAGACGTTGGCGCCCCGGGCGCGGGAATCTGAGACCAGTTCCAGTGTGCGGGGGGTTGATACTTGATCGAGGATCAGGGTGCAGCCAGTTGCTTCCGCAAGCATCAGGTCGCGCGCCGCGCCGATCCACTCAGCTTCTTCTGGAATTCCGGCGAGACCCTTGCGGGCGGCGAAGGCCCCGGCATTCATCACGCCAGAGCCCTTCAACGCGCAATCATCCGGGCGAGACATGACGATGGCACCGCGACTGGCCGCATAAGTCATCGCGCGTTTGAGTATGGAGGGATTTGAGATGGGCGCATCACCATTGGTGAACAGGACCGCGCCAGCATCCGCCATCATGCCTATCTCGGCCATGGCGTGACCTTCCAAGCCTACGGTGAGTGCGCCGGCGGCGTATATGCGGGCTTTCGCGCTGACTTTGGCACGATCTGAAATATAACGGACCAGTGCGACGTCATCCACGACTGGCTTGGTGTCCGGCATGACGACGAGACTGGTCACACCGCCCGCAACGGCGGCTCGAGATGCTGTTGCGAGCGTCTCCTTTTGCTCGTCGCCTGGCTCACCCGTTTTCACACGCAGATCAATTAGGCCCGGTGCGAGACAAAGTCCGCCTGCGTCGATGACTTCATTTGCATTGCCAACGGCGCCCGTAGCGCCTGGCGAAATTGCGGTAATGAAACCATCCTCGATCAGGATGCCGCCGATTTCATCCAGTCCGGATGCCGGATCCAATAGGCGCGCGTTGAAGATGGACAGGCTCATGGGCGGCCTCCTGCCAGCAAATGGAGCACGGCCTCTCGCACAGCGACGCCCATTTCCACCTGTTCTGTAATCACCGAGCGCTCACCATCAGCAATGGCACTTTCGATCTCGATGCCGCGATTCATCGGGCCGGGATGCATGACAATCGCGTCGTCCTTTGCAAGCGCAAGCCGTTCCTGTGTCAGGCCGAAATAGCGGAAGTATTCGCGGCGGCTTGGCAAATACGCGCCATCCATGCGCTCGAGTTGGAGGCGCAGCATCATCACGACGTCTGCGCCTTGAAGGGCTCTGTCGAAGTCGGATGTGGCTGAGGCGGCACCCCAGGTTTCCGTGCCCGATGGCATGAGTGTTCGCGGTGCGCACAGGTGTACTTCGGCGCCCAGCAGGTGCAGCGCCATCGTCGTAGAGCGCGCGACGCGCGAATGGACAATGTCGCCGCAGATGACGACTTTGAGCCCTTCGATCCGGCCCTTGTTGCGGCGGATGGTCAGCGTGTCGAGCAGGCCCTGAGTCGGGTGTTCATGCGTGCCGTCCCCGGCATTGATCACGGCGCAATCGACCTTGCGGGAGAGCAGCTTTGCGCCGCCCGAGGCCGAGTGCCTGACCACCAACACGTCCGGTTTCATGGCGTTCAGGGTCATTGCTGTGTCGATCAGTGTCTCACCCTTCTTCACGGAAGACTGTGCTACTGGCATCGATACGACGTCGGCGCCCAATCGGCGGGCGGCAATCTCGAAACTGCTCATCGTCCGAGTGGAATTTTCAAAGAACAGGTTCACGACTGTCTTTCCAGACAAGACCGGATCTGCCCGCTGGCCCGTCCGTGTCGCTTCGGCATAGTCGTTTGCCAGATCGAGAATATGAGTGAGATCGAGCGGGTGAAGGCCATCAATGCCCAGCAAATGCTCGTGGTCGAAGGAGTAGTGATATGCCGCCTTGCTCATGGAGGCCCTTTCGATTTTTGGCGGTTTAGGCGCGTTTCGGAGTTGGGGCAAGAGGTTCAGAGCGTGAGAAGCAGATACAGCGTGGGGATCGTGACCATGGCGAGCACTGTTTCAACGGCGATCAGATTGGCCGAGAGTGCCGCATCGCCCCCCAGTTCCTTGGCGAGGATATATGAGCTGGTCGCTGTCGGGGTCGCGGCGCAGATCAGTGCGATGACAAGCGGTGTACCGGTTACGCCGAGCAGGAGGCAGAAGCCTACCGCGAAGGCTGGCAGGCCCAGCAGCCTGACGAGCGACCATGTAAGTGTGCGGGAGCCGGCGCGCTTCAGGGCGGACAGATCGACGCCCGCGCCAGCAGAGAGCAGGCCGAGGGCAAGGGCCGCGTCACCCAGGATGCGGAGGCTGTCATCGAGCAGACGGGGCAGCGTGACGCTAGCGCCCGCCAGTGCCAATCCTCCAATGCACGCGATGACGATCGGATTCTTGAACAATGCCATAAACGGATTGGGTTTTGGTCCGTGCGGAGTATCCGCGTGTGCGATCAGCGCGTAGACTGATAGAATGTTGGCGGTGGGAATCATCACGGCGGCGGCGATGGTGACAAGCGCGAGGCCCTCTTCACCGAACAGGAGGCTGCCGATGGACAGGCCGATCATCGTATTCCAGCGAACATTGGATTGGATGACAGAGCCGACGGCCGGGCCAGGCATATTGGGCAGGAAGCGGGCGAGCCATCCTATGCCACCGAGGGCGAACTGCGCGAAGATCAGCGCGGCAGCGAGTCCCCAGGGCGCTTCTTCGAATGGTGCATTGGCCAAGGTGCGAAGGATGAGCGCCGGGAAGAGCACCACATAGGAAAGGCGTTCGATGGCGCGCCAGCTATCGGTCGGAATCCAATTGCGGGCAGACAGGACATGGCCGAGCGTGACGATCGCGATGACGGGCAGGAGGGCGTAGAGAAACCCTGACATCAGGTTCGAGCCAGTCTTTGAAGGGCGTCATTCAGGATTACCGCAGCAGCTGAGGCATCGATTCGTTCGGCGCGTCGTTTCCTAGAAAGGTCAGCCTCGATCATCGCATTTTCGGCTTCTACTGTTGAGAGCCGTTCATCCTGAAACAGGATTGGCACGTCGCGGCGTTTCATGATGTGCCAGGCCAGCGCGCGGACAGATTGTGCGCGTGGGCCTTCGGACCCGTCCATGTTAAGCGGAAGTCCCATGACAATGCCGACAGCCACTCGATCATCATAGAGGTGGAACAAGCGATCAAGGACAGGAGCCAGCTTCTTGCCGCGTGGAATGGTCTCGACCGGGCTCGCCAGCATCCGCAGGCCATCCGCCGACGCGATACCGAGCGTCTTCGTCCCGGGATCAATGCCGATCAGGGCGCCGGTTTTCGGGAAATGGTCAGGATCAGTTATGGGCATGAATAGCCCACATAGCGCCTTGATGCCGTGTTGCCTATGGCGTATTCGGGCGGTTCATTTTCACGCGTTGGAGTTCGCTCATGTCTGTCACCAAGGATGATGTCCGCAAGGTTGCCCGCCTGTCGCGCATTGCCGTCAGCGAACAGCATGTCGGGGAACTGGTTGGGGAATTGAATGGCATCCTCAGCTGGATCGACCAGTTGAACGAGGTCGATATTGACGGCGTGGAGCCGATGACCTCCGTGGTTGAGACGACGCTGCCCATGCGTGAAGATATCGTCACAGATGGCGATATCCAGGATCAGGTTCTGGCAAACGCACCGCGCACCGAAGATGGTTTCTTCGTTGTGCCCAAGGCCGTGGAATAAGCCGCCCGCCGCAGTGCCATCGTGCCATAAGTGCTGTACAACGCGCTTATGGAACGGCTGACAGTTCTCTACAACAGTGTGTGTCCTGTCTGTCGGGAGGGAATTTGCCATTTCGAACGGCGAACCCGAACAGGTTCAGACCTTGTCGATTATGTAGATGTTTCTCAAACACCTGATCGTTTTCGCGATCGGGGCATTTCCCTTAACGACGTTCGCCTGAAACTGCATGTTGTCTTGCCGGATGGTCGCGCGGTTAAAGGATGGCCAGCGGTCGCTGAGATATGGCAGCGGACGCCCGGCTATGGATGGTTGGCCTGGCTGGGCAATCTGCCTGGGCTGAATCTGGTATCCCGCAGCCTGTATCATGTGACCGCCCACCTTCTGTGGCGCTGGAATCGGATGTCTGGCCGCTGGTAGCAATCAGATAATCTGGTCAGCGAATTCTTCGTAATCGATCAGGATTTCTGCATCGGCAAGGATGGGGGTGCGGGCACTTAGCGTCACAGTTTGTGCAGCCGGGTCGACGGTAAAATCCGCATTGGCTTCGACACTGTGATTGCACATCGAGATCAGGCCGAATGCGACCGCGGCGCGCATTTGTCCTTGTTCATTTTCATCCACATGGAAGACATAATGATGGACCTGAGTACCGCGAATGGCGGCGGTGTCATCCTGGCTGAGGACCAGGAGGGGATAGGTTGCGATCAGGTCGCCCGCTTCAAAGGAAACGGCCGCGAACAGGCCGCGACCGTGAAAGGGAGATTGGCGAACCTCAACGGGTGAGGCGTATCCGGTTTTTTCCATAGGCATGATTACCACATGCCGAAGCCGCCGCCATCAGGATTCAGCGTCTTCCTCGCCAGATTCTTCTTCGGATTCTTCCGCCTTTGCCTCTGGGTCCCATGCATAGATTCCTTTCACCAGGCATCTTTGCTTGGAAAAGGGCGTGGTCTCTGCGAAATCAGAAATGGAGTCGGACACGATTAGCGCGTCATGCTTTCGCAAGCAGCTGCCGGTCGCGTCCATTCCGATCCGCATTGCATCATCCAGCGGCGTACACGCGCCAAACACTTCAATCAGGAAATGGTCGCGCCCGTCACGCACCACAACTGTGTCCCGTGTTGTTTCGCCAAAACCATCAATGGTGGATGCAAAGCAGATGCTGCTCACCTCTTCGCCCAGTCGTGGATCGTCGGCATAGCGCTCGACGCCGCGTGGTCGGTCCTCTTGTGTCTCTGAAGTGGCGCAGGCCGCCAGGATAACGGGGGCAGCAAGGCTGAGCATGAGGGTACGCATGATGGGTCTCCGTTGAATTTGGCGTTGGAACCGAGCCTGCGCCACTCTCGCGCAACTGACAAGAAGGCTCACGAAGGCTTGAACTTTTGTGCCAAGCCGTCATAGCAGGCGGGCAGATTTCTTCTCAGGATGTCCGATGACCGAACTGACCAAACTTACCCTCGCCGCAGCGCTTGATGGCTTGAAAGCCAAGGAGTTTTCTTCGCGCGAGATCACCCAGCAATTCGTCGACGCCATTGAAGGCGCGCGGACGCTGAATGCCTATGTGGTCGAAACGCCGGAAAAGGCGCTCGCCATGGCGGACGCGTCCGATGCGAGACTGGCCAAGGGCGAGGGCGGCAAGCTGGAAGGCGCCCCGCTGGGGATCAAGGATCTGTATTGCACCAAGGGTGTGCGCACGACGGCGTGCAGCAACATCCTGGGTGCGTTCACCCCAACCTATGAATCCACCGTCACCCAGAACCTCTGGGATGAAGGCGCAGTCATGCTGGGCAAGCTCAACATGGACGAATTCGCCATGGGTTCCTCCAACGAGACCTCGCGGTTTGGAAACGTGATCAACCCGTGGCGCCGCAAGGGCGACAATCAAGGCCTGACACCCGGCGGCTCGTCAGGTGGGTCGGCAGCATCCGTTGCAGCAGACCTTTGTCTCGCGGCGACAGCTTCCGACACGGGCGGGTCTATCCGCCAGCCAGCCGCCTTCACAGGTACGGTCGGCATCAAGCCAACCTATGGCCGCGCCAGCCGCTATGGCATGGTCGCGTTTGCCTCTTCGCTCGATCAAGCTGGCCCGATCTCCAAGACGGTCGAGGATAGCGCCATTCTGCTGAAAGCCATGTGCAGTCACGACCCCAAGGATTCGACCTCATTGAGCGTCGAAACGCCAGACTGGCGCAGCGATGTGTCCAAGGGCGTAAAGGGCATGCGGATCGGTATTCCGAAAGAATACCGGATGGAGGGCATGTCCGACGAGATCGACAAGCTCTGGGAGCAAGGCATTGTCTGGCTGAAAGCTGCAGGCGCCGAAATCGTCGATATCAGTCTGCCGCACACGAAGTATGCGCTGCCAGCCTATTATATCGTTGCGCCTGCTGAGGCATCCTCAAACCTCGCTCGATATGATGGTATGCGTTATGGCGCGCGCATAGCCGGGGAGAACCTGACCGCGACCTATGAAGACACGCGGGCTGGCGGTTTTGGAGCTGAAGTCCAGCGCCGCCTGATGATTGGCACTTATGTTCTTTCGTCCGGCTATTACGATGCATATTACCTGCGTGCCCAGAAAGTTCGCACCAAGATCCTCAATGATTTTGTTGAGGCGTTCGAGAGCTGTGATGCCGTGCTGACGCCGACCTGTCCGAGCCCGGCCTTTGCGTTTGGCGAGAAAAGCGGCGATCCGGTCGAGATGTATCTCAATGACGTGTTCACGGTGACGGCCAACCTTGCCGGCCTGCCGGGCATCTCCGTGCCCGCTGGCCTGTCCTCAAGCGGCCTGCCCCTCGGTCTACAGGTAATCGGCAAGGCGCTCGACGAGACGGCCTGTTTCCGCGTCGGCGGCGAACTGGAACGCGCAGCAGGTTTCGTGGCCAAGGCGGAGAAGTGGTGGTAGGTTCGGGGGCATGAACATCACCCGTTTTCTCCTTCTCTTTGCTGTCCTGCTTGTCTTCTGCCTCGCCCTGATGGCGGCGATGATGGCGCAATATGGCTACAGCCTGTTTGCCCCGGAAATGCGGTCCATGCTGCTCGTGGCATTCCTCGTGGCTGGCTACGTCTCGTTTCGAATTTCCCGAATCATCGCACGCAGAAAGCGGCGACTAGAGGACCACCCCCAGCCGGGCGGTGCCGGAAAGTCAAAGCTGTCCGGCCTGTTTGGCGGCAAGAGCGCGGCGCAGGCGGCGCGCGAAGCACGGGTTGCCGCACGGCGCAAGAAACTGGTCGAGGAAGGTAAGCTGGAAGACACCCCAGAACCTGAACCAGCGGCCGAAAGCGAAGGTCCTGTCCGTGTTGCCCAATCTGCCCCCATCAAGGACCGCATGGCCGCGCGTGCCGAGCGGGTGCGGCGGGCAAAAGAGTCAGGTAAGCTTGATTAGGCCTCACGCCTTGGATGGCTTGAGTGCTCCGCCGGACTTGCTGTTTGGCCGAATGACAACCTGGTCAAATTCTACTTCTTCCGGCGCATTACCGCCGGGACTTGGTTTGTCGTCAACATCCTCATCAGAATCCCGCTGTGTGACCCGCGACAAGTAGATGCCAACCCCGATCAAGCCGCCTACGGGGCCGCATTGCAGCATCATCGCGAAAATCCATAACAGGGGCATGTCGAGGTCCATATTCTGGAGAGATAGCAACATACCCCCCAGCAGGATGGAGCCCACAGCCACGCCGCCAGCGAATCCCAAGACAAGATGTTTGAGAAAGCCGCGAACCACCGGCTTTTCATCCTCGCCCGAGGCATCCATCATCATCTTGAAAATCATTCCGGCACTCCCTTTTTCCTCCACGAGCGGAATTATTCGCCCATATCCCGAAAATTGGAAGGGTTGGCGCCTATCGAATGGTATTGACGGCTCGACAGTGCGCCGCTCCGGCGGCTAGAACAGCGCCAAATCATACTGCCAGCAGGGAACACTATGTCCGCGCGCACACCATATGTCATCAAGGGCGAAACCGGCGATTGGGAACTGGTCATGGGCCTCGAAGTCCATACTCAGGTCTCGTCCAATGCGAAGCTGTTTTCTGGCGCGTCCACGGCGTTTGGTGCGGACCCCAACTGCAATGTGTCGCTGGTCGATGCGGCAATGCCCGGCATGCTGCCCGTGATCAACAAGTATTGCGTCGAGCAGGCTATCCGTACCGGCCTCGGCCTGAAGGCGCAGATCAACACCTATTCCCGCTTCGACCGGAAGAATTATTTCTATCCCGACCTGCCGCAGGGCTATCAGATCAGCCAGTTCGCGCACCCGATTGTCGGTGAAGGCGAAATCGAGGTGGATGTCGAGCCCGCGCATGGCGGCGATGCCTATGCTTTCCCGTGCCGCATTGAGCGGCTCCATCTGGAACAGGATGCTGGCAAGTCGATTCACGACATGGACCCGAGCTCGACCTATGTGGACCTTAACCGGTCCGGCGTCGCGCTGATGGAAATCGTGTCCATGCCGGACATCCGCACACCTGCCGAAGCGGCCGCCTATGTGAAGAAGCTGCGCGCCATCGTGATCGCGCTCGGCACCTGTGATGGCGACATGGAGAAGGGCAATCTCCGCGCCGACGTGAACGTGTCGGTCTGCCGTCCGGGCCAGTATGAGAAATTCCGTGAAACGGGTGATTTCAGCCATCTCGGCACGCGCTGCGAACTCAAGAACATGAACTCGTTCCGCTTCATCCAGCAGGCCATTGAGTATGAAGCGCGCCGCCAGATCGAGATCCTTGAGGATGGCGGCTCCATCGACCAGGAAACGCGCCTGTTCGATCCGGTGAAGGTCGAGACGCGCTCCATGCGTTCCAAGGAAGACGCGCATGATTACCGCTATTTCCCGGACCCGGATCTGTTGCCGCTGGAAGTCGAGCAGGCCTGGATCGAGGAAATCCGTGCGACCCTGCCGGAACTGCCAGACGAGAAGCGCGCCCGCTTTGAAACCGATTATGGGCTGTCACGCTATGATGCGGGTGTCCTCAGCGCCGACGCCGAAAAAGCCAGCTTCTTCGAGGACGTTGCCAAAGGCCGCGATCCGAAACTTGCGGCGAACTGGGTGACGCAGGAATTGTTCGGCTATCTCAACAAGCAGGACATTGAGCTGGCCGACAGCCCCGTATCTGCCTCCAGCCTCGGCGGCCTGATCGAACTGATCGCCAATGACACGATCAGTGGAAAGATCGCGAAGGACGTCTTTACCCGGATGATCGAAGGCGAAGGCGAAGCTTCTGACATTGTCGAAAAGCACGGCCTGAAACAGGTAACCGATACCGGCGCGATCGAGAAGATCGTCGACGACATCATGGCTGCCAATCCGGACCAGGTCGCGCAGATCAAGGAAAAGCCCAAGACGATGGGCTGGTTCGTGGGCCAGGTGATGAAGGCTTCCGGTGGCAAGGCCAATCCGAAAGCCGTCAACGATATCCTGAAAGCGAAGCTGGGGCTCTAACCCCTAGAGCTTGGACTTGATGCGATCGGCCAGCACGCCGAGTTTAGCTGTATCTGCCATTTCGCCCGAGCCATGCCGCCCGAGCGCCACATCCTTCCAGCGCGGAATGATGTGAAAGTGCAAATGGTAGACAGTTTGTCCGGCGGGGGCGCCATTGAACTGGGTCACGACCAAGCCATCGGGCGTCAAGGCAGCTTCGACAGCCTGCGCCACTTTCTGCACAGCTGCCATATAGGGGCCGAGCTTGTCGGCCGGCATGTCGAGCAGGTTGCGCGCTTCCACGCCCTTCGGCACGACGAGCGTGTGACCTTCGCTCTGGGGAAACACGTCCATGAAAGCGAGTGCAGCGTCATCCTCATAGACTTTGACGGCGGGCATTTCACCGCGCAGGATCTTGGCGAAGATATTGTCGGGATCATAGGCAGCGTGAAGAGTCATGACGAGGACGAACTTTCTAGTTTGTGTGGGGAGGGATGCCGTAGTTTCAGATATGTGGCTCTCAGGAAGCGCCACAGGACAAATAACGAGAGCCAGTCGAGCATGAACAAGGCGGCCACAGCCCAGGCGCGCCAATATTTTCTCCGTACCGGATCCGGGGCTTCCCCCGTCGCTTCTACGAGACGGTCCTCCGCGGTTTCGACCATTTCCCGGAGATATGCCTTCGCGTCTTCCAGTTGCGATGTCGGAAGCCGGACAGGGATTCCCCCAAGGGCCGGAACCAACAGCCAGTTCACGGTCGCATGATTGTAGTTGTCGATAGAGGCGTCGAACCCTGCATACTGCAACGCTGCACAGACGATGAGGGCCTCTTCGACCCGGCCATAGTTCCTGAGGACGGCAGACTCGCTCATTCGCCCTTCTTAAAGGGTGTTCGTTCGGTGAGATAGCCCATGTCGGATTCTACCGCTTCGCGTTCGCGCTCCAGATAGTCGGCTATGGCGTGGCGAAGGCCGGGATGGGCTATCCAGTGGGTGGAATGGGTGGTGACGGGCGTATAGCCACGGGCCAGCTTGTGTCCGCCCTGTGCACCTGCTTCGACGAAAGCCAGCTTGCGCTCGATGGCGTAGTCGATGGCCTGATAGTAGCAGGTCTCGAAGTGCAGCATTGATCTGTGCTCGGTACACCCCCAGTAGCGGCCATAGAGTGTGTCGGAGCCGATTAGATTCATGGCACCGGCAATCGGCGCTCCGTCTGACATGGCGAAGATAAAGAGGAGATCGTCGGCCATCCGTTCTCGCAAGAGTGAGAAAGTGTCTCGGGTCAGATAGGGCGAGCCCCATTTGCGCGTGCCCGTGTCCATGTAGAATATGTAGAACGCATCGAGATGAGCTTCGGTAATGTCGTCGCCCCGCAGGTGGACAAAGTCCAATCCTTCCTGCGCCTTCGCGCGTTCCTTCCGAAGATTCTTTCGCTTGGACGAGGAGAGGTCGGCAAGGAAATCATCGAACGAGCCATAGTCGCGGTTCTGCCAGTGGAATTGCTGGTCGGTGCGCAACAGCAGGCCCGTCTCCGACAGCATTGTGGCTTCTGCCGGTGAAGCGAAATTGATGTGCAATGAAGATAGCTCGTTCTGCTCGGCCAGTTGGATCGCGCCGGACAGGAGCGCCGTCTGCAGGCGTATTTCATCGGGGCCCGGACGCACAAGCAGGCGACGACCGGTTACCGGCGTGAAGGGCACGGCCCCAAGCAGTTTGGGATAATAGGCTCCGCCTGCGCGCTCATAGGCGTCGGCCCAGGATTGGTCAAAGACGAATTCGCCGCGTGAGTGGGTTTTGCCATAGAGCGGCATCGCAGCCTTGAGTCGGCCAGTTGCGTCGCGGATCAATACATGACGCGGCATCCAGCCCGTATTTGGAGTGGCCGCGCCAGACGTTTCCATCGCGTCCAGGAATTCCCATTTCAGAAAGGGATCGAAGCGCACCCCGGCTGGATTGGCGACCGCGTTCCATTCCTCCGGATCGACCTCCGCCATGGCTGAGGCAAAACTCAATTTCAGCGCGGTGTCATCCATGCTCTGAATCTAGGGCAAGGCGTAGGCCGAGACCAGTCCCGGAGCGAGATGTTCGAAGATGATGGCCACATTTTCATGAACGGCCAGCCGAACCTCATCCAGCGTCCGTACCGTCCAGCACACAATCGGGAGGTCTTCCGGTACGCGTTTGCGGATGCCATCGACGTCCGCGATGTTGATGGCAATGTAGTCAATGCCGTCTGACAATGCGCGTTGAAGAATTGTTTCGAACTCGGATGTGCCAATCTTGTGGGACGGTCCAATGAGCTGACCGCGCATCACGTCCGATGGGAGGGCCCGTACCGCCTCTTCCGAAAAGCTCATCGCCGCTGCGCGTCCTGCATAGTTCTGAAGCAACGCACCGGTTCGGCGGCCGAGATCTGCCGGGTCCGTGCGTCCGTCCAGCTTCATTTCTGTCAGCAGGGGCAGCTTGTGTGGCCAGCTTGCAAGCAGGCGTTCGAAGGTCGGCAAGCCATGGATTCCGGCGATCATTATGTCCTGCAGGTCGTCCGACGTAAGATCCTCTACACGGTCAGGGCGCCCGGCAAGGCGGTCCAGTGTGTCATCATGGAAAACGACAAGGTTTCCATCCAAATCGGGGCGGATATCGAACTCCATGCCGAGCCCGTACTGTGCCGCCGCATCAAAGGCCGCCATCGTATTCTCAGGTGTTTTGCGTCCGGACCACAGGCCTCTATGTGCGTAGGCGAAGTCCGTGAGCGTGAATGCCTGTGCCATCTAGTCGGCAATCTCGAAGATGCCATCGACTTCCACGGCGACGCCCAGAGGCAGTTCGGGACATGACACAGCCGATCGGGCATGGCGACCAGCCTCGCCGAATACGTCGACCATAAGATCTGAACATCCATTGATGACTTGCGGGATGTCTGTGAAGCCGGGCGCGACGTTCACGAAGCCGCCGAGTTTTACCACGCGCTTGATACGGGACAGGTCGCCAATGGCAGCTTTGCACTGGGCGATCAGGTTGATCCCACAGAAGCGGGCGGCCTGCTGACCTGCGGAGAGTTCCATGTTCTCGCCGAGGCGTCCCTTGATGAGGCCGTCAGCGGACGCGCTGACCTGACCGGACACGAACAGCATGTTGCCGCTGATGACATAGGGGACATATGTGGCGACCGGTTTCATGGGTTCCGGCAGTTCGATGCCGAGTTCATCAAGACGGGTTTCGGGGGTCGACATGGCGCGCTCCTTGAAAATGGTGTTGCGTTTTCACTAGACCGCCAAGGGGCGGTGCGCAAACGCCGTTCACCGGGGCGCGTTCTTCACCCGCGCCGACCGGCCTGTGATCACGGCTTCGGCGCCGAACTTCTGCCGGGCCAGGTCCGACGCGCGCTCTGCCGCCGCGCGCTTCGCGACGAGAGGGTCGAGCAGGTCGACAGCGTCCGAGCGATGCTCTGACAGGTCGGAAATACCAACTCCGATGAGACGAAAGCGTGTCCGGCCATTGGTTTCCTTGGCCAGCAACACTTTGGCATTCCGAAACAGGGTCTGGGCCAGCTGGGTGGGCTCTGACAGGGACATGCGCCGCGTAAGGGTCCGGAACTCAGCGGTCTTGAGTTTGAGCGTGATGACATTGCCGACAAGGCCCGTGGCCTTGGCACGGTCTGCCGTTTTTACGCAGAGGCGCCAGAGCTGGTCTTCCAACCAGGCCGGGTCTGACATGTCGTCATTGAACGTGGTCTCGGAACTGACCGACTTGCGCTCCTCATCATTCCGGACCGGCCGGTTGTCGATGCCATGCGCCCGATTCTTCAGCCACATTCCGGTCTCGCCATAGCGCCCGATCAACTGCTTCAACTCCGTTCTTTGGAGGTCTTCGATCGTATCGTACCCATCCCGGGTCAGTTTCTGGGCCAGTTTCGGGCCCACGCCATGAATGAATCCAATGGGTCTCGGTGCGAGTAAGGCTTCGGCTTCGTCTGCGCCGATGACAGCAAATCCTCTCGGCTTGTCCAGTTCGCTTGCGGTCTTGGCCAGGAATTTGTTGGTCGACAGGCCAATCGAGACAGTGATCCCGATATCGCGCTCAATCTCTGCTGCAAGCCGGGCGAGGGACACGGCCGGCGGCGCCTTGTGAAGGGTGCCCGTGCCGCTGAGGTCCAGATAGGCCTCGTCGACCGAGACGGGCTGAATCATGGGCGTCAGCGCCTGCATCTTTTCGCGCATCTGGTGGGCGGCGAGCCGGTACTTTTCGCCATTCGGCTTGATCACGACGGCGTCCGGGCAGGCCTTGAGCGCCTTGAACATCGGCATCGCCGAGCGGACGCCATAGAGACGCGCGATATAACAACACGTGGATACGACCCCCCTTTTTCCGCCGCCCACAATGACTGGTCGGTCTTTCAGGGAGGGATCGTCGCGTTTTTCGATGGCTGCAAAGAAGGCGTCGCAATCGAGATGAGCGATGGCCAGCGTTGTGATGTGTTTATTGCGGATTACACGATGCCGCCCGCAGCGAGGGCAGGCAGCGCTGTCGTCGTCTGAAAGGTGAAAACAGTCTCTGCAGAGCGTGTACATGGCCCCGTGTTCATGCCATGTTCCGGCGCCCGCGGCAATCAATGGGACGCAAACACGTAAACCAGTGTTAACGATTTCGGGTGTAGCTGGCAAAAGAGCTCTTAGAATCGTCCCGAATCAGAGGCACCAACTCAATCATGACGAAGTCGCACACCAGGAAAGTTCTGGTTGTTGAGGATAACGAACTCAACATGCGCCTTTTCTGTGACTTGTTGGATGCTTTCGGTTTTGAAACCTTCCAATGTCGCGATGGTGCCAAGGCTGTCGAGATTGCACGCCAGGAACTGCCGGACCTCATCATCATGGATATCCAGCTGCCGGAAGTTTCAGGTCTCGACATCACGCGATGGCTCAAGGACGATGACAAGGTCGCGCACATTCCGGTTCTGGCCGTCACGGCATTTGCCATGCGCGCGGATGAGCAGCGGGTTCGTGAAGCTGGCTGTGAGGGGTACCTTTCCAAGCCCATCCAGATTGCAACCTTCATCAAGGCGGTTGAGGCATTGATGCCCAAGGAGGCAGCGTGACAGCACGCGTCCTCGTCGTAGATGACATCGAAGCGAACCGACGCCTCCTGCAAGCCAAGCTGGAGGCTCAATATTATACGGTCATGCTGGCTGAAAACGGGATCGAGGCGCTCAACATGGTGGAGCGTAGCGAGCCTGACATTATCCTTCTGGACGTGATGATGCCCGGTATGGACGGGTATGAAGTTTGCCGCCGCCTGAAGGAAAACCCTGCCACTGCGCATATACCCGTCGTCATGGTTACGGCCCTGAATGATGCCGAGGATCGCGTCCGGGGCCTGGACGTCGGGGCGGAAGACTTCCTGACCAAGCCGGTTGATGACTTTGCCTTGATGGCGCGTATGGGGGCCATCACCCGATACAATGCTGTTGCGTCAGAGCTTCGCCAACGTCAGGCCAGCGGCCTGCGAGCGGGCATTGATGGCGACGAAAGTCTCAATGTCAAAGACCAGCCAGCACGCCTCTTCGTGGTGGATGACAATCCCAGATCATCGTCGCGCGTCGCTGAAACCCTGCGGTCTGGTGGTCATACGGCCATTACACTGCTGGAGGCGGGCGGCATGAAAGGGTTGAATGAGCTTGGCGTGGATATTCTCGTCCTGTCCATGCTCAGTGATCGTTATGACGCCCTGAAACTCTGTGCGCACTTCAAGATGAATGAAGCGACACGCGCGATTTCAATTCTGTTGATTTGCGATCCGGATGATCGGCCGAGGGCTGGAAAAGGTCTTGATCTGGGTGCAAGCGATGTCATTTTTGCACCCGTCGACAAGCAGGAATTGCTGGCTCGTGTCCGGACGCAGGCACGGCGAACCCGCTATATCGAGGCATTGAGAGACCGCGTGGATCGTGGTCTTGAATTGTCGGTCATCGATCAGCTCACCGGCCTCTACAATCGTCGGTACATGAACAACCAGTTGGAACAATTGATCCAGCGCTCCCAGATGGGCGGACGACCCGTATCGGTGGTTATGGCCGACATCGACCATTTCAAAGCAGTGAACGATACATATGGCCATGATGTCGGAGATGAAGTCCTGCAGGAAGTGGCCAAGCGCCTGAAGGTCAATAGCCGCGTCATGGATGTGGTCTGTCGCCCGGGTGGCGAAGAATTCATGGTCATTATGCCAGATACGCCGGGTGATCTCGCTTGCGCAGCAGCCGAGCGAATTCGACGATCTGTCGCGGCAGAGCCCTTCATAGTGAACAGTGGTGCGCGGGAAATTTCCATTACGCTGAGCGCTGGCGTTTCCACCATTAACGGCGCTCATGATACGATTGCTGATCTGACCAAGCGCGCGGATACGGCGCTCTATCAAGCCAAGTCTGCTGGCCGGAACAGAGTCGAAAGTCTTGCTGCCTGATTGACTTGAGCCGCCGCCCGTCGCAAGGCGCTGCTCATGAATGACCGGTTCTCGGCGTTTCGCCATTCTTCCTATCGCAGATACTTCCTGTCTCGCTTCATGACATCGCTTGCGGCGCAGGTCGTTTCTGTCGCCGTGGCGTGGCAGATGTATGATGTTACCCAGAACGCGGCGCTTCTCGGTTGGATCGGCCTTGTCCAGTTCCTGCCAGCCCTGTTGTTGGTCGTGGTGACAGGTGTCGCATCGGACCGGCTCGGTCGCCGGAATGTCATGGGAGCGTCAGTCAGCGTCGAACTGGTATGCGCCGGGGTGATTTTGGCGCTCGCGCTGACGGGACGATTTGATCCTCTGATCGTTCTCGCGACCCTCACTGTCTTTGGTGTCGCACGCGCATTCTATACGCCTGCTTCGTCGAGTCTTGCGGTCAATTTGGTGCCGCGTGAAGACTTCGCCAATGCTGTGGGCTGGCTTGCATCATCCTGGCAGGCGGCGTCGATCCTCGGACCAGTGGCAGGTGGATTGTTATATGGTGTCGGGGCGGGGTTTGCGTATGGAACGGCTGTCAGCCTGTTTGCCATATCGGCCATCCTGATTTTCTCGATCCCGAAACCTCCCCAGCGTATCGAGCGCGAACCAACGACACTCAACGTGCTGTTGGGCGGGTTCAAATATGTGTTCAATCAGAAAGTTGTGCTGGGCGCGATCTCTCTGGATTTGTTCGCTGTGTTGCTGGGCGGCGCCGTGGCGTTGCTGCCGATCTATGCGCGGGACATATTGGAAATTGGTGAAGAGGGGCTTGGCTTGTTGCGCGCGGCGCCCGGCATTGGCGCACTCATCATGCTGGCGATCATCACGGCGTTTCCGATCAAGGATCATGCCGGCCTGATACTATTCGTGTCGGTCGCGCTCTTCGGGATTTCCACCGTCGTGTTCGGGTATTCGAATGTCGTCTGGCTATCCATCGTCGCGCTGATCTTCGTTGGAGCCTTCGACATGGTGTCGGTCTATATCCGCGAAGTTCTCCTGCAGCTCTGGACACCTGACCAAGTGCGCGGGCGGGTCAATGCCGTGAACTCGATTTTCCTGGGCGCGTCCAATGAACTGGGCGAGGCGCGGGCCGGATTCATGGCCGCCAAATGGGGCGCGGTCTTCACGGTCGTAGCGGGCGGCTATGCGGCCGTCGGCGTGGCTGCGGCTTGGTCAGTCCTGTTCCCCGGTATCCGCAAGACACGAGACCTGCATCATGGCGTGCCGGAAGAATAGGCAACAAAAAACCCGCTCTAGTGGAGCGGGCTTTTCGAACAATGCATGAAAAACAAGGATCTTACTTGATCTTGCCTTCCTTGAATTCGACGTGCTTCTTCGCGACCGGGTCGTACTTACGCTTGACCATTTTTTCGGTCATGTTGCGTGGGTTTTTCTTCGTCACGTAGAAGAAACCGGTGTCGGCCGTCGAATTGAGGCGGATCTTGATGGTGGCTGGTTTGGCCATGACGAATGCTCGCTTGTGTTAGCGTCTGAAACTGGAAAGCGGCTTAATGGAGATGTGCGCGTCGGAAGTCAAGCGCCATTGCTGCTAGAGGCGGTCGGTCGAATGTCCGCTGCGGGTCCAGCGCAGGAAGGGCGGGCCCCGATTCAGCGACGGCTTGTCCAGTCTTTCCTCGATTTCCCCCAGCATGAACCGGGTGACATTAGGCAAATCGAGCGCCAGTGCGTCTTTCAGGGTGACCCATTGCAGGTCAGACAATTCCGCGCCGTCGACGGGCGGACGCTCATCAATCAGAGCATCTTCGGCGTTCGCCATGAAGAATCGCGCGTCGAATCGCTTCGGTCGATAGGGCGGCGTGATGGCTCGGCCGATGAAGGTCAATGGGGACAGGTGAGGCGCTGCGTCGAGTTCATGAAAAGGTTTCCAGCCGATTGGGTGCCTGTCTGGCATCTCGGCGTCGCGCGCCACCAAGAGGCCGGTTTCCTCGAATGTTTCGCGTATGGCTGTCAGGGCGAAGGCACGCGGCTTGCGGCGCGTCTGGATGCGCAGGAGACGTTCCTGCTGGGCGTCCAGTTCGCAATAGGAGACGGCCTTGCCATCCTGTGGGTCCACACGGCCACCGGGGAAGACGTATTTGTCTGGCATGAAGGCATGACGCGCCGAGCGCTTACCCATCAGGACGCGAGGTTCGGCGGCGTCCCGGCGGACCAGTATGAGTGTGGCGGCGTCTTTCGGGCGGGGACTGCGTTTGCGAGTCTCGATGACATCGCCATCATCTTCCTTGTCAAATGCGGAGCCCATCAGCGTATCTGAGTGCGGATTCGAATTCATGTCCAAACTATTTCCGGCTCTTGCGCTTGTGCTTGGGCAGCGTCTTCTTGTTGAACTTCCCTTTGCCGGGGCGCTTACCCGTTGGCTTGCCGGGGCCGGTCTTTCTGCGCGGGGGACGACCGCGGCCTGTATCATGGCGCTCGCGTGCCTCCCGGCGCCCTTCCGGGGCTGGCATCGGGTCGGATAGCATTTCGAGCAGGAGGCCACCTTGAAGAGGGGTAACCTCTTTCAGCTTCACCCGAACGATCTGACCGAGACCATAGGTCTTGCCTGATCCCCGCGCATAAATCTGCATGGCGGTGTCATCATGCACCCAATAATCATCGGAGATAGATGAAATCGGGACGAACCCGTCTGCACCTGAGCCAGCCAGCGCGATGAATAGCCCTGCGCCAGTGACGCCCGTGATGCGTCCCTCAAATTCACTACCAACTCGATCCGCAAGGAAAATGGCAAGGTAGCGGTCGGTGGCCTCGCGTTCAGCGGCCATGGAACGGCGCTCGGTATCTGAGATGTGCTGAGCCATCTCCTCCAGCCGTACCGACATGTCCTTGGACAGGCCGTCCGGGCCGAGCCCGAGCGAAGCGATCAGCGCGCGGTGCACGATCAAGTCAGCATAGCGCCGGATCGGTGAAGTAAAGTGCGCGTAGCGGATAAGGTTCAGGCCGAAATGGCCCAGATTCTCTTCCGAATAGATCGCCTGAGCCTGTGTGCGTAGCACCATCTGGGTGACCATCTGGTCGTAATCGCCATCGCGGATATCGCCAAGCAGACGGTTGAAATTCTCGGTCTGCGGGCGCTGGCCGATATTCCATTTCATGTCGATGGTCTGCAGGAATTCGGCGAAGGCGGCGATCTTCGCATCTGTGGGCGTGTCGTGGACACGATAGATCAGCGGGCTTTTCTGCTTTTCCAGGGTTTCAGCGGCTGCCACGTTCGCCTGGATCATGAATTCCTCGATCAGGCGGTGGGCGTCGAGACGTTCCTTGGTAATGATGCCTTCGATTTCGCCATCCTCGGAAAACACGATGCGACGCTCGGGCAGGTCGAGATCCAGCGGAGAGCGATCGTCCCGTGCCTTGGAAAGCGCTGCATAGGCGCCCCAGAGCGGCTTCAGGACGGTTTCCAGCATGTCGCCAGCCTTGCCGCCCGGCTTGCCGTCAATCGCCGCCTGAGCTTCCTCATAGGAGAGCTTGGCTGCTGACTTCATCATGCCGCGAATGAAACGGTGCGAGCGCTTGGAGCCCGACTTGTCGAAGATCATCTCTACCGCCATGCAGCGGCGCAGCTCGCCCTCGCGCAGGGAGCATTCATCCGCTGACAGTTCAAACGGCAGCATCGGGACCACGCGGTCCGGGAAATAGGTCGAGTTGCCGCGCTTCAGCGCTTCGCGATCGAGCGGCGAGTCTGGCGTGACGAACGCCGCCACGTCGGCGATGGCGACGATCACGCGCCAGCCATCATCCAGCTGTTCGGCGAATACTGCGTCATCATGGTCGCGCGCATCATGCGGGTCGATGGTGATGAGCGGGGTTTTTGTCAGGTCCTCACGCTCCGCCGCAGCGGGTTTTGGATTGCGGGCCTGTTCCAGCGCCGCTTCAGGGAAGTCGACCGGGATGCCATGGGCATGAATGGCCAGCAGGCTGGCTGAGCGGGGATCGCTGATATGGCCGATCACTTCGCGGATCACGCCGAGATTGGGACCATATTGCCGGCGGCCCTGTGGCTTGGGCGTTGTGACCACGAGATCGCCATCCTCGGCACCATTGCGGTCAGCGTCCTGAATCAGGAATTCGCGGCGCTCCTTGCGATTGGCCGGGGTAACCTTGCCGCCGCGGGGGCCTTGCGAATACATGCCAACGAGCGAATTGGTCAGCTGTTTTTCCAGCACGGTCAGGGCCCGGGCCTGCCAGTCGCCATCGACCTGGGTGATCTTGCACAGGGCGCGGTCGCCTTCGCCGGGCTCGGTGGCCTCACCTTTCTGCTTACCGGACAGGCCGGAATAGATGATGTCCGGCCCAAACGGACCATTGTCGCCAAGCGCCTTGCCGATCAGATCGCCATTTTCGTCGGTATGGGTGAATTGGACAACGCCAGTCGAAGGGGGGCGATCCGCCTGGGACCAGGCGCGTTTGCCTGTCCGTTCCAGCGTGCCATCGGCCTCCAACTCCTTCAGGATTTCGCGCAGCACGGCGCGTTCGCGGCCTTTTACGTGCAGGCCGCGGGCAATGTCCTGTTTGGTCGTTGCGTTCGGATTGTCTCGAATGAAATCGAGCACTGTTTTCTTATCTGGGAAACTCATACCGCCCATATAGGGGGACTCGCAGAAAAATGCGCGGGGGTTTTATGCAGCCAGTCTAATCGGAAAAAAACGATCTTAATAATATACGAGCGCACGCCACAGCATTGTCGGTAGTGTCACCGAAAACTTCTTTTGTTTTTTCAAGCCTGCCAGTCCGTATATATACTTGGCATGCATAATTGTGCTCAGAGTGCTTATACGGTTCACTTACCTGAACCTGAATACAAGGCCATTCCGATGTATGCTCAGTATTCAAGGAATAAACCTCTAGAAATCGCTTCTACACTTCCGCTCACAATTCCCATATGCGTTTATAGCTGCTGAGTAGCAAGAGGCACGTGACGCTGGGTCGGGATGAATTCGGCAATAGGCCACTGCCGAATTATACCAAAAGTCGCAATCCTTTTCACAATGCAGGTAGTCAGGGGTGCCATAACCGAATCCCTGACCGTTATTTGTCCGCAGGTTTATTACGTCTTCGTTGAAGAACCTGTCCAACATATCATCGGTAGACCAGCTGAAATCATCTTCTGGCGGGCAGTTGAGTCCCAAACATACAGTTTGCGACATAGCGGGTGCGGGTGTTGCGCAAAGAAGTAGCGATGTAATTGTGGCGCGGATGAGTTGGCTAGGTTGCATGTTTCCCTCCAAATTTTGAATAATTTATCGGGGAAACGAAAAATAGTCTAAATAGAAATTTGAGAATGTTTTGTGATCATCCTAGATCATTCTCCGCTCCTGGCACGTAGGCTAGTGTGCAATTCTGCCTATCGAAGGCTGCATTATTACGGGGCTTCCGGCAGTGACATCACGTCTACGGGTGTAAGGGCGAAGGATCCGGCGTGTGCGCCCCATGTGCCGACCAGAACTTCATAGTGCAGGTGGCGCGGTATCAGGTAGCTGGCCGTATTCCCCATAGTACCAAGATATTGGCCGGTTGTGACCAGATCGCCTTCCCGCGTGTCTGCGAACCCTTCGAGATGCGCGTAGCGCGTAAACACGCCGCGGCCATGCTCCAGGACGATCATGTTGCCATAATCGCGTCGGTATCGCTGCCGGCGAATCTTGCCATCGGCGGCGGCAAATACGGGCACCGGATCCAGGCTGTAGAAGTCCAGGCCTTTGTGAAGGCCACCGTTCCGGGGGCCGAAGACGGATGACAGGCATCCGCCGCCGACTGGGGCGGTGGCAAGCCGTATATGGCCCTCCGCCAGCACAAAGCGCTTATAGTCGGTGACTACGAGGTCTTGATCGACATTCGCTCCAATGCTCGGCGCCATCCCCTTGCACGCCGTCAGCGTATCCAGAAACCCCGTCGGGCTTGGCGCAAGCGACATGAGCGTTGGCGGGATATCCGGGGCCGGAGACGGGCGCGGGATTTCCTCCAGATCGATCACTTCAGACGGTCGATCCAAGGCCGCAATCGTCTTGTCCAGTTCTTGGGCGATCAGAACCGAGGCGAGCGTAACCGCTCCCAAGAATGCCAATTTCTCTAAAACAGGCATGATGCAACCCCTAATTCCGCGAGGCGGGAACAGTAAACTATTGGCAGGCCAATCCCTCAACCGGAGGCCGACCGAAAGTGTTCCGGTGACCGTCGATTGAGCTCATTGCCTTATGGATTAATCCTTTTTTGCGGCAGGCGCTTTTTTCTTCGCAGGCGCCTTCTTCTTGGCAGGGGCTTTTTTCTTGGCGGGAGTCTTCTTGCCGCCCTTGGATGCCTTGGCGTTGATCAACTCGATGGCCTGTTCCAGCGTGACCGCATCCGGTGTCACATCCTTGGGCAGGGTCGCATTGGTCTTGCCATGCTTCACATATGGCCCATAGCGGCCTTCGAAGACTTCGATTGCGCCGCCATCCGGATGATCGCCGAGAGTTTTCAGAGCGGCGGCTCCGCCACGGGCTCCCTGTTTGGCGCGTTTGTCGGCGATCAGTGTGACGGCGTGGTTCAGGCCGATGGTGAAGACATCGTTCGGATCCTTGAGGTTCGCATAGGTCTTGCCATGCTGAACATAGGGGCCGAAGCGACCGAAATTGGCAAGGATCGGTTCGTTGTCTTCCGGGTGTTTGCCGACTTCGCGGGGCAGCATCAGCAGTTCGACTGCACGGTCGAGCGTGATGTCCTGCGGGTTTTCCTTTTCGGCCTTGGTCAGCGAAGCACGCTTTGGCTTCTCGCCATTCGCCATTTCGACATAGGGACCGAACCGACCGGTCTTCAGATAGATCATCTCGCCGGTATCGGGATGAAGACCCAACTCGTTGCCGTCTGGATTGATCGCTGCGGCGGCGTCGCCATCTGCGCTGAACTGGCGGGTGAACTTGCACTCAGGATGGCGTGAACAGCCGACGAAAGCGCCAAAGCGGCCCAGCTTCATTGAAAGCTCGCCTTCCTTGCAGAGCGGGCACTGGCGCGGGTTCTCGATCGGATTGCCGTCCGCATCTTGGCGCGGGAACACATAGGCTCCGAGTTCCTCGTTGAGAACGTCCAGAACCGCTGAGACACGAAGGTCTTTCGTCTCGTCGATATCGGCGGCGAATTGCTGCCAGAATTCCTTCAGAAAGGCTTTCCAGTCGAGCTTGCCATCAGAAATGATGTCCAGCTTCTCTTCGAGCCCGGCGGTGAAATCATATTCCACATAGCGCCGGAAGAAGTTCTCAAGGAACGCCGTCACGAGGCGTCCCTTGTCCTCGGGGATCAGCTGTTTCTTCTCGATGCGGACATAGTCGCGATCTTCCAGCGTGGAGAGGGTCGACGCATATGTAGACGGGCGGCCGATGCCGAGCTCTTCAAGCTTCTTGACCAGTGAGGCTTCCGTGAAGCGTGGTGGCGGTGTGGTGAAGTGCTGGCTGGCCTCGGCCTTCAGCAGGTCCGCATGCTGGCCTTCTTCCATCTTGGGCAGGCGATTTTCGTCATCGTCGCCATCATCGCCTTCATCGCGACCTTCGGTGTAGAGCTTGATATAGCCATCAAACACCAGGACCTGACCGGTCGAGCGCAGGACCGCGCGCTTGTCCTTGGAGGTCATGTCGATGGTGGTGCGCTCGAAGCGGGCGGTTTCCATTTGCGAGGCGACCGCGCGTCGCCAGATGAGCGTGTAGAGTTTCTTCAGGTCGCCATCGCCATGATAATCTTCCGGGCGAAGGTCGAAATTGGTCGGCCGGATGGCTTCGTGCGCTTCCTGGGCGTTCTTGGCCTTCGAAGAATAGCGGCGGGTCTTTTCCGGCAGGTAACGCGCGCCATAGTTCGACTGGATCATGGACCGGGCTGCCGCATAGGCTTCCTCGGCCATGTTTACGCCATCGGTACGCATATACGTTATGCGACCTTCTTCGTAGAGCTTCTGGGCGGCCTGCATCGTCCGCTTGGCGTTGAAGCCGATCTTGCGGGAGGCTTCCTGTTGCAGCGTGGACGTGATGAAGGGTGGGGGTGGATTGCGCTTGACCGGCTTGGCCTCAACCGAGGTGACGGAATAGCCGCCGATCTGGACAATTTCCAGCGCCTTGTCGGCGTCGCCCTTGTTGCCCAGCGTGAACTTTTTCAGCGTTTCGCCGTCGAGACTATAGAGGCGCGCTTCAAAGTCGGTGCCGTCTGGTGCGCGCAGGTTAGCCGCCACATTCCAGTACTCTTGCGGCCGGAACATCTCGATCTCGTTCTCGCGGTCGCAAACGATGCGCAGTGCCACAGACTGGACGCGGCCAGCCGACCGGCTACCCGGCAATTTGCGCCACAGGACCGGCGACAGGTTGAAGCCGACCAGATAGTCGAGTGCGCGGCGCGCCAGATAGGCATCGACCAGTTCGCCATCAATCTGGCGGGGATGTTCCATTGCGGTCGTGACTGCATTCTTGGTGATCGCGTTGAAGACGACACGCTCGACTGGCGTGTCCTTCTTCAGGGCGCGGCGCTTGCGCAAGGCTTCCACGAGGTGCCAGCTGATGGCTTCGCCTTCGCGATCGGGGTCGGTCGCGAGGATCAGCGTGTCGGCTTCTTTCAACGCCGCTGCGATCTCGGAGATACGCTTGGACGATTTGGAATCTGCCTCCCACACCATCGCGAAATCATCGTCCGGATCGACCGAACCATTCTTGGAGGGAAGGTCACGGATATGCCCGTAGGACGCCAGGACCTTATAGTCCTTGCCGAGATACTTGTTGATGGTTTTCGCCTTTGCGGGCGACTCGACGACGACAAGTTTCATGCGCTTACCTCTTTAAGGCGGCGAGAGATGGGGTCGGGAGACAGGCCCTGTCAAGGCCGGGTTGTAATTAGCCGTCTTCCCGATAGGCGATGAAGGTGAGCGTGCAGAACAGCACAAAGAGTGGCGGGCTCCATGCTGCGATCACGGGGGGCGCCGCACCTGTTGCCCCGAGGCTGGAAGAGAATTGAGTGAAGAAATACAGCCCGACCGCTGCGAGCGACCCGATGGCCAGAAGCTGTGAATTTCCACCCATTCGCTGCAGGCGCAGGCACACAACGGCGCCGATCAGCGCCATCGCCACAAACAGGGCCGGCAGGGCCATGAGCGCGTTGAGGCGCATCTTGTAGCGCGAAGCGTCCAGGCCAGCGGCTTGGGTCTGGCGAACGAAATGCGGCAATTGCCAGAAGCCAATCGTGTTGGGAGATGCAAATTTGTCGAGCAGCGTCACCGCGTCCAGTGTCGTGGGGATGGCGAGATTTTCCTTGAACTCGGGTGGAGCGTTCGGAACATTTTCGATTACGCCTTCAAGCTGCCAGAAGCCATTGCGCAGAATCGCACTATCCGCGTCGATCCGGCGGGCAAAGGCGTAGTCATTGGTCGGTCGCCCATCTGCGTAGAGGCGCTCTTCCTGGATCATCTTCACATCCTGAAGATTCACCCCGCCTTCGGCGACGCGCTTGGCGTGAATGACAATCTGGTTGGTTTCGTCACCCTGGCGCAACCAGATGCCTGTATCGGAAACCGAAAGGGTCGGACGGCCTTCATTGAGCAGGCGGTCGCGCGTCTGCTCAAAGGACTCGGTCAGTTTCGCCGCAAACGGATTGAGCACCATCATTGTGAACAGGCCGAGGACCACGCCGAGGACCATGACCGGGGTCAGGAAGCGCCACGCCGAAATGCCGCTGGCGCGGATGATGGACAATTCCGACCGACGATTGAGCCGGGTGAAGGCCATCATGGAGGCGATCAGCAGCGCAAAGGGCAAGGTTTGTTCGACAATTTGCGGCAGTTTCATCAGGGACAGGTTGAGCGCGCCAAGAATGCTGAGGCGTACATCGCCGCCCACTGTGCGCAGTTGCTCGACCACATCGATCATGAGAATGGCCAGCAGGAGGATGCCCAGCACAAGGGCCAGTCCCATGAGGCATTCCTTCAGGATGTATCTCTGTATCTTGGAAAATAGAGGCATCAGCTGGTGGCTCCGGTCGGGTTCCGGAATAACTCAAGTGGTGGGCGATCGACCTTGCCGAGGTGGCGCCCTCTCGCAAAATAGATATAGCTGAGGATTGCAATGATGCCGAGCGGGACGAGCCATTGCAGCACATTGAGCGCCGGATCATTCGCGGCGGCCGATTGCAATACCAACTGCACAATCAGAACGCCGATGGCACCACCGGTCGCCCAGCCAATCCGCTTGCTGTAGCCCTTGCGGCTGAAATCCCCGCCGAGCACTGCAAAGATCGCCAGCAGCGTCATGACGATGTTCAGCAAGGGTGTGGTCAGGCGACTGTGCGCTTCCGCCAGCAGGGAGTCTATTTCCTTGAGTTCGAAATAATTGGTTCGGTCCACGAAGAACAATTCATAGAGATATTTGTCCGATGCCTTCAGGACGAGGTCTGAGTCCTCTTTCATGAAGTCAGTCAGATCGAACAAGTATTGGTCGAATTCCAGGATCGATAGCTGGTTGTTTGCGTCGAGCTGTTGGCTGGTCGCATCCCGCAGCAGGAGTGTTGGGCTGCCTTCGACTTCAATCAGCGCGGCGCTGCGCGCGAGAATGTCAGTGGGGTTCTCCGGATCGGTCATGTCGGAGATCAGCACGCCACGCAGTTCGCCGCCGGCCTGTTCGCGCGCATAGAAGGTCAGCCGGTCCCCATTGGAGGTAAACTGACCGGGCCGGATCAAGGCGGCAGCCAGATCGGCGCGCGCTGTCGCCACGGTTTCGCGCATGGCGCGTTGAGCGGCGGGCTGGACCCAGAGGTTCACGGTCAGGTGTGCGACGAGACAAAGCACGGCGAGCCGCATGATCGGTGAAGCGATCTGCCAGCGGGTCATGCCGGCGGCCTGCGCGACAACGATCTCGCTATCCTTGTGTATGCGGTTCAGCGACCAGACCGTTGCCACGAACAGGGCGAGCGGGGTCAGAAGCGCTATGATCTGCGGTGCGCCGAGCATGACAATATAGAAATAGGTGATCGCAGACTGGCGGTTTTCCAGAATCAAATCGGTGCGTGAAAGCCCTTGGGCCAGCAAGGCCAGCATGGCGAGCCCGCCAATGATGATGACCACAGCCTTCAGGACTTCGAAAAACAGGTATGTCTGGACTTTGGTCATAAGGCGATTAGCAGGCTTTTCGCAGAATCCTTCAGAAAGGGGTGATATTTCCCTAGCTAACGAGTTGCGCAACGCGCGTCGACGTTTAGTTTCCGCTGCAAATGGAGAATCCACACATGAAAATCACATTTGCTGAAAGTGCCAAGGCCGACATCATCGCCTTTCTGGTCGATGAAGACGGGGATCTTCCCGAAGCTGCGGCCGCGCTGAACGAAACCACAGGCGGTCTGTTGTCAGAAGCCATGGACGGCAGCCGGTTCAGTGGCAAGAAGGACCAGCAGGCCTTTATCGTTCTGCCCAAGGGCAGCGATGCTCGACGTGCGGTGCTGATCGGTGCAGGCAAGAAGGACAAGCGCGATGCGCGCGTTCTCGAAGGCCTCGGTGCCAATCTTTACAAATCCCATTCCAGCAGCGGTTTCAAATCTCTCGCGGTCCATGCTGGTTCTGCAGAAGATGCTGCGCGCATTGCGCTCGGTGCGAAGCTCGCCAGCTATCGCTTCGATACATATTTCACCAAGCTGAAAGATGACCAGAAGCCAAGCCTTGAAAGCGTGACACTGGTGGTCTCCGATGTGCCTGCGGCAGAAGCGGCATTCGTGCCGTTGAATGCGGGCGCCGAAGGCACCAAGCTTGCGCGCGATCTGGTCAACATGCCACCGAACGATCTCTATCCGGCCAGCTTTGCAGAGAAGTGCCGCGAGCTGGGCCAGTATGGTGTTCAGGTCGAAGTGCTCGGCGAAGCGGAGCTTGCCAAACTCGGCATGAATTCCATGCTTGGCGTCGGTCAGGGCAGCGTCAAGGAAAGCCAGCTCGGCGTGATGAAATGGATGGGCGGCGCCGAAGGCGAAGACCCGGTGATCCTGATCGGCAAGGGCGTGTGCTTCGACACGGGCGGCATCTCGTTGAAGCCCGGACCGGGTATGGAAGACATGCGCGGGGATATGGGCGGCGCAGCGGCTGTGACCGGTGCAATCCGCGCGCTGGCCGAGCGCAAAGCCAAGGTCAATGTGATCGGTCTCGTGGGTCTGGTTGAGAATATGCCGGATGGCGACGCGATCCGACCGGGCGACATTCTCAAGTCGGCTTCCGGACAGACCATCGAAGTCCAGAACACCGATGCTGAAGGCCGTCTCGTGCTTTGCGATGTGCTCTGGTATGCGCAGGAGCACTTCAAGCCAAAGGCAATGGTGGATCTCGCCACGCTGACCGGCGCGATCGTGATCTCGCTCGGCCATCACCATGCCGGCCTGTTCACTGAGAGCGACGATCTGGCGAATGAGCTCTCCAAGGCTGGCCAGACCGAAGGGGAGCGCGTGTGGCGCCTGCCGCTCGGGCCAGAGTATGACTCGCTGCTGAAGTCGAAATTTGCCGACATGCGCAATATTGGCGGCCGGGCCGCTGGCTCGATCACGGCGGCACAATTCCTGAAGCGCTTCGTGAAAGAGGGCGTGAAATGGGCGCACCTCGACATCGCAGGCGTCGCTTGGGTCGAGGGTGAGAAGGCCGCCTTCGATGTGAGCTGGGCATCCGGCTTCGGCCCGCGCCTGCTCGATCGCTGGATCGCGGACAATTACGAGAACTAGGTGATGTCAGAGGCGCCGAAGCCTGAATGGTGGTTTTACCATCTCTCCCGCACCACGCTGGAGCAGGCTGCGGCGCCGCTGATGCAGAAATGCCTTGATGTTGGTTGGCGCGTTCTGGCGGTCAGCCCGAGTGTCGAGCGCCGGGCGGCGCTGGATGCGAGCCTCTGGACTTTCGACGAGAAGACTTTCCTGCCGCATGGTCAGGCCGAGGCGCCGGGGCTTGATCCTGCGCGCCAGCCGATCCTGCTTGCAGGCAAGCCGGAGAATTTGAACCAGGCCGATGCGTTGTTCCTGATGGACGGGACGAAGGCGCCCGTCGATGCGCCCTATACGCGCTGCATGGTCATGTTCGATGATGGCGACACGGACACGCGCAATCTGGCCCGCCAACAGTTCAAAGCGGCCAAGGATGCCGGGCTGGTGACCCGATATTTCCAGCAGACGCCAAGTGGCGGCTGGCAGGAGGCAGGCAAGTAGGCGTCAGGCCTTTTTCACAAATTCCGATTTAAGGCCCATCTGGCCAATGCCGTCGATGCGGCAGTCGATATCGTGATCGCCGTCGACGAGACGAATATTCTTGACCTTGGTGCCGCGTTTGACGACTGAGGACGAGCCCTTGATCTTGAGGTCCTTGATGACCGTGACGGTGTCGCCGTCTGCGAGCGGGTTGCCGTTCGAGTCCTTGATGACTGGTGCGTCCGTTGCAGTTGTCGTGTCTGCGCTCCATTCATGGGCGCATTCCGGGCAGATCAGCAGCGCGCCGTCTTCATATGTGTATTCGGAATCGCAATTGGGGCAGGGAGGCAGCGCGCTCATGGGTCGGATCCTTGTCGAAATTCAGGCCCCAGCCCCTATGCCTCTCGGGCCGCCTGCGCAATAGCGGCCTTCGATGCTTGCCCCGCTGGGCCCGCCCCGCTATAGGCCGCGCCAGAACCCTTTTTTCCCTTTCAAGCAGGATGTCATCATGGCTGTTCAGCGCACTTTTTCCATCATCAAGCCGGACGCCACCGAGCGTAACCTGACCGGCGCCGTCAACGCCGTCATCGAGAAAGCCGGTCTCCGCATCATCGGCCAGCGCCGCATCCAGATGACGCAGGCCCAGGCCGAGCGTTTCTATGGCGTCCACAGCGAGCGTCCTTTCTTCGGCGAGCTGGTTGAATTCATGACGTCCGGCCCGGTCGTTGTTCAGGTCCTCGAAGGTGAAAACGCTGTCGCAGCCTACCGCGAAGTGATGGGCGCCACGAACCCGGCCGAAGCCGCTGACGGTACGATCCGCAAACTGTTCGCCAAATCCATCGGGGAAAACACCGTGCACGGTTCGGACTCCGAAGAGAACGCTGCAATCGAAATCGCGCAATTTTTCTCCGAAGCTGACATCGCTGGCTAAGGCGACGCCTTCGGGCAATGAGAATTCAGAGAGGGCCCGCCGCAAGGTTGGGCCCTTTTCTTATGACCAAGTTTAGCTCTTCGACGGCGAACTATCTTCATTATAGAGCCCAATGATATATTTGTGAATATAGCATGACGACCGGTTTCCAAGCTCTAGACATTCCGCAATTTTTCAAGGCTACCCCCTGACAACTCCCCTTATATAGCCGCCCTGATCGGCGGAGGATCGGACGATGTCGGCCGCATCTTTCGACGCGATTGCTACTTCCAAATTAAGTGGATGTTTGCTTATTTCTCGTTGGAAAAGATCTGGGTCCATCTTATTGAGTTCGTCAGTCATCTCATTGATCTTCTGATCACTTATTTGGCGAATTAGAGAATGAGCGAGTTCGATTTGTTTGCGAGCACGAGCTATCAGTTTTTTGTCCCTCATCTGTCGTCGGGTCACGACACCAGGTCTTGCGTTTCCCTTTGTTGTTTGGAGGATAACGACTTCTACATGCCACAAGCCCTGGTAACTCCCACCGAAGCCAAAGTGCGCGATGGCTTCGTCTCTTAGGTCGACTAGTTCCTCATGCACAACTAGTTCTTCTGGGCTGAACCTTGTGCGTAGATCGAAGTTTCGCCGTTGCTTGGAAGTCGTCTTCGTGGCGCGTGCATAGAGCATGATCGCGCTGTTTAGTAGTGCTGCCTCTGTGACATGACGATTTATATCACTAGTATCGGGAGTAGCCACGAGCACGTCCAGTGCGTCCATGCTCTCAAGAGCGATGGCGAGATCGGTGTGTAACGAGGCGAGATCTTGAACTCGTCGAATTTTGCCCACTAAAGGTTTCAGCCGGCTCTCAGTCATGAGGCGTTCCGAGAGGGCTGTAAGATTAAATGTTTTTGCCATTTTTCATTATAACATATTTTGCTGGCCCCAGCACATTTGCCCGGACAGGCAAGGCCTTCCGGTGGATTCGAGATCAGCTTCAAGGCTGGCAGGGTCATGTGTCGGGACGCGGCAGGTGATAAAGCCCGAATTCGTGGCAAAAGCCAGGTTCACTTGCTGCAGGAGGCCCCGGCATGCGCCGGGGACACGGATCGGGGGAGAGGATGATAAACTCGCCACGAACCGCTTCGCGGAATCGGCGCGAGGGCTGGAAATCGAAACCGGGACGCGCAGGGGTGCGTCCGGAGAGATCATCCGATAGCTGAACGATGACGACCTGCCCTGTCGGGGTGACGGCCCAGAGCATTTGGGCGCCGGGGCCACCATTGGCGCGGAACCATGCTCTCAGACGCTGGATGCGCCAGAAGATCACGGGCCAGATGAGCAGGAGATGCCAGGGCAGGCCCGGCATAGGCTGGAAGAGGGAAAAGGCTGGCATCGTGCTGTGAAGGTAGCAGCGTGCTCGCGGCGGTCGGATTGGTGGCGGCGGAGCCCCGCGCCAACGGGAAACCAAGGACGTTTAGGGGGTGGAGAGGCGCACGCGTTTCCACCTGGCAAGCCGCTAGCGGACCTAGTTCTGCGGAAAGGTGTACAGCGCGATTAGCATCGGGATGATACTGAGCCAAGCGGCCGCATAGCTGAGCGTCGTCGGCAGGCGCAGTTTTTCAGCAAAGGCCACCGCGCCGCGATCCGGCACTTCGGAATACGACCGTGTCCAGAGATACCTGATCAGCGGATAGGCCGACATCAGGTCGCCGTTCCCCATCAGGGTCGGATGCTCGGCGTGCTCCCAGAGAACCGGGTGGCGCTTCTTGCTGCCCTTGATGAAAATCCAGGACGTGATGCTTTCTGCTATGAGGCACAGGAAAAAGATGCTGGCGGTCAGGATGAGCAACATGTGAGTCCTCTGTGCTCTCAGGCCCGTGTCTGAATGTCCGCGCAGGCCTTGGCCAGCGCTTCCGGGTAGAGCTGGTGCTCGACCGACAGGAGGCGGGCGGCGAGGCTGTCGGCTGTGTCGCCCGGCAGGATGGGCAGGCTCGCCTGCTGGATGATTTCGCCATCATCGACACCGGGACTGACCCAGTGGACAGTGCAGCCGGCTTCGGTATCGCCCGCATCCAGCGCGCGCTGATGGGTGTCGAGGCCTTTGTACTTTGGCAGCAGCGAGGGGTGGATGTTGACCATCCGGCCCTGCCATTTGTTGACGAACCAGGGTGTCAGGACGCGCATGAACCCGGCCAGTGCAATGATCTCGACGCCTGCCTCTGTGAGCTGTTCGTGCATCGCGCGCTCAAAGGCTTCGCGGTCCTTGCCATAGGTCTTGTGATCTATGGCGGCGGTCGCAATGCCGGCGGCGGTAGCCGTTTCCAGCCCCTTCGCGTCCGGCCGGTTGGACAGGACGAGGACGGGCTGGGCCGGATAGGCCGGGTCCCGCGCCGCCTCCAGGATGGCTTCCATATTGGAGCCGCGCCCGGAAATCAGGATGGCCAGTTTCAGGCGGGTCATGCGGGGGCGAGGTCTCCGAGCACGACCGGGGTCTCGCCCATCAGGCGCAGCTGGTTCATCACGATCTCGGCCATGTCCGGCTCGACGGAGAAGACCATGCCGATGCCCATATTGAAGGTGCGATGCATCTCATCCAGCTCGACGCCGCCGGCTTCCTGAAGCCACTGGAAGACCGGGCCGGGCGTCCAGCTGTCTCTATCAATACGGGGTACGAGATGATCGGGGCACATGCGCGGCGTGTTTTCCGTCAGGCCGCCGCCGGTGATGTGGGCAAGGCCATTGATCAGGCTGCCCTTGATCAGCGGCAGGGCGGCTGCGGAATAAAGCCGGGTCGGGGTCAGCAGGGCTTCGCCGAGCGTGCCGTCGGAGAAAGGCGAGGCGGCCTCGTAGGAGAGGCCTTCACGCTCGACGATGCGGCGGATCAGGGAATAGCCATTTGAATGCGGGCCGGACGAGGCGATGCCGATCAGCACGTCGCCTGCGGCCATGTCGCCCATGCGGGGAAGGACCTTGGCGCGGTCGACGGCGCCGACGACGAAGCCTGCGAGGTCGTAATGGCCGGGCGGGTACATGCCGGGCATTTCAGCGGTTTCGCCGCCGACAAGGGCGCAGCCGGACTGGCGGCAGCCTTCGGCGATGCCCGCGACGACCGCTTCGGCGATGCCGGCTTCGAGCTTGCCAGTTGCGAAATAATCCAGGAAAAACAGCGGCTCGGCCCCTTGGGCGAGCACGTCATTGGCGCACATGGCGACGAGGTCGATGCCGACCGTGTTGTGGATGCCGGTTTCGAAAGCCAGCATCAGCTTGGTGCCGACGCCGTCTGTGCCAGAAACCAGGACAGGATCCTCATAGCCGGACGCTTTCAGGTCGAACAGCGCGCCGAAGCCGCCGAGCCCGCCCATGACGCCTGCGCGTGCGGTTGCCTTTGCCAGCGGGCCAATGGCCTCAACCAGCCTTTCTCCTGCCTCAATGTCGACACCGGCATCACGGTAGGAAAGGGGAGTTTTGGATGTATCGCTCATGATGACTCGCGCGTTAGCATGGGGAAAACGTCTCTGCCAGTGCCGCTTGCGGTTCCAGCCCCAGCTCTGGCTTGCTACAAGAGGTCTAAACGGAGGCCGTTGACCATGATTCGTATCCTTATTGCGTCCCTTTTCGCCCTGGTTGCCCTCGGGTTGGGCGCCTCCGCTGATACGCGGGATGTCTACACGGTTTCAGATATCGAAGTGGACGAATCTGCCGGCACGCTGATCGAGGCGCGTGAGCGTGCCATGGCTGCAGCCCGGATCAAAGGGGCCCGGGTACTGATCGACCGGATCACATTGGCCGATGACCGTGTGTCTGCCGGGGGCATCCCAATCGATGCCGCACTCGCGAACCGCTTGTCAGCGGCCGTGGATGTGCAGGAAGAGACGGCCGGGAACGGTCGCTACAAGGGCACGCTGGCGATGGTCTATAATCCGCGCATGGTGCGGGCGCATCTGGAATCGCTCTCGGTGCCTTATGTTGACACGCAAGGCCCCAAAGGACTGTTGATCCCGTTGGCGTCATCGGCCGGACTGGAGGCTGCCTGGCGCGAAGCGCTCGGAACAGGCCGCGATGAGACGCTGTCGCCCTATGTGACCTCGAACAGCCCCGGATACAGCGCCTTCAGCAGCTGGATGGAACTGTCACCGGAGGCGTCTGCCATGGGCGCGCGCCGAGGTATTCTGGCGGACCTGTCTGGCCGCGATGGCGCATGGCGCGTCACGGTGTCGACCGTGACGGCAGCGGGCACTGAACCTGTGGGCACGACGCCTTTCGCCCAAACGCTGGACGGCGCAGTCGATGCGATGCTCGGACTGCTCGATGAAAACTGGAAGCGTACCTCGGTGATCCGCAGCGGCGAGCGGACCCCGGCCACGGCGAGTGTGCGCTACACATCTCTGATCGAGTGGAACACGTTGCGCGGTGCGCTGGCCCGGTCGCCTCTGATCTCGGAATTCCGCATTGACGCGATTGCGCGTGACGGGGCGATGGTTGCCTTTTCCTATGCGGGCGATCCACCGCGCCTGCAGAACGATCTGCTGCAGCGCGGGGTTTCCCTGTCCGAGAATGATTATGGCTGGATTGTCCGGTCCGCGGTGTCGTCGTCGGGGGAACCGTGAACCCGGCGAACCCGAACAGGCCCTACAAGCCGAGCCAGCTCAGCCTCGGCTTTCCTGCAAAAGAACCCACGCTTGATGCGCTTCTGGTGACGGAAGCCAATGAGAGCGCTTTGGCGGTGCTCGGCGCGCCGCAGAGTTGGCCGTTTCCTGTCATTTGCCTGTTGGGGCCGCCGCGCTGCGGATTGTCTGTTCTGGCGCGCGCCTGGTGTCAGGAATTTGAAGGCAGCTATCATGTCGCCAAGGAGTTTTCCCGTCTGAAATCACGCGGCCTGGCGGCGCTGGCGTCGGGATTTGTCGCGGTGGACGATGCCGACCGCGTCAAGAAATCCGAGAATTTGTTGACACTGATCAATTCGGCAACGGCTGAAGGCGGGCATGTCCTGCTGACTTCAAAGCACCATCCGAGCCAATGGCAAACCCAGTCAGCCGACTTGAAATCCCGCCTCATGGCACTGCCGGTGATCGAGATTGGGGAGCCTGACGAAAAAATGCTCAAGGCGCGGCTGGAATCCGCTGCCGAGCGCTATTTCCTGAAGCTTGAGCCTGAGGTCATTAAGTATCTGGTACCCCGACTGGAACTTTCTTATGAGGCTATCGAAATATTTATAGAGAAATTGAATGATAAGGTGACCGAAGCGGGCCGGGCACCGTCGGTGCCATTGGCCCGGGAAGTCGTCGAAGAATTGGGCTGGGCCGACCCCGATCAGAGGTCCATGCTGTAGAATTGAATGGAATTGCGGAGTTTGGCATCATGGCCGATGGACAGTCTGGAACCCAGAAGCAGATGATGAATTCGCCGGAGCGGTTCCTGAACCGGGAATTGTCTTGGCTGGAGTTCAACCAGCGTGTGCTGGAAGAAGCGTCGAACACCGACCATCCCCTTCTTGAGCGCCTGAGGTTCCTGTCGATATCGGCGAGCAACCTCGATGAGTTCGAAATGGTGCGCTATGCGGGCCTGCGCGAACAGGTGCGGGCCGGCGTTGTCAAAGCCAGTCAGGATGGCTTGACCCCAGCCGAGCAGGTGGAACGGATTGAAGAGGCTTCCCTGAACCTGATCGCCGAACAGCAAGTGCGCTGGCGCAGCCTCAAGCAGGAACTCAATGCCGAAGGCGTTCATGTGCTGGGCGTGAAGGAACTGAACAAGAAAGACCGGGTTGAGCTGGACAAGTATTTCCGGTCAAACATCTTCCCGGTCCTGACACCACTCGCAGTCGATCCCGCGCATCCGTTCCCGTTCATTCCGAATCTGGGCTTTTCGATTGCGATCAATCTGGTCGCCAAGGGGAATGGAGATGCCCATGTAGGCATCATTCCATTGCCGGCCTTTGTGCGGCGTTTCATTCGCCTGCCCAAAGGCACCAAGGGCAATTTGCGCTTCATTGCGCTGGAAGATGTCATCGGCATGTTCATCGATGAACTCTTTCCCGGGTTTGAGGAGAAAGACCGCTGCCTGTTCCGTGTGATCCGTGACAGCGACATCGAGATCGAGGAAGAAGCCGAAGATCTGATCCGCGAATTCGAAGTGTTGCTGAAGCAACGTCGCAGGGGCCGGATCGTTCGTATCCGAATGCAATCCAGTGCGCCGGAAGACCTGCGCCGACTGATCACGCATGAGATCGGCGCTGAAGAAGCCGACATCGTTCTCTATGATGGCATTCTTGGAATGGCACAGCTATCGGAACTGATTGTCAGTGATCGGCCAGACCTGCAGTTCCCGTCCTATGAGCCGCGCTACCCCGAGCGTATTCGCGAGATGGGGGGTGACTGTTTTGCGGCGATCCGTGCAAAGGACATTCTGGTTCATCATCCATTCGAGACGTTTGATGTTGTAGTCCAGTTCATCCGGCAGGCCGCAGCCGATCCGCAAGTCGTTGCGATCAAGCAGACGCTCTACCGAACAACGGCGAATTCACCGATTGTCGCAGCCCTGGTGGAAGCGGCAGAGGCCGGAAAAAATGTTACCGCATTGGTCGAGATCAAGGCGCGCTTTGATGAAGAAGCCAATTTGCGACTTGCACGCGACCTTGAGCGCGCGGGTGTTCAGGTTGTCTACGGTTTCATCGAGTACAAGACCCACGCGAAAGTGTCGCTTGTGGTGCGCCGCGAAAGTGATGAGCTGCGCACATATACGCATTACGGGACGGGCAACTACCATCCGATCAATGCGCGGATCTACACAGACTTGTCGCTATTCACGGCGGATGCGGCGCTGGGTCGTGACGCCAATCGGCTCTTCAACTTTGTGACGGCCTATCGCGAGCCACCCTCTGTCGGTCCTGTGATGGAAAAGGTTTCCATGTCGCCACTCGACATGAAAGAGAAACTCATCGGGATGATTGAGGCAGAGGCAGACGCGGCGCGCCGGGGCGAACCCTGCGGCGTCTGGGCGAAGATGAACTCGCTGGTCGATGGCGAAGTGATTGATGCGCTCTATTCGGCCAGCCAGGCGGGCGTGCCGATCATTCTGGTTGTGCGCGGCATCTGTTGCCTGCGTCCCGGCGTTCCGGGCTTGTCTGATAATATCTCTGTAAAGAGCATTGTGGGTCGATTCCTGGAACATTCCCGAATTGTCTGTTTTGCCAATGGGGAGGTTCTGCCATCGCCCAAGGCCAAAGTGTTTATCTCGTCTGCGGACTGGATGCCGCGAAATCTGAACCGACGTGTCGAGGCATTGGTGCCGGTTGAAAATCCAACCGTTCACCGTCAGGTGCTGAACCAGATCATGGTCGCCAATCTGAATGACGAACAACAAAGTTGGATCATGGGAGAAGACGGCGTCTATGAGCGAATGGAATTGCGTCCCGATACAGAGACTTTCTCGGCCCACACATATTTCATGGACAATCCCAGCCTGTCTGGACGCGGGAGCGCGCTCGAAGTCAGCCTGCCGCCACGTCTGAAACCTCGCGAAGGCGTTTAGGTTTGATGTTTCCCAAATCAGAACGTGCGGCAATTATCGATATCGGGTCAAACTCGGTACGTCTGGTGATCTACGATGTTCTGGGCGCTTCAATCCTTCCGACCTTCAATGAGAAAGTCATGGCCGGATTGGGTCAGGGCTTGATGCAGACGGGGCAGCTTTCGCCAACTGGTGTTGAATCGGCGTTGAAGGCTCTTGGTCGGTATCGCGCGATCCTGAAAGCCTTGCACTTGAGGCATTACACGGCTGTGGCAACTGCAGCCGTGCGGTCAGCCGAGAATGGTCCGGAGTTCATCAGCCTGGCGTCCAAGGCGCTGGGACGGCGCGTGGTGGTTCTGTCGGGAGAGGATGAGGCACGCTTGTCGGCCGTTGGCGTAGAGGCGAGCTTCCATGCGCCACTCGGCATGATCGGCGATCTTGGCGGATCTAGTCTTGAGTTCAAGCAAATCGGCGGCAAGGCCGCAGACGGGGAGAGCCTGATGCTTGGCCCGCTCTCTCTGGTCGAGGGGGATATTGATCTGAAGGCGCTGCGCCGTACCATACGGGCGGAGCTCAAGACGTCTGATGTGCTGGCAAAATCGACGGGGCGCTTCTATGCGGTGGGCGGCGCATGGCGGACCGTGGCAAAGCTGAACATGCAGATCGAGGACTATTCGCTCAAAGTGCTGCAGGGCTATCAGATGTCGAAATCCCAGGTCGACAAGGCAGCAAAGCTCTGCTTCGACAGCGTAACCAGTTCGACGGCGCGGGCGATGCTGGAAAACGTCGACAAACGCCGCGCCAAGCATTTGCCGGTCGCGGCGATTCTGCTTCAGGAAATTCTTGGCAACAGCCGGTTGGAGGGCGTGACCATTTCCTCGGCAGGCTTGCGGGAAGGCGTGCTGCGGGATGCGCTGGGCGCGCCTTTGCACGATCCGCTGATGGATGGCGCGATCGCGTTCGCGCGGCTGGACAAGAACCAGATCCTGTTCGGCGAAGCGCTGCATGATTTCATCGCGCCGGCCCTGGCCCCCGAGCCGGACTTGTTCGGATCGCCTGCCGCGGACATAAGAATCGAGAAGGCGGCCTGCATGATGGCTGACAGTGCCGGGCGGTTCCATCCGGATCACCGATCCATCATGGCCTATGATCAAGCGCTCAGGGCGCCTTATGTCGGCGTCTCGCACGGCGAACGCGCTCTGATCGCCTATGCCATTGGATGCCGCTACCAGAAAGACTTCAAGAGACCGGATGAGTATGTCGCGCTCACGACGCCGGAGCAGGATGAGCGCGCCCGCCAGATCGGGAGTGCGATGCGACTGGGGGCTGTGTTCTCGGGTCGGTCAGGGCCGATCCTTCAGCGGGCCAGACTGGTTCGCACGCATGATACGCTTCAGTTGAAAGTGTCGAAAGCCGATGAGGCGATGGTTTCGGATACGGTCGAGCGCAGGCTTTCGCAAACGGCGAGCCAGCTGCGTTTGAAATCGGATGTCATTATTAGTTGAGGCTGAGCAGCCTAGACGTCGAACAGTCTGACTTGACCGCCCTCAAAAGATACGGCCAGTTTCCCATTCAGCAGGGCCTGTGCGCGTTTCCCGAACATGTCATAACGCCAGCCTGACATGGCGGCAATTTCGTCACCCGTCTCACCGCGAGCGATCCGGTCGATATCGGCCGCATTTGCGATCAGGCGGGGCACGACGTCATTCTCCTCGCTGACATGCTTGAGGAGCACTTTGAGCAATTCGGGCGCACCAGCGGGGATCTGGGCGTTCTGGACCCGCGGGCCAAGCTCGGGCGCGTACTTGTCTGGATTGTCGATGGCATCGATTGCTGCCTCGAGCAGGCCATTGCCGAATTTCGACCGAATGAACCCATTTGGCACTGCGCGGAGCTGGCCGAAATCGCCCTCGGAGCGCGGTTTCTGGCTGGCGATTTCTTGAATCGCGTCGTCCTTCAGGATCCGGCGGCGTGGTTTGTCCAGTTCTTGCGCCATGGTTTCGCGCCAGGCGGCAACGGCCACGACAATGGCTGCATAGTCTTTCTTCGGCTTTCGCAATTTGAGTCGCTGCCATGCCTTGGCGGGGTCGGTATCGTATTTGGCGGGATCTTCCAGATCTGCCATTTCCTCGCGCACCCATCCCAGGCGTCCAAGCTGTTCCAGCTCATCGCGCATTTTGAGATAGGCGTCCCGCAAATGCGTTACGTCGCCAAGGGCGTAGACCAGTTGTTTCTGGCTGAGTGGACGGCGGGTCCAGTCTGTGAACTGGCTCGATTTGTCGATCTGGCGCTTCAGCACGCGCTGAACGAGATTGTCGTATGAAATCGAATCGCCAAGGCCGAGCGCCATCGCGGCGACCTGGGTATCGAAAATCGGGCCGGGTGGGTGGCCGATCAGACGGTTGAATATTTCGAGGTCCTGACGGGCGGCGTGAAACACTTTTACCCGGTTGTCTGCGGCGATCAGATCGAGGAAGGGACCGATGTCCAAATCCTCGGCCAATGGGTCGATCAGGCCTTCTACGCCGGGGGCGGAGGCTTGGACGAGGCAGAGTTCCGGCCAGTAGGTCGTCTCCCGATGAAACTCGGTATCGACGCAAATAAAGTCGGATTCAGCGAGCTTTCCGCACAGATCTTCCAGTGCGGACTGCTCAGTAATGGGAGTCAGGGTGTTGTCAGTCATCGCGCGCTTGCGTATCGCATCGCCTTGACAATTGCGAGAGCTTGAATGCCTTTCGCGCTTTTATTTCTGTTGGACCGTATTTCCGGAGAAAGTTTCCGATGCACGCCTATCGCTCCCACACCTGTGGGGAACTTCGCAAGTCCCATGTCGGTGAAACCGTAAAACTGTCTGGCTGGCTTCACCGTCGCCGCGATCATGGCGGGGTGATGTTCATCGACCTGCGCGATCATTACGGCCTGACGCAGATCGTGTTCAATCCGGGCTCACCTGGTTTCGGCACGGTTGAGCGACTGCGTGCGGAGAGCGTGATCACGCTGGAAGGCAAGGTCGTGGCCCGCGATGAGGGCCTCGTGAACCCGAATCTGGCCACGGGTGAGATCGAGGTCGTGGCGGGCGAAGTTACCGTCCAGTCGGAAGCCGCCGAGCTGCCGCTGCCTGTGTTTGGTGAACCGGACTATCCGGAAGAGATCCGCCTGACGCATCGCTATCTCGATCTGCGCCGCGAGACGCTGCATAAGAACATGATCCTGCGCAGTCAGGTGATCGCCAGCCTGCGCCGCCGCATGCTCGAACAGGGCTTTACGGAATATCAGACCCCGATCCTGACGGCGTCGAGCCCTGAAGGCGCGCGCGACTTCCTCGTGCCGAGCCGTATCCATCCGGGCGAGTTCTACGCGCTGCCGCAGGCGCCGCAGCAGTTCAAACAATTGCTGATGGTGTCGGGGTTCGACCGCTACTTCCAGATTGCGCCTTGTTTCCGCGATGAAGACGCGCGCGCAGACCGCTCACCGGGCGAGTTCTATCAACTTGATATCGAAATGAGCTTTGTCACGCAGGAGGACGTGTTCAATGCGATCGAGCCCGTCATGGCGGGTGTGTTCGAGGAGTTCGCAAACTGGGAAGGCAAGGGCCGAAAAGTTCCGGATGGAGTGTTCCCGCGCATCCCCTATGCCGAAGCCATGGCGAAATACGGCTCCGACAAGCCGGACCTGCGCAATCCGATCGAACTGGCGGATGTGTCCGAATTCTTCGAGGATGACAGCAAGACTGGGTTTGGCATCTTCGCGAAGATCATCGGCGGGGGTGGTCGCGTGATCGCGATCCCAGCACCCAAGGCGGCTGCGGAGAAATCCCGCAAATTCTTCGACGAACTCGACAAGTGGGCGAAGAAGGAAATGCAGGCACCAGGACTTGGCTATGCGCGTCTAAAAGAGGCCGATGGCGGCGGTGTCGACAGCCAGGATCCTGTGCTGAAGAATTTCGAACCTGCCCATCTCGCGGCGCTTCTTGAGAAGCTCGGTCTGGGGGCTGGCGACGGCATCTTCTTCTCGGCCGGCAAGAAAAGCGACGCCTACAAGCTCGCAGGCGCCGCGCGGACAAAGGTTGGCGAAGAGCTGGGCCTGATCGAGGATGGGGTGTTCCGCCTCTGCTGGATCGTCGACTTCCCGATGTACGAATATGACGAAGACAACAAGAAGGTCGATTTCAGCCACAACCCGTTCTCCATGCCTCAAGGCGGAATGGATGCGTTGTTGGCTGCTGATACTGAAGAGAAGCAACTGGACCTGAAGGCTTATCAGTACGACATCGTCTGTAACGGTGTGGAACTGTCCTCTGGTGCGATCCGGAACCACAGCCCGGAACTGATGCTGAAAGCGTTCGAGCTGGCAGGTTATGGCCCTGACGTTGTGGAAGCGGAGTTTGGCGGCATGCTGAACGCATTCCGCTACGGCGCGCCACCACATGGTGGCATTGCGCCGGGCGTAGACCGGATCGTCATGCTGCTCGCTGATGCCGAGAATATCCGCGACGTTACGCTGTTCCCGATGAACCAGCAGGCGCGTGACCTGATGATGCAGGCCCCGAGCCCTGTGGACGAAAAGCAGCTCAAAGAGCTTCACATTCGCCTCGCGCCGCAGATGAAGTCGTAAGCATTACGCCGCATCCCAAATTACAAAGGGCGGAGGGCCAAGCGCTCCGCCCTTTTCATTGACTTGCGTTTGCAAGTCTATTTGCTGGCAAAGGCCGCAGGCGCGACGGCTGTGCCGCAGAGCGGCAGGGTAAGGGTCGCTGGAAGGGTGGAACTGAGCGAGACGCACGCGCCCTCGAAGTCTGCGGTTTCAGCGCCTTTCAGGCCGGACAGGTCGGCGTCAATGAAGCGGACGTCCTTGAATGAGGCGCCATGCACAGCCGCGTTCCGCAGTTGGGAACCGGTCATGTTTGAGCCGTTGAAGACGGCGCCAGCCAGAATCGTTTCGTTTAGCCAGGACCCGGTGAGATTGGCGCCTGACAGGTCTGCCGATTCCATCCGGGATCCCGTCAGGTCTGCCGAAGCAAAATTGGCTCCAACAAGCAAGGCGGTTTGAAGATTCGCGCCGCGAACATTTGCGCTCCGAAAATCAGCTCCAGATGCTTGAATACCCTGAAGACGTGCATCAGACAGAATGGCTCCAGCGAATTGAGCAGAGGTAAGAATGGCGCCCCGCATGTCTGCGCTGGTCGCATTAGCGTTCTCAAAATTGGCATTGCCAGCCTGAACACCACGCATGAAAGCGTATTCCATGTTCGCGCTGGAATAGTTTCCGCCAGCGAGGGACCAGCCAGTCAAATTCTTGCCGGATAGGTCACACTCCCCGCAGGCGCCTGCATAACCGGGGGACCAGGCCACGGGTTGGCTCTGTGCCTGTGCCGACAAGGCGACAAAGGACATGGCGGATGCGGTAAGAAGTGCATGTACCAAGCGGATCATGGAACATGGATAACGCCTGATTTTGTTACCCCAAACTGAACAAACAGTAAGGACTGCCTAAAACACGGGAAGTGTTGCAATTCCGCCATGCCTTGGAAGACAGCGATTAACCGAAATTCGGAGAAAGAACCGCCGGTTTCTATTGATCATCTTGAAGTAATCAGGACGGAACTTCGCTCGTATCCTGTAATTCCTGCCCACACGTATCGCACTCGGCATCCCCGTCCTCGCTGATCTGGAACAGTGTGAAGCTACCACAATTCGGGCACGCGTCGGTGAGGTAGGCTGGCGCGTTCAACGTCTCATCGTCGCCCTCCTCACCGGAAAGCTTTTCTTCGCGTTTCTTGTCCAGGATGACGATATTGTCCGGCAATTGCCCGCGTGAGAAGCCACGTGAGATCAACTGGGCGGCTTCTTCCGTAAACTCTGCAGTTTCGCGGGTTCCGTCCCCAGCGCCCCGACCGAGGCCGTCATGGGTGACATCGGCTTCGGCGAGGTCGTCCCGGCCGAGATAGGACACGGCGAGTTCGCGGAAGATGTAGTCTAGAATGGAGGTCGCTTTGGTGATGCGATCATTGCCGGTGACGGCACCAGCCGGCTCGAACCGGGTAAACACGAAGGCGTCGACGAATTCCTCCAGCGGCACACCGTATTGCAGACCGATAGAGGTGGCGATCGCAAAATTGTTCATCAGGCTCCGGAAAGCGGCGCCTTCTTTATGCATATCAAGGAAAATCTCCCCGAGCGCACCATCATCAAACTCGCCCGTATGGAGGTAGACCTTGTGACCGCCGACTGATGCCTTCTGGATATAGCCTTTTCGGCGATCAGGGAGTCGGGTACGGGCATTTGGACCGTGACCCGTGAGAGCCGAACTTTGAGGGGATTGGTGTGGAATCTCGGCCTCTGCCGCCAGCTCGTCGGCGAGGCTGAGAATATGGTCCATGCGCTCGGCCACTTCTTCGTTTGCCGATGCCCGTATGCCGATCAACAGGGCGGACAGGCCTGCCTCGATAGCCTTGTCGGCCAAATCCAGACCGTCTCGCCCATTCACCCGGACGGTCGTCTGCCCGCCAAGCGCTTCGGAACACGCCATCGCGAAAGCCAGTTCAGCTTCTGCACCAACAGAAAGGTCCAGCCCGCATTGGCGAAAGGCCTGGGTGGCAACATCTTCGACCGTACCGTCAACGGCAGCTTCAGCATTTGAAATATCTTTTCTGGAGAACCCCATCGCGGAGAGAAGTGCGAGACCATCCGAATCGAAATTCTCTGGGGCCAGTTTCAGATCTTCGCTGATGATCTCGTCACCCAATACCCATCGGGAGAAGGCGGCGTTCAGGGGTAGTCCGTCGCTGAGCGCGCGTGTAACCCGGTCGAGGGCAGCTTCGGAGAAGCCGCGGTCTCGCAAACGGTCTGCCCCAAGGGCGGCTTCCAGGTCTTCACCTCCACAATTGGCCACCCGGTCCAATATTGTTGGGAGAGATTCTGGCGCGGTACGTGATATCGCCAGTCGAGCGCATCGCGCCAGGGTCGGGCCGTCATCGGAATAGGCCAGTACGGTGCGCACAGGCCCAGCGCCCTCGCTTTCGCATTCAGGCATCAAATCGGCGAGGTCTGTGATGGGCAGAATGGCAACCGTACAGGATTTCCGGGACGTTGCTCTGCGTGCCTCGAGACCGAGTACGCTGGCATGGCCTGCGGCTAGCGATGAGCCGGCTGCATGGGCCTTTACAAGGGCACATATCGCAGCCGCTACCGAACGTCCGTCGTCGCTATCATAGGAGAGGCCAAGCGAAAGCACGGCTGCGCCGAGACCCTGTATCAGGAGCAGGCCGTCTCCGACGCTTTTGCCAGCTGCTTCCGCCACAGAGCTCAACAAATCTGTTTCGAGTCCATCGGGGCTGACTGCCAGCGAGACATCCAGCAACCGACAAGCGGTACGTGCCGGAGCGAGGTCATCCTGAGCAAGAAGGATTTCAGCGCCTTCTTTGAGGGCACTTAATAGCAGAGTGTCGAATTCCGGATCGGCCGATTCTGCGCTGAAGACTGCTGCGGGGGGAGGCTGGTTATTGGCAGCGGCGATTCTCAAGGCCTCCGCCGTGCGTGCAAAACCGTCTGGCTGACGCAGCGCTTCTTCAAGTATGTCTTGCGGTAGGCCTGATGCCACGGCCTCCGCCAATTCTGCATTGCGTGGTGCATTGCCCAGACGTTCCAGCATTTCGGCGGTGGCAATCTGGGACGCGCCGAGCAAACCAGCAGACGCATAGGCGGACGCAACATTTCTCAGAGATTCTTCAGTAATCGGCCGCCGCCGTTTTCCCGCGGCCCGGAAGGCGGTTCCGAACTCCATCTCCGGAGAAAGCAGGCCGTCAGTCTCGGCGGCCTCCACAATGGACGCAATCTCTGCAGTTTTCATTAAACCCTCCCGCGAATCACCAGCGAATCACATATTCGAGCGTGACGGTTCCGGTCAGGGGTATCAACCATTCCGGCAGCAAAATTAGCGGTCAGATCATAAAAACGTGCGTCGCATTGCCTGCGGCTGCCGTATGGATTAACTGCCCGGATAACGCCATATTACGGCCAACAAGACAGGTCAGGACATCCTCACGATGCTGAAACAGATTTTTACCTGGTGGAGCGGCAATACGATCGGAGCGGCTTTTGATATCAAGCGGCGCTCTGGCTATGTCGGGACCGACGAATACGGCAACCGCTATTTCGAGGAGCGCAAGCCGTCTCTCGAAGGGCGCAAGCGTCGTTATGTGATGTACAAGGGCCTGGCCGAGCCATCCAAGGTGCCTGCGGACTGGCATGGCTGGCTGCATCATACTGTCGAAGATCCGCCCACCAAGTCGCCGCTTACGCGCCGTGAATGGGAAACGGACCACAAGCCCAATATGACGGGCACTCCTTACGCCACCAAGCCGAAGGGCAGCTTGTCGACTGACATGGCACGCCAGAAGGCATCAGGCGACTATGAGGCATGGAACCCCGATGCGTGAATCACTCTTCGAAACCTTGATTGGCGCCGCCGTGGTCGCGGTGGCTGGTATCTTCCTCTGGTTCGCGATCGACCGCGGTGGAGAAACCCAGTCGCAAGGTGATCAGTACGAGCTTGAGGCGCGTTTCAACAATGTATCGGGCATTTCGCGCGGTTCCGATGTGCGTATTGCCGGTGTGAAGGCTGGCATCGTCAAAAGCATCGTGGGTGATCCGGAGCGGTTTGAGGCGGTTGTAACGCTCAGCCTGGATGAAAAATGGGCCCTGCCGGACGATACGGATGCCCGGGTGTCGACTGACGGTCTTCTCGGCGGAGCTTATGTGGCTCTGGAACCAGGCGGCAGCTTCGACAATATCCCTCAGGATGGGTCTGGTGAGATCAAGTATACGCGTGGCAGCGTAGACCTGCTGACCCTGTTTGCGTCCTTTGCTTCAGGCAGCGGTGGTGATGGTGCGTCCGACCCGGCGGCCCGCCCAGATGCCACAGCAGACGATGCATATCCGGATGAGGATTACCAATAATGCGTATGATGGTCTCTGCACTTGCATTGGCCGCCCTCGTTGGGGGCGCCGGACACGCGGCCACCTTCGTCCAGAAGGATACGGCCACGTTGCGCGCGCTCGACAAGATTACCGGCCGCTCCACGGATATTGACGTGAAAGTGGGTGAGCCGGTTGTCTTCGGATCCCTGAAGGTCGAACTGCAGGTCTGTTACCAGACCCCGCCGGAGGAAGCGCCGGAAAGCGCAGCATTTCTCAAGATCGCCTCGACCCAGCCCGTGGCTGTTGAGACGATGGAAGCTGCTGTCGATGCGGAGGATGTCGAAACCGTCAGCGAAGATAATCCAGAACTCTTTTCGGGCTGGATGTATGCTTCATCGCCAGGACTCAGCGCGCTTGAACATCCTGTCTATGATATCTGGGTAATACGCTGCGCTGCGCCGGAGCCTGTGAAGCTCGCACCACGTCCGTCCGAAGAGGATGCGGAGTTCGAATAGAATTTGGCCTCTACAGTGAGGGCGTCTTTCAAGAGTTTCTTGAAATCCTGACGGGGTATTTCGATAAGCCCGAATTGCTCCAAGTGGGGATTATGGAACTGCGCGTCGAGCAAGACGAAACCGTCTTCGAGAAGATGCGCCACCAGATGGACCAGCGCAATCTTTGACGCGTCCGTCGCGCGTGAGAACATGCTTTCTCCAAAGAAGGCGCCGCCAAGTGCCACCCCATAAAGGCCGCCGACCAAATTGTCGCCGTCCCAGCACTCGATGGAATGGGCGTGGCCCTCGCGGTGGAGCGAGCTGTACAGATTCAGAATGGGCGAGTTGATCCAGGTGCTTTCGCGCCCCTTTTCACTCTCAGCGCACAATTCCATGACACGCGTAAAGGCCTGATCAATGGTCACGCGAAACGGATCCTGCTTGACCTTTCGGAGCAGGCGCTTGGGCACGTGGAAATCACCAAGCGGAATGATCCCTCGCATATCAGGGTCGACCAGAAACAAGTTCGGGTCATTTCGGGCATCGCCCATGGGGAAAATCCCCCGACGATAGCAAGCAAGCAGATCGGATGAACTAAACCGCTGTGACATGGAATTATATGAACCAGCGGCTTATGTGATGTCTACCCTTTGTCGATCCTTGTGGAACGCGAAAGGTGAAAAATGCTCACTTTTTTGTATCAGTTTGATTTTCAAGAAACTTTTCGAGCCAGTGAATATTGTATTCACCTTCGAGTACATCCTCATTCTCGACGAGTTCGCGGTGCAGATCCAGCGTCGTGAAGACCCCGCCGATGACCATTTCCTGCAAGGCCCGGCGAAGGCGCATGATACACTCACGGCGGGTTCGCCCGTGCACGATCAATTTGCCGATCAGCGAGTCGTAGTGAGGAGGAATGCGGTAGCCCGAATAGGCCGCACTATCGAGTCTGACATCAGGTCCGCCGGGTGCGTGGAAGTCTGTGATCAGGCCCGGGGAAGGCACGAACGTCTTTGGGTGCTCGGCATTGATCCGGCACTCGATGGCGTGACCGACCAGCATGACATCTTCCTGCCGGAATGAGAGTTCCTTCCCTTCGGCAATGCGGATTTGTTCGCGCACCAGGTCGATGCCTGTGATCATTTCGGTGACAGGGTGCTCGACCTGGAGCCGCGTGTTCATTTCGATGAAGTAGAATTTACCGTCTTCATAGAGGAACTCGACCGTACCGGCGCCGCGATAACCAAGTTTTTCCATCGCACGGGCGCAGATGCCGCCGATCTCTTCACGCTGGGCCTGATTCAGAGCAGGCGAGGGCGCTTCCTCGAAGACTTTCTGGTTACGTCGCTGCAGCGAACAATCGCGCTCCCAGAGATGGGCTACATTGCCATGCGTGTCAGCGATGATCTGGACTTCGATGTGACGCGGGCCCTGAAGATATTTCTCAAGATACACGGCATCATCACCGAATGCAGCCTTGGCTTCGGTCTTGGCGGTTCGAACGGCATTTTCGAGGTCTGCTTCAGTCTTGGCGAGCTTCATGCCTCGGCCGCCGCCGCCAGCAGATGCTTTTACGAGGACCGGAAAGCCGATTTTCTTGGCGGCCTTCTTGGCTTCGGCAATAGACGACAAAGCGCCTTCTGAACCGGGTACGCACGGCACGCCCGCTTCTATCATTGCGGCCTTGGCAGCGATCTTGTCGCCCATGATGCGGATATGCTCGGCCGTAGGACCAATGAACGCGAGCCCATGTGCTTCGACCATTTCGGCGAATTGGGCGTTCTCCGACAGAAAGCCGTATCCCGGATGGATCGCGTCCGCGCCGGTGATCTCGGCAGCGGCAAGGATCTGCGACTTCTTCAGATAGCTTTCGGACGATGGCGCAGGCCCGATGCAGACACTCTCGTCCGCGAGGCGCACAGCCATGGCGTCGCTGTCTGCTTCGGAATGGACGACCACGGTGGACAGTCCCATTTCCTTGCAGGCGCGGTGAATCCTCAGCGCGATCTCGCCGCGGTTTGCGATGAGAACCTTCTTGATAACGGGTTGGTCAGCCATATTACTCGATCAGAATGAGAGCTTCGCCATATTCAACTGGCTGGGCATCAGTGACGTAGATTTCTTTGACGGTACCGGCCTTGTCGGCTTCGACCGGATTGAAAGTCTTCATGGCTTCAACGAGCAAGATCGTGTCGCCCTTTTTCACCTTGTCGCCAACGCCGACGAATTGCTTCGCACCGGGTTCAGGCGACAGGTATACGGTGCCGACCATCGGAGACTTGATGGCGTTGTCAGATGTCTGAGGTGGAGCGTCTGTGGTGGTGACAGGGGCAGCTGCTGACGGAGCAGCGGCAGCCGGTGCAGCGACCGGCGCGGCCATAGCGGCCTGCACAACCGGCGCAGCAGGTTTGCTGACGCGGATGCGTAGGCCTTCATGTTCAACTTCAACTTCGCCAAGGTCTGCTTCCCGCAGAATGGCTGCGAGTTCCCGGACAAGTCCGGTATCCAGCTTGTTCTTCGTTGTGCTCATGGGATGTCAGGTCTCTTATTTGCCCGTGAGGGTCTTTGCCGCCATTAGCGCCAGCTCATAACCATAGGCGCCAAGGCCTGCAATCGTGGCCTTCACAGCGGGGGATACGTAATTCACCTGGCGGAACGCTTCGCGCGCCGCAGGATTCGACAAATGAACTTCAATTACAGGGATTTTGCACGCTTTCAGCGCGTCGTGAAGAGCAATGGATGTATGCGTGTAGGCTGCAGCATTCAGAATGATGGCGGCGCCCTTTTCAGATGCCTCCTGAATCCAGCCCACCAATTCGCCTTCATGATTCGTCTGGCGAAGCTCCAGCGGTGTTCCATCTGCCAGCGCTTCGAGACGTGCATGGATGTCAGCGAGGGTCTCGTGCCCGTAAATCTCGGGCTCGCGTGAGCCGAGAAGGTTGAGGTTTGGGCCTCCAAGGACATATACGGGCTTGGTCATAGTCTTCCGTCTTGCGCTGTAACGCCGGGCAAGGCAAGGGGGCTGGTGAACGGAGAAAACCCGAATGTTGATTACAGTCAATGGCGTATCTCGCGAAGTCGAACCTGGCCTGACGCTGGCCATGTTGGTGCTTCAACTGGCAGGCGAGTCCGGCAGGGATCAGCGCGGCATTGCGATTGAGCGAAATCTCGAAATCGTGCCGAAGTCAGAGCATGCCAGCACTGTGATTGAGGACGGCGACAAGATAGAAGTGGTTCAGTTCGTGGGTGGTGGCTGATCGCTTGCGATCTCAGCTATTTGCGCCATCCAGCTCTTGCAGACCAGACAGGTTAGAATTTTGACAGATCCCCTTATCATCGCCGGCAAATCCTATAATTCCCGCCTGATCGTGGGCACGGGCAAGTATCAGACTTATCAACAGAACGCGGATGCAGCGCGGGCTGCTGGCGCGGAGATCGTCACCGTGGCTTTGCGGCGCGTGAACTTGTCGGACCCGAACGAAGAGCGGCTGACAGACTTTGTGAAACCAGACGAATTTACTTATCTGCCAAATACAGCCGGATGTTACACGGCGGATGAAGCTGTTCGCACGCTGCGCCTGGCGCGCGAGGCCGGTGGCTGGAATTTGGTGAAGCTGGAAGTGCTGGCTGACCAGAAGACGCTCTATCCGAACATGCCGGAGACGCTTGAGGCAGCCAAAGCCCTGATCGCCGATGGGTTTGAGGTCATGGTTTATTGTTCCGATGATCCGGTCTACGCGAAGATGCTGGAAGACGCAGGTTGCTGCGCGATCATGCCGCTCGGTAGCTTGATTGGGTCAGGCCTCGGAATTATGAATCCGGTCAATATCCGTCTCATTGTCGAGCAGACACGAGTGCCGGTGATTGTCGATGCGGGTGTCGGAACGGCCTCGGACGCCGCGATTGCCATGGAACTGGGCTGTGATGGCGTGCTGATGAATACGGCCATTGCCGCCGCGAAGAATCCGATCCGGATGGCCAATGCCATGAAACATGCGGTGATCGCCGGTCGAGAGTCCTATCTGGCCGGGCGGATGCCAAAAAAGATGTATGCGGATCCAAGTTCGCCGCTTGCGGGCCTGATCTGATCAGAACAACGCGAGTGCTGCGTACAGGATCAGGCACATCAAAAATCCTACCACGCTGATCAGCGTGGTAGAGACGGTCCATGTACGCAGTGTCTCACCTGGCGTGATGCCGAAGATCCGTCCAACGAGCCAAAAGCCACTATCATTCACATGGCTGCCGGTTGTTGCGCCCGCGGCAATCGCGATGGCCACAATACCTAGCTGCGGGGCGGAGAGATCGGCCATCGCCACAATGGGCGCGGTCAGGCCGGCTGACGTTATCATGGCAACCGTGGAGCTGCCTTGGGCGAGCCTCAGGATGACGGCGAGTACATAGCCCGCCAGAAGCGGACCAAACCCCAGACCAAGCGCGGCATTTGCGATCTGCTCGCCAGCGCCTGTGTCCACAAGAACCTGCTTGAACGCGCCGCCCGCGCCAGTGACGAGGATGACTGCGCCTGTAGGCTCGAATGCGCGGGCCATCGCGTCCGACATCAATTTCCGGCTCTGGACGGTCTTTGGATAAAGCAGCAGCCAGGATGCGCCGCATGCAATCAGGAGCGCGCTAAATGGATGCCCGATGATTTCAAGCACATATTTGATGGGGCCGTCCGGCAAGATTCCCGCAAGCGTGCCCAACAGAATCAGGACGAGTGGCAGCGTAATCAGGAATATGGCCCGTTCGGGCTGTGGGATGGGCCGGGTTGTATGATTGCTGGTTTCGTCCAGTTCGAAGGCCGGATTGCCGATTGGCATGCGGTTGCGCTGCTCCAAAAACGCCGCGAAGAGCGGACCGGATACGGCCAGCGCGACGCAGCCTGTTATTGCGCCGAAGAGGATAACCCAGCCGAGGTCCGCGCCTATCAGCTCCGCGATGGCGATCGGTCCCGGCGTGGGCGGTAGGAAAGCGTGGCCGACCGCGAGCCCTGCCATGAGCGGGAGACCAAGAGACATGGCGGGTTTCAGCCGGTCATGAGCCATGGTGAGGATCAGGGGTGCGAGTATGATGAGGGCAACATCGAAAAAGACAGGTGTGGACGCCAACAAGCCAATGCCGGCGATCTTCCATTGGTTCGTTTTGAAGCTGGATGAGGTAGAGAGTTTTGAAGCCAGGGCATCGAGCGCCCCAGAGGCCTGCAGGATCGCGCCGAACAACGCGCCAAGCCCGATGACTGTGGCAATGAACCCCAGCGTGCCGCCCAGGCCTTTTGCCAATGTATCGAAGGCTTGTTCTGGGGCCATGCCCGCAGCCAGGGCACTGAATATGCTGACCAGTAGCAGGGCCGCGAAGGCATTCATCCGCGCACGCAATATCAGCGCAAGCAGTGCCGCAATACCAAACCCGGTTGCCAGCAGGGGGCGGTAGACGAGGATCGCTTCGGTCAGCTCCATGCGAGGCCAATTGATGTCGTTCTGATGCGCATGAGTGTGTCATGTGCGGTCATGTAAAGTGTGCGGCCGTCTGCGTCGCCGAAGCAGCAATTGGCAGTTGCCTTGCCGGTGTTGATCCGGGCAAGGGGTTTGCCGTCCGAGGCCAGAAGGAACACGCCGCCCGGGCCCGTTGCAAAGATGTGACCCGAACGCGTCACAGCCATCCCGTCCGGCAGGCCCGGAGCCGTGTCGGACATGAACGGCTTGGCGTCAAAAAGCACCGAACTGGAAGAACCATCAGGTGCCATGCGCAGGATGACCGGCTGGTCGGGATCCGATTGGCTAACATAGAGTGTCTGGCTGTCTGGTGACAGCACGATGCCATTCGGGAAAGTCATTGTATCGATAAGGCGGGTGATTTCTCCATCTGGTGACAGACGGTACACGCCGTTGGCATCTTGCTCCTTCAGGGGAGAGTCATTCATGCCCTCCAGCCCATAGGGCGGATCGGTGAAGAACAGGCTTCCGTCAGGCCCTTCGACAACATCGTTTGGGCTGTTGAACTTCTTGCCATTGAACGTGGCGGCAATGATCTCACGATGCCCGGTTTCGAAGTCCATTCGTTCGACCGCGCGACGACCATGGTTGCAGATGAGAAGTGAGCCATCGTGAGAAATAGCCAATCCATTGGCGCCCGGTTCGCGGAAACCCGTCGCCTGCTCACGTGCAACGCCCGAAGGGGCCAGGAATTCCGTCGCGCCGCTGGCTTCTGACCATTTCCACGCAATGTTCTCCGGTACATCGGTAAAATACAGGCAGTTGCGTGCGCGATCCCAGACCGGCCCTTCACTCCATGTATAACCGGAGGCCAAAACCTCCAGTCTTGCGAAAATATCCAACAGGGAATGGGCTTCCGCATCGAAGATCTCGAGATCGGGATTGGACGCCTTTCCGATCGGAGTGGTGGCGCAAGCCGAAATCAGGGTGGCTGCGGCGGCAGACCCCATGAAGCCACGTCGCGTTTGTTTCATTCTACATGTGTCCTTGTGGCAATTGCGCTGGCTGGAACGTTCGTGTGGTAAGCCTGATCAATGATGACCTCCGCGCGCGCCCGAATGTCGTCAGCGGATGCACCCACCATGAATTCGATCTTACCGGGTTCTACGATCCAGCCGTCCCGTGCCGTGTAGTACGCCATCTGGTCGGGGGTCAGGGTGAAGCTCACTGTGCGGGATTCACCAGCCGGGATATGGACTCGCTTGAATCCGCGCAGTTCTCGTTTCGGTCGGGCAATCGTGGCGAGCGGATCACGCATATACAGCTGAATCACCTCATCAGAATCGACGTCTCCGGAATTTGTGACCTTGATGCTCAAGGTGAATTCATCTGCATCGGTTGTTGCGATCAGGTCACCATATTCGAAGCTGGAATAGGTCAGTCCATGACCGAAGGGGAAAAGCGGCGTGATCGGAATATCGATGAACCGGTTCGTGTCTTTCGACAGGTCCGGGTCAGCGGGGCGCCCACCGGGATATTCGGAATAGGTGTGCGGCACCGCACCGGTGCGTCGCGGAAATTCGATAGGTAGGCGACCCGCAGGGGAGACATCACCCCATATCACGTCAGACAGCGCGTTTCCGGCTTCAATGCCCAGCATCCATGTGTTGAGCACGGCATTAGCGGCTCCAACTTCCTGTTCCATTGCGAGCGGCCGTCCCGTCACCAATATGATCGTAACGGGTTTGCCGATCTCAAACATCGCCGCGGCGAGGGCGGACTGGTTCTGGGGAAGGGCAATATCTGAGCGGCTGCGCGCTTCCCCGGACAGGTCGAAATCCTCCCCGATCACCAAGAGAATATGATCGGCGGCCGACGCAATCTCCACAGCAGCCTCAATAGAAGAATCCGCGTCATTTGAAGGATGCGCGCCGGCTGCATATGTAATGGTGGTGCCGTCAGGAGCGTTTTGTTGCAGGCCCTCAAGCAATGAGACGACATCCTCGACCTTGCCTTGTGCACGCCAAGAGCCGAGCTGAGTCAGCTTGTCTTCCGCCAAGGCACCGATAACGGCGATTTTCTGAGGGGATTTGGAGAGTGGCAGAACCTGGTTTTCATTCTTCAGGAGCACCGTTGATTTCACCGCGGCTTCGCGTGCTGTGCGTCGGAATTCATGGCTCAGCAGAGTTGTCTTTTCCCGTTCTGCATCGTGATAGTCCATCGGTTCGTCAAACAGGCCCAATCGCTCTTTTGTCGTCAGTATACGGGCAACTGCCGCGTCGAGATCATGTGTCAGGCATTCATCTGACTGCACAGCGGTCTTGATCCTGGTTGGCAGGACCATGCTGGTCATGTCCATGTCGACGCCCGCGCGCAGGGCAAGCACTCCCGCCTGTTCTTCAGATTCGGCCACGCCGTGATTCATCAATTCAGCGACTGCATTCCAGTCGGACACGATCATGCCGTCAAAGCCCCACTCGCCCCGCAATACATCATCGATGAGATATTCATTGGCTGTGGACGGAACCCCGGCGACATCATTGAACGCCGTCATCATGGAGCCGGTGCCAGCCTTCGTGGCGGCGTAGAAGGGAGGCAGATAGGTTTCGAACAGGCTTTGATCGCTGATGTCAGCAGACCCATAGTCGCGGCCGCCAGTTGGGGCACCATATGCGCCGAAGTGTTTCGTCGCAGCGAGAATGGTGTTTGGGGCTGCCAGGCTTTCGCCCTGATAGCCCTCGACCTGCGCGACTGCCATACGAGACCCCAGATATGGGTCCGCACCAGCACTCTCGACGATTCTGCCCCATCGCGGGTCACGCGCAATGTCGACCATCGGGGCGAACGTCCAGTGAAGGCCTGCTGACGACGCCTCGTCAGCGGAGATGACGGTGGCTTCCCGCCAGACGTCTGGATCCCATGATGCCGCCATTGCCAGTGGTACCGGAAAAATCGTTCGGTAGCCGTGAACTACGTCCATCGCAAAGAGGAGCGGGATGCCCAGACGGCTTTCTTCAATGGCGACCTTTTGGAGCTCACCCAGCGGCTCAGCGCCCGCAACATGAAGATAGGAGCCAATCTCGCCATTCCGGACTTTGCCGAGTTCTTCAGGGGTGAGCTTTGAATTCAGCGACTTGCTGCGGCCACCTGCGGCCTGGTTTAATTGACCGAGTTTTTCATCAATGGTCATCTGGGCCACCAACGAACGTACGCGCTGTGATGCACTCGTCAGACTCACATTCGGCGTGCAGGCTCTGGCCTCGGAAATGTCAGAAACGACGGTGTCAGCGGGTGCGGTAGGCGCTTGCACAGGCGTGGCGCAAGCGGTCGCCAACAAGGTGGTCGCCAAGGCGCCAATCGCAAGCCGGCGCTTCGTGCCCGTGTAAGCATCGGTCATAATTCCCTCCCCATAAGTGTCGCGTCGACCACGTTTCGTTAGCGCAATCATTGGGGGAGTGGCTATTTATGTCAACGCTAACATTTTCCCGTCCAAAAGAGTGTTCGATGTCTGTGACCGTTTAGTGCAGCGGAGCATTAGGTCTACGTCAGGCCTTTACGAGGCCGATCTCGCGGAGCCGTTCCATGAGATAATCCTGAGCCGCGATCGGGGCTTCGGCTTTGCCGCCTTCAGCGACACAGCGAGGTAGCGCTTCGATCAGGTAATCCTGATTGAAATGCAGAAAGAAGGGCGTCGAGTAGCGCGGGAATTTTGCGCGCTCGGCAGATGGGTTAAGCACGCGGTGCGTTGTCGACGGCAGTACACCGCCCGTCAGGCGCTGTAGCATGTCTCCGCAATTGATGACCAGCGCGCCAGCGGGCGGATTAACGTCCAGCCATTCGCCTGAACTGTGCAAGACCTGGAGGCCGGCCTCCTCAGCACCCAGCAACAGCGTGATGACATTAATATCCTCATGCGCGCCGGCGCGGACCGTGTCAGCGGGTGGAGGAGTTTGCTGCGGGGGGTAGTGGAGCAGACGCAGGATCGAGTTGCCGAAATTGACCTTGTCGTCGAACCAATCCTCGGCGAGCCCAAGATGCAAGGCGACACCTTCCAGAATTTCTCGGCCCATTTCATCCAGTGCATCAAAAAGTGCGGTTGTGGCTCCGTCAAAGGCGGGTACTTCCGGGACGCTGGGTGTGTCGGCCATCGTCGCGCGATAGGGGCTGTCCTCCGGCAGGGCGCGGCCGGTGTGCCAAAATTCCTTGAGGTCGGCATGAGCGTTGCCTTTGGCGTTTTCCGTCCCAAAGGCCGTATAGCCGCGCTGGCCACCCCCTTGGCGTCCGTCGTATTTCAGCTTTTCCGCGTCCGGCAGAGCAAAGAAAGCCTTGGTCGCATCCAGATTGCGGTCAATCACGCCCTGATCGACTGTATGGCCGGACACCACTGCGAACCCTGTCTCTCGAAAGGAGCGGCAGAGCGCATCTCCGAACGCTTTTTTATCGGATTTGAACAGGTCGAACGGGACGGGTTTGAAATAGTCGGTCATCATTATCGGGGTCTCTGGCAAGAATTAGAGGGGAGATTAGCACAGAGGGATGGGCCGACCATACGTAACGCCACATATGTAGCAGTTGTGCGTGCAATTGAGTTTGGCCGTGCTTTCGTGGAGATTTTGACGGCTCCACCGAATTCAGGGGCTTGCGATCAGGATGGGGTTTCTCTAGACCCCATATTCCGCGCTGGAGAGGTGGCCGAGTGGCTGAAGGCGCGCCCCTGCTAAGGGCGTATACGTTAACGCGTATCGAGGGTTCGAATCCCTTCCTCTCCGCCACCCCGCTTCCCTCAAGCTCCCGACACATCCCTGAATATACTGAAATTATTCGGTATTTCGGAATATCCGCGCTCCGGGGAATCTTGATTTGCTGCACATTTTGCTGCACAATTTGCTGCACAAAAGGGATTCGGACATGCCCGTATTCAAGCGTGGGACGACTTACCAGCTGCGTCGGCGTGTTCCCCGCCGGTATCATGGCGTTGAGACAAGACGCACCGTCTGGATCAGCCTGCATACAGATTCCGAAAGCCTTGCGCAGAGCAAAGCAATCCATGCCTGGGAACAGCTTATCGAGGCGTGGGAGGCGCGTCTGGCAGGCAGGTCAAGCGATGCTGACGAACGCTATGCCGCTGTTCAGGAACTCGCCAGCCTGCGGGGATATCGCTATCTGCAGGCGGACAGGGTTTCGCAATTGCCGCTAGAAGAACTGGTTGAGCGTATTGAAGTCATACAAGGTGGGGGCGACGTGCCGGATGCGGTCGAAGCGGCCTCCTTGCTGGGAGGTGTGGAGAAACCGGACCTGACGATTGATGCAGCGCTCGACCAGTACTGGACCCTGGCCCGGGAAAAGGTAATCGGTAAGAGTGAGGACCAGATCAGGCGCTGGCGAAATCCCCGTATCAAGGCAGTGCGCAATTTCGTGTCCGTGATCGGCAACAAGCCGATTGCAGCCATCACACGCGATGACATGCTGGATTTCAGGCAGCACTGGCTTGAACGGATCGAGGCAGGCGAGGTTACGCCCAATACCGCAAACAAGGATTTGATCCATCTCGGTGATATCCTGAAAACGGTGAACAGGATGAAGCGGCTCGGGATTACGCTGCCGCTCGGGGAATTGTCCTTCCGGGAAGGTGAGAAGCGGACTCGTCCACCATTCAGTACAAAATGGATTCGTGAGAAATTACTGGCCCCGCATGCGCTGGACGGCCTGAATGAGGAAGCCAGAGCCTTGCTGCTCGGCATGATCAATACCGGATACAGGCCCTCGGAAGGTGCAGCTCTGACCTCCGACACGATCCGGCTGGATCACGATGTGCCGCATGTCTCGATCGAACCGGCGGGCCGGCAGCTCAAGACCCATTATTCCAGGAGGATCATCCCCCTGGCCGGTGTGTCCCTGGAGGCATTCAGAGCCTTCCCGAATGGTTTTCCGCGCTACCGCAACAGCAGTGCCACTCTGTCTGGGGCTGTCAACAAATTCCTGAGAGAGAATGCCCTCCTGGAAACACCGGAGCATTCTTTCTATTCTATCCGTCATGCGTTCGAAGATCGCATGATCGCAGCTGGCGTAGATGACCGTATCCGCCGGGACCTGTTCGGCCATCGCCTGGATCGCGAACGCTATGGGAAGGGCGCGTCCCTTGAACATTTGGGCCGGGTCGTGAAAGACCTCGCCCTCTAGGGGGCAAGGTCTTCTGGCTCGAGGCGAGATAATTGGACAACCGGATCTGTCGGGACTGACGCAGATCCCGCTCTAACTCGAGGCGTTCGAGGATGGGCCAATACATCTCCCCTGTTTCCTGGATCAGGAGCGCGACCGTCTGAATGGCCCGTTCAATCCGGTTCAGTTCGATCATGTCCAATCCTGATCCGCTGCTGCCGCTCCCGGCTCAGTTCAGTTTCTGCCGATTCCAGACCAGTACGCCGCTGCCATCTTCTTCCTTTTCAAAGAACGCAGCCCGCAGGGGCTTGTCGAATCCCGGATCGTCAAGCTTGACGGCGAGATAAGGCGTCTCGCCATCCTTGCTCTCCTCGCGCCAGGCCGCGCCGAGTTCTGCGCCGCCTGCGAAGATGCGGTAGTCCGGACCGGCCTCTGCCTTGTCGGTCGCCGGGACCATCTGGGCCCTCACATTGATCGTCATGGTCCGGATCGTTCCGGTCCATTTGCCATCCTTCTGGCGGAATGTGCCAATCGTCGCCATCACGTATCTCCTTTGCTGGCTCTGGCATGAAGGGCCTTGCGGGCCCGCTTGAACCCGGCATCCGTACTGAGGAACATCTCCAGCATGACGGGCACCAGGGTTTCGGGTTTCTCGTGCGCGCCATAGGTTTCGGCATAGATCGCGGCATAATCGGCGAGTGCGCAAGCGAGGTCTGGATCGACGGACACGTTGAGCTTCACAGGCGTCCTGTCCGGGAGTCGTCCTATCCGAAGACTCATGGCCGGCCTCCTTCGGAATAGGGCCGCAGCACAAGATCACGCGTCACGATCACCCGAACGGGCCAGCCGGGCCGGATACGGATCGTCGGCTGAATACCAAGGTTTCGGTCTACGACGCGCTGACCTGCTTCAGAGACGCTATCCCCGAACCCGCGCCGGATCGCCCGCTCGAGATCATCGTCATCGGAACCGAGTTCCGACCCGATGCCGAGCAGGGTCGCCAGTCCTGCGGCAGCAAATAGGCGGTCCCAGTGATGGTCGGTCCGGTCAGACACGCCCGCATATCCCTGCGCATCTGCCGCCGGTTCGGAAATCTGCAGCGAGCTGCCATCTGGCAAGAGGATCCGGTCCCAGACCAGCAGCGCGCGTTCCTGACCGAACGAGACGTCGGACTGGTAGCGCCCGATCAGGCGCGCCCCCTGGGGGATCAGCAGATGCGACCCGCTCACTGTGTCATAGACCGGCTGAGTCACCTGCGCGATGACATTGCCGGGCAAGTCAGAATTGAGCCCGGTTACGAGAGAGGCCGGGATCAGCGTGCCCGCCATCACCTGATAGGGCGAGACCGGGGTCTCGACATCATGGGGGTTGTAAATGTCGCCATCCCGCTTCTCTTTCGCGAACGCGATCTTCTCGGCCTGAAGATTCTGGTCCGGCGAGTCCCCAAAACCTGGCGCGCCTGTGCTCTGGGCAGCCAGCGCCAGCAGTTCCGAGCCAAGCGTGTTCGAGAGGCCGCCCGGTGCAGACACCGACCCAGCAATTGACTGCCGGCTACCGACATCGAAGAAGACACCCGCCTTGCCAGCTGCATCTGCGAGTTTGGCATCCGCCAGCCTCTGCGCGCGGATGGCCTCATCCTCGGCCGAGGGCCGGAAATCATCAGACGGCGCCACATTCCAGTCGGGCTGAAGGCCCCATTCTTCCTCTTCCGACACCATGGTGCCGCCAAGGTCGCCGGCCATGGGCGCCCCGAGTTTCGGCGTGTCGCCAGCCGGTTGCCAATTGAGATAGGAGTTTGGCAGGTCCGCCAGACCGTCCGGCGCGCGCTTGGTCGCCGTATTGTAGAGTTCCTGCCTGTCTGACGGATCGACAGCCTTGGGTGGATCGAGCGCGATGGAGGCGGCGGCGAACAGGCCCAGCACGCCCAGACAGGCGCCCGCCATCAAGACCTTGCGGTTGATCCGCGTGACAGGCCGGGGCCTGGCACGGAGTTTCAACTCGTCCGTCTGTTTCGGAAAGGGGGCCGGCTCGTTCATCCCTCGCCCCCGAACAGGCTGGCGAGGCCGGAGCGTCGCACCCTTTTGCGGATCCGGACAATGGTCTGATCCTTCTCGCCGATCCGGAGTTCGGCGGCCCGGAAGAGATGATCGACGATGTAGTAAGTGCCGCGCAGGCGATAATTGACGAGCTCGGCATCGCCGGATGGGCCAAGTACAAATAGCGGCGGCGCCTCCATGCTCGCGAGACCCGCCGGCATCTGGATGAAGACCTGCCGTCCATCATCGAACACGCGTACGGGCCGCCAGCCCGGCGTGTCGCCCTCGATGACATAATCGAAATCGAGCCGGTCCACAGCGACCCCAGGAGCGATGAGGGCATCTTCGCGACGGGAGGCCACCTTGTTGCGCAAGATGAGTTCGGCGAGCTCATCAGCCGGATAGCGCCAGGACAATGCGGCCATATAGGCTGCTTCCACGCTTTCCAGCTCGAGATGATAGGTTCGCCGGTCGGTCGCGATCATGAGATTGGTCGAAAGGCCCGCCGCGACCGGTTTGACGAGCACATGCGCCCGCGCTGTGTCGCCAGAGCCGGAGGACGTGTCGCCGACTATCCAGCGAACCGTGTCCCCGGCCGACACTGAGACCAAAATCTCGCCGGGTTGCAGCGCAATGTCGGAGACCTGACCCGGCGCGGCATAGAGCCGGTAGAGGGCGCCTTCTGTATAGGGATAGATTTGGATCGCGTTCACATAACCATCGATGGAGGGTTCGATCCGGGCTTTCGTGGCGCCCTTCTGGATCGTCTCAGTCGGCGTGGCGGAGACATGTGTCACCGTGCGCGTGCTGTCCTCGACGGGTTTCATCTGACCTGGAAGCGGCAGCATGATCGGTGTCTCGACAATCTCGACCGCGCGCTCCGGTGTCTCCTCAACAAATGCGGCTTCAACAAAAGCCGTCTCCTCGATCATGGGCTGCGGCGGAACGCTGGCGCAGGCCGTGATAAAGGCGAGCACAGAGACAAGGTTTGTGGCACGGATCATGGGTCATCTCCTGTGACAAGGTCTTCGCCCCAATTGAGGCTGTGGATGTAGAGACCGAGCGGATTGGCGCGGAGCGTTTCGGCATCGCGCGGGCTTGAATGGACCAGCGTGAATAGGCCGGTGAAGCGTTTGACGCCGGTGAGCGCGCCGTTTTCATAGGTCTTCTCCAGCCAGCGGGCCTGGAAGGATTCTTCGGACACCCGCACGACACTGACCACATCGACACTGCGCGAGCGCCGACCGAGTTCGGCGAAGGGATCATTGTCTCGGGCATATTCGCTGAGCGTGATCGCGGCCTTGTCGGTGACATACTCATAGGCTGCGAGCCAGTTCTGCCGGACAATCACCGGATCGATCGACAGGCTCCGGACATCGGAGATGAAATTTGCGAGATGATGCGCGATCTGGGCATCGGTCGGCTCATAGGCCGCCTGCGCCGGTCCGACCGCTCTCACCGCGCCGGTCTCGTCGACTTCCACGACATAAGGTGTGATGGTTGCGTGCAGGCTCCGCCAGACAAGGGCAGCCGACGTGGCCGTCATCAGGCCAAGCAGTCCGAGCGCCATGAGCCGCCAGTTCCGGGCCTGCACGCGCGCCGCGCCGATCCGGTCGTCCCAGATTTGGCCCGCTTTCTGGTAGGGCGTTTCGGGAAAGGGGCTCTGGCCGTAATGGGGAGCGGAACGCCGAAAGCTCATAGGGTCACTCCTCTTCACGCTTGAGGTTCGGATTGTCGCCTGCCATGCCGCGATCCCCCTCCTTCAGGGCATGAACCGTGATTGCGCCGGCATGCTGCACGCGTTGGTCTGTGCGAAGGCGCCGCGCCCAGGCCGGGCGGTCAGACCCGGTGGGGTTTGCTTCAGCCCCGTGCGCCATCGTCCCGCCTGTTGCCGCAAAGGCGGTTTCACTGCCACGCCGCCAGGCCCTGCCGACAGAGGCAAATGGCTGCCCGGCCCTCCGTCGGAGTGTATCGCTGCCTGCCTGCGCGACAGCGGCCATACCGGCAGCGGCACCGCGCCAGCCATCCCGGCCCGACGCCATGCGGCCAAGGTCATAGGAAATGCGGGCCCCGCCAGAGAGTGAAGCGCCTGCCTTCACAGCGCTGGAGACCCCGCCAAGCGCCGTCCGTCCCGCCACAGCCGTGCCGGTCGTTGCGAGCACGGCGCCCGCGCCAATGGCCGCCGTGGCGCCGACCACGGAGCCCGCACCAAGCTGTGGAGCCCCCGTGACGAGACCGGAGGCAATACCCGGCGCAAAGATGCCCAGCCAGAGAAAGACGATGGAGGCGAGGACCGTGCCCATGACTTCGGCAAGTGTCACATCCCCCGGTCCGCCAAACGCATCCGTGATAGACGTAAACTGGGTCGACCCGATTCCGATCACGATGGCGAGCACCATCAGTTTGATACCGGACGTGATGACATGACCGAGGACGCGCTCGGCCAGGAAGGCGGTCCGGTTCCAGAGCGCGAAGGGGACGAGGATGAATCCGGCAAGTGTGGTGAGCTTGAATTCGAGGATCGTGACAAAGAGCTGAACCGCCAGGACGAAGAAGGCAATCAGGATCACCAGCCAGGCCAGCAGCATGACTGCGATCGGGACCAGATTGTGAAAGAAACTGATCGGTCCCAGCATGTCGCCAATGTCTGCAAGCAGCGGAAACGCGGCCTCGAACCCGACACCTGCAATATAGCCAGGCCGCATCAGATCTCCTGCTGTCAGGGTCGAAGAGCCCGCCTTGACACCCAGCTCGGCAAAGCTCGCAAACAGGATATTTGCGAGGATCGAGAAATTGCCGAGGATGAAGGCGAAGAAGCCGACATAGAGGACTTTTTTCAGGAGCCCCGCGATCACATCGGCAGTCGGCGACAGCGCCCAGAACAGCCCGGCCAGCGTGATGTCGATCACGATCAGCGTGGTTGTCAGGTAGGCAACATCGCCCGCCAGCAGGCCGAAGCCTGAATCGATATAGGCCATGAAGGTTTCGAGGAACCGGTCGATCACGTCCATCTCTTCCATGGCGGTCTAGTCTCCGAGAAAGCTTTGCAAGCGTGCCCGGCCGCGTGCAGCCTCTTCGAGCTCACGCGCCCGGTCGAGCGCCTCGGCGCGGTAATGGGCGGCCAGCAGGGCTTCCATCTGCATGAGCTGCTGGGCCGACAGGGCCTTGATCTGGTTGCCGGCCTGCAGGGCCTGGAGATTGCCGATTGCGGTCTGGCTCTCCTCGACGAGGCCGGTCAGCGCGTCGGCGTCCTGCTCAGTGTCGCGAACCGTCTCGGCCACCATGAGGAGCGTGTGCTTGTGCGCGAGGCGCGATTGCTGCCAGCGTGCTCGCGCATCCTCTACCAGGACCACATTCGCGGGTGGCGTCTCGCCATAGGTTTCGGGATAGAGATCCTCATAGTTCCGCTCGACCGCCTCGACGCCATACCCGATGCCATCGGCTTCGCGCATCAATTCCTTGATCCGGCGGATACGGTCGGCAATGATCCCACGCGCGACTTCGACCGGGAGCGTTTCGAGATCCCGCGCCATTTTCTCGATCATGTCGATTTCGTGGGTGAGCTGGCGGACCTGATTGTCGATCTGCTGCAGGGCGCGCGCAGCCTGGAGGATATTCTCGGCATGGTTTGACGGGTCATAGACGATCCCGCCGCCGAAGAGCTGGGCAGAAGCCGGCGGGGCCGTCAGGCCAGAGAGTAGAATGGCAGCAAGCGCGACAGAGGTGAGACGGGCTTTCATGGGGGGGCTCCTATTCGGCGGCGATTTCGGACAGTGAGGAGGTGGCAGGGCGCGGCCGTTCGGCGAGCAGGTCGGCCGCCCAGCCAAGCTGTTTCCGCTCCAGCCAGCTGCGGGCGAAGCCCGCTTCGGGCGCGGCGTCGAGACATGCATCCATCTGTTTCTGGTCGCCAGGCGATGCGGCCCCGCAAAAGGCGAGCGCGATCTCGCCAAGGTCCAGATCGAAGAGGCGACAGCCTAGCGGCGAGGTGTAATAGTAATCCCGCTTTGGACTGGCTCTGGCGAGGATTTCGATCTGACGCGCATTGAGCCCGAACCGGCGATAGATCGCATTTGTGTTTGGTTCGAGCGCCCGTTCATTCGGCAGGAAGATTCGCGTCGGACAGGATTCGATCAGCGTCGGGGCAATCGACGCGCCCTCAATGTCGGCGAGCGATTGGGTCGCGAACACGACCGCCACATTCTTCTTGCGCAGCGTCTTCAGCCAGTCACGCAACCGCGCGGCAAAGACCGTATGATCAAGGAACAGCCAGGCCTCGTCGATGAGGAGCAGGGTTGGCCGGCCATCGAACCGGTCTTCCAGCCGGTGGAATAGATAGGTGATGACCGGCGCAACCGCGGACGGCGTCTGCATCAAGTCTTCCAGTTCGAAACAGGCCACCGCGGAGAGGTCGAGGGCGTCGGCATCGCTGTCGAGCAGGTGGCCGTAAGGCCCTTCCAGCGTATAGGGCTGGAGTGCGGCCTTCAGCACATCCGATTGCAGGATGAGGCTGAGGCCGGTCAAGGTGCGCTCGGCGGCAGGGGCCGAAGCGAGCGACTTCACCGCCGCCCACAGGCCGGATTTGAGGTCCGGTGTGACGGTCACGCCTTCCGATTCGATCAGGCCGAGCAACCAGTCCGCCGCAAAGCTAGCGCCCTGGTCCGTGTCGATCTCCTTGAGCGGCTGGAGCGCCGGGCGTTCATCGCCTGCGAGCGGCACCCATGTACCCTCCATGGCAAGCGTTACCGCGCGCGCCGACCGTCCCTTGTCAAACAGGAAGACCTGCGCGTTTTCATAGCGCTGCCATTGCGCGGCGAGCAATGACAGCAAGACCGACTTGCCGGATCCTGTCGGCCCAATGATGAGCGTATGGCCGACATCGCCGACATGCAGATTGATCCGGAAGGGAGTCGTGCCTTCGGTTTGCGCTTCGATCAGCGCGCGATCGGCGAGATGGTCATTGCGAGCCTCCCCCGCCCAGACCGAGGAGATGGGGACAAGATGGGCAAGGTTCAGCGTGTGCAGGACCGGCTGGCGGACATTGGCATAGACATGCCCCGGCAGGGAGCCGAGCCAGGCCTCGACCGCGTTCAGCGTCTCGCGGATCGTCGTGAACCCGCGCCCGGTGATCACGCGCTCAACCGCGCGGCTGCGCGCCTCCACCTCTTCCCGGCTCGCCCCCATCAGTGTCAGCGTGGTCGTGACATAGCCATAAGAGACAAGGTCCGAGCCAAGCGCCTGCAAGGCCGCATCGGCATCGGTCGCCTTGTTGTCGGCGTCCGTGTCGAGAAGCGCGGCCTGCTCGTTGAACAGCGTTTCGCGCAGGACCGCGCCGACCGATTTCCGTTTGGCAAACCAGTGCCGGCGTTTCTTCGCAATCAGCTTCTCGGCCTCGGCCTTGTCCATCGCGATATAGCGCGTGGTCCAGCGATAGGAGAAACCAAGCCGGTTCAACTCATCCAGCATGCCCGGCAGGGTCGAAGCCGGAAAGCCAAGCAAGGTCAACGTCGCAAGATGCGCTTCGCCTATCCGGGGTTCCAGACCGCCGGCAAACCGCTCATCGGCCAGCACAGCATCGAGGAAGACCGGCAGCTCCGGGACAGACACGGTGTGCCGTTTCGAAGAGATGCAGGCGTGGAGGTAGGTGAGCGTTTCTTCATCCGTAAGCGGAGAGAGCTCCTCGAGGGCGGCCGAGAGCAGGTCGAACGTCTGGGCAGCGCGTGTCTGGAAATGTTGGAGCCGCTGACGCCAGTCCGTGCCGTCATGCTTTTCGGGCCGTTCGATCAGCGCCCGCTCGGCCCGTCCGGTTGCATCCAGAGGTGGCAGCCATAGGAGGGTGAGATAATAGAAGCTCTCGAAGCGCGCGCCTGACTCCGCGTGCCCCGCGCGCCGCTCCTGCTCGATCAGCCAGGCAGCCCCGCACCTGAAGGAACTCGCTGCAAGCGCGGCCGCCTCTGACCGGACGGCTTCGAAGAACAGGGCCCAGCCTGACCCGAATCTGCGGAGTACGTTGTTGACCCGAGCGGTCACCGCAACGAGTTCCGACTCTGTCGAGCTCTCGAGGTCGGGGCCGCGATAGCGGAAACTCGTCTGGAAGGCCCCATCCTTGTTAAGGATGACCCCGGGCGCGACGAGGCATGCCCATGGCAGGAAGTCAGACAGGTGCGCTGGCTTTGCCGCATATTCCCTCAGGTTCAACATGACAGATGTTCCCTATGGCGCACCGACCGGATCGCGACGACCAGAAAATCGGGATCGGACCGGGCCATCAGGACCGCGAGCGAATGCCCTGCCATCCAGACAATCAGTCCGGGAATCCAGAGCCGGAAGCCGAGGGCCAGCGCGGCCGCTATCGTCCCGATGGCTATGGCAGCGGCGCGGGGGGCACCGGCCATCAGGATGGGTTCGGCAAGCGATCGGTGGAGGGGAATCTCGTAGCCGTCCAGCATCACAGCACCGCGCCGCCGCCAAAGGAGAAGAAGGTCAGGAAGAAGCTTGTTGCGGCAAAGGCGATCGACAGGCCGAACACGATCTGGATCAGCTTGCGGAATCCGCCGGAAGTCTCCCCGAAAGCAAGGGTGAGGCCGGTCAGCGTGATGATGATCACGGCCACGATCCGGGCAACCGGACCTTCGATGGATTGCAGGATCTGGTCAAGCGGGCCTTCCCAGGGCATGCCCGTGCCGGCGGCATGGGCAGGGAGCGAGAACAGGATTACTGACGCCAGCAGGGCCCCGGCCTGTAGACTGCGATGGATCGCCTTGATCTGATCATAAAACATTCCGTGGTCTCCCTAATTGACGATGTTGAGAAAGGGGGCGGCGAGCGGCTCGGTCCGGTATTCGATGCCTTCCAGGCCGGTCAGGCGGAGGGCCTGTTCGACCCGCCGTGCCCCGCTGGCACGCGACAGGAATATGATCACGTCGACCGCCTCGGCGATCAGGGCATGCGGCCGGGCGAGTGTTGCTTCCTCAACCAGCTGTTCAAGCCGGGTGAGCGCGCCAGGGGCAGAGTTCGCATGCAGCGTGGTGATCCCGCCCGGATGGCCGGTATTCCAGGCCTTGAGGAGATCGAGCGCCTCGCCGCCGCGGACCTCACCGACAATGATCCGATCTGGTCTGAGCCGCAGGGTCGAGCGAACCAGGTCGCGCAAGGTGATCCCTGACCGGTGGGTACGCAACTGGGTTACATCCTCGGCTGAACAGCGCAGTTCGCGCGTGTCTTCCAGGATGACAATCCGGTCGTCCGCGAGAGACGGTTCCGACAGGAGCGCATTGGCAAAGGTCGTCTTGCCACTTGAGGTCCCGCCCGCAATGACAATATTGAGCCGGTCCGCCAGCGCCGCACGCAGTGCCATACAGAGGGCCGGGGTCAGTGCGCCCGTTTCGACATAGGTGTCGAGACCGATCGGCTGGTGCGCCGGCTTGCGGATTGCAAAGCAGGGCCCCTTGGATACAGGGGGCAGGATGCCCTCGAACCGCTCGCCGGATCCGGGCAATTCGGCCGAAACAATCGGGGAGGCCTGGTCGCAGATCTCTCCGACAGAGGAGGCCACCAGCCGGATAATCCGTTCACGGTCGGCGTGTCCCAGACTTTCGGATACCCGCCGAAGACCCGAGCCTGCCGCCTCGATCCAGACCGACCCGTCGGGATTGGCGAGAATCTCGATCGTGTCATCTGCGACGAGCGCAGCTCCCACCGGGCCCTTGAACGCAGAGCGCAACATCGCAGTGAGCCGTGTCTCGGTTTGACTGGGCTGGGGCAGGGCTGACATGGCAGGGGCAGGTCCTCATTCGTGATGAGACCAGAATCACCTTGCGCAGGACCTCTGCATAGTTGGGACCCGGGGACAGTCAGGGCGCTCCAGGGACAGAGGGGAAAGGTGCGGGAGTATCAGGGGGCACCGGGCTCCAAGGGGAGCGATGCGGGGGGGCGGGCCGCCCCACTTCGGACCAGATCAGTCGAGCCCTGTCAGAAGACGAGGTGAGCGATCAGTCATAGGTCCGCTCGCCCCACAAATCGTCCGGACACTCCAGGCTCCATATCCCGGCCCTGGCCGCGCGGGCATCGGCCTCTTCCTTGGCGTAGCGGCCCTGGCTGTATTGCGGCCAGTCCCGGCCCCAGCCTTTCTGTACCATATGATCACCGAGATCGGTGCCGCCCACCGAGCAGGTCGAAACCAGGCGATTCCAGCGGTCCGTATCCGTCACAGTGCAGGTGACGGTCCGCTTCCCCATGAAATCCGACAGCGCAAGGGCAGCCTTCTGGTAGACATTCACCGATCCGCAACGCGCGCCGCGTTCCGGTGTGTCATAGCCAGACAGGCGAATGCGCTGGCCATGTATTTCAATCGTGTCGCCATCCACGACAGACGCGACACCGGCAATCGTGTCGGTACCGGTATGAGGTCTGTCAGTCTCGCTCTGCGCGGAACAGGCTGAAAGGAGGGCCGCCAGGAAGACCGAGATCAGAACGCCAGATCGATTCGTCATGATGCCAGACTAGACGCGTTGTTTCCTTCGGCAAGCCCGTTGTCCGGCATATGGACAGGGGGGCGGTGTCCATTTCGGGCTTTGAATTCCCCCTGGGAGCGTGCCAACATGACGGCCGCGATGGAGGCAGGGATATGGGCGGATGGGACAGTGACAAAAGCGGCGATTATGTGCCTTCACCGCCTCCGATCTGGCTCTGGGTGATCATCTGCCTGGTTTGTGCGGGGCTGTTTGCGCTCGCGATCATAGGCTGAGGCTAGTCGGGAAGGGAGTCCAGAAAGGATCCCAGATCGAGAATGATGTCAGCCGCAAGGCATTCTATTCGCTTTCGCAAGGGGAGCGCTCCATTCTCCATCTGTTTCGGGCTGAGCCGGAACTTCACAATGACTTCGCTGAGTGAGGCCAGGTGCACAATCGACACGGTTGCATCCCGATCCTCAAGGTCGACGAGAATTTGATCGACCTGCCAGAGACGTTTTCTCATGCTTCCCCTCCAATGGTGACATCAGGGGACTCTTCAGCGCGTCGCTTAAGACCGATTTTCGATCCTGGGTTTCACGACCAGATATGCGAATTCGACCGATTGGCGACCCGCGCGGTCAGGACTTCCAGCTCCTGCCTGGCCCGGCTGGCATCCGCGTCTGTCTCGAACGGGCTGGGCCCCGGCCGTTGGCGGAGCCATTCGAAGATGAACTCGATCAGCAGATCCGTCTGGAACGCCACGCCCATCTCCAGCCGTTCGACCTGGTCGTCCACACGGTTCAGGCGGCCAAGGATCGCCGCATCCGGCCGGTCTTCCGGGGGCGTAAAATACAGGGTCAACGCGTCATCCACCAGCGCGCCCATATGCACCCCATGATCGCCGGAGATCCGGCGCAACTTGCGCAGATTGGGCTCGGAGACCCGGACATGCAGGCGGGGATTGCCGGGCATGGTCAGAGCTCCCGCCCGCCACGGTCCTGGAGCCGGGCATAGTATCTGGCGATCTGGTGCTGGACGCTGCCCGGGTCCCTCTGGGCCTGTTCCGAGTCTTCCCTCTCCTTCAGGCGTTCTTGATCCCCGGTCAGATCAGGATCGTGCCTGCGGGCGAGGCCGCGGGAATCCATGGCTGCGAGGGAGGGTCTGGGGACAGGCAGGCCGGCAAGGCCAGGGCCGGGTTCGCAGGCCGCCGGACGCTCCAAGCCGCCTACACGGTCGATGAAATTCTGATCCTCGAAATAGCGCAGTTTCCGGGCCTTGATCGGGGGATGACTTGCCAGGAAGATCAGGGCGTCCTCTGCCGGCATTTGCATGATCTCACCGGGCGTCATCAGGGGACGCTGGGTTTCCTGCTGGGAGACCATGACATGGCTGAGCCAGGGCGCGAGCCGGTGACCGGTATAGTTCTTCTGGTTGCGCTGCTCGGTCATTGTGCCGAGCATGTCGGAGACCCGCTTGGCCGTGCGTTCGTCATTGGTCGCGAACGCAATCCGGACATGGCAATTGTCGAGAATGGAATGATTCTGGCCATAGGCTTTCTCGACCTGGTTGAGGGATTGGGCAATCAGGAAGGCCCGCACCCCATAGGCCGCCATGAAGGCCTGAGAGGTCTCGAAGAAATCGAGGCGTCCGAGGGCCGGGAATTCATCCAGCATGAGCAGGGTCTGACGCCGGTCCTGTCTCTCTGGCAGTTCTTCGCACAATCGCCGGGCAATCTGGTTCAGGATCAGCCGGATCAGCGGCTTGGTCCGGGACAGGTCAGACGGCGGAACAACCAGATACAAGGATGCAGGCCGCTCTCCCAGAAACAGATCCGCGATTTGCCAGTCTGACCCGGAGGTCGCGCGCTGCACTACCGGATCGCGATAAAGACCCAAGAAGGAAATTGCCGTCGACACGACGGACGATTTTTCATTCTCAGACTTGTTCAACAGCTCCCGCGCTGCCTCGGCGACCGCGGGGTGGGTCAGCGGCCGGTCCCGTGATCCCAGATGGTTTGCGTCCAGCATCCGCTCCAGCGTCTCATCGATCGGCCGCGCGGGATCCGACAACAGCGTGGCAACCCCCGCGAGCGACTTGTCGTCTTCAGCATAAAGGACGTGCAGGATGGCGCCCACGAGCAGCGAATGCGCCGTCTTGTCCCAATGATTGCGCCGCTCGAGTGAGCCTTCCGGGTCGACCAGGATATCCGCCACATTCTGCGCATCACGGACTTCCTGCGCCCCCAGCCGGATCTCCAGCAGGGGATTGAACCGCGAACTGGCCAGATCGGTGGGATCAAACCGGATGCAGCGTGAAAAGCCGGACCGCCATTTCGAGGTCAGCGCCCAGTTCTCCCCCTTGATGTCATGAATGATCGCAGTGCCGGTCCAGCTGAGCAGGGTGGGGATCACCAGACCCACACCCTTGCCGGACCGGGTCGGCGCAAACGCCATGACATGCTCTGCGCCCGCATGGCGGAGATAACGTCCCCTGAACCGTCCCAGCACAATGCCTGACTTGCCAAACAGGCCCGCTTTGCGCACATCCCGCGCAGAGGCCCATCGCGCCGATCCGTAGGTCGTCGCATGTTTCTCACGGCGCGCGCGCCACAGGGAGGCAAGGATCGCCATCCCTATCCCGGCAATCCCGCCAAGAGAGGCAATCAGGCCTGCCCGGGCAAACACGTCCGGCGCATAGGCGTCATAGGCATACCACCACTGGAACAAACGCCAGGGCTTGTAGACAGGTTGCCGATACACTTCGAACCAGGGCGACCCCAGCCGTGGTTGATGCTCCAAAACACCAGCCACCCATTGCGTCGCGCCCCATACCGAGCAGGCAATCAACACCAGCGTCAGGAGGAATTGGCCGAGGAGGAACTTAGTGGGCGTAATGGCAGGCACCTCGATTGGATTTCCTATCAATCATGCCGGTCAGTCTTGGAAAAGCGATGGATATCTAGGGAATTATGAGGACTGGTATATCCATTTCCCACTACTCGCCTGATTGATACCGATTGCTGACAAAGGGGTAAATCAGTGATCTGATTTCAGCGAGACTTCGTCATAGGTCCGCCTGTGATCCAGTGGAGAACTCCAGGGATCGCCGAATGAGGTGTGTTTCTTGATGAGCCATTTAATACCGATCGACTTTCTAAGCGCTTGCGCCCGCAGACCTGTAGTCTGTCGCAAACCTTGATCTGATGACTGGCGAGGCATATCCGCCATGCCGAAGGGAGTGCGAAAAACGCTTCTGCCCATGGTTCGATTGTAGGTTTCGCCGTCTGAGCGTTTCGAAAGTGGAGAGCCTTTCTTATCGCTCTGATCGGATTCGCCGGCAATTTTTCTGAGTCTTGATCCTTTTGGAGTATCAATTCCGGCAAGAGGGAATATGGCGGCCCATCAATTACACGACAAAAAACCTAATGGCGTAAGTGGCAGTTGTAACAAGCAGCACCTCCAAGTTCGTGAATACGATCTTCATCCTGTGAAATAGCCATACAAGATCGGTTGACGCTTCAGCTGCGCGAATATACTAAAACTTATAACGTTAGATAAAAGATAAAAGTTATTCGGCGTTCTCTAGGGAGGAGACATTGAGTTTGATGAAACAAGAAAGAATAGGTGTGCCGTCAGTCCAGCAGTCACCAAAGTGGCTACTGGCGGGAGTTGCTGCGTGCGCAATGCTTGGTCCGGTCGCTGTCGCTCAGGAAGTCGATGAGACGGTAGTGTCCATGGATGCGCCTGAAGCAGCGGGCGAGTCGGAAGCTGCTCGGGCCGAGCGGGAGCGTCGTCTCGGCATTGTGACAGTGTCTGCGCGTCGCCGGGATGAGAGCCTGCGGGATGCGCCTGTGGCCATTACGGCATTTTCTGGTGAGGCGATGGAAGATTACGCCATCACGAATGTGACGGATCTCTCCACGCAGGTCCCCTCGATGGTTGTGGGTCGCGCATCCTCCGGATCGTCTGCAAGCATCTTCCTACGCGGGGTCGGATCCACTTCGTTGAGTGCAGGCTTTGACCAGTCCGTGTCTTTCAATCTTGATGGCCTGCCAATGAGCCGTGGCCGGGAGATCCTGTTCAGCCAGTACGATGTGGCGCGCGTCGAAGTGCTGAAAGGTCCGCAGGCGCTGTTCTATGGGAAGAACACAACGGGAGGACTGGTCAGCGTCGTGACCCGTGGTCCTGGCGATGAATTCGAGGCTGGTGGAAAAGTCGGTTATGGCTTTGAAGGTGAGGAAGTGTATACGGAAGGCTATGTTTCCGGTCCGATCAGCGATACGCTCGGCGCCCGCCTCGCGCTCCGTTACCGCGATGCAGAAGGTGCTTTCGAGAATTCGGCAGCGTCCACCTATCTTTCGCCCCTCGGTTATGAGCGGCACAGCCAGGGCGCGCGTGGGGGCGGCGAGAGCCTTAGCGGTCGACTCACCGTTGATTTCAAACCGACCGACTATCTGGATTTTGAACTCAAGCTGGGATCAACCAGCAACGAAGACGGCGGTGCGACCGACTATCTCGAACGTCGTTGCGGTGGTGGAAGAACGGTTCCTGCAACCGCAAACGGTATTCCTCCAAGCCCCAATGCGGACTGCAAGATCAATGGGGTTACGGACGTCTCGTCCTTGCCACGGGAAGTTGCCGCAACATGGCGATATGCGCGTGATGGTCAGACGTATTCAGATTTGTCGAGCAGCTTTGCAATCCTCACATCCGAGTTCAATGCCGACCTCATCGATGTGACGTCCATCACGACCTATTATGAATTCGAACAGACGGACCTCAACAATGTTTCCGGCGAAGCCTATCCGGCATCTTTCAGCCAGTTTGCTGATTTCGAACAGTTCTCCGAGGAGCTGAGGTTCCAGACGAATACAGGGACGCCATTCAATGCGATGTTCGGTGTCTTCTATTCGGACTCTGATTTTGTCTTTAACACAGACGCCTACATCTTTCCGGTTCCGCTCGATCCGCTCTCGGGAACATATGTAACCTTCCGGCGGGACAATGGATTCACGGGTCAAACCACATCGGCCTTCCTTGAAGGTACCTGGGACGTTGCGGAGCAGTGGGAGCTATCAGCCGGTGCTCGCTGGAGCCGCGAGGAACGGGAATCCTACCAGGAATCATTGCAGGCCCATTCGGCCTTTGGGGCAGCGTTCCCAGGTGGCCTTCGTCTGGACGATGATTTCTCGGACGAAAACGTCTCGCCGCAGGTCACGCTCAGATACCAGCCGACTTCCGACATCTCCCTGTATGGAGCCTACAAGGAAGGCTTCAAGTCGGGCGGTTTCAATATCTCGCAGACTCTGACGCCGGCGGCTTCTGTTGAAGCTGGCGAATTTGACAGCGAAAAAGCCAAAGGATTCGAGGCGGGTATCCGTTCCATTCTTCTCGATGGGCAGCTTAGTTTGAATGCGACTGTCTACGACTACACATACGAGGACCTGCAGGTTCAGAGATTTGATCCCATCACGGTCGGACAGGTGGTAGACAATGCGGGGGAACTGTCCACGACCGGTATCGAGTTTGATTTCAACTACCTGCCGCGTGCCGTCGAAGGTTTGGCGATCCGCGGCGCCTTTGCGTACAATGATGCAGAATACAGTGAATATGTGGGCCAGTGCTACGGTGGGCAGACGATTGCCGAGGGTTGTAGCCTTGTCGCAGTAGGCGGTGCGTTTACCAGCCAGGACTATAATGGGCGCACGCCGCCGAAGGCCCCTGAGACTGCCGGACGGATTGGAGGCTCTTATGAGTTTGCAATATTCGGCGACATGACTGCTGAGGTCTCGACCGATGTCAGCTACTCATCCGAGTATAATTTCACGGATACACTTCGTCCGGATGCTGTGCAGGATGCCTATACGAAGCTGGATGCAGCCGCGACGCTATTTAGTGCGAATGATCGCTGGAAGGTTTCCCTGATCGGGCGGAACCTGACAGAAGAACTGGTGGCCACCAGCGCCAATGATATTCCGTTTACAGGAGGCACTGGTACCGGGACCAATGCGGGCAGTGTCGCGGACCTGTCAGCGATCGTCCAAAATCCTCGCGAAGTTTATCTGGAGCTTTCGGTCAAGTTCTAGGCGGGGGGCGGCCGGCAGTTTCCTCCGATTGGCTGGCCGCCATTTCTCCTGGGGCTCTCATCAGAGAGCCCCAATTTTGTTTGGGGTGTCTGTATGAGTGTTTCCGGACCTTTTGAATGCATTTCGGTGTCTTCCCGAAACGGCGTGCTCAGCGTTGTTTTGAATCGTCCTGAAGTGTTGAATGCGATGAACAGGGTAATGGTATATGAGCTGAGACACCTCTTTCAGGCGCTGTATTGGGAACGGGACGTGCGTGTCGTGCACCTGTCCGCCAAAGGACGTGCCTTCTGTGCCGGTCTGGACCTCAAGGAGTCGAATTTGAGCTCAGGCGGCACGAAGGATATGGAAGCCCTGCTGGATCGGCAGCGTATGATCGCCGAAATTTATGTCGCGATGCGCCGTTGCCCCCAACCGATTGTCTGTTCCATTCAGGGGGCGGCGAGCGGAGGCGGTTTTGCCTTGGCGCTGGCGTCAGACATTCGGGTGATGGCAGAAGATGCGCGTATGAATGCTGCGTTCATAAGGATTGGTCTCAGTGCCTGTGATATGGGGATCTCCTATTTTCTTCCCCGAATGATCGGCACGTCCGTGGCGAGCGAGTACATGCTGACCGGGCGCTTCATCTCATCCGCCAGGGCTTTCGATCTGGGCCTGGCAAACCGAGTCGTTCCGGTCGGAGACCTGGATCGCGAAAGTCTTGATTTTGCAGCAGACATGCTGCGCGCGACGCCACTCGGACTCAGACTAACAAAGGACGCCTTGAATCATTCCATTGATGCCAGCGGTCTGGAAGCCATGATGGCCATTGAGGACAGGAATCAGATGCTGGCCCTCCAGGATGCTAATTTCAATGAAGGGGTCACTGCGTTTCTTGAGAGACGTGAACCGGATTATTCGTAATGGATCGTAGCAACACTGCGTCCGATTTTGTACGCTACGTGGCGTCAGACGGCGTGAAGATTGTGGCGGATGTGATGGGTAATCCCGAATGTCCTACGATAATCCTTGCGCATGGAGGCGGGCAGACTCGGTTCTCCTGGTCCGGAGCAATGCGTCATTTGGCCGGTGCAGGATTCCGGGTGATCAATTACGACGCGAGGGGCCACGGTCAGAGCGACTGGTCGCCAGATGGCAAATACCCGATCGACCGCCGATGGGCGGACATGTCACTGATCGCCAATTCCGTGCGAGAACCATTGGCAATCGTGGGCGCTTCGATGGGGGGGATATCTGCGCTGCACGGCGTATCCATGGGATTCCGGCCGGATGCGTTGGTACTGGTTGACATTTCTCCCAATCCGGATCGAGCCGGAATGCAGCGCGTGCATGATTTCATGGCGAGTGGCCTGGAAGGATTTGCCACGCTGCAGGATGCTGCAGATGCCGTGGCGGCCTATAATCCCGGGCGCGCGCAGCCCGGGAAAGTGGATGGCCTCAGGAAGAATCTACGACAGAGAGATGATGGCAGGTGGTACTGGCATTGGGACCCTGGAATGGTGCGTCTGGACATTGAGCAGGAGCATCGTGCGGTTCTGGCAACCATGGAGGGGCTGCGGGCGGCTGCAGATCTGCCGGTCCTGCTGGTACGCGGGCTGCAGAGTGATGTTGTGACTGAAGATGCCCTGGCTGAGTTCAAAGTCCGATTTCCCAAGTTGGAAGCGGTCGAGATCAGCGGCGCCGGTCACATGGTGGCCGGCGACAAGAACGATGTCTTCAACGGCGCTGTCGTTGAATTTCTCTCCCGCAAGCTCATGCGCTAACCGGTTGGGGCATTTTGTGGGAAGCTGATTGTACCCGGATCGATTTCGACCCATGGCTGAGCACTTGAGCACCAGACATGCACTTTCGGATCGAGCCAGCTTGTGTCGTCCAGGGTTCCAGCTTTCACTATTGTGGTAGTGGGGGATGCTGGCGAGATAGAAAACAATGGTGATCCGCATTCGCCACAAAACTGGCGCTCCAGACTATTCCCGCTGTCGGTTGTATCGACGTAGGTCTTGGGCGTGCCTTTCACGGTCAGGACTTTGCTGGCGATAACTGTGACAATTGAAAAAGCAGAGCCGGCCTGCCGCTGGCAGTGCTTGCAGTGACAGACGGCAACGGCAAGGGGGGCGCCTTCAAAGGCATATCGAATGTTTCCGCAAAGGCATCTGCCGGACCGTGTCATTGTGGTATCTCCTGATTTTGTTTGACCAAGGCGCGAATAGCATCGCTGTGCTCTCCCAAATTCGGCGGCGGAGAGGACGTTCTCGCGGGGCATGCGCTGTACCGAACCGGACTGCGCATCTGGTAATAATAGCCTTCTGTCGGATGTTTCTCTTTCCTGAAGAAGTCCGTTTCCTTCAGGTGAGCATCATCCAGAATGTTCGATACATCCGTTACCGGCATGCAGGGGATCTGGGCGGCATTGAAGAGGTCTGTCCACTCGGCGCTCGTCTTGCGAGGGGTTAATTCAGCGGTGCGCTGATAGAGTTTGTCCTGATTGATGTAGAGATCTTTTGTCGTTTCAAATCCCTGATCCGTCAGGAACTGGGAGTCTCCCAGTACATCGAAAACGTTTCGCCACGCAGCTGGCGCATACGGGACCATCGAGATATACCCATCTTTTGTGGGAAAGGGCTGTCGGTCAGGATCGATCTGGCGCGCGTAGCATGCGGCTCCATTCGGAGGGTCGAATGTGAGCCCACCTAAGTGTTCAAGCATCATGAATTGCGTGAACGATTCGAACATGGGCACTTCCACAAACTGGCTCTCGCCGGTTCGGAGCTTGTGAATATAAGCGGCAAGCGCCGCTTGTGCTCCATACAGACCCGCAACCTTGTCAGCAATGAGCGACGGAATGTATCGTGCCTTCCCGGACCCATCGACACGGCCCGCCAGAGTTGCAGTGCCACTGGCGGCCTGTATCACATCGTCATAGGCTTGGCGCCCCGCATAAGGACCGTCTGATCCGAACCCTACACAGTGAATATAAATCAGGTGCGGATTCAGGTGGCGTACATCCTCAGGTCCAAAGCCGAGCTTGCGGATTGCCGTACCGCGGACATTGTGAATGAATATGTCTGCCGAGACGATCAATTCCTGCATGACGCGCCGATCATCGTCAGTCTTCAGATCAAGAATGATGGATTTCTTTCCCTGATTGAGGGCCAGGAAGCCGGGAGACATGCCGCGAGTCCGGGCGGGTTTGGCAGAGTATCGATAGGCATCCCCATGGGGCGCTTCAATCTTGATGACCTCCGCGCCAAGATCTGCCAAAATACTGGTTGCGTATGGGCCGAACACTACGCTTGTCATGTCTATGACTCGCACACCTTCGAGCATTGCTGACATCTTTATTCCTTTCCTCCCATTCTTTTCAGAGTTGAGTACAGGCCGATAGGTCCCTATGCAATAACTAACATTATTAGATATATGGGAGGAGCGCCTTGCAGCTTCGGTATGATGAATTTGAGGACCGGTTTCGAGAGGAGGTGCGGGATTTTCTGACAGAAAAGCTTGCGCCAGACCTGAGAAGCTACACCGCCAAAATGACCAGCGTGTATGCCAGCAAGGAGGTCGCGTTGGCATGGCAAGCCATTCTCGTGGAGAAAGGATGGGCCGCTCCGTCCTGGCCTGTGGAGTATGGCGGATGTGACTGGTCCATCGCCCAACACTATATATTCGATGTCGAATTGGCGCAAGCGGGTGCACCGCCGCTGTCCCCCATGGGGATCGGGATGTGTGGACCCGCGCTGATCGGCTATGGTTCGGATCAGCAGAAGGATTACTTCCTGCCGCGTATACTCAGCGGTGCCGACTTCTGGAGTCAGGGGTATTCGGAACCGCATGCCGGCTCGGATCTCGCGGCATTGTCCATGTCAGCGGTCGAGGACGACGATGATTTTGTCTGCAATGGCTCCAAAATATGGACGACCCACGCGCATGAATCCAACATGATGTTCTGTCTCGTTCGCACCTCCTCTGACGGCAAGCCCCAACAAGGCATCACCTTTCTTCTGATTGACATGACATCGCCAGGAGTCCGGGTGGATCCGCTCATCATGACGTCAGGAGAACATATTCAGAATGCTGTCTTTTTTGATGATGTCCGCGTCTCCAAATCGAATGTTATTGGCGAGGTGGACAAGGGATGGACGGTAGCCAAATACCTTCTTGAGTTTGAGCGCGGGGGATCGTCGTACGGGCCGAAGCTGGCTCAGCGCTTGAATGCGTTGCGTCGGCTTGCTTTTGAAGCAGGTGCCATGAATCCATCTCTTCAGTCCCGTCTGTCTGCCGCAGAAATAGACATTTCTGTATTGGAGGCGGCAGAGCTGGTCATGATGGCTGAACTGGCGGGTGGGGGGTCACCTGGTCTCAAGGCGTCGATGATGAAGGTACGCGGGACTGAATTGAGCCAACATCTGACAGAGTTGGGATTGGAGATCGCTGGACACTATGTCCAGCCATTCCAGCCACAGCACACACATCCCGGGGGTGCGGTGCCGAATGCGCCAGCTTCAGACCAGGCGCTGGCCGGACAGGAAGGATTGGCTCCGATCTCGTCGAGATACTTTAATGACCGAGCTGGGTCTATTTACGCCGGATCCAATGAGATTCAGCGGAATATTCTGGCGAAGGCTGCTCTGAATCTCTGACACTCCGGAGCGCTCTTAACGTACCGTCATGCGTTGACATGAGAACTCGATTTGCATAAATCTATGGACAATAGATAAATGGAATTCCGGTGCTCGGACACAAGAGGGAGACAGCCATGGGCGTGATGACAACCACAGCCGAACGCAATCCACTTAAGCCAACTCTGGACACGCTCAGTCCGAGCCAGATTGAGGCGATCCGAAAGATCCCATCACATGATGAGGCGCGCATCCCGCAACTGGATGCGCATCGGCCAGCTTCCATATTTACCGGTCAGGAACGCTTCCAGCAGGAACAGGACAGTATATTCACCGCCATGCCTGTGCCGATCACTGTTGCGACTCTGCTCGAGCCGGGAAGTGTCATTGCGCATAACGGATATGGTCTGCCATTGCTCGTGACTCGGACGAAGGCAGGTGACATCCATGTTTTCCTCAATGCATGTCAGCACAAGGGTGCAAAGCTGATTGATGACTGCGAAGTGCACAAGCAGAACAAAATGACCTGTCCGTACCATGCTTGGACATTTGCGCTCGACGGAAAGCTGGTTGCCGCAGCGCGTCAGGAAACGTTCAAGAACCTGGAAAAGCACACGCGCAATCTCGCGGAATTGCCGAGCCGGGAACACGGTGGCTTGGTGTGGGCAATTTTGGGGCGCGACGCCGAGGAAGACTGGAGCAGTCTTCACCCTCAGATCGCCGAGGATTTTGCCGCGATGGGTATTCCTCATGCCCGCGTCTACGGGCGCAAGACGTTTGAGCTTGCAGCCAATTGGAAAGTCGTCCTGGAGCCTTTTCTCGAAGGATATCACGTGCAGCGCTTGCATGCGAAATCCATCGGAAAACTGTTTGCCGATGTGCCAAATGTCACCGACGTGTTCGGACTTAATATCCGGCAGATTTCAGGCAAGCTGAACTTCACGCCCGATGCGCTCGATGTTCCTGATGAGAACATCCACAAGACAGTGACCCATGCCTATCAGGTTTTCCCGAATTGTGTGGTTGTCACCAGCCCCTATTATATCAGTGTCATGCTACTGATGCCGCGTGGACCAAACCGGACAACGGTGGACTATTTCATGCTCACGCCGGACGCTCCTCGCACAGAGAAGGGTGAAGCACTTTACAAGAAATCCTACGATTTGATTCTCGACGTTTTCGGAGGGGAGGATTTCTGGGCTGCTGAAATGTCCCAGGCCGGGCTGGATTCCGGAGCGCTCGAAACCGTTGTTTACAGTGGTCTGGAAGAGACCATCCTCACATATTACGGACTTCTGGAAAGCCAACTATCCTGAACGATTGGGTGGATATCCGGCCAGAAACAGCGGCTGGGTAGGATTTCACAAGAGTCAGAGTAACAAGACCGGATAAAAAGCTGCATGGGGTGGAAAAGGATTCCGCCCTGTTTGGGAGGACAGCATGCAAACAATCAATGATGCGATCCACTGGTGGGCGCGGGTCATGCCCGACGCGGTCGCCCTCGATTTTGGCGAAGACCGCACAACCTATCTCGAATATCGGAACTGGTCGGAACGCATTGCAGCCGAGCTCATTCGCCGGGGTCTGGAGCCCGGTGACCGAGTCGGCATATGCGCGGGAAATTCCTTGCCGTATTGCGTCCTGATCCTGGGAATCATGCGGGCAAGGGGCACGGTAGTGCCGCTCAACATGCGCTACACGCCACATGAATTGAACGAAATCATTGAAGATACCGAGCCACATCTCGTCTTTGCTGACGCAGAGCGTATTGGGAAATTTAGCGATCTGGATGTCGATACCTCTCCCATGAGTGATGTGGAGGCGCTGCGAGACGGCAAGCGAGTGCAATTGACCTGCGCTCCCGAGCCGGACGACAAGGTCGTTATCATTTCCACGAGTGGCTCGACTGCCAAGCCGAAAGGCGTCGTCTTTTCTCACCGATCGATGACAGGCTATGTCGCGACGCACGCGATTGAGGAGCAGAGCCTAGGGAAAGGTTCCCGGGTGGTCGTTCCTGCGCCGCTGAGTACGTCAGCCGGATTCGTTCAGCTCACGCATTATACGGTTCTGGGCTGTACCTTGCATTTCCTGACAGCGTTTGAGCCCAGGAGCTTTCTCGAGATACTCGTTCAGAAGAAAATCAATGGATTTGGCGCAGTGCCGGTCTTCTTTGAGGCGATCTCCAAGCTCCCCGAATTCGAGAATGCGGATCTTTCCAGCATTTCGATGGCCACGAGTGGCGGCGCCCCCGTAACTCGCGCGCTCCAGGATGTCTGGATGAAGAAGGGCATTGTACTTCGCCAGATCTACGGTCAGACCGAATGTGGCGGGAACGGTACGATCATGCCTGAAGCCTTGGCCAAGCAGCAGCCTGAAAAATGTGGCATGGGAGGGCTGTTCAACGAGATCGCAATCGTTGACGACTACGGTAACCGCGTTCCGGCCGGTGTGGTGGGCCAAATCATCATGCGCGGTCCCGGCAACATGATCGAATACTGGAACAATCCGACGGAGACGGCGAAGACCATCAAGAAGGGGTGGCTGTATTCCGGCGATTTGGGAGTTCTGGACGAAGACGGCTTGCTGACCTTTGTAGACCGAATGAAAGACATCATCATTTCGGGTGGCCTCAACATTTCAGCAGCGGAAGTCGAACGCGCCGTCATGGAAAGTGGGCAGAAGATCGATGAGTGCATGGTCATCGCAGCCAAGGATGACCGGTTTGGGGAGACCCCATTGGCGATTGTCTACGCGCAAGGTGACGTGGATGTGAACGGGATCATCAAGCACTGCAACCAGAATTTGGCGGACTACAAGGTTCCCCGGTACATTGCCGTGGAACATGAGCCTTTGCCGCGAACGGCCACGGGCAAATTGGCTAAACCGACCATGCGTGAGAAATATTCGGATGCGTCCACTCAGCTGAAGCGCGTTCGCTGACGTCCACCTGAGCAAGAAGCCTTCGAGTACGAAGATGCATCCACCAGCAGCCGAATGGGCCAAGGCTCATTTGTGTCTATGAAGCGGCATGGGGGCTCATCGAGTCTTCCAGGATGAGTTCACTCGCGCGCCAAGCCATGGCCATGGTGGGGCCGTTTGTATTGCCGGATGGAATGGAGGGCATTATGGAAGTGTCCATGATGCGCAGGCCTTCAACGCCGCGTACTCGCAGTCTGGGATCAACCACAGCAGCTTCATCATTTCCCATTCGGCAGCTGCCCACAGCGTGATAGCCGCACGTGCCATAGGTATCATAGGCGTCGAGTATTTTCTCGTCGGTATCGTAGTCCGGACCCGGCATCGTCTCGCACTCGATATAGTCAGAGATTGGTTGCTGGGCGGCAAATTTTCGCGCCATTTTCACCACGCCGATCATTGCCTCACGGTCCCGTTCGGTGCTTCGATAATTTGTGACAAGTTCCGGCAGTGCAGTCGGGTCGGTAGATGTTATGTGAACGTGCCCTCTGGAAGAGGGGCGGAGTGGGTATCCTACCATATGCATGCCCGGAAAGCGTTCTACATCCTGACGGTTTTTGTCAAAATCGAAACTGAATGGTGCAAGCAGGAATTGTCCGTCCGGTCGGTTCTGTCCTGGCTGGGTCTTGAACCATGCACCGAGTTCGTATGCGGCAGACGACATCGGACCAGTCCGGGTTGTGTAATATTGCAGAGCGGACTTCAGAAGCCGCCAGCCAGAGAAGTTCTTGTTTTGAGACACATCCTGATTCAACTTCCATTGAATGATCAGCCCTCGGTGTTCCAGCAAGTTCTCGCCGACAGACGGGTTGGCATGGACAACAGGAATTCCCAAGGCTTCCAACGTGCCGGGGGCTCCGATTCCGGACCGTTCCAGAATGCCCGGAGATGCCAGAGCGCCGCCTGAGAGAACTATTTCCCGGATTGCTGTGAGGCTCCTCATGGTTTGATTTTGCATGAATTCCACCGCCGTGGCGCGTTTGTTCTCGAAGATCACCCGATCAACTGTCGCGCCGGTAAGGATGGTCAAGTTATCGCGATGTTTTATTGGGTCGAGGAAGGCGGTGGCTGCACTTTGCCGGCGTCCCTTATAGATCGTGCGAGGCGCGTAGCCGATGCCCTCAATATCGTCGGGCTCGTTCACATCGGACTTCAAGGCCCACCCGATGTTTCCGCCGGTTTCAATCATCGCGTCCGTGATTTTGTCCCGCGCGGTGGGCATGGTGATCTTCATCGGCCCGCCGGCTCCGCGTGTTTCGGCGCTGCCAAGCTCGTGTGATTCCAGTTCGTGATAGGCTCGGCCGATATGTTTCCAGGACCAGTCGTCACTGCTCAATTCTGCGATACTGTCATAGTCTGCCGGTTGGCCGCGAACATACATCATGCCGTTGACGGATGTGGAGCCGCCCAGAACGCGTCCACGTACCCAAGGTTCGGATGTGTGGGCGTTGGCCTCCTCGGGATCGCTTTGGTACAGCCACAGATACTTCGGGTCAGCCATGATCTTGGCGAGGCCCTTTGGCATGCGAATGAAGGGGTGATTGTCGCTCGGGCCTGCTTCCAGGAGGGCGACTTTTATGCTCGGATCAGCAGATAGCCGGTTCGCCAGAACGCAGCCTGCGGCGCCCGCACCCACGATGATGTAGTCAAATTTATCCATGCATTCCTCCCCGTATGGACATCGGCTCCTGGGTCCGTCTTCGGAACTTCTCTGGCCATAAATCTATTTGACATAGTTTTAAGTCTTGATGCAATGCTCTCTCCCATAAGCTGGATGAAGGAGCGCGGGATTTTGATCGAATTGACATTCATTGATGCGGATGGAGAGAGCCAGACCATTCAGGCAACGCCGGGTGAAAGCGTGATGGAGGCGGCGATCCGCAACGAAGTTCATGGGATTGAAGCGGCCTGCGGTGGTGCGCTGGCTTGTGCAACTTGTCATGCTTACATCGAAGAGCCCTGGTACTCTGAGGTTCCAGAGAAGACCGAGACGGAAGCGGATATGCTTGAATATGGCAGTCATGTTGACGGGCGCTCGAGGCTCACTTGTCAGATCGAGGTGACCGAGGCCCTGCGGGGCGCGGTCATTCGCACGCCAATCGAGCAGGGTTAAAACCTGAACCTGCCCCTTGGAATAATTTCTAATAATGTTAGGTTTACCCAAGTGCTGCATGACAGCCGGGAGGAGAACACAAATGCTGGCAACCAAGAACATACCTGACCATGTGCCCGATTCGGCCGTCTTCGATTTCGACATCTATGGGGACGAGCGGCTTGGCGACAATCTCCATGAAAGCTATGAGTCGCTTCACGCTGATGCGCCGGATATTTTCTATACCCCCCGAAATGGCGGGCACTGGATGGTCACCCGCTTCGATCATATTGCAGATATCACGCGCGATCCTGAGCATTTCTCTGTACGCGAAATGCAAATACCTCGCGTGGCCAACCCTCCCGTATTCATTCCGCTCAGCCTGGACCCACCGGACAATTTTCCGTACCGCCATGCCCTGATGCCGTTCTTCGCCCCAAAATCGGTGACTGCGATGGAGCCAAAAATTCGTCAGTTTGCGGTAGATATTATCGAATCCATTATCGATAAGGGCGAGTGCGACTTTGTTGAGGACGTGTCGTCCCAGTTTCCTGTTTCGGTGTTCATGGAACTCATGGGAATGCCGTTGGAGAAGCTTCGGGATTTCCGGGCCGTGGCGGACGAGTATTTCGAGGCGCGGACAGACGAAGATGTCGCCAATCTTTTCGGCAAGATCGTTGGCATAATGACTGAACTGATCGAGCTGCGACGTGCGCATCCCGAAGACGACCTGATATCCCGTATGGTTCAGTTCGAGATCGAGGGAAGACCGATCACGCTCGGCGAACTCCAGTCCATCTGTTCCATCCTGTTTTTGGGCGGGATGGATACGGTCACGAATGTGAGCAGCTATTTGTATCGGCATCTGGCCGGAGATCCGAAGCTGCAGGCGCGCTTGGCTGCAGATGCCAGCATTGTCCCGAAATTTGTGGAAGAGGGCCTGCGTAGCTTTGGCGTTGTGAATACCCCGCGCATTGTTCAGAAGGATTGCGAGCGTTTTGGGCTTAAATTCAAGACGGATGACATGGTCTTGTGCATGCTGCCATTGGGGGGGCGTGACAATCGAAAGAATGAAGATCCAAACAAATTCGATATAGACCGCAAGCGTATTGAGCACATCACATTTTCATCCGGACCGCATCTGTGCCTGGGGCACCATCTGGCCCGGATGGAACTCAGGATTTTGACAGAAGAATGGGTGAAACGAATTCCTGCCTTCCGGGCCAAGCCCGGCGTCAAGGCGCACAGCCGCGTGGGCACCGTGATGGCGCTGGAAAGCCTTCCGCTTGAATGGGAAGGCCAGAACGACCAATGAAATCCCAGATGCTGACGACTACAGAATTGTCGCTGATCTGATGCGACCTGATGAGTTAACGTCCGGAGCGGATCGACCGTATTGGTCGAGCCTGCTGACAGGAGAAGTTCGTCTGCCTCGCTGTTGCGGATGCGGAGCGTATCATTGGCCGGCTGTCTGGCGATGTAGCTCCTGTGGTGGATGGGGCCATGATTGGGTCGAAGTTTCGTTGAAGGGAGAGATCTATAGCTGGACACGCACTTGGCATGCCTTCAGTGGGGCAGAGGCTTTCAGTGTGCCTTTCGTCAGCATTGTCGTTGCGCTGGACGAAGCAGACGGAGCGCGGTTGATCGGCACTCTGGAGGGTGCTGACGACACAGTTGCGATTGGAGACCGGGTCACTGGCCGTGTTGACCATATTGAGATGCAGGGGAGCAAATTACCTGCGCTGCGTTGGACAGTGCAAGGCCAATCAGCATGATGAATTTATCAGGAAAAGTGGCCGTTGCCGGTCTTGGCGTTCAGCAATATCGTCGGGGCGCCGCGCCCCTGCCGGAACGGGGCCTGCTTGTTCGCGCGATTGTTGATGCGTGTGAAGATGCGGGGATTGATCCCAGTGAAGTGGATGGCTTCGCTTCCTACGGCGACGACAACAATGAGCCGGTCCGTCTTATGCCCGATCTGGGAACGCGTGAGTTGCGATGGTCGAGTAATGTGTTTGGCGGAGGCGGGGGCGGTATAGCCGCCGCCTTTGGACAGGCCGTCGGGGCCATCATGACAGGGCAAGCATCAGTAGTTGTCGTGTTTCGGGCGTTGGCACAGGGAAATAGTGGAAGGCTGTCGTCCGCTGTCATGGCGCACCATCTCAATAGTCATATGGTGAGTGCCGGACTCGTCTCACCCGCACAGATGTGTGCCATCCGGGCGCAACGAATGTTCGAAAAGTATGGAGTGCCGACTTCCGCCGCTGAAGAAATCGTCCGTGTGGCGCATTATCATGGTAGCCGAAATCCGGAGGCTGTCGTTTATGGCCAAGAATTCAGTCATGAAGCCTATCAGGAGTCCCGATACATCGCAGAGCCCTTTCGCTTGTTCGATTGCTCCCGGGAAAATGACGGTGCGGGGGCGCTTCTACTTGTTTCGTCGGAACGGGCGAAGGATTTGCGCAGGCTCCCGGTCTTTGTTCTCGGAGTCGCACAAGGTGCCGCCCAGGGGTGGGGTGACTTGCTCGAGAATGATGATGAAGACCAATATGTCACCGCAGGGTTTCGGTCGGTTGCACGGAACCTCTGGAACCAGTCTGGGCTGACACCCGCCGATATAGATATCGCTCAGATCTATGAGAATTTCAGTGCTCAGGCTGTGGCCTCACTTGTCGATCACGGCTTCTGTGCCTTCGACGAAGTGGCCGACTTTGTCCGGTTTGAGAATCTGGTTGCCCCCACCGGGAAGTTGCCGATCAACACAGCAGGCGGCAATATTGCGCAGGGCTTCATTCATGGCATCGGCATCGCCATCGAGGCGGTACAGTGCCTGCGCGGAGAATCCGCCAATCCAGTCCCGGGTGCGCGCACATGCCTGCTTGCAGGTGGGCCTGGGGCCCCAATTGTAAGCTCGGCAATATTCGGAAACGTTCAGACAAATTAGAAGCACCAATGGGAGATTTCGGAATGGACATTGATCGGGATTACAGAATGCTGATCGGCGGCGAACTTGTCGTCGGAACCCAGAGCATGGACGTAATCAACCCGGCTCTGGATGAGGTGTTCGCCTCTTGTCCTCGCGCCACTCGAGAGGATATGGAGGCAGCAATCTGTGCAGCGCAAGATGCCTTCACTACCTGGCGCAAAACAAGTGTCGATGAGCGTCGCGCAGCGCTCAGGAAAGCTGCTGGTATTCTGGCTGAAAATGCAGATTCCCTGGCAAGTCTGTTCACGAAGGAGCAGGGGCGACCGACCGAATTGGCGAAGCAGGAAATCCTTGGAGCTTCCTACTGGTTTGCCTCAACCGCCGACCTCGAACTGGAAGTTGATATAACCGAAGACACGGATGTGCGCCGCATTGAGGTGCATCATGCGCCACTGGGCGTCGTGTGCGGGATTGTTCCGTGGAACTTCCCTGTCCTGCTCGCCAGCTGGAAGATCGCGCCAGCATTGCTTACGGGGAATACGCTGGTATTGAAACCGTCCCCCTATACGCCATTATGTGCGCTGAAAATTGGCGAATTGCTGAGCGATGTCTTCCCGGCCGGTGTGCTCAACATACTCAGCGGGGGCGATGAGCTTGGGCCATGGATGACCGCGCATGAAGGGTTTGCCAAGATCTCCTTCACGGGCTCTACCGCCACCGGCAAACGCGTCATGGAGGCGGCATCCAGGGATCTGAAGCGCATAACCCTTGAACTGGGTGGAAATGATGCCGCGATCGTCTTGCCGGACGTGAATGTGGACAAGGTGGCCGAGCGGATATTTGCTGGAGCCTTCTCAAACACTGCTCAGATCTGCGTAGCGACCAAGCGCTTGTATGTGCATGAAGACATCTATGACGCGCTGCGTGATCGTCTGCATGAGATCGCGAAATCGTCGCCAATAGGTGATGGCAGTGATCAGGGCAATCTTTACGGACCCGTGCAGAACAAGGCGCAGTATGAACGGGTCCTGGATCTGCTGGAATCTGCGCGCCGCGATGGGCTGACCCTGCTGGAAGGCGCGAGCGTTCCTGAGAAAGGGTATTTCATACCCCTGACGATTGTTGACAATCCACCGGAAGACTCCCGGGTCGTTGTGGAAGAAGCCTTTGGCCCAATCCTGCCGATGATGAAGTTCAGTAGCCTTGATGACGTAATTTCCCGTGCGAACGATACAGTCTACGGGCTCGCCGGTGCGGTCTGGTCCGCAGATATCGAGAAGGCCAAATCCGTTGCGAGCGAACTCGAAACCGGGACGGTTTGGATCAATCAAAATCTCGAATCCACACCTCTGACTCCGCTTGCTGGGCACAAGCAATCGGGGTTTGGAGCGGAAAACGGAATCTATGGCCTGCGTGAGTTCACTCAGCCCAAGGCCTTATATATCCCGAAATCTTCAGACTCCGTCAGCTAACGGAACAAATCAGGCGAAGGGAGATGTCTTGGCAATGCCGAGGCGTCTCGCCCGCTTGCGCTCGGCATCTGTGAGTTTCTTTGATTTCTGGGGCATATCCCGGAACCCACGAAGGAAAGCCGCTATGGTCGCTTCGAACAATTCTTCGTCATCATGGGGGTTTTCCCGTACGGCCTTCGCAAGGTGCGGGAATTGTTCAAGGTCGAATTCAGGCATCGGAGCGACGCCGTAAGATCTTGCTGCAGCTTCAAACAGCGCGGAGGCGTAGGTGAGCTTCTCCGTACCTTCAATGATGACCATCTGAACGTCCGCGGGATAGGGGCACATGGAAATCCAGAAATCGTAAGCACCCAGCAAGATGCGTCGTGGAAAGAATTGGAGAAGAAGGGGCGCTGCATTGGGGTGTTGCAGTATTGATCGTCTGGCTGCCTTGCACAGCCTGATGAGAGTTTTCTCCCAATCATTCTCATCGATCTTGGGGGCATCAATATCTTTGAGCAGGATGAGGGCAACTTCAGACAGAAGCTCGTTCTTGTCCTTGAAGTGATAGTAGAGAGACGGGGCTTTGACGCCGAGCCGTCGCGCCACAGCCTCCAGACTTAGTGACTGCAGGCCCTGAGTATCCATGATGCTCAGGGCAGCTTTCGCGGCTCGTTCCCGCGAGATTAGTGATTTGGACGGCCGTCCCATGATCATCCAGTTCAAAACTATGACAATTAGGCGCTCATAAAAGCCTGAACCAGCCAAATTACAAGGGCATTGTCAGGGCGAGCGGCCTTGAGGCCTCGTGCGGGCGCATTGGATAGCGGGAAAGAGTAATCAGGGAATTGTCAAAGAAACCCCACCAGGGGTGACCAATCCTGGCGATTAGTCTCGGCTAATGGCCCAATCAGCTTCAGCGACATCTGGACGTCGCACGAAAGGATTCAGCATGCTCCTAAGAGCCGTTCTGGGCGAATCGCAGGCCGCGTCATAGCTATCTCCTCCGACCAGCTCTCGTGCTCTCACGAGCCAAGTGATCGGGATCTGGATAAATCCCACTGAATGGTCTCGCCGGACCGACTGAGCGCAACCTCCTGCCAGCGCCAATTCATCTGCTGTTTCATTGACTTCACAAGCGTAAACCCTTCGCGGCCCTCGATCACCGCAAACCGCCCCTGAGCCAGATCAACCATTCGCATGCATCTTCCGGAGAAGATTTCCCCTTTCTCAAACACCACAAAAGGGTGTCCTGTCCGCGCAGCCTCTCTCCCAATCGCCGCATCAAACTCCCTCCGCCGAAGTTGTGTGCGAGCCTCCATGGTCAGCCGCCCAGCCTGGTCCAACTCGACCCCCTCGCGCTGCAGCCATGCCTTCCGTGTTTGCAGACATGTTCTCACCTCTTGCGCAAAGTCTCCTTTTGCGTGCTCGATGCCGGACCAGTCCATCCGGTCCAGCCAGGTTTCCGCAGGCCGCTCCACCAGCGCCTCAATCGGCAACCAGGACCGAACATTGATGGCAAGGCTCTGCCGCTTCGCTTCAGCCTGCAACGCGCGCTCTTCGAAGTCCCTCGGAACAGTCCAGCTCCCATCCGCATGCCGCTCGACCACACCGAGCCGCCTCAGCGCTTCCAGCCGCCGCTTGTGCGCCAATCGGAACGCTGCTGAACTCCCCGGATCAGCCCCCTGATGCAACGCCTCCGAATACAATCCCGCATTGCGTTCAGCGATGGCCGCAATCGTCCGGTCTGCCGGCTTCGGCTCGACGGCGCCCGGGCCGACAGAAAGTATCCCGCCCACCTTCGGCAGCTGGGCTGCTTCCTGCTCTGTCATCTCAACCGACCAGACCCGCCCCTCCAATCCCTCGATCAAGGCCGTCTTGCCATTGCGCAATTCATCACCGGGCAGGGTGGCTGCCAAGCGTCCAACTACGTCACCGCTGCCTGTAAAATCGCGCGGCAGGGCATGCAGCTGAGACGCATCGATTTTCCGCCCCTCGAGATTGGCAAGCGACCGGATTATGTCCCCACGCCTGCCGAGTGCTCTTAGTTTATCCTTCCAGCCCTCTTTCAACGTCCAGCGACCATCCTCCTGCCTCATTGCGAGATCGAGCGTTTGAAGGAACCGCAGTCGGCGTTTAACGACCGCACTGTCAAACCTCGACAATCTGCTGGATACAGCCTCCGGCGTGTAACGCCCATCGGTCAGAGAACGCGCAATATCATGATCAATCGCCGTCAGCGCCTCGCGCCCTGCCTCGTTCGACCTTGCTGCCGCCATCTCCCGTAGGCGCCTCTGACCTAATTCCAGCGTCACAATTTCCTGCGCCCGCGCCCGGAAGCCGTGCGTGATATATTTCCGGTCGATCAGCAGTTCGCCATTCCGCGTATTGCCCCCCCGGATCACGATATGGACGTGCGGCTGGGCCGTGTCGTGATGATTGGCGGCGACCCAGTCGAGACGGCGACCGAGATCCTGCTCGACCCGTCCCATGAATTCCCGCGTGAACCGGGTCAGATCCTTCATCTGATCGGCGTCTTCGGGAGACACGATCAGCCGGAACTGGCGTCCATCCGCCCGGGCGCGTTCATTGAACGCATTTCCGTCGGCCTCCTCCTGTGTCCGGTCGTAGAGTTTCCCGCGCTCGCCCGCACGTCCGGCGCCCTCCCTTCGGATATAGGCGACGTGCTTTGCAAAGCTCGCGGCTCCGGCCGGTCCGGTCCGCGCAATATGGACCTTCACGATGACGCGCCGGGCCCGCCAGCTCGACCAGTGCCGCGCCATGGCCGCTGAAGCCTTGCCGCGGCCCTTGCACTGGACGGTGCCGGGCGCAAGGCGTTTGCGGCTCTTGCGTCCCAGCCGGCCTTTGCCCGCGACGCCCCGGAGCCGTTTCAGCTGGGTCTTGGCCTTGCCGCGGGATCTGATCCGGCCGAGGCGCGGGACGAAGTCGAGATCCTGGTTCACGGATCAACCCGCTCAACAGATCCAGACTCCGTGCACCGGCCCTCCGGCCCGGTGTCACACAAAAAAGGATGTGCAGACACTGGCTTGGCTGTCCCTGTGGGACAGCGCCTTAATCTTGCCCTCCGGGACACAAAAGCCTGTCCTGATCCGCTTTCCACCGCCTTGAGGTCCGCCTGCTGCCCTGGCGGCCGTTTGCCCTGGATCCAGACCGGCCGGGCCACGCCCAGGATACGTCCGCGATACTGCGGGCCGAAATAGCGTCCATCCACCGACCGGGGATGGGGATTGAGCAGGAAGACCTCATCCGCCTGAAGCGTCCGGCAGCCCTGCCAGACGGGCAGGGCGCTGCCGGACGCGTTCAGTTCGAGCGCGTCAGCCGAGGCGAGACCATTGATGAATATCCGCGTCCCGCACCGGCAAATCTCATCCCCTTCAAGGCCTGCGACCTGCTTCAGCAAGGGCCAGCCCGGGCCAACAAGTCCGTCCTCCTCGAGCCAGAGTCTTGTCTCATGAGACGGCTCGAACGCGACCAGATCGGCCTTCGAAATGTCCGCCGTCCGGGCCACAAGATAGAGCCCCCTGGGCACGCTGTCCGTGCGGTTCCAGACCATATCCGACCGGTCGATCAGGCCCGCGGCGGTGAGCAATCCCAGCCCGCCGCCCATGCCCAGCAGCGCGGCCTTAGGACTCATCGCGCAGGCCTGAGCCCATGAAGCGGCGGCTGTTGGTGTAGGCAATGATGTCCCTGCCGCGATACCAGACCTTGGCGCCGATCTTGTGATAGACCGGCCCGGTTCCGAGCGATCGCATATTGATCAGGGTCTTCGGCTTGAGCCCCAATTGTCCGGCGGTTTCATCCGTGTTCAGCCAGTCTGTCGGGGCAGGCGGGGTGGGGTTCGGTCGCAGGGCCCGGGTGGAATTGGACTCGTCGGACATGGCGGCACCTCTCCTTTCACGCATGCAATGTCTCATCATGCTGTCTGACAGAAATCGCGCAGGCTGAAAGTGTCGAACCCGCGCGCCGGGCGCGCGACACCCCAAGTGGGGGGCAGCGCGCCCGGCCTGCCAGGACGAGGTTGGCCGGGCCTGCCCGCAAGCAAATGCCGCCCCGGACCTGACGGTCCGGGGCGGCGAGGGAGGCGTCATCCGGCCACTAGTCGCGCGGGTTCCAGAGGATCACATGACGGCCTTTCCGGCCCTTGACCGGGGCAAGGTTCGCGAAGATGCGGCGGGGACCGATCTGCGGGTCTGCCAGGGTCAACGAGACATATTCGCGGCCTGAGGCCTTGGCCTTGCGCATCCAGCCGCCGCCGATTTCGGTCGAGGTTTCGCCGGCATAGATGCGATAGTCCGGCTGGCCCTCTTCGGTCTTGTCCACATTGGTCTCGATGCGGATTGCGGCAGAGAGGTTCATCATTGCGAGGCTGCCTTCGAAGCCGGTCTTGGTTTCGCTGACATATCCGAGTGCGTTTGCCATGGGAGGTCTCCTTTTCGTTCCTTGGCTGATGTCTCCGGGAACCCCTTGTCCCCGTCGACGCCGGACCGTGAGGGCGGCCAGGCGGCTGGCCAGAACCTGAAAGGGCGCAGCGCAGGCGGAGCACCGCGCGGCGGTCAGAAATTTGCCTCGCGGTGAATGCGCCGGGCGCAGAGGAAATTTCTGACCGCCGCGCGGTTTCAGGGCCGGACGATGGCCGTCCAGGTCATACGGCAAGAGACGGGCACAAGGGGTCAGGGGCAGGTTTCCAGGGAAGGGAGATCACGCTCCCTTGCACACGCATGGACCTGTCTGCGCAAGCCTCAAGACGCGCGATTTTTTGAACGGCAGTTCCACGGAACAGACCGTTTCAGACCGCCACGCGTCTCCGATAACAGGAAAACCGCCCGATGCCAGGCACCGGGCGGCGCCTTCGCTGCCGGATGTGAGACGACGCGTCAGGCGGCGTCGGATTGCGTCTGGGGCCCGGCCTCGGCATTGTCGCCTGTCTCGCCGTCGAATAGGCCCGCCACCCGTGCCCACGCATCAATGGGCGCTGACCCCGCGCCTTCGACAAGCCGGGTGGGGGGCACTTGCATCCAGCCCGGACGCCAGTCGGGATTGGCCTCGCATCCCTCTCCCGCGATCCGGTTTGCCAGCACCTGTTTCTGCGCCTTGCCCGTATCTGTCCGGCAGGAATCGGCAAGCGAAGCCGTGGCAATGTCGGCGATCATCGCATGGATGGCGCGCTTGTCCTTTGTCAGATCGAAGAAGGTCTCATCCGGGTGCCAAGCCTCGGACAGGTTGGTGCCGCAGAGATGCAGGACAGCCTCAACAATGCCGTTTCCGCTTTCGAGTGTGCGGGCCATGACACTCGCAAGAACAGCCGAAACTTCCTCATCCGACATAGCAAGGAGCGCGGAGAAGAGTTCGCAGAGCCGGTAGTCGTCCCCATTCCGGCGAAGCGCCGGATTAACATTCATCGCCTTGAACAGGGCGTCGGATCGTCCTGTCGCTTCGGCCAGGGCGGCGACGGATTTCGAGCCATCGACACTGGCCTGCGTTTCCTCCTTCCGGGCGCGAAGCTCGAAGGGTCGGACATCCCAGAGGGCGCTGCCTGCCATGGCATGCGCCACCATCAGGCGCAGCGCAATCGCAGGGGCTTTGGCAAGGCTGGCCTGCGCAGCAGCGTGGCGATGGAGCAGGATATAGTCTGCCAGCGGGCCGGACATTTCAGGCCGGATCGCTGCCGGAACACTATCACCTTCGCCCTTTGCGGACCGCTCACGCTTGCGGGCCTCGACTGAGCTGATCTGCCCCTCATGGAAGGTCGCCGTGCCGTCATGGCGGATTTCGATGAAGACCTTGCCGTCATCCTGCTTGGCGCATCGGACATGATCCCATCGGTGGAAATACGCCCCGCGTTCGAGGCAGATGACATCCCGCCAGCCATCTTTCCTGTAAGCCTCGACCCGCTGCGCAAGCGCTGCCGATTGGGCCTGCCAGAACTGGTCGGCATCGGCGAACACGCCCTGCTCGCCGAACAGGTCTGCCGTGATCAGACCTTCATAGGTCTCGAGGTCGAACAGCGCCTTGTCGGTCGTGATCGTGGTCCCGCCCGTGATCCATGCCTTGCAGGATCGTCCCATGGGCGCGCGGTCTGTTTCGCTCTCCCAGAGCCGCAGCCATTCAGCCTGCTGCTCGGGCGTGGCAAGCGTCAGGGCGCGGATCGTTTCACGGTCAAGCTCGTCCTCGGCGTAGAGTTTCCGGATCGGCCCGGCGAGCGCGGCGAGGGCGAGCACACGCCGCACCAGAAGCTCAGTCACCCCGAAAAAGGTCGCGATATCCTCCACCGGCTTGCCCTCATCATGCAGCCGCTTGAAGGCTTCATATTGCTCCATCTCGGTGGCCGGCAGGCGTCCGACATTCTCGATGACGGACGCCGCAATGGCGGAGGCCGCATCCTTTTCCGTCATGATGGCGCACGGAACGAGCGGTGTCTCGCCGGTCTCCTTCGCAATTTCCTTCAAGGCAAAGAAGCGGCGGCGTCCGGCAATGACGCCATAGGATTTGCCTTCGCGCCGGACCAGCAGGGTCTGGCGCAAGCCGCTTTCGCGAATGGAGGGCAATATGTCGGAAACGTCCGGTTTCCTGCGCCCATGCCGCATGTTGAGTTTCGAAATCCGCAGCTGGTCGAGCGGGATATGTTTCAGGTCAGTCTGTGCCATGAGATATCTCCTTTTCTGGCGGGTAGAGGGAGAGGCCGAGCTTCCACACGGGCTGTCTCCAAGTGATTTTCGAGAAGGGGTGGCCGTCACGGTCGCGGCACGCATCCGGGTCGGTTTCGCCCCAGTCATAATCATGGATGATGAGCTCGGGGTCGCGCCCATCAATCCAGATGTCCGTGATCCGCCCCTCGATGACGATGAGGGTGAGAGCGGGGCGCGCCATGGCGCTCACCGCGTCCAGAAGACGTGCACGTCTTCGAACCCGGTCTCGACCACCATCACGTCGCCGCTGAGCTCCATGTCGCGGGCAAGCGCCGACCAGTCGATATAGTATTCAAGCGCGGCAGGGATTTCGGTGCCGGTGTCGCGGTGCAGGTGTTCGGCAAACTCCGCGCGGCTGCGATAGCCGCCCGCATAATCCTCGAAGGCCGCCTGGGCCTGTTCGAGGTCATGGCCAAAATGGCGATGGACCAAAGCGCCGAGCCTGCCATGCTCGGCAAGGAAGCCCGCCAGGTCGCAAACCGTCTCGAAGCTTGCATATTCCGAGAGGTGCGCGCCTTCAAAGCCTTCATGATCATGGATCGCCCATTCCTCGGCATCGGGCAGCGGCGAGTCCGCCAGCATGGCACGGACCTCGGACATGATCTCGTCGGGCGTGGTGACGGCGATCCAGCGTCCATGCAGGCATCCATTATTGTAGGCAGCAAGGCAGGCCACATAGATGCGCGGTCGCGGTGCAGGTGTGGGTGCAGCGCCGGCTGCACGGGGGGGTGAGAGGGGCGTGTGGGTCATGGCGTCAGGTCTCGTCTCTCCGCCCAAACATCCCTCCCGCATCAGGCGGGGGTGGGCGGCGAGAAGGCCGGCAGGCCGGACCCTTAGCCGGGTGCGCAAGGCGGAAAGGTAGGAGACAAGGGATATTTCAGGACGCCTTCAGACCCGTCGCCTTGCGCACCCGGCGGGTCCGGGCAGACCGGTCGTCCGCCCCCCTCCGCCTGACCGGGAGTCCCTGCGGCGTGCGGCGCGCCCTGGCGAAGGCTGCGGCCCGACCCGTCCGAGGCTGGCCAAAACCCGGGGAATCACCGAGACCGGTTGGGTCATGACCCTCTACGTCCGAGACATCCGCCCATCTGACCGGACCCGCCTGACCCGGCTCTGGGAGAGCTGCGCGCTGGATCCCGCCGCGCCAAGGACGGCGGAGCATGTCGACCGGGCCCTCATGGACCGGTATCGCACCCTGCTGGTCGGCCATGTCGGGACCCAATTGGTCGCAAGTGTCATGACCGGACTCGCGGGAGATCATGGCTGGGTCCGGTGTCTCGCGGTCACCCCGGCGCATCGGCTGCACGGCCATGGCCGGGAGATGATGGAAGAGGCGGGCCTCTGGCTGGCCGCACGCGGCGCCCGGACAATCGACCTGATCGTGGAGGAGGGCGCCGACATGGCAGAGGCGTTCTGCCAGCAGATCGGATTCGCGCGTCAGGACGCCCATCTCTACAGCAAAGGGCTGCTGCAGGAGATTCCGGCTTCCTGAACTCAGGTCAGGCCACGCACCCGTGACCCCTCTGGCCGCAAGGCCAGTGGGAAGCGCGGTGTGCGGCCCCCGGCCGGCGAGCCCCCGCAGCCCCGGCTGTCCCGGACGGGACGGCCGGGGACCGGAGACGAAGCCGGGCCCGTCGCAGGCCCGAAGACGCACAGTCGGCCTGAATGATCCGAAGCGCCCCGCGCCAGCGGGCCGGGGGAAGACCGGGCCTGAGGACGCCGCCCGGCGGTCAGAGTGTCCGGCGGCCTGAGGGCGCGCGTGAAAGCAAATGGCGATAGCCGCCATGGACCAGATTGTAAGCCCGCTTGCGGGCCCGGCGCATTTCATCCTTCATGGCCCGGCTCGGGCCGGACCAGGCCGCAACGGCGCGTTCGGGGCCATGGATCACGCAGGCTGTCTGACGGAGCGACAGGCCTTCTTGCTGACAATCCCAGGCGATCAGCGCATTGCGCAAGGAGACCCGGGTGCGGGTCCAGGCCAGCCTGGCCTGGGAGGCGGCGTCGCCATATACGCGCTGCGCTTCGGCCAGCAGGTTGACGCGCTGCTGGAAAGTGTCGACCCCGCGAATGAGGAAGCCAAGCCGGACCGGATCCAGGGTGAGCAGGGACAGGCCGGAACATTGCACCTGTACGATATGGCCATTGCCCTTGACGAGGAGGTGTTCCCGGCCGGCCATGTCCACCAGATGAACGATGTCGCAGAGCTTGCGCGTGCGTTCATAAATCTCGCATCGCTCTCCCGGCATGGCCGGAGAGACCTGGAGCTGGACCTGCCGCGGGAAGCGGGCCGCAGACCAGAAGGCGAGGGCGTCATAGCCATTTGCCGCCGGATCCGGAAAGAAGGCGAGGCCCCAGCGGTCTGCGGCGACCTGGTCCGTGCGCGGCTTGACGAGCAGGGTGCGGGGACAGGCCTTGCGGATGGAGAGTGCACCGGGCGGTTCCCGGCCGGCGTCGGCCAGGAAGTCCGCATTGCGCCGCAGGAATTCCCAGGCCCAGCGGCTGCGCGACAGGGTGAGTGTATAGGCATAGGATTCCAGATCCATGTGTGGCGCATCGGGACATGTCGGCATGGCCAGCCCTCCTCGATGGGTAGTCTTGCAAGATTGAATCCGAAATAAACTTAAAAGAGCAATGCCTTTGGCTGACTTCGATCGGGCGGCGTGATAGGCGAGCATTGTTGGAGAGGGCGCTCAAACTCGCGAGTGCGTTTCAGCCCTGCGCTTGGTGCACGCGGTTTTGATCGCCAAACGTTTGGACCATTTCCGATCTTGTGCGGGGCGTAAACCTGCCGTCATATGCAGGAGATGAGATGCTGAAAATCGCTAGTCAAAAAAGGCTTGATGAAGGTATGAAAATATTCAAAGCGCTCGTCTTTTTCCTGTCCTCAATGGTGTTTTCCGGCTCCACCGCCATAGCTGAAGAGGTCCGCCTTGCCCTGCTCATCGGAAACGCGGAGTACCCGGCAAATATTGGTGCTCTATCAAACACCCATTCAGATGTCAGAATCCTCGGTGATGCTTTGAACGAGGTTGGATTTGTGATCGAAACCGGGTTCGATCTCGACAAATCCGAAATGACCAACGCTTTGGACAAATTCGAAAAGACCATCGCCACGGAAAAATCAGATGGCAATGAGGTCATCGCCTTCTTCTATTTTTCAGGTCATGGGACGGCGCTCTATCGAGACAGGCAAGCCAAGAATTTTCTGCTACCTGCGCGTATTTCGGTAAACCAGCTTGGCCAAGTGTATCGCAAGGCGATTGAGCTGGAAGAGGTTCTTGGCAGCCTTTCTCTGTCTGGCGCCGACATGGTGTTTGTCGTCTCGGATGCGTGTCGAGACGAATTGAACTTGTCATCATCAAAATCCATAGGGGAAAAGGGCCTTGCTCGGGTCAGTAGCCGCCCTGGCCTGCTATTAACATTCGCGACCGCAGCAGGGGAAACGGCACCCGATGACGGCCTTCTGGCAAAAGCCTTGGCAGCAGAGATTGTGCGGCCGGGGCAGGAAGCAATCGTGGCATTTTATCAAGCGCTTGCGGATGTTTCGGAGTGGCGGGGATCAAACAATCAACCCTTTATGGCGCCTGGAAAGTTGCGGCGAGGATGGTGCTTTGCACACTGTGAACCGGAGACCAACTCGTTGCGTGCGCCCGGTCGGGAAGTACCGGATGCGAGGTATGCGCCGTCTTCCAAGAAAGCGGCCCTGCTTGCTGGCGGTGACACCATTCCGGAATTCGGTGTTTTCACAGATTGTGAAACTTGTCCGGCAATGGTTCGCCTACCTGCAGCGAAAGTTATGACAGGGTCCCCGGTGGAGGAAGTGGACAGAGATGTAGATGAAGACCAGACTGAAGTGCACGTTGAAGGTTTTGCGATCTCGCGCAGGGAAGTCAGCGTAGGGGACCTCAAATATTTCATGTCGGAGACAGGCTATCGACTTGGCACCACGTGCCAGGTGATTGAACCATCCGATCAGACACGTGTAAGTGACATAGGATTCAGTTGGGTTGAGCCGGGGTACAGGGTACAAGATGATTCACCCGCGAGTTGCGTGAACTATTTCGACGCACTTGCCTATACCGAATGGCTCTCGTCCAAAACAGGGCACACTTATCGACTGCCGACTGAACATGAATGGGAATATGCAGCCAGAGGCGGGCGCCAGACCGCTTTTGCGTTTGGTCCGACGCTGAGAGATGGCGATGCCCGATTTCGTCGTTCTGGGTCCGTTGCAAGTCTGAAGCTGGATGACATGCTACCCCTCGAAATGATGGGGCATCCTGCCAATTCGTTTGGCTTGTACGACATGCATGGTAATGTGTGGGAGTGGACGTCGACCTGCTATTCGCGAAGCACGGACCCGGCGAAAACACCCAAATTTTGCAGCAAGAATGTCATCAGGGGCGGAGCGTGGAGCCAGACGAAAAGCCGACTTCGGAGTGCAAATCGCGGACAGCGCAACATCGCGGATCGCTTGAACGATCAGGGGTTTCGGCTGGTTCGGGAGTTCGACTGACTGCGGCGGTCCTGATCGGAGGCGTGTTGGGCGCAACGGTCTGGCAGCAGATGACAGATTCCCTGCCAGTTACTGAAAGCCGTCAAGTCGGACCACATATTTTGGCGCTCGAGCGTCTGGACCGAGCGCGGAGTGTGCCGACCTTTCCTGCCTCGACGGTTTCTTCCGAGCCGGCGCTTCCCATATTCTGCGCGAACGGTGTCGACCCTGACGCTTGCAGATCCATCTCGATCGCCGTCTGGAAGAAAGCGATTGAGTTCCACCGTCAAAGCTTGCCCGCGTGTGAAGACCCGATGTGAGATTTGTCACGCGACCTTCTCAGTTTGCGGTGATGGGGTTGGGGCTTGTCCTGATAGGGTCCATGCCAAATTGTGGAAAGTCCGTGCGCATCGAAAGCGGGAAGCAGGTTTGTGCCGTGATCGATCCCGGACATGGCGGTAGCGATCCTGGAGCAGTCTACCATCAGCAGTCAGAAAAGGATGTTACGCTGACCTATGCGCATGCGCTTGCCGCGAGGGTCAGAGATCGCATGGGAGATGGGCAAGTGATCCTGACCCGTAAGACTGACACGTTTGTCTCGTTGAACTGGCGGCGCGAGGTTGCAGATATTTATCAGGCGGAACTTCTCGTGTCGCTGCACGCGGATGCTAGTTCGGACGCGGACGTGGTTGGAACTCGGATATATTATCCGCGCTTCCATCCTCAGCCGACGCCGGTGACCACCATGACCGAATTGCTCGACGAACTCGAGCGATATGATCATAGCGCTCAATCCAGGCTGATCGGACACGCGATGGCTCAAAATCTCCGCACGTCGGTTCCACGCGATGTTCAGGTCCGTGCTGCGCGCTTTTTCCTATTGGATGAGGCTCGGAGGCCCACCCTTCTGGTTGAGCTCGGATATTTATCTTCGTTAGTTGACCAGGAAATGCTGGAAGATCCTCAAATCCTGGGTAGATTTGTCGATGGAATGGCAGAGGCAATCATATCTGCATGCAGTGATGGTCGCGGGGAAATCGATGCGTACGGCAAAAGTACTGATCTTATTAGCAATGGGGGGCTTATTGGGGATCGCGCTCCCTGATATCCGGGTGGCGACATCACTGCCGGTTCAATTCGGAATTTTTCTGCTTGGTATTGTTATTGGCGTGAGTTTGTTTCCGCTTCACGGAGAACGTGCATCTTTCTTCGAGCGGGGACGGCGCTTTGCAGTCGCGTGGTATCAAGAGGTCAGGGGAGGACAACAAGTTCCGGAGGACACGCTCCGGTCCACACAGATTGATAGTGAACATGTCATCGAAGCGGATCGCAAGCATATGCTGGCGCGAGTTTCTGCGGAATCGTCTGATGGGGCATCATACCCGTCGACCGATGGCTTCGAGCCCGGGCTTGAAGAGAATGAGGAAGATCCTTCCGGCGGGACAAAATGGTGGCTCCGACCCATCGGTTGGGCGGCTGTTCTACTTGTGTCGGCGTGCGGATTTATGGCGCTCTACGGCAATTCGACATTTGGCACGTTTGCAACAATAAGCGACGACCTTGGCGTATCAACGCGTTCAATGTTTCCAAAACGCGAGCGTCTCAGTCCTGCTGAGCAGGCCAGACACAGTATTCCAATTGAATTCGAAAGCGAAGACCAACGCCGCCGCTGGGTCCTCGCAGCCATACGCGACCGTCAATATGAGCGTGCGATCAAAGTCTTGGAAAGCCTCGACCGTCCGCTCGACCTGGAGGAGCGTAAGCTTCTTTTGCCGGCTCTGTTCGGGCAGGGAAAATATCGGGAAAGCCTGGAACGGATATGCGGGTACATGATGGAAACAGAGTCATTCAGAATGGATCCCGATACAAATCCCTATTTCGAGAACATCGTGCTCAATGCCAGGGCGCTTGGATTGAATTCCGGTGCAGAATCGGCAGACCTGTTCCTGGCGGGACAACGGGGAAAATGCGGGCAACAGTTTTCCTCGATCTGGATAGGCATCTCCAGTACGCATATGACGAAACTGATGAACAGACGGCCGCGCTATACTCACCCCTACAAAGTGTCAGCAGCAGATCGGACTTTCTTGGAGTCCTATCGGCAAGCGCATCTCGCAGAAGATCCGTACACGATTGTTGCTGACTATTTCCTGAGTGATTTCGACCGGGTCAAGGGATCAGTCGGCTTTTTTGATATCGGTCTCCAGGCGGAGCTGGACGATGCTGTCATGAGTGGAAATGATGCGGAGAGATTGGAGAAGATTGACAAGATCGTATTTGAAGACCTGACGATAGATGAAAAATTCTCGGTATTGAACATCGATCCAGCCCAGCTGTATGGCGCGAAATGTTCGTTGGGAATCCGCATGGGAAACCTTGCCTTTGCGACTCGCCTTGTTGAGCGCGGAGTGGATCATAAATTCTGCCTTGCCGATCTGCTGAACGCGCTGTCGAGCACGGAGACACCAAATTCTGTCAGCCCCGTCTTCGGTGTCCTGGCTCGGCTTTCTGAGGAGGAGCGCGTGGCCGTTGCTCCCATTGTTCTGGAAACGCGACTGTCTCAAGTCGGGCCGGACGTTTTCGGGAAGGAGCTGGAAGCAATTGGCTTTGAGTCATTTTCGCAAGCTCACCAACATCATATTGTCCATAAGGTCGTTCTGGCCATGCTGAAACAATGGGGAATGGAGAGAACCCTGGCCTTTCTTCGATCCCTGGGACCAGCATCGGATTGGTCATTGACTAAGGAGATGCCGCGACCGTTTCAGGATGCTTTGTGGCACGTGCTTGATGAGCATGGCTTCGACACTGGTATCGAATTTATCTACTTTTCCTCGGGGCTGTCGCGTGAAGCCCTGAACGTTGCCATCGCCTTCGACTATTTCGAAGATACGGACTCCGGGCACGAAGTTCCCTCATTCTCGCGGTTTCTTTATACCAATGACACAGGAGGGGTCGCCGACAGACTGGCGGCTGCTGGCCGTACATTTGAGGCTTTGGAGGCAGCGCGGGTTGACGCCGATCATCTGTCGGACTGGCGGCGCGATACGTATCGTGCCCTTGCATCAAATTATTATTATGGTCTTGCGCCCCTGATCCGGGCGTCGGACTTAGCTGTGGATGCCAGCAAGTTCGAAGATCGCTACGAGAAGCATAAACGTGCGTTTTCTGCCTCGGGCGCCGGATCGGCCTATGATGATGCCCTCGCGGAAGACCTTCTCGACATCGTCTCGAGCGAAGCGCAGTCTTCGATTGAAACCTGGGATCGGTCTCGCGCGACGGAATTGTTCAAGATAGGTGATTTCCTGAGCGAGAAGACAGGGCGCGTACCGAGCAGCGCGGGACTCATGCTTGCTCGGGCACAGGATGCCTTCGAGCAGCAGGAAAACATGGACTGCGACGCACTGTATGAGCTCGGAATGGAACGGCGGCTTAGTGAGCCGTTGAAGCTTTGCCTTGAAAAGAAGCCAGGGGATGCGTTGAAAGGGAAAGCCCTTTATCTGATCGCGTCAATTGCCCGCCAGAAACGTAAATATGATGAATCGCAGGCTTTCATGGAGCGCTTTATCGCCGAGATTCCAGACCATTCTCTCCGAGACGATATCCTCGCGGAACTCGGCTGGCAGGCTTATCGCCTTGAGAATTACGATGAGGCGCGAGCCTATTTCGAGCAGGTGACAGAGCTATATTCTGATCGTAATGCTGCAGATAATGCCTATTACTGGTTGGGAAAGATTTCAGAAGCTGAAGGCAAAAGCGAAGAGGCGGCAGAATTCTATACCACGATCGCGCTCAGGGAAGGCGCGGATCGGCTGAGATCACTCGTTGTGCAGGATCGGGCGAAGGGAAAGCAAACGATAGCGGATATCTATCTGGTCGAGGAATGGTCAAGCGATCTCATGGTCGAACAGGTTAGCGAATATCCTGGGCCTAGTTTCCTGAAGCCGTCGGACCAATTGGTTCGTGTTTGTGGGCACGCGGTGAACAACATCATTGAGGTGAATACGGTTCTTGCTCAGCAGTCGGGCAGGTCGAGACAATGCGAGGTGACCGTACTGCGCGCATCGTCGCTGAGTGACGTTGGAGAAGTCACTCAGAAATTGCCGCTTGTACGGACCAAGCAGATTGAAGAAGAGCTGCGTGAGAACCGCTTCAGGTCAAGGCTGTGACTCGCGCTCGAAGAGCATCCCTGATCACGTTTGCGATCCTTAGCGTTGCGCTCGCAGGCGTTTTTGCCGGTGTACTGAATCGGCGGGCGCCCACAGACCTGTCCGACCCCTTTGTATTCGCTGCGATTGTGATCCTGGCTGGCGGTCTGTCGGCACTCTGGACACTTGTCTGGTGTCTTGGGTTTGGGCTGACGGAAATTCTCTTGAAACAACTCAGAAGGCGAATCCCACTATGGTTGGTTATTGCGGTGGCGGCGGCGCTGGGAGGCCTGTCCAGCTTGGCATTGGTTGCAGTCACGGCCTCTCTGATCAGCACAGATGGTGAGCTTACGCATATTGTGAGACCGTCGATCGTATTGGGTGTTGGGGCGGGTGTCTTCGGCGCGTTTTTGAAGAAGGTGCCGTCGGCCTGATCTGTGTGGAACGGTCAGATCGAAACTCGCAGGTGTCTTGCCCCGGTGTCCGCTTGTCAGGCTTTCCCGTGTCTGTTGGCCGTGGCAAACTTGTCGCATGTGTGGAAAGTTCAAATATTTTGCGAGCTGGGCGGAGGTGCATGAGTTCTCCGAACCCCTGATTGCGCGGGCCAGCAACCTGCCCGAAGCGGTCGCAACGCCCACGGCGTCGGCGCCAGTCCTGCATCTCGCACCGGACGGGCAGAGGCAAGCCTCCCGGATGCGCTGGGGATTTACCCAGGTGCGCCAGGGCCGGCGCTTTCCCAAACATATTCATGCGCGCAATGACCGTCTCCAGGACTCTCCGCTCTGGCGCCCGCATTTCGAGGCCCGGCGAGGGCTTCTCATTGTGACCAGCTTCAATGAGGGCGAGGAGGTGGCGACCTACAAGCCGGACCGGGTCACCCCCACGGGAAACACACGCACGCGCCAATGGACCATCCGGCCGAAGGATGGTGCTCGCTTGGCGATCGCCATCCTCTATCGGCAGACCGCCCAGAATGAGCTGGAATTTGTCATGTGCACGACGAAAGCCAATCACGGCATTTCGCAATTTGTTACCGGGGATCCCGACAAGCGTATGGCAGCCGTCCTTGAGCCAGAGAATATCCCGGTCTGGCTTGGTGAGACCTCTGCCAGCCTCAATGATATCCAAGCCGTCCAGACCCCTTATGAAGACAAGGGTGGCTGGCACATGGCGCCCGAGGACCAAGGCCCGGCCACATCTTCAGGTCCTCTGCAGGGAAACCTTTTTTAGAATGGTGCCGACAACAACCGACCGTGTGCGATACACCCGATCACCATCTGATTGCCATGGGCGCATAACCGGACACGAGGGCAGCGGCTTACATCGCCTTCATACGGATGCTCGACATTCTTACTCACGGCAAAAATGCCCTGTAAAAAGCTGCGTGGCATTATAGCCGACAAGATTGTATGCGATCAGGATGAGTATTGAGACAGCTGGTCCGAACCGAGCGCTGGTTCGCACACAAACAGGAGAGGCGGTTATTGATGATCAGAATTGTATCGCTATTGATCGCTACACTTTTCGGAGCGTCAGCGTTTGCAAATGCCATAGCGACTTTATTTGGAATTGAGTTGACCCCTTATCCAAATCTATTCGTTGAGTTTTATAGGCAGTCAGTCGGTGCGGTGCTCCCGAAACTGGATTTGCCATTTAACCTGCCCAAAATGCTGGTTTGGGATATCCTTGCGGTTTGGGTTGCAATGGCGATGTCTACGTCGCGAGGGATCATTGTCAAAGAACTTGTCCGACCCTCACCAAACCTCAATGTTGCCATGCGCGATCGAGGGCGCTTTGACATGGCAGTGACGTTCTTGGTGAACACGGTCATTGGTATGATAACCTGGCCTCTTTTTGTCATTGTCCTTTTCTTCCACCTGGTGCTGCCCTCTATCCGTCTTCTTCAATGTAAAATGGTCAGGCTCGTTCAAGGAGCGCTTGGAATCGAGGGAGGCGATGAGTACGAACAGTTGCTGGCCTATGTCAAAAATGAATATAATGAGTCTATAGGTCCAATCTTGATCGTTTTTTACCAATCAACGATCGTGATAACCGCGCTCTTGCTAATCTATTTCAACAGCGTACTCGTCTCTATCGCAGCGTCAGGTGCAGACCTGCTTTAGAAAAGACGGCAGTCTGTTTCCAGACCTCACACGAGCGTTTTCGATATCATCCCGACTCGTCGCGCCGATGTCAGATTTGACATCTTAAGCGGACCAAAGCGAGCATCCTTAACTCGTCACATTCAAGAATTTCATGACTTCTGCAACGGGCGCAGATGCTTCCATCAAAACCAGGCACTCACAATCTGAACAAGCCGAGCCCGTCATAAATCTCGGATCTTGTCTGTTCTGTCAGGCTACGAGCCTTTTGCGTGCCATCTCGAACGATGTCGCGAATATAGTCCGGATCCTGTTCAAACTGGGAGCGCCGGTCTCGTACAGGCTCCAGAAAGGTCTGCAAGATCCCATCAAGGCGCTTTTTCAGCGTCACGTCTCCAAGGCCGCCGCGGCGGTAGTGAGCCTTCAGCGCTTCCACTTCCTCGGCATCAGTGTGGAAGGCATCAAGATAGGTGAACACCACATTTCCTTCGACTTGCCCGGGATCCTGCACTTTGAGGTGATTTGGATCTGTGTACATCGCCGTCACAGCCGCTGAAATTTCAGCCGGGCTTGCCGACAGCCTGATGGCGTTGCCGGCGGACTTGCTCATCTTGGAAGCCCCATCCACGCCCGGCAGCCGTCCTGCCTTCGGCACAATGGCCTCGACCTCCTCGAGCAGGGTTTGACCGGCAACCGAATTTACTCTCCGAATGATTTCGTTGGTTTGCTCGATCATCGGGATCTGGTCTTCGCCCACCGGCACAAGGGTCGCCCTGAACGCCGTGATGTCAGCCGCCTGAGCTGCGGGGTAGCAGAGAAATCCTGCCGGGATGCTCTTCTCACAGCCCCGCGCGCGAACTTCTTCCTTGACGGTGGGGTTTCGTTGCAATCGCCCGACCGAAACGAAATTGAGATAGAGCAGTGAGAGTTCGGCAAGTGCGGGCAAATGCGACTGAACGCAGATGGTCGTCTTCTGAGGATCAATGCCGACGGCGAGATAGTCCATCACCACGTCCAGAACGCTCTCCCTGACCTTGCCGATATTCCCGATATTGTCGGTCAGGGCCTGGGTGTCGGCGAGCAACACGAATTGCCTGTGGGTGTCCTGGTATTTCAAACGGTTTCTGAGGGATCCGGCATAATGTCCCAGATGAAGCGGGCCGGTCGTGCGATCGCCGGTGAGTATGATGGGGTGTGACACTGTAGTCTCCTGGATATGTGGGGGCACCGCAGGAGAGGAAACAAAAAAGGCCGCTCATGCGGCGACCCAATGTGGAATATGAAAGCTGGGCCACCCGATTATCGGATGTGCCACCAAGCGAAGTTTGTGTTGCTTCGTTTACTCATGAGGGCTGCCTATCGCGCAAGAATAAACGCGTCAACGTTCGCGTCGTGTCCCATTCGAGAACAGCCCAGGATCATCCCCCCACAAGACGCTCAAACAGTCTGCTGCGGGCGCAAAACCAGACATACATTCTTGTCGCGGGCTCGATGATCTCACGCACCGTGCTGAAATCGCGAAAGGGAGATTTGTTCATCTAGCGACCCTAGAGTTAGCATTTTAAGCGCTTGTTTTTAATGAAAATGTTTTGTGCGATTGTATTCAATGAGATTGCGGGGATTTGGCAATGCAGCGCAACCAATCTAATGTGAGCTCGTCGAAACTTGCGCTTGGGGGGCACAGTGTCATGACCGTCACAGGAGCCATCGGATCAGCGGGGCTTGGTTGGACGGTTGGCAAACTCCTAGATGTTTTGACTACACCGCTAAAGAATACCCTTTCCGAAATAGAACTAAATCGCGCCATCACATCGGCGCTTGAACGTTCCGAAGACCGGCTGAAATCCGAGCTCTCTGCTGATGACTGGAAGCTCGTCAGCGAGAAGATGCAGCAGCATCATTCGCTTGTGTTCACGGTCGCGCTGGAAACGCTTCAGCGGCGGACCGCTGGGACCGGCATGCAGCCATTGAGAGATGCCTTGTCCACCCGGATTTCGCAAAATACCGGCTTGCCCGAACTTTTGGCGGATCGTCTGGCGAACATTCTCGACGATGAGCTGTGGGACAAACCGCCCCTGTCGCACCACAGGCAGGCGCTCGCAATCCACCTCCAGGAAGCGAAACTGGATTTGCTTGTTGGCGAGCTGGTGCCCGACAGACGCCTGTCCGCTGTACTAGATCGCATTCGTCTGGCCTCACGCCAGGATCGCACCAAACGGCTGGGTCGCGTTCACCAAGCCGGCCCTATCATTCCGCGGCGGCTCGAACGTGTTCGTGAAGACGGGGCCGAGACAGTTCAGATGGCGGACGTTGCAGCACTTTTCGCGCCGCAATGGGTTGCCTCCATCGTTGATCTCGGCGGCACCGGCAAGTCGACAACACTGTTCCTTTTGGCCGACGCAATTGAGACCGCTTCTGAGAACACGGCCGTGATCGTTTTGCCTATGGCTGAAGTCGCGATCAAATCTGACGTGTTCGGGGCAATCGCAAAGCGCGATGCGTTCATGGAACACAAGGTAACAGAGGCTGATCTCGCTGCACTGACGCGGGCAGGTGATCTCGTTGTTCTTTTCGATGGATGGAACGAGCTGCCGCCCGACGATCGCAAGACGGCCAAGAATGCCATCAGCCAATTTCATCAGGACTATGAACATGCGCCGCTTTGTTTTGCGACGCGCCCGTCCTGGTTTCCGCTTCCCGTTCCGCAAACGGCGCAATTCGATCTCGATCGCCTGTCAAACTCTGATCGGGAACATTTTGTTCGTGAAGTTGCGGGCGAGGTAGGTGTTAAGGCGCTAAGATCCGCTCAGCAGAGACCGGCATTGCGGCGCGCGCTTGGAACGCCATTCTTTCTCAGTATCTTCGCTCGCCTGCCTTGGGAAGAATCCGACCCGGACATTCCACAAACGGCGGCGGCCCTTATCGCAGCCTTCGTTGAAGAAGAGTTTGTGAGGATGTTGCAGCGCACTGGTGCGCCAGCAGAACGCGTGGAGGTTCTGCGCGGACTGCTGGAAACACTCGCACACGAAATGGTCGAATCAGACCGCCTTGATCTGTCATGGTCACGGGTTAACGAAATCATCGAGGCGTTCAGGCTGCAATCTGGCGCAGCGGCGTCCGGTGTAGACGCTCAAACGGTCCTGGAGGAGATAAGCCTCCAGTCCTTTGTTCATGTCGACGAAGACAGTGCTGCCAGAACGCTCGCCTTCGACCATCAGATGCTCAGAGACTGGTTCGCGTCATCCCGTGTCGCCTCCGAAATCGAGGCCTGTTCTGCGGACGGCGAAACGCCGAGCAAGGCAATCGGCGTGCTCGGAAACCAGCGCTCATGGGAAGGCGCACTTGAAATTGCTATCGAACAAATGTCTCAGGACGGCCCGGCGTCGCCTGGATTGCGGCGGTTCCTTCTAGAAATGTGCGGCATCGATGTCGCCTTCGCCGGCAAACTGATTGGCGTGCTAGGAAATGAAGCCTGGCAGAGCATTTCTGGCGCGATCATATCCTTTGTCGAGGACTGGGCTAAGGAAGCCGATCCCGAAGCCGTATTTGACTTCATGATCAGCACAGGACGGGCGGATTTCTCGGAACGGGTCTGGAAGGACCTGGAACAGAATGACGATCACCGCCGGCGCGGGGGCCTAACGGGCAGGCGCCCCTTCAATCCGGCGATCCTCGGAACTGACTGGAAGGATCGGTTTAACGCGCTTCCGGATGAAAACCGCAGAAGTGTTATCCACGACCTTTGCTACATGGGAGGCGAGGCGGGTCTCAGAAGCGGTCTTGAGCTTGCGCTCGGCGAGCCCAAATCGGATGCCCTTGGTTTCGTTCTGGACGAACTTCATTATCGCCGCCGGAGTGAGATGGCCCGCGAGCTTTTCGAGAAATTCATGGACGATCATTGGAATCGGTGGGCGCTCGACTCCCGGGTTAGCGCGCTGGCCGCCGAGAAGGCCCGGGATATCTACGAGCCGGTTCTCATCCGGCAAATGAGCGGGGGTGATCCATCGCATGCCCTTAGAGCAAAACTGACCTGGTGTGCGATGACCCGAGAGCCTCTCACTCCGGAGGATATTGAGGCCGGCCTCGATCTGGATGAAAATAATAAGGAAAATCGACACTGGTTCGCGTCCCGGTTCAGGGAAACCGCGCCCGACCTCCTTTCAGATGTAATGTTGCGCCGGTACTTCGACGGCAACCGCATATACAGGCCCGAAGATTATGTCCGGGCCTTAGCAGAGGGTGACGAGCGGCGTCTGCTGCACTTTCTCGGCGAACAAGAAGATGATGTCCACAACACAGCGGGTCTGACCCGCCTGCTGAAGGCGGGAAGCTTGCGACAACTGATCAGGCGCGCCCTCGATCTGCAAAATCAGATGCAGGGACTGTCCCGGCAAGAAGCCGCGCCTTTGTGGCGGGAGATTGGACGAATTCGAGACTATCTCGCACGGGCTGATCATGACACGCTCATCAGCGTACTTATCAATACCAGCGCCCGGTCAGGCGACGAGACATCGATTCTTTTCGATTTTGTATTGTGGTGGAAGGGTGATGCGTATCCGGAGCAAGGCGGCCTTAAGCCCACGGGTCTTCAGCAGCTTGCGCTTGGTCTTCAGGCGCGCCGATGGTGCCGCGCCGTGTTGGACGACCCGAACCGGTCCCGCGAGTGGCTAGCTGACGGCGCTCGGGCGGTCGCTAGAATTGGCAGACTGCAGGACCTGTCTTTGTTGAAAGAGCTTCTCGATGCCGAGCTTGATCAACATGAAGCCGAGCAGGCGGAGTTCCTCCGTCTTCCGCCGGCGCGAAGAAGCCAAAGTACCGCACGAATGTTTTACGACAACCTTTTTAGGCAAGCCTTCTATGAGCTTCAGTCGCCGGAAACGTGCAACATGCTGTTGGGCTATCTTGGCGATGAGCGCTTTGAAATCTCCGCAGCCATCGCACTTCGTCCCTACGCGCCGTTCAAAACAGCGGACATTGTCGACAAGGACGGAGTAATTGGGGGGGCAAGCAACGACCTTCTCAGGCGACGGCGGCGCGCTTGGGTCGAACGCCCGGAAACGCAGGAATGTCACCCCGTAGCGGCAAGGCTCCTCGACCGGGTTGCCGAGATCGATGCGCAATCCGAAGGGGGATGGTCCCGCATTCGTCAGCTGGCGACGTCTGCAGTCTGGATGGATTGCGGCCCGAGGATTCGGGAAATCTGGGACATTATCGAACGCAATCCTGAACCTGGAAAAGCCTCCGAATTGCTGGAGGCGCTATCTCACACCGGGCATCCGCTAAAGGCCGCGTGGATCACCCGGGGCCTCGACGTCGCTGAAGAGAAGTATTTCTCTCAAAAGTCACGATCAGACAACGACTTCTACATTTTGCGGCCGTGGCTTGAAATGCTGAGCCGCTCAGACGATCCGATGGAACTTGTGCGCCGGATCGAAAAATACCCGGAATCCGTCAAACGCTGGCGCATACGCGATTACGTCGGCAGCGTCATTATCGATGATAATGACGTCGAGGTTGATACTATCGAGGCTCTTGTAGCGCTCGGTTCGGAAGAGGAGGGCGCCTATGGACGAGTGAACGCCCTTTTTCGAATCGGCTCTGATCGCGCGCTTGAAACCCTTCTCAACGATGCGATGGACGGTCGGCATGCCCGGAAACTTCATTTTTTCGGGCATGGGCCCAATGCGCTTTCCGAGTATCTCGCCAAGAAACCGGACCGGTTCGTGGCACTCGTCGAAGATCTGCTCACTTGCCCTGACGGTGACGCGCGTCTTTCCCGGCTTTCCAGCATTGTCGATGGGCTGGACTCTGCCGTACTATTTGAAATCGTCATGGGACGCGCAGCGAAGTCAGGACAGGATGCATGGAAGCGTCTGGTTGCCACAATGCTCCCGGATCAATGTGTACTGCGCGAACCGATCGGACAGTCAGGCTATGAGCTTAGTCAGAAGCCTCTGGCAGCGCTCCGGCAGCGGGTCTTTCATTTATCGCGCGCAACTGACGGTGACTTCTGGCGAAAACAATTGGCGCGGATTGACGCCATTATCGGCGAATATGGCGGAAGTCCTGATGATCCACGACATCCCGATCTGGCCAGTGGCTTACCGCATCCAGCAGCTGCTGAAAATTTGTGGCGCGGGTCTATGCCAGATCACGGTCCCTCGGCGCCGGCGAGTTAATCGTCCGTAGGCCGATCGTAAAGCCTCATTGACCCGTTTGAAGCGATCTCAAGCACTGAATTGATCATCACCATCATCGGATTGCCAAGCGTGTGCAGATAAGCGATCGCTTGCTCGACCAGTTCTTTTGAACGGGTCCGGCCCGCCATAGGCAGGATGATGAGACCGGGATGAATCTCCTCGGTCGCAACAAGCGCTCTGAAATCTCGGGCGTTCTGGGTCACAATGACCAGATTATTGTCGATGCACCTTCGAAGCACAACATGGTCAGGGTCGCCAAGCCCTCCGAAGTCTCTCGGATGTTGTGCGACATGAAATCCTGTCGCATTCAACTCTGCCGCCAATGAAGGCGACAGGCACTCGTCAATGAAGAGTTCCACCCGCCCCTCGCCTTCGATTATGCTGCCGCATGCCAGGGCCGTTTGGGGCGGCCCATCAGTGGGTTGGCCTTGGCGTAGATGGCGGCTGCTTCGAAGGCCTCTCGCGGAACGCCGGGATAGTCACCGGCAATATCGTCGAGGCTTTCGCCGTCTTCCAAGCGTGCCAACACGGAATAGACAGTGATCCGCGTGTTCGCGATCACCGGCGTTCCGCCCAGAATTTCCGGGTCCGAAACAATATAGGCGTCCCGAGCGTTCACGTACCGCAGCGCTTTTTCATATGGCTCGCTCACGAGTTCATCCACCTTCAATATAGCCATTGGAGCAAACTCCACGGGTTTCAATGTGCCGACTTCGAGCGCCTTCAATTGAGCCCAAAGCGCTTTCTTGTACTTCACCGGCAAGTCCGTAAGCTTTGCTGCCTTGATCGCGGCGAGATAGATCACCGCATTGACCGGCAAAAATCGCGTCGCGCCGCCACGCCGTCGGGCCTTGCGCTCTATGGCTTTGAGAACCTTGGTCTCAAGCGCCTTTTCGACGACACTGGCCGTCACGCCGGCCAATTGTGCCGTTTCTTTAACCGTCAAATCAGATGCAGTAGTCATAAGTTTTTCCTCATTGGGAAAAACTTAATGCATAATGGGCCGAATTGCAAGGGCGACACAGTTGAATGGTCCAACCGGCGGTAAGTCTACGATAAAGGCCGGTTTCCGAACTTGCGTGGCCCCTTGATGTCCGCTTTCGGCGAACCCGAGACTTTTCGAGCGCCGACCGCTTATGGCTGCAATCGGGATATAGCGGACGTTGGTCTTCCTGCGCGAATGCTGATGAAGAGGCTAGCGCTTCAAAGTCTTAAGTGCCTCGATTTGCGCTTTCGCGATTTTCAACTGATCTGACGATAGTGAGCGTACCAGATCAATAATCTCATTCTCGTCTCTTATCCGTGTGCGGGATTTTCGGTTGGCGGCGGCTGTCTCCAAAAATGAACTGATTGGGACATCCAAGACTTGCGCGAGCAACATTAAGGTATCCAGGGAGGGGACTGCTTGAGCACGTTCCAGATTACTCAGACTAGCGGACGACCGGCCTATTCGCTCAGCCAGAACTTCTTGGGTGAGCCCTCGAGAGCGTCTTGCGGCTCTGATCGCTGCGGCGATTTGTTCTTTCTGGGCATGGTTCATGCCCCAAGTTCACATTGGTAAAATTAATTGCCATAAAGTCCACTTTATCTTTTGACCAAAACTCGCGCTCCACTTAAAGTGGACGACGAGAAGCTGTGAAAACTTAAAGTCTGGCTATTGTTCAGGAGGGACCATCGGATGTCTGCGAACCGTCTTCGTGCTTTAGTCGTACTTCAAGTTAGAAGAGCAGCGTGGTCGATTTATCCCTGAAGTGACGCCCATGACCCATCGCGCCCTGACCCCAAACCTCCTCCCGCTGCAAGCGGGCCGTCCGGCCGCGCCCGCCCAGGCCCCGTTCCGGCCCCGCGCAACAGATGCGCCAAATCCCGCCCTCACAGACCTCTATCGCACCCATCGCGCCGAACTGGTCCGCTTCGCGCGGATCCGCATCCGCCATGCGGCCGACGCCGAAGACCTGGTCCAGGATGCCTTCCTGTCGGCGGCCCGCGCCTATCCGGACCGGCCGGCCACCGAGCTCAAACCGCTCCTCTTCACCATGGTCCGCAATCTCTCGATCAATTATCTCAAATCCGGCGACACGCAGCGCCGGCGCAGATCCGACGAGATCGGCGAAGCCGAAGATCGTCTGGCCTGCCCGAAGACCCCAAATCCGGAGACGCAGATGTCGGATGCCCAGAGCCTGGACCGGGTCGAGGCCGCGCTCGCGGCCATGCCGGCGCGGCGCCGCGACGCGCTCCGGCTGCACCGGTTCGAGGGCCTGTCCTACAAGCAGATTGCCGCACGTCTCCAGGTCTCCCCAGGCACGGTGAAAACTGATATCGCCATGGCGGTGGCGGAGATTGCCGAAACACTTGCCCGCATGCCGCGGGCAGGGGGCTGATCCCGCCGGGGACAGATATGGTGCAGGACCGTTTTTCCGATTTCGACCGGCGCGAGGCCGCCGCCCGCTGGCATGCCGAATTGCAGGATCCGGATGTGGATGAGCTGATCTGGCAGGCCTTCCGGGCCTGGGAGGCGGATCCTGCCAATGCCGCCGCCTATCAGGAGATCGAGGCGGCGCTGGACCTGCTCGACCAGTCCTCGCTGGCAGACAGCCCCTCCAGTCCGTCCCGGCGCCCCCGGATGCCGCGGCTCCTTCTGGCGGGCGCAGTCCTGGCGGTCGTGCTGGTGGCGGCGCTGCTCGCCGTGACCGCAGCCAGCCCGGTGCGCGAGCTCAGGCCGGTCATCCATGTCACGGAGATTGGCGAACGCGCCGCATTCACCCTGGCCGATGGCAGCCGGATCCATCTCAATACGGACACAGAGATCGAAATCCTCTATTCCCAGCAGGCGCGGCGCCTGCGCCTGGTGTCCGGCCAGGCCCTGTTCGAGGTCGCGCCGGGGCCGCGCCCCTTCATGGTCGAGGCGGGGGACACCGAGACAATTGCGCATGGCACCATCTTCGACATTTATCGCCGGGAAGAGGGGGTCCGGATTGCCCTGCGCGAGGGCGCCGTCTCGGTGAGCCAGAACCATACGGCCCCGATCCGGCTCCATCCCGGCCAGCAGGCCCTGGCCAGGCCCGGCCAGCCGCCCGAGGTAACCGGGATCGATCCGGCCCGGATCGGCCAGTGGCAGTCGGGCGCGCTCGCATTCGACAATGTCACCCTGGCCGAAGCGGTCGCCGAAATGAACCGGTATGCGACGACGCAGATCGAGATCGCCGACCCGGCGCTCGCCGCCGAGCGCATCAGCGGTGTGTTTCCGGCCGGCGAGCAGGATGCCTTCGCCGAGGCGCTGGCCCTCTATCTGCCCCTGACAGCGGAGAGCCAGGCGGACCGGATCGTGCTGATACGGGCCGACGCCCGGACCGACTGACCTGCCGGGTCAAGACATGAGGATTGTGCCCAATGTCTCATTATGTACATAACCTTGCCAAATGGCGCATTATGCGCTATAGAATGACCGGAAAGGAATCCTGCCATGAGCCTGCACCTGGTGACCAAGCATGAAGCCCCGGAAGGCCGGACGGACATCACCGATGCCGAAGGCGCCGCCATGGCGCGCGCCGTCGTCACTCTGTTCCGGCTGTGGGGGCTGACCGAAGCGGAAGCCTGCATCTTGCTGGGCGGCCTGTCGCGGCGCACCTATGCGCGCTGGAAGGAGGGCGAGATCGGCCGGCTGTCGATTGACCAGAAGACAAGGCTGTCGGTCCTGATGGGCATTCACAAGGCGCTCAAACTCCTCTTCACCGAGCCGACCCGGGTGCAGGATTGGGTCAAGAAGCCCAACCAGGATTTTGGCGGCCAGCGCGCGCTGGATGTCATGCTGGGCGGCTATCTCACGGACCTGTTCCGCGTCCGGGCCTATCTGGACGCGGCGCGCGGATGAGGGGCGATCCCCCGCAAAGCCGGGTCGACTGGCCCGAAGCGCGCCGGATCATTTCCTCGCGCTATCCGCCGGTCGCTTTGTTCGAGGATATTGCCGACCCGCGCGACTGGGAGCTGATTGCCTCGGCCGAAGCCAAGACCAATCCAAGGCTGGCCGACCATGTCGGCCAGCTCGATCTCGTCCCGCCGGAGCGGCGGGTCTCCGGGCCGGGCGCCAGTCCGGTCATGGCGCCTTTTGTCCATGTCAGCCCGGACCGTCCGGGCCGGTTCCATGACGGGACCTTCGGCGCCTATTATGCCGCGCGCCAATTCGAGACGGCCGTCGCTGAAACCGCCTGGCACAAGGGGCGCTTCTACCGGGCCACCGCAGAAGCCCCTGGCTGGTTCTCGCAGATGCGCGAACTGGTCGGGGCGGTCACCGCCCGGCTGCATGACCTGCGCGGCCAGGCCGCCTTCGCGGCCTGTCTCGCGCCAGAAGAGTATAGCCAGTCCCAGCGCCTGGCCCGAAATCTTCGCGCGGCAGGCTCGGATGGCCTGGTCTATCCAAGCGTCCGGGATGCAGGGGGCGAATGCGTCGCCGCCTTCTGGCCGGATGTCGTCGCGCTGCCGGTCCAGGGCCGCCACCTGGCCTATCATTTTGATGGACAGCGGATTGATCTGGTCCGGGATGAAAGCGGCGGGGATATCTGGCGGCTGGACTGATTGACACGTTGAGGGGACGTCGCCGCTCGCCCGGATGGCGCGCCAAGTCGCCCCGATCGGGTTTGTCGTCGTGATATTCGGGACAGCTCAGCCATTTTTGCCGCTCGGTACCGGCATGCGGTGCGCGGCGGCCGACGCACTGAGGGTCGAGATCGGGGTCTTGTGCGTGTCGCCCGAGGTGCCAGGGGGCAAGCCGGATCCGGCAACACAGCCGAGAGATGAGGCAGGGTTCCGGATCCGGCGCCTTCGCGCTCAAGATACAGTGCGGATCGGCGTCAGGATGTTGGAAGCGCTCGCCTCCTGATTGGCGATGAAAGACATCCTGCCCGCGCGGGTTTTTCCTTATATTCAAAACAGGCTAGGTTGGTGGCAGCGCCCTGAACAGGGCCGGTGTCGTGCCTGCAATAGGGGGAATAGACTATGAGATTCGGGTTGTCAGTCCCATTTCGGACACTCCTCAATCTTGAATCCGAGGTGGTTGGCGTTCACAGGAAGGATGCTGAGATCGCTCTGAGGCAGGCCTTCGAGCCGATCGGCGATCTGGAAGCCGTCGCCTCATTGCAGATTTTTGCAGGAAATGCGTCGGGCAAATTGAAGACCCTGTCTGATGATGCCTTGCCCTGGTTCTCAAGGCCGATTGCTGCAATCGCCCTCTCCGACAGCTGGCTCGAAGAAACGCACGCGCGCAAATCAGGGGATGAACCAGACAGATCCAGCCCGGCCGGACTGGGCATTGTGATAAGCCAGGCGCGGGTCGAGATCTATGACAATACGCTCGCCATACTGAGCCTGACCGGCGACATTGATGTGGATGCTATTCCGCCAGACTGGACGGCCGATACGTTCGAGCGATATCTGTCCGAATTCGCAGAAGGCCTTGTTGCCCCGCTCAACAATCTTCTGGTCATGCCAGCCATCACGCGCCTGGAAGCCCGCAAGGTCGATTGGCCCCACAAGCCCTATCTCATGCGACCACGCCAGAAATACCAGATATTCTTTGATCTGAATGATCACGATTTTCCCAGATGGGACGAGTCTCGTTCGGCTTTCTTCTGGGCTCATCGAATCTACCAGCTGGATGAGGACCAGCGGTCGGAGTCAGATCTGACCAACTTGTTGCGGCTGAACGAAATCCGAACCTACGGGCTTCATGGCAAGGATGGTTCGATGGTCTATACCGGGTCCAGCATTGTTCGCGACGAGTCCGATCTAGATGCCTTCCTGAAGGCATCCTCTTTGGCGCAGTATTTCTACTGCATACTTGATGTTCTGAACGACAATCAGAACGAGGTCTATCGGGCCCTGTCGGCCGCCTCGACGCGCCGCGACGTCGAACGTCTCATTCCCCGGTTTCACCGGATGGAGAATTTTGTCGACTATGTCTTCAATGAAGCGCGAGATGCTGAAATCTCTCTCCAGGGGCCGCGGCGCCGATACTTCGAGACACTCTTCAAGACGTTTGGGATAGACCATCTGGCCGATACGCTGAGGTCGAGGGACCAGTTGGTACGTTCGAGACTGGATCGTAAATCCTTCCAGGTTGCAAAGACGGACCGACGGCTCCTGCAATTTGCCCTTTTTGTCCTCGGTGCCACGCAAGTTTTCAACTTCGTGCTCGATATATTCGGCTATGTGAAGCGTCCGGAGCCGGGACAGGTGCCGGGCCTGGTCGACTTGTTTGGCTGGCTGGACATCAATCTGACCTTCAATGCCATCATCCTTCTCGTGATCCTGGGAGCGCTCTATGCCTCATTCCGACGAAGTTAGCCTTCTGGCCGAACGGATCTCGGATATCCGCTCAGGCCGTGTGCTGGCTGAGCTTTCCGAGGCCCGGTCTCGTATTGCCGATCAGTACCAGGCCTTCGAGGATATCATGGCGGCAGACGCGCCGCCGCATATTTACGGGGTCAACACATTGCCCGGGCATCGGGAGGGCGAGCCCATGCCAGCCGATTTCGCTTCGTCCTATCAGAGAAACCTGATACATAATCATTGTCTTCCGCAAACGGAGTTTGTGGATGGGGAGACGGCTCATTTCATTCATCTGGCCAAGTGTTTGACCATATCGGCCGGTGGCGCGCAGATCTCCCCCGACCTCTACCAGATACTCTTGGACCTTTCCGCAGATCCCGACTTTACGCCGCAGATCCCGGCCGGGGCCTCCTATTCATCGGGAGATGTCATTCCGGCCGCCTATTGGGCGCGGTCCGTGCTTGCTGCCCGTCCGGATTATGACTTGAAGCCGGGTGAGGGGATGGCCCTGATCAATGGTGCCTTCGTCCATATCGGAACGGCGCTGGCCGGGTTTTCACGTCTTGAAAAGGCCTGGACGACCTATCTGGAAACCACGCGGCAATTTCTCGGACATGTGCCAGCCAATGATGCCTTCCTCACCCATGCCTCACACCCCCGGGTAGAGGCCGGACTGCGCTTTGTTACCGAGACGAGCCGGTATCCTGCTCCGGGCGATCTTCAGCCCCCCGTTTCCGTGCGTGCCATTCCCCAGACCCTGTCGGCATTTCATACATCCATTGCCGGATTTGCTCGCGAACTGCTTGCCAGTCTGAGCCAGCCAAGCTCCAATCCACGTATCGGCAAAACCGGGCAGGGAGAGGCGCGCATCCTCCCGAGCGGGTCCTTTGTGGCGCCTTCCCTCTCACTCGCCACGGGCCAGTTAATCGATAGTATCCTCATGCTCGGCTGGACCCTTGTTCGGCGGATGGAATATTTTCTCAGCGGCCAGGTTGAGGGTGTTGCCCGCGATGGCACCGGGCCGAATGATCCCCTGGGGCTGATTCAATGGCCGAAACTGGCAGCGGCGAATCTCGAGCATATGCGGATGCTGAACAGTCGCCGTGTTTTCGCATCAGGCGGTGCAACTTCCTATGGCGTCGAAGATTTCTGGACATATGGCATGATCGTGACCCAACAACTCTCAGGCTGTCTCGACACGCTGATGGACATTCTGGAATTGGAGCAAACCGTTCAAAGTGAGGTGTGGGAGGAGACATCGAGCCGAACTGACAAGACAGCTGAATCACGCGCGGCAGGATTTCTCTATTCCGGATAGGCGTCGATTGAGGTCAGCCATCGGGTGGGAGTGATGAGACGACCGGTCTAACTCTACGCACTTTCTGCTGCCTGGATCACGTCTACCAAACTGACAAATCCTGGCGGGCATTTTGCCTTGTTTTGTAAATCATCTGCCTGACCCGTTCGGTCTTGACGGAGGCGCAAACGCGTTCGGCGACCGCCCGGCTGCATAATCTGCGCGACCAAGCCGCCTTCGCGCCTTGTCTCGCGCCAGAGGAATATAGCCAGTCCCAGCGTCTGGCCCGGGATCTTCGCGCGAACGGCGCAGACGGGCTCGTCTATCCAAGCGTCCCGGATGCGGGGGGCGAATGCATCGCTGCCTTCTGGCCCGACGTGGTTGCCATTCCGGTCCAGGGCCGCCATGTGGTGTATCATTTTGACGGACAGCGGATTGATCTAGACCGGGATGAAAGCGGCGGAGATATCTGGCGGCCGGACTGACTGACCGTCAGACATGCTGGGACCGTTTTGGAAGGTTAGCGACAGTTGTCTGCATATGCATGTTTGCGGGCCGGTCAGGCGGATCTGTAGCAAAACGCATCTTTCATCCTGTGGCCGATTCAGGCACAAGCACTTTCTGCCGCGATTTATCCAGTATGACCGTGGGAACTGGGAGAGGCCTGTTTCTCCTTGCAGTCCCCTCCCAACTTTACAACAATGCGCCGAGATTGATGGTGGATTGCTGTCAGCCTACTGGGATAGGAACACAGTATATGAGCGCACTGGTTCGGGGTAGCCATCTGGGCGATGAGTTCATTGTCGACCAGGAGCTTGGTTCAGGCAGTTTCGGCATGACCTATTCCGTGCGGGCGCTTAAGGACATGCCGCCCTACATCCGCCGTGGCGAATCCTATGTCATCAAGGAGTATTTCCCCCGTGACCTCGTTCAGCGAGGTCCGGATGACAGGATCGTGCCCAGAGGAACGAGTGAGGCGGATGTCCGTAACAATTCCGAACGTTTTGACCGCTTTCTCGACAAGTTTGTAGAAGAGGCACTTGCCCTGTCAATGTTCCAGCATCCGAACATCGTCGCCGTCTACACAATGAGGGAGGGCAATAATACTGCCTATATGGTGATGGAGCATATCGAAGGGGTCAGCTTCAGCAGCGCAATTGACAGCCATCGCCAGATTCACCATCGCGGACTTTCGGGCAGCCAGGCAGAGATTCTCCTGCATCCCCTGATCGATGCGCTTGGTGAGGTACACCGGCACGGTTTGCTTCACAGGGATATCAAACCGGCCAATATCATGATGCGCTGCGCCGACGAGCCTGTTCTCATTGATTTTGGCGGTGCCGCACCCATCGTCGATGCAAACCGTTCTGTTGTGCTGACTTATGGGTTTGCACCGTCGGAGCAGCGAGAGGGACACAGTATATCCATGGCGACCGACATCTATTCACTCGCCGCGACTTTCTACTATTCCATAACTGGAGACTTGGTCATTGAGGGGGGGGGGCAGAACAGCAGAATGAATCCGCTCCTCAGCGAGCATCCGCGGCGGACGGAATTCGGCCTGTCGGACGAATTCGCCGACGGTCTAGATTGGGCCCTTGATTATCACAACCCTGCTAACCGCCCGCAAAACGTATCGGAATGGTGCACAAGGCTTTTCCCGTCTATTGCAGAAAGTGGTGCACCCTCATTGAGCATCTTCGACACGTTGCCGACTGGCCGGTCGTCTCCGAATCCGGACGGACAATCCATCAGTGATGATCCCTCGTCCTCCTCTGGCGCTTCAACTCCTCTGGTCAATATCCGGCAGGGCAAAGATGATATGGGAGAAGAGTGGCACCCAACAAAAGCCGAGCACAAGGGCGGAGGTCTGTCAGGCCTTATGATCGGTCTCGCGGCGACCCTGCTGATCATGTTTGTCACCGGGACTGGTTTGCTCCTGATCCAGCCCAAGCCTTCGCGATTGGCGGAGCCTGAAATACAGACATCGGTCCGCCTGAACACGGACACCTGGACCCGGATCGATTTTATCTCGAAAACACCGCCTCCCAATGGGGGCGTCAGCTTTACCTCTGATGGCCCGTTTCGCATCCGTGTCAATGGCGCCATGTACTCGGTGGTCGACCAAAACAGGGGAGTCGCGCTACCGCATATGACATCAGTCAGTTTAGTGGAAGCCAAAGCTATCGGCAAGAATGTCGTCGTGGATGTCTACTACTGACTTGACACGCCGCCGGGCTCTGACCGGTCGGCGAGATAGATTGTGCAGGCTAGAAACCCTCGGGATGATTGGGCTATATCCGTACAGCCAGTGGTTTCCGAGCGATCAACATTCTCGGAGAGGCGCCTCGAGATGATGGAAACAGTTGCTGTCTCTGGCGATAGGGATTCATCCCTCAGAAACGCGGAGAGCGCGGCGACTTTGGTGCCGTAAATTTCTTCAGTATACAATAGCTTGACCATGTCGGCGATGCTACGGGCCGGGAGATCGGCCATCAACACGTCTGAGGAAGCCGGAGGAGGTGATATTTCCACAGAAGCGGGATCCGGCTCCGCAATGGGTGCTGAAGGCTGGGGGGAAGGGGGCGAGACAACAATTGGCTGGGTGTCAGTTGCAGCCATCCTGGTTTCGATTCGCGGCGCAGCCCGCCAGTCCGCCACTTGGATTTGCTCAAGCTGCCATGTATTCGTGCGGGGAGACAGGCAGACATTTCCCACGAGGCGGCCGGTTCCCGCATCGGAATTGTAGGTCATCGTGATTGAGCGGCAGGGATCCTCGCAAGGCCCGCAGGCTTCCGTTGGATCGTCACCGGAACGTGCATACTTCTTGCGGAATCGGACATAACCAGATCCATCCTGGTTGGACCAGTACAGCTCATCCCCATCCTGGACCCCGCCGGCATTCGCCTCGATATACCGTGTCAGGCTCGTATAATTGGGCACACTTATCTGGCCGGGCCTGAGCGGCGCTGCACTCATAGACAGGGAGCAGATTGTGAGGGCTGCACCGATACTCAGCAGGAGACCCGATTTCAACTGCACCGGATTCTGACAACAGAGTTGGTAATCGTAGTAGTCTCGGCGCTGTCCTGATTGCCATTCAGGGATGCATCAGGGCTCAGCGCATCCTGCAGCGCAATGCCAATTTCGTCTCCGGGGAGGGCGACCGAAATGTCCCGGCCCTCCAGGGTCATTCGCGCAGATACCATCCCAATGACGTTTCCGTCTGATCCGATCATGGGAGATCCGGAGGCGCCGATATCGAGTTTGTCCTCCAGAATGAGAAAATGCGAAGGTCCAAACGGGAAATATTTCTGGGTCAGTCCAACCGTGCGTCGTTCAGGATATGTCGGCGCATCAAGACCAAACCTCATGGAATAGATGTCAGCGTCTGACGTGGCGGGCCGGGTCGACGTGTCGATGCGAAGTCCTGTGGAATTGGGTGTTTCCGGTCTCAGCAGCGCGAGGTCCCGGCGTCCGTCCCACATGACAAGAGATGCGCGCTCATCGTCGCGGTTCGGCATATTGTAGCGAAATTGCCTACAGCCGCCCACAATATGAGCGGCTGTGACAATGAACGCACCGTCTGCAGCAAAAAAACCATTCCCCGTTTTGAAGAAACCTTCGCCAGGGTCGGTTTCGACCGAACTCCGGATTTGCTCCTCCAGGCGACGATCCTCGCTGCTGCTGACCTGCCCGAAGCCCAAGCATGCCAGCCCGATGATGAGGGAGGTTAGGAAACGGTTTCCCATGTACCCGATGCCCCTTTGCACATTGTATATTTTTCCGAGATCGGGTCGACGCCCTGCTTGTCATAGGTTTCTTCAACAACGCGGCACTCACGGCCCGACTCGTCAGTCATTGCATTGAGCAATCTGATATTGCCGGAGTTACCCGTTTCTGCAGACGTCCAGGTGGTTGTTTCCTTTTCGCCTTCAAGAACTTCTGCGACGGCAATCTTGCGAGGCTCGACATCCCCCTTTTCAAGCTGTTTGGCAATCACGACGCCGACAACGGCACCGGCAACGGCAGCAAGCAGGCATTCATCACTGTCTCCATTCAGAAGCTGGCAGGCCACATACCCGCCTGCGGCCCCAATTCCGCCCCCAAGAACATTCCGGTCAATTGTTCCGTCTGCCGCGCAGCCCGACAGTAACATTCCTCCACCCAGAAAAAAGGTCGCGTGGATTCTAGAAAGACGTAGTGACATAATTATCCCCGATTGTTGTCATCTAAGATTGAGGCGGAAGCCCTGCGATGGTTAATTATTGATGCTGGATTGACGAGCGAAGTCAATCACTGATTTATAAAGGGACGGGCCGAACGGGAGTCTTCGGGAAATGCTCTGGGTGGGGAAATTCATGAAAAGTTATAACGCACCACCGGTCCTGCTGGTGTTGATTGCTGCGATATCCAGTATGGCTGCGACGGCGCAAGCGCCGTCAGCCGTTGAGCGCACCTTCGTCGTCAGGATGGTCGATGGCGAGAGCGAGACGGAAACAGTCGCTGTCGCCGTCAATTCTGATGTGGTGGTCACCACTTCCTCGATCTCTGAAAGTGCGGCGGTCACTCTGAAACGGGGCGTGCAGGAATTGGCGGCTACGGGCGCAAGCCTGGATGGCATGCCGGCGCTTCAATCGGTGACTGTCAATGAGACTCCGGACAATCCGCTACAGCTGACGCCGCTAGCGATCAATGATCCCGCTTTCGAATTCGATGTGTTCGGAGTTACCTCAGATGGTACATCGCGGAGCGATCTCGGTGCCAGCATCATGATTCCCGGTGCAGATGGCGCCCCCCCCGCCCTCAAATCGCCGGACTGGCTGTCCCGCGATGCTGTCACAGAGCACGGTGCAGCCATATACAATGCTTGTGGAGGTCTGGTTGGTCTCGTGGCGCCGAGCCCGGACGAAACCGTGATCTTTTTGACATCTACTGACATAGCCCAGCGTCTGAGCGCCACCGACATCACCTTTTCGATAGCGGATCTCTGCCTGACGCCGGACCAGGAAGCCGAACTGGCGCTGGAACGCGAGCGGGCCCGTAATGCCGAGCTGACACGAAAGCTGACCGAATTCGAAAAGCGGCTGGCGGCCGCTGAATCCTCGAATGAACGGTTGAATGTCAGCAATGATATCGACAAGGTGCGTAATGATCTGGAGTCAAGTCAGGAGACTATCGATCTCGCAATCAGCATACTGAACGAGGAGAACGCATCGCCTACGGATGAGGGCGACGAGCCGGCACCGCAACCGGCGCTGTCTCCGGGAATCTTCACAATGGAATGGGTCAGGGCGAACAAGGCGTTTGTTGTGGGTGCAGGTATTCTCGTTCTGGCGCTTCTGGGAGCGCTCGTCTTTTTCATTCTTCGCCAGAAGTCGGGAAAGGAGCCGGACGAAGACTCCTTTGTGATCGAGAACACCGACCGTTGGGATTTCGTCCTTGAAGGCCCAATTGAGTCATTGAAACTGCCTGCGTCGAAATTGCAGACAGGGCAGGGCATTGTCGTGGGCCGCAGTCGCGAGGGAGCCGATGTCATCCTTGACAAGGACGACGTGTCGCGCCGTCATGCGCGTTTCGATTTTTTCGATGGCGGGCTGAGAGTGACTGATCTCGGAGCCACCAATGTCATCTGTGTCAATGACCAGCCGCTCGAAGCTGGAACGCCAAAAAGGCTCTATGAGGGAGATCGGATCTCACTGGGTGAGACGCTTTTCATCATGCGGCGACTGATGTCGCGCAGTTAACGGAACGAGAAGATGACAGAGAGCATGAGTTACGCTCAATTCTTTCTGGGGTCTCTGCTGCTCGCCGCTGCATTGCTGGGCTATTTCCTGGCACTCATGGTATTGCGACGCAGGGAAGAGGCTCTGCTCGCCAACCGAAAGCCGGCAGCGAAGGGGTCTCCTCCAGTCGCGCACAGGCCTGCTCCGGCTTCGGTGCAGAAGACAGGTGGGGGCAGGTCCTCCAGCTCTCCGCCGAGGGGGCGCTCGAGCGGGCAGACCGGCCTGATCGTCAGTGGTTTCGACAGAGAAGGCAACAAGGTCTACATCCAGATCGCGTCACGGGAGTTGCGGCAACGCAAATGGGGCGTCGTGCTGGGACGAGACATCACGCTTTCAGATTATCCGATCCCGGATCCCGGTGGGATTGTATCCCGCCGCCATTTCCGCATCAGGTTTGATGCATCAGAGGGATCGCTGGTCATTGAGGATCTCGGGACCCCGCTTGGCACGCAGCTCAATGGTGCGCAGTTGCGTCCATTTCAGCCCATATTGTTCACGGCGCCCGCCCGCCTGAGCATTGGAGATCTGATTGTGCTCACCTTGACGGAAACCTAGACAGATGGTCATGGGAACCAAACGCGTCATCATGATCGGTCGGCATCCGGACTGCGATGTCACCTTTCCGGATGATACAGTATCGCGGTTTCACGCGGAACTTGTCCTGACCGAAGATGGAAGGGTCTTCCTTCTTGATCGTAACTCCACATGGGGTACGCATGTCCATCTGGGAGGTCGGTGGAAGAAACTGGATCGCGGCGATTTTGTTGTTCCCCAGATGCGATTGAGAATTGGACAAACGGAAACCGATGTCGCTACGATAATAACAATAGCAAATGCGGGCTGACAGGAGCGTGACATGAACGACAATCGCAAGAATTCTCCGCCCACACGGCACATCAAGGATTGGAAGCCCTATGACCATGCGGCGCCCACCCGTCGCCTCAGTGACCTGCCGAGTGATCCGAATGTTCGCCGGGATGGACAGGACGCTACGGTTGATCCTGCCGCGGCGGGCGGGGGAGGCGTTCAGGCCGATCCTTACAAGACAGTCCTCTCGGACGGGAGTCAGTTTGCGAAAGATGCGCCCGCGGATCAGAACGCAGATTTCATGGAGGATCCGGTTGTAGGCTGGGTCGTGGTTGTAGACGGACCCGGAAAGGGGGCCAGTCTCAGACTAGGCTACGGGATGAATCCTGTCGGTCGAGCAGACTCTAACCGCGTCGTGCTCGATTTCGGGGATGCAAAAGTCTCGCGCGAGCGTCATTGCATCATCACCTTTGAGCCAAAACGTGGACTGTACTATATCCAGAATGATATTGGGCAGAACCTTACCTATCTTGATGAGGAGAGTGTTCTGCAACCACAGGAGCTGAAGTCCGGCCAGACCATTCAGGTCGGCGATACCTTCCTTCGCTTTGTGGCATTGTGTGGTCCGGACTTCAGCTGGACTGCACAGTCCTAGTGCTGGGAAGGGCGTTTTCCCGGCGGCCCTTCGGCATTGCCTCAGGGCAGATTCTCGGCGATCGCGCAAAGCAGCAGGATGTCGTTCAGGTTCTTGAAAAAATCAGGCCGGCCTCCGGGCCGACCTGCGCGGTCATAATCCTGGCAGACGGCATGGGTGGGCATGCTGCAGGAGAGGAGGCATCCGCAATGGCGTGTGCGGCTGTTGCGGAGACGCTTACGGGAAAGTTCAAGCTGCCAGATAGCCGGGAGATGCTGATCAAGGCGGCGCTGGCAGCCAATCGGCGTATCGCAGAGGAAGCCGCCCAGTCGCCGGAAAAGTCGGGCATGGGGACTACACTGATTGCGGTTCTTGCAGAGCCATTGAAACGTGGTGCGCTGCTCCGCTGGGTTAGCGTGGGCGACAGCCCGTTCTGGATATGGCGGCGCAAGACAAGAGAGCTAATTCGCGTAAATGCCATACACTCCCTTTATGGAGAGATGGTGCAGGAAGTGCAGGACGGTCTTCTCACAAGGGAGGAGGCCGAACGGGATCCCCGCAATACGCAGCGCAATGTTCTTACCTTGTCACTTGCGGGCGGAGACTTGTCTCCGGAACGCATGGATTGTCCGGACAGCGCACTCCAGATCGATCAGAAAGACATTGTGATCATTGCGAGTGATGGTATTGAAACGCTGTCCGCCGAAGACATATCCGGCACGGTCCGCCAATTTCGCAAGAAAGGCCCTGAAGCGATCTCCGAAGCGCTGCTTGAACGGCTGCGGTCCCTCGATATGCCCGGCCAGGACAATTCGTCCGTGATCGTGATGACCTGCGCATGAGGACATCAGGCAGTGACAGCGCTTGAATGAAATGCCAGTTCACGGATCCTTTTCATATCGAAGCCTGGCGGGGGACCATATTGGTTGAACTCCATCTTCCCATTCATCGGAGCAAGCGGAAGAAAAAGAAAAACCGTCGCGATTAACAGGCTGAGTACGCCCGCTGCACCTGGCATTTGCATCAGGCCTCCGAAAGTTTCTTCCATGATCATGATCGCCGAGACCGCGATCGCCAGATAGGCAGGGCCGAACCACCCGCTCAAGCCGAGATCATGAAAGCGCTTCACGGCGACATTAAGGAAGGTCAGGAAGTACATGCCAAGCAAGGCAAGGACGAAAATTGCCTGAAAGACCAAGCCCAGAGCTTTATTTCGCGCGTCCAGCGCGTTGTGAAGCAAGTCTTCAAGGGCGGCGCGCTCCTGGGATGTGACACTGCTTTCGATCGATTTCATCTGCCGGCTGTGGGAAATGTAGACGCTACCATACAGAAGCAGGTCGTCCGTATTCACGACGACATCTTCCAGTGCCTGGGTGAAGGCGGCACCCGGGGCGCTCTCATCCGTTGTCCAGCTGGCATAAAACCAGGACGCAACACTGAGCCAGAGGGCTAGTCCCATACCGACGAACACGCCAATGGCCCCGATGCGGCCATTTGGCGACAGGATCACAAAGGGCAGGTCGAATTCGGATCTCGGCTTAGTGCGGCTGGCCGGAGTCTTGTCGACAGGCTGCCAGTCGCGCCTGAATGTCGGGGCCGGTCCGAACCGGTTGCGTCCTGCCTTGCCCGGCCAAAAACCGACCCATAGCTGGAATATAACAATGGCGCAGCTGAGCAGGAAGGCGCCATATTGAGTCACCGAACCCTGCAGGAAGCCCGCTCCCATGGCACCCGAATAAAGCACGCTCCCCGCCACACTGGCGATCAGCCATTTACCTGACACGCCCAGATCATGCAGCCGTTTGACCGTGATATTCGAGAGCGCGGCAATGAAGAAAAAGAATTCAAACAGGATGATTATGGCAATGACACTCTGGATTCGATCATCCGGACTTGCCGCATCCATCAAGGGGGCAAGCTGGGAGGCGGTGATGAAGACCAGAAGCAGGAAGAGCAAAAGGGCCGTCATCTGGCCAAACCAGTAACTTCGTCGGCCGATCCGCCCCCGGACCTGAAAGAAAAGATAGGTTGGCTCGAGCGCCGGCGGAAGAAACCGTCTCAAGCCGGAAGGGGGCGCGATGGTGACGTCGATCGGCTTGGGGGGGCTGGGGATCGGTTCGCGATTTCCCGAGATCGGCGGCTCGCCGCCATTGTTCACAAGATTGATGCGCGCAATGGCCTGCGAGCGACCGTATACGGCAATCAGATTGGACAGGGCCCGGTCCTTTAATTCGAAATAGTCCAGCCATTGCCGGTTCATCAGCTGGAATTTCAACCCACCTTCGGGTTCCACGCCCGTAATGCGAAGCGGAAACACAGGCAATTCTGATTCGTCTGCCAGCAGAACCTCACGCAGCACGTGTTTGCTCCTGTTTGCGTCCGTCGACAGAAGAAGAACGACTGCGCGGCATTGCGAGATGGCATCGACAATAGCAACCTGGAAATCCGAGCCCTGCTCGACATCACGGGGAGCCATCCAGCATTTCACGCCGGATTCTTCCAGTTTCTGCACGATTTGCTGCGCGATCACTGCGTCTTTGGACGCGTGGCTTATGAAAAGATCATAATCATCCCGCATTGTGCGTCTCCCACCCCGTTCAACACTACCGGGCTCAACTTCATCTGCAAGCCTTCGGTCGGAATTTCATCGCAAAATTCGTCTTACGCTGATCCGTGCACCAGAAATGTGCGCGGGCAGGTTCGGTCGCTTTCGGGCCAGTCCTTGAATATTCCCCGCCTTTCTGTATGGGCTTGGGATCAATCTTGGGTCAGGGAAAACAGGATGACGGACAGAGGGCACCCGCTTTTTACGGTCGGGTTTTGCGGACACAGGGATATCGCACCGGCTGAGCCCGAGGCTTTGGGTGCTGCCATCGAGCAAGTCTTTCGAACCCTGGGAGAGATCGCACAGGAGCTGAGCCGTCGATCTGGCTCGGCAGACTCCTGCGGCGAAGATTGTGCCACGGTTCGTTTGCTGGCAGGCGCGGCCCATGGAGCAGACGAAATAGCCCTGGCACGCATGGAACAGCTCGGCGATCATATTCTTCAGGTCGTCTTTCCCTATATTGATGAAGATCGCGAGACCCCACTGACGGATACGCCCGATGGCTGGCCGGGTGCCAGCCCTCTGGAGGTCGGATCCGAAACGGACAAAACGATACTGGATGGTCAGTCGCTCGAGAATGGCGTGCCGTTTCGCAGCGGACATCTCGAACAGGCGAAGTGGATCACACGATATTCTGACCTCCTCGTGGCGGTCTGGAACGGTGCGCCACCAAACGGCACCGGAGGGACAGGAGATGCGATTGAACTTGCTGTTCGGCGCGGACTGCCAGTGGTTTGGATTGATCCCGAACAAGTCGGCACGGTGCGCTTCATGGATGGCAACAGTCTCTGGGAGAATGTGTCGATCCACGAGGTCTGCTCGGCGCTCAAGAAGGGGGCCGGGGAGGAAGTCTACGTGCCGGCCACGAAAGAGGTTATTCTTCGGGCATTGGAACGCCGTGTCGTGCCGGACTGGCTGTCGAACCGGTCGTTGCATAATCTTGCCGAGGATCACCCATCAGACTTCACCCGACTGGCACATTTCCTGGGGTTCAAACCGCCGACCGTTTTTAATCGTTCGCATGTCGAGGGTCCCTCGGAACTGGAAAGCTGGAATATCTATCAGAGGGTGGCGCGTGACTTTCCCGCGAAGTCTCCCGGAGGCCGGCTGTCCTGGATCTATGATGCCGTGACATATCGATGGTCGAGGCCCTTTCAGCTACTGGGTCTTTTCTGGCTTTGGAAAAAGCCTGCCGAGTGCGGGGCGGGCCCGCTCGGGACGGGTGTCGGCAAACTGCCTACTGCGTCCCCAGATATTCTGAAGAACGAATTCAGAAAGGCCGACCAGATCTCCATTGATATCAGCCGACAGCACCGTTCCGAGCAGATCTTGCTCCTGGCACTTGCCGCTTTTGCGGTCTTCTTCGGCGTTCTCCCAAGCGCCAAATACTTGTTGGACATCAAGCATGTTCCGTTTCTTGATGGCCATTTCAAGCAAGTCTGTGTGGCAATCGAATTGGCCATTCTTGTCCTGATGTTCTACCTATGGTCTTCCGCCCGAAAACAGAACAGGCACAGATATTGGGCCGACGCCCGGCGCTATGCAGAACGGCTGCGTACACTTACGGCGACCTGGCCACTGGGATTTGACGTGAATGATGAACGCTATGAATCGCCTGGCACATGGAGCGAGTGGCGCACCCAGTCGCTGATCCGATCCATTGGGGCTCCAAAGGGGGTCATGGAGCCTGTACGACTGAAGCAGGGGATCCGGGAAGCGTGGCTGTTTCTCGTCAAGGGACAGATTTCGTATCATCGCCGAAACGGCGCGCTGATGCACAACCTCCACCGTCGCATTGAGGGAACAGAGACAGCGCTTGCAACGGTTCTTGCGATTACATTGGCAGCATTCCTGATCCTATCTTATATGCTGGGGCATGTCGGTGATGCGTCCAAGCCGTCCACGAGGACAGAGGAAGTCGTGCTGCTCATGAGCGCGATCTTCCCGGCGATTGGTGCGTGCTGCATCGCGTTATCAGCCCAATTGGAACTGGTACCCGGCGCCTTGCGCAGCGATCACCTTCTTGCCCGGTTTCGAGAGATAGACCGGGAGCTGCAACAGATTGTCGGTAATGAGTCTGAGGCCATGAGGAATAGCGATATCATTCGTGGGATGGCGCTGATCCGCGATGCTGCAACCCTGTCCCTGTCGGATGCCGATGCGTGGAAAAGTGAGCTTGATCGAAGGAAGATCATTCGCGGGGCATAATAGGGATTTACGGTGAAGAGTTTGACCAGATATGGAATGACATCTTGCCGCGTCAGGACCATGTGCGCCCGCGATGAGAAGCCCGATTTCCGGAGATTCCGCAGACTGCAGGCGTGTCTGTGTAGGTTTCAGATTCATCGTTTGGACACCCCGTCCTGGACTTCAAGTGTCACAAGCTCCGTGCTCTGACCCTGACGGCTCATCGGATTGCCTCAAAGGTCTGCTCGCTTCCTGCCGCGCCCCCTAACTGTATAACCGCCCATAGAGGTATCGAAATATCCTAAGGGGGCTGACTCGCGGGCAGGCAAAAATTCGCTGAAGCGACGTCATCCGGCGTGTGGGTTGAGCTGTTCGGAAATGATGGCGAACAAACCAGTCTCAGCGCAAGCCGCTCCAGCGCGCAGGGGCCTTCCCCATTAATTATACCCTCTCTTCGGTCAGGCTTGTTGTCCCGGGTAGCGGGCTGCATGGGGCAGGCCGGAGACGACCGGAGGGGATCCGTGACTTTTACCAGAACATTGGGCCGGGGAGCGGCCATTGGCGTGATTGCCAGCCTATTGGCCGGGACGCAGCCTGCCAGTGCACAGGAGACGGATGCGTCCGTGCCCATACAGATCGAGGCCGGCCCGCTGAGCGCTGCGCTGAGGGAGTTTGCCGCGCAAGCGGGCACACCGGTCCTGTTCTCGGAGCAGCTGACCGAGGGACACAGAACTGACACGCTCACGGGTACACTCAGTCCGGCGGACGCGCTGGCGCGACTCTTGTCGCAGACAGAGCTTGAAGCCATGTCCGGACCCGGGGGCGTGTTCGTGATCCGCCGGAAGAAGGGGGAGGAAAAGCCCGCCCGGATCCCGGAGGCGGCGCCCGCGCGGGAGCCGTCCAGTCCCGATTCGGAGGCCGGAGCGGCAGCCCCTGAAACCGAAATGGCCGACCGGCTGATCGCGGACACGATCCTCGTCACCGGCACGAGCCTGCGCGGCCTCGCCCCGGAAACCTCGCCCCTGCAGGTCTATGACCATGACGATATCCTGAGGAGCGGGGTCACCACGATCGACCAGTTCATCCGGGCCCTGCCGCAGAATTTCGGGGGCGGTTCCAGTGAGTTCACCTCGGTCGGCCTGCCCAATGATGCCAATTCCCGGGCCAACAACACCTATGGGGCGAGTGCCAATCTGCGCGGGCTCGGCTCGCGCGGCACGCTGGTCCTGCTGAATGGCAGCCGGCTTGCGCCGACCTCGGAGATTGGCGATTTCGTCGACCTGTCCCTGATCCCGGTCTCGGCGCTGGACCGGGTGGAAGTCCTGACCGACGGGGCCTCGTCGATCTATGGCGGGGATGCCGTGGCCGGGGTGATCAATTTCATCCTGCGCGATGATTTCGACGGCGCCGAAACCGCGCTGCGCTATGGACAGGTCACGTCCGGCGAGATGCAGGAAATCCGCGCCAGCCAGACGCTGGGGCGGAGCTGGTCGGGGGGCAATCTGCTCGCCACCTATGAGTATTTCGATCGCGGCAATCTCACCCTGGCCGACCGGCCGGAGATCGGCTTGTTCGACGGGGCGAGCGACGCGTTTGACCTGCCGGATCCGGCCCTGTTCGATCTCCTGCCGGAGCAGCGCCGGGACAGTCTGGTGCTGGCTGGCCGGCAGGATGTGACCGCGCAGCTCAGCCTGGATGCCACGCTGCTCTATTCCGACCGGTCGACGCATCGCTCGCAATTCGGGCGCAATGGAACGGTGGAACATTCCGGCAGCGGATCGGAGGGCCTGACCCTGGCTCTCGGGGCAGACCAGGACCTGCCGGGCGGCTGGCTGGCCTCGCTGGAGGCGAGTTATAGCCAAGTGCGCAATGAGGAGCGTCGCCGCGAAGTCTACCGCGTGGATGATCTGCCCTTTTCAGACAGCCGGATCGAGACCGATTCCGATGTCTGGGCGGTGGATGCCCGGATCCGCGGCGATCTGATCCAGCTGCCAGCCGGGCCGCTCAAGGCGGCGCTGGGCGCGCAAATTCGGCAGGAATCCTTTGCCAATGAAATCCTTGGCGACCGGATCAGTGCGGAAGGCGAGCGGGACGTGGCGGCCCTGTTCGGCGAAGTCCAGATTCCGCTCGTCGGGGAAGGCAATGCGCGGCCCGGCCTGCAGCGGCTCGAACTCAACCTGTCCGGTCGCCTGGATGAGTATTCCGATTTCGGCAGCAGCGCCAATCCCAAGCTCGGCCTGCTCTGGTCGCCGGTCGGCGGGCTCAATCTGCGCGGCTCCTACAGCACCTCCTTTGCGCCGCCCGCACTTGGCCGGGCCTTTTCGGTCAGCCGGACGGGCCAGATTCTGCCCTATCAATTCATTCTCGACCTGTTCGGACTCGAGGCGCCCGATCCGGGCTTGGCCGACATGGATTACATGCAGATACTCGGCACGCAGGCGGATCTGGACCCGGAGACCTCCCGGACGTTCACCCTGGGCTTTGATGCCGCCCTCCGGCGCGGCCCTCATGCCTGGCAGGCCAGTGGGTCCTGGTATGATATCGAATTCGAGGACCGGCTGGGCACGACGCCGGTCCCGAATGGATTGCTGGATTTTCATGCGCCGAATATCGCCTGGGAAGACCCGTCTGCCTTCCCGGAGGGCAGCGTGATCTTCTATCCGACCGCGCAGGAGATCGAGGCTCTGGTCGCGACCTTTCAGCGCCCGATCGGCGTTCTGATGGATGCGAGCCTGGATCGGGTGGGCATCATCAACAATGTCAATGTCGTGCGCAATCTCGCCCGGACCGAGACGCGCGGAATTGATCTCCAGCTGGACTATGAGACGCAGACAGAGTGGGGTGAGTTCTCCGCTGGCCTCAATCTCAACCATATCCTGGACTTCACCCAGCAGGCGGCCGCTTCCACACCGGCGGTTCCGGCGATCGACACCTATCTCAATCCGGTCGACCTCAAAGTGCGTGGGCAGTTCGGCTGGTCGCGGGACGCGCTCAGCGCCAATCTCTTCCTCAATCATAGTGATGCCTATCAGACCGACGGGACCCAGGCAGCGGTGCCCATAGACGCCTGGACCACGGCCGATCTCAGCCTCACGCAGGAGGTCCGCTTCGGGGAGGCGGCCTGGCTTCGCGCCGCCCGGCTCAGCCTGTCGGTCATCAATCTGTTCGACGAAGCGCCCCCGCAAACCCCGTCTGACGGGGTCTATGGCCTGGCGGGATATGATCCGACAAATGCGTCCCCCCTGAACCGGTTTGTCGCGATCGAGATTCGCTCATCCTTCTAGCCAGGCCGGGGGCCGGGCCCGGACGGTCCCGGCCCCCATCTCCTTTCCAGCTCCATCGGGTGCCCTGATGTCGTCTCTGTTTCGCTGTCTTGCCCTGTTCGCGGCGCTCTGGACCCTTGCCAGCCTTGCCCTGGCAGATTCCCCCGACCGCAGGCTGGCCCTGGAGGATCTGATGAAGATGGAAGGCATCGGCCGCGCCCTGCCGGACCCGTCCGGACGCTGGATCCTGTTCGAGCGGATCCGCCCGTATGACTCCTATCCCGATTACGGGTTCGGCATGTATGCCTTCCGCAAGAGCGGCCATGAAATCTGGCGGCTGGATGTGCGGTCGGAGGCGCCGCCGGAGCGGCTGCCGGGACTCGATCCGGACGCGCATACCTATTTGCAGGGCCTGTCGCCGGATGGAACGATCCTGGTCCTGATCGAATGCCGGGACGGATCCACCCGGCTGGTCCTGTATGATCTGGCGACCGGGGAGAGTTTCCGCCCGGACAGGGGGCCGGCCCTGTCCCGGCTCGGGATTCATGAACCGGTCTGGATCTCGGATCATGACCTCGTCTATGCGGCGCTGCCAGAGGGCGCCCAACCGCCCGACACAAGCATCCGCATGGCTACGGGAAGGGCCCGTATCGCCCTCTGGGAAGCGGCCTGGCGCGGCGATACGGTGACGGCGAGGGAGGTGCGCAATGAACTGGCCGGGCAGGCCGTGGCGGGGGAGCTGGTCCGGCTGGACGTTCGATCCGGCCAGGTCCGCCATCTCGCAGACGGCCTGCATGCGGATCTCTCCCTGTCGCCAGATGGAAGCCATCTGGCGGCGCTGGCCATGATCCGGGACCGGCGGCGGGTAGAGCGCGACCGGGCCAGACTGGACGCCGTGCATCATGAGCTGCGTCTGATCGATCTGGCGACGGAAGACATCCATGCGCCGGCGCCGGGACTTGATGTGTCTCCGGGCAGCCTGGCCTGGGCGGCGGAGGGTCGGAAGCTGGCCCTGTTCGCGGTCCCGGAAGGCGCGCCCTGGTCCCGCGGCACGCATCAGGTCCTGGACCTGGGCCGGGACCGGCTGAGACCCTATCCGCATCCGGGGCTCGACCTGGTCTCGGAACGCGAGCGGAGCCTGTTGCAACGGCCGGAACGGGCCCTCCTGCTGGACGCCGGGCTCGCCGTCCTTGCCCGGCCGGCAGCGGATCCGGAAGCCGGGGAGTCGCATTTCACCTATCGGGATATTGCCGAGGCCGGCCTGGCCCGGCCGGACTGGTACCTGATTTCACCGGGCCGGCCCCATCGGAATTTGACCGAGGGGCTGGAGGCGGTGTCCCCCATTCCGCTGGATGCCGGCGCCTCGCATCTAGTGGTCCAGGCGGGGGACGGGATCTACCGCATCGACCCGTCCGGGCGACAGGCGAGACTGACCCCGGATGGATATTCGGACATCAAGGTGCACTGGCCGTCCAGCATGATGGCCGCCCCCGGCATCCTGCGCGCCGCATTCGGCACAGAGAGCCTGATCGAGGCCCGAACGGGCAACACCCGACGGGTCGGCCTGATCGATTTTTCAGAGGAGACGCCCCGGCTGCAGCACATGTTTGGCGGGCTCACACCGGACGCGCAGCCGCTGGCCCTGAGCGCCAGCGGCGACGCGCTCCTGATGAGGCAGGATTCCGAAACCGGGACGCAGCTCGTTCTGATCACGCCGGAGGGGCGCGCCCGGACGCGTCTGTCCCTCAACATGCATCTCGAAGGCCTAGACTGGGGCGAGTGGCAGTCACTGTCCTATACGGTGCCGGATCCGGCGAGGCCGGGACGGACGCGGATCGTGACATCCTGCATCCTGATGCCGCCGGGACAGGCGCCCGCGTCTCCGCCGCCCATGATCCTGGATATCTATCCGGGCGCGCGGCCAGGCTGCACCGCCCGCACGCCCCGCCTGGCCTATCCCGATCCGCATTCGCCCTATCTCTGGGCGGCCAGAGGCTATGCCTATGCCCGGATAGCGGCGCCGCGGGACCTGATCCGCACCAAGGCGGGCCCGATCGCAGGACTGCCGGACATGGTTGGGGCGGCGCGCCAGGCCATTCTCGCGGCCGGACTGGCCGATCCCGACCGGCTGGTGCTGCACGGGCTCAGCCAGGGCGCGGTGTCGGCGCTCCATGTGGCTGCGAAGACGGAGGGATTTGCGGCCGTGATTGCCCAGAATGGCTGGGCGGATCTGATGAGCCATTATTTTGGGCCGCCGGGCATCCATGCTGACCTGCACCCCGACCTTCTGGGCACGAACATGCCGCGCTACGAGGCCGAGGCGGGCAGTGATTTTGCCATGGGGCAGACACCGTTCGAGGCGGCGGAGCGCTATGTGCGCAACAGCCCGCTCCTGATGGCGGGCGAGATCCGGATACCGGTCCTGCTGGTCCATACGGATATGGACGGGTTCCCGAAATCGCAATTCGACCAGATGTATGCCGCGCTTGCGCGCCAGGGCAATCCAGTCCGCTATGTCTGGTATGCCGGCGAGGGCCATGGCATTTCGAGCCCGGCCAATATGCGTCACTTGTGGGATCAGCTTGAAGAATTTGTCGTCGACCTTTCTCCTGACGAATAAAGGCGTGCAGGCAGGCATGAGATGCGATGCCCGCGACTGTCCCGAAGCAGATACGGATTGGAGCTTATCGGTTTCGGGCTTCCTGACCCTGTCGGGACATGACCCGAGCCGGAGGGCTCGGCATTCCAGCGTCAGCGCTCGACCTGAATGAGAGCCGGAACCTGCCAGGTCCGGTCGAGCAATTCCTGCCGGGGCATATAGGCCCGCAATGCGAGCCGCATCCGTCCCTTGGGCGCCGGCAGCCAATTGGCCTTCATCGGGCCTTCAGGCGCCTCATGCTGGATGAGAATTTCAAAACTGCCGTCCGGTTCCACGATCAGGCCGTCCGTACGGTCACCCACGGCATACCGGTTGATCGGGTTTTCGACGAGGAAGAAGCGTCCGTCGGGATAGTATTCATACATGGTCAGGGACCAGAAGGCATCCGCCGGGACTCCCCCCGCCGGGACGCGCCAGCGATAGGTCTTCTCGCCGGTCAACTGATTGCCTTCCGGATCGAGATTGGCGTGGAAATACATGGCTTCCTCTTCGCCGAGCGCCGCCAGCCCGCCGAGTGACACCGCCGCGCGCAATTTGTCATTGGTGCCGAAATCCCCGACGCCCCGTTCTTGATAGGCCCATCCATCGATCACGAGATCACGATAGAGAAAGACCTCCTTCAACTCGGTCAGTCCGGTTGGCAGGAACGCGTTCCAGCGAGCGAGCAATTCCGGGGAGGGCGCAGCCTCTGCGCCGATACCGAGATCTGCATAGTCCGGGGCGCGGGCAATCTCGCCTCTTGCTTCCGGAGAGCGTGCAAGCATTTCGTTCACCACCAAAAGCAGCTTGTGAGCATCTAGCGTGCCCCTCGCCCCTACCGTGAAGGGTTTTGCCGGCCCGCGCCCCTCTGGAAGGACTAGGCGAATTTTCTGCTGGAAAGCCTGCGCGGCGGCCAGGTCGGCAGGGCCGTCCACAAGTGTGCGGCCCAGCATCCAGACATCATTGGAATCGCACCGTATCAGAGTGGCGCCTGCAGGCACCGCGCCTTCCCATTCGGGACCGACGACCCAGAATCGGCCGCCAAGTCCGTATGTGGCCCGTGTCCCGATATAGGCGAAATTGTCAGTCAGTATGTTCATGAAGGCGAGGGAGAAATACCGCTCCGTACTGGTCGGCACATAGAGATCCACCGGGCCACCGGACAGGTCCAGAAAGGCCGAAGAATAGATCGTGTCATTGTTCGGTCCGGTCACTGCACGGGAGGTGTGATCCATCAGCAGGGCGCGATGAGCCAGCACATTGAGCCGGCCGGGCTGACCATGTATGGCCCCGGTCCGTTCCTGCGCCGTGCGAGCAATCTCATAGATCGGATAGGCAAAGTAGAAAGCAGCACGCAGGTCTGCATCCGGATCGATTGCCTGTATCTCCGGTCCGGTACCGCCCGTCCGGGCCGTCTGGCATCCTGCAGCGCCAAGCGCCAGTATGCTGGCGCTTGCGGCCAGAAATGTTCGCCTCTTCATGGGTCTTTCCTCTCTTGTGTCTTGCCCTCGGTTAGATCCAAGGGGCTGCTTATTGTGGAAGGGGGCGGCTATTTGTTTGCTGCGCGTTGTTCGAACTCGCCCACCAGGATATCGAAAGCGGCGGCCCTTTGCGGAACGGCAGTGTGGGGCGATGGGCCGAAGACCATCTGAATATCGGACTCGGGTCTGTAAGCTGGCCAGTCCAGGCCGGGGCAGTGAGGCACACCCTGTTTGGCAAAGTTGATCCAGCAGGCGGATATGAGATCTGAAAAGGCCTTGTCCTCATGACTCATGAAGCGCTCCAGCACGGTCCCGCTCCAACTCTGGAAGATATAGGGAATTTCCGAACCGTGATTGGCGCCATCAGCCCGGGTGCGCTTCCGGCTGTTTACATAGGTGAAGTAGTAGAGATAGGCGGGCTGGCCTGAAGCGGCCTGCCGGGCAACCCAGCGGGAGGGGGCGACAAAGATGGCGTCGCCCAGGGCCTGACGCTGGAACTCGGTTTCGTCGAGGCTGTCACCATAGGCCTTGCGCAACGCGTCATATTGATGTCCGGCCAGACCGCGCAGCATCTGGGGATTGGTGGCAAGCCGCTTAAGTACGCTGGCCTCGTTGGAATTGGCGCCCACGATCAAAGGCACATCCAGTGCGCGTCCGTCGGCAAATGCCCTCCAGGGCGCCTCGGTCACAAACCGTCCGTCGACGAAGGGGCCAAATCCCAGTCCACCTTGAAGATCGCCCTGCGCCATGATCCAATCTTCGGCAGGCAGGGCGCGCAGAGCCGCTGCGGCCACATTGGCCGGCAGGCCCAGCTGGGCAGCATAGGCCACCCCCCGGGATTCCTGAACCTGCAGATTGCCGGGCGTTTGCATGCCGCCGCCTGACTGCACGATCGCGCGGGCGATCAGCCCTTCGGCGCGGGAATTGGCAAGCAGGTACAGCGTGTCAGCCCCGCCTGCACTTTCGCCGAAGACCGTTACCTGATCAGGATCTCCTCCGAACCGGGCAATGTTCTGTTGTACCCATTCCAGCGCGGCCATTTGGTCCATAAGCCCGTAATTGCCAAGTGGCGCGTCTGCCGCCGCCTCCTCTGTCAGGGCCGGATGGGCGAAGAAACCCAGCAGGCCCAAGCGATAATTAAGCGTGACAAGGACCACCCCCTGCTGGGCGAAATGGGTGCCGTCATAATAATCAAACGCCCCGGATCCGAGCCGGTGTGCACCGCCATGTATCCAGACCATCACCGGCAGGCGGGACTGTTCGGTCGCGCCGTCTGGCTTCCAGATATTCAGCGTCAGGCAATCTTCACTCTGAGCATGCGTCTTGCGACGGGGTCTGCGGCCTGCAGCTGCGGCGCGCTCCGGCTGGGGACAGATGGCGCCATAATCTGCGCTCTGCCGGATGCCGCTCCAGACGGGGGCGGGTTGGGGAGGCTGCCAGCGGAGCTCGTCGAGGGGCGGCGCGGCAAAAGGAATGCCCTTGAAGGAGGTGACGCCCTGTTCGGTGCGGCCCTGGAGATCGCCTTGCTCGGTGCCGACGATCGGGGGTGACTGGGAGTCGGCGGTCACCGGCGAGAGCATGGCCGTGCCGAACAGGGCGAGTGTGAGCAGGTAATGGCCAGGCTTCAAAAAGCGTCTCAGTCGCATGCTGGAGAGTCCTTCCGTGAGTCTGCGGTCTTGCCCGTGTCTTCGACTTGCGCATTCAGGAATGCCACGACATGTCTCGCAATCAGGTCCGGGGCTTCCGGCAACAAGGCGTGCCCGGCCTGCTTGATTGGACAGACGAGGACCCGGTCAGGATAGGCCGCTTTCAGCTTTGCAGATGTCAGGCTGGCTGGGGCGATCCGGTCTTCCATACCCTGTAGGACGAGGATGGGCGCGCGCCCCCCTGCCTCTCGCCATTCCTGTTCCGGCGTGTTGGCCACAGCCCTCGCCTGCCATTTGGAGGCTGACACGTACCAACCGCGCAGCCAGCTGTCCGGGATGGGTTGGGAGTCGGCAAAAAAGGCGTAGCGTATATCTGCGCGGCGCAGGGGGGGCAGGTTCCACCATTTGAAACTGCCTTGCAGGGCGGACAGGACATCCGGCATGTCCGTCAGTTTCTGTGCGCCCCCTGAGGCGATCAGCCCGACCCCTTTTGCGCGTTCGGGATACAGGTGCGCATAGGCGCGGGCGACCCGGTTTCCAAACGCATGCCCCATCAGGAAGACCTGCTCGCCGGAGCTTGCGCCATCTGCACTCAGCGCGGCTTCGATATCATTAGCCAGCGTGTAGAGGCTTTCCTGACCAGCAGGCCCCATTGTGCTTTCCTCGATGCCGCGCGATTCAACTGCAAGGGTTCTGTAGCCGGCGTCGTTGAGGACGGGGACGAGATCATTGAAGTCGCTGACCGAGCGTCCGAGACTGGCCAGCAGAACAATTCTGGGTCCGTCGCCGGACGTGTAGAGGGCGATCCGTGCTCCATCCGGTCGGTGTAGAAGCCGGAGGTCCCCCGATGGTGACAAAGCTGCGCGCGGATACACCCACGCGCCATAGGCGAGCGCGAGCGTCGCCAAAACAAAAAAGGCAATGCCGAGGATACGGAGCATGCTAGCTTCTCTCCGCAGGGCTATGTGCCGGATAGCTGATACCCCGGAGATCGCGTTTCAGGAGTTTGCCCGCGGCATTGCGCGGCAGGGGATGATCGGAGAACTCCACTATGCTGGGGATTTTGAACTGCGCCAGGCTCTGCGCGGTCCAGTCGCGGACCTCGTCAGCAGACAGGGTCCGGCCCGATTCGAGGTGGATGATCGCGCGGACCTCTTCGCCGAGACGTTCGCTCGGCGCAGCCACAACGGCGGCTTCGGTGATGGCGGGGTGAAGCTCCAGCCGGCGCTCGACCTCGCCGGCAAAGATGTTCTCGCCGCCCCGGATGATGACATCCTTCTTGCGGTCCACGAGATAAATGAACCCGTCCGTATCGACATAGCCGACATCGCCTGTTCTCAGCCACCGGTCTGGCGCGAACAGGTCGTCTTCCTGTCCCTCAAGATATCCGGTCATCAGAAAGGGGCCGCGGATCTGGATATTGCCGGGCGTGCCTTGCGCTAGCGGAGTATCGTCATCGTCGGTTATGCGAATCTCCGCCGTCGGAAAGGGGCGCCCCACGGAGTCCGGGCGCGTTCTGAGGTCCTCGCCGGTATTCATGGCCATGACCGACCCGGTTTCTGTCAGACCATAGGCATTGCTGATGGCCTGCAGACCGGGAAAGACCTGATGGGCGAGATCTTGCAGCGCGCTGCCGGAGGGCGCCGCGCCATAGCCAAGCGTGCGCAGGGCGGAGAGATCATGCCTCGTCCGGCCGGGATGCGTGCAAACCGCCTGGACCATGGCCGGGACGGCGGACCAGCGTGAAATGCGCTCTGACTCGAATAGGGCGAGGGTCGTGGCGGGTTCGAATTTCTCCGGCGGAATGACAATCGTGGCGCCGCTGGCAAGCGCTGCGATGGCCACGCCATGACCGCCGCCCACATGGAAGAATGGCAGACTGGCCAGCACCCGGACATCCTGGTCCGCATCGGACAGGCGGGGATTTGCGAGCGTTTCTGCCATGATGGCCGTCATCGAATTCATCAGGCCGGCAATCCAGGCCCGGTGGGAAATCAGCGCACCATTGGGCTGACCGGTTGTACCACTGGTGAACATGATGGCGGCGATGTCATGTTCCTCGACCGCCACAGGGTATTCCAGAGCCTCTGAAGACAGGAGGGATGTGAACGCGATCTCCGACGGCTTGGCGGGCGAGTCCAGGGTAATGTGCTGGATGCCATCAATCGCATGGATGCGTTCGAGGCGCTTTCGGTCCCCGATCAGGAGTGTGCACTGACTTGCTTGCAGCGCGTGGCCTATCTCATCCTCTGTCCACCATCCGTTCAGGGCAACCACAGTCGCCCCCGCATAGAGGATCGCCCACATGGCGATGACCCAGTCCGATCGGTTGGCGGCAAGGAGTGCGACCCGGCTTCCCGGGGATACGCCAAGATGGTCCCGCAGGCCGGCAGCGCCCTGGCGAATGGCCGTGACGACCTCGCGATATGTCTGTCGCCCCCGCGCATCGACCAGGCATTCCCGGTCTCCATGGGCGGCGGCCGTGTCCAGCAGGGCAGCAAGATGGCGGGGCCGGTTCGCGAACATTTTCATCATGACCCCATTCACCGGTTCGGTCCGGATCTCGAGAGGCTGGCCTACGGAGGTTAGCCTCTCGAGGGCGTCCTCCAGGGGAGCCGGGAGCGAGAGGGGCGCAGTCCGAAGGGGTCGGGGAGGGGACGTCATGGTGAGCCTCAGATGGTGTGTTACTCACAAGTAACATACCTTTGCGCAAACGCAACGCACAGACAAGTTGACCTATCAGATAATCTTCAGGCGGAGGGGCGCGAAAGCACGACTTCCGTAGCCGGTCAGGCGGCCTTGTCCGGATCGGGCAGGGGCATTTGATACCAATGATAGCTCATTGATTGCACGCTGCGTGTGACCCATTCGAAGAAGGCATCATCCTCGTCCGGCGCGCCGGTCTCGAGCCAGCGGAGGTAGGCATTCAGGAAAAAGGTCGTGATGGTCTCGCCGAGATAGATCTTGTCTTCACCGATCGGTTTCGCATCCAGGAAGATTTCATCCAGCCGCTCAATGACCCGCTCGACAAGGGCTGCTTGCAGCCGTTCGAAATGGCGCATGTATTCCGGATCGTGCGCGGAATGCCTGACCAGTAGAATTATTGCGTCGCGGTTCCCCCGCGCAACTTCCAGCGTACTGCGCACCCGTTCGGTCCACCAGTCGCTTCCCTTTGCGTCGGCGTCCAGCAATTGGTCTGTGATGCGTTCCAGAACTTCATGGACCAGCTTGTCCTTGGCGCCGAAATACCGATACAGCACGACTTTGGCGACATCAGCCTGGGCGGCGAGCTCGTCCATCGTGGTCTTGCGAATGCCCTGACGCGCCAGAATTTCGGCGGCCGCGTCGAGAAATGCCTCTCGCCGAGTCTTCAGGAAATCCTTCATCTGTTCCGTATGCGTATCGCTCATCAAATCCTCTGTGACTCTCGCCGCCGCAGCATGTCTGCCGCGGAAACCCGCCTTGATGCAAGGCTTTGTCAGGTCCTTGGCATACATCATCTCAGTTGGGGCAGTCTCGAGAGACTGTACGGCGTGTCGTGGATAAATGCCAGCAATTACAGCGAAGTGAAGTGTGTTGTGAGGTCTCCACTTTTCAGTTTACAAAGTGAAAACTAGTGTTACTCTCCAGTAACAGTCTAAGTCCGGCGCTGATCGGAAGACATTTTGGGAGGAATATCAAATGCCCTTTAAACGGACGCAGTTCCTGCGGCTTGCAAGCCGTGGTGCCCTTATGGGGGTCATGATGAGCGCCTGGACCGCAAGTCTGGCCCAGGAGGGGCCTTCCATAGCGGCAGATGACGGGGACGAGACGTCCGTGCTCGACACGGTCATCGTCCAGGCACGCAAACGTGATGAATCCATCGAGGACGTGCCGGCCTCTGTATCGGCCATATCCGGAGATAGGGCTGAGCAGCTCGTGCTGGAAAATGTCGAAGATATTGTCCGCCAGATCCCTGGCGGGATTCAGGTGGCGTCCGGGCCGGACTATCTGGATGACATCGCATTACGGGGCCAGGGTGGCGGACGGATCGGATTTTCCGAATCCACCACCGGGATCTATCGTGACGGGATGTTCGTGGCGGGGGGCGGTTTTGGCGGGCGCAGTTTCAGCCGGATTGATTTCTTCGACATGGCGGGTGTTGAAGTGTATCGCGGTCCGCAAGGGGCCTTGTACGGACGCAATGCGGTCGGCGGCGCGGTCAATGTGCGCACCCGGCGTCCTGAGGAGACGTTCAGCGCGCGTCTGAAAGGCACGATTGCCAGCGAAGAGCGCTATGGCCTGGAAGGCTTTGTGAACACGCCGATGGCCATGGAGGGCGCGGCCGTTCGTGTGGGCGGTTTCTATGAAGACCAGGGGGATGGCGTCTACAGGAACGCGGACACCGGTCAGGCGCTGGACACGGAAACGAAATGGGGCGCGCGGGCCAGCCTGCTAAGTCCGGTCGGTGAGACCGGCCAGGTCCTGTTGATGGTCGAACATTATGAGTCCGAAGCGCCGGGGTTTGCCACGCTGGGGCAGAACCTCAATCTCGACCCCGATCCCTTTACCCGGGTCGGCCTCAGCACTATAGACCGGGTATCCATCGAGCAGACATCGGTGTTTGCCGAATACACCGCCGATCTGGGCGCAGCGGATTTGACCGTCCTGGGCAATTACAAGGTTCGCGACGGGGACCGGCCGGGCGGGGATCTCGACCATTTCCTGGGCTTCAATACGAGCCTGCTGGACCTGCTCGATGAGCAGGCCGAGGAATTCGACCGTCAGGGGGTGGAAATGCGTCTGGCCTCGCCCGATGCCGGCAGCGGCTTCGCCTGGCTGGTGGGTGTGGACTATCAGACATACCGGTCGGACATTACAAGTGATCGAAGCGGAATGATTGCCGGCCCCTATGCCGGATCGGCGGCGTTGCGGGCCCAGCTGCGCAACGACATGTCGACCGAAGAACTGGACAGTTATTCCCTCTTCGGTCTGGTCGGTTTTGAGTTGAATGACCGGGTGGAGCTGACGCTGGAAGGCCGCATCCAGACCGATGACAAGCGCTTCACCTTCGAGCGGGTCGATGGGGATGCGCTGACCGACGAGACCATTCCGCAGACAGACTTCACATCGGATTCGACCCGTTTCCTCCCAACGGTTTCCCTGACCTATGCGCTGACCGAGGATTCCAACCTTTATGGCCGGATTGCCACCGGATACCGGCCGGGAGGCTTCAATCCGACGCCGACCCCCGGCTTTTTCGACCAGACATCCTATGATCCGGAAGACATTCTCAGCTATGAGGCCGGATACAAGAGCGTCCTGCGACTGGGAGAGACCGTCCTGAGACCACAGGTCTCGTTCTATTATTCCGAAACGGAAGACGTACAGGCCACGACCAATCTGTCCACGACCAATACAGTCTTTTCGCTTCAGAATGTCGGCGGCAATACTGTCTATGGCGCAGAAGTGGAACTCTCCGCCTACAGTCCGGTCGGGGCAGGCAACCTGCTGACCACGATCGGCCTTTCCACCACCCAGGGGGAATGGGATGAGGGTACGGCCATCCTGTTCCAGGGGCAGACGGTTGACCTGTCCGGCCTGCGCGTGCCCCGCACACGCGACTATATTGCCAATATCAATTTCGCCTACGAGCAGCCTCTGACACTGACGCTGGATGGCATGGCCAGTCTCAGTTTCCAGACGGAAGGGGGCGGGTATGACAATGCCACCAATACCCGGTCGAGTGAAAGTTACGAGATTCTTGACCTGTCAGTAGGTATCAAGGGCGATTCCTGGCGGCTGATGGTATTTGGGCGCAACATCACGGATGAGATGTACCGGCTTGTCCAGGTGAACAATAATGATTTCTACAACACGCCCCAAACCTTCGGGGTCTCGGTGACGCTGGATTACTGACTCGTTCGGGCCGTGCTGCGAAGCCAGGCTTCGATGACATAGCAAAGCAGCAAGCTGCGTCCGGAGTCCAGAGCGTCCGCCGATCGTTCCGCGAGGTGGTCAGCCATAATCTCGGCAGGAACAAGGCCGCTGCGGACCAAATGTCCCGCCGCCAGGGCTTCCCGCAGGCGATCCCGATTGGCGGCCAGTTGCTCGACAAAATATTGTGTGGCTTCGCCCTTGGTCGTGCGCAGCCGGACCCGATCGGGAATAGCGCCGGAAAAGGCGGCGCGCGCCAGGCCTCGATTGATCCCGCCAAGGCATAATTGCCAGACAGGCAGTCTGAGGCAGAGCTCGATCAGGGGCTGAGAAATCAGGGGGTGGACGACATGGCGCGCGCCGGGCTGGGCGAGCGGGTCACGGACCTGGAAGAGATGCAGGAGCGTGCTGACCTGATCGAACTTGCCAGGCGGGAGACCGGCTGGGTCGAGGGTCCAGTCCGGCAGGCCCTTCAGCCAGGGCGCCACTGCGCGGCCAGGCTGGCCGGATCGCTGCAGGTGCCTCTGGAGGCCGCGGGCCATCGCGCTGGGCGGTGTCTTGCCTAGAAGATAGGGCAGGGTGTCTCGTAACACGGCCCAGACCGATTGATCAGACAGGCGGGCGGTGTTGACCGTTTCCTGGAGGAGATCACTGCGCGGCCCGGTCCTGAGATAGTCTGCAAGGCCGAGGGCTGACCGAGTCATCAGGAAGAGATGGTCGCCGCCCTGGCCGGTAAAGAAGACCCGGCCCTTCCCGGTCAGGGCTGGCGGCAGGAGGTCGGAAAATCCGATCCCCAGAAAGTGCCGCCAGGGCCGCGCCGAGGCGGGATGGGCTTCAAGAGGGGGCAGGTCGCGCACAGGCGTGATCGGGACAGGAACCAGATCAAGACCGAGATGCTGGCAGGTGGCTTCGGCATAGCGGCGTTCAGGGGCGTCGCCCGACTGGATATGATGGTGGACCACGCTGAGGGAGCCGGCAGGATCACGTCCGGCGAGGCAGCTGGTCACGATGGAGGAATCGAGCCCGCCCGACAAATCCATTACGATCCGCTCAAAGCAGGAGGCCCAGCTGAGCACGACCTCCCGGACCGTCGCCCGCAGGACTTGGCAAGCCTCGGCGTCCGGCAGGTGCAGGGCGGTGCGGGCCATCTCACGCGGGTCCCAGAGGCAGTCCGCGCTGGCCCGGGACGTGCCTGGAGATCGGGCAAGCGCGAGTCTCTGGCCCCCGCCGATTTCCCTGACCTCCACGAAGCCGGACTCGCCGGTCTGGATCTTGTCATAGAGCAGGAGACGGGTAAGGAATCGCCGATTGAGATGCAGCGCGCCGCGCATGTCAGGCGGGCCATGTTCCAGATGTGAAACCAGGCAGTCAACGCCGCCCTGGGATATGTGGAAGCAGGGCAGTGCCGAGGTGGGATCGGTGACCACACATGCCTGGTCAGGGGTTTTCAGGCACAGGACATAGCTCCCCCAATAATCGGTGATCAGGCAGCGTCCGGCCGTGCGGCAGATCAGGTCGGTGTCTGGGGGAGGAATCTCCGACAAGGCGGCCTGGACGCCGGGCCTGCGCCGGAAGAGCGTGCCATAAATGGCGCCGCAGGGCGCGCCCGCCGAATTGCGCAGAATCAGGATGCGGGATGTGCGGTCGGTCGACCCTGCCAGATCGAACAGGTGCAGGCCTGGCAGGCGGATGGCGGGCGACCCGGGATGGGCGGCGGCGAGTGCGTCGCCCATATTCCGGGCCTGGCATGTCGCCGCCGGATTTTCTACTGGCCAGATCAGGCAGGCAAAGCTGGGGGGCATGGAGGCCTCCTAGACCGAGAGGATCTTGGTATAGGCAAGCACCGTATCGTGATGATCATTCAGCACGATCCCTTCATGTTCCACCCAGCAATGCGCGCAGAAGGGTGCCATCCGGACCCCGAATTCCCAGTCTGCTCGAATGCCTATCGCGTGGAGATAGCGCACCAGGAGGAAGCTCCGGAACAGGCAGGCATCATGGCGGGTGAACAGGAAAGGGGTAACCCGGTGCAGGGCATGGGCATGGGCGATGGCCTCATAGAGGCAATTGCCCTGCTCCGGCAGCGCCTGCCGCCAGCGCCGGGCGGCGCGGATCATGTCCGCAAAGCGCCGGAGGCGTTTCAGGACCAGGCAGGTGGCGAGTGCATGTCCGAGGGACAGCCGCCGTATGGATTCCCCCGATCGGTTCGCAGGCACCGGACCATGCGCGGATCCGATCGGGGCCGGGCGCACAGAGGGTCTGTGAATGCCCGTGCCGGGCCTGCCAGGAACAAGCAGCCCGGCGTTCAGAAACGCCTGGGCATGGGTCTGTAGTCTTGCCGGGATCTCCGCGGACCGCGATAGGGCGCACAATTGCTCGAAAGCAGAGGCAGCAGCCCCGGTGAGGGCCGTGTAACGATCCGCCTTGATGTCCAGGAAGACCACGCGCTCCTGAAGGAAGCAGGCATGCAGGCCGGGTCTGAGCGAGAAGGCATAGGGGACGGCGTTGCAGGGGAAAGGCTGGCAAGATGAGGGGGCAGGACCTGCTCCCTCATCCATCCGGGATTCCGGATCAGCCGGCTTCAGCGCGAGACGTCGGCGAGACCCCGAATTCCAGGGGGTACATGATCCGTCCACGTGTCTCTTCCGACACGCTGCCGAAGTCGAGCAGATCGGTGTCTGCGGGGGCCGGCATAGTCTGGGTTTGCCTGTCCATGATGTGATCTCCTTTCATTCTGGAAGGGCGCCGTAATGTTACGGCAGGTAGAATACAAAATAAATCAGACGGAGAGTCGAGACAGGTCTACTCAAAAACTTACCGCGCGAGCCAACTAGAGTCCTGTCACGCCGGAAGGCGCGCCTGAGCCTCAGAGGCGCGCTCAAAAGGTGCCAGCTGCGGGAGGGTGGGTCCAGAGATCAGGGTCTGCCGCAGTCTCCAGGGGTATGGCGACCGGGGCGTGGGCCAGAAGTGCCAGGGCTTTTGCCTGATCCTGCTGCAGCAGACATTGGCGCGCGCGGTGCGCGCAATAATAGGCGCGGGCATGGGGCGAGACCTGATACAGGGCCGGCGAGGCAATGGCCGAGGCAAAGACCGGATCCGGTATGGTCCAGGACGGGCCATAGACTTCCGCCAGATACCGCGCAGCCTGGGCGGGCGGAAGGCGCGCCAGGCCGAATTCATCCGGCGGGCCGGGGGCAAAGCGCGCCACGCGCCACTGAATGTCGCCGGCATGATGGCTGAACCCGTAGAGATAATGGTCATCCTCAAGGGTCAGGTGAAACAGGTCCAGGCTGACGCCCTTGTGCGAGACCGGCAGGTAGCGGTCACCGGTCCGGGCATGCCGGTTCAGGACAAGGCCGGGATGGGTGCGCACTATGTCCACCGGATCGGCGCAGCAGGGGTCTGCGGCAAGCAGGCCGATATCCACATCACGATCCTCCGGCAAGGGCGCGCCGGAGCGGGAGAGACCGAGCTGCGTGCCGGCCAGGGCGACGGGGATGTAGCCATGCGACCGCATCAGATGGGCGACCTGCCGCACCGCCGCCAGGGTCGAGCGGGCGGGAAGGTGCGGCCGGGACGCGCGGGCAGGCATGTGGCGTTTGGTCAGGGCCAGGAGCGAGTTGATCTTGTGCGCGCAGGCGGGCTCGAACTCGCCCGAAAAATAGCAGGCCCGGGCGATGGCATCCTGCGCCCGGCAGGGATCCTGGAAGGCCGCCCTGTGGCGCAGGGCAAAACGCCGGGCAGATTGCGCATCCCGGCAATTCAGATAGGCATCGACACAGGCGATCAGATGGCGAGGCTCCGGAGCGGAGCGATCACAGAGATCCAGCAGGACGCGCAGGCCGGCCTGAAGCGCCAGCAGGCGTTCGGGTTCGCTTGGCGTGATGTCGGCAATCGAATTCCAGGCGCGCCAGGAGTCCGGGACAGATTCTGCAAGACCGCGAAAACACTCAAGGGCGTGGCCCCGCCGTCCGGCCAGAAAGAGGGCGAGGCCATATCCCAGGCTGGCAGATTCATGATGGGGGTACTGCACAAGTACGGGTTCCAGGGTCTGGCAGGCCCGAGCGGGCTGGCCCAGCCCGACCTGGACCCTCCCGAGCAGGATACGGGTCGAAACATGATCAGGACGCAAGCTGACCGCGGCCTCAAGGCAGGCGAGCGCCGCTTCATCCTTCCCCTGCCGCAAATATGCGACAGATCGCCAATAGGTCTCCTTCCATCCCGTTTGCGGTGCTTCATTTGACCTGTCAGGGGACGGAGGCTTTGGCATGTCGGTCAACTGGGCGCAGAGCTTTGCGGCATATCGGTCTCCGCCTGCACATCCTGGATGTGTCGGGAATGACAGGAAGATCGGCACGGTTCCTTGGTATACACATACCATAAATCAACTCAAGAGAGAAGCATATTTCTGCCATTTGGGGTCTGAAGTGTATTGTCGGTATGGAGCAAATGCGTCCGATATGGCGATGGGTCCGACGCCTGCCGGGCAGACCCTATCTGGCCGTGAGCCATCCGGTGCCGGATGAGGGCTGGCCGGGGAATCCCTTGTGAAGACAGGCGCCTCGAATTTGGGGTATGCTGTCTAAAAGAGTCTGAGTGAAATGACGATTTGGCGCGCTCACTTGTTGTACAGGCGAACTGCCGTCAGAAGGAGGAAACTGACATGCGGACAGGCCGGGCCAGAGGGCCAACTTCCAAAAACCGGCGCTCCCAGGGCGTTCGCGCCAAGCCAACCTCCCGGTCTCCGACGGAGATCGACAAACTGGTCGGAACGAATGTCCGCCGGGTTCGGCTGGAGCGGGGCCTCACCCTGTCAGATCTCGGCGAGCAGCTGGGCATCAGCCATCAGCAGCTTCAGAAATATGAAACCGGCACCAACCGGCTGAGCGCCGGCATGCTGTGCGCACTGGCGGAGGTCCTGGAAGTGAGGATCGAGTCCCTGTTCAACGACGTCTCGGCCAAATCCCGGGGACAGGCCGACCAGACCCCCGATCCGTTCTCGGATCTTCACAGCGAAGCCGCTTTCTGGGTCAAACGCATCCGGTCCAGGGCGACCCTCGAACTCACGGTCAGGATACTCAAAGCCCTGTCATCCTGATCAAGCAGCGCAGGACAATTTTGCATTCTGATTGACCCTCCTGGCAGGGCCTCGTGCCGCGTGGGCTACAGCGAGCCTGGTCCGATGCAGCGGGTCAGGCTTTCGGCGTCGTCTCCAGCAGCCTTCCCAATTCATCGGCGGCCAGTTCGAGCGGGCGGCCGCTCTGGTCGACACGTGCCTGGATGAGCGCGCCCTGCAGGGCTGAGACACAAAGAATGGCCAATCGCGCAGCGGCGGTGCGGGAAAAGCCATCCGAGACGAGCTTGTCCGTGAGGATGGCGGTTCTGGCTGCATAGGCGGTGCGTCCCGCTTCGGTTACGGCGCGGTCTTCCGGGGCCATTTCGAGCAGGACCGTCGTGATCGGACAGCCATCCCGGAAGCGCGAGGCTTTCATCCATCCGGCCAGCAGGCGGGCATGCGCGCGCAGGAGTTCGGCTGTGGACCCGGTCTCTTCTGCAAGGTCCGTCACGGTCCTGGCAACCCGGAGGCCAGCTTCTTCGATGGCCGCGGTCGCGATGGACGCCTTCCCCTTGGGGAAGTAATAATAGAGCGAGCCCTTCGGGGCGCCGCTGGCGTCGACAATGTCATTGAGCCCCGTGCCGGCATAGCCCTGCCGCCTGAACAGGGTAACCGCCGCATTGATGATGGGGGCGCGGTGCTTGGGGGTGGCCGGCATCAGACATCTCCTTCAAAAATATATTGACTGGTCTACATCAGCTCGTCAATCCAGAGGCTGACCAACACGCAGGAGGATTTCATGTCAGGCAGGATTGCATACGACTATCAGGACGGAGTTGCGACGATCACGATGAATGATGGCAAGGTGAACATCCTTTCCACCGCCATGCTGACCGAGATCGGCGAAGCGCTGGACCGGGCCGAACAGGATGCGGCCATTGTCGTGCTGCAATCTTCGCGACCGGGTATTTTTTCCGCCGGGTTTGACCTGACAATATTCGCTGCGAATGACGCGCAGGCAAGCCTCGACATGGTGAGGGGCGGGGCAGAGCTCGCTTTGCGCCTGATGGCATTTCCGCATCCGACCCTTGGTGTGATGCAGGGGCATGCCTATCCGATGGGCACGTTCCTCCTGCTCGCCTGCGACTTGCGGCTTGCCAGCGCGGGCAACCATCGCATGGGACTGAATGAAGTGGCGATCGGCATCGCCCCGCCAGGTTTTGCGGTCGAACTGGCCCGCAGCCGGATGCATCCGGCCTGGCTCAGCCGCACCGTGGCGCTCGGTGAGATGTTCACACCGGAGGCTGCGCTGGAAGCAGGCCTGCTGGACCGGCTAGTCGCGCCAGAAGCGCTCGATACGGAGCTCTCACTTATTCTGGAAGGCATGAAAGCCGTCCACCGACCCTCCCACGCCCTCGCCAAGAGACGCCTGCGCCATCCTGCCATGGCCGCCATCCGGGAAGCGATCGACCGGGAGCTGACGATCGAAGCCTACACATCGGGCGCGCGGGCGTCTTCAGACATCGTATTGCCGGGCAGGGCGGGGATGTGAGGGCAGACCGGTCACCCAAATTCAGCGAGCATCAGACCTGTGCATGAGGTCAGGTATTTGTCCTGAGTTCTCCCGCCTTGCCCCGAAAAAGGAGTCTTCCTTGCCGAAGGTCTGCCGTCTGGAGGGACCTCCCTGGGAGGTCACCACCTGGCTCAGCCTTGGCGCTCTCCTGCAGACCGGAAGGTTCAAACCAGGGACATTGCCTGCATGGCCTGGCTGTCTTGCAGGCAGTCAGACCACGCAGGTAACAGGCCTTAATTTCGATTCACTCGGTATGGGCCTCCCGACTGTCGGTTGGAGCCTGAGTACGATCAAACATGCCATAATCGCGGATCACGCTTGCGATGCGCAGGCGATAAGTGTCGAAGATATCGTCACGTCCCCGCTTCTGGACGGCGCGATGCGCACTGAGTGTACGCCATCGCGCTAAAGCGGCTTCGTCCTCGAAAAAGGACAAGGACAAAATCTTGCGTGGATCGGTAAGGCTTTGAAATCTCTCGACGGACACGAAGCCTTCGATTTGGTCCAGCATTGGCCGAATCTTGCCTGCGAGGTCAAAATACGCGTCCTTTTGTCCTTCGGCCGGTTCCGCCTCGAAAATCACTGCGATCATGATGCGGTACCGAGATTGTGCGGCGCGGAGGCCAATGTCAGGAATGTCCTGTCTTCGCGGAGCAGGAATTTTTCTTTCTGTGCGAACTCGTAATTCTCCCTTCCCAGGGGGTCTGCGGCCAATCGTGCGCGATACGCCTCGTAATCTGCAAGATCCAAAACATTGTAGATGCCATAGGCGAGTGTCGACGAACCTTCATGAGGTGCGTAATACCCGATCAGATCTGCGCCGCAGCGGGGGATCGCTTGTCCCCAATTGCGGGCATATTGTTCGAACTGGGACTTCTTTGTCGGATCGATTTGATAGCGTATGATACAAGTCAGCATAAGAGAATCCTTCCAGAACTGGTTTGTTCACACTAGAGGATTGTCTCCGTCTGATGCTTCGATAAAGGTCGAACTATGCGTGAAGGTCCCGACATCGCTTATGTTTCGACCCTGATCGGCGATCCGGCCCGCGCGAACATGTTGACCCTGTTGATGAGTGGTAAAGCGCTGACCGTCAGCGAACTGGCCGAAGAGGCAGGTGTCACGATTCAGACAGCCAGCTCACATCTGTCCAAGCTCCATACCGGCGGTCTGTTGCGCCCCCGCAAACAGGGGCGGCACAAGTATTATGCTCTGGCCAATGAAGACGTGGCCCGGTTACTCGAAGGGGTGATGGGCTTGGCGGCGGGAGTCGGTCATTTGCGCAGGCGCACCGGTCCGAAGGATGCGCTATTGCGTCAGGCACGCGTCTGTTACAATCATCTGGCCGGCGCGCTGGCCACGCAGATGTTCGACAGCCTGATGGCCAAGGGGCATCTTGTCCTGAAGGGTGATGACCTGATTTTGACCGATGCAGGAGCGGCCTTCGCCCGGGATTTCGACATCGAGCTTGATGTCTTGCACAGCGCACGCGCGCCGCTCTGTCGTGAGTGTCTGGACTGGAGCGAACGCAGATCGCATCTGGCAGGAAGTCTGGGGCGGGCTTTCCTGATCCGTTTCGAAGAATTGTCCTGGGTCAAGCGCGTTGAGCAAACCCGTATTGTGTCTTTCTCGCGCAGCGGGGACGAAGCGTTTCGCAAATTGTTCTCGATTGAGAGACCATGACCAATCGCCACTCCCCAATATGCGTCTAGGGAAGATGGTTCATCAGATCACCCAGAAACTCGATCATCAATCGATTCCGGGTCAGCGACGCGACGTCCTGATGCACGGCTAGCCAGAATGACCGGGTTACAAGGATGTCGTCAGGCAGGACGGGTACCAGGGCAGGGAGTTTCTGGGCCATAAAGACCGGCAATATGCCCAATCCGGCCCCCGAGGCGACAATTTCAAGCTGGGAAAGAATACTCGGACTGCAGATATGGGGCCTGAGGCCAGGCAGGAGTTCATCGAAATAGCGCAGCTGGGACGAATAGATCAGATCATCCACATAGCCGATCAGCGTATGGTCCTGTAGGTCGGACCGCGAGGCGATGGACGGGCTTTCTTCGAAATAATCTCGGCTTCCATAGAGACGCAGAGAATAGTCTGACAGTTTGCGGACCTTGAGCCGACCTGCCGCCGGGCGGGTCAGCAGGATGGACATGTCGGCCTGCCGTTTTGGCACACTGACAAAGCCTGACAGGGAAATGAGATCGATATCGATCTTCGGATGGCTATGCTTGAAGTGTTTCAGAGCAGGCGCGATCACAGCCGAGCCAAGTCCTTCGGTTACCCCCAGCCGAATACGACCGGCGGCACTCCGTTCGGAAGCTGTTTCGGACAGAATATCCAGAGAGACGGATTCCATCGCCTCGGCCTGAGAGGTCAGCCGCTCGCCCGCGGGTGTGAGGACATGTCCGCGCCGTGTGCGCTCAAACAAGGTCACGCCGAGTTCCTGTTCCAGCCGTTTGATGCGGCGGCTGATCGTGGTGGCATCCATCTGCAGATGTGCTGCTGCCCCCTCCAGCTTGGGTTGCCGCGTGACATCGAGAAAGATTTTCAGATCGTCCCAGTTCATAAACATCTCTTGCCTGCATTAATGCAGGTGTCACCTGCATTTTGTTCCGTTTACCGGAGGGTGAGCCGAATGATAGAAAAAGTAAAACAATCATACTAGAGGGTATTGGAATGGTGCGGACAATTGATCATCTGATTGGCGGAAAGTCTGTCACCGGCACGTCCAGTCGGTTCGGCGACATCTACAATCCCAACACCGGTGAGGTTCAGGCCCGCGTCGCGCTGGCGACCCGTGATGAAGTTTCACAGGCCATCATGAATGCGTCAGAGGCGTTCCCGGCCTGGTCCATGATGAACCCCCAGCGCCGCGCGCGAGTGATGTTCGAATTCAAGCGCCTGCTGGAAGCCAATATTGATGAGCTGGCTGAGCTGTTGTCGGCCGAGCATGGCAAAGTGGTCGCGGATTCGCGCGGTGATGTTCAGCGCGGCATCGACGTGGTCGAGTTCGCTTGCGGTATTCCTCATTTGCAGAAGGGCGAGTACACTGAAGGCGCAGGCCCCGGCATTGATGTCTATTCCATGCGTCAGCCTCTGGGCGTCGTGGCCGGTATCACGCCGTTCAATTTTCCCGCCATGATCCCGTGCTGGATGGCGGCTGTGGCCATTGCCTGCGGTAACACTTTCATCCTCAAGCCGTCGGAGAAAGACCCGTCGGTGCCGATGCGCCTGGGCGAATTGCTGCTCGAAGCCGGCGCACCGGAAGGCGTGCTGAACGTGGTCAATGGCGACAAGGTGGCTGTTGATGCCATCCTGACGCATCCGGACGTCAAGGCCGTCAGCTTCGTCGGGTCCTCCGACATCGCACAATATGTCTATTCCACTGGCACAGCACACGGCAAACGCGTGCAGGCCATGGGCGGGGCAAAGAACCACGGCATCATCATGCCCGACTGCAACATGGAGCAGGCGGTAAAGGACATTGTCGGCGCGGCCTATGGCTCGGCGGGCGAACGCTGCATGGCGCTGCCGGTGGCCGTCACCGTCGGCAAGAAGACCGGCGACGAGTTCGTGGAGCGCATGGTGGACGCCGCGCGCAACCTGAAAGTCGGCATCTCGACCGATACGGATGCACATTATGGCCCGGTCGTTTCGGCCGCGCACAAGGCCAAGGTCGAAAGCTACATCCAGATGGGTGTCGATGAGGGCGCAGACCTTGTGCTCGACGGTCGCGGCCTGCAGTTGCAGGGCAATGAGAACGGCTATTTCATCGGGCCGAACCTGTTCGACAATGTGAAGCCGACGATGCAGTCCTACAAGGAAGAGATCTTTGGTCCGGTCCTACAGGTCGTGCGCGCCGAGACGCTGGAAGAGGCCGCCGCGCTGCCGAGCAATCACCAATACGGAAACGGTGTCGCGATCTTTACCTCGAATGGCCGCGCCGCGCGCGAGTTTGCCGCGCAGGTCAATGTCGGCATGGTAGGTGTGAACGTGCCGATCCCGGTGCCGGTCTCGTATCACACGTTTGGGGGCTGGAAGCGGTCAGCCTTTGGCGATACCAACCAGCATGGCCCGGAAGGCGTGCGCTTCTGGACAAAGATCAAGACCGTCACCCAGCGCTGGCCCGAAGGCGACATTGGCGACCAGGCGTTTATCATTCCGACGATGGGGTGAAGCATGAGCCCTTACGACACGATCACTTTTGAACATTCGGACCGCATTGCGCTGGTCACGATGAACCGGCCCGACAGCCTGAATGCGCTGAACCAGGAAGTCATGGCAGAAGTGGCAGATGTGTTCGCGCGTATCGACCGCGACAAGGACATTGCCGTCAGCGTGCTGACCGGCGAGGGCCGCGCCTTTGCCGCCGGCGCCGACATCAAGGAAATGGGACCGCAGACATTTTCGGACGTCTATCTGACCGACATGTTCGCTGGTTGGGATCGTTTCGCAGCATGCCGCAAGCCGGTGATTGCGGCGGTGAATGGTTTCGCGCTCGGCGGCGGCTGTGAGCTGGCGATGATGTGCGACATGATCATCGCGTCCGAAAAGGCGAAGTTCGGCCAGCCGGAAATCAAGCTGGGCGTCACGCCCGGCATGGGCGGCTCGATCCGCCTGACCAAGGCCGTCGGCAAAGCCAAAGCCATGGACATGGTGCTCACCGGCCGCATGATCGACGCCGCTGAGGCTGACCGGATCGGCCTCGTCTCTCGCGTAGTCGAGCATGACGCGTTGATGGATACGGCCATGGGCGCGGCGAAGGAGATCGCGGGCTTCTCCATCCCATCCATCATGGCGGCCAAGGAAATGGTCGGCCGCGCGCTGGAAGTCTCCACCGCTGAAGGCGTAAAGTTCGAACGCCGCCTGTTTCAGGGCCTGTTCGGAACCGCAGACCAGAAGGAAGGCATGAGCGCTTTCATCGAGAAGCGCGCGCCAAAGTTCAGGGATGCCTGACAGGTGTTTCCTGAGGCCCGACCGTGCTCCTCCGGGCGTATCGGGCTGAACTGGGCGCCTGCTGCATGCATAGCTGTGCAGGCGCCCCTTTTTTTGAAGTTGATTCATGTTGTTGACTGAAGAACAAACTCTGATTTCAGTAATGGCGGAAAGCTTCGCCAGACATGAACTTCGTCCCAATTCTGCTCGTTGGGATAAGGAAGAATATCTCGAACGCACGACCTTGGCGGCTCTGGGGGACCTTGGGTTTGGCGGTATTTATACCAGGGAGGAATATGGCGGTTCAGGCCTTGGTCGATTCGATGCAGCGTTGATTTTCGAACAACTCTCTCGCGGCGATATCAGCCATGCCGCCTTTCTATCCATCCATAATATGGCGACCTGGATGATCGACCATTTCGGCAGTGACGCGTTGCGCGCGAAATATGTCCCGCGCCTGACCGCGACGGAGCTGATTGCCTCCTATTGCCTGACAGAACCAGGAGCCGGGTCTGATGCGGCAAGCCTGAGGACGACGGCAAAACGAGATGGCGATGCTTATGTCCTCAATGGATCAAAAGTTTTCATTTCGGGGGCTGGTTTCTCGGATGTTTATCTTGTCATGGCGCGTACGAGCGAGGATGGCGCTCGAGGCATTTCAAGTTTTGTCGTCGACGGGGATGTACCGGGTCTGTCCTTCGGTAAGCCGGAAGTGAAGATGGGCTGGCGCGCCCAGCCGACCGCCATGGTCAGTTTTGATGATTGCCGGATCCCCGAGACAAATCGTGTGGGGGAAGAGGGACATGGATTTCGTTTTGCGATGGCAGGTCTGGATGGTGGACGGCTCAACATCTCTGCCTGTGCTCTTGGCGGTGCGCAGGACGCGCTAGACCGGGCCTTGGCCTATGTGCAGGACCGCAGGCAATTCGGTCGGGCAATTGCCGACTTTCAGGCGACACAATTCAAGCTCGCGGACATGGAAACGGAACTCTCGGCAGCCAGGTCATTGCTCTATGAAGCTGCCCGCAAGGTCGACGCAGAGGCGCCCGACAAAACGAAATTCTGTGCCATGGCCAAGCGCTATGTCACCGATGCTGCGTTCAAGGTCGCCAATGAGGCGCTCCAATTGCATGGGGGGTATGGCTACCTCGCCGATTATGAAGTCGAGCGCATTGTGCGAGACCTGCGTGTCCACCAGATTCTTGAGGGAACGAATGAGATCATGCGCGTCATCATCTCAAGGGAAATGCTGAAGGAATAAGAGTGACTGAAACTTCGATCATAGCGCGTAAGCAAGGCCGGGTCGGGCGCCTCACCCTGAACCGGCCAAACGCCTTGCACGCGCTGAATGCCGACATGGTGGGCAGGATAACCGATGCCTTGATCGTCTGGCGAGACACGACGGACGTCGATTTCATTGTGATCGATCATGCGGAAGGGACTCGGGGCTTTTGCGCTGGCGGCGATGTTCGCATGCTGGCGCAGTCCGGCGCAAAGGATGGTCGTGAAGCTGCCGCTTTTTTCGCTGCCGAGTACCGGCTCAACACTCTGATCAAAGAGTATCCAAAACCCTATGTCGCCCTTCTGGATGGTGTAACAATGGGAGGTGGTGTGGGCATTTCGATGCACGGGACCCATCGAATCGCTACCCCGAAGACGCTCTTTGCCATGCCGGAATCCGGAATAGGTCTGTTTCCCGATGTGGGGGGAGGATGGTTCCTGCCCCGGCTTCCGGGAAAGCTTGGCATGTGGCTGGGCCTGACGGGGGCGCGACTGAAGGGGAAAGACGTCCTGGCAGTCGGGATTGCAACACATTACATCGAGAAGGCAGCCGGGCTTGCAGACAAGCTCTGTGAGCAGGGCCTCCGCGCTCTGGACGATCTCCAGACATCGGCCCGTCCAGGTTTTTCCGATCATCTGGCGCAGATCAATCGCTGCTTCGAGGAAGCCAGTGTAGAGGACATCCTGACATGTCTGGACAGGGGAAGTGACTGGGCGGCCGAACAGGCCAGGACACTCAGAACCAAATCTCCTTTGAGCTTGAAGATCGCGCACCGACAGTTGCAAACGGGAGAAAGGATGACGGATTTCCGTGAGACTATGCGCATGGAATACCGTATCGGCAGCCGTCTTGTCCGCACGCGCAATTTCCAGGAGGGCGTCCGCGCTGTCCTGATCGACCGGGACAATGCGCCCTTATGGGAACCCGGAAATCTTGACGATATTACCCCGGCTATCCTCGAGGGCTTCTTTGAGCCGCTGAGTGACGCGGAACTCACTTTCATTGGAGGATAGGATGACAAAGATCGCATTTATCGGGCTCGGAAACATGGGCTCGGGCATGTGTGCCAATCTCTGCAAGGCGGGCCATGAGGTCCGTGCCTTCGACCTCAATGCCGAAGCGGTGAAGGCCGCTGAAGGCC